>Ga0308163_10000026_pt1 | contig 472784 bp, 406 predicted proteins | sample PhyTR1_FD_201037 | JGI IMG/M metagenome (GOLD analysis project Ga0308163, IMG submission 201037) | Phyllosphere microbial communities from UC Gill Tract Community Farm, Albany, California, United States - DLSLT.R1 | ecosystem: Host-associated > Plants > Phyllosphere > Unclassified | place...
AGTCGGGCATGCTTATGGGTGTTCATCCGGTTGGTCTTCCTGAGTGGATTGGGTGTTTGGCGACTTCCAGTCTCTCAAATCCAATCCGGATGAACACCGGATACAACCTATTGGAACTTCACACCTAACCGGACTGAATCGCAGCACGATCACATCCTTGTACAAAGAGACGATGACGCGCGTGGATGTGACTGCCATAGATGCACTGTGCAGTCTTTTTCGCTGCCCCGTAGGCGAACTTTTTGAGCACATGCCAGAGCACGATGGGCGCTTAGTTTAATGAACGCGCATCCTTACGCGTCGAATAGCTGGGGTATAGACGCCTGCAGTAGTCGCAGCATAGCAAGGGAAAAGGCATGAATACAGTGTTACCGCCAGCTCTCCGGGTGGGCTATTTCGAGTCGGCACGCCGTCACTTTCAGGATGCCAATGCCCTATTGGGAAGCAGTCGGCAGGCGAATGCCGGACATCTTTTCGGTGTTGCGGCCGAATGCGGCATCAAGGCGCTCTTAGTTGCCAGCAGGGTTCCTGTCGATGACGAAGGCTCTATTGACCGACTACCAAATGTAAGAGGTAAAGGTTTTAAGGAGCATATGCCCAATCTTGCACAGGCTTTAAAAGATCTTATGGGAAATATTCCCGATAGTCGCAGAGCCACCACTTACCTGTCTACGCTTCACGACCTTGAGCAGTTTTCAGACTGGCGGGTCGAGCACCGATACTGGCGTGACTCAGTCTTGCCCTTGGGGTCCATCGTGGGATGGCAGTCTGCCGCTGTGGAAGTGATGACAGTTTTGGACCAAGCCAAGGAAGATGGAGTACTGCAATGACAACGATCCGATTTCATGATGCGTTGCCGCAGGCGGTGCAAGCCTTGGCACGCCTTGAATTGCCGGCTGACCCACCCGTACGCTTAGTGCGTGACCTGTACGGTCGCTTGCGTTTTGCTGTCGATAGCGAGCAGGACAAATATCCTGCCACGGCACAAGACGAATTGCGAATTGCGCAGGTGGCGTTGGGCGCCTATGCGACGAGCAGCGAACTGTTGTTCCGGGACAGCTTCAGTTTCCCAGACAAATTCTTTGATCCCAAGAATTGGCTTTGGACCATGGTACCCATGGGAAGCAACGAAGATGGTGAGCCTCTACCCTCTGCGCAAGTGCTGTTGCTAGACAAGATGGTGACAGGACACGACTGGCTGCAGACGATGCATTCACAGGGAAGACATCCGCACCGATTGGTCTTTTTCGGTCTCAAAGGTGGCGTGGGCCGCTCCACAGCGCTTTGCATGGTGGCTTGGAGGCTAGCTCGACAAGGTAAGAGAGTCTTGTTGGTGGATTTCGATCTTGAATCGCCAGGTCTTTCAGGATTGATCCTTCCGCGAGAGCGCGTTGCTGAGCTTGGTGTGATGGACTGGCTCGTCGAAGATGCTGTAGGTCAGGGCGACAGTGTTTTGCCCAACATGGTGTCATCTAGCCCTCTAGGAGAAACCACGCAGGGGGCAGTTCGTGTGGCTGCTGCCATGGGAGCTAAGGAGAGTGACTATTTGGCTAAGCTGGCACGCGCCTATGCTGATGTGCCATCAGAGCACGGGCCCCAACGTCTTGGCGAGCGCCTACGTCGTATGGTAGAGGCACTGGAGCAACAGGAGCAGCCAGATGTGGTGTTGATCGACAGCCGTGCTGGTTTGCATGATCTGGCTGCGGCAGCGATTACTGTTTTGGCAGACACGGCGCTTCTGTTTGCCACGGACAGCGAGCAGTCTTGGCAAGGTTATCGGCAGCTTTTTAGCCACTGGCAAAGGCGGCTGGATGTAGTACGTGATGTGCGAGAGCGGCTAGCCATCGTTCGGGCGTTGACACCGAAAAGCGACCGCGAAGCGAGTGTGAGGCGCTTTCAATCTAAAGCCTACGCGCTGTTCTCCGAGACACTGTACGATGCCATTCCACAAGGTGAAGCGGGCGCGGAGGCGGACCTCTTTCACCCGATCGAGACTGATGAAGCTGCTCCGCATTTTCCTATTTTGGTGGACTGGGACGAGCGGTTCCAAGAGTTTGATCCCCGTTTACGTCCTGAGCAGGGCGGTGCAAATGATGTACAGGTTGAAGCAACCTTTGGGGCACTGATTGCTTGGGTTACGCAGCGCATCGAAGGTGAACAGCGCTACTAAGAGAAAAAATATGAGCACAGTTGAACAAGCTATTCGCAGTGGCATCAGGGAAGCTGCCGCAGTGCTATCCCAGGATCAGGCCACATCCAACCGGCCGGAAGCCTTTACCTACGTGCCGCCAACACATGCGCGGGCGCTGGATTTGGACGCTACATTGATCGAAGGCATTCGCGGTGCTGGCAAATCGTTTTGGTTTTCGCTGCTCGCTTCGCCCAAGCATCTTTCATTCGTGCGTGCCAGCTTTCCTGAAGCAAGACTCCCTCAGGGCGTGAGAGTTGCCCAGGGTTTTGGCATGGGACTGTCCATTGCCCAAGCTCCAGATGCTGAAACGCTTGCCCTCTTGATGGCAGAAAAATTCCGCGAGCGCTCGATTTGGCGCGCTGTGCTCGCGCATCACGTGGGCATAGGCAATAGCTTTGCCATGTTGAAGAACTGGAGGGATCGCGTAGGGTGGGTGCAGCAGAACCCTGAGGAATACGCGCACGAGATCGAGCAAGCGGATCAACGGTTGAGCAGCCAAGGTGAAACGCTTTTAGTACTGTTCGATGCGTTAGACCGCATGGCTGACGATTGGCAACATATCAATAAGTTAGCCAAAGGACTGCTACAGGTGGCGTTGGACATACGGTCTACACATGCCATTCGATGCAAGGTCTTTGTCCGGCCCGACTTATTGCAGGATGCTAGCGTTACCAGCTTCGCAGACTACTCTAAGCTGTTAGCCACCAAGGCTTCTTTGGTATGGCACCGCGCCGACCTTTATGCACTGCTTTATCAGTGTCTAGGTAACGCCAGCGTGAGCCGAAGGCAATTTTCGGCCTGGGCTGGTCGTAATCGCTCGTCGACGACGGTTTCGGGAAACGATTGGGCCGTACCTTCCATTCTGCGCTATGACGAAGAGCGGCAAGAGGCATTGTTCGAGCGCCTTGCCGGAAAAGCAATGGGCAGCAGCATCAAGCGCGGCAAGCCCTACACTTGGCTGGTGAACCACCTGCAGGACGGACTTAATCAGGTCAGCCCACGAAGCTTTTTGGCAGCACTGGGGAAGGCGGCGGGTGAGACCGCCGAAGATTACGAATTTCCCTTGGATTACCGCGGCATCCAGCGCGGCGTTCAGGAGGCCTCACAAATTCGCGTGCAGGAGATCACTGAGGACTATCCATGGGTCAAACAGGTGATGGACCCATTGCGTGGCAACCTAACTGTTCCGTGTGTTTCAAGTGACATCGATCGCATCTGGAAGTCGGAGCAGACCTTAGCCCAACTGGAAGCCCTACTGAAGCTAGGAAAGGCTGCGGTCAAGCTGCCCCCTCAGAACCTCGAATTGGGTACATCCGGAATTCTAATGGACCTCGAAGCACTCGGTATGGTCCAGCGCATGGACGGTAAACGAATCCAGATGCCAGATGTGTTTCGAGTTGCTTTCGGATTTGGACGACGCGGAGGTGTTACGCCGCTTAAGTAGCAGCCGCTAAGGTCAGGCCAGCGCCGTATTTTGCTCATTGTCGAAAGGGCCTGAATTCACCGTGTTTGGTAGCCCCGCCAAGGGCAGGCTGCCGACCGAGCGGCTGCGGCCTTAGAGCGTGTCTCAAGAGCGAGTGCTGGAAGAGAGAACAGTCGTAATAGATCACGATAAACAGTGGTTCTGCTGGTGCGTAACGGTGCGACGCAGCGGCAGAACCCTCGAATTCGGCGCTTTTCCCATGCTAGGCAACCCAGGGGAGTGCATAGCGATCACGCCTGCGAGCCCTTAGAAGCCTGCGCTTACTGTTGCCATAATCCTCATTTTTGCTCTAACAAGCCTTGCCTAAGCACAGCCACGTGTGAGGACAAGACCTGCTTGCTGTTACCCAAGGCCGCTAGCCAACGCTTTGGCTATTGGCAGAACGTCGCTTGCTCAAGCCTTTTCTACGCCCTTTTATTTAATTGAAATTTATTGGCGCACCATATTTCTCACTGTGATGTGCGCAATTAATGACGTTTAGTTAAAGATTGCATCCCAACTGTGCCGAAGACAGCCGCGTAAAAGTGCGCGCCACTAGTTGCTGGGCATGGCCGCCGGGTGCTGAAACTGGATGTCCAAGTCGCGGCGGCAGCGTCAGTCAAGGCAGCCGGCAAGCTGTGAATAGCCAGCGAATCATGGTGCTTGCCACTCATGACGCTTGTCGCGCTGCAGTTCTGGTTACAGATGGGATTTGCTTTTCACACGCGTTTTGCTCTGCAAGACATGGTGCGCCGTTTGCTCTTCAGTTGTCCGGTACGCACCGTAACCGCAGAGTCGCCAAGGGGCTGCGTCAGGGCAGGGCCGGGTGCTACGCTGGTCGGCGGCATGCCAGGGTGGACTGCGGATCTGCTGAAAATCGACTCAGTTGGTTGGGCAGAAATATCCTTGATGGAGGCATCAAGTCCATTGCGCGCACGTCTGAAGCATTTACAAAATACCCAGGAGACAAGTCCCATGAGTTCCCATTCAAAACGCGTTATCGGGCTATGGATGCTGGCCGGTGTTGCAGGTCTTTGGGGCTGTGCTGGCGCGCCACGCCAGACGGCAGCGCCGTCCGAGGCTACGGTGGCTGCGCATGTGCAGGCTGCTACCCAGGCCGCTGGCTCCGATCTGGGCGAGGTGCTCAGCCTTTGCAAGGCAGCGCCGGCTACGCGGGCGGGGCAGGAGGATCTGGACAAGGGCCTGCGCGCGTTGATTGCCAAGCCGGCGCCGCCTTCAGGCAAGGCGTTTGACAATCTTTATTTCGTGGGCGCGGACTGGTCCAGTGCCTGGGCCATCGATACGCCCGAGGGCATTATTCTTATTGACGCGCTCAACACCCAGATGGAAGCTGCGGCGCTGATCGAGGGTGGGTTGCGCCGGCAGGGGCTGGATCCGGCGCGCATTCGCTACATCATCGTGTCTCACGGGCATGGCGACCATTACGGTGGCGCGCCTTATCTGGCGCAGAAGTATGGTGCGCGGGTGGTGATGAGCGATCTGGACTGGACGATGATGGAAACGCGCCTGGAGTTCGCCACGCCGATCTGGGGCGCTCCGCCCAAGCGGGATATCTCGGTCAAGGATGGCGACCGCATCACGCTGGGCGGCACCAGCGTCACGCTGTATGTGATTCCCGGCCACACCTGGGGCACGCTGGCGCCGGTGTTCGATGTGGACTGGCAGGGCAAGAAGCACCGCGCGCTGCTGTGGGGTGGCACGGGCTTCAACTTCGGCAAGGACATTGCGCGGCTCGAAGCCTATAGCGCTTCCACGCAGCGCATGGCGGGTCTGGCGCGCAGCCAGGGCATCGATGTGATGCTGTCCAACCACTCGCGCATGGATGGCTCGCAGGACAAGCTGGCCACATTGCGCCAGGATGCGCGTGCGCCCGCCAATCCGTTTGTGATCGGCGTGCCCACCGTGGAGCGAACGCTCACCGTGATGAATGAATGCGCGCTGGCACAGCGCGACCGATTCGCGCTGATGCCGTGAGCTGGATGCGGGTCTGGCCACCCGCCAGCTAGTGGTGCTGCCAGGGTCCGTCGTGAGGGGGCAGGCCGGTGGTCAATGCAGGGCTGTCGCTGGCCTGGGCAGCGTATTCCTCTTGCTGGCTTGTATCGATTTCGCTCGCGTGGCCGGTCGTTGTCCCATATGGCCCGGTGTCGTCCACATCGGAACGGTCGGACGCGCCTGGAAGACTGGGAATCGGCGTCAGGTTGGGATGCGGCTGCGCCGATGGAGCGATGGCTTGTGAATGGTGATCGGGCGCGGGGGGCGCGGAGCGGGCAAGGCTTGACACCAGTTCCAGCACCCTGGGTCCATGTCCCAGTTCCTGCGCAAGCGTCCATGGGCTTTGGCCAGTTGCCAGGTGGCGCAGGTTCACATTGGCCCCATAGTGCAGCAGCAAATGCGCCGCCAGCCAATCCTCTTCGATGATGGCGACCATCAGCGGGGTGTTTCCCGTATGGGGATCGCGCCGATCCGGATCTGCCCCGTGCAGCAACAAAACTGCCGCCATGCGCCAATCTTCATTGCCAATGGCAGTCACCAGTGCCGTGTCCCCGCTGTCGAGATCTGCAAAGTTCACATCCGCGCCGCTATGGAGCAGTATGGGCACCATGGTCGGCTGCTGGCTGTCGGCTGCGGCGATCAGCGCGCGTCCCAGGGTCTCGACACAGAAAGCGCGGGTTACCTGGGCGTGCTTGATCAGCATGTTCACGTTGATGGTGTGACCGATGCGGACCTCTTCCATCAGCGCGCTGGCCCAACGCTCAGGCGGCGTGGGGGGCACGGGCCAGTAGGACGTGGTTTGCGGCGGCTGCTCGGCAGCTGAATTCTGATCGTGGACGGGTGGGGGCATATGGGGTCGTGCGGCGCCATGGCCGTGGGGTTGAGTGGCTGCGCTGCCTCGTGTGAGATCAAATGGTGACTATTATTGTAGATTTGCAATAGCTAAAGACTATTGTTTTTGCTTTCAGTTGACGCGCGTAGCGTGGCGACAACGTGTCGCGCTCCCGTCCCGCAAGCGCTGCACGCGCGGGCGGGACGGTTTTGTCAGCAACGCTCTCAGCCTGCCAGCGCCAGGAAATGGTGCACCTGGGGCTTGTCCCGCCCGCTGTGCCACTGCAGCACTTCGCCTTGCAGATCCGCATCGGCCTTTGACACCCGCTGGTGCTGGCGCAGATGCTCGGCCCAGGAAGCAACCAGGAACCACTCCATCACCTGCTGGGCTTGAGCGCTGTGTTCCATCACGCCCCAGGCGTAGGCGCCGTCGCGCAGCCGTTCGTGCGACAGCCGGCGGATGGCGGCGAGAAACGCCGGGCGGTCTTCGGCGCGCACGGTGTAGGTGATCTGCACCATGACCGGGCCGCGGTCGTGGGCCACGGGTTCGCTCAGCAGGGGCTCGGGCCAGTGGTTCGAGGCCTGCAGGTCGGCTTCGCCAGCCGGCAGCCGGGCGCGGTGGAACAGCAGGGCGATGATCACCAGGCCAGCGGCGCTCAGCGCCAGCGCGGTGGGCAGGCCCATGGCGCGGGCCAGCAGGCCCCAGCCCAGGCTGCCGGCGGCCAGCGCGCCGTTGAATACCGTGAGGTAGACGGCCAGGCCGCGGCCGCGCACCCAGTTGGGCAGAATGGCTTGGGCCACGCTGTTGAAGGTGGTAAGCGCCGTGATCCAGCCCATGCCCAGCAGCAGCATCAGCGCCACGGCCAGCCACTGCGGCGGCGCAAACACCAGGGCCGCCATCACACCGGCGCTGACCAGCGAAGCCACCAGTACCAGGCCATCGGCATCGAGCCAGTGGCGCAGATGCGGCATGACCAGCGCACCGGCAATGGCGCCGGCACCGACGGCGCCCAGCATCACGCCATAGAAGCCCGCCGTGCCGCCCAGCATCTGGCGCGCCACCAGCGGCAGCAAGGCCCAGACGGCGCTCGCAAACACAAAGAACACGGCGGCGCGCAGCAGTACGCGGTGCAGTTCCTGGCTGGCGAAGGTGTAGCGCAGGCCGGCACGGAAGGCGCCGAGAAAGTTTTCGGACAACGCGGTGTGCTCGGTCCTGGGACGCTTCCACCAGATCAGCGCGCCGATCACAAACACATAGCTGAGCACGTCGAGGCCATAGGTTGCGGCCGCGCCAAAACTTGCAAGGATCAGGCCTCCGGCCGCGGGGCCTATGGCACGCGCGATATTGATGCCCAGCGAATTGAGTGCCACCGCGCCCTTGAGGTCTGCGCGCGGCACCAGCTCGGGCACGATGGATTGCCAGGTGGGCCCCATCAGCGCCGCGCCTATGCCGCCGATGAAGGTCAGCGCAATCAGATACTCCACCGTCAGCGCGCCGGTATGCGACAGCAGCAGCAGCGTGCCGCTGACCGAGGCCAGCACCAGTTGCACGAAGATCAGGAAGCGCCGGCGGTCCAGAATGTCCGACAGCACACCCGCGGGAATGGCCAGCAGAAAGATGGGCAGCGTGGCCGCGGTCTGGATCAACGCCACGGCCGTGGGGCTGGCCGAGAGGTCGGTCACCAGCCACGAACTCGCTACGTCACGCATGAAGCTGCCGGTGTTGCCCAGCACGGTGGCGGCCCACAGCACGGCAAAGACCGGCTGGCGCAGGGCGGCAAAGCTGCCGGCCGCGGCATTGGTTTGGGTGTTTGCCATGATCACACCGCCCAGCAGGCACAGCCCAGCGCGCCCCAGAAGCTCTTGGCGTCGGAGGTGGGCAGCTGCGCATTCCAGGCGCCGCCATGCGCATGGCCATGCACGTTGCAGGCGCTGGCGCAGGCACAGGCGGCCGCAGCCTGCTGCGCCAGGTTTTTCAGCGGGCCGCTGTCCTTGGCGCCCCAGGCGCCGTAGCCACCGAAGCGGCGCACAGGCGACCAGTCGGGCATGGCCGGCGGCAGTTGCGCTTGGTCGAACTGCGCGAAGTCACCCGCGCCATAGACCACCTTGCCGCCGACCAGGGTCAGCAGCGCCGAGGTGTCGGCAATGTCGGCTTCGGGGCAGGCAAAGAAGTCGCGGTCGGGCACGACCAGATCGGCGAGCTGGCCGGCCTCGATGCGGCCCTTCTTGCCTTCCTCGTTGGAGAACCAGGTGACGTTCTCGGTCCACATGCGCAGCGCCTGCTCGCGGTCCAGGCAATTGCGCTGGGGCGTGAGCTGCAGGCCGCCGACGGTGCGGCCCGTCACCAGCCATGACAGCGAGACCCAGGGGTTGTAGCTCGCGACCCGCGTGGCATCGGTGCCGGCCGAGGTCTTGACGCCCATCTCCAGCATGCGCTTGACGGGCGGCGTGGCTTCGGCGGCGCGCGCGCCGTATTGCTCGACGAAATACTCGCCCTGGTAGGCCATGCGATGCTGCACGGCGACGCCGCCGCCCAGCGCCGCGACGCGTTCGATGGAGCGCTCGGAAATCGTTTCCGCGTGGTCGAAGAACCAGTTCAGGCCCGTGAGCGGCGTGTCCTGGTTGACCTTCTCGAACACATCGAGCGCGCGGCTGATGGTTTCGTCATAGGTCGCATGCATGCGCCAGGGCCAGCGGTTCTGCGCGAGCACGCGCACCACTTCCTCCAGTTCGCCTTCCATGCCGGCTTCGAGCTCTGGCCGCGGCTGGCGGAAGTCCTCGAAGTCGGCGGCCGAGAACACCAGCATCTCGCCCGCGCCGTTGTGGCGGAAGTAGTCGTCGCCCTGCTTGTACTTGGACGTCGCCGTCCAGTTCAGGAAGTCTTCCTTTTCCTGCTTGGGTTTCTGCGTGAACAGGTTGTAGGCCAGGCGAATGGTCAGCTGGTCGGCTTCGGCCAGTTCCTCGATCACCGCGTAGTCGTCGGGATAGTTCTGGAAACCGCCACCCGCGTCGATGGCGCCGGTCACGCCCAGGCGGTTGAGTTCGCGCATGAAGTGGCGCGTGGAGTTGAGCTGGTATTCGCGCGGCAGCTTGGGTCCCAGGGCCAGCGTGGCGTAAAGGATGGCGGCATTGGGCTTGGCCAGCAGCAGTCCCGTGGGGTTGCCGGCGCTATCGCGCAGGATTTCGCCGCCGTGCGGCGCGGGCGTGTCGCGGGTATAGCCCACGGCGCGCAGCGCGGCGCCATTGAGCAGGGCGCGGTCGTAGAGATGCAGGATGAACACCGGCGTATCGGGCGCGGCGGCATTGAGTTCGGCCAGCGTGGGCAGGCGCTTTTCGACGAACTGGTGTTCTGTGAAGCCGCCCACCACGCGCACCCACTGCGGCGCGGGCGTGATGTCGACTTGCGCACGCAGCATGGCCATTGCATCGGCCAGGCTTCTCACGCCGTCCCAGCGCAGTTCCATATTGAAGTTCAGGCCACCGCGGATGATGTGCAGATGGTTGTCGATCAGCCCGGGCAGCGCGCTGCGGCCCTGCAGATCGATGCGGCGCGTGCCGGCGCCGGCCAGGGCCAGCACTTCGGCATTGCTGCCCACATGGATAAAGCGGCCGTCGGCAATGGCCACGGCATTGGCCGTGGGATTGCTGCGGTCGAGCGTGGTGAAGCGGCCGTTGAAAAGAATGAGGTCTGGCGTGGCGGGCGTGGCGGGCATGGGCATGGAGTCTCCTGGGTGGCGAGGATGGGCCTACGGCCCCGCAGCTTGGCGCGCGGGGCCGCTTCGATCAGCCTTCGTGGGCGTTGAACATGCTCTTGGCGTAGTTGATGCCAATGCCGTAGGCGCCGCCGAACTTCTTCGCAATGCCGGTGGTCAGTTCATAGGTTTCTCCGCGGGCCCAGTCGCGCTGCAGCTCCAGCAGGTATTGCAGCGAAGTGATGGGGCGGGCGCCGGCCTGCACCATGCGGTCCATGGCCCGGTCATGGGCTTCGGCGGAGACATCGCCGCAGGCATCGGCAATCACATACACCTCGAAACCCTGGTCCAGCGCCGACAGTGCGGGGCCGACGATGCAGACGCTGGTCCACAGGCCCGCCAGCACGATGCGCGGCTTGGCGATCTCGTTGACGCGGCGGATCACGGCCTCGTCTTCCCAGGTGTTCATCGAGGTGCGGTCCAGCAGGACCTGGCCGGGGAAGGGGGCGGTCACTTCCTCGAACATCGGGCCGCTGAAGCTTTTCTCGGCGACCGTCGTCAGGATGGTCGAGACCCCGAAGCCCGCGGCGGCACGGGACACCAGGGCCGCGTTGTTGCGCAGCGTCACGGCGTCGATGGAATGCGTGGCAAAAGCCATCTGCGACTGGAAGTCGATCATCACCAGCGTGTGGTCATGGGCGTTGAGCAGTGTGGCGCCTGGCTTGGCCACTGCGACAGGTTGTGCGACGGGTTGGGCGGTGTTGGCGTTGGTCATGGTGTCCTCTCCTGAAATGAATGAATGGCTTGAATCAAAAAATCGTGGTTTACATCGAGGGCAGCTCGTTGGGGCGCAGGTCGAAGACCAGCACTTCGGCGTGCTCGCCCTTGTCGAAGCGCAGCGCGCCGGCGTTGCGGATGCGGGCGCCATCGCCCTCGGCCAGGCGTTCGCCGTTGACTTCGAGGCTGCCCTGGGCCACATGCACATACACATGGCGGTTGGCGGCCACATCGAGCGTGGCGCTTTCTTCACCGTCGAACAGGCCGGCGTAGACCCGTGCGTCCTGGCGCACGGCCAGCGCGCCTTGCTCGCCCTGGGGCGCGATGATCAGGCGCAGGCGGCCACGCTTGTCGGCTTCTTCGAAGTGCACCTGCTGGTAGCGGGGCTCGGCACCGCGCTCGTTCGGCACGATCCAGATCTGCAGGAAGTGCACCGGGGCTTCGGCCGAGTGGTTGAACTCGCTGTGCTGCACGCCGCTGCCGGCGCTCATCATCTGCACGTCACCGGGGACGATCACCGAGCCCGTGCCCATCGAGTCCTTGTGCGCCAGTTCGCCTTCGAGCACATAGGAGAAGATTTCCATGTCGCGGTGGCCGTGGGTGCCGAAGCCCTGTGCGGGGGCCACGCGGTCGTCGTTGATGACCAGCAGGTCCGAGAAGCCTTGCTGGTTCGCGTCGCGGTAGCTGCCGAACGAGAAGGTGTGGCGCGATTGCAGCCAGCCATGGTTGGCACGGCCGCGGTGGTCAGCTTTGCGAATTTCGATCATGATGTATTCCCTTTCGTTCGATGAATTTGATGCAAGGTCTTCAGTGTTTTGCTGCGTTCCTTGCTGCGATGAATGTAGTTTCTCGCTTTTGTGGGGGCTGTAGATTGAAGGTTTTGGTGATTCATCATCGATAATTTCGAATATGCTCAAACTGTCACTCGAAGCCATTGAAATCATCGACGCCATCGCCCGCCACGGCTCGTTTGCCGCGGCCGCCGAGCGGCTCTACAAGGTGCCGTCCACCATCTCCTATGCCGTGTCCAAGCTCGAAGACCAGCTCGGCCTGGCGCTGTTCGTGCGCAACGGGCCGCGCGCCACGCTGACGCCTGCGGGGCAGGAGATGCTCAAGGAAGGGCGCTGGCTGCTGGTCGCGGCGCGCCAGCTTGAATCGCGCATGCGCCAGATATCCACCGGGTTTGAGTCCGAACTGCGGCTGGTGCATGACTCGCTGATTCCCACCAGCGCCTTCAACGACGACATCTGTGCGTTCGAGGACCTGAACTGCGGCACGCGCCTGCGCATAGGCTACGAAGTCATGACCGGCACCTGGGAGCTGCTGCGCGAGGGCCGGGCCGATCTGATCATTGCCGCGGGCGAGGGGCCGCCGGGCGGCGGCTACAAGGCGGTGCGCGTGGGCAGCCTGGAATTCGCGTTCTGCGTCACGGCCACGCACCCGCTGGTGCGCCTGCAGCGCCCGCTGGTGCGCGACGATCTGCTGGAGCACACGGCCATCGTCGTGGGCGACGGCGCGCGCTCTTCCGCGGATCGCACGGTGGGGCTGCTGCTGGGCCAGCGGCGCATCACCGTGCCCAGCATGCAGGCCAAGATCGCGGCCCAGGCGGCGGGGCTGGGCCATGGGTTTTTGCCGCGGGCCTGCGTGCGCGCCGAGCTGGAGCAGGGCGTGCTGGTGGAGCTGCAGGTCGAGCAGCCGCGGCCGCCCGAAAGCTTCTGGCTGGCCTGGAGCACGGAGCGCATGGGCGAGGCGCTCAAGTGGTGGATTCAGCGGCTGGACCGGCAGCTGCTGCCGGGCATCCTGCCGTGTTGATCAGCGCCGCATGCGCAGGATGAACGCGCCCAGCGCCGAGAGCGTCGCCAGCGCCGTCACCGCCATCCAGCCCCCATGCGCAAACAGCTGGGCCGCGAGCGCCGAGCCCAGCGCCATGCCGATGAACATGCCGGTGAACAGCACGGCGTTCAGCCGGCTGCGCGCGGCCGGGTCCAGGCCGTAGATGATGCTCTGGTGCGCAATCAGCGCGGCCTGCACGCCCAGATCGAAACCGATGGCGCAGGCCACCAGCAGCCCTAGCTGCGCGCCAGCCGGCATGATGCCCATCAGCGCCATGGATGCAAACGAGGCCGCCACCAGGCCGGTGCCCAGCCGGGTCACCAGCGCCGGGCCATGGCGGTCGGCCAGGCGCCCGGCGAGCGGCGCGGCCAATGCACCGGCCGCGCCGGCCAGGCCAAACGCGCCCGCTGCGGCCGCACCCAGATGGAAGGGCGCGCCATGCAGCAGCACGGCCAGCGTGGACCAGAAGCCGCTGAAGCCAATCGACAGCAGCGCCTGGGCCCAGGTGGCGCGGCGCAGCGCTGGATACTGGCGCCACAGCGTGCCCAGCGAACGCAGCAGCGCGACATAGGGCAGTGTGGTGGTGGGCGCAAAGCGCGGCAGCCGGCGCCACGCGGCCAGGCCCAGCAGCGCAATGCTCACGGCAGCGGCGGCAAACATCGCGCGCCAGCCCCATTGCTCGGCGACAAAGCCGCTGACCACGCGCGACAGCAAGATGCCCAGCAACAGGCCGGTCATCACGTTGCCCACGACCTTGCCGCGCTGCGCCGCCGGCGCCAGCGTCGCGGCGGCGGGCACGATGTCCTGGGCCAGCGTGGCGGCCAGGCCGATCACCAGGCTGGCGGCCAGCAGCATGGCCAGCGAGGGCGCGATGGCCGCCAGCAGCAGCGCGGCGCACAGCACGCCGGCCTTGCTCAAAATGATGCTGCGCCGGTCGTACTTGTCTCCCAGCGGCGCGAGAAACAGGATGCCCAGCGCATAGCCCAGCTGGGTCAGCGTGGGCAACCACCCCACGGCTTGCGTCGAGGCGCCAATGTCGCCTCCCAGCACGCCCAGCATGGGCTGGCTGTAGTACAGCGAGGCGACGGCCAGGCCGGCGCCGCTGGCCAGCAGCAGGGTCAGTGACAGGGGCAAGCCGGTCGCGCCGGCAGGCGCGGCAGCAGCGCGGGAATCGGATGGGGCGGACATGGCGGGTTCCTGGAATTCGTGGTCGGAGGCCGTAGGCGAAGTGTGCATGGGGAATGGGCTTGCATTGGCGATGCCGTGAGATTAATCTTTGCGTCCAACTTAATGAATAGGCAATATTTGCAAATCTCGGTTGCGAATAATGCAAAGATAAAACATGGACAAACTGCATGCCCTGCGCGCTTTCGTCGAAGTGGCGCACACCGGCGGCTTCTCCAAGGCCGCCCAGCGCCGGGGTGTCGCCACCTCGTCGGTCACGCGGCTGATCGACGGCCTGGAGGCTTCGCTGGGCGTGGCGCTGCTGACGCGCTCGACGCGCCAGGTGGCGTTGACCGATGCTGGCGCCGCCTATCTCGAACAGATCGCGCGGCTGCTGTCAGATCTCGATGAGGCCGATGGCAGCGTGTCGGATGCGGGCGCCGAACCCGTGGGGCCGCTTCGCGTGTCCGTGCCAGTGACCTTCGGGCGGCTGTGCGTGGGGCCGCACATCGCGGACTTTCTGCGTGCCCATCCACGCGTATCGCTTGAACTGGTGCTTTCCGATGCCCATGTCGACCTGGCCGCGCAGCGCATTGACGTGGCGTTGCGCATAGGCACGCCCGAGCAGCACCCGGGGCTGATCGTGCGCCCGCTGGCCGCGCACCGCCGCTTCGTGGTGGCCAGCCCGCAGTACCTGGCCTGCCATGGCACGCCGGCCCGGCCCGAGGACCTGGCGCTGCACGAATGCCTGCGCTTTGCCTACCAGGCCGGGGCGCAGCGCTGGTCCTTCCTGCGCCAAGGGCAGGAGCAGGGCGTTGACATCCAGGGGCGGCTTGCGGCCAACAACGGCGACATGCTGCGCGAGGCGGCGCTGGCCGGCTGCGGCATTGCGCTGCTGGCGCAATGGCTGGTCGGCGACGACGTGCGCGCCGGGCGCTTGCAGCGGCTGTTTGCCGACTACGAGATCAATCCCCAGGACCAGCAGGTGAGCATCCATGCCGCCTATTTGCCCAATCGCCGGCATTCGCGCAAGGTGCACGCCTTTCTGGAATTTCTCCAGCAGTGCCTGGCCCTGGACGGGCCGGACATGAAAAAAGCGCCCGGCCCGTGACGGGCGGGGCGCTTTTGCGCAGGTGTTGCGTGCGGCTTACTGGATCTTCGCGCCCGAGTCTTCGACGATCTGCTTCGAGGCCTTGAAGTCGGCCTTGAACATCTTGTCGAAGTTGGCCACGCTCATGGCCTGGGGCTCGGCGCCCTGGGCCAGGATGGCATCGCGGATTTCCGGCATGGCCAGCAGATGGTTGACTTCAGCATTCACCTTGGAAACGATGGCGGCAGGCGTGCCCGCGGGCATAAACAGGCCATACCAGGTGCTCACATCAAAGCCCTTGATGCCGGTTTCGGCCAGCGTGGGCACGTCGGGCAGCGAGGTCGAACGCTTGGCCGAAGTCACGGCCAGGGCGCGCAGCTTGCCGGCCTTGATCTGGGCAATGGCCGACGGCACGGACGACACCAGCAGGTCGACATTGCCTGCCAACGCATCCATCAGCGCGGGGTTCGAGCCCTTGTACGGCACATGGGTCAGCTGCACCGAAGCGGCCTTTTCCAGCAGCACGCCGGCGATATGGATGCTGGTGCCGTTGCCGGGCGAGCCGTAGGTGATCTTGCCGGGCTGGGCCTTGGCGGCGGCGAGCACATCGGCCACGGTCTTGTAGGGCGAGTTCACGCTGGTGGCGATCACGACCGGCGTATAGGCGATATGGGCCACGGGCGTCAGGTCACGCACCGGGTCCCAGGGCAGGTTCTTGTACAGATATGGGCCCAGAACCAGGTTGTCCTTCTGGCCCATGACCATGTCATAGCCCGTGGCCGGGGCCTTGGCGGCATCGGAAATGCCGATGGTGCCGCCCGCGCCTGCCTTGTTTTCGGGCACGACGGTCCACTTCGTGACTTCGGTCAGCTTGTTGGCCACCACGCGGGCCAGGATGTCGGTGCCGCCGCCTGGAGGAAACGGGATGACCATGCGGATCGGCTTGGACGGGTAGTCGGCGGCGGGGGGCTGGGCGGCGGCGGTGAAGCTCGCGGTGAGGGCGCAGGCCGCGACAGCGGCGGTGATCATTGGGCGAAACATGAAACGGCAAACTCCGTGGACGGATCGAAAAGAGCGGCCTGCAAGACACGCCTGGCTGCGGGTAGCAGGCCGGCGCCGCAGGTCGCTTGCTGAGCAAAGTGGGCAGTTTCGATGATCGGGGAGGGTGTTTCCGCCATCAATGGGTGTTTGTCTCTAGGTCGTAGAAACGATGACAAGGCTTGCAGCCTCGCCATCTCACAGCCCGTGCCAGACACAGCGGGGTTGCCGACTGTGCGATCACCGGCAGTGCCGCCGATCTGGTGCACCGCCCTGTGTGGCCCACGGGACGCGGGCTGAGGGGACGGAGCTTACTGCATTTTGTTACCCCGGCGCGCAAACGCGCGGGGTAGCAGGCCACGTCAACGGGCCTTTTCCTGGCGCCTTTCAGCCCTGGCGCACATCGGCTACGGGCTCGTCGCCAAAATCCTCGCGCTGCAGCCAGGCCAGCACCTTGGCCGCGGCCTGCTCGGGCGAGTCCAGCTGGTCTTGCGACTTCAGGTCGGCAAAGCGCTGCAGGTCGGGAAACGCGGCCGGGTCGGCGTTGCGCAGCTGGATCTGCATGTCGGTGTCGATCACGCCGGGTGCGAGCGCGCAGAGCTTGGCGCCACGCGGCTTGAGCGCTTCTTCCAGCGCCACGCAGCGCGTGAAATGGTCCAGCCCGGCCTTGGCCGCGCAATAAGCCGCTTGCGAGGCCATGGCGCGCCGGCCCAGGCCCGAGGAGATATTGAGCACCTTGCGTTGCGCCGGCCAATGTTCGGTCGCGCCGAGAAACGCCGCCGTGAGCAGCATCGGGGCCTCGAAGCCCACGCGCAGCGCGGGCCACAGTTCATCCGAGGTGAGCGAGGACAGCGGCGCAATGGCCGGCATTGCACCCGCGTTGTTGATCAGCGTCACTTGCTGGTACTGGCCCGAGTGCTGCGCGCGCAGCCAGTCGCCCAGTTGGGCCGCGGCGTCGGCCGGCGCGCTCAGGTCCACGCTCCACTGCTGCAGCGGCGCGTCGACCGCGGCCGCGGCCTGGGCCAGCGCTTCGCTGCGGTTGCGTGCCAGACAGATCAAGGTGTGATCGGGATGCAGCAGCTGCTGCGCCATGGCCAGGCCCATGCCGCGCGAGCCGCCGGTGAGGAAAATCAGATGGGATGTCATGGGTGAGATGGTAAGGGCGTCGCCGCTGTCTGGCGCGTAGGAGCGCTACGCGCCCAGGTAGGCCGCGCGCACCGCATCGTTGCGCAGCAGATTGGCGCCCGTATCCTGCAGCACCACGCGGCCGTTTTCCAGCACATAGCCGCGGTCGGCCACCTGCAGCGCGCGGTGGGCGTTCTGCTCGACCAGGAACACCGTGACGCCGGCCGCGCGTATGGTCTGGATGATCTCGAAGATCTGCGCGATGACCAGCGGTGCCAGGCCCAGCGTGGGCTCGTCCATGAGCAGCAGGCGCGGCCGCGACATCAGCGCGCGGCCAATGGCCAGCATCTGCTGCTCGCCGCCCGACATGGTGGCGCCGCGCTGGTGGGCGCGTTCGCGCAGCCGCGGGAACAGCTCGAACACCTGCGCCATGCCATCGCGCAGTTGGTCCTTGGCGAGAAAGAAGCCGCCCATCTTCAGGTTCTCGGTCACCGTGAGATGGGGAAACACGCGCCGCCCCTCGGGCGAGATCGCAATGCCCTTGCGCATGATCAGATGCGTGGGCAGCTGGGTGATGTCTTCGCCTTCGAAGGCCACGCGGCCGCTGCTGGCGCGCGGCGTGCCGCACAGCGTCATCAGCAGCGAGGTCTTGCCCGCGCCATTGCTGCCGATCAGCGTCACGATTTCGCCCGCATGCACCTCGAGGCTCACGTCGTTGACCGCGCAGATCGCGCCGTAGTGCGTAAACACGTTGTCCAGTTGCAGCATGGCTGCCATCAGGCTTCTCCCAGGTAGGCCTTGATGACCCGTTCGTCGTTGCGTATGGCCTCTGGCGTGCCGGTGGCGATCGGCTTGCCGTATTCCATCACCAGGATGCGCTCCGAGACGCCCATCACCAGGCCCATGTCGTGCTCGATCAGCAGCACGGCGACGCCATGCTGCTGGCGCAGCTGGTCGATCAGCTGCTGCAGATCTTTCTTCTCCTGCGGATTGAGGCCGGCCGCGGGCTCGTCGAGCATCAGCACCTGGGGCCGGGTGATCATGCAGCGCGCGATCTCGAGCCGGCGCTGGTGGCCGTAAGGCAGGTTGCCCGCGGCGCGGTTGGCATAGGCGCGCAGGCCCATGTAATCGAGCCAGTGCAGCGCGTTGTCCAGCGCTTCCTGCTCGGCGCGCCGGTAGCCCGCGGTGTTGAACAGCCCGGCCAGGAACGAGGTCCGCATCAGGCGGTGCTGAGCCACCAGCAGGTTCTCCAGTGCCGTCATGGCCTTGAACAGGCGCACGTTCTGGAAGGTGCGCACCACGCCGCGCCGCGCCACGTTGTGGCTGCCCAGGCCGGCAATGCTGTCACCCGCGAGCGCGATGCTGCCGGCGCTGGGCTGGTAGAAGCCGCTGATGCAGTTGAAGACCGTGGTCTTGCCCGCGCCGTTCGGGCCGATGATGGCAAACACTTCGCGCGGCTGCAGCGCAAAGCCCACGGCATCCACGGCCAGCAGTCCGCCAAAGCGCATGCTCAGCGCCTCGACCTCGAGCAGTGGGGCGCTCATGGGCCAACCTCCACATGGTGGCGCTTCATCGGCAACAGGCCTTGCGGGCGCCAGACCATCATCAGGATCATCACCAGGCCGAAGATCAGCATCCGGTACTCGGAAAATTCGCGCGCCAGCTCGGGCAGCACCGTGAGCACGATGGCGGCGATGATCACGCCCAGCTGCGAGCCCATGCCGCCGAGCACCACGATGGCCAGGATCAGCGCCGATTCGATGAAGGTGAAGGATTCGGGGTTGACGATGCCCTGGCGCGCGGCGAAGAACGCGCCGCCCAGGCCGGCGAACATCGCGCCCAGCGTGAATGCCGAGAGCTTGATCTTCATCGGGTGCAGGCCCAGCGAGCGGCTGGCGATCTCATCCTCGCGCAGCGCTTCCCAGGCGCGGCCTATGGGCATGCGTATCAGCCGGCTCGAGATCCACAGCGTGACCAAGGCCAGCGTGAGCGCCATCAGGTACAGCGCGATCACCATGTGCAGCGACTGGAATTCGATGCCGAAGAACTGGTGGAAGGTGGTGCCGCCTTCGGTGCTCGGGCTGCGCGTGAGCTCCAGGCCGAACACCGTGGGCTTGGGAATGCCCGAGATGCCGTCGGGACCGCCGGTGAGGCTGGTGAGATTGATCAGCAGCAGCCGGATGATCTCGCCAAAGCCCAGGGTCACGATGGCCAGGTAGTCGCCGCGCAGCCGCAGCACCGGAAAGCCCAGCACGAAGCCAAAGCTGGCGGCCACGGCGCCAGCCAGCGGCAGCGCTTCCCAGAAGCTCCAGCCGGCCCAGTGGAACAGCAGGGCGTAGGTATAGGCGCCCACCGCATAGAAGCCGACAAAGCCCAGGTCGAGCAAGCCGGCAAAGCCGACAACGATGTTCAGGCCCAGGCCCAGCATCACGTAGATCATGGCCAGCGTGGCGATGTCGACGGCGTTGCGGCCCGCGAAGAACGGCCAGGACACGGCAAACAGCAGCACGGCCAGCATCAGGCCCTGGCGCTGCAGGCCGGTGACGGCCGGCCATTGCGGGTGCAGCGGGCGCTGCAGCGGCGGTATGCGCGCCCAGCCGCGCGCCAGCCAGGGGCGCAGCAGCTGTACCAGGAACACCAGCGTGCAGGCCACGGCCACCGTGGTCCATTGCGGCACGATCACCGTGCGCGTGCCCGCGCGCTCCAGGTGCAGGCCGAAGATGGGTATCGTGACCAGCGCCGTGAGCACCGCCGCCACCACGGCGTAGCGCAGGCTGTCGCCCAATGTGTGTTGTGAGGAGGTCGCGGCAGCCATCAGACTTTCTCCACCTCAGGTTTGCCCAGCAGCCCTGTGGGGCGGACCAAAAGGATCAGTACCAGCAGCGTGAACGCCACGATGTCCTTGTATTCCGAGGAGATATAGGCCGCGGCCAGCGTTTCGGCCACGCCCAGCAGCACGCCGCCCAGCATGGCGCCGGGAATGCTGCCTATGCCGCCCAGCACGGCCGCGGTGAAGGCCTTGATGCCGGCCAGAAAGCCGATGAAGGGGTTGAGCTTGCCCACGGCCAGCGCAATTAGCACGCCGCCCACGGCGGCCAGCACCGCGCCCAGGATGAAGGTGAACGAGATCACGCGGTGGGTGTTGATGCCCAGCAGGTTGGCCATGTGCATGTCCTGCGCGCAGGCGCGCGAGGCCCGGCCCATGCGCGAGTGGCGGATGTAGAGCGTGAGCGCCACCATCAGCACCACCGCGACCACGATGATCATGATGCGGGTGTAGGGAATGAAGATCTCGAAGCCGCCATCGGCGCCGCCGAATTGCAGCGCACCGGGCAGCAGCGAGGGCACGGCCATGTCGCGCGCGCCCTGGCCCAGTGCGACCCAGTTCTGCAGGAAGATCGACATGCCTATGGCCGAGATCAGCGCCACCAGCCGCGGGCTGTTGCGCACCGGTTTGTAGGCCACCTGTTCCACGACAAAGCCATAGACGCCGGTGATGATGGCGGCGACCACCAGCATCAGTCCTATCACCAGCCAGATCGGCACGCCGCCCTGGGTGCCTATGGCCGACAGCGTGACCAGGCCGACATAGGCGCCAATCATGTAGATGTCGCCATGCGCGAAGTTGATCATGCCGATGATGCCGTAGACCATGGTGTAGCCAATGGCGATCAGCGCATAGATGGCGCCCAGCGACAGCCCGTTGAACAGCTGCTGCAGCAACTGGGGCAGGAAATCGTCCATCGGTCACCACCTTCCGCCTGAAATGACACTACCTATCGCAACTACGACAAGATGGTGCGCGGCCCCGCGCCGCACACCATCTTCAGGGCAACGCGCCGGTTTACTTGACGGCGGCGGTCTTGCTGCCGTCCTTGTGCCACTCGAAGACCTGGAAGTCAAAGGCCTTGAGGTCGCCCTGCTTGTTCCAGCCCACATTGCCCAGCACGGTGTCGAAGCTGGCCTTGTGCAGGTGTTCGGCCACCTTGGCGGGGTTGTCGCCCACGGCCTTGATGCTCTCGGTCAGCGCTTGCACCGCTGCATAGGAGGTCAGCTGGAACGCGCCCGAGGGACTGCGTTTCTTGTCCTGGAAGGCCTTGACCACGGCCGCGTTCTTCGGGTTGGACGCGAAGTCGGCGGGCAGCGTCACCAGCATGCCTTCGACAGCATTGCCGGCGATGGCGTTGACTTCCGGGTTGCCCACGCCTTCGGGGCCCATCATGCGCACCTTGAGGCCTTGTTCGGCGGCCTGGCGCAGCAACAGGCCCATTTCGGGGTGGTAGCCGCCGTAGTAGACGAAGTCCACGCCGTTGCTCTTGAGCTTGGTGATCACGGCCGAGTAGTCGCTGTCGCCGGCGTTGATGCCTTCGAACAGCGCCACGTTGATGCCGGCCTTTTGCAGCGTATCGCGCACCGAGGTGGCGATGCCCTGGCCATACGACTGCTTGTCGTGCACCACGGCCACTTTCTTGGGCTTGGCCTTGTCGATGATGAACTTTGCGGCCGACGGGCCTTGCTGGTCGTCGCGGCCGATGGTGCGGAATATGTAGTGGAAGTTCTTGCCGTCGGTCAGCGCCGGTGATGTGGCCGACGGGGTCACGACGACCACGCCCTCGTTGTTGTAGATCGGCGCGGCGGCAATGGCGGCACCGGAGCAGACCGGGCCGATGACATAGCCGATCTTGGCATTGACCACGCGGTTGGCCGCCACCGGGCCTTGCTTGGGCTCACACGCGTCATCGACCGTCACCAGCTCGATTTTCTTGCCCTGCACGCCACCCGCGGCGTTGATGGCTTCGACGGCGGTGGAGGCGCCTTCCTTGACCATGTCGCCATACTGGGTCAGGGCCCCCGTGGTGGGAATGACCATGCCGATGCGGATGTTCTGCGCCTGGGCCGTGGACACCACGCCCGCAGCGCACAGACCCAGCGCGGCGATGAGAACAGACAGATGAAAAGGTTTCTGCATGGGAATCTCCTTGTTGAGCAGGGCTTGCAAGCCACAGGAGTTCCAGCTTATGCCGGCAGGAAAACGCCGCAATAGGGTATTTGCGGGGGGATGGCCGACAGCCCAAGCGCTTCAGAGACAAGGCGTAGGCAGCGCGGTTGTTTCAGGCGGTTTCAGAAAGGTGCGGGCAGCGCGAATTCACGCCGGTCGCTGTGGCGCGGATGGGTCAATCCCAGCTGTTGGGCATGCAGCAACAGGCGCGGCGCACGTGCGACGATGTCTGCGCTGGCGTACAACGCATCGCCCAGGATGGGGTGGCCCAGGTGCGCGAGGTGCACGCGCAACTGGTGCGTGCGGCCGGTGATGGGCTCGAGTTCGACGCGCGTGCAGCCGGGCCAGCCCGGCGGGTCATGGGCCAGCACGCGCCAGCGCGTCTGGCTGGGTTTGCCGGCTGCGTCGATGACGCGCAGCGGCCGGCGCGGCCAGTCGGCGGCAATCGGCGCGTCGATGATCTGCCAGTCGTCGGACGCGGGCTGCAGCCGCCCATGGACGATGGCCACATAGCGCTTGTGCACCGCGCGTTGCTCGAAGGCCAGGCTCAGTTGGCGCTGCACGGCCGGCGAGCGCGCCATCAGCACCAGGCCCGAGGTCGACATGTCGAGCCGGTGCACCACCAGGGCATCGGGCCAGCGCGCCTGGGCGCGGGCGCTCAGGCAGTCCTGCTTGTCCGCGCCGCGGCCGGGCACGCACAGCAGGCCGGAAGGTTTGGCCAGCACCAGCAGGTCCTCATCGACCGCGATGCAGCGCAGCGTCTCTTGCTCGGCCATGGCGTCAGTTGCGCGCCGCGGTGGTCATCAGCTGGTCGACGGTGGTGCAGAGTTCCTCGACGTCATTGGGCTTGTGGATCAGCGCGCGCGCGCCCGCGGCCAGCGCTTCGGCCTCGATTTCGGCGGTGACATAGCCCGAAGCCAGCGCCACCGGCAGCGCCGGGCGGATGACTGCGGCCGCGCGCACCAGGTCCACGCCGCAAAAGCCGGGCATGTTGTAGTCGGTGACCAGCAGGTCGTACTGCTCGGGCGCGGCCTCGAGCGCGGCCATGGCTTCTCGCGGGTCGGTGAAGCCGCTGACGTCGTAGCCACGGCGGCGCAGCAGGCGCTGCACCAGGAACACCAGCGCCTGGTCATCGTCGACATACATCACATGCCGGCGCGGCGCGTCGTCGGCCGGGGCGACGGCCAGCGCAGCGCGGCGCGGGGCGGGCACGCAGGCCACCGGCGCCGAGCCGCTGGCCACGGGGAAATACAGCGTGAAACGGCTGCCTTCGCCGGGCGTGCTGGTGACATCCACCGCGCCGCCATGGGTGCGCATCACGCCGTGTACGACGGCCAGGCCCAGGCCCGTGCCCTGGCCCACGGGCTTGGTGGTGAAGAAGGGCTCGAAGATGCGCTGCAGCGTGGCGGCGTCTATGCCCGGGCCATTGTCCTGCACGCTCAGCGCGACATAGTTGGCCAGCGGCAGGCCCAGGCGGTCGCTCAGGCGCTGGTCGGCCAGCGTCAGCGTGGCGGTGACCTGCACCATGCCGCGGGCGTCGCCGATCGCGTGCACGGCGTTGGTGGTCAGGTTGAAGAGCGCCTGCTCGACCTGGGTCACGTCGGCCAGCAGCGCCGGCAGTTGGGGCGCGATGTGCGAATGCAGGGCGATGGCCGGCGGTAGCGTCACGCGTAGCAGGCGCTCGGTGTCGCGTATCACTTCGGCGGCCTGCACGGCGCAGCGCTGCGGCGGCTCGTTGCGGCTGAACGTGAGGATCTGGCGCACCAGGTCGCGCGCGCGCCGTCCGGCCTTTTCAATTTCCAGCAGGCTTTCGAGCAGCGCGGGGTTATCGCCGCAGTCGCCGCGCGCCAGCTCGACGTTGCCCAGGATGGCGCCGACGATGTTGTTGAAGTCGTGGGCTATGCCGCCGGCCATGGTGCCCACGGCCTGCATCTTGTGCGATTCGCGCAGCTGGGCCTCGAGCTCGCTGCGGTGGGCCTCGGCCTTCTTGCGGCTGCTCAGGTCGCGGGCAAAGACCGTGGTCGTGGTCTCGCCGCCCGAATGCTGTTCGAAGGCCACGCTGACTTCCACGGCCAGCAGCTTGCCGCTGGCCGTGCGGCCTTTCATTTCACCGAGCACCGCCTGCGTGGTCAGCGCGGCAAAGCCCAGCGCATTGGAGGCATCGGGCAGAAAGCGTTCGAGCGGGCTGCCCAGCGCATCCTCGGCGGCGCAGGTGAACAGCGCCGCCGCCGTGGGGTTGAACACCGTGATGCGCTGCGCGTGGTCCACGCACAGGATGGCGTCGAGGCTGGAATTGATCACCGATTCGAGCTGGCGCTCGCTGGCAAACAGCTGGTTGTTGCGCTCCTGCAGCGTGCGGCGCTCGGCCAGCAGCGGCCCCTGGTCGACGACGGCGCACAGGAACTGGGCAATCGGCGGGCCTTTTTTCTGCGGGATCTCAATGCAGGCGATGTGCAGGTCGCAGCAGAGATGGACTTCGGCGTTGATGCTGAAGACCACCTCGTGCACTTCGCTGCCGCCGCGTTCGCGCGCGATCAGGAAGGCTTCGCAGACGCGGTCGGCGTGCTCTTCGCTGACCAGCGGCATGAACGACACCAGGATGCGGTCGTTTTCCGTCGGCTGGAATGCGCTGTGCGCCATGGCGTTGGCCTGGATGACCATGTCGTGCTCGTCGAGCACCAGCAAGGGCAGCGGAATGCTCGCAAACAGCGCCTCGAATCGCTCGGACGCGCTTTCGGCCACGGCCTGGCTGTAGTCAAGGACCTTGTTCTGGATTTCCAGCTCATGCTGGTAATTGCGCAGCTCCGTGACCAGCGCCGCGAGTGGCTCATCGGCCAGCGGCTCGACCACTTCCGGCGGCCAGGGCCGGGGCTCACCATCCTCGGATTCGGGACCCATCAGGTTATGCAAGCCGAGGGGATCGTCTTTGCGCAGGAGAAAGGACAGGTCGGGACGGCTCATGGGTGGTGGTGCATTGGCCGTACGGCACGGAGTGCCGCAGACAGCGCGATTTTAAGCGGGCTGTCCTGGCTGCACAAGCTTGGGGGTAAGTGGCGCTGCGGCCAGCTCCGCCAGCGGAATGCAGCTGCAATGCAGATTCCGGTCACCGTGCACGTTGTCGATGCGTGCCACGGGCGCCCAGTACTTGGACTGGCGCAGGCCGGCCTGGGGAAACGCCGCCTGTTCGCGCGTGTACGGATGCGGCCAGTCCTCGGCCAGCAGCGCGGCCGCGGTGTGCGGCGCGTTCTTCAGCAGGTTGTCGCTGCGCGAGACCGCGCCCGACTCGACGGCGCGGATCTCCTCGCGGATGGCGATCATGGCCTCGATGAAGCGTTCGATTTCGGCCAGCGGCTCGCTTTCCGTGGGCTCGACCATCAGCGTGTTGGGCACGGGAAACGACAGCGTGGGCGCATGCAGGCCGTAATCGATCAGCCGCTTGGCCACATCCTCGGCGGTGACGCCGCAAGTCGCCTTGAAGCCGCGCAGGTCGAGAATGCATTCGTGGCCCACGCGCGCGCGTTGGCCCGGCTCGCGGGCGCTGGCATAGAGCGTGGGATAGTGCGGCTGCAGCCGGCAGCTGATGTAGTTGGCGCTGAGAATGGCGGTCTCGCTCGCGCGCTGCAGGCCTGCGGCGCCCATCATGCGCATGTACATCCAGCTGATCGGCAGCACCGCGGCATTGCCCAGCGGCGCGGCGCTCACGGCCCCCACGCCCGAGACCCGGCCCGTCGTCGCATGGCCGGGCAGAAAGGGCACGAGGTCTTCGACCACACAGACCGGGCCCACGCCCGGGCCGCCGCCGCCATGCGGGATGCAGAAGGTCTTGTGCAGGTTCAGGTGGCTGACATCGCCGCCAAACTGCCCGGGCGCGGCAATGCCGACCAGCGCATTCATGTTCGCGCCGTCGACATAGACGCGCCCGCCGTGGCGGTGCACCAGCGCGCACAGCTCGGCCACCTGGGACTCGAACACGCCATGCGTGCTCGGGTAGGTGATCATCACACAGGACAGGCGCGCGCTGTACTGCGCGCATTTGGCGGCCAGGTCCTGCAGGTCCACATTGCCCTGGGCATCGCAGGCGGTGACCACCACTTCGAGCCCGGCCATCTGCGCGCTCGCGGGATTGGTGCCATGGGCGCTCGAGGGGATCAGGCAGATGTCGCGCTGCGCCTGGCCGCGCGCCGCGTGGAAAGCGTGGATGGCCAGCAGGCCCGCGTATTCGCCTTGCGAGCCGGCGTTGGGCTGCAGGCTGATGCCCGCATAGCCCGTGGCCTCGCAGAGCCAGGCGCGCAGCTGGGCGTCGAGCTGCTGATAGCCGGCGAGTTGCTCGGGCGGCGCAAATGGATGGATCTGGGCAAACCCCGGCCAGGTGATGGGAATCATCTCGCTGGTCGCATTGAGCTTCATGGTGCAGGAGCCCAGCGGGATCATGGTGCGGTCCAGCGCCAGGTCCTTGTCCGAAAGCGCGCGGATATAGCGCAGCATCGCGGTTTCGGACTGGTGGCGGTGGAACACCGGGTGGGTGAGAAACGGGCTGGCGCGGCGCAGTCCGTCGGGAATGCGCAGCGCGCTGCCGGCTTCGAAAGCGGCGAAATCGGGCTGGTCCTGGCCGGGCAGCGCGAAGATCTGCCACAGGCGCTCGATGTCGGCGCGGGTGGTGGTCTCATCGAGCGCGATCGCCAGCGCATCCGGCGAGAAACGGCGCAGATTCACGCCCATGCCCACCGCGCGCGCGGCCAGCGCGTCGCTGGCCTGGCCGGTATGCAGCAGCAAGGTGTCGAAGCTGTCCTGCGCGGCCACATCCTGGCCCAGCTGCTCCAGACCCTGGGCCAGGATGGCGGTGTAGCGCGCCACGCGCATGGCAATGCGCTGCAGGCCCACGGGGCCGTGGTAGACCGCGTACATGCTGGCAATCACCGCGGGCAGCACCTGGGCGGTGCAGATGTTGCTCGTGGCCTTCTCGCGCCGGATATGCTGCTCGCGCGTCTGCAAGGCCAGGCGGTAGGCGGGCTGGCCGGCGGCGTCGCGGCTCACACCGACGATGCGCCCGGGCAGCGCGCGCTTGTAGTCGTCGCGGCAGGCCATGAAAGCCGCGTGCGGGCCGCCCGCGCCCATGGGCATGCCCAGGCGCTGGCTGCTGCCGACCACGATGTCGGCGCCGCATTCACCGGGCGGCTTGAGCAGCGTCAGCGCCAGCAGGTCGGTGGCCACGATGAAGGCCGCCTGCTGCGCATGGGCCTGGACCGCAGCGTCGCTCAGGTCGCGAAGGCTGCCATCGGTGGCCGGATACTGGGCCAGGGCCGCGAAATAATCGCCGCCTTCCAGCGCCTGCTGCCAGGCCGCCGGCGAGTCCGGCAGCACCAGCTCGATGGCCAGCGGCCCGGCGCGGGTGCGGATGACTTCAATGGTCTGAGGGTGGCAGCCGGCATCGATCACGAAGCGCCGGCTCGCGGATTGGCTCATGCGCAGCGCCAGCGTCATGGCTTCGGCCGCGGCCGTGGCTTCATCGAGCAGCGAAGCATTGGCAATGGGCATGGCCGTGAGATCGCAGACCAGGGTCTGGAAGTTGATCAGCGCTTCCATCCGGCCCTGGGAAATCTCTGCTTGGTAGGGGGTGTAGGCGGTGTACCAGCCCGGGTTCTCGAGCACATTGCGCAGGATCACGCCGGGCGTGTGCGTGCCGTAGTAGCCCTGGCCAATGAAGCTCTTGAGTTGCTGGTTGCGCGCGGCCAGCGCCGACAGTTCAGCCAGCGCCTGGGCTTCGGTGACGGCCGGCGGCAGCTGCATGGGCTGGCGGCGCGCGATGCCCGGTGGCACGATTTCGGCTATCAAGGCCTGGCGCGAAGCGCCGCCCACCACCGACAGCATCAGCGCTTCGTCGTCTGCGCTGATGCCGATATGGCGGGCGACGAATTCGTCGCGGTCTTCAAGGGCGTGCAGCGCGGGAACATGGGGCATCGTCATGGCAGGACCTGTGGAGGGAATCGAGGGTCGAAAGCAATGGGATCCACCGGGCGCTCAGGCCCGGTCGCGGCACATTCCCGTGCCTGGCGCGGCGCTTATGCGCTTTGCGCGAAGGCCGTATAGGCGGCCTCGTCGAGCAGGGCGTCGAGCTGGGCCGGATCGCTGATCTTGATCTTGAAGAACCAGCCGCCGGCCAGCGGCTCGGAGTTCGCGAGCGAGGGGTCGTTGCGCAGCGCTTCGTTGACTTCGACGATCTCGCCGCTGACCGGCATGTAGATGTCGGCCGCGGCCTTGACGGACTCGACCACGCCGGCCACGTCACCCTGGGCAAAGGTCTTGCCGACTTCGGGCAGCTCGACAAACACCACGTCGCCCAGCGCATCCTGCGCATGCACGGTGATGCCGACCACGGCCGCGGCCTGGTCGGCGGCGTTGATCCACTCGTGGTCTTTGGAAAAATGAACGCTCATGAGAACTCCAGAAAAACAAGAAAAGAAAAGCACAAGGCCATGCCTGCACTGTATCCCGTTGGCAAGGCCGCTGATGCCAGATGGCGCACATCAGCCGCGGTAATAGCGACTGGCAACAAATGGCAGGGCGGTTATTTCCATGGGCACGGGCTTGCCGCGCACCATGGCCTGCAGCCGCGTGCCGGGCGCGGCGCTGGCCGGCTCGACATAGGCCTGGGCGATGGGCAGGTTCAAGCTCGGCGAGAGCAGGCCGCTGGTGACCTGGCCGACCTGGCGGCCATCGGCGTCATGCAGCGCTGCGCTTTCGCGCACCGGCACGCGCTCCAGCGCCCGCAGGCCCACGCGCTGGCGCGGGCGCAGCGCCGGATTGGCGATCTGCGGCAACAGATGCCTGGCACCGGGAAAGCCGCCGGCGCGCAGCCCACCGTCACGCCGCACCTTCTGCACCGCCCACAGCAGGCCGGCCTCGGCGGGCGTGGTGGTGGCGTCCAGCTCGTTACCGTAAAGGCACAGCCCGGCTTCGAGGCGCAGCGAATTGCGCGCGCCCAGTCCCGCGGGCTTGACCTCGGCGTGGTGCAGCAGCGCGCGTGCAAAGGCTTCGGCCAGCACGCCGGGCACTGAGATCTCGAAGCCATCCTCGCCGGTATAGCCGCTGCGCGTGATGTACAGCTCGCTGCCTTCCCAGACAAAGGCCGCGCCGTCCATGAACAGCAGCTGCTCCACGCCGGGCACCAGGCGCTGCAGCACGTCGGCGGCCAGCGGGCCCTGCAGCGCCAGCAGCGCGTGCTCGGACAGCGGCGTGATCTCGCAGCGCTCGCCGATATGCGCCTGCAGGTGCGCGAGATCGGCATGCTTGCAGGCACCATTGACCACGAGCAGGAAATCATTGCCGCGCGCCACCAGCATCAGGTCGTCGAGGATGCCGGCGTCTTCATTGAGCAGCAGGCCGTAGCGCTGGCGGCCCGTGGCCAGGTCCAGCAGGTCCATGGGCATCAGCGATTCCAGCGCGGCCGCGGTGTCCGGGCCGACCAGCCGCAACTGGCCCATGTGCGAGACATCGAACAGGCTCACGGCCGTGCGCGTGTGCAGATGTTCGGCCAGCAGGCCCTGGGGAAACTGCACCGGCAGCTGGTAGCCGGCGAAATCCACCATGCGCGCGCCCAGTTCCAGGTGCAGCGAATGCAGCGGCGTGTGCAGCAGCTCGCCCGGGGCGGCATGGGGAAAGCGGGACACGGTATTCATGGCGGTCTCCGGCGCGGCGCGCGCCATATGCAAATTGCGTAAAGCGATAAGGCCAAGCCTACACTCGCCGCCAAGATTAGCCAATTCCCGGAGATTTTCAATGCAGCTCACCCTTGCCGACACCCTGGCCTGGCCGGCACGTTACCTGCCGCACAAGGAGGCGCTCGTGGCCTGGGAGGGCGGCCAGCGCCGGGCCTGGACCTACGCGCAGCTGGACGCCGAAGTCAATCGCCATGCCCACGGCCTGCTGGCGCTGGGCATCGCGCGCGGTGATGTGCTGGCGGTATTTCTCTACAACACGCCGGCCTTTGTGTTCACGCTGCTGGCCGCGGCGCGCATAGGCGCGGTGTTCAATCCGATCAACTACCGGCTGGCGCCGCAGGAGCTGGCCTTCATCCTGCAGGACGGCCAGGCGCGCGCGCTGGTGTTCGAGCGCGAGGTGGCCGAAGTCGTGGCGCGCACCCAGGCCTTGCTCGCCGATGAGGGCGCTCAGCTCAGTCACTGGATCTACGCCGACGAGGGCGCAACGGACGCCACGCCCGCGGGCGCCAGCGCGCGGCTGAGCGAGCTGGCCGCGGGCCGTGCCAGCGATGCGCCCGATGTCGCGGTGGACGAGCGGGACCCTTGCATCCTGATGTACACCAGCGGCACCACAGGGCGGCCCAAGGGCGTGCTGCACAGCCACCGCAGCAAGCTCGCGCACAACGCGCTGATGCACCAGATCATGCAGTTCCGGCGCGAGGATGTGGGCCTGTCGGTGGCGCCGCTGAACCACACGGCCGAGCTGCACACCAGCTTTTTGCCGCGGCTGCAGGTCGGCGCGACCCTGGTGCTGCAGCGGCGCTTCGATGCCGCCGAAGCCTGGCGCCTGGTCGAAGCGGAACAGGTCAGCTTCTTCTTTGCCGCGCCGACCATGGTCGCCATGCTGCTCCATGAGCCATCGCTGGCCACGCGCAATACGCAAAGCCTGCGTCTGGTCGAGTACGGCGGGGCCTCGATGGCGCCGCATCTGATACGCGAATGGACTCGCCAAGTGGGCTCCGGCCTGGTGCAGGTGTTTGGCACGACCGAGATGGGGCCGTGCATGTCGGTGCTGTATCCGCACGAGCAGCTGTCGCATGCGGGCTCGGCCGGACTGCCGGCGCTGAGCCATGACCTGATCGTGGCGCAGATTCCCGCTGACGGCAGTCCCACCGATCCGAGCCTGCGCTGCGCCGTCGGCGAGGTCGGCGAGATCCTGGTGCGCGGGCCCTGCATGATGGCCGGCTACCTGCAGCGGCCCGATGCCAACGCGCGTGCGCTGGCCCATGGCTGGTACCACACGGGCGACATGGGCCACCTCGACGCTGACGGCTATCTGTGGATTCGCGACCGCATGGATTACATGATCAATTCGGGCGCCGAGAACGTCTATCCGCGCGAGGTCGAGGATGCGTTGGTCGAGCATCCGGGCGTGCTGGAAGTCGCCGTGGTGGGCGAGGCCGACGAACGCTGGGGCCAGGTGGTGGTGGCGCACGTGGTGCGCAAGGCCCAGGGCCAGGCTGCGGATGCAGCCCAGCTCGACGCGTTTCTGGTCCAGGGCGACCGGCTGGCGGCCTACAAGCGCCCGCGCCGCTACCACTTCGTCGACTCCCTGCCCAAGACCACCAGCGGCAAGATCCAGAAACATCTGCTGCGCCAGCCGCACTGAGGTTCGCCAGCCGCAATATCCCGGATCACCGGCCCATGCATTGCCTGCATGGGCCTTTTTTTCGCTGTAATGGCAGCAGATCAGGGAGGGAGGATGACATGGCATTGCCCGCACGCATCTTTGATTTGCACACGCATCTGTTCAATGCGCGCTACCTGCCGCTGGCCAGCATCATTGCCCATGCCATGGGGCGCGATGCCAGCCCGCTGGCGCACCAGGTGGCGCGGCTGCTGCAGGCGCTGACGGGTTCGGCCTATGCGCCGGTTCCGGTCGAAGCGGTGTTTGCGCAGGCCGACGGCGATACGCTGGAGCTCGAATGCCTGGAACATCTTTGGCGCATGGTCGAGTACGAGTTGCTGCTGAGCACGGGCTCGCTCGAGGCCGTGGAGCAGGGCGCGGCGCCGCAGCTCGCGCAGTCGCTGCAGGCGCCGGTCTTCGACCGCCTTCGCGCCTCGCAGTTCATGGACATCCTGCTGGGCCTGGAACAGGTCGATTACGCGGGCGAGGGCTGGCCCGGGCCGCGCGCGCACGAGACAGGCCTGGCCGCGGAACTGCCTCGGCCCGAAGTCGCCAGCAGCTTTGCCGAATTCGTGCAATGGGCCGAGCGCGTGGTGCGCAAGGCGCTGTGGGTGGTGACGCGGCTGATGGACCCCAAGGCCTGGGGCGAAGTGGTCAACTACCCGGCGTTTTTCCTGACGCTGCTGCATTCCGAAGAGCAACTGCTGCAAAAGCTCTTTGCGGGCTATGGCGCGGGCCTGCCGCCGCTGCAGGCCGCGCACTACCTGATAGACATGCAGCTGGCCTTCCCCGGCCAGGAGACGCCGTTCTACCCGTTGCAGCCGGTGCAGGAGGATCGCATGCAGGCGCTGCAACGCGCCCATCCCGCGCGCTTGTTTGGCTTCAGCACCTTTGACCCACGGCGCGAGGACTGGCATACGCGCGCTTTGCATGCGCTGGGCAAGGGCTTTGCGGGCTTCAAGTTCTATCCGGCGATGGGCATCAAGCCCATGGGCAATGAGCCTGCCGTGCAGGCACGGATCGATGCGTTCTACGACTTCTGCGTGGCGCGCGACCTGCCGGTGTTTGCGCATTGCACGCCCGTGGGTTTCCAGACGCGTCTGCGCCTGGGCGGCTATGCCCATCCACGCCATTGGCGCGCGGTATTGCAGCAGCCGCGCTGGCAGACGCTGCGCCTGTGCCTGGGCCATGCGGGGGGCGGACGGCTGAGCAATGGCGTACTGCATTCCGCGGGCTGGCTGGCGCGCTGCGACGAGGAATGGCAGCACGAGGACAACTTCGCGCGCATCGTGAGCGAGCTCTGTACCAGCTACCCGAATGTGTATTGCGAAGTCGGCTACCTGACCGAGCTGCTGCACGAGGGCGGACCGGCGCGCTTCGAGGCCAATCTGCAGCGCGCCCGCGTGCCGGGACGGCCCTGTGAGCTGCTGGACAAGATGGCCTATGGCTCGGACTGGCACATGCCCGACGTGGTCACGCGCACGCGGCGCTATCTCGACCTGTGGCTGGCACTGATGGACCGCGCGGAATACGCCGACTACCGCGAGCGCTTCTTCTGGAAGAACGCCTACCGGTATCTGCGGCTGCCGATGTAGGCCGCTGTTCCTCAGTACGGCTCGGCTTTGACCCGCATTTCGCTGTAAGCCACGATGCGCGAGCCCTTGACCAAGCGGTAGCCCAGCCAGATCAGCAGGAACAGCGGCAGGCCGATGTAGGTTGCGACCACGCCGCCCCAGTCGATGCGGTCCTGGATGAAGGCCTGGTAGTTCTGGCCCAGGGTGATGATCAGGCACAGCACGAACGCAAAGATCGGGCCGAACGGGAAGGCCGCGGCGCGGTAGGGCAGCGCGGCCAGGCTCAGGCCCTGGGCCTGATAGCCCTTGCGGAAACGGTAGTGGCTGATGGCAATGCCCAGCCAGGCTATGAAGCCGGTCATGCCCGACAGGTTCAGCAGCCAGATGTAGACCGCCTGGGGGCTGAAGATATTGGTCAGGAAGCACAGGCCGGCAATGGCCGTGGTGGCCAGCAGGGCCATCATGGGCACGCCGTTGCGGTTGACCTGGGCGAAGATCTTGGGCGCCATGCGCTGGCAGGCCAGCGTGTAGAGCATGCGCGTCGAGGCATACATGCCCGAGTTGCCGGCCGACAGCACCGAGGTCAGCACCACGGCGTTCATCACGGCGGCGGCCGACAGCAGGCCGGCGCGCTCGAACACCAGCGTGAACGGGCTGACGCTGATGTCGCTGACATCGTTGCGCAGCAGCTGCGGGTCGTTGTAGGGCAGCAGCAGGCTGATGATCAGGATGGCAAACACATAGAACAGCAGGATGCGCCAGAACACCTTGCGCACCGCGCGCGGCACGTTGCGCGCCGGGTCCTCGGACTCGCCCGCGGCAATGCCGATCAGCTCCGTGCCCTGGAAGGAGAAGCCGACGATCATCGCCACGCCGATCAGCGCCGCAAAGCCGCCGGCAAAGGGCGCGTCACCCACGGTCCAGTTCGCGAGATTGCCCCACAGCCCCTCGGGCGCGCCGCCCTGCAGTATGCCCAGCACCATCAACAGGCCCAGACCGATGAAGACGATCACCGTGACCACCTTAATGGCCGCAAACCAGTATTCGGCTTCGCCAAAGCCTTTGACCGAAATGGCATTGAGGCCGAACATCAGCGTCAGGAACAGCGCGCTCCAGACCATGCCGTTGACATCGGGAATCCAGTAGGCCATCACCAGCTGCGCGGCCACCAGGTCGACGGCAATCGTCACCGCCCAGTTGTACCAGTAGTTCCAGCCCAGCGCGAAGCCGAAACCTTCATCGACATAGCGCGCGCCGTAGGTGGCAAACGAGCCCGAGACCGGCAGGTGGGCCGCCATTTCGCCCAGGCTGGTCATGAGGAAGTAGACCATCAGCCCGACGACCATATAGGCCAGCAGGGCGCCGCCCGGGCCGGCCTGGGAGATGGTCGCGCCCGAGGCCACGAACAGGCCCGTGCCAATGGAGCCGCCGATGGCAATCATCGACAGATGGCGTGCCTTGAGGCTGCGGCGCAGGCCGGGTTCGGCCGGGCTGCTGGGGTGAGAAGCGTTGTCGCTCATGGGATTGGTTCCTGTGATCCGCCGCGTCCGGCCCGCGGGCAGGAACGCAAAAGGCCGCACTGGCGCGGCCCGGAAAGACGGCATTGTGCGCGATTTGCCCTGGCCTGCACCGGCCGCCAGCAAAAAACCCAATGCCGCTGCAGAAATCCCGTGCCACGCGCATTGGGCCGGCGCGCTCACATCGGCGGGAGGCTGGAATCGGACCACGACGCTGATGCCGCGCAGCCCACCAGTTCCATGGCTGCGGTGTGGGCATCGATGTCGTCCTGCATGGCATGGAAACTTGTCGATGGACCCGGCATGGGTTGCTGCAAGCAGCTGCCCTGCGCCGGCGTCGATGCGCAGAAGTCCTCGCCAAAGGCGCATTCTCCGGTCATGGCCTGGTCGAGGATCAGCTGCATCTCATATTGCAGTCGGAGGTCTTGGCAAAGTTTGGCATAGTCCCGCAAGCCGTAGCCGCACCGGTCTTTGATGCTGGGGTCGGCGCCGTTGGCCAGCAGGACTTTCATCGCGTGGGTGCGGCCATGTTCCGCGGCGCACATCAAGGCGGTGGCGCCGCTGAGCCGCGCCTGGGCGTTGGGGTCGAGGCCGGGCTGGCCTGGGATGGGGCGCAGCAGGCTGAAAACCTTGTAGGGGCACCCGTCGATACTGGCAAGCATCAGCAGGTTGTGGCCGCAGGCGTCGAGCGCATCGATGGCGTAGCCGGCGGCGCGCAGATGGTTGATCACCGCCGCAGGGGCCAGCTTGACGGCCAGCGGCATGGGGTTGAAGGCCTGGGCCGCGGCGCCGGGCGGGTCCAGCGCATGCGGCGCAGGGAACCATTGGCACAGGGCGTGCACCGCGCCACATTTGAGCGCACTCACCAGCGCCTGCGATGGATGCAGCTCCGAGTGCTGGCTGAGATCCGGGCGCGCGCCGGCGTCCACCAGGGCCTGCAGTACCCCCGGGCGGTACGGATGCAATGCCGCTGCCAGCGCCTGCTGGTCGAGATGCGCTCCGGCGGCGATCATGCTGCGCACCAGGCTTTCCTCGGCTTGTTCGACGGCATAGGTCAACAGGGTCTTGCCGAATTGGTCGACCACATTTGGTCGGGCACCCGCCGCCAACAGCATTCTTGCGGCCACGACCTGGTGCATGTAGACGGCCGTCTGCAATGCGCCGCTGCTCGCCGCATGCGTGGGGTCGGCTTTGGCGGCCAGCAGGCTGTGCACGATGCCCGGGTAGGTGACGGCAAGTTGCAGCGCGGACGTTCCCAGGTGATTCGGGACGTTGACATCGACTCCCAGCGCTATCAGTTGATCGACCCGGTCCTGCTGGCCGTCCCTTGCCGCCAGGGTCAGTCTGGAGTCGCCATGGACATTGGTGGCGTTGAGATCCGCTCCGGATCGCACCAGCCATTTGCCGATGTCGATATGGTCATGCAGCAATGCGTGCGTGAGTGCCGTTCTGTGCTGGGCGTCCACGACATTCACATCGGCCTTGAGTTCCAGCAGCTTCTGGACGGCGGTCAGCTGGTTGCCGATGGTGGCGGCGGTCAATGGCGTCGCTTGGTCCTTGATGCCGGCGAGATCGGCGCCGTCCGCCACCAACTGGGCAAGCTCCTCGCAACGCCCTTGCTGGATCGCCTGGAAAAGTGCATTGTCCTTGCGGAGCTGCAGCGCGCTCTTGGGTTTGGCCTTCTTCATGACATCTCCATTTGCTATGGAATTATCATATAGATAGCTAAAAACTATTTCAAGAGGTGCCTCTGGCGGTTGTTGCACGCTGGCAGGCGGCGGCCGGTGGCAACCGGCCGGCGGGCAGGGCTCAGCCCAGCAGCAAGGCGTCGTCGGCGAGCTTTTCGCCGCGCACCTTTTCGAACATCTTCAGCAGGTCGGGCACATCGAGCCGCTTGCGCTCCTCGCCGCTGACATCGAGCACCACCTGGCCCTGGTGCAGCATCACGGTGCGGTCGCCCACGTCCAGTGCCTGGCGCATGCTGTGCGTGACCATCATGGTCGTGAGCTTGGCCTCGGCGACGATGCGCGCCGTGAGCTGCAGCACGAAGTCGGCGGTGCGCGGATCGAGCGCGGCCGTGTGCTCGTCGAGCAGCAGGATGCGCGAGGGCTGGAGCGCGGCCATCAGCAGGCTCACGGCCTGGCGCTGGCCGCCCGACAGCAGGCCGATGCGGTCGGCAAGGCGCTTTTCCAGGCCCAGGCCCAGCGTGGCCAGGCGCTCCTGGAACACGGCGCGCATCTCGGCGCGCACGGCGCGCGTGAGCCGGCGCGGCGCGCCGCGGCGCTGGGCCAGGGCCATGTTTTCCTCGATGGTCAGGTCCTCGCAGGTACCGGCCATGGGATCCTGGAAGACGCGGGCCACGCGCTCGGCGCGGTCCCACACGGGCAGGGCGGTGACGTCCTGGCCGTCGATGACGATGGCGCCGCCGTCGACGCGCTGGTCGCCCGAGACGGCATTCAGGAAGGTGGACTTGCCGGCGCCGTTGGAGCCGATGACGGTCACGAACTGGCCGGCCGGAATCTCCAGCGACAGGCCGCGCAGCGCGCGGGTCTCGATCGGCGTGCCGGGGTTGAAGGTGAGAACGATGTCTTTTGCACTCAGCATGGAATCTCCGACCGGCTTATCGCGGCTTGCGCTGGGACAGCTTCTGCTTGAGCTGCGGGATGACGAGGGCCACGGTGACCAGCACGGCGGTGACCAGGTTCAGATCCTGCGCCTTGAGGCCGATGAAGTCGCTGTTGAGCGCGGCGGCAATGAAGAAGCGGTAGACGATGGCGCCCAGCACCACGGCCAGCGTCGCGTAGATGATGCGGCGCGAGGGCAGCAGGCTTTCACCGACGATCACGGCGGCCAGGCCGATGACGATGGTGCCTATGCCCATGGAGATGTCCGAGCCGCCCTGGGTCTGCACGAACAGCGCGCCGCCCAGGCCCACCAGGCCGTTGGAGACCGCCATGCCCAGCAGGATCATGCCGCCGGTGTTCACGCCCTGGGCGCGCGCCATGCGCGCGTTCGAGCCCGTGGCGCGTATCGCCAGGCCGCGCTCGGTGGAGAAGAACCAGTCCATGGCCAGCTTGGCGATCAGCACGATCAGCGCCAGGATCAACGGCCGCGCCACATAGTCGGCCATGCCCTCGGGCTGCAGCATGGTGAACAGCGTGGCGTCGTTGATCAATGGCACATTGGGTCCGCCCATGATGCGCAGGTTGACCGAGTACAGCGCAATCATCATCAGGATGGACGCCAGCAGGTCCATGATCTTGAGCTTGACGTTGAGCCAGCCCGTGACCATGCCCGCGGCCGCGCCCGCGGCGGTGGCGGCCAGCGTCGCCAGCCAGGGATTGGTGCCGGTGGAGATCAGGATGGCGCAGACCGCGCCGCCCAGCGGAAAGCTGCCGTCCACGGTGAGGTCGGGAAAGCGCAGCAAGCGAAACGAGATGAAGACGCCCAGCGCCACCAGGCTGAAGATCAGGCCGATCTCGATGGCGCCGAGGAATGAGAAGAGTGACATGGGAGATGCTGGGTAAAAAATACAATGGCAGGCCCGTGAAGCGTACGGTACCTGCCATCTGGAAACCCCACCGGGCACAGGCCCGGTCCGTGGCCTATTGAATCACCTGGGCTGCCGACTTGACCAGCGCATCGGACAGCTTCGCGCCTTGGCGCTGGGCCGCGCCCGGGTTCACGAACAGCTCCATCTTGGTGCTGACTTCGGGCTTGATGTCGCCGGGCTTCTCGCCCTTGAGAATGCGCGCCACCATGCGGCCGGTCTGCTCGCCCAGATCGCGGTAGTTGATGCCGTAAGCCGCCACGGCGCCGCGCTTGACGGAGTCGGTGTCGGCGGCGACCAGCGGGATCTTGGCGTCCTGGCCGACCTTGACCAGCGCCTCGTAGGCCGAGACCACGTTGTTGTCGGTGCTGGTATAGATCACGTCGACCTTGCCGACCAGGCTGCGCGCGGCGCTGCTCACGTCCACCGAACGCGGCGCCGCGGCTTCGACCAGCGTCAGGCCCAGCGTCGGCAGCAGCTTTTGCAATTGCTTGACCACGACCATGGAATTGGCCTCGCCCGGGTTGTAGACAATGCCCACGCGCTTGGCGCCCGGCACGACCTGCTTGACCAGGTCCATCTGCTTGTCCAGCGCCAGCAGGTCGGACACCCCGGTCACGTTGCCCTTGCCCGGCTCCCAGCTCGCGAGCAGCTTGGCGGCCACGGGGTCGGTCACGGCCGAGAACACCACCGGCACGGCCTTGGTCGCGGCAATCACGGCCTGGGCCGAAGGCGTGGCAATGGCGACGATCGCGTCGGGCTTGTCACCGATGAACTTGCGTGCGATCTGCGCCGCCGTGCCGGTATTGCCCTGGGCGCTCTGGTACTGCCACTTGAGGTTCTTGCCGGCTTCGAAGCCCGCGTCCTTGAGCGCGGCCTGCACGCCGTCACGCACGGCGTCGAGGGCGGGGTGTTCGACGATGGCCGTCACAGCCACGGACTTCTGCTGGGCATGCACCGAAGTCATCGATGCCAGGGCCAGCGCGACTGCGCCCAGGGGCGCCAAGGACAGGTATTTCATGTGTATCTCCCACCGCATGTGAATGGTGTGGTGCCGCGGGCTCAATGCCCGGGCCCGTTTGGAACCGCGTCCTGCAGTCTAATGCAGCGGCCACGCGCCGGCGCACGATTGCAGACGTTTCGAGCGCGCCGCTGGCATGGCCGCCAGCGGCCCGGCCGTGCTTACATGCCCGAGTAGTTCGGGCCGCCGCCGCCTTCGGGCGTGACCCAGACGATGTTCTGCGTCGGGTCCTTGATGTCGCAGGTCTTGCAGTGCACGCAGTTCTGCGCGTTGATCTGCAGGCGCTGGCTGTCGCCGCCCTTGGCTTCGTCGGGCACGAACTCATAGACGCCGGCCGGGCAGTAGCGGCTTTCGGGGCCGGCATAACGCGCCAGGTTGATGTCCACCGGCACGCTCGCGTCCTTGAGCGTCAGATGCGCTGGCTGGTCCTCGGCGTGGTTGGTGTTGCTGATGAACACACTGGACAGGCGGTCGAAGGTCAGCTTGCCATCGGGCTTGGGGTAGACGATGGGCTTGCAGTCGGCTGCCGGTTTGAGGTAGGCGTGGTCGGGCTTGTCGCGGTGCAGCGTCCAGGGGATGTTGCCGCGCAGCACGAACTGCTCGATGCCGTTCATGAGGGTGGCCGTGGTCAGGCCCTTCTTGAACCAGGCCTTGAAGTTGCGGCTCTTGTTGAGCTCTTCGTGCAGCCAGCTGTTCTCGAACGCAGTCGGGTAGGCGCTGAGTTCGTCGCCCTGGCGGCCGGCCTGGATGGCGTCGAACGCGGCTTCGGCGGCCAGCATGCCGGTCTTGATCGCGGCGTGGCTGCCCTTGATGCGGCTGACGTTGAGAAAGCCCGCTTCGCAGCCGACCAGCGCGCCGCCGGGGAACACGAACTTGGGCAGCGACAACAGGCCGCCGGCCGTGATCGCGCGCGCGCCGTAGCCTATGCGCTTGGCGGGCTTGATGCCCTTGGCTTCGTCACCTTCGAGGTAGTAGCGGATGTTGGGGTGGGTCTTCCAGCGCTGCATTTCCTCGAACGGGCTCAGATATGGGTTCGAGTAGTCGAGGCCGGTGATGAAGCCCAGCGTGACCTTGTTGTCTTCCATGTGGTACAGGAAGGCGCCGCCATAGGTGTCGGACTTCATGGGCCAGCCCGCGGTGTGCAGCACGAGGCCGGGCTGGTGGCGCGCGGGGTCGATTTCCCACAGTTCCTTGACGCCCAGGCCGTAGGTCTGCGGATCGCGGCCTTCATCGAGCTTGTAGCGCGCGATCAGCTGGCGGCCCAGGTGGCCGCGTGCGCCTTCGGCGAAGATCGTGTACTTGCCGTGCAGCTCCATGCCGAGCTGGAATTCACCCGTGGGTTCGCCGTCCTTGCCGACACCCATGTTGCCCGTGGCCACGCCCTTGACCGAGCCGTCTTCGTTATAGAGCACTTCGGCCGCGGGAAAGCCGGGGAAGATTTCCACGCCCAGGCCTTCGGCCTGTTCCGCGAGCCAGCGCACCACGTTGCCCAGGCTGACGATGTAGTTGCCATGGTTCTGGAAGCAGGGCGGCAGCAGGAAGTTGGGCGTGCGCAGCGAGCCTTTTTCGCCCAGGAACACCATGGCGTCATCCGTGACCGGCTGGTTCAGCGGCGCGCCGAGTTCCTTCCAGTTGGGGATCAGCTCGGTCAGGGCCTTGGGGTCCATGATCGCGCCCGAGAGAATGTGGGCGCCGGGCTCCGAGCCTTTTTCCAGCACCACGACGGACAGCTCCTGGCCTTTTTCCGCCGCCAGTTGCTTCAGGCGGATGGCAGTGGACAGGCCACCGGGGCCGCCGCCAACCACCACCACGTCGTATTCCATGGCTTCGCGGGGGCCGTACTGGGCCAGGATTTCATCATTTGTCATCGGGCGTCTCTTTTTGATACAGATGGATAGGCGTCACAAGGCGCACCTCGGCCGGGCGCGCTCCAGCAGCGGACGATTCTATGCGCAGCGCCTATGGGTTCATGTCACCTTGGATTTTTTCTGCATGGGCGAGGGCCTGACACACGCCTCAGGCCGGCTTGGTTCTTGGCAGCCGCCCCATCAGATAGAACTCGGAATTGGGCTGCATGCCCGCAAAGCTCGCCATGCGGTTGGACAGGCCGAAGAAGGCGGTGATGGCGGCGATGTCCCAGATGTCTTCGTCATCGAAGCCATGCGGGTGCAGCGCGGCGTAGTCGGCTTCCTCGAGTTCGTGGCTGCGTTCGCTGACCTTCATCGCGAAGTCCAGCATGGCGCGCTCGCGCGGCGAGATGTCGGCCTTGCGGTAGTTCACGGCCAACTGGTCGGCCAGCAGCGGTTTCTTCTCGTAGATGCGCAGGATGGCACCATGGGCCACGACGCAGTACAGGCACTGGTTGGCGGCGCTGGTCACGGTGACTATCATCTCGCGCTCGCCCTTGGTCAGCGAGCCTTCCTCCTTGAGCATCAGCGCGTCGTGATAGGCAAAGAACGCACGCCACTCTGCGGGGCGGCGTGCAAAGCCCAGGAACACATTGGGCACAAAGCCGGCCTTTTCCTGGACTTCGAGAATGCGCGTCTGGATGTCTTCGGGCAGATCGTTGATGGCGGGGAAGGGGTAGCGGGTGGACATGGGCAGAGTTCTCCTGGAGAAGCCCCAGCATAGTGCGCCGCCCGGGTCTTTGCCATGGGCGCATTCCCCAACTTTCGGCATTGAAAAAGCCCCTGCAGGCGTGCGCCGGCAAGGGCTTGATGGCGTCGATCTGCCAGGCTTACTTGCCCGAAGTGCCTGACTTGAGCGCCTCGATGGCCCGGGCCACGCCGGCGCCGTAAGCCGGGTCGGCCTGGGTGCAGTGCGCGATGTGCTTTTGCACGATGTGCTCGGACACGCCATTGATGTTGCGCGCGGTATTGTCGAACAGGCGCTGCTGGGCCTCGGGCGTCAGCAGGCGGAACAGGTCGCCGGGCTGGGTGAAGTAGTCGCTGTCGTCGGCGCGGAAGTTCCAGCGATCGGCCGCGCCGTGCAGGGCCAGCGGCGGCTCCTGGTGCGCGGGCTGTTCCTGCCACTCGCCGCGGGTGTTGGGCTCGTAGGCAATGGTGCTGCCGAAGTTGCCGTCGACGCGCATGGCACCGTCGCGGTGGTAGGAGTGCACGGGGCAGCGCGGCGCGTTGACCGGAATGCTGTGGTGGTTCACGCCCAGGCGGTAGCGCGCGGCGTCGCCATAGGCAAACAGGCGCGACTGCAGCATGCGGTCGGGCGAGACGCTGATGCCGGGCACCAGGTTGGCGGGCGTGAAGGCCGATTGCTCGACATCGGCGTAGTAATTGCGCGCGTTGCGGTTGAGCTCGACGATGCCGACTTCGATCAGCGGATAGTCCTTCTTGCTCCAGACCTTGGTCAGGTCAAATGGGTGGAAGCGGTAGGTGTCTGCTTCGGCTTCGGGCATGACCTGCACGCACAGCTTCCACTGCGGGAAGTCGCCGCGGTCGATCGCACTCAGCAGGTCGCGCTGCGAGCTTTCCCGGTCACCGGCCACCACGGCCGCGGCCTCGGCGTCCGTCAGGTTCTCTATGCCTTGCTGGCAGACGAAGTGGAACTTCACATAGAAACGCTCGTTTTGCGCGTTGTAGAAGCTGTAGGTATGCGAGCCGAAGCCATGCATGTGGCGGTAGTCCTTGGGAATGCCGCGGTCGCTCATGACGATGGTGATCTGGTGCAGGGCTTCGGGCAGGCCGGTCCAGAAGTCCCAGTTGTTCTCGGCCGAGCGCAGGTTGGTGTACGGATCGCGCTTGACGGCCTTGTTCAGGTCGGGGAACTTGAGCGGGTCGCGGAAGAAGAATACCGGCGTGTTGTTGCCGACCACGTCCCAGTTGCCTTCCTCGGTGTAGAACTTCATGGCGAAGCCGCGGATGTCGCGCTCGGCATCGGCCGCGCCGCGCTCGCCGGCCACGGTGGAAAAGCGCGCGAACATTTCCGTGCGCTTGCCGATTTCGGAAAAGATCTTGGCCTTGGTGAAGCGCGTGATGTCACCGGTCACCGTGAAGGTACCGAATGCGCCCGAGCCCTTGGCATGCATGCGGCGCTCGGGAATCACTTCGCGGTTGAAATGGGCGAGCTTCTCGAGGTGCCAGATGTCCTGCAGCAGCATGGGACCGCGCGGGCCGGCGGTCATCGAATCCTGGTTGTTGGCTACGGGTGCGCCGGCGACTGTGGTGAGCTTGTTCATGCGTGGCCTTTCCTTATTGGATGAAAACGATCAGTGGATTCAATTATTAGTGGAGAACTATCGATTGCCGTGCTTGCGCCGATTGCAAGTTTGCAAGTCCGTCATAGGAATTTTTTCGGCGCCGGGCGGTGGGCGCGCTAGTTGAGCGAGAGCTTGCGCACCAGGTCGGCGGCGGTGGCGGCGCCGTATTTGCGCATCAGCCGCGCGCGGTAGATCTCCACCGTGCGGTGGCTGATGCCCAGCGCCTTGCCCATTTCCTTGGAGGTCAGTCCTTCGAGCAGCCGCGCCGCGACCTCGCGCTCGCGGCCCGTGAGCCCGGCCTTGACCGGGCGCTGGGCGCTCAGGTCCTCGAAGCTCCAGACCCCGGCCGCATGCGGGTTGCCGCGCTCCAGCGTGCGGCCCGAGACATGGCACCAGAAGGCCTCGCCGGTGGCGCGCTGCATGATGCGGCTGTCGGCGTAGAGGCCGGTGGCGCTGAGGATGGGGGCCATGCGCTGCCCCAGGCGCTCGTATTCCTCGACCGTGGGATAGAGAATCTGGAAGGACTGGCCAACCAGCAGTTCGCGCGAAGCGCCGAACATGGCGCACAACTGCTGGTTGCAATCGGTCATGATGCGGTTGCGCGAGAGCGCCAGGCCGACGGGCGCCATGTCGAAAGCCAGGCGGTAATCTTCGGTCATAGTGCTAATCTTTACGGAAAACTACGTACTCGGTTACGTAGTATCTTAGCGGCTACCCCTTTCCAGGAGACAAGAGTGAAAAAGCTTTATCCCTCTGCGGCCCAGGCCTTGCAAGGCGTGGTGGTTGATGGCCAGACGCTGGCCGTCGGCGGCTTCGGCCTGTGCGGCATTCCCGAGGCGCTGATCGATGCGCTGCGCGATACCGGTGTGCAGAACCTGACCGTGATTTCCAACAACGCCGGTGTCGACGGCTTCGGCCTGGGCAAGCTGCTGGAAACGCGCCAGATCAAGAAGATGATCTCGTCCTATGTGGGCGAGAACAAGGAGTTCGAGCGCCAGTACCTGGCCGGCGAACTCGAACTGGAATTCACGCCCCAGGGCACGCTGGCCGAGAAGCTGCGCGCGGGCGGCGCGGGCATCCCCGCCTTCTTCACCAAGACCGGCGTCGGCACGCTGGTCGCCGAAGGCAAGGAATTGCGCGAGTTCGATGGCGAGACCTATGTGATGGAGCGCGCGCTGGTGCCCGACGTGGCGCTGGTCAAGGCCCACCGCGCGGACAAGAGCGGCAACCTGCAGTTCCGCCTCACGGCGCGCAACTTCAACCCCGCGGCCGCGACGGCCGGCAAGGTCTGCATCGTCGAGGTGGAAGAGGTGGTCGAAGTGGGCGAGATCGCGCCCGATGACATCCATCTGCCGGGCATCTATGTGCACCGCATCGTGCACAACCCGAATCCCGAAAAGCGCATCGAGAAGCGCACCATCACCGCAAAGCAAGGAGCCTGACCATGGCGTGGACCCAAGACCAGATGGCTGCGCGCGCGGCGCAGGAACTCGAAGACGGTTTCTATGTGAACCTGGGCATAGGCATTCCGACGCTGGTGGCGAACCACACGGGCGACAAGGAAGTCTGGCTGCAGTCGGAAAACGGCATGCTGGGCATTGGCGCGTTTCCCACCGAGGACCAGGTCGATGCCGACCTGATCAATGCCGGCAAGCAGACCGTGACCACCATTCCCGGCTCGGCGATCTTCGGCAGCGACCAGTCGTTCGCGATGATCCGCGGCGGCAAGATCAACCTGTCCATCCTGGGCGCGATGCAGGTCAGCGAGAAGGGCGACCTGGCCAACTGGATGATTCCGGGCAAGATGGTCAAGGGCATGGGCGGCGCCATGGACCTGGTGGCGGGCGTCAAGCGCGTGATCGTGCTGATGGAGCATGTCGCCAAGAAGAAGGACGGCACGACCGACCTGAAGATACTGCCGCAGTGCAGTCTGCCGCTCACGGGCGTGGGCGTGGTAGACCGCATCATCACCGACCTGGGAGTGTTTGACGTGACGCCCGAAGGACTGAAGCTGATCGAGCTGGCGCCGGGCGTCGAATTCGCCGAGGTGCAGGAGAAGACCGGCGTCACGCTGCTGCGCTGAGCCGCGATCGCGCTTGCCGCCAACGGCCCGAAAGGGCCGTTTTTCATGCTTAGGCGCGCCGGATTGGCAAGTGCCACGCCAAGGCCGTACATTTAGGGCCTATTCAACACACTCGAACGAATGTCAACAAGTGCACTCCCAGACCAGGATGCGGTGCCGGAGGATCTGCGCGACAGCGTGCATTTCCTGCGGGCAATCACGCAGATGGCCGAAAAGGACAATGTCATCACGCACAGCCCGATCTTCACCGATCGGGGCATCAAGCTGGTGGAAAGCGGCGCGCGCATCGACAGCCGCCTCTATGACCGCCTGGTGCAGGCGCCGCTGCGCGAGGCCATAGACCACAACCTGATGGTCGACAACATGGTCTGCATCCAGTCCATCGAGGCCGAGGTGATGGTGCAGTGCGAGACCATGCCGCTGGTGCGGCGCCTGGTCGAGACCATGGGCGGGGTGGACCGGCTGCTGGCGCCGCTGCGCTTCATGCCGCTGCCGATGCCGATTGCCTTCAAGCTGACGCTGATGCGCGAGCAGCGGCCCGAGCTCTACAGCCACAGCCTGCAGATGATGCTGGTGGCGCTGTATCTGGCGCTGCAGTCCGGCTGGAGCGAGCGCGATTGCGTGCCGCTGGCCGCGGCGGGTCTGCTGCATGACATCGGCATGCTCTACATGCCGCCGGCCTGGACCGATCCGGCGCACAAGCTGAACCTCGAAGAGCGCAAGCAATTGGTCGCGCACACGGTGACCGCGATGTGGGTGCTGCGTGAGCAGCAGGTCTATACGCCCGCAGTCCAGCTGGCGGTGCTCGAACACCATGAATGCCTCGATGGCAGCGGCTATCCGCGCGGGCTGCAGCGCGAGCAGATTTCGCCCATGGGGCAGATGCTGATCCTGGCCGAGGTGGTTTCGGCCTTCCACGAGAAGTATGCCGACATGCCGGGCCCGCGCCTGTCGCTGATGCTGCGCATGAACCACCGGCGCTATCCGCCGGATCTGGTCGAAAAGATACTGCCCTTGCTGGCCGTCGATGTCGACGCCGGTATGGAGATCGGCCCGTTGACGGCGGAAGTGCAGAGCATGGGGGCCGTGCTCGGCGAGCGCTTTGGCCGGTGGGCGCAGCTGCGCACGCAGTGGCCGGCGCCGGCGCCCAGCCCCGCGCCCGCACCCGCGGCGGCGAAGTCCGCACCCCGGCCCGTGGACCGCGCCGTGGTCTGGCTCGACGGACGCCTCAGGGCGCTGGAAAAGGAATTGGCCCAGGCCGGCTCGCATCCCAAGCAGCTGTCCGACCTGCTGGGCTATCTGAAAGACGATTTGCAGGGCATGGCCGAGTTGGCGCTGCTGCACCGCGAAGCCGTATGGCAGCTCGAGGCCATAGCCCACAATTGCCTGCGGCGCTGGCCGCAGCTGCTCGAGCGCGAGGGGCCGCTGGAGCAGGCGCTGGCGGACTGGTGCCAAGCCCGCGCCCAGGACGAGACGGCCGCGGCGCTACCTGCCGCCGACTGAGTCCGCCGCCGGGGCCCGCAGCCCCGGCTTACTTGGCACCGGCTCGCACCGGCTTGTTGGCACCCTTGGGGCCGGCTTGCACCGCGGCCCGACCCTGGGCCATCAGCGCGCTGCAATTGGCGTCGTCTTCGGCGGCCGGCACGGTGATGGGCAGCAGCGCCAGCGCGACCGGTGCGATGGCAATGGCCGCAACTGCCGCGCCCGCGCGCAGCGCCAGGGGGCCGACCTGCGGGCCGACCTTGGGCTGGGAGAAGGGTCCGCGCACATACAGTGGCGTGCGCAGCGAGAAGAACTTCCACTTCAGCGATTCGGGCTTGATGTTCAGATCGAACAGCTCCTGGCCCAGGTCTATGGTGCCCGTGGCCTCGACATTGGCTTCGGGCGTGGCCAGCTTGGCCACCCGGGCGTATGCCACGCCCTTGTTGACCGCGAAGTCGGCGACTGCGCATTGCAACTGCACTTCTTTGTCGTCGCCAAACAGCTTGGCCACCACGACGGAGCCGACATTGAGGGCGGCGAGGTCCAGAAGCTGGGCGCTCAAAGTGCCGTTGCGTACATAGAGCTTGAACTCGCCGGTGCTGGTGCCCAGCAGCTTGGCGACGGAGTTGCCCTGGGCGCTGAGGGCCAGCGCGCCGTCCATCTGACCCAGGCTCTTTTCCATCAGTTCGACCTTGGGGAACAGTTCGGACAGCTTGAGGCCGGCCACGGTGCCGCGGATCTCGCCGGCCAGCGGCTTCTTGTTGCTGTCGAGCACCACCACGGTGTTGAACTTGCCCTTGGCGACATCGAAGCGCAGCGGATCCAGGCGCAGCACGCCGTTCTTCAGCACGGCATGGGTGCTCAGCGCGTCGATGGGCAGCTTGTCCGAGCTGACGATGTGCTTGCCGTCGAACTTGATGTCCAGGTCCATTGCATTCCAGCGGCCGATGTCGAAAGTCTCATCCGGCAGGATCTTGCCCCCCGTGGCCTTGGCACGCTCGGCCTTGGCTTCCGAGGTGCCGAGCACCGGCACCAGATCGGCCAGGCGCAGCTGCTCGGAGCGCATATTGCCTTCCAGGCGCGCCCGGGGCTTGGCCGAGGTATAGGTCAGGCTGCCCTGCAGATCGCTGCGCCCGACCTTGCCGCGGAAGTCTTCATACTTCCAGACGGCTTTCTCGGGTTCGAGGCTGCCCGTGAGATGGCCGCGGGTCTCGAACGCCGGCGTATTGGGCAGCACCAGTCCGGTGAGCGGGTAGAGGTCGGCCATGCTCGCGGCCTTGAGCGTGACGTCGAAATCCATGCCTGACAGCTTGATGGGATTGGCCAGGATGCCTTCGGCGGTGGCCGCCACGCTGCCGGCACGTGCCGAGAACTGCAGCGGGTAGTTGACTTCCTGCTCGCGCAGGCTCAATACCGGCCCGCCGCGACCTTCGCCGGTGACGTTGGCCTTGCCGTAGCGGCCGGTGAGCGCAAAGCCCAGGCCATAGGGGCTGTCGGCGGGGGCATTGTCGATGGAGGCCAGGCGCGCGCGCACGGCCAGATCGATGGTGCCGTCCAGGTAGCCCAGCCAGCCCTGGCGGATGCGCAGCTCGCCCACATCGAACTGCCAGGGCTTGGCGCTGGGTTCGCGGCGCTCGAACTGCCAGTTGACCTTGCCATCCTTGTAGCGCGCAAACACGATGTCGGGCTCGTCGAGCACCAGGGTGTCGATCTGCAACTGGCGCCACAGCAGCGGCCACAAGCGCAGCGAGGCACTGGCGTGGGCAATGCTGGCCATGGTCGAGGCATCACGCGCGGGAGCGTCCCCAGTGGAAGCGCCATCGGCCCTGGCAGCTGCCGCGGGGGTTTTTGCGGACTGGCCGGCGACAGGCTTTTCTTCCCCCTGGGGCGCGGACGCCTTGAGCGCCTTGCGCGCCGGCAGCGCCGGCAGGCCGGTGATGGCGCGTTCGGGGGCTTCGGGCGTGCTGAACTCGGTGGGGTTGCCCAGTTCGAGCTGTTCGGCATGCAGCGTGACGCCGGGAATCCAGTGGCGCCAGCCGGTATCGAGCGGTTGCGGCCAGTGCCACTCGGCGCTTAGCGGCCCGTCAATCGAAAAGCTGCGGCCGGTGGCTTCGCTGACCTTCTGTTCGATCCAGGGCTTGGCACGGTTCAGGTCGTAGTAAATGATGAACAGGATCACTGCGACCAGCAGCGCCAACAGCACGGCAATGATGCCTGCCACCCAGCGCAGCACGCGGTGGCGTCTGGGCTTGGACGTGGCTGGCGGCGGGCTCGGAGGGGATGTGTCGGAAGTGTTGTTCTGGTTCATGAAGAGTGGTGGGCGCAACCTGGCGAGCATCGGCCCAACGAGGCGTGGCCGAGCGCGGGCAACCGCATGGCTGCATCCTAGCCCCGCAACCTCTGCCGACCAAGGGCCCCGCACCGGCTTGCGCCATTGGCTTACAAGCCCGGGCAGCTAGAATCACGCCGCCATGCACAATCCGCACGATCCCAAAGTTCTGCCCATGCGCGAGGGGGTCAGCCCGAGCTGCGTCGTTCTGCCGACCCAGGGGCAGGGCAGCATGCTGGACTTCCTGGCGCAGCGCCTGCCGGCCGCCAGTCGTGCCGAATGGCAGGCGCGCATGCAGGCTGGAGAGGTGGTCGATGAGCACGGCCAGCCGGCCACGCCCGAGCGCGCGCTGGTGCCCGGCTTGCGGCTTTACTATTACCGCACGCTGGCGCAGGAGGCGCCGCTGCCGTTCGAGGCCCAGGTGCTGCATCACGATGCGCATCTGCTGGTGGCCGACAAGCCGCATTTCCTGCCCGTGGTGCCGGCCGGGCACTATCTGCAGAACAGTTTGCTGGTGCGCCTCAAGCGCGCGCTGGATCTGCCCGAGCTGTCACCGATACACCGCATCGATCGCGAGACCGCGGGCCTGGTGCTGTTCTCGGTGCAGAGGGCGACGCGCGGCCGTTACCAGGCCTTGTTTCGCGAGCGTGCGGTCGACAAGCGCTACGAAGCGGTTGCGCCTTGGCGCGACGCGCTGGCGTTTCCGCGCGACCATGCCAGCCGCATGGAGGAAAGCGGGCATTTCTTTCGCATGCACGAAGTGCCCGGCGAGCCCAACAGCTGGACGCGCATGGAGGTGCTGGAGCGGCAGGGCAGCTGGGCGCGCTATGCGCTGGCGCCCGTGAGCGGCCGGCGTCACCAGCTGCGCGTGCACATGGCGTCGCTGGGGCTGGCGCTGCGCGGCGATACGCTGTACCCCGAGGTCAACGATGCGGCCGAGGGCGATTTCTCGCGGCCATTGCAGTTGCTCGCGCGCTCGGTGGCCTTTGCCGATCCGTTGACAGGCCAGCAGCGCCATTTCGAAAGCCGGCTGCAATTGCAGCCGCTGCCCCACGCGGACTGAGCGGCGACCGGGCCGGCGCGGTACCTGGTATTTACGGGTAGGGCCTTTTCGCGCTGTCAAATGGTTTTTATCTCCATTCTCCGGTTGGTGATTTGACACGTTGTTCGAGGCTTCAGCTTGATTTAAAAGGCATGTAGGACAATGTCGCATAATCGCCGATATAATTGAAAATAGTTAATCCAATTTCCTGGCAATTGTTTTTATATATGATGCGATTCATTCCTGCGTTCGAGAGACAAGTCATTTGTTTTTTCGCTGTTTTTTCAGAAGGATGAATAGTTTAATTTCATAATTAACTTTTGGTTGCTTTTTTGGCGTGATACGGGGGTAGGGGCATTTCCGGGCAAATGGCTTAGTCTTGAATGAATTGGGTTTAGGCCCATCATTCAATACGGGAGTCGCCATGAATTTCCTTGCCAAAACTGCACCTCTTATTAATCCGTCTGAGGTACCCGGGCCAGGCAGGGAGATAACCACCGGGTTTACCCTGGAAGAGCCCAGTCGCGTCTTCCTGAATATCAGCGCAGCGGATATATCGAATTTCAGCCGCGTCGGAAACGACCTGGTAATGGTCGTCTGCGGAGATATTGTCACCATTTCAGGATTTTTCCTTCCAGAGGCTCCGAGCGAATTGTTTTTGCGCGGCGAAGCCGGCGAAGCGGTGCTGGTGCAGCTCGAAGGCATTGGCGCCGACGGCTCGCTGATAGCGCGCTTTGTGCCGCAGCTCGAAGCCGCTCCGTTTGAGTCCTTGGTGGGATCGGCGGTCTGCGTGATCACGCCGGAATCGGGCTCCGGGCTGTCCCAGCTAGGTGTGCTGCTTGGCACGGTGCTCGGCGGTGCGCTGCTGGCGGGGGCGTTGAACGATGACTCGGGCGGAGCATCGCCGCCCGTGGACCCCGGCGTGCCCGACAGCCGCGCGCCGCAGTTTGTCGCGGCCTCGCTGAGTGCGGATGGCAGCGTGCTGAGCCTGGAATACGACGAGGCGCTGGATGGCTCCAACCCGCCCGATGCCGGCAGCTTTTCCGTGCTGGTCAACGGCGTCGCCGTGGCCGTGACCTCGGTGGCGATCGTGGGGGCGCGCGTGCAGTTGACGCTGGCCGCGCCCGTGCCCGCGGGGGCTGCGGTCACCATAGGCTATGGCGATCCCACGCCCGGCAACGATGCAAACGCACTGCAGGATGCCGCGGGCAATGACGCGGCCAGCCTGGCGGCCACCGCCGTGGCCAACCCCGTGGGCGACAGCACACCACCGGCCTTTGTCTCGGCCGCGACCAGCACCGATGGAGCGACGCTGGTGCTGAGCTATGACGAAGCGCTCGATGGCAGCAACCCGCCGGCCGCGGGCAGTTTCGTGGTCCAGGTGAATGGCGTGGCGGTGGCGGTCACCGCCGTGGCCGTGATCGGCAATACGCTGGTGCTGACGCTGGCCAGCCCGGTCGCGGAGGGCGCGGTGGTGAGCGTGGCCTATGCCGACCCCACGCCGGGCAACGACGCGGGCGCGATTCAGGATGCCAGCGGCAACGATGCAGCCAGCCTGGCGGCGACCAGCGTCACCAACCTGGTGGGTGATACCACGCCGCCGGCGCTTGTGTCCGCCGTGACCAGTGCCGATGGCGCGACCCTGGTGCTGGCCTATGACGGTATCCTGGACGCGGCCAATCCGCCGACCGCGGGCAGCTTCGTGGTCAATGTCAATGGCACGCCAGTGGCGGTCACCGCGGTGGCCATCGTGGGCGCCAGCGTGGTGCTGACGCTGGCCACGCCGGTCGCCAGCGGTGCGGCCGTCACGCTCGCCTACAACGACCCCTCGGCCGGCAACGACGCCAATGCCATCCAGGATGCGGCCGGCAACGATGCCGCCAGCCTCGCGCCCACGGGCGTGACCAATACGGTGCTGGACAGCACGGCGCCGGTCTTTGTCTCGGCGGCCACCAGCGTGGACGGCGTGACGCTGGTGCTGAGCTATGACGAAGCCCTCGACGCCGCCAACCCGCCGGCCGCCTCGGGCTATGTGGTCAATGTCAATGGCACGCCCGTGGCTGTGACCGGCGTGGCGGTCGCGGGCAGCAGCGTGGTGCTGACGCTGGCGGCTGCAGTGCCGCATGGCGCGGCCGTGACCTTCACCTACACCGACCCGAGCGCCGGCAATGATGCGGCGGCACTTCAGGATGCGGCCGGCAATGACGCGGCCAGCCTGCCGCTGACCAATGCCAGCAACCTCGTGCCCGATACCACGCCGCCGGCCTTTGTCGCGGCCGCGACCAGCGCTGACGGCAGCCAGCTGGTGCTCACCTATGACGAAGCGCTCGATGCCGCGAACGCGCCGGGAGCGGGCAGCTTTCTGGTCAATGTGAACGGCAGCGCCGTGGCCGTGAGCAGCGCGCAGATTTCCGGCAATAGCGTGGTGTTGACGCTGGCCTCGGCGGTCGCCAATGGCGCGGCCGTGACGGTGACTTATTCCGACCCCACGGCCGGCAACGATGGCCAGGCCATCCAGGATGCGGCCGGCAACGATGCGGCCAGCCTGGCGCAGACTCCGGTCAACAATCTCGTGCCAGACGGCATTTCGCCGACCTTTGTCTCGGCCGCCACCGGCCCGGCTGGCGCGACGCTGGTGCTGACCTATGACGAAGCGCTGGATGCGGCCAATCTGCCGCCTGCCGGCAGCTTCCTGGTCAATGTCGATGGCACGGCCGTCGCGGTGACCGGCGTGGCCGTCGTCGGCAGCACGGTGGTGCTGAGCCTGGCGACGCCCGTGGCGAACGGCGCCGTGGTGACCGTGGCCTATGCCGATGCCAGCGCGGCCAACGATGCCACTGCCATCCAGGATGCGGCCGGCAACGATGCCGCCAGCCTGCTGGCGACCAGTGTCAACAATCTGGTGGCGGACGGCACGCCGCCGGCCTTTGTATCCGCCGTGACCGGCGCCGACGGTGCCTCCCTAGTGCTGACCTATGACGAGGCGCTGGATGCGGCCAATCCGCCGGCCGCCGGCAGCTTCGTGGTGACTGTCGCGGGCGTGGCCGTGGCGGTCAGCGGCGTGGCGGTTTCCGGCCAGACCGTGGTGCTGACGCTGGCCGGCGCCGTGCCCAATGGCGCGGCCGTGACCGTGGCCTACGCCGATCCCACGGTCGGCAACGATGGCAGCGCCATCCAGGACGCGGCCGGCAACGACGCCGCCAGCCTGGCCACCACCGGCGTGACCAACGCCGTGCCCGACACCACGGCGCCGGCCTTTGTCTCGGCTGCCACCAGCGCCGATGGCGCCACATTGACGCTGGCCTATGACGAAGCGCTGGATGCGGCCAATGCGCCGCTGGCGGCCGGCTTTGTGGTCACCGTCAATGGCCTGGCTGTGGCCGTCACCGGTGTGGCCGTCAATGGCAGCGCCGTGGTGCTGACGCTGGCCACCCCCGTGGCCAATGGCGCCGCCGTGACCGTGGCCTATACCGATCCCTCCGCGGGCAACGATGGCAATGCGATTCAGGATGCGGCCGGCAACGATGCGGCCAGCCTGCCGACCACGGCGGTGAGCAATCTGGTGCCCGACAGCACGCCGCCGGCCTTTGTCTCGGCCGCCACAAGCAGCGACGGTGCGACGCTGGTGCTGACCTATGACGATCAACTCGATGCCGCCAATACGCCCGCCGCGGGCAGTTTCCTCGTCAACGTGAACGGCACGCCCGTGACGGTGACGGGCGTGGCCGTGGTGGGCGGCACGGTGGTGCTGACGCTGGCCACGCCGGTGGCGAATGGCGCGGCCGTCACGGTGGCCTATGCCGACCCGACCACAGGCAACGACGCCGGCGCCATCCAGGACGCCAGCGGCAACGATGCCGCCAGCCTGGGCGCCACGGCCGTCAGCAACACCGTGCCCGACGGCACGGCCCCGGTCTTTGTCTCGGCCGCGACCAGCGCCGATGGCGCGACGCTGACGCTGACCTATGGCGAAGCGCTCGATGCCGGCAATGCGCCTGCGGCCGGCAGCTTTGTGGTCAATGTCAACGGCACTCCGGTGGTGGTGGCCAGCGTGGCGATTGCCGGCGCCGATGTGGTGCTGACGCTGGCCAGTCCCGTGCCCCACGGTGCCAGCGTGACCGTGGCCTACGCCGATCCCACGGCGGGCAATGACGCCGCGGCCCTTCAGGATGCGGCCGGCAATGATGCGGCCAGCCTGGCGCCCACGCCCGTCAACAACAACGTTGCTGACGGCACGCCGCCGGCGTTTGTCTCGGCGGCCACCAGCGCCGATGGCCTGACGCTGGTGCTGACCTATGACGAAGCGCTCGATGCCGCCCAGCCGCCGCTTGCGGGCAGCTTTGTGGTCAACGCCAACGGCGTGGCCCTGGCGGTGACCGGCGTGAGCATCGTCGGCGCGACGGTGGTACTGGCGCTGGGCACGCCCGTGGCCAGTGGCGCGGCGGTGAGCGTGGCCTACACCGACGCTTCGGGCGCCAATGATGCGAGCGCCATTCAGGATGCAGCCGGCAACGATGCGGCCAGCCTGCCGCTGACCAATGCCAGCAACCTGGTGCCCGATACCACGCCACCGGCGTTTGTCTCGGCGGCGACGAGCGCCGATGGCCTGAGGCTGGTGCTGAGCTATGGCGAGGCGCTGGACGCGGCCAATCCGCCGCCGCCCGGCGGCTTTGTCGTCAATGTCAACGGCAGCGCGGTGGCGGTGACCGGCGTCGCGGTCGCGGGCAGCACGCTGGTGTTGACGCTGGCCAGCGCCGTGGCCAGCGGCGCGGCCGTCGATGTCGCCTATACCGATCCCACGGCCGGCAACGATGGCGCGGCCATCCAGGATGCGGCCGGCAACGATGCCTTGAGCCTGGCGCCCACGGCGGTGAGCAATCTGGTGCCCGACGGCATCGCGCCGACCTTTGTCTCGGCCGCGACCGGAACTGACGGCACGACGCTGGTGCTGAGCTATGACGCGGCGCTGGACGCCGGCAATCCGCCGGCCGCGGGCCGGTTTGTCGTCAATGTCAACGGCGCGGTCGTCGCGGCCACGGCGGTGGCCGTGAGCGGCAACACGGTGGTGCTGACCCTGGCGAGCCCCGTCGCCAACGGCGCGGTGGTGACCGTGGCCTATGCCGATCCGACCACCGGCAACGATGCGGCGGCCATTCAGGATGCCGCCGGCAACGATGCAGCCAGCCTGCTGCCGACCAGCGTCAGCAATCTGGTGGCCGATGTGACACCGCCGACGCTGGTTTCCGCCGTGACGGGCGCCGATGGCGCAACGCTGGTGCTGAACTACAGCGAAGCGCTGGATGCGGCCAATCCGCCGGCGGCGGCGCGCTTTGTGGTTGATGTCAACGGCCAGGCGGTGGCGGTCACGGGGGTGGCGATTGCCGGCGCCAGCGTGGTGCTGACGCTGGCCAGCGCGGTGCCCAATGGCGCGGCCGTGACCGTGGCCTATGCCGACCCTTCGACGGGCAATGACGCCAATGCCATCCAGGATGCCGCCGGCAACGATGCCGCGAGCCTGGCGGCGACGGGCGTGACCAACACCGTGCCGGACAGCGGCGCGCCGGCGTTCGTGTCGGCCGTGACCAGCGCCGATGGCGCGACGCTGACGCTCGACTACAACGAAGCGCTGGATGCCGGCAATGCGCCTGCGGCGGCCAGCTTCGTGGTCAATGTCGGCGGCGTGCCGGTGCAGGTGACCGGCGTGGCCGTGGTCGGCGCCAGCGTGGTGCTGACGCTGGCCAGCCCCGTGCCCAATGGTGCGGCGGTGAGCGTGGCCTACAACGATCCCACGGCCGGCAACGATGGCAATGCCATTCAGGACGCGGCCGGCAACGATGCCGCCAGCCTGCCAGCCACCGCCGTCGGCAATCTGGTGCCCGACACCACGCCGCCGGTGTTTGTCGCGGCCGCCACCAGTGCGGATGGCGCAACGCTGGTGCTGACCTACGACGGACCGCTCGATGCCGGCAATCCGCCTGCGGCGTCCAGCTTCGTGGTCAACGTGAATGGCACGCCGGTGCTGGTGACGGGCGTTGCCGTGGTGGGCAATGGCGTGGTGCTGACGCTGGCCACGCCGGTCGCTCATGGCGCGGCCGTGACCCTGGGCTATACCGATCCCTCCACGGGCAACGATGCGATGGCCATCCAGGACGCAGCTGGCAACGATGCCGCCGGCCTGCCGCCGACCAGTGTCACCAACCAGGTGCCCGACGGCCTGGCGCCGAGCTTTGTCTCGGCCGTCACCAGCGCCGACGGCACGCGCCTGGTGCTGAGCTACAGCGAAGCGCTGGACGCTGCCAATGCGCCCACGGCCGGCAGCTTCGTCGTCAATGTCGGCGGGGTGCCGGTGGCGGTGAGCGCGGTCGCCATCGATGGCAGCAACGTGGTGCTGACGCTGGCCAGCCCGGTCGTCAACGGCGCGGCCGTGACCGTGGCCTATACCGATCCCACGGCCGGCAACGATGCCAGCGCCATCCAGGATGCGGCGGGCAACGATGCCGCCAGCCTGGCGCCCACGGGCGTCGGCAATGCCGTGCCCGACAGCACGCCGCCGGCCTTTGTCTCGGCGGCGACCAGCGCCGATGGCACGGCGCTGGTGCTGAGCTACAGCGAAGCGCTGGATGCGGCCAATGCGCCGCTGGCCAATGCTTTCTCCGTGCGCGTCAATGGCGTGGCGGTGGCCGTGAATGCCGTGGCCATTGCCGGCGCCTCCGTGGTGCTGACGTTGGCCACACCGGTCGCCCATGGCGCTACCGTGTCCGTGTCCTATGCCGATCCGTCGGTGAACAATGATGGCAATGCGATCCAGGATGTCGCGGGCAATGACGCCGCCAGCCTGGCGCTGACCAATGCCAGCAATCTGGTGCCCGACACCACGCCGCCGGCGTTTGTCTCGGCCGCGACCAGCGCCGATGGCGCCACGCTGGTGCTGACCTATGACGAAGCGCTGGCCGCTGCCGCTGCGCCCGCCGCTGCGAGCTTCGTGGTGACGGTGAATGGCGCAGCCGTCGGCGTGACCGATGTGGCCATTGCCGGCAGCACGCTGGTGCTGACGCTGGCGACGGCCGTGCCGAGTGGCGCCGCCGTGACGCTGTCCTATGGCGATCCGACCACGGGCAATGATGCCAACGCGGTGCAGGATGCCGCCGGCAACGATGCGGCCAGCCTCGCGCCGACTGCCGTGAGCAATCTCGTGCCCGATGGTGTGGCACCGACCTTTGTCTCGGCGGCGACGGGCAGCGATGGCACGACGCTGGTGCTGAACTACGACTCGGCACTGGACGCTGTCAACCTGCCGAGCGCGGGCCTGTTTGTCGTCAATGTGAATGGCGTGGCCGTGCCCGTCTCGGCGGTCGCCGTGGCCGGCAGCAGCGTGGTGCTGACCCTGGCTTCGCCGGTGGCCAATGGCGCGGTCGTGACCGTGGCCTATACCGATCCATCCGCAGGCAACGATGGCGCGGCCATCCAGGATGCGGCCGGCAGCGATGCGGCCAGCCTGGTGACCACCAGCGTGACCAACGCCGTGCCGGACACGACGGCGCCGGCGTTTGTCTCGGCCGCCACCAGCGCCAACGGCGCGAGCCTGGTGCTGACCTACAGCGAAGCGCTGGACGCGGGCAATCCGCCACTGGCCGGCAGCTTCGTGGTCCAGGTCGGGGGCACGCCGGTGGCGGTCACGGCAGTGGCCATTGTCGGCGCCAGCGTGGTGCTGACCCTGGCGGCGCCGGTCGCCAACGGCGCGGCCGTGAGCGTGGCCTACAACGACCCGTCCACGGGCAACGACAGCCGCGCCATCCAGGATGCGGCCGGCAATGACGCCGCCAGCCTGGCGCCCACCGGCGTGACCAACACCGTGCCCGACAGCAGCGCGCCGGCCTTTGTCTCGGCCAGCACCAGCCTCGACGGCAGCACGCTGACGCTGACCTACAGCGAAGCGCTGGACGCCGGCAATCCGCCCGCGGTCGGGGCGTTTGTCGTCACTGCCAACGGCCTGCCCGTGGTGGTCAGCAGCCTGGTGGTTGCGGGCAGCAGCGTGGTCCTGACGCTGGCCAGCCCGGTTGCCAACGGCGTGGCCGTGACCGTGGCCTACAACGACGCGACGACGGGCAACGATGGCAGCGCCATCCAGGACGCGGCCGGCAACGATGCCGCCAGCCTGCCGGCTACTGCCGTGAGCAATCTGGTGCCCGACACCGCGGCGCCGGCGTTTGTCGCGGCCGCCACGAGCACCGACGGCGCGACGCTGGTGCTGACCTATGACGGCCCGCTCGATGCGGCCAACCCGCCGGCCGCCGGCAGCTTTGTCGTCAATGTCAACGGCACGCCGGTGACGCCCGCCAGCGTGGCCATTGTCGGCAGCACGGTGGTGCTGACGCTGGCCACGCCGGTGGCCAATGGCGCGGCCGTGACCGTAGGCTACACCGACCCTTCGGCGAATGACGATGGCGCGGCCGTCCAGGACGCGGCGGGCAACGATGCCGCCACGCTGGCGCCCACGGCCGTGACCAACAATGTGCCCGACACCACCGCGCCGGTGTTTGTCTCGGCCGCCACCAGCACCGACGGCGCCACGCTGGTGTTGAGCTATGACGGCCCGCTCGATGCCGCCAACCCGCCGGCCGCCGGCAGCTTTGTGGTCAATGTCAATGGCCTGGCGCTGACGCCTGCGGCCGCCGCCGTCGTCGGCAGCACCGTGGTGCTGACGCTGGCCACGCCCGTGCCGAATGGCGCGACCGTGGCCGTGTCGTATACCGATCCTTCGGCAGGCAACGATGGCAGCGCCATCCAGGATGCGGCGGGCAATGACGCCGCCAGCCTGGCGCTGACCAATGCCAGCAATCTGGTGCCCGACACCACGCCGCCGGCATTTGTCTCGGCGGCGACGAGCGCCGATGGCACGACGCTGACGCTCACCTATAGCGAAGCGCTGGATGCGGGCAATGCGCCTGCGGTGGGCGCGTTTGTCGTCAATGCCGACGGTGTGCCTGTCGCGGTCAGCAGCCTGGTGGTTGCGGGCAGCAGCGTGGTGCTGACACTGGCCAGTCCGGTCGCCAATGGCGCGGCCGTGACCGTCGCCTACAACGACCCTACGACCGGCAACGATGGCAACGCCATCCAAGACGCGGCCGGCAACGATGCCGCCACGCTGCCTGCGACCAGCGTCAGCAATCTGGTGCCCGATGGCGTCACGCCGACCTTTGTCTCGGCCACGACCAGTGCCGATGGCGCCACGCTGGTGCTGAGCTATGACGAAGCGCTCGATGCGGCCAATCCGCCGCTGGTCGGCAGCTTTGTGGTCACTGTCAATGGCGTCGCCGTGACGCCCTCGGGCGTCGCCATTGTCGGCAGCACCGTGGTGCTGACCCTGGCCACGCCCGTCGCCAATGGCGCGTTGCTGACCGTGGCCTATAACGACCCCGGCGCCGGCAACGATGGCGCGGCCATCCAGGACGCCGCGGGCAACGATGCCGCCACGCTGGCGCCAACGGCCGTCACCAACGCCGTGCCCGACAACACGGCGCCGGCGTTTGTCTCGGCGACGACCAGCGCCGACGGCACGACGCTGATTCTCAGCTACAGCGAAGGGCTGGATGCGGTCAATCTGCCGCCCACCAGCAACTTCCTGGTCACGGTCAATGGCGCGCCGGTGGCGGTCAGCGGCCTGAACGTTTCCGGCTCCGCCGTGACGCTGACCCTGGCCACGCCCGTGGCCAATGGCGCAACGGTGACCGTGGGCTATACCGATCCTTCGGCCAGCAACGATGGCAATGCCCTCCAGGATCTGGCGGGCAACGATGCGGCGACGCTGGTCACGACGGGCGTGACCAATGCCGTGCCCGACACCGGCGCGCCGGGCTTTGTTTTCGCGGCGACCAGCAGCGATGGCACGACGCTCACGCTGAACTACAGCGAGGCGCTGGATGCCGGCAATCCGCCGGCCGCCAGCAGCTTTGTGGTCAATGTCAACGGCACGCCGGTGACGCCCGCCAGCGTGGCCATTGTCGGCAGCACGGTGGTGCTGACGCTGGCCACGCCGGTGGCCCATGGCGCGGCCGTGACCGTAGGCTATACCGACCCTTCGGCGAATGACGATGGCGCGGCCGTCCAGGACGCGGCGGGCAACGATGCCGCCACGCTGGCGCCCACGGCGGTGACCAACAATGTGCCCGACACCACCGCGCCGGTGTTTGTCTCGGCCGCCACCAGCACCGACGGCGCCACGCTGGTGTTGAGCTATGACGGCCCGCTCGATGCCGCCAACCCGCCGGCCGCCGGCAGCTTTGTGGTCAATGTCAACGGCGTGGCCGTCGCCGCCAGTGCCGCGGCCGTCGTGGGCAATACGGTGGTGTTGACACTTGCCACGCCGGTGCCGAACGGCGCGGGCGTGACGGTGGCCTATACCGACCCGACCACAGGCAACGATGCAAATGCCATCCAGGATGCCGGCGGCAACGATGCCGCCAACCTGGCCGCCACGCCAGTGAGCAACAATGTGCCCGATACCACGGCGCCCATGTTTGTCTCGGCCGCCACCAGCGCTGACGGCGCCACGCTGGTGCTGAGCTATGACGGCCCGCTCGATGCCGCCAACCCGCCGGCCGCCGGCAGCTTTGTGGTCAATATCAACGGCGTGCCGGTCACGCCAGGCAGCGTGGCGATTGTCGGCAGCACGGTGGTGCTGACCCTGGCCACCCCGGTGGCCAACGGCGCGACCGTGGCCGTGTCCTATGACGACCCGTCGGCCAACAACGATGGCAGTGCGATCCAGGATGCCGCGGGCAATGATGCCGCCAGCCTGCCGCTGACCAATGCCAGCAATCTGGTGCCCGACACCTCGCCGCCGGCGTTTGTCTCGGCCGCGACCAGCGTCGATGGCACGACGCTGGTGCTCAGCTATAGCGAAGCGCTGGATGCCGCCAATCTGCCGGCGGCCGGCAGCTTTGTGGTCAACGTCAACGGCGTGGCCGCCGTGATTGCCGGCGTGAGTGTCGTGGGCAGCAGCGTGGTGCTGACCCTGGGCACGCCGGTGGCCCATGGCGCGACCGTGGCCGTGTCCTATGCCGATCCTTCGGTGAACAATGACGGCAGCGCCATCCAGGATGGCGCGGGCAATGACGCGGCCAGCCTGGCGCTGACCAATGCCAGCAATCTGGTGCCCGACACCACGCCGCCGGCATTTGTCTCGGCGGCCACAAGTGCCGATGGCGCCTCGCTGGTGCTGACCTATGGCGAGGCGCTGGATGCGATCAATGCCCCTGGCGCGGGCGACTTCGTGGTCAATGTCAATGGCATCGCGGTGGGCGTGACGGCGGTGGCAATCGACGGGCGCAGCGTGGTGCTGACGCTGGCCACCCCGGTGGTCAACGACGCGGCCGTGACCGTGGCCTACACCGATCCTTCGGCCAGCAACGATGGCGCGGCCATCCAGGACGCGGCCGGCAACGATGCCGCCACGCTGCCTGCAACCAGCGTCAGCAATCTGGTGCCCGATGGCATCACGCCGACCTTTGTCTCGGCCACGACCAGTGCCGATGGCGCCACGCTGGTGCTGGGCTATGACGAAACGCTGGATGCGGCCAATCCGCCGCTGGTCGGCAGCTTTGTGGTCACTGTCAATGGCGTCGCCGTGACGCCCTCGGCCGTCGCCATTGTCGGCAGCACCGTGGTGCTGACGCTGGCCACGCCCGTCGCCAACGGCGCGTTGCTGACCGTGGCCTATAACGACCCCGGCGCCGGCAACGATGGCGCGGCCATCCAGGATGCCGCGGGCAACGATGCCGCCACGCTGGCGCCAACGGCCGTGACCAATGCCGTGCCCGATACCACGGCGCCGGCGTTTGTGTCGGCGACGACCAGCGCCGACGGCACGACGCTGATTCTCAGCTACAGCGAGGCGCTGGATGCGGCCAATCTGCCGCCCACCAGCAGTTTCCTGGTCACCGTCGACGGCGCGCCGGTGGCCGTCACCTTCGAAGGCGTGTTTGGCAGCACGCTGGTGCTGACGCTGGCCAGCCCGGTGCCCAATGGCGCGGCGGTGACCGTGGCCTATGGCGATCCTTCCGCCAACAACGATGGCAATGCGGTCCAGGATCTGGCCGGCAACGATGCGCCCACACTGCCCACCACCGGCGTCACCAATGCCGTGCCCGACACCAGTGCGCCGACGTTTGTGTCCGCCGCGACCAGCACCGATGGCACGACGCTGACCCTGAGCTACAGCGAAACCTTGGATGCGGCCAATCCGCCGCAGGGCTCCGACTTCGAAGTCAATGTCAACGGCACGCGCGTGGCAGTGACGGGCGTGCAGGTCTCGGGCAGCGGCGTGGTGCTGACGCTGGCCACGCCGGTGACCAATGGCGCGGCCGTGACCGTGGCCTATGCCGATCCGGGTGCAGACGATGACGCGGCCGCGATCCAGGATGTGGCCGGCAACGATGCCGCGAGCCTCAGCGCCACCGCGGTCAGCAACACGGTGCCCGATACGGTGGCGCCGGTGTTTGTCTCGGCCGCCACCTCGACCGACGGCGGCACGCTGGTGCTGACCTACAGCGAGCCGCTCGATGCCGGCAATGCGCCGCCCACCGGGGCATTCACCGTCAGCGTCAACGGCGCCGTGGTCGCGGTGAACAGCCTGGCGGTGGTGGCCGGCACCGTGGTGCTGAACCTGGCCACGCCCGTGCCCCATGGCGCGGCAGTCACGGTGGCCTATGGCGATCCCTCGCCGGGCAACGATGGCAATGCCATCCAGGACGCGGCGGGCAACGATGCGGCGACGCTGGCTGCCACGGCCGTGAGCAACAACGTGCCCGACACCATCGCGCCGGTGTTTGTCTCGGCCGCGACCAGCGCCGATGGCGCGACGCTGGTGCTGACCTATGACGAGGCGCTGGACGGCCTCAACCGCCCGGCAGCGGGCAGTTTCAGCGTCAACGTGAATGGCGCGCCGGTCGCGGTGACGGCGGTGAGCGTGGTCGGCAACGCCGTGGTGCTGACGCTGGCCACACCGGTCGCCAACGGCGCGGCGGTGACCGTCGCCTATCTCGACACCACGGCCGGCAACGATGCCAATGCCATCCAGGACGGCAGCGGCAACGATGCCGCCAGCCTGGCGGTCACCGCGGTGAACAACACCGTGCCCGACACCACGGCCCCGGCCTTTGTCTCGGCCGTGACCAGCGCCGATGGCGCGACGCTGACGCTGACCTACAGCGAGGCGCTGGACGCGGCGAATCTGCCCGCGGCCGCGGACTTCGTGGTCAGTGTGAATGGCGCCGTCGTCGCCGTCACCGGCGTTGCGGTGGCGGGCAGCACGCTGCGGTTGACGCTGGCCACGCCCGTGCCCAACGGCGTGGCCGTCACGGTGGCCTACAACGATCCCTCGGCGCTCGATGACGCCAATGCCGTTCAGGATGCCGCGGGCAACGACGCCGCGACCCTCCTGCCCACGGGTGTCAACAACACCGTGCCCGACAGCACGCCGCCGGGCTTTGTCTCGGCCGCCACCAGCACCAACGGCGCAACCGTGACGCTGGGCTACAGCGAGGCGCTCGACGCGGCCAATCCGCCGCTGCCCGGCGCCTTCACCGTCACCGTCAACGGCGTGCAGGTCGGAGTGACGGCCCTGGCCGTGGTCGGCGCCAGCGTGGTGCTGACGCTGGCCACGCCAGTGGCGAATGGCGCGGTGGTCACGGTGGCCTATGCCGATCCCTCGGGCGGCAACGACCCCGGCGCCATCCAGGATGCGGCCGGCAATGATGCCGCCAGCCTGGCCGCGACCAGTGTCAGCAACCTGGTGCCGGACACCAGCGCGCCGGCCTTTGTCTCGGCCGTGACCAGCGCCGATGGCGCGAGCCTGGTGCTGAGCTACAGCGAAGCGCTGGATGCGGTGAATCTGCCCGCGGCCGGCGACTTCGTGGTGAATGCCAACGGCGTGGCGATCGCCGTTACCGGCGTCACCGTGGTCGGCGCCACCGTGGTGCTGGCGCTGGCCACGCCGGTGGCCCACGGCGCCGTGGTGACGCTGGCCTATGCTGACCCTTCGCTGCAAGATGACCTGCAGGCCATTCAGGACCAGGCCGGCAATGATGCCGCCAGCCTGGCGACCACGGGCGTGGTCAATGCCGTGCCCGACAGCAGCGCGCCGGTGTTTGTCTCGGCCGCGACCAGCGCCGACGGCACGACGCTCACGCTCAACTACAACGAAACGCTCGATGCGGCGAACCCGCCGGCCGCGACCGCCTTTGCGGTCACGGTGAATGGTGTCGCCGTGGCCGTGAGCGCGGTGGCCGTGGTCGGCAGCACGGTGCTGCTGACCCTGGCCACGGCAGTCGCCAATGGCGCGGCCGTCACGGTGGGCTATGACGACCCGGCCACGGGCGACGACCTTGCCGCGATACAGGATGCGGCCGGCAATGACGCCGCGACGCTGGCGCCGACCAATGTCAGCAATCTCGTGCCCGATGGCACCTCGCCGACCTTTGTCTCGGCCGCGACCAGCGCCGACGGCGGCACGCTGGTGCTGACCTATGACGACCAGCTCGATGCCGCGAATCCGCCCGAGGCCCAGAGCTTCACCGTGACCATCAATGGCGCGGCGGTGCAGGTGACGAATGTGAGCGTCACCGGCGCCACGGTGCTGCTCACGCTGGCGACCGCGGTCACCCTGGGTGCCACGGTGACCGTGGCCTATGCCGATCCTTCGGTGGACAACGACGCCGTCGCCATCCAGGACCTGGCCGGCAACGACGCGGCCAGCCTGCTGGACACCGCGGTCACCAATCTCGTGCCCGATGGCATCGCGCCGACCTTTGTCTCCGCGGCCACGACCACCGACGGTACGGCGCTGGTGCTGACCTATGACAATCTGCTCGATGGCGTCAACCTGCCTGCGGTGGAGGCTTTCGCGGTGCGTGTCAACGGTGTCGCCGTGGCTGTCACGGCGACCGCCGTGGACGGCAGCACCATCGTGCTGACGCTGGCGACTGCCGTGCCCAACGGCGCGGGCGTGACCGTGGCCTATACCGATCCCACGGGTGCGGACGACGCCCAGGCCATCCAGGACACCGCCGGCAACGATGCCGCGAGCCTGCCGCTGACGGGCGTCAGCAACCAGGTGGCCGATACCGCCGCCCCGGTGTTCGTCTCCGCGAGCACGGGTGCCGACGGCACGACCGTCACCCTGACCTATAGCGAAGCGCTGGACGCGGCCAACCCGCCGATTGCGGGCAGCTTTGTGCTCAACGTCAACGGCGTGGCCGCGACCATCGCCAATGTGCTGGTTTCCGGCAACAGCGTGGTGCTGACGCTGGACACGCCGGTCGCCAACGGCGCCTCGGTGACCGTGGCCTATACCGACCCCTCGGGCAGCAACGATGGCAGCGCCATCCAGGACACGGCCGGCAATGACGCGGCCAGCCTGCCGGCCACGGGTGTCACCAACACCGTGCCCGATACCACCGCGCCGGTGTTTGTCTCGGCCGTGACCAGCGCCGACGGCAATGCCCTGGTGCTGAGCTACAGCGAGCTGCTGGACGGCGCGAACCCGCCCGCAGCCGAAAGCTTCGTGGTCAATGTCAATGGCGTGCGCGTTGATGTGAATGCGGTGACGGTGAATGGCGCCAGCGTCACGCTGGGCCTGGTCAGCCCGGTCGCCAACGGCGCGGCCGTGAGCGTGGCCTACGCCGATCCCTCGGGCGGCAATGACGCCGCCGCCATCCAGGACGCGGTGGGCAATGACGCCGCGACGCTGGCCCCCACGCCGGTCAACAACACCGTGCCCGACACCACGCCGCCGGCGTTTGTCTCGGCCGTGACCAGCGCCAATGGCGCGACCGTGGTGCTGAGCTACAGCGAAGCGCTGGATGCGGCCAATGCGCCGCTGGCGGCGGATTTCGTGGTCAAGGTCAATGGCGTGGCAGTGTCGATCACGGCGCTGGCGGTCAGCGGCAATGCCGTCGTGCTGACGCTGGCCAGCCCGGTCACCAATGGCGCGGTGCTGAGCGTGGCCTATGCCGATCCGAGCTCGGGCAACGATGTGCGTGCCATCCAGGATGCGGCGGGCAACGATGCTGCGAGCCTGGCCGAGACCGGTGTCAGCAACACCGTGCCCGACACCACGCCGCCCAGCTTTGTCTCGGCCGTGACCAGCACCAACGGCGCGACGCTGACGCTGACGTACAACGAAGCGCTCGATGCGGCCAACCCGCCCGTGCCCGGCAATTTCGTGGTGCGGGTGAATGGCGCGGCGGTGCCGGTGTCCTCGCTGGCCGTCATCGGCAGCACCGTGGTGCTGACACTGGCCAGCCCGGTGGCGAATGGCGCGGCCGTGACCGTGGCCTACAACGACCCTACGGGGGTCAACGATGGCAACGCGGTGCAGGATGCGGCCGGCAACGATGCGCTCAGCCTCGCGGATACCGCGGTCAGCAACGCGGTGCCCGACACCACGCCGCCGGCCTTTGTCTCGGCCGTCACCAGCGCCAACGGCGCGACCCTGTCCCTGACCTACAGCGAGGCGCTCGATGCGGCGAATCCGCCGCCCGCGGGCAGCTTCACCGTCAATGTGAACGGTGTGGCGGTGGGCGTCACGGCCGTGGCCGTGGCGGGCGCCAGCGTGGTGCTGACCCTGGCCACGCCCGTGGCCAATGGCGCGGTGGTGACCGTAGCCTATGCCGACCCGAGCGTGACCAACGACACCGCCGCCATACAGGACGCCGCGGGCAACGATGCCGCCAGCCTGCCAACCACCGGCGTGAGCAACGTGGTGCCCGACACCACGCCGCCGGCCTTTGTCTCGGCCGCCACCAGCACCGATGGCAGGACCCTGGTGCTGACCTACGATGAAGCGCTCGACGCCGTCAATGTGCCGCCGGCGGGCGCCTTCGTGGTCAATGTGAGCGGCGTGCCCGTGGGCGTCACCGGCACGGCCGTGGCCGGCAACACGCTGGTGCTGGTGCTCTCCAGCTCCGTGCCCAACGGTGCCGCGGTCAGCGTGGCGTATGCCGATCCGTCGCTGGGCAACGATGCCGCGGCCATCCAGGATGCGGCCGGCAACGATGCGGCGAGTCTGCCGACGACGGCCGTCGCCAACCGCGTGCCCGATACCACGCCGCCGGTCTTTGTCTCGGCCAGCACCAGCAGCGATGGCGCGACGCTGGTGCTGACCTATGGCGAGGCGCTGGATGCCCTCAACCCGCCGCTTGCCGGTGCATTCACCGTCACAGTGAATGGCGCGCAGGCCACGGCCACTGGCCTGAGCGTGGTGGGCAGCACGGTGGTGCTGGCGCTGGCCAGCCCGGTCGCCAACGGCGCCGCCGTCACGGTGGCCTATGCCGACCCCAGCGGCGGCAACGATGTCAATGCGGTTCAGGATGCCGCGGGCAACGACGCCGCCAGCCTGGCGCCCACGGTGGTGACCAACGCCGTGCCCGACACCACGGCGCCGGTGTTTGTCTCGGCCGGCACCAGCACCGATGGCAGCACGCTGGTGCTGACCTACAGCGAAGCGCTGGATGCGGCCAATGTGCCGGCCCCGGGGGCCTTCGTGGTGAATGTGAACGGCACGCCGGTGACCGTCACGGCGCTGTCCGTGGCGGGCAGCACCCTGGTGCTGACGCTGGCCACGCCGGTGGCCAATGGCGCCAGCGTCAGCGTCGCCTACAACGACCCGACCACCGGCAATGACACCAATGCCGTGCAGGATGCGGCAGGCAACGATGCGCTGAGCCTGCCGGCCACCGCCGTGAGCAACTTCGTGCCGGACACGCTGGCGCCGACGCTGCAGATCAGCGTGGCCGACCTGTTGCTGGCCAGTGGCGAGACCACCGCCGTGACCTTCACCTTCAGCGAAGCGGTGACCGGATTCACGCTGCAGGATGTGCTGGCCGCGGGCGGCACGCTGTCGGCCTTCGTGCAGGTCAACGCCACCACCTGGACAGCGAACTTCACGCAGGACGGCAGCGCCGCCGCGCCCGCCGTCAGCGTGGCCAATGGCACGTTCACCGATCTGGCGCTCAACGCCGGTGTCGGCAGCGCGTTCGGCACGGCCCAGGGCTGGGCCGCCGACATCAGCGCGCCCACACTGCTGATCAGCGCGGCCGATACGGCGCTGGCCAGCGGCGAGGCCACGCTGATCACCTTCACGTTCAGCGAGGCCGTGGCCGGCTTTGCGCTGGGCGATGTGGTGGTGCAGGGCGGGGCGCTCACGGGCTTCACGCAGGTCGATGCCGCGACCTGGACGGCCACCTTCACCCAGGACGGCACGGCCACCCCGCCGAGCGTGGCCGTGGCCGGCGGCGCCTATACCGATATCGCCGCCAACCCGGGCGCGGGCTATGCGCTCAATCCCGGCACGGGCTTCACGGCCGACATTGCGCCGCCGCAGCTGCAAACCCTGTCCACCAATGCCGCCGGCCTGGAAATCACGCTGGTCTACAACGAGGCGCTGGATGCCGCGCGGCCGCCGGTGGCGGGCAACTTCGAGGTGCGCGTCAATGGCACGCTGGTGACGGTGAGCACGGTCACGGTCAGCGGCAGCAGCGTGGTGCTGGGCCTGGCCACGGCCGTGGTGTTTGGCGACGCCGTGACGCTGGCCTACAACGACCCGAGCGCGGCCAACGATGCCAATGCCACCCAGGACAGCGCCGGCAACGACGCGGCCAGCGTGGCCGTGCAGCCCGTGATCAACATCGTGCCTTCTACGGACACGACGGCGCCCACCCTGGTCATCAGCGCCGCCGATCTGCTGCTGGCGCGCGGCGAGGCGACGCTGGTGACGTTCGAGTTCAGCGAGACCGTGCAGGGCTTTGCCGCCGGCGACGTGGTGGTGGCCGGCGGCGCGCTGACGGCGTTCACGCGCGTCGATGCCAACACCTATACCGCCATCTTCACCCAGGATGGCACGGCCACCGCGCCCAGCATAGGCGTGTCCAGCGGCACCTATGGCGATGCCGCGCTGAACCCGGGCACGGGCTATGTGCTCGATGCGGCCACCGGACTGACGGCCGACATCACGCCGCCAGCGCTGCTGGGCGCCGTGCAGGGCCCGGGCGGCACGACGCTGGTGCTGACCTACAGCGAGGCGCTGGACGCGGTGCGCACGCCGGCGGCCGGCACCTATGTGGTGAATGCGGGCGGGGTGGCCGTGGCCGTGACCGGCATCACCGTCTCCGGCAGCAGCGTGGTGCTGGCGCTGGCCAGCGCCTTGCCCAATGGCGCGACGGTGACGCTGGGCTATGCCGATCCCACGGCCGGCAACGATGCCAACGCCATCCAGGACCTGGCCGGCAACGATGCGGCCAGCAGCGCCGGCGTGGCGATTGCCGACAACCGGCCGCCGCTGCTGCAGGGCGCGAGCGTCACCGGCAACACCTTGACGCTGTCCTTTGACGAGGCCCTGGGCGCGGCCCCCCCGGTGGGCAGCTTCGTGGTGAATGCCAATGGCGTGCCGGTCGCGGTGACTGGCGTGGTGGTCTCGGGCAATGCCGTGGTGCTGACGCTGGCCGCGGCCGCTGCGGCCGGCGCGGTGGTGACCGTGGGCTATACCGATCCCACCAGCGGCAACGACGCCGCCGCCATTCAGGATCTGACGGGCAACGATGCCGTCAGCCTGGCGGCCCAGCCCGTGGCCAATACCCGCCAGCTCGCGCAGGTGGACGAGGACGACATCAGCGCCACGGCCGCGGCCGTGGTCAGCGGCACGTTTGCCGGCGTGGCCGCCAATGCCGCGCTGACGTTTGCGGCGCCGCCCGCAGGCCTGACTTCGGGCGGGCAGGCGATTGTCTGGACCGGCGTGGGCACCTCGACGCTGACCGGCCATGTGGGCTCGGCCACGGGCGCCGTGGCCATCGTGCTGGCGATCGCCAGCGGCGGCGCCAATGCCGGCCAGTACACGGTCTCGCTGCTGCGCCCCGTGGACCACGCCGCGGGCAATGGCGAGAACCTGCGCAACTTCGATGTCGGCGTGCTGGTCAACGGCGCCGCCGGCAATCTGCAGCTCACCGTGGGCGTGGTCGACGATGTGCCGGTGGCCGCGCCGTCCTCGACCCAGGTGCTGACCACGGCCGGCAGCGTGCAGGGCAATGCGGCGCTGACCTTTGGCGCCGATGGCGGCTACGTGCAGACCGTGAGCGTGGACGGCATACAGTTCAGCTACAACCCCGCGGCCGGCACGCTGGCGCAAAGCGGCAGCTCGACGTCGGTCTATGCCTATTCCTACGACAACCAGTCCACGCTCACCGTCACCACGCTGCGCGGCGAGACCTTCACCATCAACCTGGCCACGGGCCAGTACAGCATGCTGGCCACGGGCATACGTTCGGCGCCGGCGGTGAATGTGGCGCCCGTGGCCGGCCTGGGCGAGAGCGGCGGCCTGCTGGGGCTGGTGAGCCTGAACACGCTGGGCCTGATCGACGTCAGCACGCAGCAGGCCTTCACCGCCAGCGACGCCAACAACAACATCCGCGAAGTCACGCTGGTGTTTGGCGGCGTCAGCGTCGGCTCGCTGCTGCGCAATCCGTTCATCTTCTCGTCGAGCCTGGCGGCGGAGCTGGGCCTGCGCGTGGAGCTCAGCTCGCTGTTGGTGGTGCACCAGCTGCGCATCACGGCGCTCAACGGTCAGGCCATCGACAACCTCAAGCTCAACGAGCTGCTGGGCTCGGTCTACCTGGACACCAGCTTGCTGGGCGGGGTGCTGACGGTGGACCTGCTGGCCTCGCTGAACATGACCGTCACCGACACGGCCGGGCTGGTGGACACCGCCAGCGCCTCCGACGCGCTCAACCTGCAGCTGCTGCAATCGTTGCTGGGCAGCCAGGCCTCGGGCCTGCAGGTCGGCACCGCGGGCGCGGACACGCTCAGCGGCGCCGCCGGCCTGGCCGCGGATGCAAGCCGCCGCCTCTACGGCTATGCGGGCAACGACACGCTGCTGGGCAATATCGGCAACGACATCCTGCGCGGCGGCGCGGGCAATGACACGCTCAGCGGCTTTGCCGGCAACGACATCCTGATCGGCGGCAGCGGCGCCGACACCCTGACCGGCGGCCAGGGCTCGGATGTTTTTCGCTGGGAGGCCGGCGATCAGGGCGCGGTGGGCGCGCCCGTGGTCGACACCATCACCGACTTCGATGTGAACAGCGTGTGGGCCGGTGGCGACGTGCTGCACCTGGCCGCGCTGCTCAACGGCGAAGGGCGCATAGGCTTCACCTCGGGCAACCTGAGCAACTACCTGCATTTCGCCAAGGTCGGCAACGACACCTTGATCAGCATCAGCAGCCAGGGTGGCTACGTGGGGGGCTTCCGCGCCGCCAACGCCGGCCAGACCGACCAGCAGATCCTGTTGAAGAACGTCGATCTGGTCACGGGCTACGGCACCGACGCGGCGATCATCACCCACCTGCTGGGCCAGGGCAAGCTCGAGGTGGATCTGGCCGGCATCAACACCGGCGCGCTCGACAACACCACCGACGTCGGCTTCGGCCTCGTCGACCGCGACGGCGACACCGCCGCGGGCAGCGTGACGTTCGACACCGGCGCCGTGACCCCGGTCACGTTCAACCCGAACAACCGTGCGCCCGAACTGCAGGTTTCGTCCACATCGCTGCTGGGCCTGATAGGCCTGGACGCGCTCAACACGCTCAACCTGAGCAGCCAGGACTTCAGCGTCATCGACCGCGACCGCAATCTGAGCCAGGTCGAGATCCGCTACCAGCCGCTGCTGGGCGTGAACCTCACGCCCATCCAGCTGACGGCCTCGCAGAAGCTGGCCGCCGAGCTTGGCCTGCAGCTGCGCGTGGTGAACAACCCGGGCGTGCTCAACCTGGTCGCGCCCAGCTCGACGCTGTTCATCACGGCCCTGGTCGCGGGCATGGTGATCAGCAACCAGGCAATCAACGAGCTGCTGGCCTCGGTGCATCTGACCGACCAGGGCGGCACGCTGCTCAATGGTGCGCTGCTGAGCGCCGATGTGCTCAATGCGCTGACCATCAGCGCCACCGATGCGCAGGGCGCGTCGTCCACGGCCAGCGTGGGCCAGCTGCTGGATGTGAACCTGGCCGACAACGTCAATGACAGCTCCGGCCTGATCGAAGGCACGAACGGCGCCGAGGTGCTGGTCGGCACGCTGGGCGCGGACCGGCTGTACGGCTATGGCGGCAATGACACGCTGCTCGGCGGCGATGGCGACGACCTGCTGCGCGGCGGCTCGGGCGACGACATCCTGGACGGCGGCAACGGCGATGACCTGCTGATCGGCGGCAGCGGCAACGACACCTTCATCGGTGGCGCGGGCAACGACACCATCCAGCTGCTGGCCCCCAACTATGCATCCATCAGTGGCGGCTCCGGTTTCGACACGCTGCTGCTCGATGGCGGCATCAATCTCACGCTGACCAACCTGCCGACGCGCATCAGCAGCATAGAGCGCATCGACCTGGGCACGGGCGATACCGGCTCGGTGCTGACGCTGAGTTCGCAGGCCGTGCTGGAGCTGACCGACAACCCATCGCACACGCTGCAAATCGTTGGCGATGCGCGTGACAGCGTGGTAATGTCTGGTGCAACCAAGGGCGCGGTCACGGTGGTGGGGGATGTGAATTTCGTCTCCTACGCCTGGGGCGCGGCCACGGTGCTGGTCGAGCAGGAGATCACCAACGTGGTGGTGTGAGCCAGGCTTCAAAGGCAGTCCAGAGGAAACTATTTGCATGGGTTTGTTCATTGATTCGACTGCCATCCCTGCAGCGCCCCGGGCCGCAACCCGGGCGCCGTCTGCTCCCGTCAATGCATTGACCGACGCGCCCGCGCCCGTCCCAGGAGGGCACCGCCAGCGCCGGCCCCTGCCATGGCAATGAAGGGCCGCCCGCCACCCCTCGAGATGCGGCTTGGCCTGTGCCTGCTGCTGGGCGGCTGCTTGAGCGCGGCGCCGGCCTGGTCGGCGGACGGCGATCTGCGGCTCACGCGCCGCCTGGCGCCTGCGGCCGTGGCGGCGGCCACGCGGCTGGCAGCCACCTCGCCGGTGACCTCGGCCGGCGCTTTCGCTCCCCAGGCGCCCCAGGCGCTCCAGGCCCCGCTGGCGCTGCGCGACGCGGTGCAGCAAGGCCTGACACTCAACCCCAAGGTGCGCTCGGCCATGGCGCGCGTGGGCAAGTCCGATACCGAAGTCGACATCGCGCGCGCCGGCTACCAACCCAATGTCCAGGCCGGCGTCGGCAGCGCGGGTGCGGGCGGGCTGCGCCTGGGCTATGACGTGCTGGTCACGCAGATGCTCTACGACTGGGGCGCGGTCGAAAGCCAGATCGACAGCGCGCGCGCCTCGCAGCGCCACGCGGTGCAGGAACTGCTGGTGGCGCGCGAGGACGCGGCGCTGGACGTCAGCGAAAGCTACTTCGACGTGCTGTTTGCGCGCCAGCGCGTGGCCGTGGCCGACGCCTACATCACCCGGCTGCAGGACCTGCTGGCGCTGGCCCAGCGCCGCGTCTCCGGCGGCTATGTGGACCGTAGCGAGTCGGGCCGCGTGACGCTGGCGCTGGCGCGCGCCCAGGAGCAGCGCCTGCTCGAGCAGGGCCGGCTGCAGGAAGCCATGCAGCAATATGCGCTGCTGGTGGGCCGGCCCGCGCAGCACCTGCAGGCCCCGCCCATCGTGCCGCTGGACCAGCTGCTGGCCCAGGGCCGGCAGCTCGCGCCCTTGATCACCAGCGCGCCGCTGTACCTGCAGGCCGTGGAAAAAAGCCGCATCGAGGAGGCCAACATCGAGGCCGCCGATGCCGCGCTCAAGCCCCAGCTCAATCTCGAAGGCACGGCCCAGCGCCGCGAGATCGGCGGCCAGCTCACGCGCGACACCACCATCATGCTGCGCCTGCGCATGGCGGCCTTCCAGGGCCTGTCGAATTTCAAGCGCGTCGATGCCGCGCGCCAGGCGCTCGAAGCCGCGCAGTGGGACCGTGATCAGGTGGAGCGCGACATCCGCCGCAAGGTGCAGACGCTGATGGAAGGCGAGGCGCCGCTGGCCGCGCGCGAAACCACGCTGCAGGAACAGATAGGCGGCGCTGACGACATCGGCGGCATCTACCGCGAGCAATTCTTTGTCGGCATGCGCAGCATGGTGGATCTGCTGTCCGTGGAATCCGACCGTTTCGAGGCCGAGCGCCAGCTGCTGCAGCTGCAAAGCGAGCGCCAGCGCCTGCCCCTGCGTGCCATGGCCCAGCTGGGCCTGCTGGTGCCGCTGCTTGAAGACCGCATCGCGGAGAAGATCCTGCCATGAGCGCCATTCCTTTCGTCAACGAGCGGCCCACGGGCGCGGCGGCGCGTGACCCGCTGCGCGAGGCCCTGGTGCTGCTGTGCGCGCATTTCGGTCATGGCGTGAGCGTCGCCGAACTGGGCCAGGGCTTTGCGCTCGAACGCGGCCGGCTGCCGCTGGCGCTGGCGCCGCGCGCGCTGCGCCGCGCCGGCCTGCATGCGCGCGTGCAGCGCATGGCGCTGGCCGACATCACACCGCAGCTGCTGCCGGCGCTGCTGCAGCTCGACAGCGGCCGGCTGCTGCTGTGGGTCGAGACCGTGGATGGCCAGGCCGTGCTGCTCGATGCCGAAAGCGGCGGCGGCCAGCAGCGGCTGACGCTGGCCGAACTCCAGCCGCTGTATGCGGGCCAGGCGCTGTTTGCCCGGCCGCGCTACCGGCCCGACGGCCGCGCCCAGGGCTTTGCCCAGGACGCGCCCGCGCACTGGCTCAAGGGCCCGCTGCGCGCCTGCTGGCGCGATTACGCGCGCGTGGCGCTGGCCGCGCTGATGGCCAATCTGCTGGCGATTGCCTCGTCGCTGTTCGCGCTGCAGGTCTATGACCGGGTCGTGCCCAACAGCGCCTTCGAGACCCTGTGGCTGCTGGCCAGCGGCGCGGTGCTGGCCATCGTCTTCGAGTTCGTGCTGCGCAGCCTGCGCGGCCACATGCTGGAGGTGGTGGGCAAGCGCCTCGATCTGCATCTGTCCGGCCTGCTGTTCAACCAGGTGCTGCAGATTCGCCTGCAGTCCAAGCCGGCCTCGATGGGCGCGTTCAGCAACCAGGTGCGCGAGTTCGAATCGGTGCGCGAGTTCTTCACGTCCACCACGGCGGCCACGCTCAGCGATCTGCCGTTCGTGCTGCTGTTCATAGGCATTGTCTGGGTGATTGGCGGGCCCGTGGCCTGGGTGCCGCTGATCGGCGTGCTGTTGATCCTGGCCATAGGGCTGATGACGCAAGGCGTGCTGTCGCGGCTGTCGCGGCAAAACCTGCGCGAGGGCGCGATCAAGAACGGCGTGCTGCTCGAAGCCATAGAGCACCTCGAAACCGTCAAGACCACCCAGGGCGAGGGCCGGCTGCTGCAGCAATGGGAGCGGCTCACGGCCGAGATGTCCAGCGCCAGCGTGCGCCAGCGCAGCCTCACGGCCACCATTGGCTTTGGCGCGGGCTTGATCCAGCAGCTGTGCTATGTCGGCGTGGTGGTGGTGGGCGTCTACCAGATCAGCCAGGGCCAGATGACCACCGGCGCGCTGGTCGCCTGCTCCATGCTGGCCTCGCGTGCGATCTCGCCGATGTCGCTGGTCGCGGGCATGCTGTCGCGCTGGCAGCATGTGAAGGTGGCGATGGAAGGGCTGGACAGCCTCATGGCCTCGCCCGTGGAGCGCCCGGCCGAACGCCGCTTCGCGCGTCCCGCGGCGCTCAGCGGCCACTACCGGCTGGAGAACCTGCGCGCCGGCTACCACCGTGACGGGCCCGTGGCGCTGGACATCGCCCAGCTCGAGATCCGTGCCGGCGAACGCGTGGCGCTGCTGGGCGGCAATGGCGCGGGCAAGTCCACGCTGCTGCGCCTGCTTTCCGGCCTGACGGCGCCCACGGAAGGCCAGATCACGCTCGATCACCTGGCGCTGACGCAGATCGACCCGGCCGAGCTGCGACAGTCGATCGGCTATCTGCCCCAGGACACGGCGCTGTTCTTTGGCACGCTGCGTGACAACCTCTCGCCGCTGAACGGCAACTTCAGCGACGACGAAATGCTCTCGGCGCTCGAAGGCGTGGGCCTGGGCGAGTTCGTGCGCGCGCACCCGCTGGGGCTGGACATGCAGATCAACGGCGGCGGCAGCGTCTCGGGCGGCCAGCGCCAGGCCATAGGCCTGGCCCGGCTGCTGCTGCTGGACCCGCGCATCGTGCTGCTCGACGAGCCCACGGCGGCGTTCGATCAGGAAAGCGAGCTGCGCGTGATCCGCTACCTGCACACCTGGCTGGAAGGCCGCACATTGATCCTGTCGACGCACAAGCGCCAGCTGCTCGATCTGACCCAGCGCGCCGTCGTGCTGCGCCAGGGCAAGGTGGTGATGGATGGCGCGCAAAGCCAGCTGGTGCAGGGCAACCGGGTCCAGGCCCAGGAGGCCCAGCCATGAGCGCCAACCAAAAAGACCAGGCCGCGCTGCTGCGTTCGCTGCGCGACCCGGCGCTGTCGCTCGAGCATCCCGCGGCGCGCAGCGTGTTCTGGGTCTCGCTGCTGTGCATCGCGGCCTTTGTCGGCTGGGCCGCGTTGGCCGAACTCGACGAGGTCACGCGCGGCGACGGCCGGGTGATTCCCTTCAGCCGCGTGCAGAAGATCCAGAGCCTCGAAGGCGGCATCCTCAAGCAGCTGCATGTCAAGGAAGGCCAGGAGGTCGAAGCCGGCCAGATGCTGGCCGAGATCGACAACACCCGCTTTCGCTCGGCCTACCTCGAAGGCCAGAGCCACATCGAATCGCTGAGCGCCGCCGTCGCGCGGCTCGAAGCCGAAACGCTCAGCAAGGACCGGATTGCCGTGCCCGAAGCCCTGGCCGCGAACAGCCTGGCCATGGCGTCCGAGCAGGCCTTGTTCAGGGCCAAGCGCGAGAAGTTCAAGGCCTCCCAGGCCGCGCTGCAAAACGAGCTGCGCCTGGCGCGCCAGCAGATGGCGGTGATCGCGCCGCTGGTGGCATCGCGCTCGGTGGGCGAGATGGAACTGCTGCGCCTGCAGCGCGAAGCCGCGGCGCTCGAAGGCCGGCTGCTGGAGCTGGGCAACGAATACTTCCAGCAGGCCTACAGCGAACTGTCGGCCAAGAAAGCCGAGCTCAGCGCGCTGCAGCAGACCTCGCTGCAAAAGGCCGACCAGCTGCGCCGCACCGATTTGATTTCGCCCGTCAAGGGCAGCGTCAACGCCATCCTGATCACCACGCGTGGCGGTGTGATCCAGCCCGGCGAAGCCATCATGGAAGTGATTCCCAGCGACGAGCAGCTGCTGGTCGAAGCCAAGGTCAAGCCCAAGGACGTGGCCTTTCTCGTGCCCGGCATGCCGGCGCGCGTGAAGATTACCGCCTATGACTACACCGTCTTTGGCGACCTGTCGGGCAAGCTCGAACAGATCAGCCCCGACACCATCCAGGAAGACACGCCGCGCGGCAAGGAAGCCTTCTACAAGATCCTGGTGCGCACCGACAGCAGCCATTTGCAAAAGGGCGATGAAAAGCTGCCGATCAAGCCGGGCATGGTGGCCGAAGTCGATGTCTTGAGCGGCAAGCGCTCGGTGCTGAACTACCTGTTGCGGCCGCTCATCAAAGCCCGTCTCAACTGACGCACGCGCGTTGGGTCATCCGGTGACGGAGGAGGGCAGGAACCGGATTCCGCTGCGCCTTACCAGCTCCTCATAGCTGATGGGCGGCGTCACCCGCGTGCCCGCCGCATTGGCCTGCCAATGCGCCCAGCTCTTGCCCGTGCTCGCGTCGTAGACCAGCTTGAACAGATGGCTGGGCACCTGCACCTTGCCGGGGCCTATGGTGCGCGTCGGCCCGGAATACACCGGCCCGGTGAACACATAGACATCGCCCTGGGCGCGCTGCGCATAGCCGCGCGTGGCCTGCTCGATCTGGCTCCAGGGGCCGGCATTGTGGCTCTGGTTCTGCGGCACCATGTTGGCGAGGCTGAAGCTCTGCGCCATGGCTTCGTCGCTGGCCATGTTGCCCGCGGGCGCCATGTGGCCGCGCGAATAGCCCGAGCCCTGGTAGTCGGCGAGTTCGGCGCGCTCGGCGCGCGGCAGGCGCGCATCGGCAAAGAACTTGTCGGTACGCTGGCGGCCCTTGGCCTGAAGAATGCTGGCACGATTGAGCCGCTCGGCAACAAACACCGGCGCCTTGTGGCTGCCGCTGTGCAGCACCGCAAAGCCGCTGTAGCACAGCTCGCGCAGATCGGCGCTGCCGGGCACCACGGGCGGCGTGCCGGCGGGAAAATGCTGGCGGCATTGCGAGAACTGGGTGGCGCTGCTGCTGGCGACGCCGCCCACCGAAGGCGCCGTGCTGCCCGCGCCGCCGACCACGCTGGCCGGCAGGCCCAGCAGATCCTGCAGCATGTAGCGCATGAGCCCGTCCGCCAGTGGCGTGAGCGATGCCAGCGCCGAGGCCAGCAGCGGCGCGGCCACGCTGCCGTTGACCTTGCTCAGCACCGTGTCGTACAGGCCCGCGCCCAGCGTACAGCCCGAAACCTGGTGGCCCACGGCGGCCGACGAGGTCAGGCCAAACCAGAACCGGCGCATCCGCAGGAGGCCGTTGATCTTGGAAAGCAGGGCACTTTTGAAAGTGCGTTTGCGGCTGGCCTTGCGGGAACGCTTCGTCATGTCTGCGCGCATGTTAACCGCCAAACGCCGGGCTCGTTCCCGGGACTGGGATGTTGGCGCTCGCTTGCGCGGCAGGGGCGCGCAAGTGATTGTCAGACAACGGAAAAATGCGCGGCGCGGGCAATCGTGCAGGCTGCGCTAATACTGTAGTTTTCCTCAGGTATTAGCGCCGCTGATGGAAATCACCTGCCCCAGGTATCGGCGCCGATCGCCCGGTACCAGGCCGCACCATACGCCGCCTCGGCGGCGCGGAAGTCGGCATCGGCATCCAGCGGGCTGATGCCGCCCGAATCCGGCACTTCGATCAGCCGGCCGTCCTGTGCGCGGTAGACGCCCGCCACCGAGATGCCATGCGCGGGCCCGATCAGGCTATAGCAGGTGTTGGTGTAGAACGCTGCGGGCGCGGCCTGGCCCAGCAGTTCGGCGCCTATTGCCGCGGCCACCAGCTTGGCCTGCGAATTGGCGCTGGCGCCGGACTTGGGCATGGGCGCCGCGATGGCGGCGTCGCCAATCACATGCACATGGGGCTGCAGCGTGGACGCGAAATTCTCCGCCCGCACCGGCGCCCAGCCGCTGGCATCGACCACGCCTGCGCGTTCGGCAATCCAGCCGGCTTTTTGCGGCGCGATCACATTGAGTACATCGCCCCGGTGCCTGCGGCCTTGCGCGTCTTCGACTTCGCGCCGCTGCGCATCGACCCGCACCACCGCGCCGCCCTCGGCCAGCGGGCGCCATTCGATCATCTCGCCGTACAAGGACTTCCAGCCCGGCAGAAACAGCGGCTTCTTGGAGAATTCGTTCTTGGCATCGAGCAGCAGGATCTTGCTGCGCGGCTTGTGCTGCTGCAGGTAATGCGCGACCAGCGCCGCGCGCTGGTACGGGCCCGGGGGGCAGCGGTAGGGCGCTGGCGGAATGCTCATCACGAACGTGCCGCCATCGGGCATGGCCTGCAGTTGCCGGCGCAGCAGATGGGTCTGCGCGCCGGCTTTCCAGGCATGCGGCAGCAGCTCGGCGGCCTGGGCGTCATAGCCGGGCAAGGCATCCCAGCGCATGTCTATGCCCGGCGACAGCACCAGCTTGTCCCATTGCAGCCGCTGGCCGTCCGACAGCGTCACGCGGCGTGCCACTGGATCGACATCGTCGGCGCTCGCATGTACCACGTCGATGCCCGATGCGCGCAGCGCCTCGAACCCATGGCCCAGGCTTTCCCAGTCGCGCAGCCCCGCCAGATAAAGGCTGGAAAAGGCGCAGCTGTAGTAGCGCGCCGCGGGCTCCACCAGCGTGATGCGCGCGGCCGGCAGAAAGCGCCGCAGATAGCGCGCGGCCGTGGCGCCGCCAAAGCCGCCGCCAACCACAAGCACATGCGCCGACGCTGCCTGGCCGCGCAGCAGGCCGGGCAGCGCCAGGGCCACGCCACCCGCGCCCAACGCGTGCAGCGTGCGTCGGCGCGCGAGACAAAGCAGCGGCGCCGGCATCATTTCACCTCGGCAAACCAGCGCGCCAGTGCCCGCATCTGTGCCTCGTCATAGCCCTTGATCAGCCGCGTCATGATGGTGGCTTCGGGCGCGGCGTCGGCCTTGAAGGCCTGCAGCCGCGCCAGCAGCCGGCTTTCGGGCTGGCCGGCAATGCTGGGAATGGCGGTCGAAGATTTGCCGTCGGGGCCATGGCAGCTCATGCAGCTCGCCGCGAGTACCGACATGCTCGCGGCCGAGGGCAGCGGCGCTACAAGCGGGATCGGCGGTGCGGGTGGCATGGGCGGCGCGCCCACGCCGGTCGATCCCTGCAGTGCCAGCAGCAACGCCAATGGATCGCGCAATGAACTCAAGAGGTGCATGGCAAGGCCTTTCCAGCGGGCCCGGTCCACCGGGCACAGGGCTTCCAGCATGCCTGGAGGTCGCGCCCATCTGGATAAGGCCGCCGGCCGAGGTCTTGCGCGGCGACGCTGACAGTGGTTCAGCGTGGCCGGCTCGCCGGCTTGCGGGCTGCGTCAGCCGCGCTGCAGGAAATCGATCAAGGCCTGATTGAACTCCGCCGCATGCGACAGGTTGCAGCCATGGGGCCCGCCCTGGATCAGGTGCAGCTCGCTGCCGGCGATGGCCGCGTGGGTGCGCTTGCCGCTGACCTCGAACGGCACGGTCTGGTCGCTGTCGCCGTGGATCACGAGCGTGGGGATGGTGAACTTCTTCAGGTCTTCGCGGAAGTCGGTGCGCGAGAACGCGGCCACGCAGTCGTGCGTGCCCTGGGGCGAGGCAAACGCGGCAATGGTCTTGGCATATTCGCGCTGGGCTTCGCTCACCGCCAGTGTCCCGCCCTTGGGCGTGAAGAACTTCTGCGTGAACTCGTCGAGAAAGGCCAGCCGGTCGTCGCGCACGCCCTTTTGCTTGGCCTCGACATCGGCGTCCGTGAGCGCGCCTTCGGGGTTGTCATCGGTCTTGAACAGAAACGGCGGCACGGCGGCGGCAAACACCGCCTTGGCCACGCGCCCGGTGCCGTATTTGGCGACATAGCGCGCCACTTCGCCGCCGCCCATGGAAAAGCCCACCAGCGTGGCTTCGTGCAGATTCAGGTCATTGAGCAGGATGTGCAGATCCTGGGCCAGCGTGTCGTAGTCATAGCCCTCCCAGGGCTGGGTCGAATGGCCGAAACCCCGGCGGTCATAGGTGATGACCCGAAAACCCGCCTGTACCAGCGGTCCCACCTGGGGCTCCCAGGTGCGGCCGCTCAGCGGCCAGCCATGGATCAGCACCACGGGCTTGCCCTGGCCGAAGTCCTGATAGTGCAGCTGCAGATCCTGGCCAGCGTATTGGGGAAGATTGACAAACGGCATGCGCGCTCCTGCGTTGGTTGGCAAAGATGCCTAGGGTCGCAAGTCAGCTGCCGCTTGTCTGTCGTCCAATGCTGATACCCGCCCCAAGGCCGCAGCGATTTGTGCCGAGAATCCCTAGGGCTTGGCAAGCTCGCGTTCAATGTCCTGCTTTTCCGCCATGTAGCGGTCGAATATCGCCTGCAGTCGCCGTTGCTCGGTATCGCACTGCGCGGCCACTGCCTGCATTTCGCTGCTGAGCGACTGCTCCCAGGTCGCACCTGCCAGATCGTGGGTGGCCTGGCCCTTGCGATTGCGCAGTGCGTTGATCTCCGCCTGGCAGCGCTCGCGTGCGCGCAGGATATCGCCCTGGGCCGCGCCAATGGTCAGGTTGTTCAGCGTGGACAGACGATTTTCCCTGGCCAGCCGTAGCGCCTGCGCATTGAGCCGGTCTGTCTCCGTCATCGGCGGCGCATCGGCACCCGACACCAGTGGCACGTTCATCTGCGCGGGTGCAGAAGGGCCCGATGCCGGCTGCACATGCAGCTTCTCGCTTGCTGCGCCATCCGCGCAGGGGGATTGCTGAAAGGATGTGCGGCCACTCGGCTCCTGGCATTTATAGACCGCCCAGGCAGGATTACTGACCACAAGGCTCAACAGGAAGGCACTGCTCAATTGACTGAATGGCATGGGTTCTCCGGCATTGACGCAGTGTTGGTAACGCCGGCGCGTTGCAAGTTCGGCGAGCGAAGTGGGAAGGGGTCTGGTGCGCCGCAATGCGCGCAGCGCATGCACTGCGCCGCCGTCGCATGGGACGCGGGGTATTCTGGAGCGGGCGACGGGAATCGAACCCGTGCTATCTGCTTGGGAAGCAGAAGTTCTGCCATTGAACTACGCCCGCCTCTGGTTGCCGATCAACGCCTTGGATGTCGAGCGAACCCAAGCTGTCAGTATAGGATATTCGCCGCGCCTCGTACAAGCTGTTACAGCGTCTCGATGTGCGGCGCCGGGCGGGCGACAAGCACGCGGTCGCGGCCCGCCTTCTTGGCCTGGTAGAGCAGGCCGTCGGCATGCGACAGTGCCGCGGACAGCTGGCTTGCATCGGCAATGGGGGCAATGCCAAAGCTGATGGTGAGGCGCTCGCCATTGGGCAGCAGGTGCTCGTCCTCGCTCAACTGGATGCGGATGCGCGGGGCAATGCGCTCCGCATCGGTCAGGTCGGTGCGCAGCAGCAATACGAACTCCTCGCCGCCAAAACGCGCGACCAGGTCGCCGTTGCGCACCTGTTGGCTCAGCGCGCGCGCCACGGACTGCAGCACGCGGTCGCCGCGCGCATGGCCCCAGCGGTCGTTGACGCGCTTGAAGTGGTCAACGTCGCCGATCAGCAGCGTCCATGGGCCCAGCCGCGTGTCGCGCAACAGCGGTTCGGCCGCTTCCTGGAAGGCGCGGCGGTTGAGCAGGTCGGTCAGCGGGTCGACATTGCGTTCGGCGCGCAAGGCGCTCATGGCGTCGCGCACCGTGTTGGCCAGCAGCAGCATGGCAAACAGCAGCGAGAACAGCAGCGTTGTCGCGAGCATCAGCAGCCAGTAGGAGCCAAAGGCGCGCTGGCCTTCGGCCATGTTGGCCAGCGCCAACGACAGCAGGGGGCGGATGCAGGTGTTGACCGCAAACGCGATATAGGACCAGTACATGGTGCGCTCGAGCCAGCCCGAGGCCGGACGCAGGCGCAGGATGTGCGGCGCCGGCAGCAACTGCAGCAGGCCCAGGCCGGCGTTGAGCCAGTAGAGGCGCGGCCAGATATCGGGCACGACCTGGCTGTAGTAATACATCGCCGTCAGCACCACGGCGCCTATGGCCAGCCCGAGCCGCGGGTGGGCCGAGGTGCCGTAATAGCCGGCGAGACCACGCGCGAAACACCAGGCGCCAAACAGATACATCACGCCGGTCACCACCGCCCAGCGGTGCAGGTCGTCCGGCGGCATCAGCGTCTGCCAGGCCAGCGCGCAGCCGACCAGTGCATAGCTGCTCGCGGCCCACAGCAGGTGGCGATGCCGACGCTGCATCAGCCAGCAGCCCAGCAGCGTTGCGCCCAGCAGCAGCATGCAGCCGGGAATGATCAGCAGGAACAGGCGGTCGATATGGGCAAACACGGGATCAGGGTCGTTGCAAGCGGCAGGCGAGTGGGGCAGGACGGAAAAAAAGCAGTGTTTGTCGCCGTGCCTATGGTGGAGTGTCGTGGAGTGTCGTGGAGTGTCCGCGCGCAGCAAGCACATGCAGTCCTCCAGCGTACTGGAGGATGGGCATTCTGGCAGCGATGCGACGCCATGGGGACGGCCTATGCCCTGCGGCGCCGTGGGTATTCGAGCATGCATTGCCCATGCATGCCCCTTTTGCGCAGCCCGCCGGACAAGCTCCTAGAATTGCAGCGGTATCAGCGTGTGAACCGCAACCAGGAGCGGCGTGAACGATTTTTTCTCCGCCGTGCAGACGGCATTCTCTGCGGACGGCGTGATTGCGCGGGCCCAGCCGCATTTCCGCCCGCGCGGCGGGCAGACCGAAATGGCCATGGCGGTGGCCGAAACCATTGCCGACGGCGGCGTGCTGGTGGTCGAGGCGGGCACGGGCGTGGGCAAGACCTATTCCTATCTGGTGCCGGCGCTGCTCAGCGGCCAGCGCGTGCTGGTGTCCACGGCGACCAAGGCCTTGCAGGACCAGCTGTTCTCGCGCGACCTGCCCAGCCTGGCCCATATGCTGGGCCTGCCGCTGCGCATGGCCCAGCTCAAGGGCCGGCCCAGCTATCTGTGCCAGCACCATCTGGGCCTGGCGCGCCAGGGTGGGGCCGCGCCTGGCCGGGCCGCACCTGGCCGGGCCGCACCGCAGGATCCGCAACTGCTGCGTACGCTGGCGCAGGTCGAGGAATGGTCGCGGGTCACGCGCACCGGCGACCTCGCCGAGCTGTCGTCGGTGGGCGAGGATTCGCCGGTCTGGCCGCTGGTCACCTCCACGCGCGACAACTGCCTGGGCAGCGCCTGTCCGCAGTTCGAGCCCTGTCACTTGAATGTGGCGCGGCGCGCGGCGCTCGTGGCCGATGTGGTGGTCGTCAACCATCATCTGTTCTTTGCCGATCTGGAAGTGCGTGAATCGGGCGTGGCCCAGCTGCTGCCGTCGGTGGGCGTAGTGGTGTTTGACGAAGCGCACCAACTGAATGAAACCGGCATCCAATTCGCGGGCACGCTGGTCGGCACGGCGCAGCTGCAAGGCTTTGGCCGCGACTTTCTGGCGCAGACGCTGGAGCATGCGCGCGGCATGGGCGACTGGATGCAGCTCAGCGCCGATCTGGAGCGCACCGTGCGCGATCTGCGCCTGGCGGCGGGCCGTTCGGCCGCGGGCCAGCGCCTGCGCTGGCTGGGCCCGGTGCCCGACGGGCTCGATGCGCTGGCCTGGCAAGGCGCGTTTTCGGCGCTGGGCCAGGCGCTGCATGCCGCGCTGGTGGCGCTGGGCGGCGTGGAGGAAATGGCGGCCGAGCTGCGCCAGCTCTATGCACGCGGCGAGGCGCTGCTGCGCCGGCTCGCCTCGTTCGGCAGGACCAGCAGCGACGACAGCGTGCGCTGGCTCGATATCGGCAGCCGCCATCTGCGCATGATCGAGTCGCCGCTGAGCATCGCGCATATCGTGCGCACCCGGCTGCTGCAGGAGGGCCAGGCACCGGGCGAGGGCGCGCCGCGGCCGGGCGCGTGGATCTTCACCTCGGCCACGCTGGGCGATGACGCCGACTTGAGCTGGTTCACCGAGCCCTGCGGCCTGCGCGATGCGCGCGTGCTGCGCGTCGACAGCCCGTTTGACTACGCCCGTCAGGCCGCGGTCTATGTGCCGCCGGATTTTCCGGCGCCCGGCACGCCGGCGCACAGCGCCGCGGTCGCGGCCCTGGTGCAGCGCTCGGCCGAAGTGCTGGGCGGGCGCACGCTGGTGCTGACCACCACCACCAAGGCGCTGCAGCTGATAGGCGCGGCGCTGCAGGCGGAATTCGGCTTGTTCTCGGACCTGGAGGTGCTGGTCCAGGGCCAGGCGCCAAAGCAGGTGCTGCTGGAACGCTTCCGTGCCGGGCGGGGCTGCATCCTGGTCGCGTCAGCGACGTTCTGGGAAGGCGTGGACATGCCCGGCGATGCGCTGGAGCTGGTGGTGATCGACAAGCTGCCGTTTCCACCGCCCGATGACCCGCTGGTCGAGGCGCGCTCGCAGCAGCTCGAAGCCGTGGGGCGCAATGCGTTTCGCGATTACATGCTGCCCGAGGCGGCCATGGCCTTGAAGCAGGGCGCGGGGCGGCTGATACGGCGTGAAACCGATCAGGGCGTGCTGGTCATCGCCGACACCCGGCTGATCGCCAAGCCCTATGGTCGGCGGCTGCTCGCGGCGCTGCCGCCCATGCGCCGCCTGCAGACCGCGGCCGATTACGCCGCGGCGCTGACCGCGCTGGCGCTTACCAGAGCTTCCACCACGGACCCGACTTCTTCGTGACGCCGGTGGCGCCCGCGGTGGTGCCGGCGGGGTAGGTGGTGTCGAGCACGCGCTGGGAGTCATCGCGCAGCTGGGTCATGCCCAGCGCGTCATACGACTTGACCAGGATCTGCAGCGCTTCGCGCCCCGCGGGCACGCCCTGGTAGTCGGTCAGCGCCGACTGCGCGCGGCCGATGGCCGCCACATAGGCACCGCGGTCGTAGTAGTAGCGTGCGACATGCACTTCATACTGCGCCAGCGAGTTGACGATATAGGTCATGCGCTGGCGCGAATCCGCCGCGTACTTGGACTCGGGAAAGCGTGTGACCACGGTGCGAAAGGACTCGTACGAATCCTTGGCAGCCTGCTGGTCACGCTCCGACAGGTCCTGGCGCGACAGCCAGGCAAACATGCCCAGGTTGTCGTTGAAGTTGACCAGGCCCTTAAGGTAGAGCGCGTAATCGGTGGCCGGGCTGGCCGGGTGCAGCTTCAGGAAGCGGTCCAGCGTGGCCTGGGCCTGGGCCTTGTCACCGGCCTTGTACTGGGCGTAGGCTTTCTCCAACTGGGCCTGCTGGGCCAGCGGCGTGCCGGCCGCGCGGCCTTCGAGCTTTTCAAACAGCGGCACGGCCTTGTCGAAGGAGCCGGCCGAGACTTCGTCACGCGCTTCGGTGTAGATCCGGTCGGGAGTCCACTTCGCGGTGGGATCTTCCTGGGTGCTGGAGCAGGCCGCCAACAAGCCCGCAACGAGCACGGCAGGGAGAAGAGGCGAGGACAAACGCAGCATGGCAGCAAGCTTTCTGGCAATAAGGGGCATCTGGTATGAGGCGCTCCACGGGAGTGCCTTGGCCGTTGAAGGCTGAGGATAAGCCATTGTAATGTCCGCAAAGGCCCGCGCCGCGCGGGGCCTGCGGGCGCCGGCTTTGCGCCGCGGGCCGCCGGCCTTTCTACAATGCTGCCCATGTTTGTTCATTTGCGCCTGCACTCCGAGTTTTCCGTCGTCGACGGAACCACCCGTATCAATTCCATCATCAAGGCAGCCGCAGCCGACGGGCAAGCGGCGATGGCACTCACCGACTACAACAACATGTTCGGTGCCATCAAGTTCTACAAGGAGGGCCGGGGCAAGGGCGTCAAGCCGGTGCTGGGCACCGAGATCCAGCTCGAGGGCGAAGAGGGCGCGGCCGCGTCGCGCGTGATCCTGCTGGTGCAGAACAAGGTCGGCTATCACAACCTGTGCGAGCTGCTGGCCCGGGGCTGGACGCGCAATGTCGTCAAATCCCAGGCGGTCTACACCTGGGACTGGTTGCAGGAGCTGGGCGAGGGCCTGATCGTGCTGTCGGGCGCTCAGGCCGGGCCCGTGGGCCAGGCGCTGATGCGCGGCGACCTAACCGGGGCGGCAAATGTGGCGCTGCGGCTGGCCACGCTTTTTCCGCACCGCTTTTACATGGAGTTGCAACGTGCAGGCCGTGCCGACGACGAAGCCCATGTCATCGCCGCGGTGCAGCTGGCGGCTCGTCTGAACCTGCCGGTGGTCGCCACCCATCCGATCCAGTTTGCCGGCCCCGACGATTACGAGGCCCATGAGGCGCGCGTGTGCATTGCCGAAGGCGAGATCCTCGGCAACCCCAAGCGCGTGCGCCGTTTCACGCGCGAGCAGCATTTCAAGACCCAGGCCGAAATGCAGGCGCTGTTTGCCGACCTGCCCTCGGCGCTGCAAAACAGCGTGGAAATCGCGCGCCGCTGCAGCCTGACCCTGGTGCTGGGCGCGCCGCAACTGCCCAACTTCCCCGTGCCCGAAGGCATGACCATGGAGTCGTTCTTCCGCCAGGAGTCGTTTGACGGCCTGGAAGTGCGGCTGGCGCTGCTCTATCCGGATGTCGCCAAGCGCGATGCGCAGCGCGCGCGCTATGTGGAGCGACTCGAGTTCGAGCTCAACACCATTTTGAAGATGGGGTTTCCGGGCTACTTCCTGATCGTGGGCGACTTCATCAAGTGGGCCAAGAACAATGGCTGCCCGGTAGGGCCCGGCCGGGGTTCGGGCGCGGGCTCGCTCGTGGCCTATGTGCTCAACATCACCGACCTCGACCCGCTGGAATACAACCTGCTGTTCGAGCGCTTCCTGAACCCGGAGCGGGTGTCGATGCCCGACTTCGACATCGACTTCTGCCAGTCCAACCGCGACCGCGTGATCGACTACGTCAAGCAGCGCTACGGCCGCGACGCCGTGAGCCAGATCGCGACCTTCGGCACCATGGCCGCGCGCGCCGCCATCCGCGACGTGGGCCGGGTGCTCGACATGAGCTACATGTTCTGCGACGGCATCTCCAAGCTGATCCCGAACAAGCCCGGCCTGCATGTCACGCTCAAGTACCCGCCCAATCCGAAGAAGGAAGGCGACAAGTACACCTATGCGATCGAGGCCGAGCCCCTGCTCGCCGAGCGCATCGAGAAGGAAGAGGACGTCAAGACGCTGATCGAGATGGCCCAGCGCCTAGAAGGCATGACGCGCAACATCGGCATGCATGCCGGCGGCGTGGTGATCGCCCCGGGCCGGCTGGCCGACTTCTGCCCGCTGTACCAGCAGCCGGGCAGCGACTCGGCCGTGAGCCAGTTCGACAAGGACGACGTCGAGGACATCGGCCTGGTGAAGTTCGACTTCTTGGGCCTGGCCACGCTGACCATCCTGGAAATCGCGCGTGAATTCATCATGCAGCGCCACAAGGGCCAGGAGAACTTCGCCTTCGAGCGCATTCCGCTCGACGACCACCCGACCTACAAGCTGTTCTCCGAAGGCAAGACTGAGGCAGTGTTCCAGTTTGAAAGCCGCGGCATGCAGGGCATGCTGCGCGATGCCAAGCCCAGCCGCCTGGAAGACCTGATCGCGCTCAACGCGCTGTACCGCCCCGGTCCCATGGACCTGATTCCCAGCTTCGTGGCGCGCAAGCATGGCCGTGAAGTCGTCGAGTACCCGCACCCCATGGTCGAGAAGGTGCTGGCCGAGACCTACGGCATCATGGTCTACCAGGAGCAGGTGATGCAGACCGCCCAGGTGCTGGGCGGCTACTCGCTGGGCGGCGCCGATCTCTTGCGCCGCGCCATGGGCAAGAAGAAGGCCGACGAGATGGCCAAGCACCGCGAGCTGTTCCGCGAAGGTGCTTCCAAGAACGGACTGAACCAGGAAAAGGCCGACGAAGTCTTTGACCTGATGGAGAAGTTCGCGGGCTACGGCTTCAACAAGTCGCACGCCGCCGCCTACTCGTTGCTGGCCTATCACACCGGCTGGCTCAAGGTGCATTACACGGCCGAGTTCTTCTGCGCCAACATGACCGTGGAAATGGACGACACCGACAAGCTCAAGGTGCTCTACGAAGACGCGCTGAAAATGGGCCTGACTTTCGAGCCGCCGGACGTGAACCGCGGCCGCTACCGCTTCGAGCCCGTGACCGACAAGGTCATCCGCTACGGCCTGGGCGCCGTCAAGGGCGGCGGCCAGGCGGCCATCGAGGCCATCGTGGCCGCGCGCGAAGGCGTGGGCACGGGCCCGCGCGGCACGGAAAAGGGCCCGTTCAAGAGCCTGTTCGACTTCTGCGTGCGCGTGGACCGCACGCGCATGAACAAGCGCACGCTCGAAGCCCTGATCAAGGCCGGCGCCTTCGACGCCATCCACCAGAACCGCGCGGCGCTGGTGGCCTCGATCGACACCGCGTTCGAGTTCGCGAATGCCACGCACGCCAATGCCAACCAGGGCGGCCTGTTCGACATGATGGGCGACGACGCCGTGGGCTCCAGCACCCAGGAGCCCGAACTCGCCGAGCGCCTGCCCTGGGGCATCAAGGAGCGCCTGACGCTGGAAAAGACCGCCGTGGGCTTCTATCTCTCGGGCCATCTGTTCGATGAGGTCGAGACCGAGGTGCGGCGCTTCGTGCGCACGCGCATCGAGGAGATGCGCGACAGCCGCGAGCCCCAGGTCATGGCCGGCATCATCAGCGACTTCCGCGCCATCACCGGCCAGCGCGGGCGCCTGGGCCTGTTCAAGATCGACGACAAATCCGGCGTCATCGAGGCCTCGGCCGATGAAGGCGTGCTCAATGCGCACAAGGATCTGCTCAAGGAAGACGAGTTCGTGGTGGTCAGCGGCCGGCTGCAGCTCGACCACTTCAGCGGCGGCCTGCGCATGAAGGTGCAGCAGCTGTGGAGCCTGTCAGACGCGCGCTGCAAGTTCGGCCGCTATCTGCAGGTCAGCGTCGGCGAGGTCATGCCCGATGTGCTGCGCGTGCTGGGCGACTTCCCCGCGCGCCGCGTGGAGCACGAGCAGGCCGAGCCCGTGGTGCATGGCCTGCGCGTGCGCCTGGGCCTGCGCTGCGAGGCGCCGCAGGGCGCGGCCACGGCCGAACTGCAACTGGGCGACACCAGCCGTTTCTACCCCAGCGACGCGGCGCTGGCGGCCTGGACGGCCCAGGCCGGCAGCGGCCAGGCGCAGGTGATCTACGAATGAAAATCAAGGCGCGGCGCGCGACTGGCGGAGAATGCCGCAGGCGCCGGCTTGAAATTGGCGTTTCCCTTCCCATCTGGGAAGACAAAAGAGCCTCTGTGGCTCGCTAGAATGAATTCATGGCAACACAACCCCCTTCCATGCCACCCAAGCCCCCGACCGGGCCAGGCACCGATGACACTGGCTCGGTCGTCATGGAGCGGCGCGCGCAGCGTGTGCAGCCACCGAAGATGTACCAGGTCGTCATGCTCAACGATGACTACACGCCAATGGAGTTCGTCATTGCCGTGTTGCAGGAGCTTTTCAGCAAGGACCGCGAGACCGCGACCCAGATCATGCTCAAGATCCATCTCGACGGCCGCGGCATCTGCGGGGTTTTCCCGCGTGACATCGCCGCCACCAAGGTAGATCAGGTGCATCAGGCCGCGGCAAAAGCCGGTCATCCACTACAAGCAACGTTGGAGCCTGTTGAATAAGCTGCAACCGCCCCGATTTATCTCCATAATGAAATCACGCAAGCCCAAAGGAGTCCTCTCATGATTGCCCAGGAACTGGAAGTCAGCTTGCACATGGCCTTTGTCGAGGCCCGTCAGCAGCGCCACGAATTCATCACCGTGGAACACCTTCTGCTCGCTCTGCTCGACAACCCCAGTGCTGCCGAAGTGTTGCGCGCCTGCTCGGCGAGCATTGACGATTTGCGCGCATCCTTGTCCAACTTCATCAAGGACAACACGCCGCAGGTCGCAGGCAGCGACGAAGTCGATACCCAACCCACGCTGGGTTTCCAGCGGGTGATCCAGCGCGCCATCATGCACGTGCAATCCACGGGCAATGGCAAGAAGGAAGTCAACGGCGCCAACGTGCTGGTGGCGATCTTCGGCGAAAAGGATTCGCATGCCGTCTACTACCTGCACCAGCAGGGCGTGACGCGCCTGGACGTGGTCAACTTCATCGCGCATGGCATCAAGAAGAGCGAGCCGCCCGAGGCCGCGAAATCCGAAGGCCAGGCCGAAGGTGAAGAAGGCGGCGGCAGCGAGCGCCAGGAAAAGGCCTCGCCGCTGGAGCAGTTCACGCTGAACCTGAACCAGGCCGCCAAGGATGGCAAGATCGATCCGCTGATCGGGCGCAACTACGAAGTCGAGCGCACGATCCAGATCCTGTGCCGCCGCCGCAAAAACAACCCGCTGCTGGTCGGTGAGGCCGGCGTGGGCAAGACCGCGATCGCTGAAGGCCTGGCCTGGCGGATCACGCAAGGCGATGTGCCCGAGATCCTCGCGGACTCCGTGGTGTATTCGCTCGACATGGGCTCGCTGCTGGCGGGCACCAAGTACCGCGGCGATTTCGAGCAGCGCCTCAAGGGCGTGCTCAAGTCGCTCAAGGACAAGCCGAATGCCGTGCTGTTCATCGATGAAATCCACACCTTGATCGGTGCGGGTGCGGCTTCGGGCGGCACGCTCGATGCATCCAACCTGCTCAAGCCCGCGCTGTCCAGCGGCCAGCTCAAGTGCATCGGTGCGACGACGTTCACCGAGTACCGCGGCATCTTCGAAAAGGACGCGGCCCTGTCGCGGCGTTTCCAGAAGGTCGACGTGGTCGAGCCCACGGTGTCGGAGACGATCGAGATCCTCAAGGGTCTGAAGTCGCGCTTCGAAGAGCACCACAACGTGAAGTACGCGGCAGCGGCGCTGCAGGCTGCGGCCGAGCTGTCGGCCAAGTACATCAACGACCGCCATCTGCCCGACAAGGCAATTGACGTGATCGACGAAGCCGGTGCTGCCCAGCGCATCCTGGTCGCGTCCAAGCGCAAGAAGACCATCGGCAAGACCGAGATCGAGGAAATCGTCGCCAAGATTGCGCGCATTCCCCCGGCCAACGTCTCCAACGACGACCGCAGCAAGCTGCAGACGCTGGAACGCGACCTCAAGAGCGTGGTCTTCGGCCAGGACAAGGCACTGGAAGTGCTGTCGTCGGCCGTGAAGATGGCGCGCTCGGGTCTGGGCAAGGGCGACAAGCCCATCGGCTCGTTCCTGTTCAGCGGCCCTACCGGCGTGGGCAAGACCGAGGCTGCCAAGCAGCTGGCCTTCATCATGGGCGTGGACCTGATCCGCTTCGACATGTCGGAGTACATGGAACGCCATGCGGTGAGCCGTCTGATCGGTGCGCCTCCGGGCTATGTGGGCTTCGACCAGGGTGGTCTGCTCACGGAAGCCATCACCAAGAAGCCGCACGCGGTGCTGCTGCTCGATGAAATCGAGAAGGCGCACCCGGACATCTTCAACGTGCTGCTGCAGGTCATGGACCACGGCACGCTGACGGACAACAACGGACGCAAGGCCGACTTCCGCAACATCATCATCATCATGACGACGAATGCGGGTGCCGAGACCATGAACAAGGCCAGCATCGGGTTCACCAACCCGCGCGCGGCGGGCGACGAAATGGGCGACATCAAGCGCCTGTTCACGCCCGAGTTCCGCAACCGTCTGGATGCGATCGTGGGCTTCAAGTCGCTGGACGAAGTGGTCATCATGCGCGTGGTCGACAAGTTCCTGCTGCAGCTGGAGACCCAGCTGGCCGAGAAACGCGTCGATGTCACGTTCACCGATGCGCTGCGCAAGCACCTGGCCAAGGCCGGTTTCGATCCGCTGATGGGCGCGCGTCCCATGCAGCGCCTGATCCAGGACACCATCCGCCGCTCGCTGGCCGACGAACTGCTGTTCGGCCGCCTGGTCGACGGTGGCCGCCTGGGCGTGGACTGGGTCGAGGGCGAGGGCGGTGCAGCGGGCGAAGTCAAGCTCGACATCCAGCCCCTGCCTCGCAAGGAGCGCGGCCGGTCCGAACCGGCCGAGCCCGAAGAAGCCACGGCCGACTGAGCCTGATGCTCTGACCGCCCCCAAAGCCGACAGCCAGCGCTGTCGGCTTTTTATTTGTTGCAAAGGCCCTCTGTGGAATGGTTTAGCGAATATTGGAACAACGAGAGCGCCTACTCGCTGTTCTGGCTGGTATGGTCGGTATATGCGCTGGTGATAGGCGTCTGGGTACTGTTGCAGCGCAGCGCACCCGTGGCCACGCTGGGCTGGCTGCTGGCGCTGGCCGCGCTGCCCGTGGGCGGCCTGGGCGTCTATTACTTCTTCGGGCCGCAGCGGCTCAAGCGCCTGCGCAACAAGCGGCTGCGCCGGCACAAGTCATCGCGCCTGCGCGTGAGCGCGGCGCGGCTGCGCGAACAGGTGCCCGCTGCCAACCAGCGCATGCACCAGGTCGCGCGCCTGGTCAATCGCACGGCGGAGTTTCCGGTCAGCAGCGCCAAGCACATGGAGCTGCTGGTCGGCGGCGACCGCACCTACGAAAGCATTCTCGAAGCGGTGGGCGCGGCGCAGAACCATGTCCACCTCGAGTACTACGTGTTCGAGCCCGACCAGACCGGCACCGCGCTGATGAACGCGCTGGTCGAGCGTGCGCGCGCCGGCGTCAAGGTGCGCATGCTGGTCGATTCCATGGGCTCGAAGAAGATCCGGCGCAAGTTCTACGCGCCGCTGGTCGAGGCCGGCGGCGAGTTCGCGTTCTTCCACCCCTCCAAGATCGGCCGGCGCCTGCGCCCGGTGATCAACTTCCGCACCCACCGCAAGATCCTGGTCTGCGACGGCAAGGTCGGCTTCACCGGCGGAGTCAACATCACCGACGAGGAAAGCCGCCGCGTGATGGACTGCGCCTACCACGACGTGCACCTGCGCCTCGAAGGCCCGGTCGTCAACTGGCTGCAGACGGTGTTTCTCGAGGACTGGTCCTATGCCCTGGAGCGCACCCACCCGGTCGAGCCGCCCGACCTCGATGAATTGCTGCCCGACATCGAAGAAGGCGAGCACGCGGTGCAAATCGTCAGCTCCGGCCCCGACAACCGGCTCGAAGCGATTCACCGGGCTTATGTCGCCGCCATCAACGCCGCCCAGGAGCGCGTCTGGCTCACAACGCCGTATTTCGTGCCCACCGAATCGGCGATGACGGCGCTGACCAATGCCGCGCTGCGCGGCGTCGACGTGCAGCTGCTGGTGCCGGAGAAGTCCGACTCCTTCATCGTCACCATGGCCGCGCGCTCCTATTTCGACGAGCTGATTGCCTGCGGCGCCAAGGTCTACGAATACCGTGCGCGCATGCTGCATTCGAAGACGCTGGTCGTGGACGACAGCATGGCCATCATCGGCACGGCCAACTTCGACCACCGCAGCTTCTTCCTGAACTACGAGGTCTGCGCCATAGGCTATGGGCTCAAGCTCAATGGCGATCTGGCCCAGCAGTTCACGCGCGATCTGCAGAATGCACGCCAGGTGCATTACGAGCGCAAGCAGCGCTTCCTGCCGCGCCTGGGAGATTCGGTCGCACGCCTCTGTTCGCCACTGCTTTGATGCGCTGAAGCCAGCCATTCCCGGGCATACTCCGGGAATGGCTGATACCACCTTCTTCTGGCACGACTACGAAACCTTCGGTGCCCAACCCCGCTATGACCGCCCGGCGCAGTTCGCGGGCATTCGCACCGACCTGGAACTCAACGAGATCGGCGAGCCGCTGGCGCTGTACTGCCAGCCGACCAGCGACTATCTGCCCGATCCCCAGTCCTGCCTGATCACCGGCATCACGCCCCAACAGTGCGTGGCCCAGGGCGTGCCGGAACACGAATTCGCGGTGCGCATCGAGGAAGAATTCGCCGCCCCCGGCACGGTGGGCGTGGGCTACAACTCGATTCGCTTTGATGACGAGATCACGCGCTTCATGTTCTGGCGCAACCTGATCGATCCCTATGCGCGCGAATGGCAAAACGGCTGCGGCCGCTGGGACCTGCTGGATGTCGTGCGCATGGTCTATGCGCTGCGCCCCGAAGGCATCGTCTGGCCGCGCAAGGAAGACGGCACGGTGAGCTTCAAGCTCGAGGACCTGGCGCGCGCCAACGGCCTGGTGCACGAGCAGGCGCATGACGCGGTGAGCGATGTGCGCGCCACCATTGCGCTGGCACGGCTGATCCGCCAGCACCAGCCGCGGCTGTTTGACTACGCCTTCGGCCTGCACAAGAAGGACCGCGTGCTGCACGAGCTGGGCCTGCCCGCAGTCGCCGCCCATGCCAAGCCCTTTCTGCATGTCTCGGGCATGTTTGGCGCGGCGCGCGGCTGCATTGCCGTGATGTGGCCGCTGGCCACGCATCCGGCCAACAAGAACGAAATCCTTGCCTGGGATCTGTCGCAGGACCCCTCCGAGCTCGCGACGCTTGATGTGGAGACGCTGCGCCTGCGCATGTTCACGCGCGCCGCCGATCTGCCCGAAGGCGTGACCCGGATGCCAGTCAAGAGCATCCATATCAACAAGTCGCCAATGGTTGTGAGCAGCCTCAAGACGCTGAGCCCGGCAATGGCCCAGCAATGGGGCATAGACATGGAGCAGTCGCTGCAATACGCGGCCGTGGCCCGCGATCTGCCCGACATGAGCGCGCTATGGAAGCAGGTGTTCCAGCGCCCGGCGGCCCACACCCCGGTCGACCCCGATCAGGACCTCTACGGCGGCTTTGTCGGCAACGAGGACCGCCGCCGGCTCAACCACCTGCGCTCGCTCACGCCGCTGGAGCTGGCCATGGACCGCACCGGTTTTGACGACGCCAGGCTGGGCGAGATCGTCTTCCGTTATCGCGCCCGCAACTTTGCCGACACGCTGTCGCCCGAAGAGCAGCAGCGCTGGGTCGAACATTGCGCCGCCTGCATTCTGGACGGCAAGGGCGGAGCGCGCACTTTCGAGCAGATGTCGGCGTCGATCGATGCGCTGTTTGAAACCGCGGACGAGCGCGGCACGGAGATTCTCGAGGCACTGTACGAATACGCCGAGGCCATAGTCCCCGAGGCTTGAGTCAGGGTGGGTTCACATCCCACCAAAGAACTGATAACACACCGCAATCGCCGCCACCACGCCCGCGAACTCGGCAATCAGTGCACAGCCCACCGCATGCCGCGCGCGCTGTATGCCGACGGCGCCAAAGTACACGGCAAGCACATAGAAGGTGGTTTCGGTGCTGCCCTGGATGGTCGCCGCGGCCAGGGCCGCGAAGCTGTCCACGCCCTGGCTTTGCATGGTCTCGATCAACATGGCGCGCGCGGCGCTGCCCGAGAAAGGCTTGACCAGGGCCGTGGGCAGGGCGTCGACAAAGCGCGCATCCCAGCCGCCCAGGTCCACCAGCCAGCGAATGCCCGACAGCGCATAGTCCAGCGCGCCGGAAGCGCGGAACACGCCCACCGCGCACAGCATGGCCACGAGATAGGGCAGCAGGCCCTTGGCGACGTCGAAGCCTTCCTTGGCGCCTTCGATGAAGCTGTCATACACCGGCAGCTTGCGCCAGGCGCCCAGGCAGACAAACAGCAGGATCAGGCCAAACAGCGTCAGATTGCCCAGCAGCGAGGACAGCGTGGCCAGCGCCGCGGCACTGAGCGTCGTGAGCAGCGCCATGAAGCCGCCCAGCAGCAGCGCCACCGGCAGCAGATAGGCCAGCACCACGGGATGCCACAGCTTCAGGCGCTGCACCAGGCCCACGGCCAGCAGCGCCACCAGCGTCGAAGCCGAGGTGGCCAGCAGGATGGGCAGAAACACCAGCGTCGGGTCGGGCGCGCCCTGCTGCATGCGGTACATGAAGATGGTGACCGGCAGCAGCGTCAGCGACGAGGCGTTGAGCACCAGAAACAGGATTTGCGCATTGGTCGCGGTATCGGGCCTGGGGTTCAGCGTCTGCAGCTCGCGCATGGCCTTGAGGCCCATGGGCGTGGCCGCGTTGTCCAGGCCCAGCGCATTGGCCGCGAAGTTCAGCGTGATCAGGCCCAGCGCCGGATGGCCGCGCGGCACTTCGGGCATCAGCTTGTTGAACAGCGGGCCCAGCGCCCAGGCCAGCCATTGCACCACGCCGGCCTTTTCCGCGATGCGCAGAAAGCCCAGCCACAGCGTCAGCGTGCCAAACAGCAGCACCATGACTTCGACCGACAGCCGCGCCATGGCAAACAGCGCCTGCACCATGGCGGCAAAGACCTGGCTTTGTCCACCGACCAGCCATTGGGCCAGGGCCGCGATCGCGGCAATGATGAAAAAGCCCAGCCACAAGGCATTGAGCATCGGAGATCTCCTGAGGGGGTGGGGCGGTCGAACGCCGTCCGCGCGCTATTGTCAGGGCTGGCGGCGCGCTGGGGGCATTGCGGACCATGTGACATGTCATAAATAAGCGCCTGCGGCAGATGTTTCAAAGTGTCACGAAGTTGACTTGTTGCTTTTGCATCATCAAAGCCTCTGCCCGCCTGCGCCCGCTTCCGTGACTGCCCTGTACGCCCGTTGTCTGTTCCTGCTGATGCGACTGCGCCGGCCTGCCTCCACCATGCCTTTGCGCATGGGCTGGCGCGGCATGCGCCTGGCCTGCATTGCGGCGGCGCTGCTGGTGCTGGGCCTGGTCTGGTGGCTGGCCTGGCAAAGCGTGGCGGCCGAACGCGAGCAGCTGCAGATCAGCACGCGCCAGCAGCAGGCCAGCCTGGCCGCGGTGGTCGCGGAAAACCTGGCCCAGGTGGTCAACAAGGGCCAGCTGATGGCGCTGGCCGCGGCCGACACGCTGGGCAGCCAGGCACGTGGCCAGCAGTCCGCGGCCGAAGTGCACCGGCGGCTGTCGACCATGCTGGTCGCGGAACACAGCTTTGCGCGCTACCTGCTGCTCGATGAGGCGTTCCAGCCCGTGGACTCGTCCTATGCGCTGTCGCGCGATGAACTGGGCCGGCTGGTGGCGACGCTGCGCCAGGCGCTGCTGCAGCCCAAGCGCGGCCAGCATGCGCGGCTGCTGCCCGCGGCCCAGGCGGCGTCCTCGGGCCATCCCGATCTGTGGCAGATGCCGCTGGCCTACACGCTGCGCGCGGCACCTGCCGATGCCGCGGCCAGCGGCTATCTGGTGCTGATGCTGGACCTGGGCTATTTCCTCAATCTCTACCGCGATGTGGAGATGGACGCAGGCAGCGCCATCCATCTGCTCGATGCGCAGGGCGGGCCGCTGGCCGAGCTCGGCGCCCAGGGCCTGACCATGCCGTTCTCGCGCAGCCAGGCCGCGCCGGTGGCCTTGATGACCGGCAGCCGCGGCTCGGCCGTCGCCGCGCTGCAGCCCGGTGCGGGGATGAGCCAGTTCAGCTGGCGGCGCAACGCGCAGTCGCCGTTCATCGTGGTCGCCAGCCGCGGCCTCGAATGGGTGGACGGCCCGCTGCGCGCAGGCAGCCGCAAGGTCTGGGCGCTGCTGGGCGTGCTCAGCGTCTGCCTGCTGCTGGCCGTGGGCGCCATGCTGCGCGTGCTGCGCCACCAGGAGGGGCTGTTTGTCGCGCTGAGCGTGGCCAGCCGCGACAAGCACATGCTCATCGACCAGCTGGAGCAGGAAAAGGCCAAGGCGCTGGAGCTGGCTGCCAACGACCACCTCACCGGCCTGCACAACCGCCGCATGTTCAACGAACTGGTCGCCAGCCATCTGGCGCTGGCGCGGCGCAGCCGCAAGTTCTATGCGCTGATGTATCTGGACCTGGACCGCTTCAAGGCCATCAACGACACGCTGGGCCACCATGTCGGCGATCTGCTGCTGCAGGCGGTGGCCCTGCGCCTGCGCGAGCTGCTGCGCAGCTCGGACATCATCGCGCGCATGGGCGGAGACGAGTTCGCGGTGCTGGTCACGGGCATGGATGCAATGAACGACATGGACGCGCTGGCCGCCAAGCTCATCGACCATCTGAGTCGGCCCTACGAAGGGCTGGAAGGCCATACCCTGCAGGTGACGCCCAGCATTGGCGTGGCCTTTTTTCCGCGCGACGGCCACGACGTGACGCTGCTGTGCCGCAATGCCGATGCCGCGATGTACGCCAGCAAGCGCGCGGGCCGCGGGCGTTTCACCTATTACGATGCCACCGCCAGCGCCGACAGCGCGCGCGGCTATGCGCTCGAGCGCCAGCTGCCGCGCGCGGTCACGGACCAGCAGATGGTGCTGCATTTCCAGCCCAAGGTGCGGCTGCACGACTGCCGCATCATGGGTTTCGAGGCCCTGGTGCGCTGGCAGCATCCCGACTATGGGCTGATCTACCCGGGCGAATTCATTGCCTCGGCCGAAGCCACGGGCGCGATCCGGGCGCTGGGCGACTGGGTGCTGCAGGCCTGCTGTCACCAGGTCGCCACCTGGCGTCTCAAGGGGCTCGAGCCGGTACCGATTGCCTTCAACGTCTCGCCAGTGCAGCTGCGCGACGGCGCGTTTGCCGAGCGGCTGGCGGCGCATATCGCGCACTACGGCATCGAGGCCAGCGACCTGAGCATGGAGATCACCGAGAGCTGCCTGCTCGAGCCCCGCGCGCTGGCGCTGAGCGTGCTCGAGCAGGTGCGCGCCATGGGCGTGTCCATTGGCCTGGACGACTTCGGCACCGGCTTTTCCAGCCTGAGCCAGATCAAGGACCTGCCCATAGACACGCTCAAGCTCGACCGCTCGTTTGTCAACGACATCCGCAGCAGCAGCGAGGCCGGCGTGATCGTGACCTCGGTCATCACGCTGGCGCACAACCTGAAGATGCGCGTGGTCGCCGAAGGCGTGGAGCTGATGGACCAGCTGGTCTATCTCAAGACCGCGGGCTGCGACGAAGCACAAGGCTATTTCCTCAGCCGTCCGGTAGGCGCGCATGCGGCCGAGGAATTGCTGCGCGCGGCTTATCTGCATCCCGCCTGAAAGGTCTGGGTTCATGAAGCGTTTCCCCCATTTCGCCGTGCCACGTCGGCAAGCGTTGGCTCAGCTGCTGGCCCTGGGCCTGCTGCCGGTCGGGGCCAGCCACGCACAGACGCCGGACCCGGCCGCGCGTTGCGAGTCGCCGCCACGGCTGCGCTTTGCCGTGATTCCCAAGACCCAGGACGATGCGCAGTCCCAGGGCTATCGCCTGATGGCGCGCTCGCTCGCCGATGCGCTGGATCTGCCGGTCGAGATGATCCCCGCCGCCTCGTACTCCGCCGTGGTCCAGGGTCTGCAGGCCGGACGCATCGACATCGCCGAACTCGGGCCCGCGACCTATGTGCAGATGCAGCGCAATGGCGCGGTGGCCGTGCCGTTTGCGGCCATGGTCAATACGCCGGGCGCGTTGAGCCGCTATCGGGCGCTGCTGGTGGTGCGCCGGGCGTCACGCTGGCGCGGCTGGCAGGACCTGCGCGGCGCGACGCTGAGCCTGGTCGATCCGGCCAGCACCTCGGGTGCCTTGCTGCCGCGGCTTGCGGTTCGCAGGCAGACGGGCATGGAGCTAGAGGAATATTTTTCCCGCGTGTCCTATGCGGGCTCGCACAACCGCGCGCTTACTGCCGTACGCGACGGCCTGGTCGATGCCGCCTTTGTCTCCAGCGAGCGCCTGGAGCTGGCGCAGGAGCGCGGCCTGCTCAAGGCCGACGAGCTGCGCACGCTGTGGACCTCGGCGCCGCTGCCCACCGATGCCTTGGTGATGCGCAAGAAGCTGTGTCCCGCGCTGCAGCTGCGGCTGCGCCAGCTGTTTGTGCAGCAGCAGGCGCGGCTGCAACCGGCGCTGCAGGCGCTGGGCAAGCAGGGCCTGGTCGCAGTCGACGAAGGCGATTACGCCGAGGTGGCGCGCATGCTGGGCCTGGGCGCGCGCTGACGGCCGTCAATCGCCGCTGGTGGCCGTCAACGCCCCTTGGTCTGCAGCCGCAGCAGCTGGCCCTTGCTGGCGTCGGTCAGCACATACAGCCAGCCATCGGGTCCCTCGCGCACATCGCGCACCCGCTCGCCCAGCTTGGGCAGCAGCAGATGGCGCGCCGTCACGCGGCCGTCCTGTATCGCCAGGCGTTCGAGCATGCGGCTCTTGAGCCCGCCCACGACCATCTGGCCCTTCCACGCCGCGCCATAGCGGTCGCTGGTGATGAACGCCATGCCGGACGGCGCAATCGACGGCACCCAGTAGTGCAGCGGCTGCTCCATGCCGTCCTGAGAAGTAATGCCCTTGCCGATGGGGCCGCCGCCATAGTTCTCGCCATAGGTGATCACCGGCCAGCCGTAGTTCTTGCCAGCCACGGGGCGGTTGATCTCGTCGCCGCCTTGCGCGCCATGTTCATGCACCCACAGCTGGCCGTCCGGGCCCAGCGCCGCGCCTTGCGGGTTGCGGTGGCCCCAGCTCCAGATCTCGGGCAGCGCATCGGCGCGCTGCTTGAAGGGGTTGTCGGCCGGCACGCTGCCGTCCTTGCCCACGCGCACCACCTTGCCGAAATGGCTGCGCAGGTTCTGCGATTCTTCCTTGGCCGTGGAGCGCTCGCCCAGCGCCAGGAACAAAGTGCCATCGGGCTTGCCATCGACGCGGCGCTCGACGATGCGGCAACCGAAATGCAAACGGCTCGCGTACTTGGGTTGTTGCGAGAAGATCACCTTGACGTCTTCGAGCTTTGTCGCATCAGCCGACAGCTTGGCGCTGGCCAGCGCCGTGCTGTTCACCGCCGTATTGCCCTCGGGGCCGGGCTCGGAAAAGCAGAAGTACAGGGTCAGGTTGCGCGCGAAATCGCTGTCCAGCTGCACGTCGAGCAGGCCGCCCTGGCCGCCGACAGCCATTGTCGGCAGGCCCGCGAGTGGCGCGAGCAACCGGCCATCGGCCTCGATGATGCGCATGCGCCCGGGCTTTTCGGTGACAAGAAAGCGTCCATCGGGCAAAAAGGCCAGCGCCCAGGGATGCTCGAGGCCGCTGGCCACGGTGCGGGCTTCGACGTCTGGCGCGCCGGCTGCGGCCGGCGTGGCGGCCAATGGCTGCGCATGCGCGCTGGGCGCTGCAGCCAGGGACAGGGCGGTGGCCAGGGCGGCGATGGGAAAGGCAAAAACAGGGCGCATGGGCATTATTCTCCTGGGGTGGCAAGGGGGCAAGAAACCGCGCCTTGAGACGACGGGCACGCAGCCATTGTTTTCCGTCCACCCGCAATCTGCGCCATATCCCTGCATCGGGCTTGGATAAGCCTGCCGCTGGCGTATAAACTTCACCCTTTGGGGTGCGTGTGCCTGGTGAGGCCTGCGCGCCTTTCACCTGAAGGAACACAATTCATGGGCGCGCAGTGGAAATCAAAGGGCAAGGCACAGGTTGCCGACGCCAAGGGCAAGCTGTTTGGCAAGCTGGCCAAGGAAATCATGGTCGCCGCGCGCGGCGGCGCCGACCCGGCGGCCAACTCCAAGCTGCGCCTGGTCGTGGAACAGGCCCGCAAGGTCTCCATGCCCAAGGACACGCTCGAGCGCGCCATCAAGAAGGGCGCAGGCCTCACGGGCGAAGCCGTCAATTTCGAGCATGTGATCTATGAAGGCTATGCACCGCACCGCGTGCCGGTCATGGTCGAGTGCCTCACGGACAACGTCAACCGCACGGCCCCCGAAATGCGCGTCGCCTTCCGCAAGGGCCAGATGAGCGCCGTGGCCTGGGACTTCGACCATGTGGGCATGATCGAAGCCGAGCCCGCGCAAGCCGGCGCCGACGCCGAAGTGGCCGCCATCGAAGCCGGTGCGCAGGACTTCGAAGCCGGTGAAGCCGAAGGCAGCACGCTGTTCATCACCGACCCGACCGACCTCGACCTGGTCGCCAAGGCGCTGCCCGCGCAAGGCTTTACCGTGCTGTCGGTCAAGCTGGGCTACAAGGCCAAGAACCCCATCAGCGCCTCGAGCCTGAATGCCGAGCAACTCGAAGAAGTCCAGACCTTCCTGGCCGGCATCGACGACAACGACGATGTGCAGAACATGTTTGTCGGCCTGGTTGATTAACCCTGCGTGAAGAAAGGGCCAGCCGCCTCTTGCATGGCTCGCAGCGGTTGATACCGGCCTGTCCCTGCATGGGGGCAGCGAGGAAGGGCCGCCCCGCACCGAGGCTGCCGTCCCCCTCCACCGAAGGTTGAGAGGGGGAAGCGACGTAAGTCGCTCAGGGGGTGCTTCTTATTTCGTGCCGAAGATTCGGTCCCCGGCGTCGCCCAGGCCCGGCAGGATGTAGCCATGGCTGTCCAGCTCGCGGTCAATGGCCGCGGTGTAGATCGCCACATCGGGATGGGCCTTCTGCATGGTGGCAATGCCCTCGGGCGCGGCCAGCAGGCACATGAACTTGATGGACTTGGGGCTCATCTGCTTGAGGCGGGCCACGGCCGCGGCCGCGGAGTTGCCCGTGGCCAGCATGGGGTCGACGACGATGATGTCGCGCTCTTCCATTTCCGACGGCATCTTGAAGTAGTACTCGACCGGCTGCAGCGTCTTCGGGTCGCGGTACAGGCCGATGTGGCCAATGCGCGCGCCGGGCACGACGTTGAGCATGCCGTCCAGAAAGCCGTTGCCGGCCCGCAGGATGGAGACCAGCACCAGCTTCTTGCCGTCGATGACCTTGCCAGTCATGGTTTCCATCGGCGTTTCGATCTCGATGTCCTGCAGCGGCATGTCGCGCGTGATTTCATAGGCCATCAAGGTGCTTAGTTCGCCCAGCATGCGGCGAAAGCTATTGGTGCTGGCTTCCTTGCGGCGCATCAGCGTGAGTTTGTGCTGCACCAGCGGGTGATCGATGAGATGAACTTGGCTCATATTGTTCTGTAGATTCGACAGGAAAAGGAGAGGCTGCGCACGCGTGCGCAGGCCTGGCGTCAGTCCGCCAGGAAGCGGGCGTAGCGCTCGAGGTCCACATTGCCGCCACTGATGATGACGCCAACGCGGGCTCCGGCAAGCGGTACGCCGCCATGCAGGGCCCCGGCAAATGCCAGGGCACCGGTGGGCTCGACCACGATTTTCATGCGTTCGGCAAAAAAGCGCAGCGCCTGAACCAATTGCTCGTCGGAAACAGTCAGTATGTCTTCGACGGCAGGCTGGATCAGCGCAAAGGTGATATCGCCCAGGGACTGCGATTGTGCGCCATCGGCAATGGTCTTGGGCGTGGGAATGCGCACCAGCGCGCCGCTGCGCAGCGACTGCTGGCCGTCGTTGCCGGTTTCGGGCTCCACGCCATAGACCTTGCACTGCGGCGCCAGAGCCTGCGCGGCCAGCAGGCTGCCCGACAGCAGGCCACCGCCGCCCAGGCAGACAAACAGATAGTCGAGGTCGGGCACTTCCTCGAACAGCTCCTGGGCCGCCGTGCCCTGGCCGGCGATCACATCGGCATGGTCGAAGGGCGGAATCAGCGTCATGCCGCGCTCGCGGGCCAGCTGGGCGCTGATCGCCTCGCGGTCTTCGGTGAAGCGGTTGTAGGTCACGACCTGGGCGCCATACTCGCGCGTGGCCGCCATCTTGGCCACGGGCGCGTCCTCGGGCATGACGATTACCGCCGGCATGTCGAGCAACTGGGCCGACAGCGCGATCGCCTGGGCATGGTTGCCGGAAGAAAACGCGAGCACGCCGCCCTTGCGCTGCTCCTCGGAGAACTGCGACAGCGCGTTATAGGCGCCGCGGAACTTGAACGCACCCATGCGCTGCAGGTTTTCACATTTGAAGAACAGCTGCGCGCCGAGCTGCGCATCGGCCGTGCGCGAGCGGGTGACGGGCGTGCGGTGCGCAATCCCCTTCAGCCGCCGCGCGGCGGCCTCGACGTCTGCGTAGCTGGGAAGGTTGGCGGTGGTGGGAAGCATGGCGCGGTGCGGCAAATGAAGGTGGTCTCCATCATAGCGAGCGGGTCCGGCTCCAGGCCCGTCAGCTGGCGGCAGGCGATGTGCGTGTTCAGCGCGCACGCAAGATGGGCGGGATGGTCACTTCTTCTTGCCCAGGATGCCGCCGAGCACGCCGCGCAGGATTTGCCGGCCCAGCGAATTGCCCATGGTGCGTACCGTGGACTTGGCCATGGTCTGCACCAGGCCGTCACGCTTGCCGCCGCGCGGGCCGGTGCTGCCGAACAGCAGCTCGTTGAGCCCGCCCATCATCCCGGTGTCGGCGGGCCCGGCCGCCGTGCCCTGGCCGGCAGGGGGCGCCTTGGCGGCAGCGGCTGGCGCTGCCTGCGCCGTGCGCTGCTTGAGGATCTCATAGGCCGATTCACGGTCTTCGGCCTTTTCATAGACACCGGCCACCAGCGACGCCTGCAGCAGTGCCTGGCGCTGGGCGGCGGTGATAGGGCCGATCTGGCTGCCTGGCGGCACGACATAGACGCGCTCGGTCACGCCCGGCCGGCCCTTCTCGTCGAGAAAGCTGATCAGCGCCTCGCCCACGGCCAGCTCGGTGATCGCGGTTTCAATGTCCAGCCCGGGCTTCTGGCGCATGGTGCTGGCCGTGGCCTTCACGGCCTTCTGGTCGCGCGGCGTGAAGGCCCGCAGCGCATGCTGCACGCGGTTGCCCAGCTGGGCCAGCACGCTGTCGGGAATGTCCAATGGGTTCTGCGTGACGAAATACACCCCCACGCCCTTGGAGCGCACCAGCCGCACCACCAGCTCGATGCGCTCGAGCAGCACCTTGGGCGCATCGGTGAACAGCAGGTGGGCCTCATCGAAGAAGAACACCAGCTTGGGCTTTTCCGGGTCACCGATTTCAGGCAGGTGCTCGAACAGTTCGGAGAGCAGCCACAGCAGGAAGGTCGAATACAGCCGCGGCGCGTTCATCAGCTGGTCGGCCGAAAGGATGTTGACCACGCCCTTGCCGCCGGCATCGGTCTGCATCAGGTCTTCTATATTGAGCATGGGCTCGCCAAAGAACCGATCGCCTCCCTGGCTTTCGATCTGCAGCAGGCCGCGCTGGATGGCGCCCACGCTGGCGGCGCTGATGTTGCCGTATTCGGTGGTGAATTGCTTGGCGTTGTCGCCCACATGCTGCAGCATGGCGCGCAGGTCCTTGAGGTCGAGCAGCAGCAGGCCGCTGTCGTCGGCGATCTTGAACACCAGGTTGAGCACGCCCATCTGCGTCTCGTTGAGCGCCAGCATGCGGCCCAGCAGCAGCGGGCCCATGTCGGAGACCGTGGCGCGCACCGGATGGCCTTGCTGGCCGAACACGTCCCACAGCGTGGTCGGGCAGGCCAGCGGCGCGGGCAAGGCAATGCCGCGTTCCTTGAGCGAAGCCGCCAGTTTCTCGCCGATACTGCCGGGCTGGCTGATGCCGGCGAGGTCGCCCTTGACGTCGGCCAGGAACACCGGCACGCCGATCTGCGAGAAGCTTTCCGCGAGTTTTTGCAGCGTCACGGTCTTGCCGGTGCCGGTGGCGCCGGTGATCAGGCCATGGCGATTTGCCAGGCCAGGCAGCAGTGCGCATTCTGTGGCAGAGTGCTGTGCGATCAGAAGTGGTGGGGCCATATCGGAATTCCTCTGGAGAAGGGGGCCGGCAAAAGTAAAATCGCTGGCAGTAGATTAAATCAATACCAAAGGAATTCCTGTGGCAGGACACAGCAAATGGGCAAATATCCAGCACCGCAAGGGTCGCCAGGATGAAAAACGGGGCCGTATCTGGACCCGTCTCATCCGCGAAATCATGGTGGCGGCACGCACTGGCGGCGGCGACCTGGATGCCAATCCCCGGCTGCGCCTCGCGGTAGAGAAGGCCAAGGCGGCCAACATGCCAGCGGATAACATCAAGCGCAACATCGACAAGGCCACCGGCAACCTCGAAGGCGTGAACTACGAGGAAATCCGATACGAAGGCTACGGTATTGGTGGCGCGGCGATCATCGTCGACACCATGACCGACAACCGCGTGCGCACCGTTGCAGATGTGCGCCACGCTTTCAGCAAATACGGTGGCAACATGGGCACAGAAGGCTCGGTGGCCTTCCAGTTCAAGCACTGCGGACAAATCATCTTCGCGCCCGGCACTTCGGAGGACCGCGTCATGGACGTGGCGCTCGAAGCCGGCGCCGAGGATGTGGTGGTCGACGAGGAGGGCGCCATCGAGGTGCTGACCTCGGCGCCCGACTTCGAAGCCGTGCGCAATGCGCTGGAAGCCGCGGGCCTCAAGCCCGACGCAGCCGAAGTGACCATGCGCCCTGAAAATACCATCGCCCTCGAAGGCGATGACGCGACCCGCATGCAAAAGCTGCTGGACATGATCGAAGACCTGGATGACGTTCAAGACGTTTACCACAACGCAGACTTATGAAAATTCTTGTGATTGGCGGCGGAGGCCGTGAGCACGCTTTGGCGTGGAAGATGGCGCAATCGCCCAAGTCCACCAAGGTGTATGTCGCACCGGGCAACGGTGGTACGGCGCTGGCGGGCGGCAAGCTGGAAAACCTGGCGCTGACCGATGTCGTGGCGCTGCGCGAATGGGCCCAGGCCGAGAAGGTCGCCCTGACCGTGGTCGGCCCCGAGGCACCGCTGGCCGCGGGCGTGGTGGACGAGTTCCGCGCCCATGGCCTGCGCGTGTTCGGGCCCACCAAGGCGGCGGCGCAGCTGGAAAGCTCCAAGGCCTTCTCCAAGGCCTTCATGGCGCGCCACAACATCCCCACGGCCGCCTATGACACCTTCACGGATGCCGCGCTGGCCCATGCCTACGTGGGCCGCATCGGCGCGCCCATCGTGGTCAAGGCCGACGGCCTGGCAGCGGGCAAGGGCGTGGTCGTGGCGCTGACGCTGCAGGAAGCGCACGACGCCGTGGACTTCATGCTGGTCGACAACAAGTACGGCGTGAGCCACAACGCCGGCGGCGCGCGCGTCGTCATTGAGGAATTCCTCGAAGGCGAAGAGGCCAGCTTCATCGTGCTGTGCGACGGCAAGAACGTGCTGGCGCTGGCCACCAGCCAGGACCACAAGCGCCTCAAGGACGGCGACGAAGGCCCGAACACCGGCGGCATGGGGGCCTACTCGCCCGCGCCCGTGGTCACGGCCGACGTGCACGCGCGTGCCATGCGTGAAATCATCCTGCCGACCATCCGCGGCATGGAGCGCGACGGCATTCCGTTCACCGGCTTCCTCTACGCCGGTCTGATGATCGACGGCTCGGGCCACCCCAAGACGCTGGAATTCAACTGCCGCATGGGCGACCCCGAAACCCAGCCCATCATGATGCGCCTCAAGAGCGATCTGGTCGACGTGATGAGCGCCGCCGTCGACGGCAAGCTCGACCAGGTCGAGCTGGAATGGGACCGCCGCACCGCCCTGGGCGTGGTCATGGCAGCGCACGGCTACCCCGAGTCGCCGCGCAAGGGCGATGCGATCACCGGCCTGCCGGCCGAAGCCGATGACGCCATGGTCTTCCATGCCGGCACCGAGCTGGTCGACGGCGTGGCGCGGGTCAACGGCGGCCGCGTGCTGTGCGTGACGGCGCTCGCCGACAGCGTCAAGCAGGCCCAGGTGCGCGTCTATGACGTGGCGCGCAGCATCCATTTCGATGGCATGCAGTACCGCCGCGACATCGGCTTTCGCGCCATCAAGAGCTGAGATGCAAGCGATCACTGCAACCGAGCCTTCGGTGGCCAACGTGCGCGCCTACCTGACCGGCCTGCAAAACCAGATCACCGGCGCGCTCGAAGCCATAGAGGCGCAGGGCGAGGGCGGTGGCCGCTTCCTGTCCGATGCCTGGCACAAGGGCCCCGAGGAGCGGCTGCAGGGCGAAGGCATCACGCGCATCATGGAAGGTGGGCGCGTGTTCGAGCGCGCGGGCTGCGGTTTCTCGCATGTGCGCGGCGCCCAGCTGCCGCCTTCGGCCACGCAGCATCGCCCGGAATTGGCCGGCGCGCCGTTCGAGGCCATGGGGGTGTCGCTGGTGTTCCACCCGCGCAACCCCTATGTGCCCACGGTGCACATGAACGTGCGCATGATCTCCGCCGGCCATCCGGGCCAGGAGCCCACGCGCTGGTTTGGCGGCGGGCTGGACCTCACGCCCTGCTATGGGTTCGAGGAAGACGCGGTGGCCTTCCACCGCAGCTGCCACGACGCGCTGGCGCCGTTTGGCGCCGACCTGTATCCGCGCTTCAAGACCTGGTGCGACGAGTACTTCTACCTGAAGCACCGCAACGAGCAGCGCGGCGTGGGCGGCATCTTCTTCGATGACTTCTGCGAGCTCGCACCCGAGCAGAGCTTTGCCATGCTGCGCTCGGTGGGCGACAGCCTGCTCCAGGCCTATCTGCCCATCGTCGCGCGCCGCAAGGACATGGCTTACGCCGAGCGCGAAGTCGAATTCCAGCGCTACCGGCGTGGCCGCTATGTCGAGTTCAACCTGGTCTGGGACCGGGGCACGCACTTCGGCCTGCAGTCGGGCGGACGCACCGAATCCATCCTGCTGTCCATGCCGCCGCATGCCTGCTGGAGCTACCAGCGCGAAGACGCCGAGGGCACGCCCGAAGCGCAGTTGACGCGCGATTTCCTCGTGCGCCGCGACTGGCTATGAGGCGCGATGCCCGGCACGCCGCGCCGTGAAATGCCCCGCTTGCGTGGCGCGCAGCGGGGTTATGCTGCAAAAAACTATAATTTCGATAGCTGTGCGCACAAGCGTGGCACAACCATCATTCCAAAAACGATAGACCCGCTCCGCGGAACGGGCAGCCGCCCCAAGGCGTTCAGCCCCGAAGCGCGCTATATTGACTCATCTTTTCTACACATCGCCTGATGACCACCACCCCTAAAACAGAAACCGCCGCCAAAAAAGACGTCACCAAGCTTCAGCGCGCCATCGTCGATGGCCTGGAGGATGTCAAGGCGCAAGACATCCAGGTCTTCAACACTGAACACCTGTCGCCCCTGTTTGAACGCGTGATCGTGGCATCGGGCACGTCGAACCGCCAGACCAAGGCGCTCGCGGCCAGCGTGCGCGATGCCGTCAAGGAAGCCGGCTTCGACAAGCCGCGCACCGAAGGCGAAGACAACGGCGAATGGATCATTGTCGACTGCGGCGCAGCCGTGGCCCACATCATGCAGCCGGCCATCCGCCAGTACTACCGCCTGGAAGAGATCTGGGGCGACAAGCCCGTGCGCCTCAAACTCGGCGCGGCCAAGCCCGCACCCTCTGCGGCCAATCTGCTGGCCGACAAGAAGGCGGCGCAAAAGGCTGCCAAGTCGGACGCCAAGGATGCGCCCAAGTCGAAGTCCAAGGCCAAGGCCGCAGACGGCGTGAAGTCGGCCAAGCCCGCAGCCAAAAAAACCGCCGCCAAGCCCGTGGCCGCCAAGAAGCCCGCAGCCAAGACCGTAGCCAAGGGCCTGGCAGCACCGGCCGCCAGCGCCAAGACGGCCGCCAAGACCGCGGCCAATGCCGTGGCCAAGGAAGCCGCCCAGACCGCGGCAAAGACCGCCGCCAAGGCCGCAGCCAAGCCGGCTGCCGCCAAGAAGCCGGCCGTCAAGAAGGATGCCGCCAAGGTCCAGACCGTGGTCATCAAGGCTTCGGTGCCCCGCACCGCCAAGCCCGCAGCACCGGCTGCCAAGCGCGCTCCCCGCAAGGCTTCCTGATCGGGCCTGAAGGATGAAGCTGCTGATCGTGGCCGTGGGCCTGCGCGTGCCTGACTGGGCACAGACGGCCTACGACGATTACGCCAAGCGATTTCCACCGGAACTCAAGGTGGAACTCAAGGCCGTCAAGACCGAGCCGCGCGGCTCCAAGACCCTGGAGACGCTTTACGCTGCCGAGCGCGAGCGCATCGAGGCGGCGATCCCGCGCGGCATGCGCATCGTGGTGCTCGACGAGCGCGGCACCAACCTCACGACCAAGGCCCTGGCCCAGCGTCTGCAGGGCTGGCAGCTCGAAGGCGACGATGTGGCCTTGGTCATCGGCGGACCGGACGGGCTCGACCCCGCGTTTCGCCAGGCTGCGCATGAGCGCATACGCCTGTCCGACCTGACGCTGCCCCATGCCATGGTGCGGGTGCTGCTCATCGAGCAGCTCTACCGCGCCTGGTCGGTGAATGCCGGCCATCCGTATCATCGCGAGTGAGCCTGCCTGGCACGCGTCTGGAAAGCAGCCTTGGGCTGCTTTTTTTTTCGTCTCGAACGGCAGCACCATGTAGGCCTGCGCCCCTATTGCATGCGCCCAGGCGAGGGTCACCTTGCCCGCCAAGACCCCGTGGTACTATCTTTTTCATAGCCTGCGACGCTTGCCATTCAAGGGTTGCAGCAGTCTTTACCGCCTGTCATGCCTGATTTCATCTACCTCGCTTCGCAAAGCCCCCGCCGCCGTCAATTGCTCGAGCAGATTGGCGTGCGCCACGAATTGCTGCTGCCCAATGCCGCGGGCGATGTGGCCGAGGATGCCGAGGCCATCGAAGTCGCCTTGGCCGGCGAAGCGCCGCGCGACTATGTGCAGCGCGTGACCGGGCTCAAGCTCGACGCCGCCGTGGCCCGCCTGGCGCGCCGCGGTCTGCCTGCCGCGCCCGTGCTGTGTTCCGACACCACCGTGGCGCTGGGCACGCAGATCCTTGGCAAGCCCGAGGATGCTGCGGATGCGGCGCGCATCCTGGCTCTGTTGTCAGGCCAGGAGCATGAAGTGCTTACGGCCGTGGCCTTGCAGTCGGGCGATCAACGTTTCACTGCGTTGTCGATGTCGTCGGTGCGTTTCGCACCGATGAGCCCGGCGCAGATTGCCGCCTATGTCGCCACCGGCGAGCCCATGGGCAAGGCCGGCGCCTATGGCATCCAGGGCGCGGCCGCCATCCATGTGGCCCACCTGTCGGGCAGCTATACCGGCATCATGGGCCTGCCCCTCTATGAAACCGCCGGACTGCTGCGCCAGGCCGGCTGGCCTCTTTGAATTCCAAAAGACCATGCAACAAGACATTCTGATCAACTGGTCGCCCCAGGAAACCCGCGTGGCCATCGTCGAGAGCGGTGCCGTGCAGGAACTGCACATGGAGCGTCCGCTAGAACGCGGCCTCGTGGGCAATGTCTATTTGGGCAAGGTGGCGCGCGTACTGCCGGGCATGCAGTCGGCGTTCATCGACATCGGCCTGGAGCGTGCGGCCTTTCTGCACGTGGCCGACGTCTGGCAGCGCCAGGAAGGCGGCGAGGCGCCGATGTTCGCGCGCAAGGACCAGCCGGTCAAGCCCATAGAGAAGCAGATCTTCGAAGGCCAGGCCATCATGGTCCAGGTGATCAAGGACCCGATAGGCACCAAGGGCGCGCGCCTGTCCACCCAGGTCAGCATTGCCGGGCGGCTGCTGGTCTTCCTGCCCCAGGACGACCATATCGGCGTGTCGCAGAAGATTCCACCGGCCGAGCGCGATGCGCTGCGCGGGCGGCTGCAAGGCCTGGTCGGTGACAAGGCCAGCGGCGGAGGCGGCGGCTTCATCCTGCGCACCAATGGCGAGGATTCCAGCGACCAGGAGCTGTCCGAAGACATTGCCTACCTGCGCAAGACCTGGGCCCGCATCAAGCAATCGTCGGTGCAGCTGCCGCCGACCTCGCTGCTGCACCAGGACCTGAACCTGCTGCAGCGCGTGCTGCGCGATCTGGTGGGCGAGCAGACCCAGACCATACGCATAGACTCGCGCGAGCAGTTCTCGCTGCTGCAGGCCTTTGGCCTGGAGTTCATGCCGGCCGCCGTGCCCAAGTTGCAGCTGTACAAGGGCGAGCGGCCGATCTTCGATCTATATTCCATCGACGAGGAAATCGCCAAGGCCCTGGGCCGGCGGGTGGATCTGAAGTCCGGCGGCTACCTGATCGTCGACCAGACCGAGGCCTTGACGACGATCGACGTGAACACCGGCGGTTTCGTCGGCGCGCGCAATTTCGACGACACCATCTTCAAGACCAATCTGGAAGCCGCGCAGGCCATTGCGCGCCAGCTGCGCCTGCGCAACCTGGGCGGCATCGTCATCGCCGACTTCATCGACATGGTGCGCGAAGAGCACCAGCAGGCGGTGCTGGCCGAGTTCCGCAAGCAGCTGGGCCGCGACCGCGTCAAGACCATGATGGCCTCGGGCTTCTCGCAGCTGGGCCTGGTGGAGATGACGCGCAAGCGCACGCGCGAATCGCTGGCCCACATGCTGTGCGAGCCCTGCCCGCAGTGCACCGGCAAGGGCATCGTCAAGACCGCGCGCAGCGTCTGCTACGACGTGCTGCGCGAAATCCTGCGCGAGGCGCGCCAGTTCAATCCCCAGGAATTCCGTGTGATCGCCTCGCCCGCGGTCGTGGACCTGTTTCTCGACGAAGAAAGCCCGCATCTGGCCAGCCTTTCGGACTTCATAGGCAAGCCGATTTCGCTGCAGGCGGAGAACGCGATGGGGCAGGAGCAGTACGACATCGTGCTGCTGTGAGAATCAGCCAGTGCTGACAGCGCGGCCCGCCACCAGGAGCCGGCCGGGCTGCTGCAGGCCGGGCCTGCAGTGAACGCTCAGGCTGCGGCCTTGTCCTGTAGCTCGTCGGTGTCCCGCGCAGCCTGCAGGGCTGCTTCGGCGTGGTGCTCCAGATGTACCCAGTCGACCACCTCGTCGCCGGGCTGGTAGCCGCCCACCAGGTCTTCCAGCATCTGCCGTATCACCGGCACGTCGTTGACTTCCAGCGCCATCTCCAGCACGCGCAGGCGTTGCGACAGCTCCGCCCAGGGCAGGAACTCCTCGTTGGCCTTCATGATGAGGGGGTGGGGCGTGGGCATGGGGTTATCGCCTATCAACAGCTCCTCGTAGAGTTTCTCGCCCGGGCGCAGGCCGGTGATCTCGATGGCGATGTCGCCATCCGGGCGGTCGTCGTCGCGCACCGTCATGCCCGACAGTTCCACCATGCGCCGCGCCAGGTCGATGATGCGCACCGGCTCGCCCATGTCGAGCACAAACACATCGCCCCCGTGGGCCATGGCGCCCGCCTGGATCACCAGTTGCGCGGCCTCGGGAATGGTCATGAAATAGCGCGTGATGTCGGCATGGGTCAGCGTGACCGGGCCGCCGTCGCGTATCTGCTGGCGAAACAAGGGAACCACCGAACCGCTGGAGCCCAGCACATTGCCGAACCGCACCATGGAAAAGCGCGTCACCGGCTGGCCCGCGCCGACCTGGGTCTGTGCCATGGCCTGCAGCACCATCTCGGCCAGGCGCTTGCTCGCACCCATCACATTGGTGGGACGCACGGCCTTGTCGGTGCTCACCAGCACAAAGTCGCTGACACCGCATTCCGCAGCCACACGCGCCGTCGTCAATGTGCCCAGGGCATTGTTCTTCACCCCTTCGGCGGGGTTGTGCTCGACCATGGGCACATGCTTGTAGGCCGCGGCGTGGTAGACGGTATCGGGCTGCCAGGTGCTGAGGATCTCGTGCAGCCGGGCCTCGTCGCGCACCGAGCCCAGCAGCGGGCGCAGTTGCGTCGCCTCGTGGCCCGGGATGCGCTGCAACTCGTGGTGAATGGCATAAAGCGCATATTCGCTCACTTCCAGCAACAGCAGCGTATGCGGCTGCTGGCGCAGGATCTGGCGGCACAGCTCGCTGCCAATGGAGCCCCCGGCACCGGTGACCAGCACCCGCTTGCCGCGGATATTCTTCTGCAGCAATTCCTCGTTGGGCGCGACCTGGTCACGGCCCAGCAGATCCTCGATGTCGAGTTCGCGCAGATCCTGAATCTGCACGCGGCCTTGGACGATCTCGACCAGATCGGGCAGGGTGCGTACATGCAGCTTCAGGCGCTGCTGCTGAATCCTGCGGATGATCTCGGCGCGGTGGCCGCGGCCGACGGAGGGCAGGGCCAGCAGAAGTTCGGTGATGCCATGCTTTTCCACCAGCCCCGGCAACTGCTCGGGCGAGTAGATGCGCAGGCCGTTGAGCGTGCTGCCATGCAAGTCGCGCGCATCGTCGATAAAGCCGCAGACAATCATCTCGCGGCTGGCCGTGAGCGCTTCGGCGACCCGCTTGCCAGCGGCACCCGCGCCATAGATCAGCACCTGTGGAAGCGACTTGCGCGTTAGGGCAGTCATATAGCTGCCGGTCAGCAAATTACGTGTTGCCAGCCGTGAAGCGCCCACGGTGGCAAATATCAGCAGCGGCACCATCAGGCCCAGGCTGCGCGGAATACCATTCACTCCAATGACGGTGAAGATCAGCAAAAACTGCATCGTCAGCAGCGCGCAGGCCGATACCAGTGCCACCAGTGCCGCTCCGCCCGCATATCGGAAAATGGCACGGTATAGGCCGTAGATAGTGAACAGTGGTAAAGCCAGCGCTATGGCCGCGCCGGCCATGATCAATTCAGCCTTGCCCAACGACCGCAGCGTTTCAAAGCGCAGGCTGAACGCCAGCCAAACGCAAAAAACGCACAGCAATGCGTCGACAGTGAGTGCCAGAAAGCGCTTGGCCGGTCTGGGCAGCGCCAGCATGGCATTGGCAAATCTGTTATTCATTTTTTTATCTAGCGGGGCCATGAGCCCCCATTTCTCTGTTGTGTTGCCCTGGCTTGAGCGGAGTCTCGCTGGCGAGAAGAGCCATCCTGGCTGAGGTCCTGAATGAAGACCGTCAGGGCCAAAGCCCTGCCTGAACACTGTTCAGCCGACGGCTCCATGGAGGAGCCGCCACGACTGAGGCCCTACATACTAACCCTTGTCTCATCGCTGTTACAGAAACACTGCGTAAGCCGAGGTCTCCACCAGCGACTCTTCACTGTACGGCCTCAAGAACCGTGCGGAGCAAACTCACCAATGTGTTGGTGCAGAGTCATCGGCGTGACGGCTGAGCCCTCCCACCAATCAAGCCGAGCCCCACAGTTAGTGGAGCCGCCATTGAAACGGTTCCGGCTAAGCCCGGAATCCGTTCGGGCGGAGCCCGCCATCGTTCACGCCGGGCCCAACATCCGTTGAGGCTGAGCATAAGCTTCACTCGGGATAGACCCAACCTCAGGTCGGGACGGGCCAACGTCCGCTCGGGATGGGGCCAAGATCAGTCGGGGCTGAGCCTGTGGAAGCCCAAGCACAAACACCCTGGCCAACCTAGCATTCCCCTGAAGGAAGAGCCGGCGCCGCCCTCAGCGGCTGGCCAACGCCATGACCCGCGCAATCACGGCACAAGTCTTCTCTATCTCAGCGCTGGTAAGCGTGGGATGCACCAGGAACATGATGCTGGTCTCACCCAATTCGCGCGCCACCGGCAGACGCTCCTGCGGCCGCCAACCGGTGCCGTCAAATGCCTTCTCAAGATAGACCTCGGAACATGAACCCTGGAAGCAGGGCACGCCTTCGGCGACGATGGCTTCGACAATGCGGTCACGGCTCCAGCCTTCGGCAAGCTGTTCCGGCTGCACATAGGCATAGCACTTGTAGTGGGCATGCACGTTGCCCTCCGGCACCGCAGGCACACGCAGCGCGGCAAATGGCCGGCACGCCGCCCAGATTGCCTCGGCATGCGCCGTGCGCTTTGCAGTCCAGTCAGCCATGCGGCGCAGCTGGATGCGGCCAATGACCGCCTGCATTTCCATCATGCGCCAGTTGGTGCCAAAGCTTTCATGCAACCAACGAAAGCCCGGTGCGTGTTGGCGCTCGTACACGGCTTCGTAGCTCTTGCCATGGTCCTTGTACGACCACATCGCGCGCCACAGCGCTTCGTCGTTGGTGGTCACCATGCCGCCTTCGCCGCCCGTGGTCATGATCTTGTCCTGGCAGAAACTCCACGCGCCCACATGACCAATACTGCCCAGAGGGCGGCCATGGTAATGCGCGCCGTGCGACTGTGCGCAATCTTCAATCACCTTGAGATCATGCTGCGCGGCCAACTCCATGATGGGGTCCATGTCGCAAGGCCAGCCGGCCAGATGCACGCAGATCACGGCGCGTGTGCGCGGCGTCACTACCTTGGCGATCGTTGCCGCCGACAGGTTGCCGCTGTCGGCCTCGACATCGGCAAACACCGGCGTGGCGCCCGCGTTCACCACGCAGGAAATGCTCGCGATAAAGGTACGCGGCGTGACCACCACTTCATCCCCAGGACCAATGCCCAGGGCCTTCAGCGCCACATCCAGTGCCAGCGTGCCATTGCCCAAGGCTACGGAATACGCCGTTCCACTCCAGGCCGCGAATTCCTTTTCAAAGCTTCGGCATTCGCTGCCTGTCCAGTAGTTTACTTTGTTGGACAAAATGACGTCGTGCACCGCAATGGCCTCTTCAGTTGTGAAACTGGGCCAGGGGGAGAAAGGAGAGTTCAACATGATAAAGAGAAGGGTAGACCAAGGTTTGACATGCAGGTTACGTTTGTTATTTTCAAATCCAATCGGATTTTACAAAATTATTACTCTCGGTTGGTCGTCCAATACTGTAATTCGAATTATTACCTGTGTGCGTTTTAATCTGAATATTTCTCAAGAGCTAAAAACGGAAAAATATCAAAATCTGATTTGTTCAATATTTTATTTAATAAACTTCGCTGGAACTCCAGCATAAGTAGAATCTTGAGGTATGTCAGATAAGACCACGGCCCCCGCTCCAATGGTTGCACCACTGCCGACGGTCTTGCATTTTCCCGTTACAAGGGTTGCACTCATTCCTATGTATGCGCGCTCTTGCAATTGCATACTCGCTCCAACTGATGCTCCTGTAGAGAGGAATACACCGTCTTCTAATTTCGTGTGATGAGCAACCTTTGCGTTCATACTAATCATCACGTCGTTTTTGAATTCGACAAAAGGCATTATCACTACGCCAGGGAGGACGTAGATTCCCGAATTTTTCGGTAAGGTTGAGTCTACAATGGCGGAGCGATGTACAAAGTTTGGAGTTATCAGGCCCAATGCTCGTGCCTGCCGATTTATACGTAAACGAACTGCATTGTTCCCGATGGGGCAGTATATATTATTTACATTAGAAGAAGATAAATTTTCCAGAGCCTCGCTACCTCCGATTACAGGAATCCCAAGAATGCTTGTTCCGTGTACTGCCTCGTTATCGTCGAGAAATCCTGATATATTTATTCCGGCATCACGCAAGTAGTGAAAATAAACTTGCCCATATGTCCCCGCTCCGAATATAACTGCGCTCATTTTTCTTGCTCTTTCGTGCCCGAGAAGGGATGCATCGTGACTTCATGTGATGAATTCACACCTTCTTTAACAAGAACTTTTTTTATGGTGAGTATCAGTATCTTAATGTCAAGTATTATTGAGCGATTGTCTATATACCAGACGTCCAAATCAAATTTTTGTTCCCAGGTTATCGAGTTTCGTCCGTTAACCTGCGCCCATCCAGTAATTCCAGGACGTACCTCATGCCGACGGCCTTGGTGATGGTTATAGAGTGGAAGGTAATCCATGCGCAGGGGACGTGGCCCTACAAGGCTCATGTCGCCTTTAAGAACGTTCCAAAGTTCTGGAAGTTCGTCGAGGCTCGTCGATCGCAACCATCTTCCAAACGACGTCATACGCTGGTCATTAGGTAAAGGATTGCCATTTAAATCATAAGCCTCAAGCATTGTTCTGAATTTGACCATGTAAAAAGGTTTGCCATTTAGACCAGGTCGCTTTTGGCGAAATATAACGGGAGAGCCTAAGCGTTTTTTTACAGTAATTAATAAATAGATCAATGCCGGAGATAGGGCAAGTATTGCGAATAATGAAATCAATATGTCAAAAGTTCTTTTTAGCATGTGAACTTAAATTTTTAGAATTTCTGAAATGTTTTGTATAAAGAAATCTATTTTCAGCCGTTTTTTTAGAATTTCTGAAGAACCTTCATGGATTGTTTGTTCCTCTTCCTCAATTTTAAAAAACTCTTTAATAATATTATTCTTCTGCGGATCGCATGTTTTTCCAATTCCGTTATCTGATACCCATTTGGCGACGCTTGTGTCTTTCCCGCAGATGGCAAGAATTTTGCAATTTGAAACTGCATAAGAAGAGGATTTGCTTGGGAAGGCATATTTAGTTACCTCGTCGTCGATGGGTAAAAGAGCCCAGCGATGCTGATCTACTATATCTGCAGCTTCATTTGCAGGTAAAAATCCCCAATAATCTACCGATTCATATTTTTCGGCAAGCGCTTTAATTTGTTTAGAATAAAATCCTGCGCCGATGAAAGAGAATTTTAATATTCCACCTTGATCTATATATTCTGCAACAGCTTCTAAAATGAGTGGAATTCTTTGAAGTCTTCCTGCATTTCCGCAAAATACAATACCATTGATGCGCGACGCTGAATCTTTTATTGATACGTCAAATGCAGGATTGTCCAGCAGATGTATCGGAGCGCCTGTTCCTGATCGCTCAATGATATATGCCTTCATATCCTCAGAAAGAGTGATCAGGCTGTCCGCATTACGCATAGTGATGTTATCAATGCGTTGCAGAATTCTGAAAACAAGAGGGTTCAGCCTAACAATGATGTTCGCTGCTTCAGGATGAATGTCTTGCAGATGGTAGCAGTAGCGTGCGCCGAAAATTTTCGAATAAATGAAAACTACAAAAGGCACAAGTATAGGAGGATTGGTTGAGACATAAATTATCTCAGGTCGACTCCGAAATAGACAGAGCAATGTCCAAACCATGAAAAACACTGCATCAAGCCCACGTTTAAAAATACTTGATGATGAGTTTGCATATGAGAGGGCATCCTGCATCACCAGGCCTAATCCTCGGTTGGCGGACGTCAGTTTGCTTTTTAGTTTTCCGTCCGACTGTGTGATTACAACGACTTTCTTCTTGCGAGAAACAGTCTCGGCAAGACGTAGCAAGGACTCGCCGATTACCTGGCTCTGAGGCCAAAAGCTGCGGTTGATAATGGCCAATGTGTTTTTTTTATGAAGCATTGATTTGATTTTTGCTTTATATTATATATTTACCGGTGCATCTATTAAATAGTTGTTTGTAGAATAGATCGCCGGGAAATTTCACACATTATTATTGATATTTTTTCCAAACTACTCGATTCACATAGTCTGTATAGCTGTGAATAATTCGAACGACTTTGTCCGAAACATTCGGCATGCTGTAATCGGCCACTTGACGCAAAAGACGCTGCTCGCCGCGCGGTTGACTTTGCAGAATGGCGAGTCCTTGCATCACCCGTTCAGATTCCAGTCCAACCATCATCACAACAGCTTCCTCCATGCCTTCAGGGCGTTCGTGCGCTTCGCGTAGGTTGATTGCCGGGAAATTGAGGATGGATGCCTCTTCATTGATGGTGCCACTGTCGGACAGTACGGCCTTTGCCGAAATCTGAAGACGGTTGTAGTCGGTAAAGCCAAGTGGCTTGAGCAACTGCACATTGGCATGGAATTGGGTACCAAGGGCATCTACTCGCTTCTGGGTGCGTGGATGTGTAGATACAATCACGGGCAGACCGTAATGCTCAGCAACCGTATTAAGCACCTGCACCAGCTTGCTAAAGTTAAGATCAGAGTCGATATTCTCCTCGCGGTGTGCGCTGACTACGAAAAATTGTCCCTCGGTCAGGCCTAGGCGGTTCAGAACGTCAGAGACATCAATGCCAGGCCGATAATGCGCCAAAACTTCTGCCATTGGGCTGCCAGTCTTGATGACCATGTCAGGTGGCAGTCCTTCACGCAGTAGATATTCACGAGCAATACTGCTGTAGGTCAGGTTGATGTCTGCTGTGTGGTCAACAATACGGCGATTGATTTCTTCCGGTACACGCATATCGAAGCATCGGTTACCTGCTTCCATGTGAAAAATAGGTATTTTTCGACGTTTGGCGGGAATTACAGACAGGCAACTGTTGGTATCGCCCAGCACTAATAAGGCATCAGGAGTCTCGTTGACTAGCGTAGCATCGACGCCTGCAATAATCTTTCCAATAACTTCAGCCGCGCTGCCACCTGCGGCGTTTAAAAAATGATCCGGCTTGCGAATGCCCAAGTCGTCAAAAAAAATCTGGTTTAGCTCGTAGTCGTAGTTTTGCCCTGTATGCACCAGCACATGCTCGCAATGCTCGTCGAGTCGTGCCAAGACGCGTGATAGGCGAATGATTTCAGGCCGGGTACCGACCACGGTCATGATTTTGAGTTTTTTCATTTTTGAATAAAGTCTGGAAGCTTGGTTCAATGTGAGCGCGAGATCAGATTGGGCGTGATTATCTGTTAGAGACATTATGCATCGCACCTGCTCTATAATTTTTGTCGGTATCCGGTAATACTGAACTAGTCCAACCAGCTAAATAATCGTGCAAATTTATAAAAAGCCTACTTCGTAAAATCTACAACCATTGCCCACAGGTTATCAAAGTGGGCAGGCAAATGTGTCTGGGCGCGTTCGATCAAATATCTCGTTGGCCCAAAGCATCACTACCATTTCGTCTGATCCAATGTTAGTGACGTCATGGGTCCAACCGGGCACCGTTTCCACAATCTCAGCTTTTTTTCCGCTTGTGACTAATTCATATCTCTCACCCGTCTGCATATGCTTAAACTTGAAGCAGGCGTCACCTTTAATAACCAAAAACTTTTCAGTTTTGCTGTGATGGTAATGCCCTCCTCGGGTAATCCCAGGATGAGCAGTGAAATAGCTGAATTGACCGCAATCAGGCGTCTTCAGCATTTCCACAAATACACCCCGCGGATCAGCGTGTTGAGGCACGGCATGGGAAAAATGCTCCACTGGCAGGTAGCTCACATATGTGGAATACAGTGCACGAGTTAGCCCAGCGCCCACGCGCTCTGTAGTGAGAGTGGCGCGGCTATCATAAAATGCTTGGATCTGCTGAGCTAAAGCACCAACTGTGGTCGTGTATTGCGGCACCACTGTGGCGAAGCCGTCAGCATCCACTACTGCATCGGCTCCATCAAGGAGCTGCACGAAGCGCTCTATTACGTCATCGATGTACACCAGTGTCAGTGCCGCATCAGGGTTATTGACCTGGATGGGCAACTCACGTGCAATATTGTGGCAAAACGTGGCGACAGCTGAGTTGTAGTTCGGCTTACACCACTTGCCAAAAACATTGGGCAAGCGAAATATATGCACAGGCACTTGTCTGTTGCATGCAAGCGAAAAAAGCGAGTCCTCAGCCGCGCGCTTGCTTTGGCCGTAAGGGTTGGCGTTGGCCGCTTGAATAGAGGAGGTGTAAACCACCGGTACCAATTTACCCGTGCTCTGTACCAAGCCGGCAACTGCGTCGCATAGAGCACGCGTGAGGTCCGCATTTCCAATCGCGAATTCCTGAGGGTCCTGTGGGCGGTTGATACCTGCTAAGTGAAACACAAAGTCCACACCCTGTAGCAATTCGGGCAACTGATCAATTGAGTGGGTGCGGTTGAAGCACACCACTTGCACATCTTTACGCTCTAGCAAATGGAGTTGGAGATTCTTGCCAACAAAACCTTCAGCCCCTGTGATAAGTACCTTTTTTATCATTTGCTGAATCCTTAGTCCTCTGCTGCCACTCGCTCACCGCGCTCAATGCGTTGCATAAATTCAAGCTTGAGCAGCAGTTTTTTCATGCCATCAACGTCCAAGCGGGTGGTATTGTGCGAGTTGTATTCATCTCCATGCGAACTTTGCGTAAGGCGTGCTTCGCCCTGCTCGACAAATTTAGTGTAGTTCAAATCGCGGCCATCGGCTGGAACTCGGAAGTAGTCGCCCATGTCTTGGGCACAGGCCATTTCTTCGCGGCTGAGCAGGGCCTCGTATAGTTTCTCGCCGTGACGTGTACCCATGATTTTTACGATGTGCTCCGGTTTGTTCATGAGGCTCAGCACCGCTTGGGTCAAAACTTCCACTGTGGCTGCTGGTGCTTTCTGAACAAAAATATCTCCATTGTTGCCATTTGCAAAGGCATACAGCACTAGGTCCACCGCATCAGCTAGCGTCATCATGAAGCGTGTCATAGCCGGATCCGTCACCGTAATCGGCTTACCAGCAAATACTTGGTCGACAAACAGAGGAATAACGGAACCGCGCGAAGCCATGACATTACCATATCGAGTGCCGCAAATAACTGTATTGGTGGCTTCAAGATTACGACTGGCTGCAATCATCACCTTTTCCATCATGGCCTTGGAGATACCCATGGCGTTGATTGGATAAACGGCCTTATCAGTACTCAAACACACTACACGCTTGACTCCTGCAGAGATAGCAGCCTCAAGTACGTTTTCCGTGCCCATAACGTTAGTGCGCACAGCCTGCATAGGGTGAAATTCGCAAGATGGCACTTGCTTCAACGCTGCAGCATGAAAAACATAATCCACGCCACGCATTGCTTGCTTCACGCTGCGTTCATCCCTTACATCGCCGATGTAGAACTTGAGTTTGGCGCTGCTGTAGCGCTTACGCATGTCATCCTGTTTTTTCTCATCACGGCTAAATATGCGAATTTCCGCGATGTCGGTATGGAGAAAGCGTTGGAGCACGGCGTTGCCAAATGAGCCTGTTCCGCCAGTAATTAGAAGGGTATGCCCCATGAATATATTGTTCATTTCATCAGTTCAGGCTATTAAAAACCTGCCTGTTTTGCTCGATTGCATTACCATTGCCGATATTTTTAACCGCCCAAGCGCGAATTCTTTTTCGCCAAGCGTTATAATCTTCAGAACTCATGCTGTGACAGTAATCGATGACATTTATAAAGCGATCAGTTTGGCTTAGTGGTATATCCCAACCAATCGATTTTTCTGCTAAGTTTCTCCAAGGAGTTGCATCGCTGATGAGAACCGGTAGTCCAGCGGATAAAGCCTCTGCAATGACATGACCATAATTTTCCCCCAGCGTCGGTAAGAAAAATAGATCAAATTCTGCTAACTTGCTAGGTACTTCGTCAGCAGATAAAGGTCCGTGATAGCTGAAATTTATGTTGTCAGGCAATGATTTAGCTGCACTTATGCTTTTTTCCCAGTACAGCCGGTCTTCCGCAGGGCCGTAAACCTCAAAAATAACATTATTTTTCACTTCATGAAGAATATCGATGGCACCGATCAGATTCTTCATGGGCGATATGCGTGAAACAAATATTATACGCAACGGCGAATTTTCAATCCGTGGAGAAAGACTAGTGGCCGTGTCGGGCGTAGATATATCCATGGCTACCCGAATTTTAGCATCGTCGCCCATGACTCGACGGATATCGACTGACTCGAATTCCGATGATGCGTGCCAAACAGTGTTTTTATACAGAGATAAAAATTGAGCTATATTAATAAATAATCGTTTCTTTAAACTCTTTATCCCCAAAGCTCCGTTTGAGAACTCTCCTCTTGGTGCAATGACTATTTGACAATTTTTATTTAAAATTCTGCATATTAGAAACGGGAAAATGCTAAATTTAAAAGAAAAAAAGCTATTTATTGAGACTATGTCGAAATGTTCATTTTTCAATATTCTTATGAGATCTTTAACGGCTTTGAATCCAGTTTTAAGATAATAAACATCTGCTTTCCCAACTGCGTTCCATTGATCTTTTGCAATAGAAGGGTAGGGCGATTCGGCACCCAAGTCCTTATCTGAAGTTAATATTGAGAAATCATAAAAATTGGCGAGATTATCAACCATGTTTGAAATGGATCTAATTGGTCCGCCACCTTTGAATCCTGGTAGATAATAACCTGAGAAAACTAGAATTCTTTTCTTTTTTTCTAAATTCATAGGGTAATTGCTGGTTTACTCCAGGGTGCTGCAGGACGAATATTATCTGTATCTCTTGAAAATTTCAGAATTTCATGCAAATATTCTGCGCCTCTAGTAGAGTTTAGGCAGTCTGACCATTCTATTATTTTTCTACGTAGTTCTTCATCTACTTGACCTTTCTCAATCTGCCTAGCTAGCAGATGAGTAAGTTCATCGAAATTATCAGTCGCAAATACGCCGCCGCATCCTGAGTTACGGACCACACCGGCTACGCCGCATCCTTCGCTACAAATAACTGGAGTACCTATCATCAAAGCCTCTGATGCAACTGCCCCCCATCCGTCGTGCAGGCTTGGTAGAACGAGGCAATCTGCCTGTGACATTACCACAGGAACTTGAGGTAAAGTTAACTGACCCACCCACCGAACGCGTTGGCCTAATTTTTCTTCCGCCAATAACTTTAATTGAATTTCGCAAGCTCCAGTGCCAACTATCCATAATTCAAAAGATTTATCTTTTAATTTTGCTAAAGAATTTATAAGCCAGTCAATGCGTTTACGTTGAATAAACTGGCCGACAAAAATAAATCGGAAACAATTCTTTTTTGCGCTGGCTGGAGAAAACGTGATTTTTGGCGTAGGTAAAAAGTATGCAAATGGAAAAACTTGATCGCGTGGGAAGCCGCGGGCAGAAAACCAATCTGCTGTACTATGACCATTCGCCAAAATTCCTTGAATTGACCGACGATGTGATTTTAATATGCGTCTGTATTCAATTCTTTTGAGGAGGCCTCGCATACCCGAATCGTCCACGGTTTCCATGATTGCCCAATATTGTAAACCTCTTTTTTCTAAAGTGGTCTGCGCCGCCTTGATTATTCCATTTGCACGCACTCCTTGGCATAAGTGTATGGAATTAGGTCCAGCTTCAATAGCCAAAGCGCGTGCAGCTCCGTCATTTTCTGCAAATAGTAAAGTAACGTCTGTGAGAGCCGGTGGCAACCAGCCCAGCGCTTTACGCTCTGCCGACATGGAATGCTGTGCTACATAGAAAACTTTGTAGCCGCGCTGTACCAAAGAAACCGCCAAGTCGGCCATATGAGGGCTGACTATAATCTGCCAAAAGTAAATTTCAAGCATTGGAGTTAATTGTGAAAGAGGAGGTTCTCGTCGTGATAGCACCTGTAAATAGAATCAAGAGAAGCATTCCCATGCCTCCTACAGAAAAAAACATTGACTCTCCAAAGTTGACTAGAATTACAGTCAGTAAAATAGCAAACTGTGGAGCTCCAGACATAGCGCCTTTGCGTAAGGCAACGAAGAACCATACGACTACGGCGACCGCACAAAATATACCTAACTCTTCGAGGATAGCAATAGGCATAACGCCTTTTTCGATCGGCGCGCTAAGAGGTAATCCGAAAAATTCATCTCGGTCGATTGTCATATTCTCTGGATCAGATGCAATTCCGAATCCAATGCCGGTCCAAGAATTAGCGGAAATATTATTTAGCATGCTCTCAACTAACTTGCCACGTGATGCGTCAGCTGCTGCAATTATGCTGGAAGCATCGGACCGTTTAAAAATATAATTAGCCAATGTCCCTGCCAAAATTGGACCCATCACAAGTACGCCTGCTACAACGACTAAAGCCGCAGCGTGAAAGCGACGGCTTCTCAATCCGGGGAGCATAGTTTTCCTTGACATGCCTGCAAAGAATGGAGAAAACAAAGCTGATCCTACCAAGCCAAGTATCATGGCTAAACCGGCAGTCCTAGCTTCTGAAAGCACAACTAGAACACAGCACATTCCAAGCAAAGCTATGTCTCGCCACGCGGGTTTTCGCTCTCCAAATATACGCCCACCTAAAAAAGCACCTACTAATGCGACGGTTGGGCCAAATGCTTGAGGGTGATTCAGAATCCCTTGAAATCCAGCCTGATTTCGTAGGTATCCAATGCTTGGGATGAGCAAAAAAGGCAAGCTCAGTAAAATTACCCATATAAGACTCAACTGTAGTTGATTAAACACTACTAGTCGTTGAAGCGGCTGCAAGCCCTGCCAAGCAGAAAGCAAAGTTAGCACTACGACTATCCAAGAGAGTACTTTTAAGATAGACACATCTACCATAGCGCTGAACAGCAGAGAGTGTCCTAGCATTAGAATGCCAAGACACAGTGTGAGCATGTTTAACCTTCTGACCGGAAACCCAGCACTTCCACGAATTTCGCGCCATGCCACGGAAAAAGCAATAGTACCAATCACGAAATAGCGGCCGATAGCTGCACCATTTGCCTCTGGTGCAATCCCGGGATTTATCAAAGTAAATAGCCATGATAGGGCCAATGCCTGGATCGCTTGTGCGCGGCCAAGCGATCCGTATAGAGCGATTAATACAAAGCTCAGATTTGCAGTCGGAGATGATGAGAGGCGCATTATTAGCGCAGATAGCACCAAACCCAATGAAAAAATTTTGTATTTAGAAATCAAGCCGACTTCCCAGCTTTCTTAAAAAGATGATGCACTTTCTTCGGCAGCACGATTTTCACCATTACCCGAATGAATGCTGTACTAAACCAGTCAATGCCTCCCGATGACAATTCTTTTAATGCTGCTGCCTTATCATCTTCCGCTAAAATAGAAACCAATGATGTTTTAATATGTGAAAGAGCTTCCGGGTAATGAGGGTGGTCAGAAAACTCTTTAACTAAGAGAACGTGCTGTCGCAAAAGTAGTGGCATTATAGTTCTGGACTGACTGGTGAAGAGCATTCGGTAGGCAATGACAGGCAGGCCTGCCCATTGAACCCAAGAATAGCCGAGTCGAGTTAGTCTAAGAAATATTTGAGGATCTTCGGCTCGATAATTTTCGCTAATGGCGCCCATTTTTCTCAAGGCATCTTTTCTGTACATAGAGGCCACAGATGAAACGCGGGCTTTATGCAAAAAAAGGTCGTCGAACGTAAGTTCTCTTTCCAAGCCCGTTATTTTTAGAAGTGTGCCTCTGCTTCGACCGTCCTCTGCCACAAAAGCCACATTGCCTGATATAAACGCTGCATTAGGATACTTTTCCAAAACTCGCATTTGTCCAATAATTCGTCCAGGCAGGCTTTCGTCGTCAGATGCGTGGAAGACAACGTAGTCACCTTTGGCTTCGATAATTCCCATATTAATGACGGAGACGAGTCCTCCATTAACTTTTCGAATTAGGCGAAATTCGTACTTTTCCTGAAGTGATTCGAGAAAATCTCCAGATCCGTCTGTAGATCCATCGTCGATGACAACCAAATCAAGATTTTCGTAGTTCTGCGAAGTCAGGCTTTGAATTGTTTTTTCGATATACTTTCGATGATTATAACTTGCAATTATTATCGAAACTAAAGGGTTTTTTGACCTAGGCACTTTAAGCTCCAATTTGGTTCATGAATTTCCGAATTTTTTCAGATGTTTTTCCCAAGCGTCCTGGGAGATCAGTCATATGCCCTATTCGTGCCAATCCATAAATCCCGAAAGCGAGTGAAGAAAGAATTCCACAACCAGCGCCAATCCAGGTTGACCAAGAGCCTGCAACAAAAACGATACAAGAAGTTATTGCTAGGCCTATGGCCTGGGCTAACACACGCCTTGACCAATGGAAGCCTGTTCGGCGCCACGCTAAATAATAATTTACAGGTAGCAGGAAAATAAATATTGCCAAAAAGGAAACCCCTGCTGCTTCAATTCCAATTATCGGAAGAAGGTAGTAGGTTATTCCGATAAATATTCCTACGGCTATCGCTTCTGTTGCCAGGTATATTCGGCCATTTCCAGCTGCAAGTATGCAATAGCTCAGGGGCCACATAACGATTTTTATCACATCGGCTAGAACTTGCCAACGTAGTAAATCTACACCAGCAATAAATTCTTTGGAGTATAGTAATTCAATCACCCACGGTGCTAACCCAAGCATTGCTAGCAAAATTGGACCCGCAAGCAATAATACAACTTCGCTTTGCTCATTTATAACTCGATTTGCTACCAAATGATTGCTAATAACTGCTGATAATCTTGGAAGGTAATCTGTTCCGAGTGCGCTCAACACTACGCCAAGATAGGTCGTTCCAATTGTCCAAGCCGCTAAAAAATATCCTAACGAGACTGAGCCCATTTCTCTTTGAATGTACGTGCGAACAACTAGGTGCCCTATGGACCATAAGGCTCCAGCGATCATTAATGCAGCACCTAGGCGAGCAATGGTGTTAAATTCTTTAACAACTTTTGTCAGTGGAATCGAAATCTTCTTTTGCGTCTGGATTTTTGATACATACCAGTGACCGATAAAAAAACTCGAGACAGGTGTTGCTAGGACAAATATTAACAAGCCTCTATCACCCAAGATTATGAGCGACATAGTACCAATTACAGTGGAAAAAAGAGCGGTGCCGATAGTAACTCGTGCAAGATCTCCGATTCTCTGCAATCCATTGAGAAGGGCGCCTTGAGATCCCGATGCTACGGTGAGGGCTATGCCGGTGGCTAACCATCCAATGGAGTTCGATAGTGAGGGATCGTCAAAGATTCGTTCGGCGAGAATATTTCTAATGGCCCAGAATATGGATCCGCCCATGAGCGCTAGAAATAATGTTCCTAGAAATAATGCGCGTCTAGTTAGGGACACGGAGAATTCGTCATTTCTTCCAGTGGCTTGTGCTATTTGCCTTGTGCCTGCCGGTCCGAAGCCTAATGATGCTACCGCTGATGCTGTTGCCATCAAGCTCTGCAGCAAGCCAATTACTCCTATGCCTGTAGGACCGACCATTAATGCCGCAATTTTCATGCGGATTAATCCCAATAAAATATTTGTTACGGACGCGCCACCAATAATTGATGCTGAGCGTAAAATTCGCTTATAACTGGTGTTCGACGTCATAATTATGGTGGTAACTATTTTTTTATTATTCTAAATCTACAAAACATGAAAATAATGGAAAATGCAATCAAATGCTTAGGTCTTTTCCATATCCATTTGTGTAAATTACCTTCTTTTGCAATTTTTGGAATAAAATCCGTCAAAATTCCCATGACTTTGACCGTGCCATATGCTTTTCTATTTTTGAAGAAATGCCAGGCCTGTGCAATTGCACCCATGCTGATAATTTCTGGATTAACCTCAGGGTAATTTCTTGCGAACTTCAGTAGCCAAATGTAGGAATGCAACGTTGTAAGGCGTCTTGTGGAAATTGTCTGTGTTGATGAGTCGGGGTTAACGCGATAAAAATACCGCTTTTCACTAAAAGATATCTTAGAGGCAGATGCAAAAACAAGGCGCGTTAAGAGTTCGTCGGCATTTAGAATTGTTTCGGAAAATTCGCGGTATGCATTTATGTAAATTTCTTTACGAGAAACTCCGAGTGGATGTATTTTCCATTGTCCAAGCGTTTCAATGGTGGCTTGGCGGCCAGATTTTGGGAAATCGTTTGGGTTTAGGGACATGCTGCGCCAAGATCGCTCGGAGTCCGTGCGCCACATATCCCATATGCAAACATCAGAGCCATCACGCACAGCCGTAGAATAGGCGTTTTGTATTGCTTTCTCTTCTAGAAAGTCGTCGGCGTCTACTAATGCGATCCAATCCTGAGAGGCTGTGAGTATTCCTAATTTTCGGGCTTCGGCAGCACCTCCATTAGATACTCTTTTAAGTACTTTAATGTTTGAGTATTTTAATTCGAGTTCAAACGCCAATTCAAGAGAGTTGTCGGTCGAGCAGTCGTCGATTATTATTATTTCTGCCGGGCATTGGCTTGAATTAATAGATGTTATACAATATTCAAGATATTTTCCTGAATTGAAGTTTGGAACTATTACCGATACTGGGACAATAGGAGTTTTCATTTCACATGATTAGCTGTGTATCGCAGCATGCGTATTAACAGAATTAATCACGAAGTCAATTTGATCAGAAGTCGCATGCGGTCCTATTGGCATGCTTAAAACCATTTCTGCCATACAATCAGCCAGTGGAAAACTACCAAATTTTCCGCTGTTATTTTCATATGCCTGCTGCCGATGAGGTGGTATTGGATAGTGAATCAATGTGCCGACACCAACAGCATCAAGAGCCTTGTGTAACAAGTCACGTTTTGGATGTTGTACTACATAAAGATGCCACACTGGATCGGCCCAATCAGGGACATAGGGCAGAATTAATGAATTAGCGCTAAGATTTTTCTGATAATGCATTGCAATATTGCTACGGCGAACGTTCCATTCATCCAAATGCTCCAACTTCACACTAAGAATTGCCGCTTGCAACGGGTCTAGCCTGCTGTTGTAGCCTTGTACTTCGTTCACGTATTTCACGCGTGAGCCATAGTTACGCAGTACTCGAATACGATCTGCCAGTTGCGCATCGTTGGTTGTGACAGCGCCGCCATCGCCCATAGCGCCCAGGTTCTTGCCTGGGTAGAAGCTCCAAGCGACGGCATCTCCATGCGCGCCGAGACGCTGGCCCTTATAGCGCGCTCCATGGGCTTGTGCTCCATCTTCGAGTACTCGCAGGCCATGTTTGCGGGCTATAGCCGTTATTGAATCCATATCGGCCGGTTGACCGTAAAGATGCACAGGCAAAATAACTTTGGTTCGCGACGTAATGGCGGCTTCAATTAACGAAGGGTCAATGTTGTAGGTGCGTGGGTCAGGCTCGACTGGTACAGGTGTAGCTCCGCATTGACTTACCGCTAGCCACGTGGCAATGTAGGTGTTGCTGGGCACGATGACTTCGTCTCCATGCCCTACATCCATAGCACGTAGCGCAAGGTGCAATGCATCAAGGCCGTTGGCTACTCCTACAGCATGCTTAACCGAGCAATATTGAGCGTACTTCTCTTCAAATTGATCTACTTCGATGCCTCCAATGAACCAACCAGAACTGACTACCCTAGCAATGGCTGCGTCTAGTTTCTGTTTCAATTCTAGATACGGAGATTTCAAATCAAGGAATGGAATCATGCGGTAGCTCCCGTTATTTTTTGGAATTGAGAATAATCACGGATGTAATCCGAGTCGTTGTAATAATGGGATGCAAATACAAGCAGCACAGCATCTGGCGAATATTTGTATTGAATACCCCAGATCATTGGCGGCAGATGAATTCCCAGGTCTTGGCTGTCTAAAAGAAATTCTTGGCGATTTTTCCCATCGTCGGCCACAACTGCGCAACTTCCGCGAACGCAGATTAAAAATTGATGACATTCGTGGTGTGCATGTTCGCCTCGAGTCTCTAAGCTTGGAACGTCAAAAACCATGAAGTAACGCTTAGCTGCAAACGGAATGTTGCGGTCAAATTCGCCAACAGTCAGACTGCCACGTATATCTACCATTCTAGGCAGTCGATGTAGTGTAACGCCACTCACATGGGTTGGGGATACACCTACATCGGACTTCGCTCTGACTATATTGGCATCTTCTCCTCGCGCTGTATCTACGTACCCGATGATCTTCGCGGGGTTGCCTACTACCACCGCATTGGGCGGCACTGAACGCGTAACTACCGCTCCCGCTGCTACCATCGCTTTGCGGCCAATTTGCAGCCCGGGCAGGATCACTGCGCCAGCTCCAATTGAGGCGCCATCATGAATAATAGTAGTTAAGAAAGATTCTGGTTTCTTTCGGCTGCGGGGGAAGCGGTCGTTGGCAAATGATGCATTAGGGCCAATGAAAACATCGTCACCAACCCGCAATCCATCCCATAGTTGCACTCCGCTTTTTATCGTAACTCGGTCACCGATAATGACGTCATTTTCAATTAAGCAATGCGAACAGATGTTGCTGTCACGTCCAATTCTAGCGTCAGGTAAAACGACTGCAAATTGCCAGATGCGAGTGCCGGCACCAATTTCGAGTGACTGGACATCTGACAGTGCGTGAATAAATGGTTGAGTCACTTTTAGTATTCCTGAATAATAGTTTCGCAGCGATTATAAGGTTTTCTGCTTAAATCTATTCTTTATTTTTGAAAAATTGGTTTCGTTACAGGCGACAGTCGGCGGTGCCTGCAGGTAATATTCCCTTTGCATCAAAGATGACAGTGCCGGGTACTCCAAAATTTCTGACACCTTTTTCCCCAAGTTTTAAAAATTCGCGATTTACAACTGCCAATATGATTACTGATTACTGATTACTGATTACTGATTACTGATTACTGATTACTGATTACTGATTACTGATTACTGATTACTGATTACTGATTACTGATTACTGATTACTGATTACTGATTACTGATTACTGAATACTGAATACTGAATACTGGTTTTTGCTCAGTACGTTGGCTAGGCAGTTTATTTCATGTTCAATTTTGGCTTCGTCAATATCCACCCATATATCATAGGCATCCACTACTGTGTTATAGCCTTTAAGGAGATAAACTAAGTCGGCAACCTTGGTGTTGCGAACGTCGGGACGGCTTTCCTTAAACGTAAGGCCAATGACAAGAATCTTGCTGTCAATCACAGATATAGCCTTGCATAACATCAGTTTTATCGTTTCGTCCGCCACGTGGGTAATATATTATTATTTACTCGTCGCCCATCACGAATAACTTAATAGCAGGGTATTTGCTAAAAGAATAAGATCCCGGCTTTAGGTGGGCTTGAAGGCGACGCAGTCCCTGTGTGCAGAGACATAAGGGCTGTGCGGCATCTGAAGAGGATTTCAAATGTTTACTTGAGTGTTTTTTTAAGCTTGCCAAAAGTCATCCATTCTTTGGCTAAATCGACGGCCAATGGAAAGAAAAGAGGCATGGCACTAAGCTGAAAAGGCGCAGACGCTTCGTAGGGCCTATTCAAGGGTCATGCAGACCCTATGTTGGTTATTTGGAGCTAAACTTCTGAGCAGAATATCCAGTATATTAACAGCGCATCGGTCTTTCAAACGGGTCAGCTCGAACCTGAGACGTGGAGCTACGCGTTGCTAACAAGAGGGTAGGCAAATGAATCGATTTGCCTTGGGCTGGTCTGAAAGGTCTTAGATACTAGTTCTATCTTCGTGTCAAATTTTCTAGATCAGCATCTCAATTTACGATCTAGTTCACAGCCTGCTTGTTGAGCAAGGCGTAGATCGGTGTGGTCGTGGCAAGATCCTCTCCTCCAAACCGTCTTTCGCGTCCTGCATACCAAGCGATGGCCTGGTCGAGCAGATCAGCAGTGAAGTCGGGCCATAGGGCAGGGGTGAAATACAGCTCGGTGTAGGCACTTTGCCAGAGCATGAAGTTGCTGATGCGAACTTCACCGCCGGTGCGGATTAGCAGGTCGGGGTCAGGTGTATCGCCTAGGCTCAGATAAGGGCGAAGCGCTTCTTCCGTCAGTTCGCCGGGACTGGCGCCGAGGTGTTCAGCATGCCAAGCTTGCACGGCGTGGAGCATGTCCCATCGGCCGCCGTAGTTGGCCGCTACGGTAAGTGTCAGCCGAGTGTTTTCGGCAGTCATATCTTCGACATGCGCCATGAGCTTCTGCAGCCGACTGTCAAATGCGCTGCGGTCACCAATGACCTTCAAGCGAATCCCATGCCTGTGCATGTCACTGGCTTCTTTTTGCAGGTAACGCACGAAGAGCGCCATCAGACTACTTACCTCTTCCTGTGGACGCTTCCAATTTTCTGTACTGAAAGCAAAGACAGTTAGATGCTGCACTCCGCGCGCAATGCAAGCTTCGACTAGGCCCCGTACGCGCTTGGCTCCTCGTGCATGACCGATAGCTTTGGGAACGCCATGTTCCCGAGCCCAACGGCGGTTGCCGTCCATGATGACCGCGATATGCCTAGGCACGGCGGCCGATGTCGTGGTGCCGGGGTTGGTGGGGAGCTGATGCATGGGTATCAGTACTGGTAATTGGTGTAGCGGTACTTGCCGTACTTCGAGCCCACGCCATAGCCGTAGCGCCGCTTGCTTACGTTCAAGCCGTTAAAGATTACGCCACGTGTCTGCACACCGCTTTGTGTCAGGCGCTTTGCAGACTCCTGCAACTCACCGAGGCTGGTTACTTCAGCGCGTGCCACCATGAACACGGCGCCGACCATGGGAGCCAGGATGGCCGTATCGGAAGCGGCTAGTACTGGCGGGGTATCGATTAGTACCAGGTCGTACTCGGTGGACGCCTGTTGAAGCACGGCTTGCATGGCCGGCGTCATCAGTAGCTCTGCCGGGTTGGGAGGCAGCGTGCCTGTAGCCAGAAAGTCTACATTGGGCATCACATTGCGGCGAAGTGCTTCGCCCAAGGGTAGGTTGCCGCTAATTACTTCGCTCAGGCCGCGCTCGCGGGCTTGACCGAAGTATTGGTTGAGATATCCCTTGCGTAAGTCGGCGTCAATCAGCAACACCCTCTTGTCTGCGGCGCCCAGAACGGCGGCAAAATTGACGCTGGTGAAAGATTTGCCGATGCCGGGTGTGGGACCTGTGATCAGCACCATGTTGCTGGCAGTATCTAGCATCGCGAACTGCAGCGCCGTGCGCAGACTGCGCAGGCTTTCCACCACGGGGTCTTGCGGGTCGACAACCGCCAATACATGGTTACCACTCTCCTTGCCCTTGATCGCCTTGGTTTGCATTGCCTGTGCATCAGAGTGCGGCACTATCGCAAACACGTTCAGGCCTGCATGCTGCTCGATTTCCGATGGTTCCTTGATGCCCGCGCGCAGGCTGTTGCGCAAAAACGCGAGTGCTAATCCGGCCAGCAGGCCGAGCGTACCCGCGAGGGCCAGAATCATTGAGCGCTGTGGTTTGACGGCTCGTTCAGGAACCTCGGCTATATCGACAATGCGTACATTACCGACCTTGCCTTCCTTAATTAAACGCAGTTGCTGAAAGCTATTAAGCAAGCTGGTATATAACTCTCCGTTTACCTTCACGTCGCGCGTCAAGCGCAACAGGTCCTGCTCCACATTCGGGAAGGTCTTCACCTTGTTCGTCAGTTTGGCGAGCTCAGCTTGTATGCTTTTAATCTGTGCATCCAGTGTTTGGATGCTAGGGTGCTGGCCAGTAAAGCGCGCTTCAAGTTCCTTTCGCTTTTGCTGCAGCTCGACTAGACTGGTCTGAAAGGTGACAGCTTGATCCAGCACCACCTTGGCTTCACCGCCCAGGTCAAAAGTGCCACTTTGGTTGCGGAACTGATTGAACTTGTTTTCCGATGTCTCAAGTTGCTTGCGCAATTGCGGTAACTGAGTATTGAGGAACGCGATGGATTTCTCGGCTTCGGCGGCCTTGCGCTCCACATTCTGGCGTACATAAAGAGCGCCGACCTCGTTCAGTACCTTGGCTATACGGACGGGGTCCGACCCTTGCAGGCTGGCATTGATCACGCCTGACTGTTTTCCTTTTTCGGAGATATTGATACGGCCTTGCAAACCTTCGGTTACGCCCAAGCTTGAGAATCGGGTGATGTAGAACTCCGCTCCTGGCCGGCCTGTTGCAGAGGCGGCCAGCAGTATGCCTTTCTGTCCTTTCACCGAGAATTCCACTTTTTCGCCAAGCTGACCATGACCCAGTAACTCTCGTTCCGGCGATAGTAGGTCGAACCCTGAATCGGTAAGTACGAGGCTAAAGCGCTGCCCTTCAAGCCCTTGTGGTGGCTCGAAGCGTGCTACGCGTAGCGCCTCGTTTCCGCTGACATATCCCCCCATACCGAGAAAGCCCGGTTTGGATGGTTCACTCGCCCGGCGCGCAAGCCAGGAGCCGATAACGGGCATGTATTTGGGAGTGATTGCCAGATCCAGCTGTAGGTTGCTTACAGCTTGGCCAAGCACCAGCCGAGAACGTAAGATTTCCATTTCGGCCGACGCGGGTGACTTGATGTCAAACATACCGCCTACATCACCAAGCAGGCTGCCAACCCCGCCCGACTTGTTGTCCTCGACTTGGATCAGCGTATTCGCTTCGTAGATAGGCGTGCTAAGCAACGCATAAGCCGTGCCGCCGGCCAGGGCCAGGGCTGTAACACTGGCAATAAGCCAACGGCTATCGAGCACCACATCAAGCAGTTCCAGCAGATTGATTTCGTCGCCGTCGTCCTGCGATGGCTGCATGCTATTAGAAGGGGTGTGTTGTGCAGAGTTCATTCGCTGAAAGTCTTCGGGCTTGCCGGTGCGGGCCTAAAGGCGCAGTGGCTAGCTATATGGGTTATCTATGGCAGTTAGTAGGGCTGCAGCGCATCTTGCTGGTAGCGCTGACGACGCATTCTGTGCAGGAGCGTCACTTCAACTTGAATCAAAGCTTACGTATGCGCGGTGCCCAGTCAGCTACGCCGCGAGCGATGTCCGCATAGGCGCTTTCAAACGCTTGCCGGGGGTTTCGATAGGGGTCGGGAATATCAAACTTGCCGATTTCCCCGAGCCGAAACACCTTGCCGCGGGCTAGTGGATACTGTTTTTCAAGCTGATCTTTGTGCGACTGCTCCATGACTAGGATCAGTTCGGCTTTTTGGCTCATCCAGCTAGCCAGCTGCTGCCCACGATGCGCTGACAGATCCAGGCCATGTTCGGCCGCGATTTCGACGGACAGTGGGTCGGCCGCATGGCCAATCAGCGCGCCTAACCCCGCGGACCAGACAGTCTTTTCAGGAAACTCGCGTGCCAGTAAGGCTTCAGCTATAGGGCTGCGGCAGATATTGCCAATGCACAGGGTAAGAATGTTCTGCATTGTGCGATTATCGATTGGTGGCGTCGCGCGTGACGTTGACGGCTTGCGCGCTTGGCAGAATCAGACTGATAACGCGGTTCCAGCGAACTAATGGCACTGGGTCGACATACACCACGTCATGCGAGCGCAACTCGAAGCCTTCGGCAAGGGCGTAAGCCATGGGGGACTGTGCGTCAAGATGAAATACTATTGACTGGTCGTTTGCAGCACTGCGTACAACGTAGATCTGCCTTGGGTCTGCCGAAGTGGGGTTCAAACCGCCTGCTTCGCCCAGCGCTTCGTTGAGCGTAAGGCGCCCATTACGCAGCGGCTGGGCTAGCGGACGTGTGACTTCACCCATCACAAATACTTTGGATTCGTCGCGATGGTGTACGTGCAACAAGTCGCCGCGGCGAAGCAGGATCTGATTGGGATTGATACCCAGCGCCGACAGCTGCTGAAAGTTTACGGAAGTCGTGTTGCCGTCGCGTGAGACAGCCACCCGCGAGCGGTCGGCGCTTGCGGTAAAGCCACCTGCGCGATTGATTGCTTCGGGCAGCGTCATAGGCAAGTCATTGATGGCTTGCAGGCCTGGAAGACGCACTTCGCCGTCAATGTAGACGCGACCGCTGCGATAGGACTGGATACGTACGGTGATCTGTGGATCCTTGAGGTACTTGGCGAGGCGTCGTGTCAGCAGATCGCGTGCCTCGTACTCGGTCATGCCTCCGAGCTTGACCTGGCCCACATAGGGAAACTGGATCAAACCGTCAGGGCTTACGTTATAGCCATTGCCAACCGAAGTCAGGCTGGCTGTGTCCACCGTGGTCGACGAGCCAGCGGCAATGATGGCCAGCTCCGGGTGATCCCAGACCACGATGTTAAGCACGTCACCCGCGCCTATCGTGTACGCGCCCGCTTCTCCAAACAGGCTCTTGACGTCGAGCCCTATATCAGTGGGCTGGGCTTCACGTTGTTGTTGCAGCAGATCGGCAGTGATGCGCACAAGTGCGCCGGCAGGCGCATCGTCCTGCCCATCTGCATCGATCGTCTGATCCTGGTTGTTGACGGCCTTCAGTTGCTGGCCCATGGAAAGGCCGGGAGCGTAAGCACAGCCCGTCAGCCAAGCTGTTGCGATGGCCAAAGCGGGCCAGCGTGCCAGCTTCAAGCCGCGGGAGATAAGTGGGTTCTGGGGCATGGGAAGGCTCTAGGTCAATGGCGATGCGCCGCGGGCATGCCAAGACAATGGCAATGATGGAAAAAAGCGTAGTAGGCAGTAAACACGCAGTAAAAGAACGCTAGGTGGAAATTTTGGGCATGGCTACCGCAGTGTTTTCGCATTTTTTGACGAAATCACCTTGATTTACCGCAATTTTTTACCAATGGAAAAAGCACGCTGCAACGCGTGCTTCATCATTGGTAACCCAACCCTCAAACCGGTTCCAGTTGATGCTGGTCCACCTGAATGAGTTGCTGACGGCCCATCAACTCCAGCAACACCGCAACGCGGCGGCTGGCGGTTGCCTTGACCAGGCCTTCCAGGCCGCGAAACGCGACATGTAGAAAGCGCACTTTCTGGCCGGGCAGCAAGGAGCCCAATGCGGCGTCGTCGGTGCCGTCGCCTGCATTGCGCTCCTGCTCGAGCAGCCGAATGATACCCAAGGTTTCGGGCTGGACCGTGGCAAAAACGCTGCCGAAACGGATGATGTGCGAGATGCCCCGGGTCGAACGCACGGGAACGATGGACTGTTGCGGCTGTTGGGGCCGGAAAAACACATAGCGCGGGAACATGGGCTCGACCACCGTTTCCATGCCTGTGGGGGATTTTTTCAGTCTTTTGTATTGGGGGAGATAGCTGTCGAAGGCTTGTCGATTCAGATGCTGCTGCGCCACGGACTCCTGCCCTGGGCGCGTATATGCCAGGAACCATGGATGTATATCCGCCACCAGATCTGCGGAGATTGCTTCCGAATTAATTTCTGTTGGCGTTGATATATCGATAGTCATTTTTTATCCTGGGCGCGGAATCTACCACGCGTATGTGCGCCTATCTGCGGCTGAAGTGGCAAATGGCACGAAGCAAATGTGTGGGACAAACTGGGCCGTGTTGTGATGTGGAACGCTTGATCGCATGGCTTCCGAGTTGACTTGGCAACCTTGTACGAAATGCTGAACAACAGACGTTTCGTGCTGTAGGCCTGGGCCAATGGGAAGGATAGGTCGGTTACCCTATTTTAGCTAGACAAAACGAGGAATTATGTAGGCAAATGTTAGCTCTTCGATGGGGTGCCGGCCATGCATCACACGCACTGTGCGATTGCAATCTTGGCTGCGGTCCGGATGGGCTGCACGCCATGTGGGGCATGCCGTGCGCTCCTGGCGGGGCGGGCTGGTCGTTGCCACCTCTGGAGAGTCCAGGTGCAAGGTGGCAAGACTGCCCCAGGTCATGGCTGGAAGAATCGCAGGCTGGCGTGAACGCGAGACGGCCGGTCACGGCCATATGTTTCCAATTGAGTCGTCAGTTACAGGTTTGCAGTTTACACGTGCTTTGGATGCTGATAAGGGAAGACTTCAATTTTCCAGCGGTGACGGCATTGGCAGCCTCACTGACTTCAACCGAGTTTCGGTCAGAATGCCGAAATCGTGGCTACGGTGGAACGCCTGCATGCTGCCCTCCGAAGATCCGATTTGCGCCGCGCGTTCATGTCCAAACGGAGATGGGTTGAGATGGCCATCGCTGCTGGGTAACGTCTCATTAAAGGCGGTTTGAATTCATATCGTTTGCAGGAATCACATTTATGGATTCATGAAGTTTTAATTGATTTTATGTATCGATGTGGACGTCTGCGCGTCAGAAGTGGCATGGCTTGCATGAAGCAGGTACTGATAATGCCGGAGCTTTTTGGAAGTTTGATATAAGAAAATCAATCTAGCAAATGAATTAATCAATCTTGGTTAGTTTTAAAGAGTCGGAATGTTTTTATTATTGGCAATCTGACAATGATGTTTGGCAATCAGAGCTCAGCTGGGGGCTTCCTGAAGCCTGCAACGGTCGGTCCAGTTCGTCTGCTCATGTGCTCGTGGTGAGGCTTGTGATGACTGCGCAGCCGGCGCCCATCGACGGTCGCACTCCTGGTGTGCGTGCTGCTGGACAGCACCGCTGCCGGGGCAGGTTGGCCCGCGCTTGCAGACGGGGTGGCCGGCGAGGCGGGGCAGTGATTGAGGGCGTTGCTCGCGCCGGTTGGCGGGGAAGAGGCTGATGATCGTTGACAAGGATCAGCGCGAACCGTGATCGTGCTTTTTTCGTCTGCGGTGGTCGGCAAGCTTGTTTTTCGCCCGTGCTCCAGAGGCGCGCGCGGTATGCGTTGAGCGCACCGGTCGGAGGCGTCGAGAAAAAGCATCGCAATGTGATGTAGCGTAATCTTATAATTATTGTTTCTATTAGATACATTAAAAGTGAGCACTGATGTCATCCAGTGTGTGCGCAATAACTGGGTATGCCCAACCTGCACCGATTCCCGTTAACTAACGGCAGTTTGGCAACGTGGAATGGCACGCTTCAGGCGCATCGGCATTTGGGGCAGCTATTGAAGCGAATGGGTCACGGCCACGGCCACGCGTTGTGGGGCCGTGGCCGTTCGTATTGCCCGCAGGCTTGCGGGCGACAAACGGTGCTGGGGGTCAATTCGGGGTCAGGCCAGAGCGGTATCCAGCATCATCATCAGCACAAAGCCAATCATCAAGCCCGTGGTTGCAAACACTTCGTGGCCCTTGCGGTGGGACTCGGGAATGATTTCGTGGCTGATGACAAACAGCATGGCGCCGGCGGCAAAGCCCAGGCCCCAGGGCAGCAGCATGGCGGAATGGCCGACGATGGAGGCCCCGATCACGGCGCCCACGGGTTCGACCAGGCCCGAGGCCATGCCGATGGCTACGGCCAGAAGCCGGCTATAGCCTGCAGCCAGCAGCGCGGCGGCGACGACAAAGCCTTCGGGCACGTCCTGAATGGCAATGCCTATGGCCAGCGCATTGGCGCGCAGGCCTTCATTGCCCGCATAACCGACGCCGATGGCCAGGCCTTCGGGAATGTTGTGCAGGGCAATCGCGATCACAAACAGCCAGGTGCGGCGCAGCTGCTGGGCGCTTGCGCCTTCGCGCCCCTTGATGAAATGTTCGTGCGGCAGCAGCTTGTCCATGGCCAGCAGCACCAGGCCGCCGAGCAGTATGGCCGTGCCTACCGATCCGCTGGCGGCCCAGGCGCTGCCGCCGGCGGCACGCACTGCATCCAGGCCGGGAATCACCAGCGAGAACGCACAGGCTGCCAGCATCACGCCCGCGCCAAAGCCAAACAAGGTGTCCTGCAGGCGTTCTGAGGGGCGCTGGGCCAGCAGCACCGGCAAGGTGCCCAGCGCCGTGGCCAGCGCGGCCACGCCGCCCGCTAGCAGGGCGCCGCGGGCCGCGGGATTGTTTTGCAAGCCATTCCAGACGAGCGCGCAAAGCGCCCAGACGCCCAGTGCCGAAATTGCCAGGCCTATCCAGGTCTGAAGCCGCAAGCGTTGCCCACGCGGCGCACCGCTGGGGCCTGGGGCAGGCGTAGAGCGCTCATCCATGCAGGTGTCCTGTCAAGCTTGCAGCGCCAGGGCGTAGCGACGTGCCACCTCGGCCCAGTCGATGACGTTGTAGAAAGCCGCGATGTATTCGGGGCGACGATTCTGGTATTTCAGATAATACGCATGTTCCCAGACGTCGAGGCCAAGAATCGCGGTATTTCCCGAACCAATGCCCACCATCGCGGGATTATCCTGATTGGCGCTGCTCTCGACCATGAGCTTGCCAGCCTTGTCCACGCTGAGCCAGGCCCAGCCGCTGCCGAAGCGGCTCAGCGCGGCCTTGGTGAACGCGGCCTTGAATGCGTCGAGGCCGCCCAGATCGGTGTCGATGGCGCGTGCCAGATCACCCTCGGGCGTGCCGCCGCCCTGGGGCGACATGACTTTCCAGAACAGGCTGTGATTGGCGTGACCACCGCCGTTGTTGCGCACGGGCGCGCGCAGCGCTTCGGGCAGCGACTCGACCTGGGCAATCAGTGCGTCTATGGACAGCTGCGCATATTCGCTGCCTTCCAGCGCCGCATTGAGGTTGTTCACATAGGTCTGGTGGTGCTTGGTGTAATGGATCTCCATCGTCTGCGCGTCGATGTTCGGCTCCAGGGCGTCGTAGGCGTAGGCCAGCTTGGGCAGGGTATGGGGCATTCGGGAGGACCTTTGATGTGCTTGAAATGCGTGAAAGGGAGAGCGGACGGCGGTGTGATTCAAAGCCGGTTGCCGTCCGTCATCCATCCTAAATGAGAATCATTACTAGCACAAAGCCCACGCGGGCGTCATTGACATAGCCCAGGGAATGCCATTGCCGTCGTCGGGCTGCTCCGGGTGGAGCAACGCCGACGAGGAATGCTCAGAGCTTGCGCAGCCGCTCGAGCGCGGCATGTAGCGTGGCGTCTTCTTTCGCAAAGCAAAAGCGCACCACGCGCTGATCGAAGCCATCGCCATAGAACGCCGACAGCGGAATCGCGGCCACGCCGATCTCGCGCACCAGCCAGTGGCAGAACTCGGCTTCGCTCAGGTCGCTGACGGCCGAGATGTCCACGCACTGGAAGAAGCTGCCGGTGCAGGGCAGCAGCTTCAGGCGCGATCCTTCGAGACCGGCGCGGAACAGGTCGCGCTTGGCCTGGTAGAAGGCCGGCAGGCTCTGGTAGCGCGCAGGCTCGGCCATGTAGTTGGCCAGGCCATGCTGCATGGGCGTGTTCACCGTGAACACATTGAACTGGTGCACCTTGCGGAACTCGGCCATCAGCGCCGCGGGCGCGGCCACGCTGCCGACTTTCCAGCCGGTGACGTGGAAGGTCTTGCCAAAGCTCGAATTGATGAAGGCGCGCGCCGCCAGCCCCGGAAAGCGCGCCGCGCTCTGGTGCTGGGCGCCGTCGAACACCATGTGCTCGTAGACCTCGTCGCTGATCAGCAGCACATCGGTGGGCGCGAGCAGTTCTTCGAGCGTGCGCATTTCCTCGGCCGTCCAGATGGTGGCGCTGGGGTTGTGCGGCGTGTTGATGATCAGCAGCCGGGTGCGCGGCGTGATGGCGGCGGCTATTTTTGCGAAGTCCGGGCGGAAGGTATGCGGCGTCAGCGGCACGCGCACCGCCACGCCGCCGGCCAGCGCGATGTTGGGGATATAGCTGTCGTAGCAAGGGTCGAGGACGATGACCTCATCGCCGGGGTGCACGCAGGCCAGGATGGCCGTGAGGATGCCCTGGGTCGCGCCGGCGGTGATGGTGATTTCGCTGTCGGGGCTGTAGCTGCGGCCATGCAGCGCCGCGATCTTGGCGGCCACCGCCTGGCGCAGCGCCGGCACGCCGGGCATGGGCGGGTACTGGTTGTGGCCGGCGCGCATGGCCTGGTCCACGGCATCGATCAGCGCCGGGTCGCAGGCAAAGTCGGGAAAGCCCTGGCCCAGGTTCACGGCCTGGTGCTCGGCGGCCAGCGCCGACATCACGCTGAAGATCGTGGTGCCTACCGCGGGCAGCTTGCTGGTGAATTGCGGAGTGCGGGGAATTGCAGAGTTCATGGAGCAACAGAAACGAGAGCGCGCCGGCCACCGGGGCGCGGCGCGGGCCAATCGGATAGGTCAGAGTTCGTAGTCGGCCACATGGCCGTTCATGGCACGCACCACCAGATCGCGGCTGAGGCGGTCGCTGAGCAGCTCGGCGAACTTGTAGACGAAGTTGCGCATATAGGCGCCGCGCTTGAAGGCCACGCGCGCGACGTTCTGGCCAAACAGGTGGCCCATGGGGCGCACCACCAGATCGTTGGCGATATCGTCGCGCATCGCCATCTCGGCAACGATGCCTATGCCCAGGCCCAGGCGCACATAGGTCTTGATCACGTCGGAGTCAATGGCCTCGAGCACCACGCGCGGCTGCATGCGCCGGGCGGTGAACGCCTGGTCGATCTTGTTGCGGCCGGTAAAGGACGGGTGGTAGGTGATCAGCGATTCGTGGGCGATGTCGTCCAGCGAGATGCGCTCTTTCTGCGCCAGCGGGTGCTGCGGCGGCACCACCAGCACATGCTCCCACTCGTAGCAGGGCAGGGTCACGAGCTCGGGGTAGTCGGACAGCGATTCGGTCGCCATGCCGATTTCGGCGATCTCGTCGATCACCATGCGCGCCACTTCCGCGGGTGTCGCCTGGTGCAGGCTGATGTTGACCTTGGGATAGATCTCGCGCAGCTTGGCCACCGACGGCGGCAGCACATAGCGCGCCTGGGTATGGGTGGTGGCGATGCTCAGCGTGCCGCTGTCCTGGGCACTGAATTGCTCGCCTATGCGCTTGAGGTTGCCCACCTCGCGCATGATCAGCTCAATGCTTTGCAGCACATGCTGGCCGGGCTCGGTGATGCGCTTGAGGCGCTTGCCATGGCGCGCGAAGATATCCACGCCCAGCTCTTCTTCGAGCTCGATGATGGCCTTGGAGACCCCGGGTTGCGACGTATGCAGGGCCTTGGCCGCCTCGGTGAGATTGAGGTTGCGACGGGCGGCTTCCTGAACGAAGCGAAATTGATGCAGGTTCATATCTGATTTCTGCTAAAAGCGTCCGTCATTATGACGCATTTGTCTAACAAGAACACTTCTTGTGACGTCTGTGTGGCGCCACGTCACACCGCCGCCGGCCCGGGCTCCGTGGCGATCTGCGCCAGCAAGGCCGTCAGCCGCGGATCCTCGCCCACCGATGGCTGGACTTCCACGGCGATGTCGGGATGGCGCGCCTGCAAGTCGGCCACCAGCCGGGGAATGTCTTCTCGCGCATGCTTGCCGGTGCCCAGGAACATGGGCGTGATGCGCAATTGCCGCACGCCCTGGGCGATGAGCTGGTCGGCCGCCTCGGCCAGGCCTGGCTCGGTCAGCTCCAGATAGGCGCAGCAGCAAGGGGTTTGCGGCTGGGCCTGGGCGATGCGCGCCTGCACGGCTTCGATGGGCGCGCGCCACAGCGGATCGCGCGAGCCATGGCCCAGCAGGATCACGCCGCAAATCGGTTCGGAGGTGGTGGTCATGTTCATGTTCAACGCCTGAGTACCAGCCAACCGAATGCGGCCAGTGACAGCAGGCTGTAGATAAAGCCCGGCGCCGCGGCCGTGAGCCAGGGCAGCCAGTTCTGCAGGTTGCCGACATAGCCGAAGACGTTGTTCAGCAGGAAGAAGCTGATGCCGGCCATCACGCCGCCAAACACATAGGCGGCAATGCCGCCCGAGCGGAAATGCAGATAGGCAAAGGGCAGCGCCAGCACCACCATCACCAGGCAGCTCAAGGGGTAGAACACCTTGCGCCAGAACTCGATTTCATAGCGCTGTGCGGACTGGCCGTTGGCCTCGAGATGGCGCACGTACTGGAACAGGTCCAGCGTCGCCATGCGGTCGGGCTTGAGCAGCGACGCCGAGACCATTTCCGCGCTGATGCGCGTGGGCCACTGCAGCGACTGCTGCTGCACGCGGTCCAGCCTTGCCTGGCCGCCTTCGACCACATAGGTGCTGCGCGCCACGTTGCGCAGCTCCCAGACATCGTTGCCGGCGTCCACGACCGCGCTTTCGGCGCGCGTCTGCGAGGCCATGTGCCCCTGGGCGTCGAACTCGAAGATGCGCACGCCCACCAGCTCGCCACTCGCGTTCAGCGCATTCACGTTCACTGCCACCGAGTGATCGCCCTGGCGCTCCTTGAGCCAGGCACCCGTGGCGCCGATGGTCGACAGCCGGCCCAGCTGGCTGGCCTTGACGGTCTGCGCCAGGCGTTCGGCGGCCGGCGCGAGGTAGTCGCCGACGGCAAAGGTCAGCACCACGAAGCCGCAGCCCAGCACCAGCAGCGTGCGCAGCGCCATCCACGGGCCCATGCCACTGGTGCGCATGATGGTGAACTCCGAGCTCTGCGCCAGCCGCGCCATCACGAAGATGGTGCCGATGAGCACGGTGATCGGCAGCAGCTCGTAGAGGTGGCTGGGCAGGCTCAGCAGCACGAACACCAGCGCGTGCGAGGGCCTGTAGAGCTCGCCACCGGTGCGGCTGACCGAGCGCAGTTCGTCTATCAGGTCAAAGAAGAAGAACAGGCCCAGGAAGGCCAGCGTCACGAAGGCCACGGCCGTGAGCGCATCGCGGTAGATCAGGCGGCGCAGGACTTTCATTGCACGGCTTCCTTGCGGCGGTTGGTCCAGAGGGATCGAATCGACCAGCGATGGTGGCGCGCGGTGAGCACGCCCAGCGCGCACAGCAGCGTGCCGCCGTGCAGCAGCAGCAGAAAGCTCAGCGCGCCGACCTTTCCGGCACCGACCCAGCTCTGGCCCAGGGTCATGAAGTTGTAGTAGACGATGAATGCAAACAGCGCAATCATCAGGCTGGAGCTGCTGCCGGCACGCGGGTTCACGCTGGCCACGGCCAGGCCCAGCACAATGAAGTTCAGCGCCGCCAGCGGCAAGCCCAGGCGCCATCCGAATTCGGCCTGATAGGCTGTGTCCGCGCTGTTCCACAGCGTATGCGTGTACTGGCTGCGCGCCGATGCATCGTCGCCTATGCCGCCGCTGCTTTCACCCAGCTGCAGGCCGTATTTCTTGAATTCGCTGATCTTCACGCCGGGCGCGCCGGTCTGCGTCTCCACGCGCTGGCCGTCGGTCAATATCACCGTGCGCTGGCCGTTTTCCACCACCAGGCGCGCGCTGCGCGCCGAGGTCACGGATTCAGAGCGGCCATCGTTGGTGACGATGAAGACATTGCTTGCGGCATCGGCGCCCGGCGTTTCCTTGTCGATGAAGAAAACGCGCGAGCCGTCGGACGATTCCTGGAATTCCCCGGGCGCGATGCGGTCAATATCGCTGCGCTGCGAATACTGCGTTCTGAGCTGCTGCACCTGCTGGTTGGACCAGGGCCAGACCACCGTCGCCAGCACCGCGATCACCGCCACGACGGGCCAGGCAAAGCGCAGCAGCGGCGGCAGGAAAGACACCAGTCCACGGCCGCTGGCAAACCAGATGACCATCTCGCTGTCCCGGTACATGCGCGAGAGAGACCCCACGACGGACACGAACAGGCTGAGCCCCAGAATGGTCGGCAACTGGCCCAGCACCGTGAAGCCCATCACCATGATGACGTCCGAGGGATTGACGTTGCCGCGCGCCGCCTGACCCAATGTGCGAATCAGCATCATGGTCATGACGACAGTGACCAGCACCACCAGGGTGGCGCCAAAGCTGCGGGCCAGCTCTTTGCGAATGGTTGAATCGAATAACATTGGCTGAAAAGGAAAACGCCGATTATGAACTTTGATCTCAAGGCCCTGACCATCGCGGCTGCCGCCAGCGAAAAATGTGACCTGTTGGTGCTGCTCGTTGCCGAGCCCACGCCCGCTGCGTCCGATCCCCTGTCCTCACTGGTGGCCCTGGCCCTCAAGCATGGCGACTTGCAGACCGAGGCGGGCAAGTCGTTGTCGCTCTACCATCTGCCGGCGATTGCCGCGCGTCGGGTGCTGCTGGTGGGCGCGGGCGATGGCTCGGCCAAGGCGGTGCGCAAGGCGCTGGCCGCCGTGGGCCCGGCGCTCAGCGCGCCTGCGCTCAAGCGCGCTGTAGTGTGCTTCAGTTTTGATGTCCCTGCGGCGGCTTTGACTGCTGCCGTGCAGGCGCTGGCCGATGCAACCTACGTGTTCCTGGCCACCAAGCCCTCGGCCAAGCCCTGCAGCCTGGAGAAAATCGTGCTGGGCGTGCCGGCCAAGGCGCCGCTGCAGTCGGCGTTCGACTGCGGCGTGGCGCTGGTGCTGGGCCAGGGCACGACGCGTGAATGGGCCAATCGCCCCGCCAACCACGCGACGCCCACGCGTCTGGCCGACGCGGCCAAGGCGCTGGCCAAGCTGCCCGGCATCGAGTGCAAGGTGCATGGTCCGGCCGAAGTCGCGAAGCTGGGCATGGGCGCATTTCTTGCCGTGGCCCAGGGCTCGGAAGAACCCCTGCGCCTGATCGAGCTGCACTACCAGGGCGGCGCCAAGGGCGAGGCGCCCGTGGCGCTGGTGGGCAAGGGCATCACCTTCGACACCGGCGGCATTTCCATCAAACCGGCGGCCGAGATGGATGAGATGAAGTTCGACATGGGGGGCGCGGCCAGCGTGCTGGGCGTGTTCCGTGCGCTCGCCGAGCTGCGTCCGGCAATCAATGTCGTGGGCCTGATTCCGGCCTGCGAGAACATGCCCGACGGCCGCGCGGTCAAGCCCGGCGATGTGGTCACCAGCATGAGCGGCCAGACCATTGAAGTGCTCAACACCGACGCCGAAGGCCGGCTGGTCCTGTGCGATGCGCTGACCTATGTGGCGCGCTTCAAGCCGCGCGCGGTGATCGATATCGCGACGCTCACCGGGGCGTGCGTGGTCGCGCTGGGCGGGCTGCGCAGCGGCCTGTTCTCCAACGACGACGCGCTGGCCCAGGCCTTGGAACAGGCCGGCGAGGCGTCGCAGGATCTGTGCTGGCGCATGCCGCTGGACGATGAGTACGCCGAAGGCCTCAAGAGCAATTTTGCCGACATGGGCAACGTCGCCGGCCGCGCCGGTGGCGCCGTGACGGCCGCCAAGTTCCTGCAGCGCTACGTGGGCGACATGGCCTGGGCGCATCTGGACATTGCCGGCACGGCCTGGAAGGGCGGCGCCGCCAAGGGCTCGACCGGCCGGCCCGTGGGCCTGCTGGTGCATTACCTGCTCGAAGCCGCGAAAACGGCAGCAGCGGCACCAGCGGCCAAGGCGCCCAAGGCCGGCAAGCCCGTCAAGGCGACGAAATCGGCCAAGGTGCTGGCTTCGGCCGACGCCGCTGCAGCGGCCAAGGCCATCGCACCCGAGGCCGAGGCGCCGCATGCCGCGACCGGCCCGCTGGTGTGACATCGGACGCTGCCCAGCCCATGACCGAAGTCGCCTTTCATTTCAACGCGCCCGATAGGCTGGCCTATGTCTGCCGCTTCGTGCGCAAGGCCATGCGCAGCGATGTGCGGGTGGTGGTGAGCGGGCCGCCGGCGGTGACCCAGGCGCTGTCGGCCATGCTCTGGAAGCTGTCGCCGCCCGACTTCCTGGCGCACGCCTGCGAGGGCGATGACGCGCAGGTGTTCGCGGCGTCGCCGGTGGTGCTGGTGCAGGACGAGCGCTGCGCGCCGCACCAGGAGCTGCTGGTCAATCTGTGGGACAGCGTGCCCGCGCACTTCGCGCCATTTGCGCGCGTGGTCGAGGTGGTGAGCGCCAGCGACGAGCAGGACCGGGCCCAGGCCCGCCTGCGCTGGAAGCACTACGCGGGCCTGGGACTGAACATCGTGCGCCATGATCTGGTGCTGAAAGGTGCGTGATGGACTTGCCCGCAAACAAGGCGCCGCCGCGCTATGTGCCAACCCTGACCGAGGTGGTGACCGAGCCCGATGAGGCCGGCGTTGCGCCCCCGCTGCCGGCGCCTGAGGCCGCAGCGCTGAGCATGCCGGTGGCACCGGCCATGCCGGCTACACCGGTTACACCGGTTACACCGGCTGCGCCGCCTGCGCCCGCCATGCCCGCCAGCCGCTATCCGCTGGCCGAGACGGTGCTGCCCAACCCGGCCGATGAGGAGGAGCCCGAACCCGGCCCTGAATTGGACGCCGCGGCCTGGGCCCAGGTGCAGATGCAGGCCGAGGAGCGGCTGGTGCAGCGCCTGCTCGAGCGCGTCGAGGGGGTGCTGGACCAGCGCCTGCGCGAGTCGATCGCCCAGGTGGTGCAGGAGCAGACGCGGTCGCTGACGCTGCGCCTGCAGGAAGAGCTTGAATCGGTGCTGCGCCAGACGGTGCAGGAGGCGCTGGCACAGGAGCGCGCATCGCACGAGGGCGCTGCCAGCCAGGAGCGCCGCTAGGCTGCGGGCTTGACGCGCCGCAGGCTGCGGGTTGGCTGGCGGCTAACGCGCCGCCAGGTGGTACTCGGGGTTCACTATCTGCGTCGGCGCGCCGTTGATGAAATTGACCACATTTTCAAAGGCCGCGCCGAAATACAGCTCGTAGCTATCCTGTTCGACATAGCCCAGGTGCGGCGTGCAGATGCAGTTCTCCATGCGCAGCAGCGCATGGCCTTGCAATATGGGTTCGCTTTCAAACACATCGATGGCCGCCATGCCGGGACGGCCGCGCTGCAAGGCCGCGACCAGCGCATCGGGCGCGATCAGCTCGGCGCGCGACGTGTTGACCAGCAGCGCCGTGGGCTTCATCAGCGACAGGTCGTCCAGGCCAATCATGTGCTCGGTGGCTTCATTGAGGCGCAGGTGCAGGCTGATCACGTCGCACTGCGCAAAGAACTCCTCGCGCGTGGTGGCCGCCTGGTAGCCGTCGGCCAGCGCCTCGGCACGCGACGCATCACGCCCCCAGATGCGCACGTTCATGCCGAATGCGCGGCCATAGCCGGCGACGATGCGGCCTATGCGCCCGTAGCCCCATATGCCCAGGGTACGCCCGCGCAGCACATTGCCCAGCGCGAAGTTCGGCGGCATGGACGCGGCCTTGAAGCCCGACTGCTGCCAGGCGCCATGTTTGAGGTTGGAGATGTACTGGGGCAGGCGACGCATCGCGGCCATGATCAGCGCCCAGGTCAGTTCCGCGGGCGCCACCGGCGAGCTCACGCCTTCGGCAATCGCCACGCCGTTGTCGGTGCAGGCCTGGACGTCGATATGCGTGCCCACGCGGCCGGTCTGGGCAATCAGCTTGAGCCGCGGCAGCTTTTCTATCAGTTGCCGGGTGATCGCGGTGCGGTCGCGAATCAGCACGATGATGTCGGCATCCCGCAGGCGCACGGAAAGCTGGCCCAGGCCTTTGACGTTGTTGGTGTACACCTTGGCGTTGAGCGCGTCGAGGCGGCTGGCACAGTGCAGCTTGCGTACAGCGTCTTGGTAGTCGTCCAGGATAACAATATTCATTCTTACGATACCCGTCTAAGTGCCCGCGTTTAAAGGAAAATTCAACGCAAGTTGTTGATTGCCATAGAGCTATGGCCCCTGACGATTCGTTGCAGCACATCACGCCACCGTCAGCGCGTCGCCTGTACACTTCGCCATTTGGCGTAGCTTTTGGCGTAACCTTTATCCCGAGGGTTGAAAAGCTACGCCGACAGGAACGGCGATGTATTTTGACGCGCGAGTAGCAAAGGCGCTGCAGCCTGATGCCTATATTGTCATACAAGGTTGCCCGGGCCTGCGCTTGGAAGCGAGTAACGCAGGTAAAAGCTGGATCTACCGATATAAATCACCGGTGGATTCCCGAATGCGGCAGTTCAAGTTTGGGCAATGGCCGGCAATGCCATTCACCGGGGCCGTCGCTCGGTGGGAGAGCCTGCGTCAGATGCGTGATGCTGGCCGGGACCCCTCGCTCGAGCGCAAGGCTGAGCGGCTGGGCAAGCGGGCAGCCGCGGTTGAGGCAAAGGAGGGGCTCTACACGGTCGAGCGACTGGTTGAAGACTACTTGACCGAATACATCGATCTCAGCCGTGATGCAGCAAACGCGAAGGCGCTGAAGTCGCGGCTTACCCGGGGCACGGCCTCAATCGCTCATCTGGAGCCATCGGCGGTTACGCGCAGCATAGCTTTTGAAACGATCAAGGCAGCATCCGACAGGCCCGTGATGGCTAACAGCTTGCGCCAAGAGCTCGGTGGTGCATGGGACTACGCTCACGACTCAGGGCGGCTGGACCCTGACGTGCCCAACTGGTGGCGACAAATCCTCAAGCGCAAGCTGCAGAGCAAAGGTCAGCTGCGAGACGGGGAGCACAAGGGCTCAGACAAGCGGGTGCTGGAGGAAAGCGAGGTGGGGAGGTTGATCGTGGCCGACTATCCCAAGCTGTCGCCAGCGATACAGGACGTGCTTACGCTGTATCTTTGGACATGCGCCCGGGGTGCGGAGATTTGCGCATTGCACGCAAGCCACATCAGAGAAGAGGACGGGGTTCTGTGGGCCATGTTGCCCAGGAGCCAGACGAAGAACAAGAAGCGTGACAGCGCCACGGATTTCCGGGCGCCGCTGGTAGGCCGCGCAGCCGAAGTTGTCAAACGCCGCATGGCCGCCTACCCTGGTGGGTTCCTGTTCCCGGGCAAGCATGCCTCTGGCCACATCCAGCAGACGAACGTGCAGACGCAGGTTCACTCGAGGCAGCCCTACAGCAAGACGCGACCGGAATGGGTCCGCGACCGGCTCGAGGTCACGCACTGGTCTCCGCACGATCTGCGCCGCACGGGCCGGACGATGCTTGCGCAGATCGGTTGTCCGGAGGAGGTGGGCGAAGCCATCCTGGGGCACGTCACTGCCGGCGTAGCTGGCGTCTACAACCGCTACCGCTATGACGCCGAGAAGCTGCATTGGCTTCGGCGCCATGCGGACAGGCTGGAGGCCATCGTTCATGCTGCCGCCAGCGAGGGCGCCTGATTTGGCCCGGCCTTGCGCGGCTTTGGCGCCCCTGTGTTGCTGGGCGGCAGAAGGTCAGAGACAGGGCGCTTTTCAGCCCAGGCATCAAGGTCGCTGACCAGCCAGCCAACGCGGTTCGGACTGAGCTGTCTAGGCTTTGGGACGCTGCCTTTCGCCAGCAGGCGGTCGAACGACGACACGGACAGGCTCAAGAGTTGCGCCGCGATCTCTTTGGTGACGACGCGGGGGGATATTGCTACGGTGGTCATTTTGGTCCAGTCGTAAAAAAGCCCGCTTGCTGGGCGGGCTGGTCAAAGTCGGGTGTGCGGCGGCTCATAGGTCGGGCGCCCCGCTGCGGTCGCGCCAGTAGGCTTGGGCGAAGTCTGCTGGGAACGGTGTGGGCTGCGGGCGGGGCTCGGCCTGGCCTAAGTACAGCGGGTGCCACTCGTCGGGCTTCGCGTCGCGCAGCATCTTGCCTTCAGAAGAATTGGCGTGCACCGGCCCTTCGTACAGGCCGTCGCGCAGTAGGCGCACCCAGAACAGCGGCTTGCGCTCCTGCGCGGCTGGTGGCCATGGGGCTGCTGCGAGAACAGCGCTCAGGTTGTCCATCGCAACCATGTCGGAGTCGCCCCAATCGTGTTCGCTCACGAAATTGGCCAATGCCTGCTCGGCATCCTCCAGCAGTTGCCGCTCCACGGCCTTCCACCCTGGCGGCACGCGGCCCATGGCCAGCACCTGGGCTGCGGTGTAGAGCAACGTGCCGGCTGGAAGCGGCTGACGCAGCGACACGTGTGCGACCTCGCGGCCACCGGGCACCAGCGCCTGCATCGTGTAGACGCTGCCCGCTGGCTCTACGCCCGCCGACAGTGCGCCGCGACCGGCAAGGAAGAACTGCGCGCACAGGGCGGCCTGGGCCGTTCCCCACACGCCCATGGTCCTGGCCAGATCCTCGAATGCCGGGTTGTCGTAGGGCTCGCCCTCGCGGACGTTCTCGGGTGCGGGTAGGGTGCCCGCGGCTCGCATTTCGCACGGCCCCAGCACCTTGAGATAGGGCGTGCTGATGCCGGAAAAAACATGGCTGTACCAGGAATCGCAGTTGGCCTTGTAGCACGCGGGCGCTATCGTGGGCGGCTCGTCGTGCCAGCCCTCGTGCTCGACCCAGTACCACTTGCCATCCTCGTATGCCTCGCGGCTCTGTTGGTCTTGTGCTGTAGTCATGGCTGGTCTTTCTGCGCTGCTGCGCGCTGTGCGCGGCGCGCGTCGTCAATCTGTAGGTTGATCGCCCCGCGACCGAATCCGTCCGTCGCCCGGATGCCTTCGCCGCAGTGCGGGCAGGTGGGGACGTGCCGCCGGTCGCGCCAGGCACGCTCCACCTCGCGCGCTGCGATCAGGTGAATGTGCTTCGCCTTTTCTTCGGCGACACGCGCCTGCCTGGTCTGTATGTCGGCAGCGATGCGACCCCAATCCTGAGTAAGAAGCCGCAGCGCGAAGAACGCGCTGATCTGCTTGCCGCAAAGCAGGCACATCACCACCTCACCGTTGTCGTCCAGCTCGAATTGCTTGTGCTGGCACACCTCGCGGTCGTACTTGTTGTGCCGCTGGTAGGTGATGCGGAAATCGCCAAGGTCCACGACTTCGGCCATCACGCGTCTCCTGCCTGTTGGGCGGCCAAGCGCCTATCGGCCGCTGCATCCAGCTTGTCGCCTCGCAACTCGTCTCCAATGCCGTCGATCACGCTCCAATGCTGACCACGGCGCACCAGCCGATACCGCGCCGCGTCGCGTGCATCCTCCTGAGCCTGGACGGGCACGGCCGTTGCCTGGGCAATTGCAGCCGCGTGCTTCAACCGTGCAATCTCGGTGCGCAGCACGCACATGGGCGACATGTTCTCGTGCGGGTGGCTTCGGGTGCAGCCCTGGGCCTGGGCGGGCGCGGCGATATTGCAAAACGCTGCGCGCAATCCGTCCTTGATTTCATCCACGTCATCCTGACCAATCGCGCCATCGGAAATTGCACGATGAAAGGCCAGCGCCATTTCGTCGGTGACTTCCAGATCGCGCCCCTGGCCCGCAAGCTGGGTTGCATGCTCCTGCGCCGGGGCGAACGGGTCGGGCTGCGCTGCATCCAGCGCCTCAAGCCTGTCGCGCGCGGCACCGAACATGCGCCGCACCGTGGCGAGCGATGTGTGCATGGCCTCGTAGTGGCTGCGCACCTCATACTCCACATCCGCGACGATTGCAGGAGAGCATTCCAGCCGCAGAGCGTTCAACGCACGTTGCAGGCGCTCAGGCAGTTTCCCATCCCACTCGGCCACCGGCACTGCCACGGCCTGCGCCGGGGCGGCGGCAAGCGCGGCGCGAATGGCGACTAGCTCCTTCCACAGCACGCGCTCGACCAGGCCCGCTTCGCGGCGCGCGCCGGTATCGTCAATCACCATCCAGACGCCATCGGCCGGCGCGTCCAGCTCGAAGCCCAAGTTCTCCATCCAGCCATCCGGCACTGCCACGCCTGCGGGCGCTGGTGGGGCGGCCTGCAGCCGCTTCAGTTCATGCAGAACCAGCACCACCGAATCGCTCTCGGAAGGGGTCAGTTCGTTTCCATCTGCCCGCGACTCCCACGCATCCAACTCCCGGATGGATGCATGCAGCGCGCCGGGCTCCACAGGGGTCAGCTGTGGGGCGGCTTGCAGGGCGGCGGCGATGCAGTCAATCACCAGGCGGCGCGAGTAGTGGGTGTTGATCCCGCTTTCGTCCTGCACATCCGGCGCTTCCAGGAACGCCTCGGGCTCCGCGCTCTGCTGCATGCACTCCCGCGCGGGCTGGGCGGCATAGCGCGCCTTGGCTGCCTCCCACGCCAACGCGGAGACATGCTCGTGCCGCCAAAGGCGCCGTGCTTCATCTGCGCTGTAGGCGTCCGGATACGTGCCGGAAAGCCATTGAATAAAGTCGTCTTGATCGGGCTGCGCGCCTGCATCATCTATTCCCCGCAAATCTGCGGAGATTGGCGCCGTAATCTCCGCATGCGCGGTAGGTTGTGTCTTGTGGGTCATGGTTTTATCCCCGTTTATTCGGTGGCAATAATTAATGGCAGGGGAGGAATGTCAGAAATGAGAAAGCCCGCAAGTGGCGGGCTGAGGATGTGTTTGGTTAGTAAGCTTTTGTTACATTGCTATATCCGCAATTAGGTTTCACTTTGTGAGCCGGTTGTGGTGAACCCGTAATTAACTATCAAAGGCAATTCATGGCTCATAGCGCAGCATCGATAATTGAAGTGGCACGAGCTGCTGGCGGTCCAATTGTTATTGGAGGTCAGACATCGACAGAACTTGTGATAGAGATCATCAGAAGCACGGCCGCACCAATCACTGTGAAAGCTGGTTCTCGGTCTACGGATTCGCTTGTCCGAATTGTTCGCTCAGGGGGCGACCGCATCACCGTTGATTTCAGCTGATTTGTTTCAGTAGTCAGCATGCTTGCCAGCAGGTGTTCGCCTGATCAATGCCCGCAAGGCAGGCCTTGACCTTCTTCGAGATGGATAGGAGCTCGGGCGCCGCAGCTGATGCAGCGCCGAGCGGCCGCCGGCTGAGCCGCGAGGTGCCCGCTGCATTTCACGGCCTTGACGCCATCGGGGTAGACTTGAATCACAGGCATGGAGCCGAAGTCGCGGCCGGCGCACGCGGCGCTGCCGTTGCTGCAGGCCATGCACATGGAGCCTTTGGGCTGGCAATTCATCGGTACGCCTCCCGTACTGCTGGCGCTGCTTGCAGGCGCTCAAGGTGGATTCGGACGGCGGCGGGGATCACTTTAGCCAGGTCGGAGGTCATGCCACGGACTTGCTGTGCATCACGGTGACTGAATGGGCGGCTGAATTCGAGGGCGTCACGCAATCGGCCTTCGGTCATTCGTGACAGGATGGTCACGGGGTCTTCGCCTCCACAGAACAGGGGCGCATTCCAGGTGCGCGAGCTGGCGCGCACGATGAGCTGTGCGGGGTAGAGGGAGTCCGCGCCTGCCTCGACCAGAACGGTGAGGTCTTCCATGTCCACCAGGTCGGTGATATGGATTGCGAGCAGCACCTGGGTTTGAATGACTTTCATGGGCGCTCCTTCGGTTGCTGCAATGCGGCAGGCAGTCCTTCGCCCAATGTCGTGCGGCCTTCACCGCCGAGGGCTTCGATCAGGTCGGGAATCAGCTTGCACAGCTCGCCCGTGGCGATGGCGACATAGGCGTCGAAACCGCCTTCGTCTTTGGCCTGGCCATCGAATACGGTTTCGAGGAATGTCAGCTTCTTGATGTGCAGGCCATCGGTCAGCAGCAGCGATACCCGGTCATCCCAGGTCAGCGCGAGCTTGGTTGGCAGCTTGCCGTCCTCGATGTGCGCTTTGACCTCATCGATATCCAGCGGATGCCGGCCGTAGCGCACAACTGACTTGGCTTCATCGGCGCTTTTCAGCTCGCACTCTTGATCGATGGTGAAGCCCACGGGCGGTTCCTGGCTCGACAGCCAGTGCGCCATTGCCGCCTGGGCCGCGGTCTGCGTGTCCAGCAGCGCCACGGCAAAACCCGGCATGCCGTCGACCAGCAGGGTCACCACTTCATCAGCGCGCGACTGGCTGCTTGTGTCCAGCACCAGAAAGCGCGCCTCGGGGTCGATCCAGATCCACATGCCACCCTGCTTGGTGAAGGCCATGGGCAGCAGGTCGAGCTTGGCTTCGTCCTTGAGCTCCTGCTTTTCCTTCTTGCCCGGCTTGCGACCCGTTTCGCGCTCGATTGCGTCGGCCTTCTCTTGCACCTTGCGGTTGAGCACGCTGGCGGGCAGCATCTTGCTCTCGCTCATGAAGCGCAGGATCCACTGGCCGCTGATGGATTCGGCGAACAGGCCTTCTTCCTCGCCGCGCGGCGGCACCCACCCGGCAGAGCGTTCCTGCGTGGCGCCGCATGGGGTAAATGGCGTGCGGCGCAAAGCTTCTTCGACGTCGAACAGGTCGGCCTGCCAGGTGGAGGCGATGCGGTAGATGATGAGACTTTTAAACATGGGGCTGAGGCTCCGTTGTTGAAACGATTTTTTCGATGGGCGTGACGGTCACCTGCAGCCAGCCAGCCTTGCGGGCCAGTTCTGCGCAGATCTCCGCAGCGTCGGCGAGGACATAGGGCTTGGCGCGCACCGGCTTCTGCCGCGCGTTGCGCAACCAGTCGGCGTCAATGAACTCCTTGGGCTGCTTGCCGTTCTGGAGCTCAAGCCGAGTCTTCTTCTGGTGAGCGACCTGCGCGGCCTCAAGGGCCCCAGGAGGCACGCCGGTCACGCGCCATCCCTTGTGGAACGACTCGTCTGCAGCCTTGGGCCGCTTTTTCTTCTGGGGGGGGGCGTCGGTGTTGACAGCCTCGCCGCGGTAGTTCACGAATTGCACAGGCATACGGACTCCGGAAAAACTAAGCCCGCGGCGTGGCGGGCTTGGGTGAGGGGGTGTTGGGCGGCTTCTTCTTCGCCTTCGCCGGCTGGCGCTGCTTGGGGCCTATCTGGGTCGCGCCGCAAGCGCACTGGTAGAAGCCTTTGATGGAGACGGTGAGGCGCTTGGCCTTGCTGGTGGGCTGCTGGACGTTCTCGGCCCACCGCCAGGCGTGGTCCCCGGTGATGGGGCATGCCTGCTTGGCGCGCTGGCGCTTGGCGATGGGGTCGATCACGGGAGGTGCTTGAGGCATCGCATCGTGCTTGCGTCCTCCCAGTCGACATGCTGGCCAGGCGGGCAGGCGCGCGCGCTACTGGCCGCGTGCCGCTGATCTGCCGCGCTGGCGCTGGGCTCCTGGGCTTCGGCGCTGCTGCAGGCGGAAAGGGCAAGGCAGATCAGCACCAGAAGGGCGGCAGCCAGCCAGGCGGTGGGGCGGTTGGGGGTGTGGTTCATGCGTTACTCCCTGCGCCGCGGGCTGCATCGATTGCGGCGCGCGGGGTGGCGAACACGCCGGGCTGGGTGATGTCGGTGGCAGGCCATTCAAGCCAGTAGCCTTGCTGCCCGGGTTCGGGGGATGCGAGATCCACTTTCCCGCCGTGCCGGACGATGGCGCATTCCTCGACCAAGAAATCCAGCCGGCCCGCGTCCTTGCGCAGCTCGACTGCCTTGGCCTTCGGACCTGCGACTGTGGAGGCGGTGACGCGGCTTTTGCCCTGGGCGGTGGCCGCTTCGAACTGTTCTCCAAGCACCGCGCCGGCTTGCTCTCCGTGTTTGCGCGCGACCTTGGCAGCATTGGTGGCCGAGACCTTGCCGTCGCTGACCATCCGCCGCACCACGATGCTCGCATCGCCTAGGGCAAGCATCTGCAAGACGTGCTCGGCCGTCTTGCCCACTTTCTTGCCGATCTGTGCAGGCGTCCAGTTGAAGGAGCGCAAGCGTTTGTAGCCCTCCGCAATCTCAACAGCTTTCAGTGGCTTGTTTGTGGCACTGGTGATAATCCGCGCGATCCGGTCTTCCTCGTTGCCCTCGAAGATCACGACATGGACGAGCATCTCGCCTGTCTTGGGGTTGCGCAACGGCGCGCCGCGTGCCAGGGCGCGCCCGATGGCTGCATGCCGGCGATGGCCGTCCACGACCCAGACGCCGCCTTCAGCGCGCACTCGCACTTCGAGGGGCGGATATTTCCCGCTGCCGACAATATGCTCGGTCAGCGCTTCAATGCTCTCTTCAAGTTCGGCGCCGGCCTGGCGCAGGTTGAAGTCCGGTTCAATATGGATGCTTTCGTACTGAACCTGCACGGCATCGGCGCGCCTGGCCTCATTGCTCGCGAGCATCTTGCGGATGGAGTTGGTCATGGGGGGCTCCAGAAAGAGAAAACCGCCTCAGTGGGCGGTTTAGTGATGGATGTTTGCGGCCACGGCATCGGGCCACGGGATTCCGCCGGCGACAGCCTGGCCCACGCGCTGGCGGCCAAGCGCGGTCATGGTCGGGTGAACGTGCAGGCAGCAATCGGCCGCGATCTCGAAGGTGTCGGCGGCCAGCAAGCAAACCGGGCACCGCATCGGCTGGTTGCGTGCCGAAGCAGGGCAGCACTCCTCAGCTTCGTCTGTGTCGAAGTACTTCTTTTTGCATGTTGAGCAGCGGATGATTTCCTCAATATGCCGCGGGCAGCAATCATCTGCGCTGCACTCGTCGTCATGCTCCTCTTCGCAGGACGGGCACTGGTAGGTGACGGTGCATCCGTTGTCTTGATCAACAGTTGGGTGCATGTTCGGCCCCGACGCATGAGCGTTGATGAGGCGGGTGAAGAAATCAGCGCTCATGGGAAAAGCTCCTAGATTGCGTCTGCGCTGCCTTCTGGCTGCGCGGGGTGGTTGTCGAGCAGCTGGCGCAGCTCGTCGGGGGAAAGGGGCGGCAGGACGGCTGGCGCTGGCAGCCCGTAGTGGCGGGCAGAGGTGCTCAGCACGCGCTGCGCGAGGGCAGGGTGGAGGTAGGTCATAGGTCGAAGAGAGAGCCGCGGGTGCCCGGCAAAGGCTGATCAGGGAGGGCGGAGAGGTGCCGGGCGCGGCTGAAAAGAAAAAGCCCGCGAGGCGGGCCGGGGATAAAGGGTGATGGCGGCAGGGCCCCCTATGCCCAGGCCTGACCAGTGCGGCGCGCACATACGCGAGCTGGCTTGACCATCATTGAAGCGTGCTGGGCTTGATTCCAGCTTTGGGCGCCGCGTGTCGCGTTTGTGCTTCGCTTCACTCTACGGTCCCGCGTGTCCATCCACGCCGCCACTTCAATGATGGCCCCGGCGCTTTGCGCCGAAGCTGTTTATTTATCCAGTTACTGTGATTCTATACAGTTATTGGCGCTTTGCAATCAAGTTGGCTTACACAGTGCAGGGCGGGTCTTGAATGCCTTCGAGCCCGCGGCGTCCGGCTGTACGGTCACCCACAAGCCTTTTGCGGTCTGCTCGATGTCGGTCACCTTGCCGGCGACGGGCGAGACGCCGCGAATGGTGCGCGCGTTCACGGCTTGGCCTTTTTTCAGTTCGGTCATGGTTTGTTGCCCCTCCTGTGGGCGGTGGTGGTTGGAAAGCAAAACGCCCTCTGGTGAGGGCGCTTTGGTTTTCGGTCTAGCTGTTCCCGGTTGCCCGGCTCCAGACCTCACATGCCCCATCCTTCGCGGTGCAGGGGCAGCACCTTCATGGCTCCACAACAGCGGGCATATGCCTCTTCTGCCTTCCCATCGTTTCCGACGCCGGTTGACCATCTGGCCGGTGTCGCTGCAACTGGTTCGTTGCTGCGATGGAAGAACTGTAGCGGTGCTAAATTAAATGGTCAATAGCTTTGCTAAACATTTTTATGGGATTTGTGTAGCGCAGCTTTATCCTCAAGGCGTAAAAAAACCACCCGAAGGTGGTTTCGTTGCCCGAGCGTCTATTGTCGGTGTTACTTAATGTCGCCTGTACACTGATATTCCTTGGTGACCTGACGCATGCTGCATCCACCAAAGCCACCGCCGGCATTGCATTGGCTGGTCGTGCCACCAAAAGCTTCTGCGCCGCTGTAGCCCCACGACTTGCAGCGCTTAGTCGCAAGTGTCACGGCCTGCTCCTCGTCCAAAATGGGTTGCTCCATTTCAGCGACCTGATACGACAAGCGCACAACCCCGTCGGCTTTGCTGCCGCCTGTAGGCGTCCAGTGCTTGTGCACTGCGCATCCACTCAGAGCAACGGCGAACAAAATGGCCAAAACTTTCTTCATGCTTATCCCCTTGTTAGTTTTCGACCGGGCGAGCGTATCAGGTTGTTACAGAGTGGGCTTGTATTTTTAGTACTTGACGTAAAAAAGCCACCCGAAGGTGGCTTGGGATTGCGGCAGCGCTTAGTGCTCAGTTTGTTGGAGCAGGGGAGGCAGCTGGTGCAGCTAAGGGCACGTTGATGATGACAGGCTGCTGCTGAGCAGGCTGCGATTGGGCGCCAGCAGCGAGAAAGGTACTGACCGTCATTTGCTGAATCGCGATTCCGGTGCCCACTACGGTGAGAAGTGCCGCGACAATCTGTGCAAGCACCCACCACTTGAAATTGGATACTTCCTTGTCTATATGGTCGAGCTTCGTCTCAACCCGAGAAAGCCTTTGCTTGGCGTCGTCGGCGAATTCTTCTAGCTTGATGAGGCGCGCTTCCATGACTCCATTATCTGCTGGAGGGCCGCCATCTGCCATTCTTCTCTCAATCACCTTCAAGCGCCGCTCGACGGCTAAATCATGAGCGAATTCAGCCATTCGCAAGCCCCTCCAGCGCAGCCAAGAGGTCCTCTGGGCTTCCCCCAGTTCCCCGGACACATTGGATGACATGATGTGTTTAGGAGGCAGATATGCCAAGAACGAGAAGAACGTTTACGGACGAGTTCAAGCGCGAAGCGGTGAAGCTGGTCAAGCAGCCTGGGGCGATGCTCACGCACATTGCGAGGGACCTCGGCATCGAGCAGAGCGTGCTGCGACGCTGGGTCAGCCAGGAGCATGACGGCATCATAGATATGCGGGCCAACAAGCCGCTGCGCAGCGAGTCGGCATCGGAGGTCGAGCGTCTTCAGCGAGAGCTGCGGCGGGTCACCACGGAGCGCGACATCCTAAAAAAAGCGCTCGGCTACTTTGCAAGGGACCCGCAGTGAAGTACGCCTTTATCGCTCGCCATCGAGGGGTGTGGTCCACGCGGGCCATGTGCCGGGCGATGAACGTTTCGGCCAGCGGGTTCTACGAATGGTTTGGCAGGCCTGCCAGCGAGCAAAGTCAGACCGACGCGAGGCTTACACGCAGTATTCGGGAGAGCTTCGAGTTGAGTGACGGTACCTACGGCAGCCCACGGGTATGGCACGACCTCAGGGCCGCAGGCGAACACTGCGGCATCAACCGCGTGGCACGCTTGATGAAACTGGCCAACCTGCAGGCCAGACGCAAGCGTCGCCGGCTTCCAGGAGATACCGCAGCACGCAGGCTGGAGAACCACATCGCGCCGAATCATCTCCAGCGCGAGTTCCAGGCATTGGCGCCCAACCAGAAATGGGTTGCAGACTTCACCTACATCTGGACGGCCGAAGGCTGGTTATACGCGGCTGCAGTGATGGACTTGTATTCGAGGCGCATCGTCGGCTGGTCGCTGAGCGACACCATGCAGGCCAGGATGGTGAGCGATGCTCTGTTGATGGCCTTGTGGCGCCGGGGCAAACCGACTGCGCTGATGCATCATTCGGACCAAGGCAGCCAGTACACGAGCGACGAATTCCAGCAATTGCTCAGAAGTCACAACATTACGTGCAGCATGAGCAGGCGCGGTGAATGCTGGGACAACGCGGCGATGGAAAGCTTCTTCTCGACCTTGAAAACGGAGCGTTGCGCTCGCACGGTCTACCGGACCAGGGAACAAGCCAGAACCGATGTCTTCGATTACATCGAGCGGTTCTACAACCCGTTCAGAAAACACTCAAAATTGAACTACCTCAGCCCGGTTCAATTCGAGGAGCAACAACGCTTAACGGGCTAGGCAAACAGTCCGGGAAACTGGGGGAAGCCCACTCTGTACGTCCGTTCACTTCAGCCAAAGAATGCTCAAGGATTGCGTCGAACTCGCGGCGGATTTTTTCTAACTCAGGAGCGCCTTTAGTCTCTAGGCTAGCTATCCGCTCCTCCAGGCTCTTTACCTTATGGGTAAGAACTGACAAGGCGTACTGATTGGCTAGATGCATCTTTGTCGTCGCTAGCGCGAAAGCATTTAGTTTGCTGTAGTCTGTGCTCATAGCTTTGGCCTGTTTTTTGTCATGAGGTGCGCCTCGTCAAAACACCATCGAATCCGCGCCCACCGAGCCAGCCACGCGGTCGATGCACTCAATCTCCGAACGCAGGATAGTCATGGGCGCATAGCCGTTGTTGATGCTCAGCAACTGCACCTCGTCTCCGCGCATCCAGTTGAGCTGCTTGAGCAGACACTTGCCATTAGTCAGTTTCACCACTACGTCGCGGCCTGGTTGGGCTTCGATGCTGGGGGTGATGACCACAAACTCCCCGGCCCGGTAACGCGGGTGCATTGAGTCGCCGCGGATGCGCAGTGCGTAGGCGCGCGAGTCACCTGTCCAGTACTCCACCCAGCCATCGGGGGTGTTGTCTTGCACCAGATACCCATCATCCCCACCGCGCACGCATCCTGTCACTGGAACTCTTCTCGATTTCTTTAGCTCTGGCGCGGGCTCAACATTGGTTTGCGCCGTGTCGGCGGTCAGCATCGGGACGTCGGCGACCATCTTCGCCAGTCGCGGGCTAATTTCTGCAAGCGTGACGCCGAGACCTTTGGCATAGGCCAATCCAGCTTCTAGGCCTATCGGCCGATGCCCGCTTTGGTGTTGCGAAAGCATGGAGGCGCCGCCAGGGATGCTGTTCTCTTTCGCGAATTGCGCCTTATTGCCCACGCTTGCAAGCAAGCGTTTGAGGTTGGCGGCTTCCTCATCTTGAGTCCATTCTGTCATGTTAGCAATGCTAATGAAAAGGCTATTTAGCATGGCTTGATAGTTATATGTAGCTGTGCTAAATTTAAGGCATGAAACATGCAGCATTGGCTAAGCGCGCGAGCGATGAAAACGGCGGTCCTACTGCGCTTGCGCGCAAGGTTGGCCGCAGTCCTTCGGAGGTTTCGCAGTGGATGAGCGGGGTTCGCCCCATTCCGATGGCGTGCGCCGCCCTCGTCGAGGGGGCATCGTCTGTGACCCGCAAGGATCTGTTCCCCGACGACTGGCAGCAGATCTGGCCCGAGCTGGCGCTGGCTGCCGCCCAGGAGGTCACCCATGGCTGAACCATATCGCTTTGGCGGACCCATTCCCGATGCGGTGCGGCGCATGCAGGCACGGCGATTTGCGTTAGGCGTGCGGGCCAAGCTGTACGGCGTTGGCGCGGTCGGGATGCCAGTTTTTGCTAGCTCTGGCGTTTTAACGAAAGCTGAGATAGCAGCTGTTGAAAGCCGAATTCCGCTCCGTTCCGGTAATCGTCGGTGACAGCCATGTCCAAGGTTGTGTCTTTCCAGACCTCTGCGTTTTGCGCGATGACTTGGCAGAACAGGTCCTTCGGCACTTCCTGCTGCATGCGGACGAAGGTGGCGAAGGCAATCTCCAGAGCGCTCAGCCGTCCCTGGTCGAAGCTTTGCTGGTGCGACCGATCGATGTCGTTTTTCATGTCCGCCCTTCCTAGCGTTGGTTGTGTAGGAGCTTCCAGCATAGCCCAGGGTGCGGCGGGCACCCATCCCTCTCGTTGTTTTGCTTTTCATGCAGCGAGTTTCGTTTGCCGCGGCGTTGCCCGCAACGTCCTTTTCTCAGGAGACCGGACATGAACTCCCTTGATGCTTTGCGCCGCATGGTCGCTGGCTACCCCGGTGGCCGCCCCGCCTTGGCTGTGCGTTTGAACAAATCCGACGAAGTGCTGCGTAAGGAGCTGAGTGGCTCGGTGCACCACAAGATGGGGCTGGCGGATGCTGAAGAAATCGCGACCATGTGCCGCGAGGCTGGCAGCCCTGACGCTCATGCCCTGGGCACGATCTTTTCGTTCCATGCCGGCATGCTGGCGCTGCCAGCCGCCCCTGCTGTTGGCGGCGCCCGTTGCCTGACCCGAGCAGCCGCGACCGCTGTCCATGAGGTTGCCGATGTGCTTGTGGCCATCACCCAATCCAAGGCTGACGGCAATATCAGCGACAACGACCGCGCCTACGTCCTGCGCGAGATGGGGCAGACCCTGGCGGCCATGCAAGAGGTGTATGCCGCCCTTGAGGCCGAGCACGCTGCTGACAACGCAAGGAGCGCGCAATGAGTGGCAAATATCCATGGTTCCGGATGTATTCCGAGTTCCTCAACGACCCCAAGATCATCGCGCTAGCTTTCGAGGATCAGCGGCACTACATAGGTCTGCTGGCGCTGAAGTGCGACGGCGCGCTGGATGCTGGCGCTGCCCCTGACCTGCTGGACCGCATCGTGGCTCAGCGCCTGTGGGTGGACCATGCCGTCATCCGTGAGGTGAAGAAGCGGCTGGTGGCCTGCGGGCTGATTTCCGACGACTGGCAGCCTCTGGCCTGGGACAAGCGCCAGATGCCGAGCGATAGCAGCGCTACCCGCGTGGCAAAGCATCGCGAGAAGAAGAAGGCCGAAGCACGTAACGGCGAAGGTAACGCAGCCGGTAACGCTGATGAAACGTTACAGAAACAAGAAAGTAACGGCCTAGATAAAGATAAAGATAAAGATAAAGAAGGAGAAGAAGATAAAGAAACGCGCGAAGGATCGCGCTCTTCCTCCGCGTCGGCTTCGAAGACGCTGAAGACCTACCTCGCTGAATGCGTGATTGCCGATGTGAAGCCCATTCCCGACGATCACCACATCCGCAAGGACATGGAGGACGCGGGCATTGGCGACGACATGGCCCAGATTGCCTGGCTGCGCTTTCGTCAGGAGCACACGACCGGATCTCGGAAGGACAAGCGGTACAAGGACTGGCCTGCCGTGTTCGCCAACAGCGTGAACGATCGCTGGTACAAGCTCTGGTTCGTCAACGCGGACGGGCCTGCACAGTGGACCAGCGAGGGCCTGCAGGCGAAGCGCGTGGCGGATGCTGCGGCCGCAGCTCGGGAGGGCGCATGAACGCCTTCGACATTCCGCAGGAAGAATTCCTGTTCTCGAAAGAGGCTGAATGCTCGGTGCTGAGCGCGGTCCTGACCCAGGGCCCGGACGCCTACGACGCGGCCGCCTCGACCATCACCGCAGATGCGTTCTGCGTCCCTCTGCACCGCACGCTGTGGCAGGAAGCCGAAAAGCTGATCATCGCCGGCAAGCATGTCGATGTCGTAGCCGTCATGGAGGTGCTGCGCGGCCAGGAAGTGGACTGGGGCTACGTCAACGAGCTGGCGCAGAACTTCACCAGCGTGCGCGCGGCCCGTGGCCACGCCGCAATCATGGCGGGCTATGCCAAGCAGCGCGCCCTGCGTTCTGCAGCGTTCGAGGTGTCGGCCTTGGCGCGGGATGACGAGCTCACGATTGAGCAGCGCGTGGGTGCTTCCGTGCTGGCGCTGGAATCCGTGCTGGAGGGGCGGGCGAGCACGGACCCCCGGCCGATGGAAGACTTCGCCGCAGGCTTCATCGACCGACTGATGGACCGCGCCGACGGCAAGACGAAGCCGGGCAGGGCGACTGGTTTTCCTGGCCTGGACCGGATGATGCCCAACGGCATGGGTGACGGCAAGCTGGTGGTGATCGCAGCACGCCCGTCCGTTGGCAAGTCCAGCCTGGCGCAGCAGATCGCAGAGCGCCACGCATCCGATGGCCATCCCGCCGCCTTCCTCGGCATGGAGATGGAGAACGATGAGGTGGTGGACCGCACGGTTGCGAACAAGGGCCGCGTGCCCCTGGACGCCATCCAGACCGGCCAGCTTTCCGATGATGACTGGTCGCGCGTGAGCGAGGCGGTAGAGGCCATCCGCAATCTGCCGCTGTACCTGCACGACGTCCCAGGCCTGACGCTGGCCGAGGTCGCATCCAAGGCTCGCAAGCTGGCGCGCAGGCACGGCATCAAGACCCTGGTGGTGGACTACCTGCAGCTGATGCAGGGCGACCCGAAGAAGGACCGCCGATTCCAGCTCGAGGAGATCACCCGCGGGCTCAAGCGCCTCGCCAAGCAACTGGGCATCACCGTGGTGCTGCTGTCCCAGCTCAACCGCGATGTGGAGAAGCGCACGAACCCGCGCCCCCAAATGTCCGACCTGAAGGAATGCGGTGCGATCGAAGAAGACGCGGACGTGATCATTTTCTTGTGGGACCACGCCAAGGGCCAGGACGGCGCGCCTTCGATCAAGGGCTGCAGCCTGGCCAAGAACCGCGGCGGCGCGCGCGGAGATGTGGCGCTGCATTTCGAAGGCCAGTACCAGCTCTGGAATCAATCCACCGTTTCCCTCGCTGCGCCGACCAGGACCGAGCAGCAAGGCCGCTACACCAAGGAGTTTTGAGCATGCGCACATTGGAAGAAATCAAGGGCCGCTGCTTCATCGACGGTGAGGGGCATTGGCTGTGGCGCGGTGCTCTGCGAAAGGGCGTGCCATTCGTTCATGCACCAAACCATGCCCGCGGCGGCCACATGTCATCCCAGTGCGGCTACCGCGCGGTCTACCACTGCGCCAAGGGTGTTGCCGTGCCCAATGGATACCGGGTGTTCAACACCTGCGGCCGCCCGGAGTGCCTGAACCCTGCGCACAGCCGTTGCGCGAGCGAAAAAGCTTATGGCCGCTACATCCGCAGCCTGGGCACACAGAAGGGACAGGTTCGCCGCATCCTGGCCAATCGCGCGATCGCGCTGAAGCGCACGAAGGTCACGCCCGAGATCGTGAGACAGATATTGGCCACGCCCGGCAGTTGCTTGAACGTCGGCGCTCTGTTCGGGGTGAGTGGATTCTTGGTATGGCGCATCCGCAATGGCCTTCATCCGGTCAAGCCAGCTGGCGCTGGCGGACTGACAACCATGGTCTCAGCGCTCACAAGGGGAGGTGCATCGGCATGAGTGCACTCGACATTCAAGCGGGTGGCAGCCACTACAAGGACTGTGCCATCCAGCCCATCGAATACATCCACGCCAACGGTTTGGATTTTTTCCAGGGAAACATCGTGAAGTACGCCACGCGGCACAAGGCCAAGAACGGGGCAGAGGACCTGCGCAAGGTCATCCACTATGCCCAGCTGGCGCTGGAGCTGCAGTACGGCGAGAAGCAAGAAGGAGCGAACTGATGCAGATCACCCAAGCCCCGGCAACAATGAGCAGCCGTGAGATCGCGGACCTTGTTGAATCGGAGCACGACGATGTGAAGCGTTCCATGGAGCGCCTTGCAGCACGCGGCATCATCACACTCCCGCCATTGGCGGAAGTCTCCAACCCGCGCTCTGGCCCCCGCACGATCTCGGTCTACCTGATCGGCAAGCGTGACAGCTATGTCGTGGTGGCCCAGATGTCGCCTGAGTTCACTGCGCGCCTGGTGGATCGTTGGCAGGAGCTGGAGGCGCGCGCCGCGCCGGCGCTGCCGCAGACCATGGCCCAGGCCCTGCGCCTGGCCGCCGAGCAGGCAGAGCAGCTGGAGCAGCAGCAGGCCGCGCTGGCGCTGGCTGCGCCCAAGGTCGACTTCGTGGACCGCTACGTCCAAGCCGATGGCGCCAAGGGATTCCGGGAGGTGGCGAAGCTCCTGAAGGTCAACGAAGCCGAGTTCAGCCAGTTCCTGCAAGACCACAAGGTGATGTATCGCCTGGCGGGTCGAATGACGCCCTACCAGGGGCACATCGATGCGGGCCGGTTCGTAGTGCGCACCGGTGTGGCTGCCCACAACTCCCACGCGTTCACCGCTCCCAAGTTCACGCCCAAGGGCATCCAATGGATCGCTGGGGAGCTCGCGAAGCACCGGCTGGCGCTGGAGGGCTTGGCCGCATGACGCTTCGCATCGAGCTCCCCTGGCCCGCGCCCGCGCTGTCGCCCAATCGCAAGAATGGCAACCATTGGGCCACTGTCCATGCCATCAAGGGCAAGCGCGTCACCGGCGCCCGCATCCTGGCCTTGCTTGCCATGCAGCAGGCTGGCTATGTGCCGCCGAAGGGCGCGCTGTCTATGAAGGCCACGTTCTGCCCTCCCAACAAAATCCGCCGCGACCTCGACAACCTGCTGGCCGCCATGAAGCCCGACTTCGACGGCATCAGCCAGGCGCTCGGCGTCGATGACCAGCATTTCCACCCACTCACGCTGTGCCGCGGCGAGGCAGTGAAGGGCGGATGCGTCGTGCTGGAGGTCGGATGCTGAACAAGCTGAACTCCAAAGAGCGTGAGCACATTGCCCAGGTCAAGGATCTGCCGTGCAGCGTTTGCGACCAGCCCGGGCCCAGCGAGGCGCACCACGTCAAACAGCACCGGCAGTACACCTGCGTCGCCCTGTGCGAGAGCTGCCACCGCGGTGCCGTGCTGGGGTGGCATGGGCAGCGCCGGATGTGGGCAATCAAGAAGATGGACGAGATGGACGCCCTGAACGTAACGGTTCAGCGGCTCATGGGTAACTGAAGAAAGAAACAACGAATGCGCCGAGACATCAACCTGAACGTGCCCGCTGAGCTGCGTGATGCCGAAGAGCTGCTGGAGCGCTATGGCCGGTGGGCCCAGGACCGCTACAAGAAGCAGCGGTGTGCTAGTGCCGAGGGGAAGTACGTGCCGCCGCCAATGCGCAGTGTCGATTGCGACGAACCGCTGCAGCCGCTAATGGCCGACTGGTCCGCCCGTCATGTCCAGCTGGCCCTGCAAGTGGTGCCCATGCAGTTCCGCCGCGTGCTCTTTGCGATCTATGTGCCGCAGAAGGAGCATCCCATGGCCGCGCGCCGGCGCTATCGGTTGCAGCGCGAGGTGTGGGACCACAGTCGCATGGAAGGACTTCGCCAGTTCTGGAGCATTTACCGCTTGCGCTATTTGACAAAGTGAGAGTATGATCGCGCCATACTCCGCGACACCGTGTCGTGCGCCCCGGTTGCCTTATGGCAGCCGGAGGCGTCCCCAGATAACAAAGCCCGCAAGGTTCACGCCCTGCGGGCTTTTTCGTTTGTCTCCGTGCTGGCGCTGTCCTGCACTTGCCCGCCCTGGCTTGCCTCGGTGGGCTTTTTTATTCCTTTCCGGAGGTTGCGCATGCCCATCAATCTGACGCTCGAACAAGCTGCTGACGTATTCAACGAATGGGCGCGCAGGTATGCGGCTGACCCTGCAGCCTTTGGCCCGGTGCTGGATGCGAATGGGCAAGTGGTCGAGGATTACGGAAGCACCTGCTCTGTCTATTTCAAGCAGATTGCCGATGAGCTGCTGGCGCCCAGTGCTGCCGCAGAGCATTAGCCGCATCGATCTGCCAAGGCCGCCACGTGGCGGCTCCTCTTTTTCGCCACCGCTCGGGCGCATCCACCACGCCTCACTCGCCAGGGGCGCCTTGCCCGCAGCGGTGGCACCTATCAAGGAATCGCCATGCCATTGCCTGCACCACGCACGGACATCATCTGCATGGACACGGGCGAGCGCCTCCGCCATGTCACCAGCATTGATGTAGAGCGCGGCGAGGTGGTGTGCCAGCACTGGCCCTTGCGCTTCAGCCTGAAGGAGCCCGACACCCTCGACACATTCGTCGTGCGGTTCCGTGCCATCCACCCTATCTATGCGGGTGCGCTTCGGCCCTATCTGGTGCACTGCTACGGGAGGCAGGATGCCCCAGCGTCCTAGCCGCCCTTGCCGGCACCGCGGCTGCAACGCCATACACCGCAATGCCAACGGCTACTGCGACCAGCACCAGGAGCAGGCCCAGCAAGCCAAGCGCGGCAGTGCCGGTCAGTTCAGTGCCTGGTACACCACGACGCGGTGGCGGGCACTGCGCAAGCGCCAGCTCACTGCTGAGCCACTGTGCGCTTACTGCATGAAGGCCGGCAAGGTCGAGGCGGCCACGGTGTGCGACCACATCACGCCGCACCGCGGTGACCTGGTTCTGTTCTGGGCTGGTCCGTTCCAGTCCTTATGCCAGTCCTGCCATAGCAGTGACAAGCAGCGAGAGGAAGCAAGACGATGAGTTCCATCCAGATTCGCAGCGACCACCAGAACCGAACGGTACACAAGGCCAGCATTGATGAGCCCGCGCTGCTGGCGCTGGTCGTCGCGCACATTGCCGAGCAGCTGGGGATTGACCCAACGGCCGCGCATGTCAAGGTGGGCACGTTCGTCACGAGCTACCAGGTGGGCAGCCTGGGCGACAGGAAGGCCCGCATAGAGGTTGAGGTGGTCGAGGACCACGCGCGCAGGGTGCTCCCGCCCGAGGCATCTTGAGGCGCCCTGCGGGGCTGCCAGGGGTCGCGCCGGGCCGTAGGCGGGCGGGGGGAGGGTAAAAAGTTCAAACCCCTATCGGAAAACAGCCGCGCCCCTAGTCAGATTTTTACGCCCGCGAAAAATGAAATTTAAACCGGAGGCCCGATGGCAGGTATTGCTGGGCGCTCTGGCCGCCGCCCGAAACCCACGGCCAAGAAAGAGCTGGCCGGTAACCCGGGCAAGCGCGCACTGAACAAAGTCGAGCCGGACTTCGGCCTGGTTCGCAATATCAATTGCCCGATCTGGATGGGCGATGCCGGCCGCGCCCTATGGGAAACGCTGGCGCCGTTGTTGTGCCGCGAGCGCGTGCTCGAGGCCACCGATGTGCAGAACCTTGAGGTCTACTGCAACGCCTACGACCAGTTCCGCATGGCCCAGGCCGATGTGAAAGACAACGGGGTGACCGTGACGGGGGCAATGGGTGGAGTGATCAAGAACCCGGCGGTGACAGCGCTGAAGGAGGCCACTTCGATGATGGCCACCTATGGCGGAATGCTGGGGCTGGATCCATCGAGCCGGCAGCGAATCATGGGCAAGAAGCCAGAAGGGGGCGGCAATCCGTTTGCCGCGTTGATGAATGGCTAAATATCCTGCAGTCGACGCCGCGCTCAAGTTCGCCAAGGAGGTGGTCAAGGGAAAGATTCCCGCATGCCGGTATGTGGTGCTGGCGTGCCAGCGGCACTTGGACGATCTCGACCGCGCCAAGGACGATGACTGGCCGTACTTCTTCGACCCGAAGGAGGCCCAGCGCAAGATCGCCTTGATCGAGCTGCTGCCGCACACGAAAGGGGAGTGGGCTTTCAAGCGTCAGCTGGTGACGCTGGAGCCCTGGCAGAAGTTCGGCCTGGCTTGCACCTTCGGCTGGAAGCGCAAGCGCGACAAGATGCGCCGTTTCCGCGAGAGCTACTGGGAGGTGAACCGCAAGAACGGGAAGTCTGTAATCGCCGCCGGCGTCGGCTTGGCGATGTTCTGCCTGGACGATGAATTCGGCGCCGAGGTGTACTCGGGCGCCACGACGGAGAAGCAGGCTTGGGAAGTGTTCCGGCCCGCGCGGCTGATGGTCAAGCGCTCGCCCATGCTGGTCGAGGCCGCGGGCATCGAGGTCAACGCCTCGAACCTAAACAGGCCGGCGGACGGCAGCCGCTTCGAGCCGCTGATCGGCAATCCGGGCGACGGCGCGAGCCCGAGCTGCTCCATCGTGGACGAGTACCACGAGCACGACTCGGACGCGCTCTACACGACCATGCTGACCGGCATGGGCGCCCGCAAGCAGCCGCTGATGTTCATGATCACCACGGCGGGCTTCAACATCGAGGGGCCCTGCTACGACAAGCGCCGCGAAGTTCTGGAAATGCTCGAGGGCACGGTGCCGAATGAGGAGTTGTTCGGCTGGGTGTGGACCATTGACGAGGGCGACGACTGGAAAGACCCGGCTGTCCTGGCCAAGGCCAATCCGAATATTGGCGTGTCGGTCTACCAGGAGTACCTGGAGAGCCAGCAACGCCGCGCGGTCCAGCAAGCCCGCTTCACCAACACGTTCAAGACCAAGCACCTGGGTGTGTGGGTGACGGCCAAGGCCGGCTTCTTCAACGTCGCCCAGTGGGAGTCGCTGAAAGACACCACCCTGACGCTGGAGCAGTTCGAAGGCCAGCCGTGCGTCTTGGCATTCGACTTGGCGCGCAAGCTGGACATGAACAGCATGGCGCGCTTGTTCTGGCGGGACATCGACGGCAAGCGGCACTACTACAGCGTGGCGCCGCGGTTCTGGGTGCCCGAGGACACGGTGGCCAATAACGACAACCGGCGCATGGCCGAGCGTTATCAGAAGTGGGTAAATGCTGGCCTGCTGGTGCAGACCGATGGCGCGGAGATCGACTACCGGGAGATTCTGGAGGAGGCCAAGGAGGCCAACCGCCTGAACCCGGTGCAGTCGTCGCCGCTTGATCCACATGGAGCCACGAACCTCGCGCACCAGCTAGACGATGAAGGGCTGACGCCGATCACGATCACGCAGAACTACACCAACATGAGCGACCCCATGAAGGAGCTTGAGGCGGCAATCGCCTCCGGTCGCTTCCATCATGACGGCAATCCGATCATGACCTGGTGCATCGCGAACGTGATCGGCAAGACCCTTCCAGGGAATGACGATGTGGTAAGGCCCATCAAGCAGGGGAATGACAACAAGATCGACGGCGCCGTGGCAATGATCATGGCTGTGGGCCGCGTGTTAATTCCGCCTGATGGCTCCGGCAATGCCGATGACTTTCTAGCAAATCCGTTGAGCATGTGATGGCAGATACAGACTATTCGATTGACCTGCGAACGCGCAGCCCGTTCTGGGCGCGCCTGCTGACCATGTTCGGCGGCCGGCTCAGCACGCCCGAGACAGGCTCGCAAACGGGACCTGTCTCGGCGGGCGGGACCGTCGGAGATTCCGCAATCTCCGATGATCGCGCCCTGCAGATCGCCACCGTTTGGGCATGCGTTCGCTTGATCTCGACGGTGACAGCCAATCTACCGCTGGACGTGTTCAAGACGAATGCGAAGGGAGAGAGGCAGAAGGTGGGCCTCGACAACCCACTGGCACGCTTGCTCCAGTACAGCCCAAACCAGTACATGACCGCGGTGGAATTCCGCGAGGCCATGACGATGCAGCTGTGCTTCTATGGCAACGCATACGCCCAGATCGAGCGCAACCGCACCGGCGACATCATCAGCTTGCTGCCGCTCAAGTCGGCAAATATGGACGTCTCGCTGTCCAAGACGGGGGCACTGGAATACATCTACCGACGAGACGGTCAGAAGGCCACTTTCAAGCAGCGCGAGATCTTCCACCTCAAGGGTTTCGGATTCAACGGGCTGGCTGGCCTTTCCCCGATTGCCTTCGCTGCGAAGTCGGCAGGGGTCGCCATTGCAATGGAAGACCAGCAAAACGACTTCTACGCCAATGGCGCCAAGTCTCCCAAAATCCTGACCACCGGCGACAGGATTTTGACCAAGGAGCAGCGCGGCCAGGTCGAGCAGAACTTCGCTGAAATCAGCGGCGGGCCAGTGCGAAAACGGCTTTGGATTCTTGAGGCGGGGTTTGACACCAAGGATATCGGCGTGAGCCCGCAGGACGCCGAGACGCTCTCGGCGCGGAAATTCCAGGTGTCCGAGATCGCTCGCTTCTTCGGGGTGCCGCCGCACCTGGTGGGCGATGTAGAAAAGAGCACCAGCTGGGGCACGGGCATCGAACAGCAAAACCTTGGATTCCTGCAGTTCACGCTGGCTCCCTACCTGTCGCGATGGGAGTCCTCCATCTGGCGCTGGCTGGTCCCGGCGGGTGAGATGGAGACCATGCATGCAGAGCACAACATCGAAGGCCTGCTGCGCGGTGATTCCACGGCGCGCGCCAACTTCATGAAGACGCTGGTGGATACCGGCCTGCTCACCGTCAATGAAGGGCGAAGGCTGGACAACCGGCCACCGCTACCCGGCGGCGACGTGGCAACACGGCAAAGCCAAAACATACCTCTTGACCAGCTCGGTCAACCTCGAAACCCCGCCCCAGGCGGGGTTTAGCTTTTCTGGAGCCCTGATATGCAAGGCATTTGCAAGACGCTCAATTTTGAGGACGCTGAAATCAAGTTCGTCGGCGGCTCGGACGTTGGCGTGTTTGAGGGCTATGCCAGCGTGTTCGACGTCGTGGACTCGGACGGGGATGTGATTCTCCCTGGCGCCTTCAAGTCCGCGCTGACCATGCGCCGGCCTGGCCGCGACGTGGCCATGTTCTTCAACCACCGCAAGTTCGACATCCCCATCGGGCGTTGGACAGAGCTGGTGGAGGATTCGAAGGGCCTGCGCGCCCGCGGTGAGCTGACCCCGGGCCATGCCCAGGCGGACATGGTGCGCGCAGCGATGAAGCACGGGACGGTCGGCGGCATGTCCGTCGGCTTCTCCTTCACAAGCGATGGCTTCAACACGACCAAGACCGGTCGCGAGTTCAAGAGCGTCGCCGCGCTGCGGGAAATCAGCGTGTGCACCTTCCCCGCAAACGAGGAAGCGCAAATCACATCGGTGAAGTCTCTGGACTCCATTGAATCAATCCGCGACTGCGAGAACTGGCTACGGGATGTGGCTGGCTGCTCGAAGTCGGATGCGCAGGCATTTCTTGCCCGCGTGAAGTCGGCCAGCTTGAGCGATTCAGGTGGGCGTGACGAACTGGATGCGCTGCTCCAAGCCATCCGCAAGGCTCCCCTGTAAATCAAATTCCAAAGGAAAAACCATGAGCGATTTGTCCGCCATCCAGAAGGCCATTGAAGAAGGCCAAAAGAAGACCTCCGAGCTGTTCGCCGCGCAAAAGGGCGAAATCGAAGCCACCGGGAAGGTCAGCAAGAAGCTGCAGGAAGACTTCCAGGCCGTTCAGGAGGAGATGAAGAAGTCTGCCTCCCGTCTGTTCGACCTCGAGCAAAAGCTGGTCAAAGGCGAGAACGAGCCGGGCACGGAGAAGACCTTCGCCGAGCGCGTGGCCGAGGACGCCATGAAGTCCTGGAACGGCTCCAAGGCAACGGTCGAGGTCAAGAGCTTCGTCGAGAAGGCGGCCATCACCTCGGCTGCCGCTGCGGCCGGAACCCTGGTGCAGCCGTTTCAGGTGCCCGGCATCATCATGCCGGGTCTGCAGCGCCTGACCATTCGCCAGCTGCTGTCGCAGGGCCGCATCTCCAGCAACTCGCTCGAGTACGTGCGCGAGAACGTTTTCACCAACGGCGCCGCACCGGTGGCTGAAGGCACGCTCAAGCCTGAGTCGGGCCTGACCTTCACCAAGGCCACGGCCAATGTGAAAACCATCGCCCACTGGATCCAGGCGACCCGCCAGATCATCGACGACGCGCCGCTGCTCGAGTCGTACATCAACAAACGCATGATGTACGGCCTGGCCCTCAAGGAAGAGGAGCAGATGCTCAACGGTGACGGCACCGGCGACAACCTCGAAGGCCTGAACGAGGTCGCCACCGCCTACGATGCGAGCCTGGACGCCGCCGGTGACAACCTGATCGACAAGCTGGCCCATGCGATCTACCAGGTCAGCGAGTCGGAGTTCAGCGCAACTGGCCTGATCCTGAACGTGCGCGACTGGCACAAGATCAGCCTGATGAAGGACAGCGAAGGCCGCTACATCCTGGGCGGCCCCCAGGCGTTCGCAGCGTACAACCTGTGGGGCCTGCCCGTGGTGGCCACCAAGGCCCAGTCCGCCGGCACCTTCACGGTGGGCGGCTTCGACATGGCCTCTCAGGTGTTCGACCGCATGGACGCCACGGTGGAGCTCAGCCGCGAAGACCGCGACAACTTCGTGAAGAACATGATCACGATCCTGTGTGAAGAGCGGCTGGCGCTGGCGCACTACCGCCCGCAGGCGATCATCAAGGGCAGCTTCGTGTGATGAAAGTCAAAGCCGTCAAGATGTTCATTGACGGCTACTACGGCCATTTCTGGCCCGGGGAAATCAAAGAGGTTTCCCCGGCCACCGCCGAGAAGCTGAAGGCGATGGGACTGGTCGAGGTAGCCGATTCCGTGAAGGCAGATGAGCCGCCCAAGGTCGAAGAGAAAAGGGCTCAGAAAAATGGACGCAAGCGAACTGATCAGCCTTGAGCTGATGCGTGAGCACATCCGCGCCGATGAGGAGCAGGTCAGCGATGAGCTGCTCCGCATCTACGCCGATGCAGCGTTGAGCTACTGCATGAAGGTGTGCGATGACGCCAGGTGGGAGTCCGCAGAGGATGTGCCGCCGGCGGTCAAGGCCGCCTTGCTGCTGTATCTGGGGGACTTCGACTCCGTGCGGGCCGCGAAGACCGCCCAGCAGACGTTCGACAACCCGGCAGCTTTCAATCTGCTGATGTTGTGCCGCAACTGGTACGGAGGAGATCTTCCCCATGTCGTCTACTGAATGCTCCACATGCACCAAAGTGCGAGAGTGGGCTAAAAAATGGCAAAGGATTGCTTATGAACGAGCCCATACCGCCCTGGGTCGAATCGCTGATTCAAAGCAACCAACTGGTGGCGCACGCGCTGATGAGCCAGGCACGAGCCAACAGCGAGCTGGCGCTCGCGATCAACCGCCTTCTGGACAGCGAGGCTGAGGAGCAGGGCCTGGAGCCGCCTACTTATCTTGACGGGAGCCCGCGATGATAGACGCGGGAAAGCTCCGCCATCGTCCCATGCTGCAGCGTTTCACCACGACTGTGGATCCAGTGACTGGCGATCGAGAAAAGCAGTGGGTCGATGTCAAGAAGGTCTGGGCCTCCATCGAGCCGCTGAGCGCCCGCGCTTTCATTGCGGCCGCAGCCAGCCAGTCCAAGGTAACCGCGACGATCAAGACGCGCCGGGATGCCTCCATCACCCACGACATGCGCTTTGTCTACAAGGGCAAGGTCTACAACATCGAGGGCGTGCTTCCGGACAAGGAAAGCGGCGAGGAATACCAGACGCACCCTGTCAGCGAAGGAGTGGACGATGGCTGATGTGGAATTCAAGATCAACGGCGTGGATTCGCTGCTGGAGCGCATGCGTGCCTTGCCTGTGGAGCTGCGCAAAAGGCCCGCGCGCGCGGCGCTTGGAAAGGCTGCTGCGGTCATTCGGCTGCAGGCCGCAGCCAATGCCCTTGCCCTGGACGACACAGAGACCGGGCGCAAGATCGCTGGCAACGTGGTGCAGCGCTTCCGCTCGAAATACAGCAAGCGCACCGGCGATCTCATGATCTCGGTGGGCGTGGCCACTGGCAAAGGGCGCATTCCCGATGGCAACCCGGACACCGGCGCCGAAGGTGATACGCCGCACTGGCATCTGCTCGAGCTGGGGACGGAAAAAATGCGCGCCCAGCCCTTCCTGCGGCCGGCGGCCGAGTCCAAGGCGGGCGAGGCGGTCAATGTGTTCGCCAGCGAACTGGACAAGAGTCTGGACCGGCTGCTCAAGCGGCTGGCTAAGCAAGGCGGCAAACGATGAACCCGCCATTCTTTGCCGTGGCCGCTGCCAGCGCGCGCGTGCGCGAGTTGCTGGGATCGCCGCCGCGCATCTACCCATGGGGCCAGCGAGATGACGAGGAGCCGCTGACATATCCCTATGCGACCTTTCAGGTTGTCGGCGGAATGCCGGAGAACTTCCTGAGCGGTCGACCAGACGCTGACCGCACCACGGTGCAGGTCGACATCTGGGCCAAAAAAGCCGCGGCGGCCCGATCAGCGGCCGTGGCCATCCGGGATGCCATCGAGCTAGATTGCTACATCACCGCTTGGCGCGGCGAGAGCAAGGACCCGCAGACCGACAACTACCGCATCAGCTTCGATACGGACTGGATCAACCGGCGCGCATAGCCGCTTGTTCACACGCAACCACCGGCCGCCCTCGAGGCGGATTTTTTGTTTCTGAAAGGACCTCTCATGTCTACCTTGACCCAAGGCACCGAGATTTTCGTGCTGGCCCCCACTGAGGCCGACCCCACCGTTTTCGAGGTGCTGAAGGTGGCTTGCCCAACCGCGCTTGACCCGGGCAGCGAATCCGCCGACGACATCGATGACACCTGCCTCGATGAGCGCGAGACTCGCACCACTCGCCCAGGCCTTGAGACTCCCGGTGAAGCATCGATCACCATCAACACCGACCCGACCATGGCCAGCCATTACCGGCTGTTCCAGCTGAAGCAATCCAAGCGGGAAGTTCTTTGGGCTCTGGGTTGGTCGGATGGCACGGCAGTGCCCACGGTTGACCCCGAAGAGGCGGATTTCATCTTGCCGACGTCCCGCACCTGGAACCTGTTCCGCGGCACTCTCGCAACGTTCCCGTTCGCCTTCGAAAGCAACTCGGTTGTGCAGAGCGCCATGACCATTAAGCGGAGCGGCCCCATGCAGTGGATCCGCAAAGTGGGAGCGTAAACCATGAAACTTTCTGACCTGCAAGCACTCGGCGGTTTCGTGGATACGGATCCGGTAAAAAAGGATGTGGAGTGGAAAGGCCCCGATGGCAAAGAGCGCAAGGGATCGGTTTTCGTCGTGCGTCAGCCCTTCGGTGCTGTCGAGCAGGCGTTGGCCAATGCGGCAGACCGCAGTACCGGTGCGAAGCTGATCAGCCTGTGTATCCGCCTGGCTGATGATGGCAGCGAAGAGCTGACTTACGACCAGGCCTACAGCCTGCATCCCAGCTTTGCCTGGTCGCTGGTGCGTGCGATCAACGAGGTCAATGCCCCAAAGCCCTGACGCCCGCCGACGAGGTCTGGCACGAGCTTGTGCTGGCCGGCGTCGGCGGGCGAACTGTGGCGGACGCCAAGCGAAGCATGTCCTCAGATGAGTTCCAGGCGTGGATGGCGTATCGAGAGATGCATGGCCCTCTGGCGCTGCATCGACGGATGGAGCATGGTTTCGCCATGGTGGCACAGACCGTGGCCAGCACCATCCCGCGCAAGCGTGGAACCAGAGGGCCGAAACTGGAAGACTTTTTACCGCAGCGCGCTGCTCGACTGGACAAGCCTATCGAGCTCGCTGAAGCCATGAAACGGTGGCGGTAACGGATCGGATGACACTGCCGCCTTCGGGCGGCTTTTTTATGGACGTCTAGAACATGGCATCACGCAGTCTTGGCACTTTGACGGTGGACTTGATCGCCAAGATTGGCGGTTTCGCCAAGGGCATGACAGAGGCCGAGCGTGCCGCTGACAAGAGCGGCCGCGAAATGCAGAAGAAGATGGAGGCCCGCGCCAAAGAAGTCGAAGCTGCGTGGACCAAAATCAACGTGGCCTTGGCCGTGGGTGTTTCTGGCCTGGGTGTGATGGTCGGCAAGGTTGTGAACCAGGCGGGCGAGATCGCCAACCTTGCAAACGTTGCCAGCAGCACCACCGGTGAGTTTCAGCGCATGGCTGCTGCCGCGGGAAGCGTCGGCATCCAGCAAGACAAGCTGAGCGACCAGCTGAAGGATTTCACCGAGAAGGTCGGGGAGTTTCAAGCAACCGGCGGCGGTGGCATGAAAGACTTCTTCGAGAACATCGCGCCGAAGATTGGCATCACTGCCGATGCGTTCCGGGGACTGAGCGGCCCGCAAGCCCTGCAGCTCTATTACGACTCCCTGGAAAAGGCTGGCGTCAATCAGCAGCAGATGAGCTTCTATCTGGAGTCAATGGCTTCAGACACTACGGCCCTGATACCGATACTGGCAGACGGCGGGAAGATGCTCCAGAGCTTGGGCGATGCCGCGGAGGCTGCAGGCACTGTGATGGACGAGAAGACCATTGCTGCTGCCCAGGTCATGCAGGTGCAAATGGGGCTGCTCAAGCAGCAGGGTGAAGGCCTGGTGACGCAAATGGTCGCGGCGATGATCCCTACGCTTGCGGATGTTGCGGGCGAATTCAGCAAGGTTGGTATCGAAGGAAGTCTGGCTGGGCAGGCCGGCGACGTTTTCGCTACCGCGTTCAAGACCGTGGCAGCGGTTGCTGTTGGTGCATATGGTGCGGTCAGTTTGCTTGGCAAGGCTTTAGGTGGCATGGCGGCAATAGCTGACGTTTCCTGGCTGGAAGACATGTCACTCATGGATCGCCTTACCCCCATGGGCGCGATCAAACAGTTGCAAAACCTGGGCGAACTTGGCAGCAAGCTTGGTGCGGCTGGTAGGGCTGGAAAGGAAATGCTTGCCGATTTGGATGTGGAAGCCCAGCGGCTTGGCGGCACCATTGCCAACATCATGGGAGCAGGGTCTGGAAACACGGACAGCAGTGCCTCGGCACGAGCAATCGTTGAGCAACGAAAAGCGCTTCAAGATGCCATGCGGAATAGCCAAGGCATGCCGGTCAACGCTGATGCAGGCAGCAAGAAAAGCGGCAAATCACAGGCTGAGAAGGATGGAGATGCTGCAATACGCTATCTCGAGACGCTGAAACAGCAAGCGGCTCAGGTCAAGGAGATGGGGGCCTATGAAAAGCTTCTCTACGACCTGAAGCAAGGCACTCTCAAATTCAGTACGGCGGCCCAGGCCAAGGAAGCCGAAGCTCTGGCAATACAGGCTGATTTTGCGAAAGACGGCGCCAAGATTCTGGAAGAGCAAAACCGACTCAAGGAAGAGGGCAAGCGCCTGACAGAGCAAACGCTCACGCCGCTGGAACAGCTGCGGGCAGAGCAGGAAAAGATCAACAGTTTGTTGGCGGGTGGACATGTCAGCCCCGAAGTCGCCCAGCGTGCTTTGACGCAGGCCCAGGCCTCGACTTATGGCGCCGGCAATGATGTCGGAAAGTGGGTGAAGGGCGATGTGTCTCCATTGTCTGGCGGCATGTTTGACAACCAGACGCAGCGCTATGAGGCGGAGGCCACGGCAGAGCAAGAACGTTATGCCGAGCAACTGACGCGCCTGCAGGAGGCGATGGCCACTCAGCAGATGCAGCGCGAGCAAGGCTACGCGCTCGAGGAGCAACTGGCTCAAGTGCATGCCGACCGAATGGAGCAGATCGAGAAGGCCAAGTCCGATCTGATGATCAACAACATGGCCGCCGGGTTTGGTCAGATGGCGACCGATCTGTCTGCTTTTTCACAGCAGTTCGGCATCGAGAACAAGGCGATGCTGGGGGTGATGAAGACGGCCTCCATCGCGCAGACGGTGATCAGCACATACGCTGCCGCGCAAAAGGCATACGAGTCAATGATCGGCATTCCGTATGTGGGGCCCGCCTTAGGCATGGCCGCCGCTGCGGCAGCCGTTGCGGGTGGTATGGCGCGTGTCGCTGCGATCCGAAGCCAAGGCTTTGCTGATGGTGGCTACACCGGCCCAGGCAGCAAGTACACGCCCGCCGGCATCGTCCACGCCGGAGAGGGTGTGCTGAGCCAAGAAGACATGGCGGCGCTTGGCGGGCCCAGTGCATTCGAGGCCTTCCGCCGCTCGCTGCACAGCGGCTATGCCGACGGCGGTTATGTGGGAACGGTGCCCGCCGCGCAGCCTGGGTACGCCGCAAGCCGTTATCAACAGGCTGGGAATGTGCCTGTGGTGAACGTCATCGAAGACAGCAGCAAGGCCGGGCAGATTGAGCAAGGTACAGATGCGCAAGGGCAGAACTACACCAACGTTTTCGTCCGCAACATCCGCAACGGCGGCGAGGAGGCCGCTGCTCTTGAAGCGACATATGGATTGACTAGGCGGGGGCGGTAATGGCAATCACGACTGATATCACCTGGCCGGAGGGCCTGCCGTGCGCGCTTCGCGAGGGGCACAGCACCCAGCACGGCACGCCGTTCAGGCGCACAGCCTTGGCGTCCGGACGGGCCCGGCAGCGGCGCAAGTCCGTAAGCGTGCCGAGTGCCAAGACGTTTAAGTGGTACATGAACGAGGGGCAGTGCGCCGCGTTCGAAGCATGGTTCCGTGATGTGCTGCTGGATGGCGGGGCCTGGTTCAACATGGCCGCGCGCACGCCGCTGGGCAAGATCAATCTGGTCTGCCGGTTCACGGACATGTACAGCGGCCCAGATCTTGTCGGCGCTGATAGTTGGGAGATTTCCGCCCGGCTTGAGACTTGGGAGCGCCCCCTCATGCCGCCAGGCTGGGGGCTGATGCCTGAGTACCTGCTGGGCGCGGATATCTTTGATGTGGCCATGAACGCGAAGTGGCCGGAGGCATGAGATGGTAGTAAGTACCAGACTGCGAACGGTCTACGCGAGCGCGCCTACTGACACCGCCATCATTGCAACGCTGGACATGGAGTTGCCTGGGGAGCATGTCCGGCTGGTCGATGATTTCGAAGACATGACGCTGGGCGTCGATGGGGTGCCGCAGGTCTTCGAGGCCTGCGGCCTGGACATCGCGCTGCCCACGAAGGACAACAGCGGCAACCAGTCGCTGCAGTTCGCGCTGGGCATTTTGGATGACGATCGGATAAACGAACTGGTCGCTACAGCCCTTGACGCAGACCAGCCTGTTTACCTGACCTACCGCGAGTATCTCAGCACCGACACCTCGGCGCCGGCGGCGGCGCCCATTCGCATGACGGTGCTAGGCGGCGAGTTCAACGAAGACACGTTGGGCCTAGAAGCCAGCTACTACGACCTGTTGAACACGGCATGGCCTCGGGAGCGTTACACGTTGGCCAATGCGCCGGGCATCAAGTACCTGTGATGCAGCGATTCCTCAAGACGCGCTACGTGCGCGGCGGCCGCGGCCCGGTGGAATACGACTGCTGGGGCATGGTGCGCGATGCGCGCGCTTCGCTATTCGGCGCGGTGCTGCTGCCAACGCTGGCCGATGCGGCGCCGGGGAACCTGCGAGCCATAACCCGAGCCCACGGCGATGTGTCTGCGCTGCACGGCTTCCGGATAGTGCAACCGCGGCTCGGTGCGATCGCCACGGCCTGGATGGCCAGCCTGTGCGTGCATGTCGGCCTGGTAGTAGAAGCGGACGGCCGCATGCTCATTCTCGAGACCGATGAGCCCACGGGGCCATGCCTCACATCGATCAACCGCTTCCAGGCCCGCTTCACGCGGGTTTTGTTTTATGACGATCAAGATTTACCCCGGGCAGATGCCCAGCCAACCGATTGAGCAGCACCCGTGGGTGGGCACGATAGGGGGCTGGTTCGAGGCAGCCGGCATTGACTATGCCGCACACGATGTGCAGCCGGTCACCCTGTCCGTCGACGGCGTAGAGGTGCCGGCCAGCGAATGGGCGACCATATCCGTCACCAATGACCAAGTTGTGGATATCCGGCCAAAGCCGTTTGGCGCCGTGGGAAAGCTGATCGGCAAGGTGTTCAACCTCCTGTTCGGCTGGCTCATGCCCAAAGCGGCGGGGGCCCGCAATGATCCTGGCCAGGGCAAGCAACTGCAATCCGCCGAGGGCAAAGCCAATACCGCCAAGCTCAACCAGACGGTTCCCGAGCTGTTCGGTCGCTTTATCCGCTATCCAGACTACCTGGTTCCGCCCCGCCGGCGCTTTGCCGAGCCTCGCGCCCAGCACCTGGAGATGCTGCTGTGCATTGGGCCTGGGCAGTATCAGATCGACCCCGCCTCGATCAAGATCGGAAACACGCCTCTCGGCAGCATGGAGGGCGCAGAGTTCGCCATTCACGCGCCAGGCGCTGACCTGTCGGCGGTCGAGATGGCGCAGAACTGGTATCCATCGCCCGAGATCGGCGGCACCAGCGCCGGGACCGCCGGACTAGACCTGACGGCCACCGCAGACACCAGCATTGCTCCGGTTGGCTCCAGCTTTGTGCTGGCGGGCGGTGGCGTGATCACGTCCGATGCTGACTTCCCTGCATCATGGGGTGAAGGCACGGCCATGTCGTTGCTGCTTCAGCAGCCAGTAGCGGTCACTCGCATCAATGCCAGCGGAGACGACGACAACCCGCAGTTCATGAACGAGATTGAGGGCGACTGGCTCGAGATCTCGCCTTTGGTAGGGCAGCAGCTGAATGTTTCGGGCGCCTATACCGGCTCGGCGACGGTGCGCTCGGTCAGCGTGGACGCAACGGGTTACGGCAAGCTCACGCTGATGGTTTGGTCTGATGGCGGGGAGGGCGAATGGATCCCGCTGAATACTCTGCCGCTTGGCACTCAGTACATGGCGGTCTCGCGCGCTGGCCGGGTGTATGTCGTGCAATCCGTCAATGGCGTCAGTGTGACTCTGGCGGCGCAAGGCGTCACCGGTTGGCCAGGCTTTGCGCCGCGCACGATCTCGGCCGCGCAGGCGCAGTGGGATGTGCAACCCGACACGGTGTTCGGCGAGCAGGCTGGGCCGTTCGTGCTTCTGCCGGCAGCCGAGGCCACCAGCACGTTTGAGGTGGACTTTTTCTTCCCGCAGGGCCTGCATTACATCGATAACGGCGGCAACGTGCTCAGCCGATCGGTAGGTGTGTCGATTGACTACCGCGCTGCGGCCGGTGGGCCGTGGCAGTCTTTGAGTCGAACGTACACCCAGGCCACGCTTGACCAGGTCGGTTTCACTGAGCGCATCAACCTCGGCGCAGCCATACGGCCCGAGGTACGGATTCGCCGCCGCGGCGCGCGGTCCTCAAGCACGCAGGTGCAGGACGTCATCCAGTGGTATGCGGCGCGCTGCCTTTTGCCAGCACCCGTCAGCTACCCGTGGACGACGATCAGTGTGAAGGTGCGTGGCCTGGGCCAGATTGCCGCTAGCTCGGAGAATCAGGTCAATCTGGAAGCCATGCGCATCCTTCCAACACTTCAGGCGGATGGTTCCTGGGGTCCGCCGGCGCCGACGCGAGAGATTTCTTCAGCGCTCGGCTATATGTGCGGCACCATTGGATACGGCATGGACAGCATCGATGTGGCCGAGTTGCTCCGCCTCAACGACATCTGGACTTCACGCGGCGAAACGTTCGATGCGGTTCTGGATGAGATGACCGTGCAGCAGGCCATCGAAGCAGCATTCGCTGCTGGGATGGCGGAACTCACGATCGAGGACGGTCGCATCAAGCCGGTGCGCGAGGGTATCCGCACGCTGCCCGAGCAGTCGTACAGCGCCCAGAACACGCTACCCGGCGGCATTCGGCGCGCCTTCACCTCGCCGCGGCCGGATGACAACGATGGGGTGGAGGTTGAGTTCCAGGACGAGGCTGACGGATGGGCTACGGCGACCGTTCAGTGCGTGCTTCCGGGATCGCCGGGCCTGCGCCTGGAAAAGTTCAAGCTGCTCGGTGTCACCAGCCGGGCCCGGGCCTGGCGCATAGGCATGCGCCGCGCGCGCGAGTTGAGATATAGGCGCTGGACATACACCTTCGGCACTGAGCTGGACGCGCTCAACAGCAGCTATGGCAGCTTCGTTTCGCTGGTCAATGACCAGTCGGCCATCCTCGAGCAGATCCAGACCGGGGCTGGTGGACAGGCGCTGCTGCATGTGAGCGAGCCGCTGCGCTGGAAGGCTGGGCAACCGCATGTCGTCGCATTCCGTCGGCCAGACGGATCGGTGGCAGGCCCATGGCCAGCAACGCCTGGCGACGACGACTACGAGCTGCTGACTCCAATCCCGCAGGAGCAGTGGCCAACGATCAGCCTGAAGCAGGAGCCGCCCCATGTGTACTTCGGCCCTGAAAACGCCTGGTCGTGGCCAGCGCTGATGCGCAGCGTGAAGTCGAGCAATGGCACTTGCCAAGCCCAGGCCGTGAACTACGACCCGCGCGTCTATCTCGATGACGACGCAACACCAACCATTTAACCGGCGTGAGCCGGTTTTCTTTTGCCCGCCTTGAGCGGGCTTTTTCATTTCTGGGAATTGAAATGACGACTTACAACACGCGCAATCCGGTGGGGTCTACGGCCGTCAAGGACTTGTTTGATAACGCGGAGAACCTTGATCGGCTTGTCAATGATCAAACCGTCGACGTGTGGGATGACCGGCTCGGTCGGCCTCGCAAGACTTGGCAGGGGATTGAAAACCAGGCGCAGCTGGATATAGCTGAGGCAGTGGAAGCCGGAACGCAAGCTGCAGAGAGCTACCGCGATGAGTCAGAGCGCGCGCGCGATGCTGCTGAGCTTGCCCGCGATAATGCTGTCGCGGCCGCTGGCGCCATCGGTCCTCTCGAGTTCTACGACACCTACGCGCAGGCGCTGGGCGACATCGCGAACTTGGCTGATAGCGACCTGATTGAGGTCTCTCGCGACGAGACGAAGAAGGGGGCTCGCACGCGCTACCGCGTCGAAGCTGGCGCGCTGGTGTTTGTGGCGAATCTGGATCAGTTGCGGGACGATCTGGCAGAACCCACCAAGGGCTTGACGCTTATTGAATATCTTGCTGCTGTTACCGGAGCGGAGGCCCGGTCAGCCGCGGAGAAGCTTGGCGAAGTCATTAGTCTTTTTGACGTAATACCAAAAAGTCAACACGCCGCCATTCGCGCAAGGACATCGGTTTATAACGCGCAGCCAAAAATACAGGCATTGATTGATGATCTTTCGGCTAAAGGCGTTGCTGCGACAATTATAGGGAACACTGGTAAATTCTTTTGTGCGAACACTGTTAGTCTAAAATCCCCCGTGTCTCTTATCGGTGCTACCAAAGAATTCAGCCTAAGTTTCAATGACATAAGCAAAGATGGGTTTGTTATCGGCGGCGGGGATACAAGAGAGCGCCGAAGAACAGTTATGAATATGATGGTTGAGGGTTTATGCAAAGATATGTTTGTATGCGCACCTTTCCCGTCTTCTAACACTTCAGGTCTGCACCTGGACATTGAGAATATAGAGGTGTACCCAACTGGAGGCGTTAATGGTTTTACTTTTGCCAATATGTACGGGTCGTCATTCAGGAATCTTTTTGGTTTTGGCGATGTAACCAACGCAAAATTTAATATTATTTCGACCGTAAACGGCGTGTCGTTTGACAACCTATACACCACAGGAACCCATCTGCATTCTATCTATTATGATGTAATAGGTGGACCGGCGGGCCTGCCATCGGCGTCAACCGTAATGTTTAACAGCCCGGTGCTTCAGGGTGGAAATTATGGATTCAGCATCCTGGGTGCTAAAGGCCTTGTTATCAACAACCCATACTTTGAGAATGTTGCGAATAACTTCAATATTGTCACCGGAGATGGTCGAGCGATTGCTGGGCTTGTTATTAATGGCGGGACGTATAGTACAGCTTCCACTAACAATCCATACTATGCCAGCCGCGGCCCAGCATTCAGGATAGGAGGTGTGACAGGGATGCAAGTAAATTCTCCTGCATTCTTCGATGCTCCAAGTTACCTCCCTGTAAGTGTTTCTGCAGGAGACGGCGTTGTGTATATGCTGCTTAATAAGAACGGGACGCCTGCGGCATACGTTATTGCATTCTGCGGGCAGGGGTATGCAACGGCACCAACACTTACAGCACCAAACCCAGTCTCCGGTACTAAAGACACCCTCACCGCAACCATTAGCGGCGGGAAGATAGTTAGTGTAAATGTTGTTCCTGGTTCAAATCCGGTATACGGGCCTAACCCTGGGCACTTCCCTGTAATAGTCTTGGTGACCAAGACTGTTTCAGGTGTGAAATTCAGCGCGCCATCTGTCCGAGTCGGATTCGGGGCTATACCTTTCCATCCGTTCATTGGGCGAGATGCCGGTGCGTCCAGTACAGCGGGCATCTTGGTTGATGGGGATAGGGAGCCAACATACGCCGGCACTATCAATACTGGGAAAACAACAGCCTATGCCTGGAATCAATATCACTCTTTTGTTGATGGCAATGGCGTTCCGCAAACATGGACAAGTGTGCTTCCTTTGATTGCGGCGCAGTGATGGTCGGCTCCAGAACCAACCATCACGATAAGCTATTGCACATCGTTGCAGGCCTGTCGGTGTTCATGTTGGCGGTCGTCTTCACTCCGCCGCTTCGGACGCTCTCTGCCGCAGGCGGTGCGGCCGGATTCTTCTGTACCTTCTTTTGATCGAGATCGCCCATGGCAATCATCATTGAGTGCATAAGCGGAGCCACGGTGCAGCGTCCATAGCAGTCGTGTCTCACGTCAAAGGAAGCCCGCTTCGGCGGGTTTTTTCTTGCCCGCGCGCCAATTCGGAAAACCCAACCATGACGCAATGCATGCCCCCCGCACCATTGCTTCATGGCCGCAATCACCGCAAAGTGTTTTATGTCCTTCGACCATGGCTCTTTTGGGTCAGTCTTTTAATTCATCATCCCGCTTCGGCGGGCTTTTTTACGCCCATTACACAAGGGGTCAACGTGGACGATTATGGAAATGAACTGCCGGCCATGACCGGGCAGCAAATCAACCGGCGATTTGGGGAGGGGAGCGAGCGCATGGCCGGAATAGAGCGCGCTCTGGCGGCCGAGCGCCGCGAGCTGCAGGAGCTCAAGGGGCAGCTGAGCGATCTGCTGGAGTTCTTCAATGCCATGCGCGGCGCATTCAAGGTGCTCAACTGGGTGGGCAAGGTGGCCAAGCCGGTGGCGGCCATTGTCAGTTTGGGCGCTGCGATGGGTGCGGCCTACGCGGCCTGGCGAGGCGTGCAATGAATGGCACGCTGCGCAACAAGCTGTTGGCTGTGGCGACCGCGGCGCTCATTGCGGGCGCTGGCACCTACTCGATTCGCCAGCCTGATAAGCCCTCGACAGCGGTGCAGCTGGCCATGGAGATCGGCGCGCACTACGAGTCGAGCGGCCGGCACATCGGCGTGCCATACCGCGACATGATCGGCAAGGGCCAGCCCTGGACGGTCTGCAATGGCGTCACGGGCGCCGGCGTGGTGCCTGGCCGGTACTACACGGCCGAGGACTGCAAGCGCCTGGAGCTGCCGATCTACCAGGCGGCCGAGCGCGATGGGCGCCGGCTGTTCTTCCAGTGGGACCGCTACAACGTCTGGGTGCAGGCTTCGATCATCGACATGGTTTACAACCTGGGCGCGCCCACAGTGGCGGGCAGCACCATGCGCGCGCTGGCTAACGCTGGCGACCTGCTGGGCGCGTGCAAGCAGATGCTCCGCTGGGTGATGGGTACGGTGAACGGCCAGAAGGTGCGCATGCCTGGTCTGGTCGACCGACGCGACACCACGGCCGAGCTGTGCACCGACTGGGGCCGCGATGGCCATTTCAGCGTGGCGGCACTGGAGGTGGCTCGATGAAAAACATCAAAACCTACGCCTGGCAGTTGCTGGCCCTGGCGCTCGCCGGCCTGCTGCTGTGGCAGACCCTGCGCCTGGCTGCCGCCGAAGTGGCCGAGGCCCAGGCCCAGCAGGCGCTGTCTCAGCAAATCGCCGCCCAGTCCCAGGCAGTCCAGGCCGAAACCACCAAGAAGGCCAGCGAGCTACTGGTGCACGCTGGCGCCCAACAGGAGAACACCCATGCCTACACTCAAGACCTGCAGCGCCTGGAAGCTGCCCGCGCTGCTGATGCTGGCCGCATTGCAAGCCTGCAGCACGACATCCGCGCCGCCGCAACCCGCAACGCCCAGCTTGCCGGTGACGCCGCTGCCTGCCGAGATCTCGCAGATCGACACGAGCAGCTCGCAGCCCGTGCTGCAGAGGGCGCGGGAGTGGTTGGAGAGCTTATCGGCCTGGTCGAAGTCCGAGACGCCCAGGTAACAGCGCTGAAGGGGCAGGTGACGACGGATGGGCTGCTGCTGGGGCGGTAACACTGTCGGCTAGTGGCAGAGGTCTGCTAAAGTCGGCCTCCACTAGCTGCTCGCGCGCGCGACAAAGCTTGAGCGATCTTCGTCGCGCTCCTTCACTTGGCGGCTGTCATCATCGCTCCGATAGTGCAGATGTGTACGAGTATTGGTTAAATGTGATCTCTAATAAACTGGCGTATTCATGAATTTAACGGTAAAAAAGTCAAGTGTGTTAACTGCTTTCTTGCTAGCGATTGCTTGGCTGACATCAGTTTTGCTAGATTGGTACGCAGCTGATGTTGTTATGGCTACATGTATTCTTGCAATGCTTAGCCGAAAAGTTAACGCGAAATCAAGTATTGAATTGATGTTCATGGTGGGGTTCTCAGTATTTATTTACTTCCCCGCCCTAGTAAATGGTTTTTTGTTTGAGACATCATTTGCGTTGTTTTATGCAACCGCTGTGATATCGTTTTTTTTCTTGCATAGTGTGAGTGGGTTGGAATACAGGCCACCTGTTAGGTGGAGTATAAAAAACTTTTATTTTTTCCTCTTGAGTTGCGTTGCAGTAGTCGGCGTTTCTTTTTTTGGCGACTATGCTCACTACGTGCTATCGCCATTCGTTATGTTTTATGCGTTGAGTTTAAGGCCCGGAAGGCAATTAAGAAACTTGCTTATTTTTGCGATTTTCTTTTGCACTTTTCTAGTATATTATTTTATTGGATGGGGCGGGTTTGGTAGAACTGTTACGTTCGGGATTTTGCTGGTAGGTGTTTTGTATTTTATGTATGCCAGCAACATAAAAGTCAGTAAAATTGCATTTACCGTGCTTCCAATAGTTGGTAGTTTATTTTTGGTGGGGAGAAAAACGGCTGCGATATCATTCGATATAGAGGCTGCTGCCAACGACTCCGCAATTGGGCCATATCGTTTGGCGAGCACATTCGTCAACGCAAGCGCCGAGCGTGGCATAGATATCTCGGGATTCTTCGACCAAGTGATTTTTACATTATTCATTTGGGTTCCGCGACAAATTTGGCCTTCGAAGCCTTTTGGGTTCGGTTATCAGTGGGTCGTTGATAACATGGCTGACAGCTTTGTGGACGCCGGTCATTCGATAGCCTCGACATTCATTGGCGATCACTTATACTTCTTCGGCTGGTGGGGCATGCTTACGGCTGCAGCGATGGCATATGGCATAGCGCGGTTTTGTCGATTTTTGTATTCAATGAAACTCTTTAGTGGCTTTGGAGTTGTAATTATTTCTTGCCAGATGATGGTTCTGGTGTGGGGTGGAATGACGTCACTGTCAGCTAGAGTTGCTTCTCCCCTTGTTGCGCTCGCCCCTTTCTTGCTTCTCTATGCCTTTAGACGGCTGTCGCACCATCGACCCTCTTCCCATGGAGCATCCGGGAATTAAACATCCCTGATACAACCAGGTTGCAAATTAAGCAGACATGATTGCTGCCACAACAACTTACGCAGACTCGAGGGCTAAATCGCCCTGACGGGTGTTTAATTGCGCAATGTCAAAACGGCGCTGGCGAGCGCACCGCCGCCACTGGCCCGCGGCCAAAGTGCAGCCGGCGGCCCTCAGCGTCGCGCACGGTAAAAAAGCCCTTTGGCATTTCCACCACCGAGTAGCGCGCCGGCGGCCCTGGGAGGATGCGCTCGAGCGGGAAGCGGCCGCGCTTGCCGGGGGGCGCAGGAGGGTGGGGGCGCCGGCACGGCTATTTGCATGGAACCACCCACCAGGACTGATGATGAGCCCGCCTGCTGCTGACGGCGCAGGCTCTTCGCCTGCCAGCCGCATTCCGCCGCCCATAATGGCGCGCAGCGAGCTATGTTTGACCGGAGTGATGATGGAGCGAGTAAGACAAGCGTCGGCCGGAGGCAGCAAAAAGGTATAGCGAAGGGGCTCGCCTTGCCCAGGATTGTTGGAGGTCATATACAGCCAGCCGGTGACGCCAGAGGACTTGGCTGTTTCCGCAGGCAGCCGTATGCCATCGCGATAGAGAACGTAAAATGTGCACCACATGCCGATACTGTACGTGCATACAGTGTGCGAATGTCAAGGAAAATTTGGCGTTCATGCCGTCTTATATCTGCAGTCAAGACCCCGGTTTATGCCCATCTCAGCGGCGTAGCTTTCGGCGTAGTTTTCAGAAAATCAGTGTCAGCGCCAGAGGTGAATACTGCTTTCCAGGATGACAATGTTCATGACGGGCTCCCAGCTTGTGGGCTATGGGTCGGTGATGGCAAATCAGGCATATGCCTGTGCGTGGCAGGCAGGCCTGGGGCAATAAGGGTGGAGTCCAACGCTAGTGGCCCAGCTTCGCGCTGTGCAGGTGGCTGGCACCAGGCCGGCAGCGCCAGGGCGCATGAGCCGTTTGTGCACGGGCACGTTGGTCCCCATTGTCCCGCATGCGCCAACGCCAACGCCGGGAGCGTGCGGCACAGACCGCACGAATCCCTCGCTGGATTGTTACAGATTACAGGTGCATGTAGCAAGACGTTTGAATGGCCCGACGCTGGATTCATGGGATGCACAGGCTTTCAGGCCGCCTGGCTGTGGCCCTGCGCCGCCGAACTCAAGGCTCGGTGCCGTATTCCTTGCGGAACGCGGCCTCCAGCTCGGCGCAGTCCTTGGCCGTGAGATCGGGGCGCTTGCGGTCTTCGGGAGCGCGCGCGACTTCCTTGTTGCAGACCTTGATGGCCTCGCGGGCTACCCACTGGTTGCTGCTTTCCGGCGAGGACAGCAGCGAGCCGACCACCATCAACACCGCAAATGCACCCACGGGCAGGCCGATGAGCCAGGGCACGAGCCGGCTGCGCGGCGCGGCGGCGGTGTCTATGGGCGGGGTCTTGCCGCAATGGGAGCAAGGTGACGTACCGTCGGTCAGCGCATGACCGCAAAAGGGGCAGGAGAGGGTGGGCATGGGCCCATTATCGGCGCTGACTCCTGGGCCATCGGCGTCAGGCCGGGGCAGGGGCGTTTTTGCGGCGATTGGTCCAGGAGTCGACGACCAGCCGCTGGCCCATCTCATTGGCGCAGCGCAGGTGCAGCAGGATGCTGCCGCCCTTGCCGTCATAGCGCACGCCCGAGGTGAGCAGCGGTTGGCCGCAGGAGAAACAGGCAAATCCCGGTTCATCGGGCTGCAGCGGCAGGTCGGGCATCTGGGAGAAATCGGCAACGTAGGTCATTTATGGTTCCTTTGCAGATAGCTATCGGCCAACGCAGCGTGAGCTGTAGGGCGGGATGGCCCGGGCTGACAGGGATGGTCCAGGCCTGCATGCCGGCACTGCCTCGGGCCCATCATCCATAGGGTCACTTGCCAGCCCGCCGTTGCGCCTTTGCCGCCCCCGATAGAATTGCCCGGGATCACGCGCCGGTGCGCCAGCGCAGGGTTCCAATGCCGCGCCGATTCAGCGCGGTTTTTTCGTTCAGATATTTCAGGCAATCTTGAAAATTGTGCCGATCTCCTGCGGGCGGTCCGTCTGGCGCAAGCAATAAAAGCAAGTGATGACCAGTAGCCAGCCCCTTTATGACTTGGAACCTCTGCTGCACCTGATGTTTATTGGGGCCGTGATTGCGCTCGCGCCCCTGGCCTGGGTCTGGTTGCGCAACCGCCAGCATGGTCCGGCCGAGCGGCTGCTCGCGCTCAGTGTCTTCACCTTGTTCCTGACCTTCGATCTGGTGATGTTTGGCGCGTTCACGCGCCTGACCGACTCCGGTCTGGGCTGCCCCGACTGGCCGGGCTGCTACGGCAACGCCAGCCCGTTGGGCGCGCATCTGGAGATCACCGCCGCGCAGACCGCCATGCCCACGGGCCCGGTGACGCATGGCAAGGCCTGGGTGGAGATGATCCACCGCTACCTGGCCACCGGCGTGGGCGTGCTGATCATCGCGCTGACGCTGATGAGCTGGCGCCTGGCGCGCAAGGCGCCGTTGTCCGCGGGGCGCAGCCCCTGGTGGCCGACTGCGAGCCTGGTCTGGGTCTGTATCCAGGGCGCGTTCGGTGCGCTCACCGTGACCGAAAAACTGTTTCCCGCCATCGTGACGCTGCATCTGCTGGGCGGCACGGTGCTGCTGGCGCTGCTGTGCGTGCCGGCCGTGGCCCATGGCCTGGCGGTGCGCGGCCAGGCACCCGAGCCGCTCGCGCCCTGGCTGCGGCGCGCGCTTGCCGCGGGCCTGGTGCTGCTGACGGCGCAGGTCGCGCTGGGCGGCTGGGTCAGCACCAACTATGCGGTGCTGGCCTGCACCACGTTTCCGACCTGCCAGGGCAGCTGGTGGCCGTCCATGAACTTTGCCCAGGCCTTCGAGATCTGGCGGCCACTGGGCCTGCTGCAAGACGGCAGCCACCTGGATTTCGAGGCACTCACCGCCATCCACTACATGCACCGCCTGGCCGCCTATGTGGTGGTGCTGGCGCTGGCCGCGCTGGTGCTTGCACTGCACCGAGCCCAGGCCCTGGCGCGCCAGCGCCGCTGGCTCGCCGGCCTGCTGCTGCTGCAGGTGCTGACCGGCGTATCGAACGTTGTTTTTGACTGGCCGCTGCTGGCCGCCGTACTGCACACCGGAGGCGCTGCGGCGCTGGTGGGCGTACTGGTGTGGAGCCTGGCCGCCAGCAGCACTTCCCGCGTGGAGCATGATCCGCGCCGCCCCATTTCGAAGAAAGCCATTGCGCGCGCATGACCACGGATACCCTGCATTCCTCCGCTTCCCGCTTTGCCCAGTTCTATGTGCTGACCAAGCCCCGGGTTGTCCAGCTGATTGTCTTTTGCGCGTTGATCGGCATGGTGCTGGCCGTGCCCGGCTGGCCTTCGGGCCAGCAGTGGCTGCACATGGTCGTGTCGTGCATAGGCATCTGGCTGGTGGCGGCCGCGGCCGCGGCCTTCAACTGCCTGGTGGAAAAGCACATCGATGCGCGCATGCAGCGCACGTCATGGCGGCCCACGGCGCGCGGCGAGCTGTCGAGCTCGCATGCGCTGGTGTTTTCCGCGGTACTGTGCAGCCTGGGCGCGGCCATCCTGTTCATCGGCACCAATCCGCTGACGATGTGGCTCACGCTGGCGACCTTCATCGGCTATGCCGTGATCTACACCGTGGTGCTCAAGCCGCGTACGCCGCAGAACATCGTGATCGGCGGCGCCTCGGGCGCGATGCCGCCGGTGCTGGGCTGGGCGGCAATGACCGGCCAGGTCGGGCCCGAAGCGCTGATCCTGTTTCTGATCATCTTCCTGTGGACTCCGCCGCATTTCTGGGCGCTGGCGCTGTACCGCGTCGAGGACTATCGCAAGTCGGGCCTGCCGATGTTGCCGGTCACCCATGGCAGCGAGCACACGCGGCTGCAGATCCTGCTGTACACCATTGTGCTGTTCGTGGCCTGCCTGCTGCCGTTTTTCTATGGCATGAGCTCCTGGCTCTATCTGGCCGCGGCCATCGTGCTGGGGGCGGGCTTCTGCGGCTACGCCTGGCGCCTGCGTCGCAACTATTCGGATGCGCTGGCCTGGCGCACCTTCAAGTTCTCGCTGGTACATCTGAGTCTGCTGTTCGCGGCGCTGCTGGTGGACCACTACCTGTTCTTCTGACGGCCAGCGAACTGCGGCTTGGCGGGCGCGCAATGCGCGGCGCCGCTACTTGACCTGGCGCTTCTCCAGCTTGCGCGCCAGCGTGCGGCGGTGCATGCCCAGACGGCGCGCGGCTTCGGAGATGTTGAAGCCGGTGTCGGCCAGCGTCTCGTGGATATGCTCCCATTCGAGCGTCTTGATCGAACTGGTGTGCTGCGTCAGCTCGACTTCGGTGTCACCGGCGACGCGGCCGAACGCGGCTTCGATGTCGTCGGTGTTCGAGGGCTTGGCCAGGTAGTGGCAGGCGCCGAGCTTCACGGCTTCGACGGCCGTGGCGATGCTCGCATACCCGGTGAGCACCACGATCAGCGCCTCGGGGTTGTGCTCGTGCAGCATCTGGATGCAGTTGAGGCCCGAGGCATTGCCCGCGAGCTTCAGATCCATCACCGCATAGCCGGGGCGGTGCGTCTGCAGCAGCAGCTTGACTTCATCGGCGCTGGCCGCGCTCAGTACCTGATAGCCGCGGCGCTCGAACGAGCGCGCGAGCGTGCGCGCAAAGGCGGCGTCGTCTTCAACCAGCAGCAGCAGGCGTGTGTCCATGGTCCGTCTCTCCTAAGGTGATGGCCGACAGCGGGAATCGAATGCTGACCTCGGCGCCGCCGTCGTCGCGGTTGCGCGCCCAGGCCGTGCCGTCAAGCGAGCGCGCGACATTGGTCACCAGGAACAGGCCGACACCGCGGCCGGCGCGGTCCGTCTTGTTCGATTGCTGGTACTTGCCGAAGTTGCGCAGGATTTCGGGCGCGAAGCCCGTGCCGCGGTCAAGCACGCTGATCACCAGCTGCTCGCCTTCGCGGCGCAGGCGCAGCTCGACTTCGTCGGCCGAGGCTTCCAGGGCATTGTCGAGCACATTGCAGATCATCTGCTGCAGCGCGGTGTCGGAGATGATGGCGATGTCCTGCGCAATGCCATTGTGGTAGCGGAAGCGCCCCGGATGGTGCGTGCTCTGCCACTGCGCGATCAGCCGGTCCATGAAGCGAAACAGCGTGGTCGGCTTGGGCGCATCGGCGCGCGCCTCGCCGGCCGACAGCAGCACGTTGCTGACGATGCTCTTGCAGCGCAGCAGCTGCTGCTGCATTTCGTCGAGGTCCTGCAGCAGCTCGGGCTGGCGCGCGATCTCGGGCATGCGCTGCCAGTCGCCGAGGATCACCGACATCGTGGCCAGCGGCGTGCCCAGCTCGTGCGCGGCGCCCGTGGCCAGCAGGCCCATGCGCACGATGTGTTCCTCCTCGCTGGCGCGCTGGCGCATGTCGGCCAGGCGCGAGTCGCGCCGGCGCAGGTTGCCGACGATGCGCGTGAGAAAGATCACCAGCAGCACCGTGATCAGCGCAAAGCAGGTCAGCAGGCCGATGATGTACAGATTGTTGTGCGGCTGCACGGCCAGCGGACGCGAGGCACCGGCCAGGTCGATGACGCACAGCGTGGTGATGGCCGCTATCACCCAGGTGTAGGCCGGTGACAGCAGCACCGCGCTCAGGATGGCCTGCAGCAGGAACAGGTAGATGAATGGATTGCTGGCGCCGCCGGTGAAATACAACTGCACGGCGAGCGCGGCGACGTCGGCGAGCATGGCGCAGAACAGCCCCAGGCTGGTGACATTGCGCCGGCGCCATTTGAACCAGTAGAGATAGCCGAGGTTGGTGACGATCAGCGCCATCAGCACCACCGTCATCTCGCGCAGCGGCAGTGGAATGTCCAGGCCGTAATGGACGATGGCAATCGTGATCACCTGGCCCACCACGGCAAGCCAGCGCAGCTGTATCAACAGCTGCATGTTCTTGCGTTCGGTGGTCAGGTCAACCTGGGACAGCGGGTCCGAGGGGCGGGCAGGGCGGCGGGGACGATTCACCAGCGCGATTTTGCCGCAAGTGGTGAATCGCCCGGCCTACAAGGGCTTGTGCGCGCTGGCGCGGCGTTTTTCCCAGCGCACCACGACCACGGCGGCGGCCAGCACCATCGCGGCCATGCCAAACCAGGTCAAGGCATAGACCAGATGGCTGTTGGGAAAGGAGATCACCGTCATGCCCGGGCGCGGCCAGGTCTGCGCCGCCACGGTCTGGCCGGGCGTGCCGGCGTCGACGAAGTAGGGCGCGGCGCGCTCCAGGCCCTGGGCTGCGGCGATAGCCGCCACATCGCGCGAGAACCAGCGCTGTTGCGCCGCATCGTTGTCACGCAGAAACCCGCCGCCGGGCTCGGTCATGCGCAGCAGGCCGGTGACGGTCAGTGGCGTGGACTGCGCGCCCATGGAGCGGTCAGGCTGCCAGGCCTGGCGCTCGCTGGTCGGGATGAAGCCGCGGTTGATCAGCGTCTGGCTGCCATCGGCGGCCTGCAGCGGCGTGAGCACCCAGAAGCCGGCGCCGAGTTCGGTGACGGCCTGGGTCAGCACGGTTTTATCCGCGAGGAATTGCCCCGACAGCGTGACCGGCAGATATTCATGCCGCTGCGCCGTGACCTGCGGCCATTGCGCGAACGTGGGCGCGGCCACCGGGGTGGCGCGCACGCGCTCGTTGACGCGCTCTATCAGGTCCAGCTTCCAGGCGCGGCGCTGCAACTGCCAGCTGCCCAGGCCGAGGAAGGAAACAAACAAGGCCACGCCCACAATTGCGAGCATGGCCTTGAGAGCAGTGGAACGCGGGCCGCGTGGCCCGGCGTTCGTTGCGGTGGCGCTGGTCAAGGCTGCGGTGTCGTGGTGGCGGCGGGCGACACCTCGTGGTGCGGCATCATGTTGGCGTTCATGTGGAACATGACCCAAAGCGTTCCCGACAGCGCGATCACCACGAAGATCACGGTGAAGATCGTCGACAGCAGCGTCCAGCCGGCCTCGACCTTGCTGTTGATGTGCAGGAAGTAGTATATGTGCACCAGGATCTGCACGATGGCAAAGGCGCCGAGCACCAGCACGGCGGTGGTGCGGCCTTCGATGACCTTGGCCATGATCAGCCAGAACGGGATGGCCGTCAGGATCACCGACAGCACGAAGCCCGTCATGTAGCCGGAGAAGGTGCTGTGCGGGCCGACGTCGTGGTGGTGGTCGTCATGCGCATCGTGTGCGTCATGCGCGTGGCCGGCGTGGATGTCGTGTGCGCTCATTACAGCACTCCCATCAGGTAGACAAAGGTGAAGACGCCGATCCAGACCACGTCCAAGAAGTGCCAGAACATGGACAGGCACATCAGGCGGCGGTTGTTCTCGTGCGTCAGGCCATGCTTGCTGATCTGCAGCATCAGCACGACCAGCCAGATCAGGCCGAAGGTCACGTGCAGGCCGTGGGTGCCGACCAGCGTGAAGAAGGCCGACAGGAAGGCGCTGCGGCCCGGGCCCGCGTCCTGGTGCAGCAGGTGCGAGAACTCATAGAGTTCCAGGCCCAGGAAGCACAGACCCAGCACGCCGGTGATGGCCAGCCAGCCCAGCGTGGCCGAGACCTTGCCTTGCTGCTTCTTGAGCATCGCGAAGCCGAAGGTGATCGACGACAGCAGCAGGAAAGCCGTGTTCATCGCCACCAGCGGCAGGTCGAACAGGTCGGCGCCGGTCGGGCCGGCGGCGTAGCTGCGGCCCAGCACGCCGTAGGTGGCAAACAGGGCAGCGAAGATGAGGCAATCGCTCATCAGGTAGAGCCAGAAGCCCAGCGCCGTACCGTTGGCCGGATGGGGTTCCTCGGCCAGGTGGTAGTCGCGGGGTTCAATGGCGCCCGCGGCGCCAGCGTTCATGCGGATTTCAGACATTGCGTGCAAGCAGTTCAGTGCGGGCATCTTCCGTCGCAGCAACTTCCGATGCTGGGATGTAGTAGTCGCGCTTGTAGTTGAAGGTATGGATGATCGAGATCAGCACGATGGCGGCGAACGACGCGCCGGCCACCAGCCACATGTGCCAGATCATCGCGAAGCCGAACAGCGTTGCCACCATGGCGATCACGAAGCCGGCGCCGGTGTTCTTGGGCATGTGCAGGGCCTTGAAGCCCGACACGGGGCGCTTGTAGCCATGCTTCTTCATGTCCCACCAGGCGTCGATTTCGTAGACCTTGGGGGTCATGGCGAAGTTGTAGTCAGGCGTGGGCGACGCCGTCGACCATTCCAGCGTACGCGCATCCCATGGGTCGCCGGTCAGGTCGCGCAGCTTTGCGCGGTCGCGGAAGCTGACCCACAGCTGCATCAGGAAGGCGGCAATACCGCCAGCAACGATCAGCACGCCGACAAACGAGATGTACAGCCAGATGTTGTACGAAGCGTCTTCAAACACGTTGACACGGCGCGTGGCGCCCATCAGGCCCAGCACGTACAGCGGCGTGAAGGTGACCCAGAAGCCCACCAGCCAGCACCAGAACGACACCTTGCCCCAGAACTCGTCGAGCATGAAGCCGAAGGCCTTGGGGAACCAGTAGTTGATGGCCGCGAACAGGCCGAACACCACGCCGCCGATGATGACGTTGTGGAAGTGGGCAATCAGGAACAGGCTGTTGTGCAGCACGAAGTCGGCCGGGGGCACGGCGAGCAGCACGCCGGTCATGCCGCCCACGGCGAACGTGGCCATGAAGCCCACGGTCCACATCATGGGCACGGTGAAGCGGATGCGGCCCTTGTACATGGTGAACAGCCAGTTGAAGATCTTCGCCCCGGTCGGGATGGAGATGATCATCGTGGTGATACCGAAGAACGAGTTGACACTCGCGCCCGAGCCCATGGTGAAGAAGTGGTGCAGCCAGACCAGGTAGGACAGGATGGTGATGGCGACCGTCGCGTACACCATCGAGGTGTAGCCGAACAGACGCTTGCGGCTGAACGTGGCGGTGATTTCCGAGAAGATGCCGAAGGCCGGCAGAATCAGGATGTACACCTCGGGGTGGCCCCAGATCCAGATCAGGTTCACGTACAGCATGGCGTTGCCGCCCATGTCGTTGGTGAAGAAGTGCGTGCCCAGGTAGCGGTCCAGCGACAGCAGCACCAGGGTGGCCGTGAGCACCGGGAACGAGGCGACGATCAGTGCGTTGGTGCACAGCGAGGTCCAGACGAAGATCGGCATCTTCATCAGCGTCATGCCGGGAGCGCGCATCTTGACGATGGTCACCAGCAGGTTGATGCCGGACAGCGTGGTGCCGACACCGGCGATCTGCAGCGACCAGATGTAGTAGTCGAGTCCGACACCCTCGGGGTTGTGGCCCAGGTTGGACAGTGCCAGCCAGCCCGAGGTCGAGAACTCACCGACGAACAGCGACACCATCACCAGGATGGCACCGGCGGTGGTCATCCAGAAGCTGAAGTTGTTCAGGAACGGGAAGGCCACGTCGCGCGCGCCGATCTGCAGCGGCACGATGTAGTTCATCAGGCCGGTGACCAGAGCCATGGCCACGAAGAAGATCATGATCGTGCCGTGGGCGGTGAAGATCTGGTCATAGTGGTGCGGCGGCAGGAAGCCGACGCCGTCCACCGTGGCCATGGCCTGCTGGGCGCGCATCATCAGCGCATCGGCAAAGCCGCGCAGCAGCATGACGATGCCCAGGATCATGTACATGATCCCGATCTTCTTGTGGTCGATGCTGCAGATCCAGTCGTGCCACAGCGGACCCCAGAGCTTGAGGCGGGTCAGCATGGCCAGGATCACCAGGCCACCGAGAATCACGCCGGCAAAGGTGGCGAGAAGAATCGGCTCGTGCAGCGGTATCGATTGCCAGCTCAACCGTCCGAAGAGCAGTTGGGCTGTATCTAATTGATCAGACATAAAGGGTCTCTAGTGAGGTGGCCGGCAGGGCGGGCTTGCCCGGCGCGCCGGCCACCGAATTGCTTATTGCTGGATGACGGCTTCGGTGGCCACGCCGGGTTCCAGGGCGGCCGTGACTTGCGCGGCGTTCTCGGTCGTGCAGACGTCGCCGGGCAGGTTCAGGCCCTTGGCGCGGGCATAGGACTCGCCGCCGGCCTTGTCGATGGCCATCATGGTGTGCATGCACATCTGGCCTTCTTCGACGCAACGGTTGAGCACCGTGTGGTAGAGATTGGGCGCGACCGTGCCGAAGCGTTCGACCGGGTTGCGCTCGCTGGGCTTGGCCAGGGCCAGATAGCTTTCGCGGTCCAGCGTCTTGCCTTCGGTCTTGGCCTGGGCGATCCACTCGTTGAAGCCGTCGTTGCTCAGGCCATGGAACTTGAACGTCATGCCCGAGAAGCCCGCGCCGCTGTAGTGCGAGGACATGCCCTTGTAGACGCCTTCCTTGTTGATCACCGCGTTGAGTTCGGTCTGCATGCCGGGCATGGCATAGATCATGCCGGCCAGGTCAGGCACGTAGAACGCGTTCATGGTCGTGGTCGACGTCAGCTTGAAGTGGATCGGACGATTCACGGGCGCTGCCAGTTCGTTCACGGTGGCAATGCCTTGCTCGGGATAGAAGAACAGCCACTTCCAGTCCATGGCCACGACTTCCACCGTCAGCGGCTGCACGTTCTCGGCCAACGGGGTGGCGTGGTCGATGCGGTCCAGCGGACGGTAGGGATCGAGCTTGTGGGTGCTGATCCAGGTGATCGCCCCGAGGATGATGACGATGATCAGCGGCGCGGTCCAGATCACCAGTTCGAGCTTGGTCGAATGGTGGAAGTCGGGATCGTATTCCGCTTCGGTGTTCGACTGGCGGTACTTCCAGGCGAAGAAGAACGTCAGCAGGATGACCGGAACAATGATGATCAGCATCAGCACGGTGGCCAGAATGACCAGATCACCTTGCTGCGCGGCGATATCGCCTGCGGGGTTGAGAACTACGGCTTTGCTGCAGCCGCTGAGGGCGGCGACAAGCGCGGTAGCTGTGAGCCACGCAGGCCCACGGATTTCCTTGGATTGAAGCATGTCATGGGCGCACCGGAGCGCGCTTAGGTGTAAACGTGAGATTGGAACCAGCGTAAATGTAATAAAAAGGGGGAAAAAGTCGATTGGACATTTTGTCCCACGTCAATACGTGGGTGTATTGCGCCATTCTTGGTGGATCAGCGGATTTCGATGTAGGCGCTCGAGCCGAAGCGATGTCGGCCGGCTTCAGGCCGGCCCGAGGAAGCTGCCAACAGTCCGCCTGTAGTTCTTGGCTGACGCGTGCAGGCGCGAATGCCGTACCGGGGCGGATCGTTGACCAGCGTAGAAATAGCTAGTCAATTGAATGGGAGGTATCTTCATGAGCGCAACCGGTTACACAGCACCTTCCTCTGCGGGCTACGAAAGCCCCGAATCCCTGTCGCGTGCCGATACGCACGAAGAGGTCAGCCCCGGCGACATTGCGGTCGGCGTGACCATAGGCCGCACTTCGGAATACTTCGACTTCTTTGTTTTCGGCATTGCCTGCGTGCTGGTGTTTCCCGCATTGCTGTTTCCCTCCTTCTCGCGCCTGGACGGCACGCTCGCGTCGTTCGCGATCTTCTCGCTGGCCTTCATTGCCCGGCCTTTCGGTACCGCCATCTCCATGGCCATACAGCGGCGCTGGGGCCGCGGCACCAAGCTGACGCTGGCGCTGTTCCTGCTGGGCACCTGCACGGTGGGCATGGCCTTCCTGCCCGGCTATGAGCGCCTGGGAATGTGGGCCATCGTGCTGTTTGCCACGCTGCGCATAGGCCAGGGCCTGGCGCTGGGCGGCACCTGGGACGGCCTGCCGTCGCTGCTGGCCATCTCTGCGCCACGCGCTCGCCGCGGCTGGTTCTCGATGCTGGGCCAGCTGGGCGCACCCGTGGGCTTCTTTCTTGCCGCCGGTCTGTTTGCCTTTGTGTACTCCCAGACCACGCCCGAGGAATTCCTGGCCTGGGGCTGGCGCTTCCCGTTCTTCGTGGCGTTTGCCATCAACGTCGTCGCGCTGTTTGCGCGCCTGCGCCTGGTTGTCGGGCAGCTGTACTCGCACCTGCTGACGGAAAACGTGCTGGAGCCGGTCAAGGCTTCCGAAGTGATGCGTTCGGAAGGCCGCAATGTGGTCATCGGCGCGTTTGCCGCGCTGGCCAGCTTTGCGCTGTTCCACCTGGTGACCATCTTCCCTCTGTCGTACATCGAGCTGTACTCCGAGCAACCTGTGGTCGATGTGCTGCGCGTGCAGATGCTGGGCGCGGTGCTCGCGGCCATCGCCATGGTCGGCTCGGGCTGGCTGGCTGACCGTTTCGGTCGACGCAACACGCTGGGCACGATGGCGGCGCTGATCTGCGTGTTCAGCTTCGTCGGCCCCGGCCTGCTGGGCAGCGGCCAGGCCGGCAACAACGCCTTCCTGCTGATCGGCTTCGTGCTGCTGGGCCTGTCCTACGGCCAGGCATCGGGCACGGTGACGGCCAACTTCACGCCGCATTTCCGCTATACCGGCGCGGCGCTGTCGGCCGACATGGCCTGGCTGGTGGGCGCGGCCTTCGCTCCCCTGGTCGCGCTGGCGGTTTCGGCACGCTTTGGTCTGTTCGGCCTGGGCATCTATCTGCTGTCGGGCGGTATCTGCACCTTGGCGGCTCTGGCCATCAACCGCGCCATCGAGGCACGGGACAGCGACAATACGCCTTGAGCGCGCTGGCGGGATGACCCGCTGAGTCGGCCTGCCTGAGCCCATGGGGTCCAGGCAGGCCGTTATTTTTTGCACGGCCGGCGCGTGGCCTGGGTCAATAGCGGCCGATGGCAAAAGGGCGCCGCACAAATCTATAATGGAAGATTGACCCGCCACTCGGCGGCGCGCCAATGCACGCGAGCGTGCAGGCGCTGCGCAACTCCAAACCATACGCCATGAGCCAACCCACTTTTTCCGTTGCCGAAATCCGGAAGTCGTTTCTGGACTTTTTCGCCTCCAAGGGCCACACCATCGTGCCGTCGAGTTCGCTGGTGCCGGGCAACGACCCGACGCTGATGTTCACCAATTCGGGCATGGTGCAGTTCAAGGACGTGTTTCTCGGCACGGACAAGCGCCCTTACAACCGCGCCACGTCGGTGCAGGCCTGCCTGCGCGCGGGCGGCAAGCACAACGACCTGGAGAACGTCGGCTACACGGCGCGCCACCACACCTTCTTCGAGATGCTGGGCAACTGGTCGTTTGGCGACTACTTCAAGCGCGAGTCGCTCAAGTGGGCCTGGGAGCTGCTGACCGAGGTCTACAAGCTGCCCAAGGAACGTCTGCTGGCCACCGTCTACGCGGAAGATGACGAAGCCTATGACATCTGGACGAAGGAAATCGGCCTGCCGCCCGAGCGCGTGATCCGCATCGGCGACAACAAGGGCGGTCGCTACAAGTCCGACAATTTCTGGATGATGGCCGACACCGGCCCCTGCGGCCCGTGCTCGGAAATCTTCTATGACCACGGCGACCACATTGCCGGCGGCCCGCCGGGCAGCCCGGATGAGGACGGCGACCGCTTCATCGAGATCTGGAACAACGTGTTCATGCAGTTCGACATGGACGAGCAAGGCCGTCTCACCAAGCTGCCCGCGCCCTGCGTGGACACCGGCATGGGCCTCGAACGCCTGGCTGCCATCCTGCAGCATGTGCACAGCAACTACGAGATCGACCTGTTTGCCGCGCTGATCAAGGCCGCGGGCCGCGAGACCCACACTGCCGACCTGAGCAACCCGTCGCTCAAAGTGATTGCCGACCATATCCGCGCGACCTCCTTCCTGGTCAGCGATGGCGTGATCCCCTCGAACGAAGGCCGAGGCTATGTGCAGCGGCGCATCGTGCGCCGCGCCATCCGCCATGGCTACAAGCTGGGCCAGAAGACACCGTTCTTCCACAAGCTGGTCAAGGACCTGGTGGCGGTGATGGGCGATGCCTATCCCCAGCTGCGCGAGCAGGAAGAACGCATCACCGCCGTGCTCAAGGCCGAGGAAGAGCGCTTCTTCGAGACCCTAGCCAACGGCATGGAAATCCTCGACAACGCGCTGTCTGGCGACGTCAAGGTGCTGCCCGGCGATGTCGCCTTCAAGCTGCACGACACCTATGGCTTCCCGCTGGACCTGTCCAACGACGTGGCACGCGAACGCGGCCTGAGCGTGGACGAGGCCGGTTTCCGCGCCGCCATGGAAGAGCAAAAGAACAAGGCGCGCGCCGCCGGCAAGTTCAAGATGGACCGCGCGCTGGACTACAGCGGCGCGGCCAATGCCTTCACCGGCTATGCCGAACTCGCTGCGCCCGCCAAGGTGCTGGCGCTGTATGCCGATGGCACCAGCGTGCAGACGCTCGAAGCCGGCCAGAACGGTGTCGTGGTGCTGGACAGCACGCCGTTCTATGCCGAGTCGGGTGGCCAGGTCGGCGACCAGGGTCTGATCACGGCGCCGGGCGTGCACTTTGCGGTGCAGGACACGCTCAAGCTCAAGGCCGACGTGTTCGGCCACCATGGCCTGCTGGAAAGCGGCAGCCTCAAGGTCGGTGACGCGGTATCGGCCGAAGTCAACACCGAAGTGCGCGCCGCCACCATGCGCAACCACTCGGTCACGCACATCATGCACAAGGCCTTGCGCGAAGTCCTGGGCACGCATGTGCAGCAAAAGGGCAGCCTGGTGAATGCCGACCGCACGCGTTTCGACTTCACGCACGGCGCGCCCGTCACGGATGCCGAGATCCGCGAGATCGAGCGCCGCGTGAACGAGGAGATCCTCGCCAATTCCGCCACCGAAGCGCTGGAAATGGACATCGAGAGCGCGCAGAAGACCGGTGCCATGATGCTGTTCGGCGAGAAGTATGGCGAGACCGTGCGCGTGCTGGGCATCGGTTCGAGCCGCGAACTGTGCGGCGGCACCCATGTGCAGCGCACCGGCGACATCGGCCTGTTCAAGATCGTAGGCGAAAGCGGCGTGGCCGCGGGCGTGCGTCGCATCGAGGCGGTGACCGGCGTGAACGCGCTGGCCTACCTGCAGTCGCTGGAAGACACCGTGGCCCAGGCCGCGGGTGCGTTCAAGGCGCCGGTGACCGAGCTCAATGGCCGCATCGGCCAGTCGCTCGAGCAGATCAAGGCGCTGGAAAAGGAAATTGCCGCGCTCAAGGGCAAGCTGGCGTCCAGCCAGGGCGATGAGCTGGTGGGCCAGGCCGTGGACATCAAGGGCGTGAAGCTGCTGGCCGCGCGCCTCGAAGGCGCCGATGCCAAGACCTTGCGCGACACCATGGACAAGCTCAAGGACAAGCTGGGCAGCGCGGTGATCGTGCTGGCCGCGGTCGATGGCGACAAGGTGCAGCTGGCCGCGGGCGTGACCAAGGATTGCATTGGCAAGCTCAAGGCCGGCGATCTCGTCAATCATGTGGCGCTGCAGGTCGGCGGCAAGGGCGGCGGCAAGCCCGACATGGCGATGGCCGGCGGCACCAATGCTGCGGCCTTGCCCGCGGCGCTGGCTTCGGTCCAGGCCTGGGTCAGCGAACGTCTCTGAGTGGACCCTTGAGAGCGGGTCGCTTCAACAGAGCGGCCCGCTTCACACGCGCGCCGGCATGAGTGCGTGCGCGTGCTGCAGCGAAATTGACTTCCCAAGGAGACCCTCATGGTCGTAATGCATACCGTGCTGGCCATCGCGCTGGTGATTGGCCTGATCATCTGGCTGCGCGTGGACCCGGTGATCTCGCTGGTGCTGGGCTCGCTCTATCTGGGCCTGGCCAGCGGCGTAGGCTTTGCCGGCACGCTCACGGCGATCACCGGCGGCTTTGGCGAGATCATGGGCAAGGTGGGCCTGCTCATAGGTTTTGGCGTGGTCATAGGCTCGCTGCTGCATGCGACCGGGGCCTTCAGCCGCATGGTGCAGGCGCTGGTGGCCGCGGTAGGCCCCAAGCGCCTGCCTTATGCCATGGCCGGTGCCATGTCCACCATCTTCCCCTCGATCTATGTCGATGTGCAGGTGGTGCTGGGCGCGCCCGTGGCACGCTCCGCCGCGCCGCTGCTGGGGCGCAACGGCTTGCCGCTGCTCGCTGGCGCGATCGGCACGGGCATCTTCTCGGGTTATGTGTTTGTCGTGCCCGGCCTGGCCGTGATCCTGGTGGCCGGCCAGATGAACGTGAGCCTGGGCGCCTGGCTGGTGGGCGGTCTGTGCATAGGCCTGATCACGGCGCTGCTGACCACCTTCTTGTTCAGCCTGCTGCTGCGCACCAACTACTGGAAGCCCGAGACCGATGAAGAGGTGAACGAGGCGATGCTCGAAACCGAGGCCCAGGACACCCAGGCCCCGGTGGCGAACAGCCCCGGTCTGCTGCTGGCGGTGGCACCGATTGCCGTGCCTTTGCTGATGATTGCGTTTGGCGCCTTCGCCAAGCTGGCCGGTTATACAAGCGAGCTGATCAGCTTCATCGGCAATGCCAACCTGGCGCTGTTTGTCGGTTTGCTGGGCGCCTATCTGCTGGCGCGGCGCTTCGTGGGCGTGGAGCGCACGGCCGAGGCCGTGACCGATGGCTTCAAGACCAGCGGCGAGATCCTGCTGATCACCGGCGTCGGCGGCTCGCTGGGCGCGATCATCACGGCGTCTGGCATGGGTGCCGAGCTGGGCAAGCTGTTCTCCCACGATGCCGGCGGCCCGGTGCTGCTGAGCATCGTGCTGGCCTGGTTCATTGCGGCGGTGCTGCACGTGGCGATCGGCTCGGTGTCCGTGGCGGCACTGACGGCGGCCAGCATCATCGGCCCGGTGATGGCGCAGATCGCGATCTCACCGGTGATCATCGGCTTTGCGATTGCCTCGGGCGCGCTGTTTGCGGTGCAGGTCAACAGCAACTTCTTCTGGATGTTCAAGGGGCTGATGGGTCTCTCGACCAAGGGCGCGCTCAAGACGCTGACCATGGTGACCTCGATCGCGTCGGTGGCGTCGCTGCTGCTGGTGATCGTGGCCAGCATGTTTGGCTGAGAGTGGGCGCTTTCTCCTGGCCGTCTCCATCGCGGGCCGGGTTGAGATATAAACCAGCCTGGTTTGTATCGACTCGGTCATAAGAATGAAAGATATCAGGAGCGTGGACCTCAACCTGCTCAAGGCGCTGGACGCTTTGCTCGATGAGTGCCATGTGACCCGCGCCGCGGCGCGCCTGGGGCTGACCCAGCCGGCGATGAGCGGCATGCTGACGCGCCTGCGCGAAAGCTTTGGCGACCCCTTGTTCGTACGCGCCCAGCGCGGCATGGTGCCCACGCAGCGCGCGCTGGATCTGGCGCCTGGTGTCAAGCAGCTGCTGGCCGGCATCGACGCGCTGCTCCAGCCCCCGGGGTTCGATCCGGCGACGGCACGTCTGACCTTCACCATCGCCGCCACCGACTATGCGCTGCGCGCAATTGCCGTTCCCTTCCTCTCGGTGCTCAAGCCGCTGGCGCCGCATATGCGCGTCGCGCTGGTGCCGTTGCGCAACGGCGAGGTGCAGACCCAGCTCGAGCGCGGGCAGATCAGCCTGGCCTTGCTCAGCCCCGAGAACACGCCTCCCGATCTGCATGCCCGCGTGCTGTTCCACGAGCGCTATGTCTGCGTGCTGCGCGACGGCCACCCCGCGGCCACCGGGCGCAAGCTCACGCTCGAACAGTTCTGCGCGCTTGATCACGCGCTAGGCTCCTATGCAGGCGGCGGTTTTCATGGCGTGACCGACGACGCGCTGCACAAGCTGGGGCAGCGGCGCGAGGTGACGGTGTCGGTCAACTCCTTTCTGATCCTGCCGGACATCCTGCGCGCCAGCGACATGGTCGCGATCCTGCCCAGCCGGCTGGTCGCCGGCATGGCCGGACTGCAGGTGTGCGAGCCGCCGCTCGAGGTGCCGGGATTCTCCAATGCCGCGGTGTGGCATGCGCGCACGCACAACGATGCCGCACACCGCTGGCTGCGCGAGCTGCTGGTGCGCTCCTGCGCCGATCCCGCGCTGCTGGCGTCGGTCCGGCGCTGATATCGCGCTGGCTGATGTTGCTCATCAATTTATAGCATTTGATTTGTGTCGGCGTCGCCGCATCTGTTGAGGTGGGCCTGCAGCGTTCGCCATGTCGAACGCCGTGGGCTGCGGCCGTTCGCGCCGCGCCATTTCCCATTCAGTCCAGAAGAAAATCAGCATGTCCGCATTGTTCTCTCCGTTCACCCTCAAGGATGTCACCCTGCGCAACCGCATCGCGGTCCCGCCGATGTGCCAGTACAGCGCCGTCGATGGTTTCACCACCGACTGGCACCCCACCCATTACGCGTCGATGGCGCGCGGCGGCGCCGGACTGGTGATCGTCGAAGCCACGGGCGTCTCGCCCGAAGGCCGCATCACTCCCGGCTGCACGGGTCTGTGGAATGACGCCCAGGCCGAAGGCATGGCGCGCATCGCGGCAGCGATCAAGGCCGAGGGCGCCGTGCCCGGCATCCAGATCGGTCATGCGGGACGCAAGGCCAGCGCCAACCGCCCCTGGGAGGGCGACGACCATATTCCCGCGGGCGATGCCCATGCCTGGCAGACTATCGCACCGTCGGCGATTGCGTTTGGCGGTGGCCTGCCGCGGGTGCCCACGGAAATGACGCTGACCGACATCGTGCGCGTCAAGGCCGATTTCGTTGCCGCGGCACGCCGCGCACGTGACGCCGGCTTCCAGTGGCTGGAGCTGCATTTCGCGCACGGCTACCTGGCGCAGAGCTTTTTCTCGGCGCATTCGAACCAGCGCACCGACGCCTACGGCGGCAGCTTCGACAACCGCGCGCGCTTCCTGCTCGAAACGCTGGCCGCGGTGCGCGAAGTCTGGCCGCAGAATCTGCCACTGACCGCACGCTTCGGTGTGATCGAGTACGACGGCAGGGATGAGCAAACGCTGGCCGAGTCCATCGAACTGGTCAAGCAGATGCGCGAACGCGGTCTGGACCTGCTCAATGTCAGCGTCAATTTCGTGATTCCCGATGTGCAGATTCCCTGGGGCACGCCGGCTTTCCTGGCGCCCATTGCCGAACGCGTCAGCCGCGAAGCCGGCCTGCCGGTGGCCTCGAGCTGGGGCATAGACAAGGCCGAAGTGGCCGAGCGCGTGGTCGCCGACAAGCAGGTGGAACTGGTGATGATAGGCCGCGCGATGCTGGCCAACCCGCACTATCCGTACGCGCTGGCCCAGGCGCTCAAGGTCGAGCGCCCGGACTGGACGCTGCCTGCGCCGTATGCGCATTGGCTGGAGCGCTATCGCGGCGCGGGCAAGGTGGCGGCGCAGTAAGTCCGCAAGCGCAGGGAAGTCTTGGCGACTTCCCGCGCTTCAGGCTTTGCGTTGAAAGACCAGATCCCAGACCCCATGGCCCAGCTTGATGCCGCGGTTTTCGAACTTGGTCAGGGGGCGGTAGTCGGGCTGGGATGCATAGGCCTCGGCGGTGTTGGCCAGCGTCGGCTCGGCCGACAGCACTTCGAGCATCTGCACCGCGTAGGGCTGCCAGTCGGTGGCGCAGTGCAGGTAGCCGCCAGGCTTGAGGCGCGCGGCCAGCTTGGCGATCAGCGGCGGCTGCACCAGACGGCGCTTGTTGTGCTTGGTCTTGTGCCAGGGATCCGGAAAGAAGATGTGCACGCCGTCCAGGCTGCCTTCGGGCAGCATGTTGTCTATGACTTCCACCGCGTCATGGCGCAGGATGCGGATGTTGTGCAGGTCCTGCTCGCCTATGCGCTTGAGCAGCGCACCGACACCGGGCTCATGCACTTCGCAGCACAGGAAGTTGTCCTCGGGGCGTACGCGCGCGATATGCGCCGTGGCTTCGCCCATGCCGAAGCCGATCTCGAGGATCAGCGGCGCGACACGGCCAAACACGGCCGGCGCGTCCAGCGGCGCGGCCTGGTAGTTCAGCAGGAACTGCGGGCCGACTTCGGCATATGCCTTGGCCTGGCCTATGGTGGTGCGACCGGCGCGCAGCACGTAGCTCTTGATGGTTCTGGGATGTGCCACGCCGGCGGGTGCTGCCGAGCCGGGGGTGGCGTCTTGGGGGGCGTCTGGGCCGGGAGCGGCCGCATTGGTTTGGTGTTCGTTCACAGGGCGTGATTGTAGTTATCTCGCCAGGCCGCCACCCACAGCGCAAGCGCATCGGCCCGGGATTTGTGGGTGCAATCGGCCACGGGCAGGCCCAGCGCGGCGGCCGCGGCGTCCAGCGCGGCGCGGCTCGCGGCCGCGGTGGCGGTGTCGATGGAGCGCGCACCGTGCTGCTTGGAGAGCTTTTCGCCATCGGCGCGGCGCACCAGCGGCGTGTGCAGATAGGCCGGCGTGGGCAGACCCAGCGCCTGCTGCAGCAGCATCTGGCGCGGCGTGTTGTCCGTGAGATCCTCGCCGCGCACGATGTGGCTGACTCGCTGCAGGCCGTCGTCGACGACCACGGCCAGCTGGTAGGCCCAGAGCCCGTCGGCACGCCGCAGCACGAAGTCACCGACACCGCGCACCAGATCCTGCGATTGAGCGCCCAGCCGCCGGTCCTGCCACAGCAGCTGGCCGCCGTCCCAACGCGGCGCCCGCGGGCCGGCAAAGGGCTGGGCCCGCTGCACTGCCCGTTGCGTCGCGAAGCGCCAGGCGCGCGGCGGGCGGCCCTGCAGCCCGTCGCGGCAGGTGCCGGGGTAGGGGCGCTCCATGTGCCGCTCACGCTCCAGACCCAGCTGCTCCCAGGCTGCCTCGATGTCACGCCGCGTGCAGGCGCAGGGATAGGACAGCTGGCGCTCCAGCAACTGCTGCAGCGCCGTTTCATAGAACGCGCGGCGCGCGGATTGCCACACCGGCGGCTCGTCGGGCACCAGGCCGCAGGCATCGAGCTGTTGCAGGATCAGCTGATCGGCGCCGGGCATGCAGCGCGGTGGGTCGATATCTTCGATGCGCACCAGCCAGCGGCCCTGGTGGGCGCGCGCGTCCAGCCAGCTGGCCAGCGCAGCAACCAGCGAGCCCGCATGCAGCGGGCCCGTGGGAGAGGGCGCAAAGCGCCCGACATAGCAGGAGAACGCAGGCTGCAAGTGCGTCATGCCACTTTCAAGGCCAGCTCCAGGCCCGACACGAAAGCGTCCTCGACGCGCGCGCCCAGGCACCAGTCGCCGCAGACGCCCAGCCCGGTCTTGCGGTTCCACAGAAACGCGTGGCCCAGCGTGCTCATGGTCTGCGCATGCGGCCAGAAGCGGCTGCTGACATGGCTGGGTGTGGCATGGATGCCGGTGATTTCGGCAAAGGCCTTTTGCAGCTTGGCCTGGATGCGCGGGGCGTCGTCGTTGCGGTGCTCCTGTGACCAGGCGGGGCTGGCCTGCACGGTCCAGCGCTCCATGGACGAGCGCCCGGGCTTGGAGGATTCGCGTGCCAGCCAGGCAATGCGGTGATGGGTGCTGCGCGCCGCATTCCAGTGCGGGCCCAGCGTCGTCAGGCCTGGCTGCTGGGCCTGGGCAAACGTCAGATGCAGCGTCCAGCAGGGCGCGATGTCGATTTCATCGAGCGCCTGGCAATGCAGATCGGCCAGGCCGGTGGGCGCGAGCAGGGCGCGCGCCATGGGCGCGGGCAGGGCCAGCAATACGGTGTCGAACCCCGCATGCACGGTTTGCTGCGAGGGATCGAGTGCGTCCTCGGTCTGCAACTGCCAGCGGTCGGGGTCGAGCCGGTCGCGCTCGAGCGCGGTGACGCGGCATTGGGTCAGCAGCCGTCCGGCATCGAGCAGCGGCCGGGCCCAGGCCGCGGGCAGGGCTTGCATGTGCGGCGTGGCCACCCAGTGCGACTCGCGCGGTGGCGGCACGGCCGTGGCCACGCGCCCGGCACTGTCGAGCACGCGGATGGTGGTCGCGCTCCAGGGACGGCACAGCTGGGAGTCGAGATCGAGCACCTGCTCGAAGCGCGGATCGCGCACGGTGAAATACTGGGCGCCGGAATCAAAGCTGCCATGCGATGTCGAATGCACGGCCATGCGCCCGCCCACCGCCGCGCCTTGCTCGAACACCTTGACCTGGTGGCCGGCCTGCACCAACGTGCGCGCGCAGGCCAGGCCGGCAATACCGGCGCCGATCACGGCAATCACCTGGGGTCGGTGGCGCGCGCGGCGCGGGTGCTGCGCGGCGGTGGGAGACGGGGCTGGGTTACGAAGCGTGCGCGATGCAGTCATGACAGGCCTTTCGAAAATCTGGGAGGCGAATGCGGAATCTGGCTGAGCCTCCACCGTGGACTGACTCTACACCCTTCAAGCGGCTGCGCAGCGCTCAAAGCGCCTGATGGTTTTCCAGCAAGGCGGCACGCGTCGTGGGATGGGCGAGTTTTTCCAGCCACCAGCGCAGTGCCCGACCCGGGCTCGCGTGGCCCGAGGTGGTCCAGGCGTAGTGGGCGCGCAGCGTGCGCGCCGGGCGCACCACGGAGCGCACCACGAGCCGGCCGCTGGCCGCCTGCGCCGCCACCATGCCCTGGGGCAGGAAGCCATAGCCCAGGCCGCGGCACATGGCTTCGACCTTGGCCGGCATGCTGTCCACGGTCAGCACCGGCTGGCCACCCAGCACGCCGATGCTGGTGGTGTCGCGCAGCGCCGAATCCGCCACGGCGACCACCCGGTGTTGCAGCAAGGTGTCGTCGCTGATCGGCTCGGGAAGCTGTGCCAGCGGATGGTTGGGCGCGACCGCCAGACAGAACACCAGATCGCCCAGTTCCTGCAGCTGGATGCCGGCGACATTGCTGGCATTCACCGCCACGCCTATGGCGAGGTCGGCGCGGCCGGTGCTCAGCGGCTCCAGCGTCCCGCTCAGAATGCCTTCGCGCAGCTTCAGCCGCGTCGGCGACTCCAGCGCATAGAAGGCCTCGACCAGCTCGAACAGCGGCCCGCGCGCCAGCGCGCCATCGGCAATGAGGGTCAGTTGCGGCTCCCAGCCCGTGGCCACGCGGCGCACGCGGTGCGCGACCGAATCGATGTTCTGCAGCAGCCGCGCGCCCTCGCGCAGCAGCTCCAGCCCGGCTTCGGTGGGCTGGGCCTGGCGCGAGCGCCGGTCGAACAGCAGCACATCGAGGGCCTCTTCGATATGCCGCACGCGGTAGGTGAGCGCACTGGGCACCAGGCCCAGCGAACGCGCGGCGGCGGCGAAACTGCCGGTGTCGGCAATCACCTGCAGCATGGCAAGGCTGTCGGGCGTCAGGGCGTCACGGGGACTGGACATGGTGGGGCGGCGCGCAGATGTTGAAAACATTTGAATGATGCCATCAAACTGCCTGCATCCCCACGGGCCCGCGCCGCTGCAGCAGGCGAACAAAGCTGACAGGACGCGGCACGGCGCGTCCGGACAATGGCCCCATCCGGCACCCGGAGCTGGCGCCTGCGGCCAGGCGCAGGCACCCGAACGCGGCGTGAAGCGGACGTCCCGCTTCACCGCGGACCGGCGATTGGAGGCATCCCATGTGGACATCTATGCAAAATCCGCTGGCCCTCGCGGGTCGCATCCTGCTGGCGCTGCTGTTCATTCCCGCGGGCGTGGGCAAGCTCACCGGCTTTGCGGGCAGCGTGGCCTATGCCACGTCGGCCGGCTTGCCAATGCCCCAGGCGGCAATTGCGCTGGCCTTGCTGGTGGAAATCTTCGGCGGGCTGGCGCTGCTGCTGGGCTGGCAGACGCGCTGGGCGGCGTTGATTCTCGCGCTGTTCACGCTGGTCGCCAGCTTCTTCTTCCACAACTTCTGGGCGCTGCCGGCCGAGCAGGCGACGATGCAGCAGCTGCTGTTCACCAAGAACCTGGCGGTGGTTGGCGGTCTGCTGGGCTTTGCCGCGTTTGGCGCGGGCGCGCTGAGCGTGGACGCACGCCGGCCGCTGGTGCCGGCCGTGCGCTGAGCGCGGCTAGCTGGCCGAGGGTGGCAGGGCGTCGGTCGGGACGGTGTCCAGGCCGGCGTCGAGCACGCGGCGCTCGTCGAACACGAAGCAGCCGCCGCGGTAGTGCGCGCCGTCGGTCTCTTCAAAATATTTGAGAATGCCGCCTTCGAGCTGGTATACATGCTCCAGCCCCTGCTCGCGCATCAGGATCGCCGCTTTCTCGCAGCGTATGCCGCCGGTGCAGTAGCTGACCACGGTCTTGTCTTCGAGGTCCGCGCGGTGCGCTGCCAGCGCGGCCGGGAATTCGGTGAACTTGGCAATGCGCCAGTCAATCGCCGACTCGAATGCGCCGGCATCGACTTCGAAGTCGTTGCGGGTATCGAGCGTCACCACCGGGCGGCCGTCGTCGTCATGGCCTTGCTCCAGCCACTGGCGCAGGCGCGCCGGGCTCACGGCCGGAGCGCGGCCCAGCGCCGGCTTGATCGTCGGATGGTCCATGCGGATGATCTCGCGCTTGACCTTGACCAGCATCTTGCGAAACGGCACATGCTGCGACCAGCTCTCCTTGGGCACGAGATCGGCAAAGCGCGGATCGGCGCGCAGGGCATCGACAAAGCCATGCACGCGCTCGGCCGGGCCGGCGAGAAAGAAATTGATGCCTTCCTCGGCCAGCAGGATGGTGCCCTTGAGCTCGGCCGCCAGCGCGCGCGCGGACAGCGTGTCGCGCAACTCGGCGGCGTCGGGAAGTGCCACGAACTTGTAGCAGGAGATATTGAGAATGTCGGTCACGGGTGGAATTGCCTGCACGCGGCAGCGCCATGCGCCGCCCGGGGTTCAGGTCGTCAGCATCAGTTTGATCTTGTTGGCCAATTGGGCCACGGAAAGCGCCGCGGCGCAGCCCGGCGTGGCCTGCAGCAGCAGCTGGCGGCGCATGACGGAGTCACGCACCGCGGGGTCGGCGGGAATGTCGCCCATGTGGATCAGTCGCACCGGCTGGCCGTCTTCGGTGGTCACGAAGCGATTGAGCACCTGCTGGAGCTGGCCGGTGATGGCGCGGCCATCGCCAGCGCGCACCGCCTGGTTGATGATCAGGCGCATCTGCTGGCGCTTTTGCTGCGTGGCCAGCACCTTGATGGCCGCATAGGCGTCGGTCAAGGAGGTCGGCTCGGGCGTGGCCACGATCATCACTTCATCGGCCATGGAAACCGAAAACAGCACGACGTCGGAAATGCCCGCGCCGGTATCGAGCAGCACCACGTCGAAACGCGGCGCCATGGCTTCGACGACCTGCAGGAACTTGGCGCGGATCTCGGGCGTGAGATGGGAGTACTCAACCATGCCGGAGCCGGCCAGCAGCACCGAGAAGCCGCCGGGGCCGGGCAGCACCGCGTCCTCGAGCGCCGCCTTGCCGGTGAAGACGTCGTGCAGCGTGATCTTGGGGAACAGGTTCAGCACCACATCGAGATTCGCCAGCCCCAGGTCGGCGTCAAGCACCAGCACCTTGAGACCGTGGCGAGTCAAGGCGGCGGCGAGATTGGCCGACACAAAAGTCTTGCCGACACCTCCCTTGCCGCTGGTGATGGCAATGATACGGGCGCGATGCTGCGGGCGCGTGCGCACCGCCTCGCCCATGGGCGTGGTGGTTGGAATGGCGGGGTGGGAGGGCAGCACGGCGTCGCTCATCGCTCAGCTTTCAATGTCCGGTGCCCGAGGGGTCCACAGGGTGGACGTAGGGCACTCCCGACGGATAGTCTTCAGTTGGATGGGGGGTCAGGGACAGGTGGCCAAACAACATGCTTTTTTCTTCTGCACTCACAGTGCTGTCGGGTTGCTCTTCAATGCAGATACGGTTTCGGCCCGCTGATTTTGCCTGATAGAGCTGGTTGTCCGCGCGCTCTATCCACAGCTGCGTGGTGCTGCGAATCCATTGCAGGGCATAGGCGCCGCCAATGCTCACGGAGACGCTCAGGTCCAGCGCCGGGGAGACGCGAATCATGGTGGACTCGACCGCTTCGCGGATGCGCTCGGCAATCGAGCGGCCATAAGCCGCTTGACATGAGGGCAGCACGATGGCGAATTCCTCGCCGCCATAGCGCGCCAGGGTGTCCATGGGACGCACGCAGCTCAGCAGCGTGCGGGCCACGGACTGCAGGACGATATCACCGGCAATGTGGCCGTGGGTGTCGTTGATTTTCTTGAAATGATCGATGTCCAGCATCAGCAACAGGGCGGCTTCGCCCGATCGCGCCATGCGGTCGATTTCGCGCTCGAGAACGGTACGGAAATGGCGGCGGTTGGCCAAGCCCGTGAGGGGGTCGCGCAGCGACAGCTCGCACAGGCCGTCGATCACCGCCTGCAGGTAGCGTGTCGGGGTTTCGTTGGGCAGCACCAGGCCCGGCGCACCAGACTGGATTACCAGGCTGTGGGCCGTTGACAAGCGCAGGTCGCGCAAGAAGACAGATTGATGGGCCGCAGAACCAGTCACAAAATGCAAATCAGTGTTACGAGAGTGTATCAGTCTTGCGAATTCCAGTCAGCGTGACGTGGCTGGCCGCACACTGGGAATTTGCTGCAGCGTCGCCAGTGCTTCGCCATCGGTTCTATACAGCGCCAGATCGCTCGCGGGCACCAGCGCGCCGGCACGCTGCAATGCATTTTCCACCGGCAGCTTGAGACCGCTGAGGTGCAGTGTGCCACCGCGCTGGCGCAGCAGTCCACGGATGCGCCTGAAAGTCTCGATGCCAGTAATGTCGATGCGGTTGATGGGCTGGGCCAGCAGGCACAGATGCCTTACCTCCGGGTGCGCGCCGAGGTGGTCGACGATGCGCTGCTCCAGGGCCCGCGCCGAGGCGAAGTCGAGCTCGGCATCCATGCGCAGCACCAAGATGTCTTGCGCCAGCGCGGGCAACTGCCACAGATGGCGGTCGCGCAGGCTGCCGTCGGCATGCAGTCCCACTTCAATGATGCGCGGATGCAGTCGCTGGTAGAGGAAGTGGCACAGTCCCATCACGATGCCGGCCAGCACACCCCAATAGAGCTGTGGCGCCGTGGCCAGCGTCAGCGCACAGGTCGCCAGACCGATGCCGGCTTCGGTGCGCGAGATGCGCCACAGCCGGAACATGGTCTGCGGCTTGATCAGGTTGAGTACCGCAGTCACCACGATGGCGGCGAGCGCCGACTGCGGCACATGGTAGAGCGCGGGCGTGAGCCACAGCAGCACGATGAATACGAAGCCGATCGCAAACAGCGTGGCCCAGCCGGTGCGTGCGCCAGCCATGAGATTCACGGCCGAACGCGAGAACGAGGCGCTGGTGGCAAAGCTGCCGCACAGGCCGGCGCTGATCTTGGCCATGCCCTGGGCCAGCAGATCCTGGTTCTCGTTCCAGCGCGTGCCCGCGCTCTGGTGCTCGGCCTGGGCGCTGGAGGCGGTTTCGAGGAAGCTCACCAGCGAGATCACCAGCACCGGCATGATCAGCGCGGCAAACTCGCTGCCTTCGAGCCATTGCGGCCAGTGCAGCGTGGGCATTCCGGCGGGCAGCGTGCCCACCACATCGCCGCCATGGTCGGCAAAACCTATGGCCCAGCTGAGCAGGCCGGCCAAGGCGGCGACGAGCATCGCGGCCGGAAAGCCCGCGCGCCAGCGCTTGAGCCCCAACAGCAGGGCCACGCCGGCCAAGCCGATCGCGGCGGCGCGCAGGTCGAAATGGTGCAGCGAAGGGTCCGAGAAGAACGCATTCCAGGTGGTGCGCAAGCCCAGCAGGGCGGGCAGCTGTGACGCCAGGATCAGAATGCCGGCGGCCTGGGTAAAGCCATTGAGCACCGGCGAGGTCACAAGATTGAGCAGCCAGCCGGCGCGCAAGGCGCCCAGCGCGAATTGCAGCAGGCCCGACAGCAGCGCGATCCAGACCGCCAGGTTGACCCAATGGGCGCTGCCCGGCTCGGCCATTCCCAGCAGCGAGGCGCCGATCAGCAGACTGGTCAGCGCCGTGGGGCCGACACCGAGCCGCGGCGAGGCGCTCCACAGCACCGCGATCAGCGCTGGAATCAGCGAGGCATAGATGCCGGTCACCAGCGGCATGCCCGCCAGCGCCGCATAGGCCACGCCCTGAGGCAGCAACATCAGTCCGACGGTCATGCCGGCCCAGAATTCTCCCAGCAGTAGTGCGGAAGTGGGACGGGGCCAGGCAAGAAATGGAAACCAGCGGACGAGCTTGAGCATGGGCAGCATTGTGCGACAGCCACAAGCACGCTAGCGCTTTGGGCGACTGTCCTACGCTGGCATCGGCAGCAACCCCACGGGGCCGTCTGGGGGCGCCACTTACATTTTGCTCATGAACAACACGCAGGGCTTGCCTTGCAAAAGGAGCACCCAATGATTCAGCCACGTCAACGCATTGTGTCCATACTCGCCGTCAGCGCCCTGGCCCTGGGCCTGAGCGCCTGCGGCAAGACCGAAGACCAGACCGCCGGCCAGCGGCTCGATTCCGCCGTGTCGCGCACCGAGCAGGCCGCGAGCGATGCCCAGCAGCGCACCGAGAACGCCGCGTCGAATGCGGGTGCACGCATGGAAGAAGGCGCAAACCGAGTCGGCAACGCTGCCAGCAACGCCGCCGGCTCGGCCATGGATGTGGCGGGCGAAGCTGCGACCACGGCCGAAATCAAGGCCGCGCTGGTCAAGGATCCCGAGCTGAGCGCGCTGCAGATCAATGTTGATACCAAGGGCGGCACGGTAACCCTCAACGGCACGGCTCCTAGCGACAGCGCCAAGACCCGCGCCGAAGAAATCGCCAAGGGCGTCAAGGGCGTGGCCTCGGTCAACAACATGTTGACCGTGCAGACGCGCTAAGTTCGGCGGGAACGGACACGGTGATTCCGTGTCCTTTGTCACGCACATACGCTGCGTGCCGGTGGGCGCCAGTGCTGCATTGAGCGCCGCTGCGAAGCCGCCGCGGATGCCGCCGCCCATCCGGTCGCAGACGCCGCCGCCCATCCGGTCGCGGACGCCGCCGCAGGGCGCTACCATTGGTGCATGAACCAAGCCGATCACGACCTGATTACCCAACTGGTCCACCACTCCTATCAACCACCGTCGGACTTCGTGTCGCTGCTGCCCGCAGTGCACAAAGCGTCGACGGTGGTTTTTCCCAATGTGGCCGCCATGCGCGAGCGCCGCTGGCTGGACAAGAGCAGCTATACCTATGGGCTGCACGGTACGCCCACCACCTATCAGCTTGAAGAGCGGCTGTGCACGCTAGAAGGCGGCAAGCAGTGCCTGCTGGCACCCAGCGGCCTGGCAGCGATTGCCTGTGTCTCGCTGTCCCTGCTCAAGACCGGTGACGAGGTGTTGATTCCCGACAATGCCTATGGCCCGAACAAGTCGCTGGCCGAGGCCGAACTTGTGCAGTGGGGCATTTCCCATGCGTTCTACGACCCGATGGACCTTGCCGATCTGGCGGGCCGCATCACGCCGCGCACGCGCCTGGTCTGGCTCGAAGTGCCGGGCTCGGTCAGCATGGAGTTTCCCGATCTGCCGGCCATGGCGCAGTTGTGCCGCGAACGCGGCGTGATTTCGGCGTTGGACAACACCTGGGGCGCGGGCCTGGCGTTCGAGCCGTTTGATCTTGACGGTGATGGCAGCGGCCGCCTGGGCGTGGACATTTCGGTGCATGCCCTCACCAAATACCCCAGCGGCGGCGGCGATGTGCTGATGGGCAGCGTGATCACCGTGGACCAGGCCCTGCATCTGCGCCTGAAGCTCAGCCACATGCGCCTGGGCATAGGGGTCTCCGGCGACGACGCCGAGACCGTGCTGCGCGCGCTGCCCAGCGTGGCTCTGCGCTACCGGGCCCACGATGCCGTGGCGCGCGAACTGGCGCTGTGGCTGCAGCAGCAGCCGCAGGTGGTGCAGGTGCTGCATCCGGCGTTGCCCGGCGCGCCCGGCCATGCCCAGTGGCAGCGGCTGTGCGGTGCGAAAAATGGCGGCGCAGGCGCGGCGGCAGGCCTGTTCAGCGTGGTGATAGACGCGCGCCACAGCCAGACCCAGGTGGATGCGTTCTGCGACAGCCTGCGACTGTTCAAGCTGGGTTACAGCTGGGGCGGACCGACCAGCCTGGTTGTACCGTATGAGATAGAGACCATGCGCGAGCGCTCGCGCGCGCATCTGCAGCCCGGCACCGTGGTGCGCTTTAATATCGGCCTCGAAGCGCTGGAAGATTTGCGCGCGGATCTGGCGCAGGCGCTGGCCGCGGCTTTTGGCGCGCAGTCGCAGTGAGCCGTCTGCATTGACAGCGTGCTGCTGGTAGGGCCTTTGCGGGGCCGCGCCGGTGGGCACGCTTACCGTAGCGCCCTGCGCCGACCCGAGCCTGAAGCCCGGGCCGATGGCTGGTACAGTAGGCGCAGCTATAAATCAACGAAAGAGAACATTGGCAACACCCAACTACGGATACGAAAAACGGCAACGCGAGCTGGCCAAGAAGCAAAAGAAGCAGGACAAGGAGCGCGCCAAGGAACAACGCAAGGGCGATGTGCCCGAGCACTCGGGTGCGACCTATGTCGCTCCCGGTGGTGACCAGGCGCCCGCCGCGGACGTGCCGCCGCCCGCCGCAGGCAACTGAGCTGCAGGCGCGATCAGCGGCGCTTCAGCCGCTCAGCGCAGCAGGGGCTGCAGATGCGGCCAGACGTTCTCCAGCATCCGCGGCTGTGCCTTGGCGCTAGGGTGGATGCGGTCGGCCTGGAACCAGCTCATGGCATCGGGCGCATCGGCGATGCCGGTGAGCAGGAAGGGCAGCAGCGCCGCCTTGTGCTGCTTGGCGACGTCCGGAAATACCGCGGAGAAGTCGCGACCGTAGGCGCCGCCATAGTTGGGCGGCACCTGCATGCCCAGCAGCAGCACCTTGGCGCCAGCGGCCTGGCTGGCGCGCGTCATGGCCTGCAGGTTGTCGCGCGTGCCGGCCACGGGCAATCCGCGCAGCGCGTCATTGCCTCCCAGCTCGATCACCACCACCGTGGGCTTGTGCTGTTGCAACAGGTTGGTCAGGCGGGCGCGCCCTCCCGAAGTCGTGTCGCCGCTCACGCTGGCATTGACCACACGCGCCTGTGGCATGCTTTTCGCTAGCCTTTGCTGCAGCAGCGCCACCCAGCCCTGGCCGCGGGCCAGGCCATACTCGGCACTCAGCGAGTCGCCCAGCACCAGAATTACCGGTGATGTCGTGGGCGCGGCGGGCGCCGCCGTGGCGGCAATCGCACTGGTGCAGGCCGAGGCCGCCAGTGCCGTCAACAGCCAGCGTCGCATGGCGCTGTCGATTGGTTTCAATTTCATGCTATCCATTTCGGTTTGATATGCCAGCACCTCTTGTATCACCTCTGCTAGAAATCGATCATCTTTCCAAGTCGGTCACGGATTCCACGGGGTCGCTTGACATCTTGCGCGATGTCCATGCCACTTTTGCGCGCGCCGAGAGCGTGGCCATTGTGGGCGCGTCGGGATCGGGCAAAAGTACGCTGCTGTCCATACTCGCCGGGCTCGATACCCCGACATCCGGCACGGTGCGCCTCGAAGGCCAGGACTTGTTTGCGCTGAGCGAAGACGACCGCGCCGCGCTGCGCGCGCAAAAGCTCGGCTTTGTGTTCCAGAGCTTCCAATTGCTGGGCAATCTGACAGCGCTGGAAAATGTGATGCTGCCGCTGGAGCTGGCCGGCCATGGCGCGGCACGCCAGCGCGCGCGCGAAATGCTGGCCCGCGTAGGGCTGGGTCAGCGCGAAGGCCATTATCCGCGCCTGCTGTCGGGCGGAGAGCAGCAGCGCGTGGCACTGGCGCGGGCCTTTGTTGTCGAGCCGGCGGTGCTGCTGGCCGATGAGCCCACGGGCAGCCTGGATTTCGCCACCGGCGAGACCATCATGCAGCTGATGTTCGATCTGAACCGCGAACGCGGCACCACCCTGGTTCTGGTCACGCATGATCGCGCAATTGCCGCGCGCTGCGACCGCCGCCTGACGGTGGAGGCGGGCCAGTTGCTCGAATGATGTGCCGCCGCCGTGCAAATCGGTGCTGTCTGACCCGAGGCAGGGTAAAAAACAGCTATGCTCGACAGGCTATAGGATCCATAGCTTCTCTTATCGTTTGACGTTGTGAACCTTCGGGATCCCGCGGCGAGCTTATGTTCCCATGACTTTTCCCGTTCCGTGCCTGTCGAAGAAGCACCGCATTTTTGTGCCGGGCGTGGTTGTGTTCGTCGTGGGTGTCTGTTTGAGCGTCGGTATCGGCGTGATGCTGATGCGCGCGCCGCATGCACTGCAGCTCCTTGGCGGCATGGCGCAGCGCGCGGCCGCGCCGCAGCCGCCGCTGTTGGCCTGGCTGGTGATGCTGGGCGGCGGCGTGCTGTCGCTGCTGCTCGCGGTGGTCACGGTCTGGCAGATGCGCCGACGCAGAATCGCCTACGAGCAGGCGCGCGCCCAGGCCAACGCGCTGTACAGCGATCAGCGCATCCAGGCATTGTTCAACCAAGCGGCCGTGGGTGTGGTCCAGCTCGACGCCGAGACCGGCGCCTTCGAACAGGTCAACCAACGCTATGCCAGCCTGCTGGGCCTGCCCCTGCATGCCTTGCCCGGGCGGCGCTTCAGCGAATTCATCCACCCCGTCGATCGCGCCGAGCATGCGACGCTGATGCAGCGCCTGGGTCGCGGGGAAATGCAGGAGTATCAGCATGAACTGCGGCTGATCCGCAGCGATGGCTCCATCATTTGGGTCGAGGAAACCGCGTCTTCCATAGGCCAGGGTTTGCGCGGCCAGTCGCTCAATCTGGGGGTGGTGCAGGATGTGACGCAGCGCCGCCGGCTCGAGCAACACCACCGCGAGAACGAGGAGCGCCTGCGCGCCGTGCTGCAGCGCCTGCCCGTGGGGCTGGCCATCGTCAGCGAAGCCGGTGAGATCGTCTACCGCAACGACCGTTTCGTGTTCACCTGCGGCTATACCGAAGCCGATGGCATCAAGGTCGAGGACTTCTGGGCCCTGGCCTATCCCGATGCCACGCAGCGCATGCAGGCCAGCAACCAGTTGCAGATGGCCAAGCTGCGCGCGCGGGCGCTCGACGGCAATCTCGTGCCCGCCGAATACCAGATCGTCTGCCGCGACGGCAATTCGCGCACGGTCGAGATCGGCGGCGTCGCCATGGACGGCCAGTACCTGATCACGCTCGAGGATCTGAGCCAGCGCAAGGCCGCCGAGGAAGAGATTCGCTATCTCGCGTTCTACGACCTGCTGACCCAGCTGCCCAACCGCCGGCTGCTGCTGGACCGGTTGCAGCAGGCACTCAGCGCGGGCGCGCGCCGCCAGCGCTCGGGCGCGCTGCTGATGCTGGACGTGGACAACTTCAAGACGCTCAACGAAACCCGCGGTCATGACCAGGGCGACGCGCTGCTGCGCCAGGTCGCGACCCGGTTGCGCAATGCCGTCGATGGTGCCCACACCGTGGGGCGCCAGGGCGGCGATGAATTCGTCGTGGTGCTCGAGGACCTGGGCGAGGACCCGGTGCAGGTGGCGGCCCTGGCCCAGGAGGTCGGCCAGACCATTCTGCGCGAACTGCGCCAGCCCTATGTGCTTGACGACGGGCTGGACTGCCACGCCACGGTGAGCATCGGCGCGACGATTTTCCAGGGTCTGGACGACACCGTCGACGAACTGCTGCGCCGCGCCGACCTGGCCATGTACCAGGCCAAGAAGGCCGGCCGCGACACCCTGCAGTTCTTCGATCCGCGCATGCAGCAGGTGGTGCGCGAGCGTGCCACGCTGGAGCAGGATCTGCGCACCGGGCTGGCGCAGCAGCAGTTCGAGCTGTTCTTCCAGCCCCAGGTCGAGGACGGCCACATCATTGGCGCCGAAGGCCTGCTGCGCTGGCGCCATCCGGCCCAGGGCTTCATCTCGCCGGCCAACTTCATTCCGCTGGCCGAGGAAAGCGGGCTGATCGTGCCGCTGGGCGAATGGGTGCTGCGCACCGCCTGCGAGCAGCTCGCGCGCTGGTCGCACGACCCCGCGATGGCGCAGATGGTGGTCGCGGTGAACGTCAGTCCGCGCCAGTTCTACCAGGCGCAGTTCGTCGACCAGGTGCTCGCGGCGCTGGCGCTGAGCGGCGCGCCGCCGTCGCGCCTCAAGCTCGAGCTCACCGAAGGCCTGCTGCTGACCGACATCGACGACACCATCGACAAGATGGTGCAGCTCAAGCAGCATGGCGTGGGCTTTTCGCTCGACGATTTCGGCACCGGCTACTCCTCGCTGGCCTATCTCAAGCGCCTGCCGCTGGACCAGCTCAAGATCGATCAGAGCTTTGTGCGCGACGTGCTGACGGACCCGAACGACGCGGCCATTGCCAAGACCATCGTCGCCCTGGGCACCAGCCTGGGCCTGCGCGTGATTGCCGAAGGCGTGGAAACCGAAGCGCAACGCGCCTTCCTGCAGGACCATGGCTGCCACGCCTGGCAGGGCTATCTGCTGAGCCCGCCGGTGCCGGTGGCCAAGTTCGAGGCCCTGGCGCGCACCTGGGTGGCACAGCCGGGCGCGGGCCGATGATCGCCGCCAGGGCTTGCCTGCCACGGCCAGCAGGCATACTGCAGCGTGCCTGAAATCAAGACCCTTTTGCTTTTCGCCGCCACGGCCGTGGCCGAGATCGTCGGCTGCTATCTGCCCTGGCTCTGGCTGCGCCAGGGCCACAGCGCCTGGCTGCTGCTGCCCGCGGCGGCCAGCCTGGCGGTCTTCGTGTGGCTGCTGACGCTGCACCCCGATGCGTCGGGGCGTGTGTACGCCGCCTATGGCGGGGTGTATGTGGCCACGGCCCTGGTCTGGCTTTGGCTGGTGGACGGCATCCAGCCCACGCGCTGGGACCTGGCGGGCGCGGCCGTGGCGCTGGCGGGCATGGCCATCATTGCGTTTGCGCCGCGCGCGGGCTGAAGCCGAGGGCGAATCCTTGGCTTTGCGCCGGGGCGGGCGCGGTATCATTCGGGGCTATTACATACAGCCGCTGAACCCAGCCCTTTTTCCACGCCGTGCGCCTTAATTCGATCAAGCTTTCCGGCTTCAAGTCCTTTGCCGAGCCGACCAATTTCCTGCTGCCGGGCCAACTGGTAGGGGTGGTCGGCCCCAACGGCTGCGGCAAATCCAACATCATGGATGCGGTGCGCTGGGTGCTGGGCGAGAGCAAGGCCAGCGAACTGCGCGGCGAGTCCATGCAGGACGTGATCTTCAACGGCACGACGCACCGCAAGCCGGCCAGCCGCGCCAGCGTCGAGCTGGTGTTCGACAACAGTGACCACCGCGCGGGCGGCCAATGGGGCCAGTATGGCGAGATCGCCGTCAAGCGCGTGCTCACGCGCGATGGCAACAGCAGTTATTTCATCAACAACCAGCCGGTGCGCCGGCGCGACGTGCAGGACGTGTTCCTGGGCACGGGCCTGGGCCCGCGCGCCTACGCCATCATCGGCCAGGGCACGATCAGCCGCATCATCGAGTCACGGCCCGAAGAGCTGCGGCTGTTCCTCGAGGAAGCCGCGGGCGTGTCCAAATACAAGGAACGCCGGCGCGAGACCGAGAACCGGCTGTCCGATACGCGCGAGAACCTCACGCGCGTCGAGGACATCCTGCGCGAGCTCAACGCCAATCTCGAGAAGCTCGAGAAGCAGGCCGAAGTCGCGGCCCAGTACAACAAGCTGCAGGCCAGCGTCACGCTCAAGCAGCATCAGCTGTGGTTTCTCAAGCGTGCCGAATCCGAGGCCGAGCAGGACAAGGTCCGTGTCGAAGGCCTGCAGGCGGTCAACGACCTCGAAGCCCGCATGGCCGAGCTGCGGCATATCGAAGCCGAGCTCGAGACCATACGCCAGGCCCACTACACCGCGGGCGATGCCGTCAACCAGGCCCAGGGCCAGCTGTATGAGGCCACGGCCGAAGTCGGCAAGCTCGAGGCCGAGATCCGCTATGTGGTCGAAGGCCGCCAGCGCGTGCAGCAGCGCCTGGCCCAGCTGGCCGAGCAGATTGCCGACTGGGCACGCCGGCGCGAAGAAGCCGAAATCGAGATCGAGAACCTCGAGGGCGCGGGCATGAACGCCGAGGAGCAGGCCGAAATGCTGGCCGCCCAGCTCGAAGAGCAGTCGCAGCGCCTGCCCGACCTCGAAGATGCCTTGCGCCAGGCGCAAAAGAACGACAGCGAGCAGCGCGCCCAGGTGGTGCAGGTGCAGCAGCAGATCCAGGTGCTGGCCGCCGAACAGCGCAGCCTCAGCGAGCAGGAGCGCCAGTACCAGGCGCGCGACGAACGACTGCGCGCCGACCGCAATGCGCTCACCGTGCCCGATGAAGCGCGCCTCGCCGATCTGCGCGGCCAGCTCGAAGTCGCCCAGGAAACTGCCGAGATCGCCGAAGCCCAGCTGCAGGAGCTGCAGGACAGCGTGCCCCAGCTGGACGAAGAGCGGCGCACGCGCCAGCAGGCCGTGAACACCGAAGGTGCGCGCCAGGCCGAGCTGGCGGCGCGCATGGAAGCGCTCAAGGCGCTGCAGGAAAAGGTCAAGACCGATGGCAAGCTTCAGCCCTGGCTGGCCAAGCATGGGCTCGACGGCATGCAAGGCCTGTGGACCCGCCTGGGCATAGAGCCGGGTTGGGAAAATGCGCTGGAAGCCGCGCTGCGCGAACGCATGGGTGCGCTGTCCGTGGGCCGGCTTGACATGGTGCGCGGCTTTCTCGGCGCGGGCGCGCAGGATGCACCACCCGCGCGGCTGGCGTTCTACAGCACGGCCGATGCCCAGCCAGGCGCGGCGCTGCAGGCCAGCAGCACGGGTTTCGCGCCGCTGGCCGCGCTGCTGCGCGTGAGCGACGCCGGCCTGCAGGCGGTGCTGACCGACTGGCTGCAAGGCTGCTACACCGCACCCACGCTCGACGCCGCGCTCGACCGGCGTGCGGCCCTGCAGGCCGGCGAAGTGGTCTACGCGCCCAGCGGCCATGCGGTCACGGCGCACAGCGTGGGCTTCTACGCGCAGGATTCGGAGCAATCGGGCCTGCTGGCACGCGCCCAGGAAATCGAGCACCTGGAAAAGGAAACCCGGGCCCAGGCCTTGATCAGCGACGAGTCGCGCAGCGCGCTGGTGCGCGCCGAAAACGCCTATGCCGATGCCTCGCAGCGCCTGATCAGCGCGCGCCGCGAAGCCGGCGAAGCCAAGAACGCCGCCCATGGACTGCAAGTCGAAGTGCTGCGCCTGGGCCAGCTCGCCGAGCAGGCGCGCGCGCGCAATGCGCAGATCACAGCCGACCTCGATGAAGTCCAGGCCCAGCTCGGCGATATCGAGGAGCGGCGCATGTCGGCCGAAGCGCGCTTCGAGGAGCTCGACATGCAGCTGGCCGACAGCCAGGAGCGCCACGCCCAGCTGGGCGACCGCGTGCTCGAAGCCGAACGCCGCCTGAGCGAATCACGCGAGCAGCTGCGCACGCTGGAGCGCCAGGCCCAGGAAGCGACGTTCTCGCAGCGCAGCCTGCAGGCGCGCCGCGCTGAACTCAGCCGCAGCATAGACACCGCGGCCCAGCAGGTGCGCTCGCTGGGCGACGAGCAGCAGCGCGCGCAGGAAGAGCAGACGCGGCTGAACGACGCCGCGGCCCAGGGCGGGCTGCAGGACGCGCTGGCGCTGAAGATGGAGCGCGAGAAGGCCGTGGGCGAGCGCCGCAGCGAGTACGACGAGCTCACCAACCGCCTGCGCGGCAGCGACGAACGCCGCCAGCAGCTCGAGAAGGCGATGGAGCCGCTGCGCCAGCGCATCACCGAATTCCAGCTCAAGGAGCAGGCCGCGCGCCTGGGCCTGGAGCAATACAACGGCCTGCTGGCCGATGCCCAGGCCGATCTGGCGGCCATTGCCCAGTCGATTGCCGAAGGCAATGTGCGCGTGCCTGGCATGCAGGGCGAGATCGACCGCTTGCACCGCGACATCGCGGCGCTGGGCGCGGTCAATCTCGCGGCGCTGGACGAACTGAACGCCGCGAGCGAGCGCAAGCTGTTCCTCGACGCGCAGATGGAGGATCTGACCTCGGCCATGAACACGCTCGAGGACGCGATCCGCAAGATCGACGCCGAGACGCGCGATTTGCTGTCCGGCACCTTCGATACCGTCAACCGGCACTTCGGCACCATGTTCCCCGAGCTGTTTGGCGGCGGACAGGCCAAGCTGGTGATCACCGGCGATGAAATCCTCGACTCCGGCGTGCAGGTGATTGCCCAGCCGCCGGGCAAGAAGAACCAGACCATCCACCTGCTGTCGGGTGGGGAGAAGGCGCTCACCGCCATTGCGCTGGTGTTTGCCATCTTCCAGCTTAACCCCGCGCCGTTCTGCCTGCTCGACGAAGTCGATGCGCCACTGGACGACGCCAATACCGAACGCTATGCCAAGCTGGTTTCCAGCATGAGCCGCGGAACCCAGTTCCTGTTCATCAGTCACAACAAGATCGCCATGGAGATGGCCCAGCAGTTGATTGGCGTGACAATGCAGGAGCAGGGCGTCTCGCGCATCGTGGCGGTGGACATGGAGTCGGCCCTGCACATGGCCGAGGCGGTGTGAACTTAATTTTCCCTGGATGCACATGAGTACCTTGCAAATCAGTCTGGCTATCCTTGGCGTCGTGCTGCTGGCAGCGATCGTTGTCTACAACAGCTGGGCCGCGCGGCGCAATGCGCCCAAACGCGCCCAGCCCCAGGAAGACGACATCAGTCAGCCCGGCCACCACCAGCCCTATAACCTGACCGAACGCCACGAGCCCGCGCTGGACCTGTCGCATGGCGGCCAGCAGCCCGAGCCCGTGGGCCCGCAGACCATGCCGCTGGCCCAGGCCCAGGAGCATGTGCATTACGCGCCGGCGCCGGCCGTGCGCAAGGACCCGGGCATGGACGGCGAGCCCGCGGTGCAAGAGGCCTTGCAGGACGGCGTGGTGCCCGCAGCGCCTGCGCCCGTGACCTATACCGAACCGACATTCGCTGCGCCCGAGCCCCAGCAAATTCCGCTCGAACGCCGGCCCAGCCTCGATGCGCTGATCGACGCCATCGCGCCCATACAGCCCGAGCATGTGATTCCCGGCGAGGGCGCGCTGCAGGTGCAGCCCACGACGCGGCGCGCCGGCAGCAAGCCGTTTCGCATCGAAGGCCTGAACCAGAAGTCGCGCCAGTGGGAGCCGCTGCAGGCCGGTTCGCGCTACACCGCCTTTCAGGCCGGCGTGCAGCTTGCCAACCGCGTGGGCGCGCTCAATGAAATCGAATATTCCGAGTTCGCGTCCAAGGTCCAGGCCTTTGCCGATGCCGTCAGCGGCTCGGTCGATCTGCCCGACATGCTGCAGGAAGTGGCACGGGCACGCGAGCTCGACCAGTTCGCCAGCGAGCACGACGCCCAGCTGACGTTCATGCTGCGTGCGCGCCAGGCCGCGTGGAGCCCCGGCTATGTGGTGCAAAACGCCGCGCGCCTGGGCTTTGTACCGCTTTCCATGCCGGGTCGCATGGCCTTGCCCTCGGCCGCGGGCGGCCAGCCGCTGCTGGTGCTGGCCTATGACGCCCAGGCGGCCATGGCAGAAGACCTCGACCAGTCGGCCATCCATGAACTGCTGCTGAGCCTCGATGTGCCCCAGGTGCACCGCAGCGAGCAGCCGTTTGCGCGCCTGCGCGAAGTCGCCGACGGCCTGTGCCAGGCCATGGAAGGCGTGCTGTGCGATCAGAACGGTCATCCACTGCCGGTCTCGGTGGTCGAGCCGATTGCCGCCGATCTCGAGCATCTGTATGACCAGCTGGACAGCCGCGAGCTGTCGGCCGGCTCCATGCTCGCACGGCGGTTGTTCAGTTAGTAGTTAGAAGAGTGCATGCAAGAGAATCTTTTTGAGCCGGCCGAAGGTGAGCCTGTCGTGCCGGCGATCGTTGTTCGTGAAGTGGAGCTTCTGCGGGGGCAGTTGCGCAGTTGGGCGCATCAGTATTACGTGCTGGACGCACCCACCGTTCCTGACGCCGAGTACGACCGTGTCTACCAGAAGCTGCAGGCACTCGAATCCCTCTATCCCCAGCTCATCACGCCCGAATCGCCCACGCAGCGCGTGATCGGCGCGGTGATGGCCGGGCTCGCGCCGGTCCAGCATGTCGTGCCCATGCTCAGCATCCGCACCGAAACCGATACCGAAGCCAGCGGCGCCCAGGCGTTTGATGCGCGCATCCGGCGCGAGCTGGGGCGCGACGCCAGCGACCCAGCGGTGGAGTATGTGGCCGAACCCAAGTTCGACGGCCTGGCCATGAGCCTGCGCTATGAAGCCGGTCGGCTGGTGCAGGCCGCGACGCGCGGCGATGGCAGCGTGGGCGAAGAGGTCACGCACAACATCCGCACCATCCAGCGCATTCCGCAGGTGCTGCCCGCCGGTGTGCCGCCGGTGCTGGAAGTGCGCGGCGAAGTCTATATGCGGCGTGCCGATTTCGAGGCTCTCAACGAGCGCCAGCGCGCCGATGGCGGCAAGACCTTTGTCAACCCGCGCAACGCGGCCGCGGGCGCGGTGCGCCAGCTCGACTCCTCCATCACCGCGCAGCGCCAGCTCGCGTTCTTTGCCTATGGCCTGGGCGACATCACGCCCGCGGCCCAGGGCGGGCCGGCCTTTGCCACGCATTTCGCGATGCTGCAGCAGCTCAAGGAATGGGGCTTTCCGGTGGCCGAGCAGGTGAGCCTGGCCCATGGCGCCGAGGAGCTGGTCGCCTTCCACAACCGTATCGGCGCGGCGCGCGACAGCCTGCCGTATGACATCGACGGCGTGGTCTACAAGGTCAATTCGCTGGCGCTGCAGCGCACGCTGGGCTTTGTCACGCGCGAGCCGCGCTGGGCCGTGGCGCACAAGTACCCGGCGCAGGAAATGTTCACGCGCGTCGAGGCCATCGATGTGCAGGTCGGGCGCACCGGCAAGATCACGCCCGTGGCGCGTCTGGCGCCGGTGTTTGTCGGCGGCGTCACGGTCACCAACGCCACGCTGCACAACCTGTTCGAGCTGCGCCGCAAGCGGGTGCGCGTGGGCGATGAAGTCATCGTGCGGCGCGCCGGCGATGTGATTCCCGAAGTCGTGGGCGTGGTGCCGCCGCGCGTGGTGTCGGCAGCTGGCGTGGCCGTGGGCGCCGAAGCCAGCGATGCGTTGATCGACGCCGCGGCCCAGCCGCCGGTGCAGCTGCCGCGCTCGCCGTATGTGCCCAACTTCCGGATGCCGCGCCAGTGCCCGGTCTGCGCCAGCGATGTGCTGCGCGAAAAAGGCCAGGTCAACCATCGCTGCAGCGGCGGGCTGTTCTGCGCCGCGCAACGCAAGGAGGCGCTGCGGCACTTCGCCCACCGCCGCGCCATGGATGTCGAAGGCCTGGGCGACAAGATCGTCGACCAGCTGGTCGAGGCGCAACTGGTGCGCACGCTGCCCGATTTGTACAGGCTCACGCTGGAGCAGCTGTCGGGGCTCGAGCGCATGGCCGAGAAGTCGGCGCTCAACCTGCTCGCGGCGCTGGAGAAATCCAAGTCCACGACGCTGGCGCGCTTCCTGTTCGCGCTGGGCATACGCCAGATCGGCGAAGCCACGGCCAAGGACCTCGCCAAGCATTTCGGCACGCTGGACGCCATCATTGCCGCGACCGAAGCGCAGCTGCTGGAAGTCAACGACGTCGGCCCCATCGTCGCCCACAGCATTCGCACCTTCTTCGACCAGCCGCACAACCTCGAAGTGCTGGACCAGCTGCGCGGTGAATGCGGCATCCATTGGGCCGAAGGCGTGCCCGCGGAAAAGCCGCTGCAGCTGCTGGCCGGCAAGACGGTGGTGCTCACGGGCACCTTGCCCAACATGGGCCGCGATGAAGCCAAGGACCTGCTCGAAGCCGCGGGCGCCAAGGTCGCGGGCTCGGTCAGCAAGAAGACCAGCTATGTCGTGGCCGGCGCCGACGCCGGCAGCAAGCTCGCCAAGGCCGAGGAGCTGGGCGTGCCGGTGCTTGACGAAGCCGGTCTGCTGGCGCTGCTTGCAGGTTCCTAGCGCCTGCGAGGCGGCGGCCCCGCGAATTCCATGCCCGTGATGGCGCGGGGGCGGCTGCGCTGCTTTACCATCCGCGCATGAGTTCCCATTACGAAACACTGCAAAAGGCAGACGCCTACCGCGAATTTTTCAAGGTAGCCCCACCGCAAGAGCTGGGAGAGCGCATGCTGCGCGCGCGCCGGCCGGGCTTCATGATCCGCGCGGTGCGCGCGCACGAGGCGGTGGCGCCGGACGGCGCGCCGGCGGCCGAGGCAGCGGTTGCTCCAGCGCCGGTGAGCGAGGCGCCAGCTGCGCAAGCGCCTGCGACCGAAGCGCCCGCCGCCGAAGCCCCTGCCGCCCCCGCCGCCCGCAAGGTCACGCCACCCGTGGTGCGCGAGCTGGTGGCGGCGCAGTGGGGCCTGGTGCCGCACTGGGTCAAGACCGCATCCGACGCGCGCCTGCGCGCCATCAAGCTGCTGCATGCACGCAACGAGACCGCTTCCACGGCCCAGGCCTTTCGCGATGCCTGGCTCAACAACCAGCGCTGCATCATTCCCATCATGGCCTTCTTCGAGGATGACCATCGCAGCGGCAAGCCGGTCTCGACGCGCATCTCGCGCATCGACGGCAAGCCCATGGGCCTGGCTGGCCTGTGGGCGCGCTGGCAGGGTCCCGATGGCGAGGACATCCTGAGCTTTGCGGCCCTCAACATCACGGCCAATACCCATGGCCTGCTGCACCGCTACCAGCCCCCGGGCAACGAGCGCCGCATGCCGGCCATTCTGAACGAAGGCGCCTACGACGCCTGGCTCAGCGTGCGCCAGGACAAGGCGCGCGAGTTCATGCGCCAGTACGCGGCCAACTGGCTCACGGCCAACCCCGTGGAAAACAAGAAAGACAAGATTCCCAAGGATTGGCGCGTTTCCCAGTAAGCGCCGCGCGCTTGCGGCTCAGGCAAACGTTTGCTCGTTCTCGGGCGTGCCGTATGGCTGCAGTTGCAGCGCTTCGGTCGCCAGGCGCTGGTTCGCGGCGCAGGTTTGCAGCAGCTGCATCAGCGCCGAAACGTCCAGGCACTGCACCAGCAGTCCTGTGCCATCGGCCTGTTGCGCCTGGATGATCTCGCCGACGATGGCGGCCGCGCCGCCTTGCATGCGCGGTGCGTGGGCGAAGCGCCGGGCCGCGAAATGCTGCACGCCCAGCAGATCGCTGACCAGCAGGCCTATGCGCCGCCCGGCGTGGTCGATCACGATCACCTGGCTCTGCGCAGTGGTCACCGACGGCGTGCCGCGCAGCACATGGCCCAGATCGAACACCCAGGCATAGCCCGTGACCTGGCCCTGTGCGCGCCGCGCGAGCGTGCCCAGGCAATAGGGCAGGCGACCCGCCGACACCGGCGTGATGGCGCTGGCCGGCAGGGCTTCGAGCACGCAGCCGGCGTCGATCGCAAACGGCCGCGCATCGATGAAGAAGGTGGCCATCTCGCGCCCGGCATGGCTGGCCTGGCCATGGCCGCTGGCCGCGCTGTCGCCCAGAACCTGGGTGGAGCGGCGCTGCACGGCGGCTTCGGCATCGGCCAGCACCGCGCCAAACGAGGTGAAGGACAGCGCCAGCACGGCGTCGGGTGCGTCGCCGGTGGCGCGAAATTCGCGGTAGCCCTGCGTCACCGAGCAGCCGACAATGCAGTAGTGGCCGGCGTGCACCATGGCGCGCGACTCGCTATGGCCTGGCGCCAGCTGCAGCATGCTGGCCGGCAGTGCCAGACGGCTGCCCTGGGCGATGCACAAGCTGGCGTGCGTGGACTGCGCCGTGCTGCTTGCCAGCACCAGACCCGTGCGATCGACAAACACCGTGCAGTTGCGCTCGCCGCCCTGGCCAGCGCCGGCCAGCATGGCCGACAGCTCGGCCGCGGCATTGAACACGATGCCAATGCCGCCGACGGTCTGTGCGCCATCGGGCGCGCGTATCGCCGCATGAAAGACATAGGTGGGCTGGTCGTCGCTCAGTGCGCCCGCGCGCCACGGGCTCACGTGGTAGGCCTGGGCGCCGCGCAGCGCCAGCACGGCGGCCAGCGCATCGGCGTCCACGCGCTGGCCAATGGCGCTGCTGCCGTCGGCCAATGCGGCATGGCTTGCGGCCACGATGCGGCCGCTGGTGTCATAGACCACCAGCCGCGAGTAGACCGTGTACAGGCCGTTGATCTGGCCCAGGATGGCGTTGGCGCGCACCACGTCGGCAGCGCCGGCAATGCCCAGTTGCACATCGGCCAGCAGGTTGCGCAGCTCGGGCGTCAGCGCCCACCAGCGGCAGTCGTTGGCGCGCTCGTAAAGATTGCGGTCCAGCAGGTCGACCAGCAACTGGCTGAGGAACTCGCTGTCGCGCAGCGCCGCGCTCAGCACCGTGTGGTAGAGGTCGCGTATCGAATGGCTGAACACCTCGTTGGTGCGGGCACCGGTCTCGCCTATCTGTTCGAGCACCGCGGCCAGGCGCTGCGCGCCTTCGCGCTCGCCGGCCGTCATGACCTGCCCGTTCCAGACCACGCGCCGAATGGTGTCGGCCGCGGTGATGATGTCGTGCAACGGCGGGCAGAACTGGCGCGCATGGCCCAGCAGGCCCTGGATGATCGCCGGCGGCAGGCCGGCCACGCTGCTGCGCGCGCGCGACTGGAACGCCAGCTCCACCGGCACCATCACCTGGCCCTTCCAGCCCGGTGGGCCGGGATAGCCCTGGTAGCCCGCCGCGGCCAGGGTCTGCACCAGATAGGTGCGGCCTGAATGGTTCCACAGGCGCGGTGCACCAGATAGGTTCGCCGGCACTTTCTGGCCTACGGGCAGCCACTGCGGATCGCTGCTGGCCAACACCTGTTGCGCGCCGTCGACCAGCAGCACCAGGCTGCGGCCTTCCTGCGCATCGCGCGCGTGGAAGATGCCCTGCAACTCGTCATCGAAGGCAAAGCTCAGGCACAGCACGCCCACGGGCTCGCCCGTGTCCGGGTGCAGCAGCCTTTGCGAGTAGAGCAGCGCATGGCGCTGCCCTGGGCGCAGGTCGCTGGCGCGGAAGGTCTCCACGTAGCTGGCGCTGCGCAGCGTCAGGCCGATCAGCGGATCGGCGCTGTGCTCCAGCACCTGGCTGTCATCGATGCGTGCCAGCACCTGGCCCTGCAGGTCGAGCACCAGAATGTCGTCATAGACCGTGTATTTGCTGCGGTACTGGCGCAGGCGCGTGCGCACCGCGGGCGCATCGTCATCGAGCCCGGCCGCGAGTCGGCACAGCACCGGATCGGTGGCGAGAAAACCCACATCGGCGGTGCGCTCGTAAAGGTTGCGCACCAGGATGTCGATCACATTCCGCGCCTGGGTGCCGATCTCGCGCATCACCTCACCCAGCGACTCGGCGACCAGCGAGCGCACCAGATCGGCCTCGAGCCGCTGGAAGCCCTCGCGCGTGGCGGCCATCATCGGCAGTATGCTGTGCGCCTCCTCGGGGCAGTTCATCTTCGCCGACGACTCGATCAGTCGCCAGGTGAGGCGCAGTTCGCGCAGCGAATCCTCGCAGCGCGCCACCTTGCGCATGAACGGAATGAAAGCGTCGGAATCGACCTCGTGAACGACTTCGGGTGTGCTGGCCATGGCGATCCTGTGCTTTGTTGTCATACTTCTTGTCCGCCTGCCCCGGGCATGGCGGGATTTTGTGACAAGATGCAAGCAAGAGCCGGGCCAGCGAGGCGCCTAGTTCAGGTCTATGCAATGCATGCCGAAAGCGCCGTTTGCACGGTCGGCATAGTAGTGCTGCAGGGTTTCCTTGACGGTGCGAAACGCAATTTCGTCCCAGGGAATGTCCTGCTCGGCAAACAGTTGCACCTCCATGGTCTCAGGGCCGGGATAGCACTGCTCGGCGCGCAGCCGGGCACGATAGAACAAATGCACCTGGCCCACGCGCGGCACGCTGATCAGTGTGTAGAGCGGCCCCATCTCGATATCCGCGCCGGCCTCCTCATCGGTCTCGCGCTGCGCGCCCTGGGCCGTGGTCTCATTGAGTTCCATGAAGCCCGCGGGCAGCGTCCACAGACCGCGGCGCGGCTCGATGTTGCGCCGGCACAGCAGCACCCGGCCATCGTCCATCACCGGAATGGTGCCGACGACATTCAGCGGATTCTCGTAATGGATGGTGTGGCAGTGGGGGCAGACCGCACGTTCCCGCGTGTCGCCGTCGTCGGGAATGCGGTAGACCACGGCGGCGGCGCAGTTGCGGCAGAACTGGATGGGGCTGCGAAAATTCATGGCTTGAATATAAGCAATAAAACCGGCCGGCGCCGCGGGTTGGCGCGGTGTAATCGCCCCACGCCACATGGCGCGGGGCAGGGGGGCATCAAGCTATGCGAACGGACAATGGTGTCAGGCCGTCCAGCGTGCCTTCCAGCAGATCGCCGCGCACCACGGCGCTCACGCCTTCAGGCGTGCCGGTCATGATCAGATCGCCGGGCTGCAGCTCCCATGCGGCCGACAGATGCTCTATGGTTTCGGCAATGTTCCAGATCAGCTGTGCCACCGTGCTGCGCTGGCGGTCGACGCCATTGACCTGAAGTGCTATGGCGGCGTTTTCCACGTCGCCGGCCTGGGCCACGGGCGTGATCGGGCCGACGGGCGCCGAGTGCTCGAACCCCTTGCCAATGCACCAGGGGCGACCCTGTTTCTTCATCTCGTTTTGCAGGTCGCGGCGCGTCATGTCCAGGCCCAGTGCATAGCCGTAGATGTACTCGGCGGCGTCGGCGGCGGCAATGTTCTTGCCGGCCTTGCCAATCGCCACCACCAACTCGATTTCGTGGTGCAGATTGCTGGTCAGCGTGGGGTAGGGCATTTCAGCCGTGGTGCCAGCTTCCACCGGCAGCAGCGCGTCGGCGGGCTTGAGGAAGAAGAACGGCGGCTCGCGGCCAGTGAACCCCATTTCCTTGGCGTGCTCCTCATAGTTGCGGCCTACGCAATAGATGCGGTGCACGGGGAAACGTTCGGTGCGGCCCACCACAGGCAGGCTGGCAACCTCTGCGGGTGTGAATACATAGCGCATGGGAATCTTTCACGAAGGAAGGTAAATGCCAGGCCGCATCCAGCGCGGTCCTGAGCGCAGCAGTGTGCCATGCGCGCGGGTGCAATCTTATATAAGAGTGAAATTTCCGCGACACTCCATGCAGCTATGAATACGCCATTGGAGGTGGGCAAGGGCCGGCGCTGGCGGTATGCTGGCCGGCATGAAGCTGCACTCCTATTTCCGCTCCTCGGCCGCGTACCGCGTGCGCATTGCGCTGCAACTCAAGGGCCTGCCGTTCGACTATGTGCCCGTGCATCTGCTGCGCGGCGATCACCGCGCCGCGCCCTATGCCGAGCGCGTGGGCGATGCGCTGGTGCCGGCGCTCGAACTCGATGAAGGTCCGCTGCTGACCCAGTCCATGGCCATCATCGAATACCTCGATGAAACCCAGCCGGCCATTGCGCTGCTGCCGGCCGATGCGCTGGGCCGCGCGCATGTGCGTGCGCTGGCACAGATGATTGCCTGCGAGATCCACCCGCTCAACAACCTGCGCGTGCTCAAGTACCTGGTGCGGGAACTGGAAGTCTCCGAGGAAGCCAAGACCCAGTGGTACCAGCATTGGGCCGGCACCGGCCTGGCCGCGGTGGAGCGACAGCTGGGCTTGCTGGCCGACGAGCGCCGCGCTGCCGGCCTGGCCGACTCGCTCTATTGCTGGGGCGATACCCCGGGCCTGGCCGACTGCTGCCTGCTGCCCCAGGTGTTCAACGCCCGGCGTTTCGGCCTGACGCTGGACGCGCTGCCGCGCATTGCCGCCATCGTCGCGCGCTGCGAGGCCCTGCCGGCCTTTGCGCTGGCCCACCCCGATGCCTGCCCGGACCACCAATGACCGCCGCCTGCGCTTTTGATGACTGGCTGCTGCCCGACTGGCCCGCGCCGCCGGGCGTGCACGCGCTGTGCACCACGCGCGCCGGCGGCGTCAGCGCCGCGCCCTGGGATGCGCTCAATCTGGGCGACCATGTGGGCGATAGCGCGCACGCCGTTTTCGAGAACCGCGCGCGCCTGCAGACGGCCTTGCGCGCGCGCACCCCTGGCGCCCACGCGGTGTTCCTGCGCCAGGTGCACGGCAGCGATGTGCTGGCGCTCGATGGCGGCACGGCGCAGAACCAGGCGGCCGACGCCAGCCTGACTTCGACACCCGGCGTGGCCTGCACCATCATGGTCGCCGACTGCCTGCCGATACTGCTTACCGACCGCCGCGGCAGCGCGGTGGCCGCGGCCCATGCGGGCTGGCGCGGCCTGGCCGGCACGGTGCGCGCCGGCGGCCCGGCCCAAGGCGTGCTCGAGAGCGTGTTTGCGCATTTCGCGCAGCGGCTGGTCGATACGGGCGCCTGCGCCCAGCGCAGCGATGCGCCGGCCCATACCCTGGCCTGGATAGGCCCGTGCATTGGCCAGGCGGCGTTCGAGGTCGGCGATGAAGTGCGCATCGCGCTGTGCCAGGGCCATCCCGAGGCTGCGCGGCATTTCCAGCCGGGCCGATCGCCCGGCAAGTGGCAGGCCGATCTCGCCGGCCTGGCGCGCCAGCGTTTGCAAGCGCTGGGCGTCACGGCCCTCTACGGCAATGACAGCAGCGCGCGCTGGTGCACCGTGTCCAACCCGTCAGCGTTCTTCTCGCACCGGCGCGATGCCGCCCGGCTGGGCAGCAGCGGGCGCTTCGCAGCCTGCATCTGGCGCGGCGCCGCTGTCTGAGTGCATGGCGGCGCCGCCCTCGGGCGCCGCGGCCTGGGCGTCCTGCCAGGCCTGCTGCTCGGCCAGCGCACGCAGCCGCAACTTGCGCTTGCGTCCTGGAGTGCCCAGGATGTAGACCAGGATGCTCAGCGGCAGCAGTCCGTAGAGCACGAAGGTCACGATGGCACCCAGCACGCTGCCTATCGGGCTGGTGGCTTCGGCAATCGCCATCATCAAGGTGACATAGAGCCAGGCGATAACAACAAGATACATGGGCGCGATTCGTAAATGGGCGAGAAACGTTCAGATACAGCCCGAACTTGGTAAACATCAAGAAAAGCATATGCATGCGCATTGCCAGCGCAAGCGCTGCTGGACCACAATGGTGGCAACCGGCCGCACCGTCATTTCGCCTTTCCTGGACGCAGCATGAATTCTGACCCACTCCGCGGCTTCGCCCCGCAAATCCCGCAGATTTTCAGTCAGCAATGGGGCCAGATACTGGCCTTGCTGCAGCCTCCCGCGACCCCTGCCAAGGACAGCCGGGGCACTTCGGCGGCCGCGCCGGCGCCGCTGCGCTTCGATCCGCAAAAGCTGCTCGAACTGCAGCAACAATACCAGCGCGAACTCACCCGGCTGCTGAGCCACGCGGCCGAACCCGCCGAGCCCCTCAAGGACAAGCGCTTCACCGCCGACAGCTGGCGCAGCCACCCCGGCGCGGCGCTCATGGCCCAGGTCTATCTGCTCAACTCGCGTACCCTGACCGGCCTGGCCGATGCACTGCAGGCGGACGAGAAAACCTGCCGCCGCGTGCGCTTTGCCGTCGAGCAGTGGAGCGCTGCGCTGTCCCCGAGCAACAGCCTGGCCTTCAATCCCGAAGCCCAGCAAAAGCTGCTGGCGTCCCAGGGCGCGAGCCTGGCCAAGGGCATCAGCAACCTGCTGCACGACATGCGCCAAGGCCATGTCTCGATGACCGATGAAAGCCGCTTCGAAGTCGGCCGCAACATGGCGACCACCGAAGGCGCCGTGGTGTTCGAGAACGCGTTCTTCCAGCTGCTGGAATACAAGCCGCTCACGGCCGAGGTTTACGAGCGGCCGCTGCTGCTGGTGCCGCCCTGCATCAACAAGTACTACATCCTCGACCTGCAGCCAGAGAACTCGCTGATCCGGCATGCCGTGGCCCAGGGCCAGCGCACCTTCGTGATCAGCTGGCGCAACCCCGACGCGTCCATGGCCCAGGCCACCTGGGATGAGTACATCGAGCAGGCGGTGATCAAGGCCATAGAGACCACGCGCGAGATTGCCGGCAGCGATCAGATCAACACCCTGGGCTTTTGCGTCGGCGGCACGATGCTGGCGACGGCGCTGAGCGTGCTGGCCGCGCGCGGCGAAGCGCCCGCGGCGAGCGCCACCTTGCTCACCACGCTGCTGGACTTCAGCGACACCGGCATTCTCGACATCTTCATCGACGAGCCCATGGTCAAGTTCCGCGAATGGCAGATGGGGCAGGGCGGCCTGCTCAAGGGCCAGGAGCTGGCCTCCACCTTCAGTTTCCTGCGGCCCAACGAGCTGGTCTGGAACTATGTGGTCGGCAACTATCTGCAGGGTGAGACCCCGCCGCCCTTCGATCTGCTGTACTGGAACAGCGATGCCACCAATCTCCCCGGGCCGTTCTATGCCTGGTATCTGCGCAACCTGTATCTGGAAAACCGCATGGTCCAGCCCGCGGCGCTCCAGGTCTGCGGCCAGGCGCTCGATCTGTCGCAGCTCGACATCCCCGTCTATATCTACGGCTCGCGCGAGGACCATATCGTGCCCATAGACGCCGCCTACGCCTCGACCCAGCATCTGGGCGGCCCGCTGCGCTTCGTTATGGGCGCCTCGGGCCACATTGCCGGCGTGATCAACCCGCCGGCGAAGAAAAAACGCAGCCACTGGATACGCGAGGATGGTCAGCTGCCCGCCACCCACGCCGAATGGCTGGCCGGAGCCACCGAACACCCGGGCAGCTGGTGGGACGATTGGTCCCGTTGGCTGGCCGCGCAGGCGGGCGATTTGATCGCGGCGCCACAGGACTATGGCCGTGCGGCAATCGAAGCCGCACCCGGGCGTTATGTCCGCGAAAAAGCCAGCGCAAATCGTTGACAATGTTGCGGTGCAATATCCGTAGCAAGTGGCGATAGCCTGCGGGGCGATCGCCGAAACCAGAGTCATCAAAGGACCATCATGGAAGACATCGTCATCGTTTCTGCTGTTCGTACGCCCGTGGGCAAATTTGGCGGCACGCTCGCCAAGGTTCCCGCCACCGACCTCGGCGCCCTGGTCATACGCGAGGCCCTGAGCCGCGCCCAGGTGCCGCTGGATCAGGTCGGTGAAGTCATCATGGGCCAGGTGCTCACCGCGGGCGTGGGCCAGAACCCCGCCCGCCAGGCGATGATGAAGGCCGGTGTCGCCAAGGAAACGCCGGCGCTGACCATCAACGCCGTCTGCGGCTCCGGCCTCAAGGCCGTGATGCTCGCGGCCCAGGCCGTGGCCACGGGCGACAGCGAGATCGTCGTTGCCGGCGGCCAGGAAAACATGAGCCTCTCGCCCCATGTGCTCAACGGCTCCCGCGACGGCCAGCGCATGGGCGACTGGAAGATGACCGACACCATGATCGTCGACGGCCTGTGGGACGTCTACAACCAGTACCACATGGGCATCACCGCCGAGAACGTGGCCAGGGAAAACAGCGTGAGCCGCGAGGCGCAGGATGCGCTGGCGCTGGCCAGCCAGCAAAAGGCCGCGGCCGCGCAGGACGCCGGCAAGTTCGACGCCGAAATCGTGCCGGTGGAGATTCCCCAGCGCAAGGGCGATCCCGTGCAGTTCTCTTCCGACGAGTACATCAACCGCAAGACCAACGCCGAAGCCCTGGGCGGCCTGCGCCCGGCCTTCGACAAGGCCGGCTCGGTCACCGCCGGCAATGCGTCTGGCCTCAACGACGGCGCGGCCGCCGTGGTGGTGATGTCCGCCGCCAAGGCCAAGGCCCTGGGCCTGACGCCGCTGGCACGCATCGTGTCCTATGCGACGTCCGGCCTGGACCCGGCGACCATGGGCATGGGCCCGGTTTTTGCTAGCCGTAAGGCGTTGGAGCGCGCTGGCTGGAAGGCCGAGGAGGTGGACCTGTTCGAGCTCAATGAGGCCTTCGCGGCCCAGGCCTGTGCGGTCAACCAGCAACTGGGCATAGACCCGGCCAAGGTCAACGTCAACGGCGGCGCGATTGCGCTGGGCCACCCGATCGGCGCCTCGGGCTGCCGCGTGCTCGTCACGCTGCTGCATGAAATGCAGCGCAGCGGCGCGCGCCGGGGTCTCGCCGGTCTGTGCATAGGCGGCGGCATGGGTGTGGCGATGGCGCTGGAGCGTGTCTGAAGCGGAATACATCCCGGCCCCGGTGTTTACCTTAGATTGGGAGCCGGCCAATTTCGATAGAGTGTCTGAATGGTTTGAGTGGTTTGTCCAGGGAGAATTTGCATGAGTCAAAAAGTAGCGTATGTCACGGGCGGTATGGGCGGCATAGGGACGTCGATCTGCCAGCGCCTGCACAAGGACGGCTTCAAGGTGATCGCCGGCTGCGGCCCGACACGGGATTTCGAGAAGTGGCTCAAGGAACAAAAGGACCAGGGCTTCGAGTTCTACGCGTCGGTCGGCAATGTCGGCGACTGGGACTCCACGCACAGCGCCTTCAGCCAGGCCAAGGCCGAGCACGGCAGCATTGACGTGCTGGTGAACAATGCCGGCATCACGCGCGACCGCATGTTCCTCAAGATGACCCGCGAGGACTGGGACGCGGTGATCGAGACCAACCTGACTTCCATGTTCAACGTCACCAAGCAGGTGGTCGGCGACATGGTGGAAAAAGGCTGGGGCCGCATCATCAACATCAGCTCGGTCAACGGCGTCAAGGGCCAGTCCGGCCAGACCAACTATTCGGCCGCCAAGGCCGGCATGCATGGTTTCACCATGGCCCTGGCCCAGGAACTGGCCACCAAGGGCGTCACGGTCAATACCGTGAGCCCGGGCTATATCGGCACCGACATGGTCAAGGCCATTCGCCAGGAAGTGCTCGACAAGATCGTAGGCACCATTCCGGTGCGCCGCCTGGGCGAGCCCGGCGAGATCGCATCGATCATTGCCTGGCTGGCATCGGAGGATGGCGGTTACTCGACCGGGGCCGATTTCTCGGTCAACGGCGGCTTGCACATGCACTGAGCCGGCTCCACAAAACCCGCCGCGGCGGGTTTTTTTACGCCCATTGGATTGCGCATCCGGGTGGTTCGTCCCGCCTGCGCTGTGGAGGTATTAGGGTTAACGCGTGGTTGTTGCGCATTTGCGCTCATCGCTGCGGCGATCCTTCGTTGAATAAGTAGATGCCGCAGAAATACTGCGTATAAACCAATTTTGCGTCAAAATCCGCACAAATAGTGCGAGCTTTTGTCCATAGCATTCAACGTATCGCCCCCGCATCTGGAGACAAGAAAATGGCCGACCTTTTTGACAATCCCATGGGCCTCATGGGCTTCGAGTTCGTGGAGTTTGCTTCGCCTGTGCCTGGCGTGATCGAGCCCATCCTGGAGCAGATGGGCTTCACCCTGGTCGCCCACCATCGCTCCAAGGATGTCGATCTCTATCGCCAGGGCGATATCAACTTCATCGTGAACCGGGAGGCGAAAAGCCCCGCGGCCTATTTCGCCGCGGAGCATGGCCCGTCTGCCTGCGGCATGGCGTTCCGGGTGCGGGATGCGCACGCTGCCTACAACCGTGCCATCGAGCTTGGCGCCCAGCCCGTGGATGTGCTTACCGGGCCGATGGAGCTGCGGCTTCCGGCGATCAAGGGCATAGGCGGCGCGCCGCTGTATCTGATCGATCGCTTCGAGGAAGGTCAGTCGATCTACGACATCGACTTCCGATTCATCGAAGGCGTGGATCGCAAGCCCCGTGGCCATGGTTTCAAAATCGTCGATCACCTCACGCACAACGTCTACCGCGGGCGCATGGCCCACTGGGCGGCGTTCTACGAGAAGTTCTTCAACTTCCGCGAGATCCGGTACTTCGACATCAAGGGGGAGTACACCGGGTTGACCTCCAAAGCCATGACAGCGCCCGATGGCATGATCCGCATCCCGCTGAATGAGGAATCCGCCAAGGGTTCGGGCCAGATCGAGGAATATCTGATGGCCTTCAACGGCGAAGGCATACAGCACATCGCGTTGTTGAGCGATGACCTGCTGCCGGCGGTCGACAGCCTGCGCAGGGCTGGCGTGCCCTTGATGAAGGCGCCGCCGGATAGCTATTACGAGATGCTCGATGGCCGCTTGCCCGGGCACGGCGAGAACGCCGGGGAACTGAAATCCCGCGGCATCTTGCTCGACGGCACAACCGAAGGCGGCAGTCCGCGCCTGTTGCTGCAGATTTTCTCCGGCACGGTGATGGGGCCGGTGTTTTTCGAATTCATCCAGCGCAAGGGTGATTACCGCGAGGGCTTCGGCGAAGGAAACTTCAAGGCCTTGTTTGAATCCTTGGAGCGCGATCAGATCGAGCGCGGCGTGTTGCAAGCCGACTGAGGCCCGCGATTCCCGACCAGGACGGCGCATCCGCGAAAGCGGTGAATGCGCTGTTCGATGCGTAGTCAGGCAAGGAGGTCTGAATGAATACCGCTGAGATGGACACCGACGCCAAACATGGTCTGGCCGCGGGAGACGCTTTCACGCCGGAGCGTGCGGATTGGACGATTGACCAGGGCTGGGCGAATTACACCGCGCAGGACCACGCGACCTGGAAAACGCTGTTTGAGCGACAGACGCAAATGCTGGTGGGACGGGCCTGCGATGAATTTGTCGAGGGGATGAAGCGCTTGCCCATGGGGCCGGACGAGATTCCTGACTTCCGACGCTTGAGCGACATCCTGATGCAGCAGACGGGCTGGGAAGTCGTGGCCGTGCCGGGACTGGTGCCCGATGAGGTGTTCTTCGAACATCTGGCCAACCGCAGATTCCCTTCCGGGCAGTTCATCCGCAAACCGCATGAACTCGATTATCTGGAGGAGCCTGACGTCTTTCATGACGTTTTCGGCCATGTGCCGATGTTGATGAACCCGGCCATTGCCGATTACATCCAGGCCTATGGGCAAGGCGGGCTGCGGGCGCAGCAACTGGGCGTGCTCGACAAACTCGCGCGGGTGTATTGGTATACGGTGGAGTTCGGCCTGGTGCGTCAAGCCGACGGCTTGCGGATCTACGGCGCAGGCATTGCCAGTTCCTTCACGGAGAGCGTGTTTGCACTCGACTCGATGTCGCCCAATCGGCTGGCGTTCGAGCTGGAGCGTGTGATGCAGACCCGGTATCGCATTGACGATTTCCAGGAGAGCTACTTTGTCGTCGACAACCTGGAACAGCTGCTTGACCTGGGCCGGGTGGACTTTGGTCCGGTCTACGAACGCATGAAGGACAAGCCCGAGCTTGAGCCGGGACAGCTTCTGGCCAGCGATCGCGTTCTCACACGCGGCAATGGCAGCTACCACAGAGAAAAACGCCATGAACTACGCAGCGGAATTTGACAACAAGGTCGTGGTGATCACGGGCGCCGACGGCAATCTCGGGCGTGCCGTGGCCGCGGCATTTGCGCAGGCCCAGGCCAGTCTGGTTCTCGTCGGTTTGCATGCGCAATCGCTGGCAAGCGCTTTCGGCCAAAGCGATGCGCAACAGCTGCTGGTGGGCGCTGACCTGACGCAAAGAGCGGGTGCGGACACCGTGGTGGATCAGGCCATTGCCAGGTTCGGCCGCATCGACGTGCTGTGCAACCTCGCCGGCGGCTTTCGCATGGGGCCCGCCGTCCACGAGACGCCGGTGGAGGACTGGGATGCCCTCTTTGCCCTGAACCTGCGCAGCGTGCTGCACATGGCTGGCGCCGTTGTTCCTGGAATGCTGGCCCACGGCGGCGGACGGATTGTCAACGTGGGTGCTTTCGCTGCGGCCCGAGGCGTGGCCCATATGGGCGCCTACACGGCCGCCAAAAGCGCGGTGGCCCGGGTGACGGAGGCGATGTCGGGTGAGCTGCGCGAGCAGGGCATCCATGTCAATTGCGTGCTGCCCTCCATCATCGACACCCCTGAAAACCGCGCTGCGATGCCGGAGGCGGATCCGGCGCGCTGGGTGTCGCCGCACGATCTGGCGTCGGCCATCCTGTTTTTGGCTTCCGACCGCGCCCGTGCGATTCATGGGGCCTGCTTGCCGGTCACGGGATTGAGCTGATCAGCGGTTCACACCCATGCGCCGACGCAAAAAGAAAAAACCCGCAATGCGGGTTTCTTGTGCCGGCTTGGCGGCGGGTGGATTCACGGCACGCGGCATCTGCGTGTGGATGGTGCGCCCTGAAACGGATGAAGAGGGTGCAGTATGTGCAGCGGGTTCAAGCGTGGAACCCGGGTAACTCAACCGCGGGCTGGTGCGCGCTTGCGATCGCGTTCGTCTTCAGGCCAGGCAGAGAGGATGGCAGTCATGTTCATAGCAAAAGCTCCTTGATGTGTGTTCAACGCGCAAGACGCGGCATTGGTTGACAGACAAATGCAGATTTTTGAGAAATTTTTTCGGCTGGCTGCGTCTTGCGCATTCCATGCCGGAAGAAAAAACCCGCTGAGCGGGTTTCCTGGTGCCGGCTTGTGCGGCGGTTGAAATCCTGGGGGCCGGCATCTGCCTGCAGATCCCGGCCCGGCGTCAAAGGGTGCTGCGGGGGCGTCGTGGCGCCAGCCGGCAGCAGCGGCATATTGTTCAGCAGCGGGCCGGAGCGCGTTTGCGATCGCGTTCGTCTTCGGGCCAGGCAGACGGGTGGGCAGTCATGTTCATAGAAAAAGCTCCTTAGTGCTTCTACAACGTGGGTCCCAGGCGCGGCGTTGACAGGCAAACGCAATGAAATGAAACCAAAACGCGCCCTTCGCGCCATTTCATTTTCGCTATGCAAAATATATAGCAAAAAACCAAGGGCAGGCCTTGGTTTCAAGCTTGTTTAGCGGTGGATGACTGGCTTACGAATCGTTGCCAACCTGGGCCGTCAAGCCTTCGATCATGTCGTTGAGCTCAAGCCAGCGCTCTTCCAGCGCGTCGATGGCATCGGTGCAGACCTTGAGGCGCTTGCCGCATTCGACGATCTCCGCTGCAGGCAGGGGCTGGGTCAGGCGTTCCTCCAGTGCAGTGCGTTCCGCCGTCAGCTGGGCCAGCTTCTTGTCATTGGCTTCAAGTTCCTTCTTGAACGGGCGCATGCGGTCGTTGAGCTCCTGGCGTGCCAGGGCTGCGAGGCGGCGCTGTTCCTTCTGGTCGCCGGCCTGGATGGCGGGCGCCGGGGCGGCCACTGGCGCCGGTGCGGCCACGGCAGCAGGTGCCAGGGCGGGCGCGGGTGCGGCGCTGGGCTTGGCCTCTTCGTTCTTGGCTTCCTCGCGCAGGCGCTTGGATTCGTCCAGCAGATAGCGCTGGTAGTCGTCCAGGTCGCCGTCAAACGGACCCACGGCGCCGCGACCGACCATCCAGAACTCGTCGCAGACCGCGCGCAGCAGCGCCCGGTCATGGCTGACCAGCATGACGGTGCCGTCGAAGTCGTTGATCGCCATCGACAGCGCTTCGCGCGTGGCCAGGTCCAGATGGTTGGTTGGCTCATCGAGCAGCAGCAGGTTGGGGCGCTGCCAGACGATCATTGCCAGCACCAGGCGCGCCTTCTCGCCGCCGCTCATCGTGCCCACGGCCTGCTTGACCATGTCGCCGGTGAAATTGAACGTGCCCAGGTAGCTGCGCAGGTCTTGCTCGCGCGAGGGTTCGCGGCTGTTCGCGCCCTGTTCGCGCGCCAGGCGGATCATGTGCTCCAGCGGGCTGTCCGGCGGGCGCAGCACGTCGAGTTCCTGCTGGGCGAAGTAGCCGATGCTCAGGCCCTTGCCTTCGGTGACTTCACCGGCCAGCGCGCCCATTTCATGGGCGATGGTCTTGACCAGCGTCGACTTGCCCTGGCCGTTGGCACCCAGGATGCCGATGCGCTGGCCCGCGAGCACCGAGCGGCTCACGTTGCGCAGGATGATGGTGTCGTTGCCGTCTTCGCCGCGGTAGCCGAACGAGGCGTTGGAAATCGCCAGCATCGGGTTGGGCAGATTGAGCGGTTCCTTGAACTCGAAGGTGAAATCGGCTTCGGCCAGCACCGGGCCGATCTTTTCCATGCGGTCCAGGGCCTTGACGCGGCTTTGCGCCTGCTTGGCCTTCGAGGCCTTGGCCTTGAAGCGGTCGATGAACTTCTGCAGGTGGGCGATCTTTTCCTGCTGCTTGGCGAAACTGGCGCTTTGCAGTTCGAGCTGCTGGGCGCGCAGTTCCTCGAACTTGCTGTAGTTGCCGCCGTAGCGGTTGAGCTGGGCGGCGTTGATCTGCAGCGTGACATTGGTCACGGCATCGAGGAATTCGCGGTCATGGCTGATGACGATCATCGTGCCCGCATAGCGCTTGAGCCAGGCTTCGAGCCAGACCAGCGCGTCCAGGTCCAGGTGATTGGTGGGTTCGTCGAGCAGCAGCAGGTCGGACGGGCACATCAACGCGCGCGCCAGCTGCAGGCGCATGCGCCAGCCGCCCGAGAAGCTGTCGACGGGGTTGTCGAGTTCCGACGATTTGAAGCCCAGGCCCAGGATCAGCGCCTGGGCGCGGGCCACGCAGTCGTGCGCGCCGGCATCGGCGAGGTCGCAATACGCCTGGGCGATGGCCATGCCGTCGTCGCTGGCCTCGGCATCGACGAGCTGCTGCTGCACTTCGACCAGGCGGGTATCGCCGTCGATCACGAACTGCGTGGCCGACTGGCTGGTTTCAGGCATGTCCTGCGCGACCTGGGCCATGCGCCACTGGCGCGGCTTGGAGAATTCGCCGCCGTCCTCGGTCAGGCCGCCGGTGAACAGTGCGAACAGCGTGGACTTGCCCGCGCCGTTGCGGCCCACCAGGCCGACTTTTTCACCGGGATTGATGGTGGCCGTCACTTTGTCGAGCAGCACCTTGGCCGATCGGCGCAAGGTCACGTTCTTTAGGGTAATCATGTAGAAGTCCAGGGCGTGGCATGGCCACGTAAGCGGGCCCAGCGGGCCCGGCAAGAGAAGAAGTCCTGATGGTCCGAGACTCCCGCGACAGGCGGAAGTCGGCGGGATCAGAGGTCGGCGAGCGCGTGGCGCACCAGCGCTTCGCGGGTGATCAGCAGCACCTGTTCGTCACCCGACGAGGTGTCGAGCCAGAACACCGGCAGCCGCGGGAACGCGGCCTCGAAGTATTCGCGCTCGTTGCCGATCTCGAGGATCAGGATGGCATGCTCGCGCATGCGGCTGGGCGCATCGCGCAGCAGCTGCTGGATGAAGTCCATGCCGTCGGCACCGCCGGCCAGCGCCAGTTGGGGCTCGGCGAGGTATTCGGCGGGCAGCTCGGACATGCTGTTGGCATTGACATAGGGCGGGTTGCACAGGATCAGATCCCAGGGGCCGGGCGTGTTCGCCATGCCATCGGATTCAATCAGCTGCACGCGGTCCTGCAGTGCATGGCGGTCCACATTGATGCGCGCCACGGCCAGTGCATCGGTCGAGAGGTCGGAACCCGTGACCTGGACGTCGGGATAGGCCATGGCTGCCAGGCAGGCCAGGCTGCCGTTGCCGGTGCAAAGATCAAGCACGTCGCGCGTCTTGTCGCTGAGCCAGTCGTCGATCGAGCCATCGGCCAGGATCTCGGCAATGAAGCTGCGCGGCACGATGGCGCGTTCGTCCACATAGAACGGTATGCCTTGCAGCCAGGCTTCCTGCGTCAGGTAAGCCGCCGGCTTGCGCGTGCGCATGCGCTCCTCGAACAGCGCGGCCACCTGGGCCTGCTGCGCCGCATCGACGGCCTGGTCGGCCAGCGCGGCTTCGTCCAGGTCGCTGTCCAGCGCAATGCCCAGGCGCCACAGCACCAGCCAGGTGGCTTCATCATGGGCATTGCTGGTGCCGTGGCCAAAGGCCACGCCAGCGGAGGTCAGTGCGCTGGCACCGGACGCGATCAGCGCGCCCACCGTCGTGCCGTGCACGGCTTGGGGTTCAATCATGGAGCTTTCGTTCACACCGCAGCTGGAGTGGCCAAGGCCGCGAGGGCCTGGGCATGCAGGTTTTCCAGCGTGCGGCGGTAGATGTTGGTCAGTGGCGCGATATCGGCCAGCGCGATATTTTCGTCGATCTTGTGGATGCTCGCATTCGGTGGGCCCATTTCAATGACCTGAGCGCAGATCTGGGCGATGAAACGCCCGTCGCTGGTGCCACCGGTGGTCGAGAGTTCGGTCTGCAGACCGGTCTCGGCGAGGATGGCCTGCTGCACCGCCTCGACCAGCTCGCCCGGGGTGGTGAGAAACGGCTGACCGCCAATGGTCCACTCCAGGCGGTATTCCAGCCCATGGCGGTCCAGTACTTCGTGCACGCGCGCCTGCAGGCTTTCGGCCGTCGACTCGGTGCAGAAGCGGAAATTGAAGTCGATCACCACGCTGCCCGGGATGACATTGCTCGCACCCGTGCCGCCATGGATGTTGCTGATCTGCCAGCTGGTGGGCGGGAAGAAGGCATTGCCCTGGTCCCAGGCCGTGGCGGCAAGCTCGGTCAGCGCCGGAACCGCCTGGTGGATGGGGTTGCGTGCCAGCTGCGGATAGGCAATGTGGCCCTGGATGCCCAGCACCGTGAGCTTGCCGCTCATGGTGCCGCGGCGGCCGTTCTTGATCATGTCGCCGGTGCGCTCCACGGCCGTGGGCTCGCCGACGATGCAGTAGTCTAGGCGCTCGCCCCGCGCCTTGAACTGCTCGACCACGATCTTGGTGCCGTCGACCGACGGGCCTTCCTCATCGCTGGTCAACAGAAAAGCCAGGTCGATCAAGGGTTCGGGCGTGGCGGCAAGGAATTCTTCCACGGCCACGACAAACGCCGCAATCGAGGTCTTCATGTCGCTGGCGCCACGGCCATAGAGCCGGCCGTCGCGGTGCGTGGGGCTGAACGGCGGGCTGCTCCACTGGTCCAGCGGCCCGGTGGGAACGACGTCGGTGTGGCCGGCAAAGACCAGCGTCTTGCGCGCGGCGCCTGGCGCGGCCAGGCCCGTGCGCTTGGCGTACAGGTTTTGCACGCGGAACGTGTCCGGGCCGCTGTCCAGGCGCTCGCAGGCAAAGCCCAGCGGCGCCAGGCGTGCGGCAATCAGGTCAAGACAACCCGCGTCTTCGGGGGTCACGGAAGGGCGGCTGATCAGTTGCTCGGCCAGTTGCAGGGTGCGGGACATGGAAAGATTCGGTGGTGGGTGCGGGCCAGCAGCCCCAAGCGGCGTTCAGCCGTTGGAGCCTATGTCCAGCACGATGTCGGTAAAGGAGGCTTGTTCGTCTTCGGCCGGTGCTGCCGCCTGGGCCTTGGCCTTGGCGTCGCTGCCCGGCGCCGGCGCCGGCTTGGCACCCGCGAACTCGTTTTGCAGCCGCCACATCAGGTTGGTGGGCGAGTCGGCGTGGGCCAGGCCTTCCTTGCGGTCTATGGTGCCCGCGACGATCAGCATGGCCAGCGCTTCCTCGAAGGTCTGCGAGCCTTCGGCCATGGATTTCTCCATGGCATCGCGCACCGCGGAGAAATCGCCTTTTTCAATCAGATTCGCCACCAGCTGGGTGTTGAGCATGACCTCGACGGCCGGCACGCGCAGGCCGTCGGGCGTGCGCACCAAGCGCTGCGACACCACGGCACGCAGTGCCGCGGCCAGATCGCCCAACATGGTCTCGCGCACTTCTACGGGGTAGAAGCTCAGGATGCGGCTGAGCGCGTGGTAGCTGTTGTTGGCGTGCAGCGTCGCCAGGCACAGATGGCCCGACTGCGCATAGGCCAGCGCCGCCGACATGGTCTCGCGGTCGCGGATCTCGCCGATCAGGATCACATCGGGCGCCTGGCGCAGCGCGTTCTTCAGCGCCGTCTGCAGCGACTCGGTATCGCTGCCGATCTCGCGCTGGTTGACGATGGAGCGCTGGCTGCGGAACTGGTATTCGATCGGGTCCTCGATGGTGAGGATATGGCCGGTGACGGCCTTGTTGCGGGCATCGATCATCGATGCCAGCGTGGTGCTCTTGCCCGAACCGGTGGCGCCCACGACCAGCAGCAGGCCGCGCTTTTGCAGGATCAGCTCGCTGAGCACGGGCGGCAGATTGAGCGTCTCCAGCGCCGGAATATGCTGGGCGATGAAGCGGATCACGACGGCAAAGGTGCCGCGCTGGCGCATCGCGCTGACGCGAAAACGCCCCACGCCGCGCAGCGGCACACCCATGTTGAGCTCGCCGGTCTGCTCCAGCTCCTGCATGCGCTCGGGCGGCACGATCTCGGCCAGCAGGCTGCGCGGCGCATCGGGCGGCAGCAGCTGGGCATTGATCGGCACGCACTCGCCATTGATCTTGATCAGCGCGGGCGCGTTCGCGGAAAGATAGACGTCGGACGCCTGTTTCTCCCCCATCAGGCGCAGGATTCGCTCCATGGTGCTCATGCAAGTTCCTTATGGGTGGACCTGAGCCGCGACCGACAGTGCCGGCGCGGGCGAAAGACCTCAGTCGCGCAGCAGATCGTTCAAGCTGGTGGTCGAACGCGTCTTCGCATCGACCTTCTTGACGATGATCGCGGCATACATGCTGTAGCGGCCATTGTCCTTGGGCAGGTTGCCCGACACCACCACCGAGCCAGCGGGCACGCGGCCATAGCTGATTTCGCCGGTGGCACGGTCATAGATCGGGGTGCTCTGGCCGATGTACACGCCCATGGAGATCACCGAGTTCTCTTCGACGATCACGCCTTCGACGACTTCCGAGCGCGCACCGATGAAGCAGTTGTCTTCGATGATGGTGGGGTTGGCTTGCAGGGGTTCGAGCACGCCGCCCAGGCCCACGCCGCCCGACAGGTGAACGTTCTTGCCCACTTGTGCGCACGAACCGACCGTGGCCCAGGTGTCGACCATGGTGCCTTCGCCCACATAGGCGCCGATGTTCACATAGGAAGGCATCAGGATCGCGCCCTTGGCCATGAACGAGCCGCGGCGAGCGACTGCAGGCGGCACGACGCGCACGCCGGTGGCGGCGATCTCGGCTTCGGACATGCCCTGGTACTTGGTCGGCACCTTGTCGTAGAAGTTCAGGCCACCGGCGCTGATGAGCTCGTTGTCCTTGAGGCGGAACGACAGCAGCACGGCCTTCTTGATCCACTGGTGCACCGTCCACTGGCCCACGCCTTGCTGGGTGGCGACGCGCATCTGGCCAGCGTCGAGCTGGGCGATCACATGTTCGACGGCGTCGAGGATTTCCGCGGGCGCGCTGGCGCTGCTCAGGCTGGCACGGTCTTCCCAGGCGGCGTCGATGATGGATTGCAATTGCTGAGTCATGGCTGCTTACTTCTTCAGGTTTTGGATAAATTGGACGATGCGTTGCGCCGCTTCGAGGCATTCCTCGGTCTCGGCCACCAGGGCCATGCGCACGCGGTTCGCACCGGGGTTGTGGCCGGCGACATCGCGGGCCAGATAGCTGCCCGGCAGGACCGTGACATTGTATTGAGCATAGAGCGCGCGTGCGAACTCGGCGTCATCCATGCCCGTGAACGCAGGAATTCCCGCCCACAGATAGAAACCGGCGTCGGGCAGGCGCACATCCATCACGCTTTCAAGCAGCGGCGTGACCTCGGCAAATTTCTGCCGGTACTGGCGGCGGTTCTCGATGACATGCGCTTCATCGTTCCAGGCGGCAATGCTGGCTTCCTGCACCGCCGGGCCCATGGCGCCGCCGTGGTAGGTGCGGTACAGCAGGAAGGCCTTGAGCAGCGCGGCGTCACCCGCGACAAAGCCGCTGCGCAGGCCGGGCACATTGCTGCGCTTGGACAGGCTGGTGAACGAGACCAGATTCTTGAAATCCGTGCGGCCCAGCTTGAGCGCGGCTTCGAGCCCGCCCAGCGGCGCTTCCTCGCGGAAATAGATCTCGCTGTAGCACTCGTCCGAGGCAATCACGAAGCCGTGCTGGTCGGACAGCGCAAACAGCTTTTCCCATTCGGACAAGGGCATCACGGCGCCCGTGGGATTGCCGGGCGAGCAGACAAACAGCAGCTGCGTGGTCTGCCAGACGCTTTCGGGCACGCTGTCCCAGGCCACGGCAAAGTTGCGCGCCGGATCGCTGGGCACATACACCGGCTTGGCGCCGGCCAGCAGCGCCGCGCCTTCATAGATCTGATAGAAAGGATTGGGGCAGACCACGGTCGCGCCGGCCTGCGTCGGGTCGATCACCGTCTGCGCAAACGAGAACAGCGCCTCGCGCGAGCCATTGACCGGCAGCACCTGCGTGGCCGCATCGAGCGCCAGCCCGTAGCGCCGATTCATCCATTGTGCGCAAGCCTCGCGCAGGCGCGGGTCGCCGCCGGTCGCCGGGTACTTGGCCAGGCTGCCCGGGCTGTTGCCCAGCACCTGTTCAATGAACGGCGGCGTCGGATGACGCGGCTCGCCAATGCCCAGGCTGATCGGGCGATACGAAGGCGCGGGCGTGACCCCCGCAAAGAGCTGTCGCAGCCGTTCGAACGGATAGGGCTGCAGGTGTGAGAGCAGGGGATTCATTGCCCGCATTATCCACGCTGTCGGCGGGCCGGGCCGCAAGCCGCAAAAACCCGTGCCCCAAAACACTCACCGCTGCGCCCGCTGCGCCCGTGCCCTCGCCATGGCCGCCGCAATCGCGGCCTTTTTCGCATCCACCGGAGCGGCAGTCGGCACTGCATCCGAAGCTGTAGCGCTGGCACCCGCCGGCAACGCCACCTCCAGCCCCACGGCCATCGCGGCCTTGGGTGCCGCGGCGCGTTCCGAGCCGCCCAGGCGTTGTTGATGGCGCGTGTAGCGCGACAAGGCATGCGCGGCCTGTTCCTGCGACCAGGCGGCCCAGCCGGTGGCGTGGCCACTGGCGGGGATCAAGGTGATGCAGTCCACGGGACAGACAGGAATGCACATCTCGCAGCCGGTGCAATGCGGCGCGATCACCGTATGCATGAGCTTGTTGGCGCCGACGATGGCGTCGGTGGGACAGGCCTTGATGCATAGCGTGCAGCCTATGCACCAGGCCTCGTCGATCAGCGCCAACGAGCGCGGTGCCTCGACGCCATGCTCGGGCGACAGCGGCAGCGCGGGGCGGCCGGTCAGCGCGGCAAGCCGGGCAATGCCTTCGGCGCCGCCGGGCGGGCATTGGTTGATGGGCGCGGCTTCTTCGGCAATCGCCTGCGCATAGGCCGCGCAGTCGGGGTAGCCGCAGCGCGTGCACTGGGTCTGCGGCAGGGCGGCGTCGATGCGAGCCGCCAGGCCTTGCAAGGCGGAGGCGGGCATGACGCTGGCCTCCCTTACGTGCGGCGTGGGCCGCGTGGGGTGCGCGGCTTGGCTTTGGGGGCGTGGGCCTGGGGGCCTTCGAGCGTGGTGGTGGCTGCCGCCTGGCTGTTCTCCAAGGCCGCTTCCAGCACGGTCTTGGGGACTTCGGGCGGAGTGACCTGGGCCAGTTCCACCTCCGTGTCCACCGGCAGCTCGATGATGCCCGCGGTATCGACCACGGGCTCTTCGACAGGGCGGCGGGCGACAGGCGGCTGGCGCAGCGCGTCATGGCCTATGCCGTCATCCACGGGCACCGGGGCCTGCGTGGTGTGCGCAAGAATGAAGTCGCGCACCTGCGGATAGACCGTCTCGCGCCAGCGCCGGCCGCTGAAAATGCCGTAATGGCCCGCGCCCTCGACCTCGAAGTGCTGGCGCTGGTCGGCCGGCACACCGGTGCACAGGTCGAGCGCGGCGCGCGTCTGTCCCGCGCCCGAGATATCGTCGAGTTCGCCTTCCACCGTGAGAATGGCGCTGTCGGTGATGTCCTGCGGGCGCACGCGCTCGGGCTGTCCATCGACCGACTTCACATCCCACGTGCCCTTGACCAGCGAAAAGTCCTGGAACACGGTGTGGATCGTCTCGAGGTAATACGCCGCGTCCATGTCGAGCACGGCGTTGTACTCGTCATAGAACTTGCGGTGCGACTCGGTGCTGGCGTCGTCGCCCTTGAGCAGGTTCTTGAAGTAGTCGTAATGGCTGGTGGCATGCCGGTCTGGATTCATGGCCACGAAGCCCGTGTGCTGCAGGAAGCCGGGATACACGCGCCGGCCCGCGCCCGGGTAATTGGACGGCACATCGTGGATCACATTGGTCTCGAACCACTCGTAGCTGCGCGTGGTGGCAAGGTTGTTCACCGCGGTGGGCGAACGGCGCGCATCAATGGGGCCTCCCATCATGGTCAGCGTCAGCGGCGTGGTCTCGCCGCGGCTGGCCATCAGCGACACCGCAGCCAGCACCGGTACCGTGGGCTGGCATACGCTGACCACATGGCAACTGCCATATTGGCCTTGCAGATGGCGAATGAACTCCTGCACGTAGTTCACGTAGTCATCAAGATGGAACACGCCCTGGTCCATGGGAACCATGCGCGCGTTTTTCCAGTCGGTGATGTACACCTTGTGGTCCGACAGCATGCTGCGCACGGTGTCGCGCAGCAGCGTTGCATAGTGGCCCGACAGCGGCGCGACGATCAGCACCGCGGGTTGCGCGAGCATGGTCTGCAGCGTATCGGCTTCGTCGGTGAAGCGCTTGAAACGACGCAGCTCGCAGAACGGCTTGTCGATTTCAACGCGCTCCATGATGGTCACGCCAACGCCTTCGACATCCACCGTGGTGATGCCGAACTGCGGTTTCTCGTAGTCTTTCCCCAGCCGGTAGAACAGCTCGAAGCCGGCCGAGATGCGCTGGGACAGCGGCGTCTGGCTGAACGGCGACAGCGGGTTGCTGTAGAGTTTCGACGCTGCAAGTGCAAAGTCGGCGAACGGCTCAACGAGTGAGCGCTGGGTTTCATACATTTGGTAAAGCATTGGCAAGACCTTGTTATGTTGCAGTGCAATATAGCAGTTGTCTGGCACAAAAGCGTGACACCTGGATAGAGCCAACGCGCGCATCGCGGGAAAACGTCTGCAGCCAAGCCTTTTGCCGTCTCGACTCGCTCATCCCCGGGCGTCGCCGGCGTGTGCCAGCGCCATCACTTCCCGCGCCGGCAGCACCTTGAGGCGGTGGTCGCTCCACACCTGGCGCCAGCGCCGCGCACCCGCCATGCCATGGCGCAGCCCCAGCATATGGCGCGCCACGCTGTACCAATGCGTGCCATGCTCCAGCGCTTCACGCTCCATGTACTCGACCATCAACTCCTCGACGCCCTCGCGCGTCAGCGTCGAAGGCGCGGCGCCATAGAACGCCTCATCCCAGCTCGCCAGCCACCAGGGGTTGTGATATGCCTCGCGCCCGACCATCACGCCATCCACCTGTGCGAGCTGTTCGGCCACCGCCGCGCTGTCCTTGAATCCGCCATTGATGGCAATCGTCAACTGCGGAAACTCGCGCTTGAGCCGGGCCACCACGTCATAGCGCAGGGGCGGAATTTCGCGGTTCTCCTTGGGCGACAGGCCCTTGAGCCAGGCATTGCGCGCATGCACGATGAACACTTCGCAGCCGGCTTCGGCCACGGTGCCGATGAAGTCGCGCACGAACTCATAGCTTTCGCTCTTGTCAATGCCGATGCGGTGCTTCACTGTCACCGGAATCTGCACCACATCGCGCATCGCCTTGACGCCCTCGGCCACCAGCGCCGCCTCGTTCATCAGGCAGGCGCCAAACGCGCCGCGCTGCACGCGCTCGCTGGGGCAGCCGCAGTTCAGATTGATTTCGTCATAGCCCCATTGCGCGCCCAGCTGCGCAGCGCGGGCCAGATCGGCGGGCTCGCTGCCGCCGAGCTGCAGCGCCACCGGATGCTCCTGGGCGTTGAAGCGCAGATGCCGCGGCACATCGCCATGCAAGAGGGCACCGGTGGTCACCATCTCGGTATAAAGCAGCGTGTGGCGCGTGAGCAGCCGGTGCAGGTAGCGGCAGTGGCGGTCGGTCCAGTCCATCATCGGTGCAACGGACAGCCGCCAGTTCAGACCCGCTTGTAGATTCGTATCGTTATTCATCATTTTCAGGGCTCCCATGCGAGCCCGCTCACTTCCGCTTTGTATTCCCAGAACAACACCAGCCAGCCGCTGAAAGAGTCGGGATTGTCCAACAAAGACGCTTGCCGGCTGCCAGCAGCGGGCATTGTGGCGTCTGCGGAGCAAGGCGGGAGGGGGAGCGGGCCTGGCCAGGCCCCTGAATTGCAAGCATTGCCTGGGACGCAACTGCGCCGCATGCAGATGCTGGCGTTCAAGTGCAGCCGCTGCGGGGTTTCGTGGCACCCGAATGATAGTTAAATATATTATTGAAAATAATATTCTGCTGTATAAATCGTGGCGTGTAAGAAATTGAACAAAACCTGCGATTTTTTCGTTATTGGAGTTGGCGATGATGGTTTCAAAAAAAATGCTATGCCCACGTTGTGGCGAGATAGCCCATCGCGTCAACCGCCGGTGGTTCGATCGAATCGTGAGCTTGTTCAAGCCCGTCAAACGTTATCAATGTGATTTTTGCGATTGGAAAGCGTCTCTGTTCAAGGAGGCCTGAAACGCCCGGACTTTAAAAGGCTGGGGTTTCAGACCAATGCCTGGTTACAGCATTGTATTTTTGCTGGCGCAAAGCGGCCCGCAACTCAGCGCGGCACGAATTCAATCCCGGTGCGCCGCACCAGTTCTTCATAGCTGATGGGCGTGCTGACCCGGTAAGTGGGTTCATTGGCCTGCCAATGGGCCCAGCTCCTGCCGTTGCTGGCGTCATAGACCAGCTTGTAGAAATATTGCGGCACCTGCACGCCGCTGGCGCCTATGGTCTGATTCCCCGAGGAATAGACCGGGCCGGTGAACACATAGACGCTGCCCTGCGCGCGCTGCACATAGCGGCGCGTGGCCTGTTCAATGTCGTTCCACGCGCCATTGTTGAGTTCCACATCCTGCGGCGCCATGTTGGCCAGGCTGAAGGTCTGGGCCTTGCCGGCCACCGAGCCCATGTCGCCCGCGGGCACCATGTGGCCGCGCGAATAGCCCGAATCCCGGTAGTCATGGACTTGCGCGCGTTCTTCCTCGGGCAGCCGCGCCTCGGCATAGAAATGCGCGCGACGCGGGATGCTGCGGGCCTGGTTCAGTATGTAGCGATTGAGATGCTCGGCCACGAACACCGGCGTCTTGGTGCGTCCGCTGTGCAGCACGGCAAAGTCGCTGAAGCACAGTTCACGCTGCAGCGGTGCCTTGGGAACCGTGGGCGGCAGCCCGGCCGGAAAGAAATGCTTGCATTGTGCAAACTCCGTGGCCACGCGCTCCTGCGCTGCGGCGGCCGCTGGCAGCAGTGCCGTGGCCACCCATATCAGCCACAGATGCTTGCGATGCGCTAATTGCGCCGGATGTGTCGCCATATGGAGTCCTCCATGAAAGTGGTGGCTCCACTGTGGCCCGGCCCAAGCACATGCCAAGCCGGGCGGGCGTGGCATGGCATGTAGGCGCGCCGGTCGCGTTGCAAGCGCCGGCGTCCGTCATCGCGTGACTCAGGGATGGACGGCTTCGCCCAGGTTCAGCATCAGGCGGTTGGCCCAGGCAAAGATGGCCGCGGCGTGCAGGGCGTCGAGGATTTCCAGCTGCGTCAGGCCGGCTTCGCGCAGGGCCTGCAGGCGTTCGCCGCCGAGCTGGTTGGGGGCTTCGGTCAGGGCTATGGCGAACTGGACCAGGGCTTTCTCACGTGCGTTGGTGCCCGCGGTATGCGGGTTTTCAAAGACTTGGGCAATGACGTCGTTGCGCTTGGCCAGTTGTTCGAAGCGCTGGGCGTGGACCGAGGCGCAGTACACGCAGCCGTTGATGCACGACACCACGGCGCTGACCAGCTCGCGCTCGGCGCGCGACAGGCCGCCGGGCGCGTACATGATGGCGTTGAACACCACCGAGCGCTCCTGCAGGATCTGTGGCTGGTGAATCAGCGCAAGGTAATAGTCGCTGGTCTTGGCCGAAGGGTGGCTGGCTTCGAGAATGGCCAGCTGCTCGGGCGTGGCTTCCTCGAGCTTGACGACGGGCACCCAGGCTTTCCAGCCCAGGGTCTCGCTGGTGAAACCATTGATGCGCAGCACTTCGCCCGGCTTGGGCAGATGGTGGGGGTGGACAAAGGGCTCGGCGGGCGCGGCCGCAGCGGGCTCGGCCAGCAGGTCGTCGCCCAGCGCATTCAGCGCCTGCAGGCCGGCCACCACGCGGACCTGGTAGCTGAGGAAGGCAATCAGCTGGGCCAGCGCAATGATTTCCGCGGGTTGCAGGCCGGCGGCGAGCAAGGCGTCGATGCTGGAGCGGTCGCCTTCCACGGGCTTGTGGGTCAGCAGGGTGGCGAAGCGCTGCAGTGCGGCTTCGCGTGCCGGGTTGGCCGGGGCGTCGCTCAGCTGGGCCAGCTGCTGGGCGTAGTGCGCGCGCAGGCTTTGGCTGTCGCTGAGTTCGCAGATGGTTTGCGCCACGCGCAGGCGCTCGCCCAGCGTCAGACCGGGCAGGGCGGGGTCAAACAGCTGCCTGTAGCTGCCCTGGGTGGCGTCCACGACCTTGGTGCGCTGGTGGCGGATGGCGTGCACGGGGGAGGCCTCGGTGAGTTGGGCCAGGGTGTCGATGAGGTCGGGGGAGGTGGACATGGAATAAGAGGAAGAGGGTTGGTGTGGACGATTGCCTGGCGCCCAATCAGGAGGTACGGGCCGCCTGCGCCGCCGTGGCCCGCGCCAGGAAGGCCTGGACGGCAATCCATGACTCTTCGTTGGCCTGGGCGTTGATGGCCGGCGTGCCGCCCGAGGTGCTCAGGCGCTTGGATACCGGATGGGCGTAGCACAGGTGCGTGGTGGGCACGTAGGGGAAGAGAATGGCGTGGCCGCCACCTTCCCAGTCGTGGTGCTCCACGGGGAAGGGATGGTTGTTGGCCGCCAGGTGGTCCTTGACCATCTTGCCGTAGAGCGAGGAGGGCCAGGAGCCGTCATCGGTGGCCGACAGCAGCATGACCGGGCCGTCGATCTGCTCCACGCGGATACGCGCGCGTTCGACGGCATCGGGGTCCTGCAGCGCGCTGAGCATGGCCGCGGTGTGGCGGCGCGGCTCCGGGCCATTGTCCCAGGGCTCCCAGGTCGCCGTGCGGTTGCCGGTCCAGATGTCGGGCAGGGGCCGGCCGCGGAAGATCCAGGCCGGGCCTTCACGCCCCTTGGCGGGGTCGCAGGCGTTCTGGGCGCAATGCACGAAAGCGCTGGGCACGTAGCCGACCACGGCCTTGACCATGTCGGGGAACAGCGAGCCCAGCAGCAGCACCAGCTCACCACCGCGCGACTGGCCGCTGAGGGCGACAAAGCCGTCCCTGGGCCCGAGTTCGCGGTGAATCCACTGCAGCGCGGTCTCGAAGTATTCGAGGTGCGTGTCGGAGATGTAATCGGAGCGGCCCGGGCATTTGAAGTAGCCCACGGCCAGCGCCGCGTAGCCGCGCGACGCGTACAGCGCCGCGCGCGGTTCGTTGATGCCGCCGCCCGAGCCGTTGAGCACCATCACCACGGGGTGGGGGCCAGGCGTCGCGGGCGTGAACAGCACGGCGGACAGGCCTTGGTCCCGCACCTCGCGGCGCGTGACGCCGTCGGCGGCAAGCTGCTGCACGAAATGGCCGGAGAGTTCCGCACCGTCATCGGACAGCTGGGCGCGCACTTCGGTAGTCAGCGCGGCGCTGGGGTCCAGCGCGAAAGGGTCGTGCGATGCATCCGCAGGCTGCTGCGTCTGGGACCAGACCAGACCCATGGCCGAGACGCCGCTGTAGCTGCCGCTCACGGGCGCGTCACGCGTCAGGTCGACGCTGCCGTCGGCCGCGGCAATGAAGCGCGCTTGCGAGGTCCATTCGATCTGCGGGCCGCGCATGGTGCGCGTGTGCAGCGTGACAGGCTGGCCGGGTTGCAGGCCGCGCAGCGCGATGCGGCGCGGCACGTCGATGAGCGCCGTCTGCGGCGTGATCTCGAGCTGAGGATGCATCGTCGTTCGACCTTACTTGGTGGGCGTGACCTGCAGCGCGGTGGTGCGGTCGCTCAGGATGGGAACCACTTTGAGGCCCTTCTTGGCGGCCCAGATGTTCTTGTAGTGGAACAGCGGAATCTGGCCGACATCGTCGGTGACCAGCTTCGCGGCATGCCGGAAGATGGCTTCGCGGCGCTTGGCATCGAATTCGATGGTCGCGGCATCCAGCGCCTTGTCCACGTTCTCGTTGCTGTAGCGGCCCCAGTTGTTGGCACCGCGGCCGGCCTTGGCGTCGTTGGTGGCCAGGGTCTGCAGCAGGCCGTAGCCGGCTTCGCCCGTGCCATTTCCCCAGGCAATCACGCTGACGGCGTACTCGTTCTTGCCGGCGCGGCTGGCGTACACCGACCATGGCACGACTTCGAGCTTGGTCTTGACGCCGATGCGGGTCCAGAACTGGGCCACGGCCTGCATGGCTTCGGGCGCCTGCGGGTAGCGGTCGCCGGGCACGTGAATGGTCAGCTGGAAGCCTTGGGGGAAGCCGGCGTCGGCCAGCAGCTTCTTGGCTTTTTCGGCGTTGTAAGGCGTGGCCGGGATGTCGGGGTTGTAGCCGAACGAGCCCTTGGGCATCCACTGGTTGGCTTCGGTGGCCGTGCCCTGCAGGATGCGGTCGGTGATGGCCTTGCGGTTGATGGCGATGTTCAGCGCTTCACGCACGCGCTGATCGATCAGCGGATTTTCCGCCAGGGGCTTGCCGGCGTTGTCGGTGAGGAACTCGCTGCTGCCCTTGCGCAGGCTGGGCTGGATCAGCAGCGCGCGCAGGCCGGGGTATTCGTAGACGCTGACTGAGGCGGTCTTCTTGAGCTTGGCCACATCGGTCACGGCGACCTTGTCGATCACGTCCACGTCACCCGACAGCAGCGCTGCGGTACGCGCCGCGCCATTGTTGATGAAGCGGTAGGTGACCTTGTCCCAGGGCTGCTGCGCGCCGTAGTATGTGGGGTTGCGCTCCATCACGGTGCGGTCGCCAGGGGTGTACGAGACGAACTTGTAGGGGCCGGTGCCGATGCTGGCCTTGCCCGAGTTGTAGTCTTCGCTCTTGGCCGTGGCGCCTACATGCTTGCTCACGATGTAGATCGAGGCGATTTCCAGCGGCAGCATGGGGTTGGCAACCGTGGTCTTGATGACGACGGTGTGCGCATCCTTGGCGGTGGTCGATGCCACCGTGCGCAGCGCGCCGCGGTAGGACGCCACCGAGCCGGGAACATTGCGCGCGCGTTCGAACGAGAACACGATGTCGTCGGCGGTGAACGGCTTGCCGTCCTGCCACTTGATGTCCTTGCGCAGCTTGAATTCCCAGGTCTTGTCGTCCAGCGACTTCCAGCTCTCGGCCAGGCCGGGCTCGAGCTTGCCGCCGTCGCGCGAGTTCACCAGCGAGTCATAGAAGTGCAGTGCCAGCGAGCGGTCGCCGGCGTGGTTGTTGATCTGGGGGTCGGCCGAGGAGATCGGGTCGGCAAAGCCGATGCGCAGTTCCTTGGCGCTGGCGCCCGAGACGGCGAGCAGTGCGGCCATGGCGATGGCGGAGAGGGAGGCAGTATGCATGGTGGTTGCTTTCTGGACTGGAAAATGAAAAGTCTGGGGCTTCAGTGCATGTCGTTGAGATGGCACGCGCTTTCGTGGGCAATCGCAATCCCCTTGAGCCGCGGCACTTCGACGCTGCAGCGCGGCATGGCCTGTGGACAGCGCGGGTGGAAGTGGCAGCCGCTGGGCGGGGCCATGGGGCTGGGGATCTCGCCGCGTATGGTCTGAAAGCTGGTGCGGCGGCTGTCGAGGCGCGGAATCTCGGCCAGCAGGGCCTGGGTGTAGGGGTGCTGCGGGTTGGCAAACAGCTCGTCGACGGGCGCGGTCTCGACAATGCGGCCCAGGTACATCACGGCCACCCGGTCGCACACATGGCGGATCACGCCCAGGTCATGGCTGATGAAGAGATAGGCCAGGCCCAGCTCGTCGCGCAGGTCCATGAACAGGTTCAGGATCTGCGCCTGGATGGACACATCGAGCGCGGCCACGGCTTCGTCGCAGACCAGCATCTTGGGCTGCACGGCAAGCGCGCGCGCAATGCCGATACGCTGGCGCTGGCCGCCGCTGAACTGGTGCGGATAGCGAAAGCGCAGGCGCGGGTCCAGGCCGGCGCGTTCGAGCTGCTGGCAAACGTAGTCGTCTTCATGCGCGGCATCGACCAGGCCATGCAGGCGCGCGGCCTCGCCGACGATGCGGTTGACGCGCAGGCGCGGGTTCAGGCTGGACTGCGGGTCCTGGAAGATCATCTGTATGCCCAGGCGGGCCTGCAGCATTTCCTCGGCGCTGAGCTGGGTGCGGTCCTTGCCCAGCACCTGCACCTGGCCATCGGTGGGCGCGAGCAGGCCGGTCGCGATGCGGCCCAGCGTGGATTTGCCGCAGCCCGATTCGCCGACCAGGCCAACGACTTCGCCGGCGCGCACCTGCAGGTCGACGCCATCGAGCGCGTGGGTGACGACGGGCGCCTTTTGCAGGCCGATCTGGCGCATCCAGCGGCCGACGCGATTGGGCGCGGGGCGTTGGCCAAAGCGCTTGGTGATGCCGTGCATGTCGAGCAGCGGCGCAGTGTTGAGGGTATCGCTCATGCGGCGCTCCGGGAAAGTTCGGCCCCGGCACCGGGGAAGAAGCAGCGCACGGTGTGCGCTGTCGCGGTGGTGCTGGGCGCAGCGATGGTGGTCAGGCCCGGCGGCTGTTCGCAGGCCGGCTGGGCGCGCGGGCAGCGCGGGGCAAAGGCGCAGCCTGGGGGCAGGTCGAGCAGATTGGGCGCCATGCCCGAGATCTGCTGCAGGCGGCGCTGGCGCTGGTTGGCGCTGGGCAGGCTGCCGATCAGGCCCTGGGTATAGGGGTGCTGCGGGTAATCGAGCACGGCGTCGACGCTGCCATGCTCGACGATGCGGCCGGCATACATCACGGCGATGTCATCGGCCAGGCCGGCCACCACCGACAGATCGTGGCTGATCCAGATCATCGAGGTGCCGGTTTCGCGCACCAGCTGCTGCATCTCCGAGAGGATCTGCGCCTGGATGGTGACGTCGAGCGCGGTGGTCGGCTCGTCGGCAATGATCAGCTCGGGGTCGTTGAGCAGCGCGATGGCGATCGCCACGCGCTGGCGCATGCCGCCCGAGAGCTGGTGCGGATAGGCCTTGAGGCGCTCGCCGGGGCTGGGAATGCCCATGCGCGCCAGCGTGGCGTGGCAGTGCTCCAGCGCCTCGGCCTTGCCCATCTTGCGGTGGGCGCGAATGGTCTCTAGCATCTGCACGTCGATGCGCAGCACCGGGTTCAGCGTGGCCATCGGGTCCTGGAAGATCATCGCGATGCGGTTGCCGCGCAGGCTGCGCAGCGCACCTGCGTCGAGGCGCGCCAGGTCCTGGCCCTGGAACAGCACTTCGCCGGCGGTGATGCGGCCGGGCGCATCGAGCAGGCCCATGATGGAGAAGCCGGTCACCGACTTGCCCGAGCCGGACTCGCCGACCAGGCCCAGGACCTTGCCTTTTTCCAGGCGGAAGCCTACACCATTGACGACCGGCAGCACGCCGGCGCGGGTGTCGAACTGGGTGTGCAGGTTCTTGACCTCAAGCACGGCGGATGGCGTGGTTTGTTGGGACATGGTGCGGGGCGTCATTTCTGCAGGCGCGGGTTGAGCACATCGCGCAGTTGGTCGCCCACCAGGTTGATGGCGACAATCGTCAGCAGCAGGGCGACGCCGGGGAAGAAGCTGATCCAGTATTCGTTGGACAGCAGGTATTGGTAGCCGTTGGAGATCAGCAGGCCCAGCGAGGGCTCGGTGATGGGCACGCCCAGGCCGAGAAAGGACAGCGTGGCCTCGAGCGTGATGGCGCGCGCCACCTGCAGCGCGGCAATCACCAGCAGCGGCGGCAGGCAGTTGGGCAGGATGTGGCCCAGCAGGATGCGCCACTGTGGAATGCCCTGGCCGCGCGCGGCGTCGACATATTCGCGCCGCGTCTCGACCAGCGCCTGGCCACGCGCCGTGCGCGCGTAATACGCCCATTCGACCAGCACCAGGGTCAGGATCACATTGCCTATGCCCTTGCCCATATAGGCCAGGATCATCAGCGCCATGAGGATGGTGGGGAAGGACAGCAGCAGATCGACGACGCGCATGATCAGCGCATCGATCTTGCCGCCGGCATAGGCCGCGACCAGACCGATGATGGTGCCGACCACGGCGGCAATCGCCGCCGAGCCAATGCCCACCAGCAGGCTGATGCGCAGGCCGTAGACGATGGCCGAGTACAGGTCACGGCCCTGGCCATCGGTGCCCAGCCAGTAGGTGAAGCCATGCTCCATGCTTTCGGCGCCGGGCGCGAGCCGGGCGTCGAGCACATCGAGCTGCATCAGGTCATAGGGGTTCTGCGGCGTGATGAACGGCGCGAAGATCGCCATCAACACCACGATCAGCAGGATCACCAGGCCAAAGATGGCGGGCTTGGAGCGCAGGAAGTCGTGCGCGATCTGCGACCACATCGATTGCACCTTGCCGGCGTCGGCGGCCGCGCGCGCGGCCACGGGAGTAGCGGTGGAACGCTGGTTCATTGCGCGGCCTCCAGGCGGACACGCGGGTCCAGCAATTTATAAAGCAGGTCGACGATCAGATTGAGCGTCACGAAAATCACCACCACCACCATCAGATAGGCGACCACCACCGGGCGATCCAGCGAATTGATGCTGTCGAGGATCAGCTTGCCTGCGCCTGGCCAGGCAAAGATCGACTCCGTGACCACGGCGTAGGCAATGGTCGAGCCCAGCTCCAGGCCCAGCACGGTGACCAGCGGAATCATGGTGTTGCGCAGCACATGCATGATCATCACGCGGGTTTCTGACAGGCCCTTGGCGCGCGCGAACTTCACGAAGTCCTGGGGCAGCACTTCACGCACGCCGGCGCGCGTGAGCCGCAGCACCAGCGAGATCTTGAACAGCGCCAGATTGAACGCGGGCAGGATCAGATGGTGCAGGCCGTCCAGGGTGAGGAAGGACCATTCGATGCCGAACAGGCTGCGCGTGTCGCCACGGCCGCTCGAAGGCATCCAGCCGAGCTGAACGCTGAAAACCATGATCAGCATCAAAGCGACCCAGAACGCGGGCAGCGAGAATCCCAGGATGGAACCGCTCATCAGAATCTTCGACACCGGGCTCGCAGGCTTCATGCCGGCATACAGACCCAGCGGCACGCCCAGGATGATGGCCATGACCAGGGCCACGACGGCCAGCTCTAGCGTGGCCGGCAGGCGGTCGAGAATCAGGCCTATGGCTGGCTCGTTGTAGACGAAGCTGGTGCCCAGGTCGCCCTGCAGCGCGTTCTTCAGAAAGCTGAAGTACTGCTGCAGCAGCGGCTGGTCCAGGCCCAGATGGGCAATGGCTTCGAGGCGCTCCTGCTGGTTGAGGTCCTCGCCGATCAGGATGTCGATGGGATTGCCGATGGCGTGCAGTCCCGCGAAGACGATGATGGACATGGCCAGCACCACCAGGAAGGCCTGGGCGATGCGGCGCAGCAGCCAGACAATCATGCTTGCACCTCGTCATACGGCGGCAGCGGCGAAGCCACCCATTCATGGCCTTCGAGCTCGGGTTCGCTGTAGCGTTCCATGGCCGCGTAGTGGTGGGCGATGTCCTCGGCGTAGAGCGCGCCGGCCAGGCCTTGCGACAGGCGGCGTGCGCCATCGCTGATCTGCGGGATGTCGCCCGAGATCGTGCCCAGCGACAGCGCCGCGGGGTAGCTGAAGCAATGGATGCGCTCCAGGCCGGGGCAGCTGCCCGGCGTGTTTTCCTGGAACTCGAACAGCGGGCCCAGGTCGGGCGAGAGGTTCAGTTCGCTGTCTTCCTGTCCCGAGGCCGGCGTGAAGCGGTCCTGCCACAGGCGCACGTATGGTGCGAACGGCGCGAATTCGGGGCGCAGCTGCCAGTCGGGGCGAAAGCCGGTGCAGAACACCACGAAGTCGGCCGCAATCGGGCCTTGCGTGGTGTCTATGCGCAGCTTGCCGTCGGCGCGCAGCTGCGCGCCTTCAATGCCGGTGCCCAGGTGGAAGAAGGCATTCGGGTGGCGCGACACGCGCAGCGTGCTGCCTTGCGGCGGCGGCACCTGCTGGCGGTTGATGTAGTTGCGTACCTGCCACTTCCATTCATCGGACAGGCGCGCGAAGCCGTGCGCCGCGCCGGGGTTGCCCGCGCCCTTGCCCTTGTTGATGGTGGGCAGCTCGGCGCGGCGGATCAGCAGATGCACGGCCGAGGCGCCATTTTCCAGCGCCGTGGCGGCGCTGTCCATGGCCGAGGCGCCACCGCCCACCACCACGACATGCTTGCCGGCAAAGGCGTTGTCGGCCCAGGCATCGGACGAATGCGCCCAGCGATCGCGCGGCAGCTGCTGCGCCACGGCCGGCACCCAGGGGCCGCCCAGGCCGTCGCGTCCCGTGGCCAGCACGACATGGCGGGCCAGCACGCTGTAGGCACGGTGGCCGTCGCGCAGGTCGGCCAGATCGAGCTGCGCCAGCTCGTCGGCGCGCGGGCGCACGGCCAGCACGCGCTGCTGGTTGTTGAGCACCACGCCCGTGGTCTCGCGGTACCAGCGCAGGTATTGCATCCACTGCAGGCGCGGAATCTTGTCGAGCGCGGCCCAGGCCTGGTCGCCGAACTGGGCTTCGAACCAGGCGCGAAAGGTCAACGCCGCAAAGCCCAGCGCCGGGCCGGTGAGCTCCTTGGGTGAACGCAGTGTTTCCATGCGCGCCGTGGTGGCCCAGGGGCCTTCGTAGCCAGCCGGGCTCTGGTCGAAGATCTCGGCGCGCAGACCCAGATGGCGCAGTGCCGTGGCCAGCGCCAGGCCGCCCATGCCGCCGCCGACGATGGCGACATCGAGCACCGTCTGACCATCGCGGGTCATGGCGGGCGTCCAGGCCTTGGGGGGCAGGCCCAGCAATTGCAGGTCGCGTTGATAGCGCGCCTGCAGCGCGGCCAGCGAGGAGATCTGTGGGGAAAGCAAACTGTTCATGGGGTGGGCGTCGCCTTGCGTGCGGGACGGCAGGCAGCGCTTGTTGTAGGCAATGAAAGAGAGGAAAAGCAGACGCCGGCCATGGCCTGGGCATCATGCAGCCGGCATTGGTCCAGCGCGGCGGCGTGGTCGCGCAACGCCTCGAGCAAGAGCAGCGCGTGGGCCGAAAGGGTTTTTCCCTGGGCGCTGATCGCGCCAAAGTGAAAGGGGATGCGCACGTCGAGATCGCGGTAGGCCAGGCCTTGCAGCGGCGCGCCGAGCAGCGTCATCGGGTCGAGAATCGCCACGCCAAGGCCGGCGCGCACCAGCGCCTGGGCGTTCATCGAGGAATTGGTTTCAATATCCGCCTGCTGCCCCGACGCGCCGGCGTGCTGCAGCGCGGCGTCGATATGCTGCTTCAGGCGATGCGGGTTGTGCATGCCGATCACGCGCTCGCGCGCCAGCGCTTCGATGGGGATGATGTCGAGCGCGGCCAGCGGGTGGTTTTCGGGCACCACGGCCTTGCAGGGCACTTCGGCAATCCAATGCACGCAGATCTGTTGATGGTCCAGCGGCAGGCTGCACACGCCCAGGTCGGCCATGCCATGCAGCACGTCGCTCACGACCTTCTCCGGGCGCACGGACAGCAGCTCGATCTTGCTCACGGCCAGTGACTCGCTGCATTGCGCCAGCGCCGCCGCCACCACGCCCAGCGACAGCGCCGGCGTGGCCGAAATCAGCAACGGCGGGCTGGGCACTTCGACCACGCGCCGCGCATGCTGCTGAATGCGGCGCACGCCATTGACGATGCGCTCGGCCTCTTCATACAGCACATAGCCCAGCGCCGTAGGCGTTACCTTGGGCCCATTGCGATGCAGCAGTGCCTCGCCCAGATCCAGCTCCAGCTCCTGAATCTGGCGCGTGATCGCCGGCTGCGAGCGCTCGAGCAGCTTGGCAGCACCCGTGATGCTGCCAATCGTCATGACCGCAACAAAGGCTTCAAGCTGGCGTATGTCCATGGATGGGATTATGCAAAACGTGAATGATGACGCATTTGGCATGCGTTTGTGAAATACTAAATCGGTATTTGCTTATGAGCAGCCAGGGCTGGGCGAAGTTTTCGGCTTCCTGGCGGCAGCTGTCCCATGCGCGCGCGCCGGTTCCGGATCCGGTTCGCCCTGAGCCTGTCGAAGGGCATCCCAGCACGCAGGTGCCCGCTGCCCGCCGCGCTAAACCGCCGCCACCCTCTGCAACCACCCCGAAAATGCCTGCAGCACCGGCGACGGCGGCTGCGCCGGCGTGATCAGGTAATAGCTGCGCTCGCGCCGCAGCGACAGCGAGCAGGCCACCACCAGATCGCCGCGCGCCAGTTCGGCCTCGACCAGCATGGGCGGAATCAGCGCCACGCCCATGCCATGGGTCGCGGCCATGGCCAGCATAGAGAACAGCTCATAGCGCGGGCCATCCAGCGCACGCGCGGGTGCCAAGCCGGCTGCCTGGAACCACTGCTGCCAGCCGTAGGGCCGCGTGCTTTGCTGCAGCAGCGGCAGCTGGGCAATGGTGTCGGGCGCCACCGTCTGCCAGGCCCGGCCCAGGCCACGCGGTGCGGCTTGAGCGAGCAGGGCAGGGCTGCACATGGGAACGACCTGCTCGTCCATCAGCCATTGCGCCTGTATCCCCGGCCACTGCGTCACCTGCTCGGGCGTTCCGGCATACAGCGCGGCATCGAAGCCGGTATCGGCAAACAGGAAAGGGCGGGTCTGGGTGTCTATGTGCACCGTGATGCCCGGATGTTCCTTGGCCAGCAGCGGCAGCCGGGGCATGAGCCAGCGCGTGGCAAAGGTGGGCACGGCGGCCAGGCTCAAGGTGCCGCCTTCTCCCTGGCGCGCCATGATGTCCAGCGTGTCGCGCTCCAGGCTTTGCAGCCAGCTGCGCACCTTGCGCGCATAGGTTTCCCCGGCAGGGGTGAGCTCCATGCCATGGCGCGTGCGGCGGAAGAGGGCCAGGCCGACGAATTCCTCCAGCGCAATGATCTGCCGCGACACCGCGCTCTGCGTCAATGCCAGCTCCTGCGCGGCGCGGGTGTAGCTCTGATGGCGTGCACAGGCCTCGAAGCAGGTCAGGGCTTGGGTCGAGGGAATGGCGCGGCGCATGGATCGTTGAGGAGTCAGGCAGATCGCTGGAATTAAGCCACAGATGGACAGCGCGCCGGCGCAAAGCCGGGAACAAGCTGTTAATCCCTTCGATTATTGAATCCAGCTTACATGTCGAGCATTTCAACTATCGACAATTCCAATCGAGCGGTTCCTATAAGTAATCATGGGAGGAGGCCGTTTCGGCCCCTGTGGCTGATCAGAACGTTCGTGCGCGCTGCGAAAGCGTGGCCCTGGCGTCTTCCGAGACAAAATCGCGCAGATGCAGCAGGCCGTTGACGTTTTTCAGACCGGCACGCTCGATCACATCGTTCACGCCCATGCCTGCGTTGAGCCAGCGCACGATGACGGTGTTGCGCACGATCTGCGGCCCCAGTCGGGCCGGCGTGGGCAAACCTGCGGACTGCGCGGCTTCAGACAGTGTCTTGGTGACGAGGTGCAGCAGCGTATGGTTGGACAGCGTGCGCGATTTGCGCGAACAGAACAATGAAGGCTCGCCCTGCATCGCGGGGTAGTGCGCCCGTGCGCGCAGCCAATGCGCCAGGCCGCCGGCCAGCGTGGTGCTGATCGACAGCTTGCGCTGCTGGTTGTCGCGCAAGCCCTCGACATGCACGCCAATGATCTGTTTTTCCTCTGCGCCGGCCATGGGATCGCTGTAGATGATGTTGTCGACGCTCAACATGCGCAGCTCCTCGGGCGCCAGGCCCAGCTCGAACAGCAGCATCAGCACGGCGCGGTCACGCGCGCCCACCAGGTCGTCGCCGGCAGGAATATGGGCAATGCCGGCCTGCCACATGGCGTCCGAAAGCACGGCGCCCTTGGGGTCTTCGCTGGGCGGGCGTTCGGCGCTGGCCACGGCGTGCACCGGGTTGCTCTCCATCCAGCCGTTGAGCAGCGCGTGGTCATAGATGCGGTCCAGCACGCGCCAGTAGCGCCGGCGCGTGATGTCGCTGACCTTGCGCCCCTTGACGGTCTGCGGGATATGGTTGATGAAATGCAGCACCTCGACGGAGCCGGCCTCGTTCCATGCCAGCCCGGTCACGCGCTGGCCCTGCAGAAACTTGCTCCACGCGCCCCAGATGAAGCGATAGGGCTTGGCCGCTGCGGCCGTCAGCGGCGTCCAGGCGTCATTGCTGCGCGCTTGCAGCCAGTGGTCAAACAGGCCATCGGCGCTTGGAATTGCGGTGGCGGCAGTGTCGGGGGCAGGCGCCGTGCCGGGCGGGGGAAGGGCAGGTGTGGACATGGGAGCAAAGGGCGCTGTCGTGGCGGGTTTCAGATCACCGCCGCCGCCAATCCGTTGGCGAAATGCTGCTGCGTCGCCTGGCGTGCACGCTCGGGGTCGCGCGCCAGCAGGGCCTGCAGGATTTGGCTGTGTTCCTGCAGCGATTCTTCGATGCGACCCTGGCGGAACAGCGACTTGTGGCGGTTGAGCTTCATCACCTTGCGCAGATCGGCCACGACCTGCACGCTCCAGCGGTTGTCGGCCAGGGCCAGCAGGCGCATATGGAAGCGCTCGTTGATGGCAAAAAACTGCTGGGCATCATGCCTGTGGGCGGTCAACTCCGCGTGCAGCGCCTGCAGCTCGGCCAGCTCGGCATCGCTGCTGCGGCTCGCTACCACGGCGGCGGCATCGCTTTCAAGCAGTGCAAGGAGATGGTAGACATCGTGCACGTCCTTGGTGGAGACTTCGGTCACGTACGCACCGCGGCGGACCTTCATCGTCACCAAGCCTTCGGCCGCCAGCACCTTCAGCGCTTCGCGCAGCGGCGTGCGGCTGATGCCGAATTCCTCGGCGATCTTGAGCTCATCGATCCAGGTGCCGGGTTCAAGCATATGCTGGAAGATGCGTTGGCGCAGCTGCTCGGCTACCTGTTGGTAGAGCGCGGAGGGGGCTAGGGTAATCACTGACATCAATGTTGGATTGTAGCCTGAGTTATTTTGAATCAATAATTATGAATCATGTACACTCATTTGGTCATAACCTACCGTGGTCTCACCGATGGACAAGCCTACAGATATGCGCCAAAGCGCGCCGAATGCCGCTGAACCTGAATTTGCCCCTGCCGATCTGAGCGCATGGGCCAAGGCGGCAGCCAAATCGGCGCCTGGCGGCAATGTCGAGGCCTTGAACTGGATCACGCCCGACGGCATCACCGTCAAGCCGCTCTACACCGCAGCCGACACCGAACCGCTGCAGCACGCCAATACCTTGCCTGGTTTCGAGCCGTATCTGCGCGGACCCCAGGCCACGATGTATGCCGTGCGCCCCTGGACCATACGCCAGTACGCGGGTTTCTCCACGGCCGAGGAATCAAATGCGTTCTACCGCAAGGCCCTGGCCGCCGGCGGGCAGGGCGTGTCGGTGGCCTTCGATCTGGCAACGCACCGCGGCTATGACTCCGACCACCCGCGCGTCACGGGCGATGTCGGCAAGGCCGGCGTGGCGATCGATTCGGTCGAGGACATGAAGCTGCTGTTCGACCAGATTCCGCTCGACAAGGTGTCGGTCTCGATGACCATGAACGGCGCGGTGCTGCCGGTGCTGGCCGGCTATGTGGTCGCGGCCGAGGAGCAGGGCGTGCGCCAGGATCAGCTCTCGGGCACGATACAGAACGACATTCTCAAAGAATTCATGGTGCGCAACACCTATATCTACCCGCCCAAGCCGTCGATGCGCATCATCGGCGACATCATCGAGTACACGAGCCTGAACATGCCCAAGTTCAACTCGATCTCGATCTCCGGCTATCACATGCAGGAAGCCGGTGCCAACCAGGCGCTGGAACTGGCGTTCACGCTGGCCGATGGCAAGGAATATGTGAAAACGGCTACCGCCAAGGGCATGGATGTGGACGCATTCGCCGGCCGTCTGTCGTTCTTCTGGGCGATAGGCATGAATTTCTACCTGGAAATCGCCAAGATGCGCGCCGCGCGCCTGCTGTGGTGCCGCATCATGAAGGAATTCGGCGCCAAGAATCCCAAGAGCCTGATGCTGCGCACCCACTGCCAGACCTCGGGCTGGTCGCTGACCGAGCAGGACCCCTACAACAACGTGGTGCGCACCACCATCGAGGCCATGGCCGCGGTGTTTGGCGGCACGCAGTCGCTGCATACCAACAGCTTTGACGAAGCGATTGCGCTGCCCACGGAGTTCTCGTCGCGCATCGCGCGCAACACCCAGCTCATCATCCAGGAAGAAACCCATATCCCCAGCGTGATCGACCCCTGGGCTGGCTCGTACATGATGGAGAAGCTGACCCAGGACATGGCCGACGCCGCCTGGACCATCATCGAGGAAGTCGAGGCCATGGGCGGCATGACCCAGGCCGTGGACAGCGGCTGGGCCAAGCTCAAGATCGAGGCCGCGGCCGCCGAGAAGCAGGCGCGCATCGACTCGGGCAAGGATGTGATCGTTGGCGTCAACAAGTACAAGCTGGCCAAGGAAGATCCCATCGACATCCTGGAGATCGACAACGTCAAGGTGCGCGACGGCCAGATCGAACGCCTCAAGAAGATCAAGCAGGAGCGTGACCCGGCCAAGGTGCAGGTCGCGCTTGACGCGCTCACCACGGCCGCCGAAAGCGGCGAAGGCAATCTGCTGGAGCTGGCCATCGAGGCCGTACGCCTGCGCGCCACGGTGGGCGAAGTCAGCGATGCACTGGAAAAGGTCTACAGCCGCCACCGCGCCGACACGCAGAAGGTCACCGGTGTCTACGCCGCGGCCTATGACTCGGCCGAAGGCTGGGACAAGCTCAAGACCGAAATCAATACGCTGGCCGACGAGCTGGGCCGGCGCCCGCGCGTGATGATCGCCAAGCTGGGCCAGGACGGCCATGATCGCGGCGCCAAGGTGGTGGCCACGGCCTTTGCCGACCTGGGCTTCGACGTCGACATGGGCCCGCTGTTCCAGACGCCCGAAGAGTGTGCGCGCCAGGCCATAGAGAACGACGTGCATGCGGTGGGCGTCTCGACGCTGGCCGCCGGCCACAAGACGCTGGTGCCGGCCATCATTGCCGAGCTCAAAGCCCAGGGCGCGGACGACATCATCGTGTTTGTCGGCGGCGTGGTGCCGGCGCAGGACTATGAATTCCTGTTCCAGGCCGGCGTCAAGGGCGTCTATGGCCCGGGCACGCCGATCCCGGCCAGCGCCAAGGACGTGCTCGAGCAGATCCGCAAGGCTGCGGTGGCATGAGCCCTTCCGAGTTGCTCGAAGGCATCTTGCACGGCAGCCCTGCCGTGCAGCGCCGGGCGATTGCCAAGTCGATCACGCTGCTCGAGTCCACGCGCGCCGATCATCGCGCCCAGGCCGATGCGCTGCTCACCGCGATGCTGCCGCATACCGGCAAGGCCTTCCGGCTGGGCATCAGCGGCGTGCCGGGCGTGGGCAAGTCGACCTTCATCGAGACCCTGGGCCTGTATCTGATCCAGCAGGGCCTGCGCGTGGCGGTGCTCGCGATCGATCCGTCATCGTCGGTGTCGGGCGGCTCCATCCTGGGCGACAAGACGCGCATGGAGCATCTGTCGGTCCACCCGCAAGCCTATATCCGGCCCAGTCCGGCCAGCGGCACGCTGGGCGGCGTGGCCGAGAAGACGCGCGAGGCCATGCTGGTCTGCGAGGCCGCGGCCTATGACGTGGTGATCGTCGAGACCGTGGGCGTGGGCCAGAGCGAGACCGCGGTCAATGGCATGACCGACATGTTCGTGCTGCTGCAGCTGCCCAATGCGGGCGACGACCTGCAGGCGATCAAGAAGGGCGTGATGGAGCTTGCCGACCTGGTGGTCATCAACAAGGCGGATATCGACAAGAACGCGGCCACGCGCGCCGAAGCGCAGATCACTTCTAGCCTGCGCCTGCTGGGCATGCATGGCCATCCCGACCACGCCACGCAGGGTGCGCTGTGGCAGCCGCGCGTGCTGCAGATCAGCGCGCTGCTGGGCCAGGGCGTCGAGGGCTTCTGGCAGGCAGTGAGCCAGTTCCGCGAAATGCAGACCACCAATGGCCGGCTCGCGGCGCGCCGCGAAAAGCAGTCGCTGGCCTGGATGTGGGAGCGCATCGACGCCGGGCTCAAGCTGGCGTTTCGCCAGCATCCGCAGGTGCAGGCGCTGCTGCCGCAGACCCTGGCCGCGGTGACCGAAGGCCGGCTGCCGGCGTCGACCGCGGCGCGCAACCTGCTGGCCGCGCAGTCACAAGGCGCGCATGCGGGCGCGCCGCCCGCAAACCAGGGCGCGCCACAATAGGCGCGCCAGCATCCATTCCCAAGAAGCGCACAAGCCCCCGGGGCAGCGCCAAGACTCAGAAAGAAAGACAGGCATCATGCAGGACATTCTGGAGCGACTCGAGAAACAGCGCGCACTCGCGCGGCTGGGCGGTGGACAAAAGCGCATTGACGCGCAGCACGGCAAGGGCAAGCTGACGGCGCGCGAGCGCATCGAACTGCTGCTCGACGACGGCACGTTCGAGGAATGGGACATGTTTGTCGAGCACCGCTGCACCGACTTCGGCATGCAGGACAACAAGATCCCCGGCGACGGCGTGGTCACCGGCTACGGCATGATCAACGGCCGGCTGGTGTTCGTCTACAGCCAGGATTTCACGGTGTTCGGCGGCGCTTTGAGCGAAACCCATGCGGAGAAGATCTGCAAGGTGATGGATCAGGCCATGAAGGTCGGCGCGCCCGTGATCGGGCTCAATGATTCCGGCGGCGCGCGCATCCAGGAAGGCGTGGCCAGCCTGGGCGGCTATGCCGACGTGTTCCAGAAGAACGTGCTGGCCAGCGGCGTGGTGCCGCAGATCAGCATGATCATGGGCCCCTGCGCGGGCGGCGCGGTGTATTCGCCGGCGATGACCGACTTCATCTTCATGGTCAAGGACTCGTCATACATGTTCGTGACCGGCCCCGAGGTGGTCAAGACCGTGACCCACGAGGAAGTCACGGCCGAGGAACTCGGCGGCGCGCTGACGCATACGACCAAGAGCGGCGTGGCCGACATGGCGTTCGACAACGACGTCGAGGCGCTGATGATGCTGCGCCGGCTCTACAACTACCTGCCGCTGAACAACCGCGAAAAGGCGCCGCTGCGCGCCACCAGCGATCCGTCCGACCGCGCCGACCTGTCGCTGGACACGCTGGTGCCCGAGAACCCGAACAAGCCCTACGACATGAAGGAGCTGATTGCCAAGACCGTCGACGATGGCGACTTCTTCGAGCTGCAGCCCGACTACGCGAAGAACATCCTGATCGGCTTCGCGCGCATGGCCGGCCAGACCGTCGGGGTGGTCGCCAACCAGCCGCTGGTGCTTGCCGGCTGCCTGGACATCAAGAGCTCGATCAAGGCCGCGCGCTTCGTGCGCTTTTGCGATGCGTTCAACATTCCGGTGCTGACCTTTGTCGACGTGCCCGGCTTCATGCCCGGCACCAGCCAGGAGTACGGCGGCATCATCAAGCATGGCGCCAAGCTGCTGTATGCGTACGCCGAAGCCACGGTGCCCAAGATCACCATCATCACGCGCAAGGCCTATGGCGGCGCGTATGACGTGATGGCCTCCAAGCATCTGCGCGGCGACGTGAACCTGGCCTGGCCCCAGGCGGAGATCGCCGTGATGGGCGCCAAGGGCGCGGTGGAGATCATCTTTCGCGAAGACAAGAACGACCCCGAGAAGCTCGCCGCGCGCGAGGCCGAATACAAGGCGCGCTTCGCCAACCCGTTTGTCGCCGGCGCGCGCGGCTTCATCGACGATGTGATCCTGCCGCACGAGACCCGCAAGCGCATCTGCCGCAGCCTGACCATGCTGCAGAACAAGCAGCTCGAGAACCCGTGGCGCAAGCACGGCAACATCCCGCTCTAAGCACGACAGCGCCAGGAAGAAATCCATGTTCACCAAGATTCTGATTGCCAACCGCGGCGAGATCGCCTGCCGCGTGATCGCCACCGCCCGCAAGATGGGCATCGCCACCGTCGCCGTGTATTCCGATGCCGACAAGGACGCGCGCCATGTGCAGCTGGCCGACGAGGCCGTGCATATCGGCGCCGCGCCCAGCCGCGAGTCCTACCTGCTTGCCGACAAGATCATTGCCGCCTGCAAGCAGACCGGCGCCCAGGCCGTGCACCCGGGCTACGGCTTTCTCAGCGAGAACGAAGCCTTTGCGCGGCGTGTCGAGGAACAGGGCATCGTCTTCATCGGCCCCAAGCACCACGCCATCGCGGCCATGGGCGACAAGATCGCCTCGAAGAAGCTCGCCGCCGCCGCCCAGGTCAACACCATTCCGGGCTACAACGACGCGATTGCCGGCCCCGAGCAGGCCGTGGAGATCGCGCGCGGCATTGGCTATCCCGTGATGATCAAGGCCAGCGCCGGCGGCGGTGGCAAGGGCCTGCGCGTGGCGTTCAACGACAAGGAAGCCTTTGACGGCTTCGCGAGCTGCCAGAACGAAGCCCGCAACAGCTTTGGCGACGACCGCGTGTTCATAGAGAAGTTCGTCGAGGAGCCGCGCCACATCGAGATCCAGGTGCTGGGCGACGCCCACGGCAACGTGGTGTTTCTCAACGAGCGCGAATGCTCGATACAGCGCCGCCACCAGAAGGTGATCGAGGAGGCGCCATCGCCTTTCATCTCCGAGGAAACGCGCGCTGCGATGGGCGCCCAGGCCGTGGCGCTGGCCAAGGCCGTGCAGTACCAGAGCGCGGGCACGGTGGAGTTCGTGGTCGGCAAGGACCAGTCGTTCTATTTCCTTGAAATGAACACCCGGCTGCAGGTCGAGCATCCGGTCACCGAAGCCATCACCGGGCTGGACCTGGTCGAGCAGATGATTCGCGTCGCGGCCGGCGAGCCGCTGGCCTTCGGCCAGGCCGATGTGCGCCGCGATGGCTGGGCCATCGAGTGCCGCATCAACGCCGAAGACCCGTTTCGCAACTTCCTGCCGTCCACGGGCCGGCTGGTGCGCTTCCAGCCACCGGCGCAGACCATGTGGCAGGGCGATACCGAACACCTGCAGGGCGTGCGCGTCGATACCGGCGTCTACGAGGGCGGCGAGATCCCCATGTTCTACGACTCGATGATTGCCAAGCTCATCGTGCACGGCAAGGACCGCAATGAAGCCATCGCCAAGATGCGCGCCGCGCTCAATGCCTTCGTGATCCGCGGCATCAGCTCCAACATCCCGTTCCAGGCCGCGCTGCTGGCCCATCCGAAGTTCATTGCCGGCGATTTCAACACCGGCTTCATCGCGGAACACTACGCCGGCGGCTTCCACGCCGAGGACGTGCCCCACAGCGACCCGCAGTTCCTCGTGGCCCTGGCCGCGTACATGAACCGCCGCTACCGCGAGCGCGCCTCGACCATCACCGGCCAGATGCTGGGCCATGAACTCCAGCTCGGTCTGCAATACACGGTGGTGACGCTGGGCGCCGAAGGCCGCAACCAGCACCAGCCGGTGCGCGTCGAAGACTTCGATCTGGCACGCCATGCGAGCAAGGTCACGGTGCAGTCCGAAGGCGGTGACAAGATCTACGAAATCAGCAGCGACAGCCATCTGCGCGACGCGCGCCTCGAAGGCCTGGTGAACGGTAGGCCGTTCACCGTGCAGATCGAGCGCGGCACGGGCAAGAACCCGCTGGCCCTGCGCATCGCCCACGATGGCACGCAGATCGAAGCCCTGGTGCTGTCTCCGCGCGGCGCCGAGCTGCACCAGCTGATGCCGTTCAAGGCCCCGCCGGATCTGTCCAAGTTCCTGCTGTCGCCCATGCCCGGCCTGCTGATCGACATTGCCGTCCAGCCCGGTCAGAAGGTGCAGGCGGGCGAGAAGCTGGCCGTGATCGAAGCCATGAAGATGGAGAACATCCTGTTTGCATCGCAGGATGGTGTGGTGGGCACGATCAGCGCCAGCAAGGGGGATTCGCTGGCGGTGGATGAAATCATTCTGGAATTCGTCTGATCGACGGTTCGGCGCGCAAGGGAACGTCGGCGCCATCCCGCGTTTCCCCTTCGCACTGAGCCTGTCGAAGTGCATCCTTCCAACGTGACCTCAGACCCGGCCCTGCGCATCTTTCATCACACCAGGAACACCGACTCCATCATCTGGATCTCGACGCGGGAGACATCGAGCGCCGCGGCCCGCTCTCTCCAGCGGCCGACGGCGGCTTTGACCTGCTCCACGATGGCTTGCGCTGCAGCGGCATCCAGCCGGTAATAAGCGGCGGTATCGACCACCGTCTGCAGGACTGGCGCTGCCGATTTGCCATCCCAGGTCAATGCATGGTCGCTCTTGGCGGGGTTGGGGTTGATGTCGAAAGCAGGTGAGAGCCGCCAGCCCGTGGGCGACAGGATGAACCCATGATTGCGCAGATGGTCGTCCCTATTGCCCACCAGCAAGTTGAAGACCGCGCGCCGGAACATCTGGTGCATGTCGTCGGTCAGGCCCGCCCCGCCATGGTTTTCCAGCACCTCGATCAGATGCAGGTAGCTGCCGCCTTCCTGGCCATCCCGGCGTTCGAGCAGCGTCATTGCCGACGCATACATGCGCCTGCCCTGGGCCGCGCCTGATACCGCGGCCAGACGGTCAAACCGGCGAACGCAATAGGTGTGGTAACGGTCGCTGAGCAGCAGCCGTTCGGCATCAGGCATCTCGATGCCTGCATCGCGCGCCAGCAGGTAGGTCAGGAACTCCCAGGTTCCCCAGTCGTACTGGTCGTTGTGCCCCGGGAACTTTGCGAGCCAGAGGCTGCCGTCCTGCATTGCAAAAGTTGCCTTGGGCCGTGCTCCGCCCAATGACGAACCAGGGGCGATCAGCATCGCCAACCATTTCTCATACTCGGGCAATGCCTCGGGCCGCGGCCCATCGAGCTTGCGCGCCACCTCGGCAAGTTCGCGCAGGTCGGTCGCTGGCGGCGCAGGCAGGGCGCTGTCATCCAGGAAAGGCCCATCGGGGCCGCGCCTGAAGCGCAGCGCACCCGAACGCGTGAAGTCGTTGACGCCGAGCATGTAGAACAGATCGGACGTCCTCACCATGCCGCGCTTTTCGCGGGCAGCGGCATTGGCCTCGCGCCTTTCCATGAGCACCCGGCCCCAGCGATCCGGGGCACAGTCGGAGAAGATGCCAAACCCCTTGCCATCGGGAGAATGCTGCTCGCCTGCATACAGCGGTAGTTGCGGGTCTATGGGCACAGCCGCGGCCGACTTGAGCCAGGCCTTGGTGTATTCGAACGAAGGCGCCAGATCGACACGCTCGGCTCCCGGATAGAGATTGCCGATGTGCATCGCTGCACCAAGCTCGGGTGCATCCAGATGGACTTCCAGCGATGGGCGAGTGGCCTGGACTTTGCGGGTTGCCAACGAAGTTCTCCAGTTCAGATGTCGCTGTCGTTCACTCGGCCATGGGAGCGCAGGGAACGCGAATCCTGCAGCTTCCTGCCCAGACTGTCGTCGCCGGCCACGCCGCTGATGTCTGCCTCCAGGCCCAGCACGCGCAGCGCCTTGAGGTAGGTTCCCAGCGCCACGGCGGGGTCCCCGGCTTCGAGCCGCGCCAGCGTGTTGCGCGAGATCCCCACGCGTTCCGCGAAAAGGGTGGCCGACAGGTCACGGCGGCAGCGCGCGAGTTCAATGCGTTGGCCGAGCCCCGCGGCCAATTTCGTCAAAGTGGGGGAAAGAGGGTGTTGAGTGCGCGGCATGAGTGCTTCATATCATCAACAAATTTCAAATTAATTGCTCAATATATGAAGCATATCATGCCATTGCAACAAGGGCAGGCGCAGGTTTCGTGCTGCGGCAGACTTCGGACCAACGTAAAGCTCCCATAATCCAGCATGAAAATCGACACCCTCACCGTGCAGTTGGCCCTGGCCGTTGCCGAAGAAGGCAGCATCTCGCGCGCGGCCGACAAGCTGCAGCTGGCCGTGGCCGCGGCGTCCAAGCGGCTCACGGACCTGGAGCGGCAGCTGGGCACACCGCTGTTCAAGCGCGTGCCGCATGGCGTGAAGGTGACGGAGTCGGGCACCAAGCTGCTGGCCCATATCCATCAGATCGACAGCCTGATCACGCGCCTGGCCGATGATGCGCAGGCCATGCGCGAAGGACAGGACGGGCGCATCATCATCGGCTCGCCCAAGGCGGCAATCATTGAATTCCTGGCCAGCGACCTGGCGCAGGTACGCGCCCGGTACCCGCAGATCACGCTGCATATCATTGAGGAAAACAGCAAGATCATCCAGCAGCTGCTGCGCGACAAGGTGATCGATATCGGCATCTTCGAGAAAAAGAGCGGCTTCATAGACATGGAGAAGTTCGACTACCGCGCCGATGCGCTGGTCGCGGTCTACAGCCGCGCGCATTTTTCCTTTGGCGACGCGCCGCTTGAAGCCGATCCGCTGCTGGACTGCCCGCTGGTCAGCCTGGGCCAGGGCTCGGCCATCTTGGGCAGCCTGCAGCGGTTGCACCAGAGCCGGGGCCGGGCCATGGGCCGGCATCTCACGGTGAGTGGCTTCGACACCATGCTGGCACTGGTGCGCCACGGCCTGGGCGTGGGACTGATGCCGCCAGCCGTGCTCGCCAGCCTGCACCCCGAGCCCGGCATAGGCCACATCGCGCTGGCCGGTGACTGGCACCAGCGCTCTTACGTGCTGGCCAGCGTCCAGGGCAGGGCGCAGGAGCACACGCTGCGCAACGTCGTGGCGGAACTGCTGCGCAGAACCACCGCTTAACGATTTCGCGATTCCTCGTGCGCTGGGTTTCGTGATTTACGAAGCCAGGCATGCTTGATGCATTCTTGCCGCCGCTGCACCGCTGGGCGACTATTGCGCCAAACAAAACACAGGAGACAAGCATGAAACGTCGCGATTTCATGGCCGCCAGCGCGGCCGCACTGGCCGCCCCATGGTCCATGGCCGCCACCGATCTGCCCAAGGGCCCGGTCAAGATCCTGGTCGGCTGGGCGCCCGGCGGCGGCACCGATGTGTTTGCGCGCATCGTGGGCCAGAAGCTCACCGAGATGTGGGGCCGGTCGGTGATCGTGGAGAACAAGCCCGGTGCCACCGGTGCGCTGGCCGCGGACTACTTCGCCAAGACGCGCTTCCAAGATGGCCTGACGCTGCTCATGGCCCATGTCAACACGCATGCCATCTCGCCGCAGATCTTCAAGAGCATCACCTATGACCCGCTTAAGGACTTCGCGCCCATCGTGCTGATCGGCGCGACGCCGCACCTGCTGGTGACCAGCCACAAGAACAGCTATGCGAGCGTCAAGGAAGTGGTCGAGCTGTGCAAGAAGAACCCTGGCAAGATCAGCTTTGGCTCGTCTGGCACGGGCTCGGTGCAGCACCTCGCGGCCGAAATGTTCAACATGGCCGCGGGCGTCAAGACCATTCACGTGCCCTACAAGGGCTCGGGCCCCATGCAGACCGACCTGATCGGCGGTCAGATCGATTTCAGCTTTGACACCATGACCGCGGCCACGGCCCAGGTCAAGGCCAAGAAGATGACGGCCATCGCCCAGACCCGCGTGAACCGCGCCAAGGGCTTTCCCGAGCTCACGACCATGGACGAGCAAGGCTTCAAGGGCTTTGATGCGTCGAGCTGGTACGGCCTGGTCGGGCCCAAGGACATGTCCAAGGAGCTGGCACAGCGCATCAACGCCGATGTCAACAAGGTGCTGGCCATGCCCGACGTGATCGCGCGCTTCGACAGCTTTGGCGTCGAGGACGGCGGCGGCAGCGTGGAGAAATTCGCGGCCTTCATGGGCACCGAATACAAGAAATGGGGCGAGGTCGTGCGCCTTGCCAAAGTGACCGAGGAGAGCTGATATGAGCCAAAACACCCCCCCACTGCCGCTGCAGGGCATACGCGTGCTCGATGTGAGCCAAGTCATGGCCGGCCCGTTTGCCTGCATGCTGCTGGCCGACCTCGGCGCCGACGTGATCAAGGTCGAGCCGCCCACGGGCGACCAGACGCGTGGCGCCATGGGCTTCAAGATGAAGGGGCCCGACAGCATGGGCTTCCTCAACATGAACCGCAACAAGCGCTCGCTGACGCTGGACCTCAAGAGCGACGAAGGCCGCGAGTTCTTCTACAAGCTGGCCGAGACGGCCGACGTGATCGTCGAGAACTACCGCCCCGGCGCGGTGCAGCGCCTGAAGATCGACTACGAGACCATACGCAAGATCAATCCCAAGATTGTCTATGTGAGCATCTCGGGTTTCGGCCAGAGCGGCCCCTGGGCATCGCGCCCCGGCTTCGATCTGATGGCCCAAGCCATGTCGGGCGTGATGAGCGTCACCGGCTACAAGGGCGAAAAGCCCGTCAAGTCCGGCGTGCCCGTGGCCGATATCGGCTGCGCGCTGTTTGCCACCTATGGCCTGCTGGCGGCCTACATAGGCGCGCAGAAGTCGGGCCAGGGCCAGCATATCGATGCCTCGCTGTTCGACTCGGCGATGGCCTTCTCGATCTGGGACATGTCCGATTACTGGGGCACGGGCGTGCCGCCGGCGCCGCTGGGCACCAGCAACAAGATGAGCGCGCCCTACCAGGCCGTGAAGGCGCGCGACGGCTACTTCGTCATGGGCGCCACCAACCAGAAGCTCTGGGCCAAGCTCTGCGCGCTGCTGCAGCGCCCGGACCTGGTCGAGCATCCGGATTACGCCACCGTGGCGCTGCGCCTCAAGCACCGCGAAGCGCTGATCGAGGCGCTGGAGAAAAGCTTTGCCGAGCGCGACAGCGAAGACTGGGTGGACACCATGCTCGAAGCCGGCATTCCGGCCGGTCCTTTGCTGACCTACCCCGAGGCCTTCGAAGGCGAACATGGCGTGCACCGCAAGATGTGCATGGAGATCGACCATCCCATCGAAGGCAAGGTCAAGAACATCGGCTTTCCTGTGAAGATGCTGGGCACGCCGCAGCAGGTGCGCCGCCACCCGCCGCTGCTGGGCGAGCACAACGAGGAAATCATGGCCGAAATCTACGCACTGTCAGCATGAGCGAACTGGTCCAACTCCACATCCAGCCTTCGGGCGCGGCCGAAATCACCATCGCCCGCCCGGAGCGCCACAACGCGATGACGCTGGCGATGTACGAGTCCCTGCTCGAACGCATTGCCGACTGCGCGCTCAATCCGCAGGTCCGCGCCATCCTGTTTCGCGGCGCGGGCGGGAAGTCCTTCATCTCCGGCACGGACATAGGCCACTTTGCCGACTTCCAGCATGGCGAGCAGGGCATTGCCTACGAAGCGTTTGTCGAGCGCGTCATCGACGCCGTCGAACGCATTGCCGTGCCGACGATTGCGGTGATCGACGGCTGGGCCGTGGGCGGCGGCCTGGTCCTGGCCACGGCCTGCGACTTCCGCATCTGCAGCAGCGGCTCGCGCTTTGGCGCGCCCATCGCCAAGACGCTGTCCAACACCTTGTCGTCGCGCAACATCGCGCGACTGCAGGCCGCGCTGGGCGTGCCGCGCGTCAAGAAGATGCTGCTGCTGGCCGAGTACCTCGACGCGAACGAGGCGCTGTCCTGTGGATTCATCTACGAGGCCTGCGCGGCCGAGCAACTGAGCGAGCGCGCGCATGCGCTGGCCGAACGGCTGATGCCGCTGTCGGGCGTGACGCAGGCCGCCGTGAAGGAAAGCCTGCGCCGCATCGTTGTCGAGCAAAGCCTCGCAGACGACGACCTGGTGCACCGGGTCTATGCCAGCGACGCATTTCACCAGGGCGTGGCCGGATTTCTCAAGCGCTGAATCCAAAGCGCTGGCTTGCCGCAACCGCCTTGCATGCATGCAAGGCGGTTTTTTTCTGCGCGCGCATCGCACCAGCGGACTGCATTTCTTCGAAAATGGCCAGGTGCGCCCGGGCTGGGCGCCGTTCAGAACAACACAAGGAGCAACATGACTGCAGCGCAGCGCCCATTCAAGGTCTTGGGCATTCAACAGGTGGCGATAGGCGGCACGGACAAGGCCCGCATGAAGAAGCTCTGGGTCGACATGCTGGGACTGGAGCAGACCGGTACTTTCCAGAGCGAACGTGAGAATGTCGATGAGGACATCCTGTCCATGGGCCGCGGCGCCATGAAGGTCGAGGTCGACATCATGCAGCCGCTGGATCTGGACAAGAAACCTGCGGTGCACACCACGCCACTGAACCACATCGGTCTGTGGATCGACGATCTGCCGCTGGCCGTGCAGTGGCTCACGGCGCAGGGCGTGCGTTTTGCGCCCGGTGGCATACGCCCGGGCGCGGCGGGCTACGACATCTGCTTTCTGCACCCCAAGAGCAACGACGAGTTCCCGATTGCGGGCGAAGGCGTGCTGATCGAGCTGGTGCAGGCGCCAGCGGATGTGATTGCAGCGCTGGGCTGATTCCTCAGACCAGCAGCCAGGCCGCGAAGGCCGACAACAAGACCACGCGCAGCGGCGACTGGCGGCCATGGGCCAGCAGCCCGAACGCCGCCAGCGCGATGCCGAAATCCAGACGCGAGTGGATGGCGCTGGTCCACAGCGGATCGTAGAGCGCGGCCAGCAGCAGCCCGACCACGGCGGCATTGGCGCCAGCCATCGCCCGCTGCACCGGGCGCCGCTGACGCAGCGACTCCCAGAAAGGCAGCGCGCCCGCTACCAGCAACAGTCCGGGAAGAAATACCGCAACCAGCAGCAGCATGCCGCCCGTCCAGCCGCCCATGGGGGCGGGCATCAGCGCGCCAAGATAAGCCGCAACAGTGAACAGCGGTCCGGGCACGGCCTGGGCCAGGCCATAGCCGGCAATGAACGCGTCATTCTCGATCCAGCCAGCAGGCACGACCGCGGCCTGCAGCAGTGCCAGCACCACATGACCTCCACCAAACACCAGCGCTCCGGCCTGATAGAACGCGGCAAACTGCGCGTTCAGCGATGGCATGGCGACGGCCAGCAGGGACCACAGCAGCAGCAGAGTGAATGCCAGCAGCAACAGCACAGCCGTGGTCTTGCCCAGGCCAGGATCGCGCGGCTTGGGTGGGGGCAGCGTCGCGGGCTGCAGCCACAACAAGCCGACGATGGCGGCCGCGGCAATCGCCAGCACCTGTCCGAGCGCCGAGGGGAGCGCCAGCGCCAGCAGTGCAGCAGCGATGGCCAGCGCCGCGCGCGGTCCATCGGGGCATAGCGAGCGCGCCATGCCCCATACCGCATGCGCGACCACGGCCACCGCGGCCAGCTTCAGCCCATGCACGGCCGGCGATGTGGCCAGCCCGACCCATTGCTGGATGCCCAAGGCAAAAAGTATCAGGACCAGCGCCGAGGGCAGCGTGAAACCGAGCCAGGCGGCCAGCGCGCCCGGCCAGCCCGCACGCCCCAGCCCCAACGCAAAGCCGACCTGACTGCTTGCCGGGCCCGGCAGGAACTGGCATAGCGCGACCAGATCGGCATAGCTGCCGTCATCGATCCACCGCCGCCGCTCGACGAATTCCACGCGAAAGTAGGCCAGATGCGCCACCGGCCCGCCAAAAGCGGTCAGTCCCAGCTTCAGAAAGGCAAAAAACACCTCGGCCGCATTGCCTGCCCGCGGGCGGCGCGCGAAGGGTTCGGGCAAGGGTGGCAGGGAAGACATCAGCAGAAAACCATGAAAACGGGTGGAGGCCCGCACCAACCGGCGCGTCGGAGCGAAAACGAAGCATAGCGTGTGCCAGCGACTCCACGCCCGTGCCAAAGCCGCGATCGTCCAGCCGATTTTGGGTGCAGTTGGCAGACGTTGCGCCCAGCAATGCCGCAGCAGACAGACACGGCGCCAAAGTCCACTCAAACGATGGCATCACCGCTTAAAAATAGCTGAATTTGCGCGCATTTGCGGACAACGTTTTTCATTCATTTATTTTGGGGCTGGAGCTGCGGCAACGGGGAATTTGCCTCCCACAATCGCTGCCATGGACTGCCAGCCTTCGCCAGCAGCCTGTTTTCGGAGCCGTTTCCATGTCTGTATCGAACCTGCCACTATCCGCTGCAGAGCACGCGTTGAACTTCCATCCGCCGCTTGGCGCCATCTCTGCTCCTCGCGCCGAAATCGGCAAATGGACCGAAGAGGCCGTGCAGCAATTGCTGGCAATGCCGTTCCTCGATCTGCTGCACCGCGCGCAGTCCGTGCATCGCCAGCATTGGCCCGAAGGCGATATCGAGCTGGCGACGCTGCTCTCGGTGAAAACCGGGGGCTGCCCGGAGAACTGCGGTTACTGCCCCCAGTCCGCGGAGTTCGATACCGGTGTCAGCGCGCAAAAGCTGATGGAAGTCGAGGAAGTGAAAGCCGCGGCCCAGGCGGCAAAGGACGCGGGCGCCACCCGTTTTTGCATGGGTGCGGCATGGCGTGCGCCCAAGGACCGCGACATCGAGAAGATGGCGACGCTGATCGAGACCGTCAAGGAACTGGGCATGCAGACCTGCGCCACGCTGGGCATGCTGCAGCATCACCAGGCCGCGGCCTTGAAAGCGGCAGGCCTGGACTACTACAACCACAATCTCGATACGGCGCCCGAGTACTACACCGATGTGGTCAGCACGCGCAGCTACCAGGACCGGCTGGACACCTTGAGCGCGGTACGCGCGGCCGGCATCAGCGTCTGCTGCGGCGGCATTGTGGGCATGGGCGAAGCGCCGGTGCACAGGGCCGGGCTGATTGCACAGCTGGCCAATCTGCATCCCTATCCCGAATCGGTGCCGATCAACAGCCTGGTGGCCGTACCAGGAACGCCGCTGGCCGACAGCCCACCGGTGGATCCACTGGATTTCGTGCGCGTGATTGCGGTGTGCCGAATCACCATGCCAAATGCCAGGGTGCGCATGTCGGCGGGGCGCCAGCAGATGGGCGAGGCCGTGCAGGCCCTGTGCTTTGTTGCGGGCGCCAACTCGATCTTCTATGGCGACAAGCTGCTGGTGACGGGCAATCCGGACGTCGACGCCGACAATCAGCTGCTGAAAAAACTCGGGCTGCGGGTTCGCCGCAGCACAGCTTGAATCACCAGAGCCGGGCAGGCGCGCCAGGCGCCTGCCAAAGCTTTATGCCAAGGTGATGGTGACGTCGATATTGCCGCGGGTGGCGTTCGAGTAAGGGCAGACCTGGTGCGCTGCGTCCACCAACTGCTGAGCCTGTTGCTTGTCCAGGCCAGGCAGCTTCACGGTCAGGCGCACGGCAATGCCAAAGGCTTCACCCACGGGGCCGAGATCGACTTCGGCGGCGATCGCCGTGTCTTCGGGCAGCGTCACCTTCTGGCGGCCGGCCACGGCCTTGAGCGCACCGATGAAGCAGGCCGAATAGCCGGCTGCAAACAGTTGCTCGGGATTGGTGCCCTTGCCGGCGCCGCCGGGCGACGACAGGTCGATGTCCAGGCGGCCGTCGTCACTGCTGGAGGCGCCGTCGCGGCCACCGGTGGTGTTGGTGCGGGCGGTATAGAGAACTTTGTCGAGCGATGCCATGGTGGAACTCCTGGAACAGTGGAAAAGCTTCAGCTTGAAGCGGGAGGGATCAGCGTGACCAGATGGTCGCGCCATTGCTGGAGCTGCAGGCGCAGGGCCTGCAGCTCGGAAGGGGTACAGGGGCTTTGCTTGAGCATGCATTCGGGAATGCCGGCAATCCTTTCGCGCAATTCGCGGCCGGCGTCGGTCAGCACAATGCGCACCCGGCGTTCATCCGCGCTGTCGCGCTGGCGCAGCAGCCAGCCCGCGCTCTCCATGCGTTTGAGCAGCGGTGTCAGCGTGCCGGAATCCAAAAACAGGCGTTCGCCCAATTCAGAAACCATGCAGTCGTCCTGCTCCCACAGCGCGAGCATCACCAGATACTGGGGATAGGTCAGGCCCCAGGGCTTGAGCAGCGGCTTGTAGACCTTGGTCGTGGCCAGCGAAGCGGAGTACAGCGCAAAGCACAGCTGGCTGTCGAGCTGCTGCAGCGATTCTGTGGAGGACGAAAGGGCGCGGGGCATGGCTGCATTGTGATGTGCAATTCAATTGCACACAATCTAATTGGTGAAAGAGCATGCCAGCAGCAGGGTTTGTGCCGGCATGGTTTTTCTATTGGCCTGAAGCCGGACGCACGGCGCGGGGTTCGGGGTGCGCCTTGTGCGCAAGCCAGGCCTGGCGCACAAACGGATCGGTCACGCAGTACATGCCATGGCTCTTGCGCATGATGATGTTGGCACTGCGCAGATCATCGGCCACGCGCTGCACCTGGTCCGTCGTGACCTCATGGCCGACGACCGCGCTGTAGGCGCTCACGGATTCCGCGGAAAACAAGCCGCGCGCGCCTTCTTCCGCGGCCGCCACGCGCTCGAACACCGCCATGGCCAGCAGCCCCAGATCCTCGATCTTGCGCAGTTCCACATCCGCGGCCGCGGTCTTGAGCGTCAGCGCAATCACCGGAAAGAAGGTGTCGACCTGCGTGTCCACATATTGCTGCACCATGCGCAAGGCGCGCAGCAGTTCCTCGGGACGGTGGTCCAGCGTCGCGAACGCCGCCGCTGCCACCGCCAGGCTCGGCACCCGTGCGCCTTCGGCGCGTACCGCATCCAGCAGATATTGCACATAATCATCGCCCAGCGTGGGGTAACCAAGCGATGTCGCACCGGCAAACGCCTGCTTGCCCTGCAACGTGAGGCTGGCCACCTGCGCCCGGTGCGACCCCGTTCCGATAAACAGGAAGTAGCCCGGGGTGTCGGGACGCGGGTTGATGGCGTCGCGTGCAGCCTTGAGTGCGAGCATCAGCTGCGCGCCTTGTTCAGTGGCCAGCACCTGCTGCACCTCATCAACGATCAGCACCACATGGGTTTTCGCCTTGTCGACGACTTCCATCAGCGCCTGGGCCAGCGACGGACCGCGCTTGCTGCCCAGATCGGTCAGCTCGAAGCCAAACTTCACGCCCAGGGCCTCCACATCGAGGCCCTTGATGCGCGCCAGCCGCGCGCGCACATTGGAGGAGGGGGTCTGCAGATCATGCAGCGCGTTGCGGATGGCGGCATGCACCAAGGCGCCGGGTTCGGCCTGGGTGTCGGACCAAAGATCCACATAGATGACCACCGCATCGTGCGCTTCGAGCGCCGGCATCAGATCCTGCTGCAGGAAGGTCGTCTTGCCGGTGCGCCGCGAGCCGGAAAGAAACAGCCCCGAGCGCAGACCCTGGTCCAGCATGCCGGGGCGCAGCAGGCGCTGCGCCATCTGTTCAGCCAAAGCCTGTCGACGGAAGTAGCTCATTATGGTGAATTATCCAAATTTGATAATTATCATTATCGAATAATTCCAAATAATTGGCTAGACACCCTCGGTGCCATGGATGGAAAGTGCTGGCCGGCCTATTCGTCTTCCAGCATGCGCGCGCCCCGATTGCTCAGGGCTGACTCGGCGCGGAAGTAGCCCAGTACCGTGGCGACGCTCTGGTGGCCCGTCATGGCCATGGTGTCGGACAGCGGAACGTTGCGCCGACCCGCTTCGGTCACAAAGCCGGAGCGCAATGAATGCGCGGAAAAATCGCCCTCGATGCCCGCCAGCTCGCAGCGTTCGCGCACGATGTTGCGCACGGCCGGCGGGCTCAAGGCCTCGCCCAGATGCCCGCCCTTGCGGATGCGCCGGAAGATCGCGCCTTCCCCGATACCGCTGGCTTGCAGCCAGGCGTCGAGCGCCCGGGCGGCCGCGCCAAGAACCGGCTTGTGGTTCTCGGGCGCATCCACGCCGGCTTGGTTGGTCTTGGAGTGGGCCAGCGTATAGAGATAGTCGCCCGAAGGCATGCGCCGCAGGAACTGCATGTCGGCGCCGGAGACTTCCGAACGCCGCCGGCCCCCGCTGGACCAGGCAAACAGCAGCAGCGCGCGGTCGCGGCGCCCGCGCAGGCTGTCATCACAGGTATCGAGCAGCTGCGTGAGCAGATCGCGCGTCAACGCCTCCTTCTTTTGCGGCAGCGCACCGCGCTTGGCGTAGGCCTTGCGCGTGCGCGACAGCAGCTCGCGCACGCGCGGGTCGTGGCAGGGGTTGGGCAGCTCCCGCACCTGGTGCGCTTTGGACAGTACCGAGACACGGTGCACCAGCGTGTTGTGCGCCGGCGCGCCGGCACGCGTCTTGTAGCCGGCCTCGATCAGCGCCTGGTCGATGGCGGCCGGGAGCTCGCAGACCAGGCCCTGGGGCGTGCTGCGCTGCGCATGGTCGACGACAAACTGCAGCACGCAATCGCCCGACAACGGCAGCGCGATCTGGCGGCCGTAGCGCAGGGCATGCCACGCCGCCCAATATCGCAATGCGCTTTGGTAACTCAGCCGGGTGTTGCGTGACTCACCTTCCTGTAACAAGGCCTGCATGGCCTGGCGTGCCTGTTCATCGAGCCGGTCCGCGGGCAAAGGTACGGGCAGGGCGGTATCGGCGGCGTCGGCGGCTAATGGCGCCAGCATGGCGGACTTCTGCGTTCCTGGACCGGACGAAGAGGGCGACACAGGATCAAAATCAGGAGGATACATGGCTTGAATTCACTATTTGTATTATTTGTTATGTAATACGTACCGTATAATACATATATAGAATATAACTCGCGATAACAATCTATTATCGATACCAATCCTAGCAGGATGCAAAGATGAACCAAGCAAAAGTGACCCGGGGCGTGCAGGAGTCCGATGTCTGGGCCGCGGCCGACGCCTTGTTGGCACAGGGCCTGCGCCCGACGATAGAGCGCGTGCGCCAACAGATCGGGCGTGGTTCGCCCAATACCGTGAGCCCCATGCTCGAGTCCTGGTTTGCGACGCTGGGCCAGCGCCTGGGCGTGGCCCAGTCGGACAGCCCGCAGGACGGCGTGCCCGAGAACGTGCTGCGCCTGGCGCAGGACCTGTGGCACAGCGCGACGCAGGAAGCGGTTGCCGTCGCACAGCAGGCGCTGCAGGAACGCGAAGCGGCGCTGCAGGCCAGCCGTCTCTCGCATGAAGCCGATCTGGAGCATATGGAGCAGCGCGAAAAAGCCTTGCAGCAGCAAAAGCAGGCCATGGATGACGCCATGAAGCTGGCCCGCACCCAGGCCCAGGAGCTGTCGCGTCGGCTCGATGAGATGCAGCAGCTGGCCCAGGAGCGTGAAGCGCAGCTCGGCAGCCTGCGCGCGGAAATCACCGCCGCCGCCAAGGCGCGCGAGCTCGAGCGCAAGGAGCACAGCGACGAGCTGCATGCGGCGGCGCAGGAGCGCCAGCGCCTGGCCGAGCAGTTCGCCGGCAATGAACGCCGCATGCTGACCGACCTCGATCGCGCCCGCCAGGAGGTGACCAGCGCCAAGAAGGCCCAGGCCGAGCAGGAGCGCAAATCCGAAGCGCGCCAGGCCGAATGGCAAAACCGCCAGCACCATCTGGAGGAGGAGCTGCTGCAGGCGCGCACCCAGTTGCTGGGCGCGCAGCAGACCGCCCAGGCCGCTCAGGAACGCGTGACCGATCTCAAGGCCTTGCTGGTGGCCACGCAGAATGCCTCCCCCTCGGCGACGCCCGTCGCCAAGCCCCCCATGCGCAGCGGCAGCCCTTCGCTGCAGCGCCGTGCGCTTTCCCAGCGCGCACGCAACCTGCCGCGCAAGTAGGGGCGGGCGCGGGTCTCCCGGTCGTCGGTGTTGCTTCTCGTTGCCGATGGAGAAGCGCCGGTTTACGCTGGCTGCCCCTCCATCTGCAGGAGTACCACCATGCGGCTCATCATCGTCTTGTTTCTATGGGCATTTGCCAGCCTGGCCCAGGCCACGCCTGGCGGCCTTGATGCCAACGGCTGCCACAACTCGAAGAAGAAAGACTTCCATTGCCATGTGGCGCGCGACAAGTCCCCGGCAAAATCCCAGGGCCGCGCCGAAACCGGGCCCCAGCGCGAAAAGCGCCTGTTGCGCGAGTGCCAGGGCCGACCCAACTCCGGCGCCTGCCTGGGTTACGCGAAGGGGCCGGCGGAGCCAGCGCGCTAGGCAAATAGACAGCAACAAGCTCGATCAAATGTGCGGCCCGCAAGCCGCGTTTGACTTGCAGGCTGCGGTGAAATGCGGGCGCTATTCGCCGCAAAAATGCGCAGATTAGAGCTCTCAATCACCGCCTATTACCGCCTATCGACGGCTACCGCCGCGCATTCCTATCCCTGGAAGTTGCCTGATGGCTTTCATTGGCCACCCCTGAGCCATGCGGCGGACCGTGGGTAGAGCAGGGCGCGCAAGGGCAAGGGAAGGCTGCCGCGCGACAAAGCCGGTCGAGGCCATCCATGGATAGGGGCTGGAATGCGAGTCAGCATCTGCCTGCCACGCTTTCTACAATGGCCGCAATGCAAAGCTCCATTGAAAATCAGGCACCCGTGGTGGTGGTTCTGGCCGCGGGCCAGGGCCAGCGCTTTCGCGCTTCGGGCGCACAGACCGGCAAGCTCCAAGCCCCGCTGCATGGCCGCAGCGTGCTGGAACATACGTTGGCGGCCGTCGAAGCCAGCGGCCTGCGCGCAGTCCTCGTGGAAAACGGCCCGCTGTGGCGCAGCGAAGGCATGGGCCATTCCATTGCGCGCGGCGTGGCGCTGGCAGCCGATGCCAGCGGCTGGCTGATCCTGCCTGGCGATCTTCCGGCGATCTCGCCGCACAGCCTGCGTGCCGTGGCCCAGGCCTTGCAGGCGCACGGCGGCGTGGTGCGCCCGCAGATCGACGGCCAGTGGGGCCATCCGGTTGGATTTTCAAAGGCCTGGAAGCCTCAGCTGCAGCACTTGACGGCCGACATCGGCGCCCAGGGCGTGGTCCGCGCCGCGCAGGCACAAGACCGCCTGCATGCCCTGGCACTGCGAGACTGGGGAGCGCTCGCGGATACGGATACGCTGGACGCTCTGGGCCATGTGGCCCGGCGCTGGCAGGAGCGCCACACGGACCGATAAGCCGGCAATTGCGGGGGGCTAAAACAGCGCCCCGCGGGCCGCGAAGAATGGCATCACGGCGCTGTGCTGCGCATAAGCCGCCAGCAGGCCTGCATTGGCTCCGTCATTATCGGTCGCATGCAAATTTGCCCCGGCCAGCCGCAGCATTTCCAGCAGCTCCAGATTGCCATTTTCGGCGGCATACATCACTGCATTGCGGCCCCGGCTGTCTTTCGCTTCAATATATTCTTTATTTCTCAGCAAAGTTTCCGCAACGAAATTGAATCCTTTTTTTGCGGCATCGATCAGCAGGGTGGCGCCGTCCGCAAATCTGAGGTCTATATACGCATTGGATTTCTCCCGCTCCTTTTGCAAGGCTGCCAGAAGATCAGCTTGGGAAACTTCAAAACCAGCGACCATGCCGGCAAACAATACCCCCAGATGCCTATGCTGCGTGGCCGCGCCCATGACGTAGCCATCAGGCTTTATATGCTTCCATACGGGCAACAGTACTTCCACCGCCTCAGAATTCGATTTATTGATCGCTATCCTCAGCGCTTTTTTGGCGTGCTCATGCACGGCATGCATATCTCCATTGTCTTTCAACAATGCCGCGACCAACTGTTCAAGAATGGGCCCAACCACGCCTTTTTCTACGCCCCAGGTCAGCGCGCTATTGCCTCGCCCGTCCACGATGTTCACATCGGCTCCGGCGTCGAGCAGTTGCGCCACAATCGTTGGATGCTCATTGAGGACAGCATCGAACAACGCGGTTTCGCCATATAAACCGCACTGGACATTGACACCAGCACCCGCATCGATCAATGTCTTCACTATCCGGGGATCGCTGTATCCGTACCGGGCCGCCAAACGCAGTGGACTCTCATTGTGCATGTTGGGAATATTGAAACTTGCACCGGCTTTCAGCAAGGAAATCACTGCGCCGGTACGTTCACGAAAGATCGCCTTCACCAATGCGGTCTCACCGGTTCTATCGCGGGCATCCAAGTCTCCCTTGGCCTCCAACAATGCATCTATCAACAACTCGGTCACTGCCGGAATTTCAATCCTACTGTCGAGCGAGGACATCAGCGGATTGCATCCGTACCTGTCCGTCACTGTGACACTTGCGCCTGCGCCAATAAGCAGACGCATCATGTCGAGGTTCTTGAGCGTGACCGCAGGGAAGAGTGGGGTGCCCTTGGCCATCCCGCCAGGGATACTGACATCCGCATGGGACTCGATCAAGGCCTTCACCATTTGGAAACTGCCTCTCGAAGCCGCCAAGTACAATGGGGTTTCATTCCATTCACCGGTGGCATTGACTTTGGCACCGGCAGCCACCAACAGCCCGATCATATCGGGACAGTAAAGATTCGTGATCACCGAAACCAATGGAGTTTGGCCCTCCAGATTTTTTGCCTCAAAATCAAAGAGTCCCTGGTGCGGACTATTTACCAAAGCCTCGAGTAAGTCGCGATTGTTGCTGCCGATCGTTGCGTGCAAAAGCTTGCTGCATTCGTTATCCGCCTGCGAAAAATCTCCGTCAAAAATATCAAGCAAGGCTTTGAAGCTTGTTGCATCCCGTTGTTCCACCGCGTTGAACAGCTGATCGATGGAGACGGAGGAGCTATTTTTGGCAGAGGCACTGACATGATGGATGCTGGATTTTTTTCCTGAAGCACCATGATCTTGAGAAAAATCTCGTCCGACGTTGTTCGCACTGCTGAGTGGAAAATCCATCATGCACCTCTTGAAAATATGAAAGATTCAATGCCATGCCACCCGTGAAAAATCAGGGCTGGAGGTCGCAGCGTGGCGCGACGAAGGTCTATTCCATCTATGTAACCTGGGCCGCGACCGGGTTCCAAAAGTCCAAGCCCGTACGCGGCATATACGAATGCGTGCCGGTTGACACCGGCCGGGGCTAGCCGAGGCAGGGCTGAACCGGCCCGAGGGGCGCCATTGCCGGGGCTGGCTGCCCGAGTGGCCTGGGCGCGAAATCGCGACGCAGATGCGCACCGCACGCGCCCGTGCCGTCAGCCATGCGCCAAGGCTGGCCTGGACCAGTACCATCGGCTCGGCAGACTTTATTTAACATAATATACATCGTATCTAGTAGCATGCAGCGTATGTGCAACAGAGGGCGAACGGTTGCGGCAACCAACTCCCTAAAGTTCCCCAACTTTACCTGCGCTTAAAAAAAACACCGTAAGAAAGCAATATATTGAGAACCATTCGCATTCCATAACCATCATGACAATTGCATTCCATTGGATCGGCGCAGCCCTGCGCGCTCGTTCTGCTTCTTCTTTTCGACCTACGCGCGGGTTTGGCAATGAGTGATGCCGCGCACATTCCTGAGGCCCGGCCCCGAGTGAAAGCGTCTGTGCCGCTGGGCCGCTACCGCTGGGGCGTCGTCTCGCGGGCGCTGGCCGCGATCGGCGGAGGTTACGCCCTGGCTTCGGCAACGGCCGCAGCTCTAGCCTTGCTGCTGGCCCGCACCGGCAGCAGCGGCGTCGATGCCGTGCTGTGGGCCTCCATGCTGGCGTTCATCGTCCACGCCATAGCTGCCCTCTGGGCTTTTGGCTGTGCAAGCGCACGCCGGGCGTGGCTGGGCATTGGCATTCCGACCGTGCTGCTGAGCGTGCTGGCGTTCAGCCTCAAGGGAGCGGCAGCATGAGAGTCGATGGCAAACCCGAGGGGCTGCGCCAGTCCATGTCGTGGCTGCACACCTGGTGCGGCCTGTTGCTGGGCTGGCTGCTGTATGCGGTGTTCCTTACCGGCACGCTGAGCTATTTTCTCGATGAGATCAACGACTGGATGCGGCCCGAGCTGCACCAGTCGGTGCCGGGCCCGCAGACCGCGGCGCTGGCCGTGGCGGCCATGCAAAAGATGGCGCCCGATGCCGCGAACTGGACCATCAATCTGCCTGGCGAGCGCCAGACCGCCGTCGAGGCCAGCTGGCGCGCGCCGGGCGCCGCTGCAGGCCGTGCGGGGACGCAGCGTGTGCAAATCGATGCGGGCACGGGCGAAGTGCTCCGGCCGCGCGAAACCCGTGGCGGCAGCTTTCTTTACCGCTTCCACTTCGAGCTTTACGCCATGCCGCGCATCTGGGGGCGCTGGATCGTGGGCATCGCCACGATGTTCATGTTTGTCGCCATCATCAGCGGCGTGATCACGCACAAGAAGATCTTTGCCGAGTTCTTCACCTTTCGCCCGCGCAAGGGCCAGCGTTCGTGGCTGGATGCGCACAACGCCACGGCCGTGCTGGCCTTGCCGTTCCACATCGTCATCACCTTCAGCGGCCTGCTGCTGTTCATGAGCATGCTCATGCCCTGGGGCGCGCAGGCGGTCTATGACGGCGACATGCAGAAGTATTTCGCCGAAAGCCGCGGTCGCCCCGCGGGCGGCGCAGGTGAGCGCGACGCCGGGGCGCGCGGTGGCCGGTCGCAGGCGGCGGAGCCGGCGCAGCTGACGGCCATCATGCCGCTGATGGAAATTGCGCAGGCCCGCTGGCCCGAGCGCGGCGTGGGCAGCATCGTGGTGCAAAAGCCCGGCACGCCGGGTGCGACCATCGAGTTGCGCGAGCAAGGCGCGCGCAGTGTCGCCCGCGGCGCGAGCGTGGAGCGACTGCTGTTTGACGGCGTCACGGGCGAGCCACGCACGCCACCCGAGGCACGGGTGACTTCGGCCGCGCAGGCGGTGTCGGGAACGGTGATGGGCATACACCTGGGCCGGTTTGCCGACCCGGCTCTGCGCTGGCTGCTGTTTCTTTCGGGCGTCGTCGGCACGGTGATGGCCGGCTCCGGCCTGGTGCTGTGGGTCGTCAAGCGCCTGCCCGAGCGGCGCAAGCTGGGACGCACGCCGCGCGGCCACCGGCTGGTGGAAGTGCTGAATATCGGTGCGGTGGCCGGCTTGTCCGTTGCCACGGCCGCCTATTTCTTTGCCAACCGGCTGCTGCCGGTGGACATCGCCCAGCGCGCCGACATGGAAATCCGCTGCTTCTTCATTGCCTGGGCCCTGTGCCTGTTGCATGGCCTGTTGCGCCCGCATCGGCGCGCCTGGCTGGAGCAGCTGTGGCTGGCCGCCCTCGCCTTTGGCACGCTGCCGTTGCTCAATGCGGCCACGGGCGGCACGCCGCTGCCAGCCGCCATGCTGCACGGCCAGTGGAGCGTCGCGGGCTTTGACCTGGTGGCGCTGGCGTTCGCCGTGCTGCATGGGTTCGCGGCCTGGAAGCTGGGCGCATCGGCCACGATGGCCAGGCCCGCGGCCAACGGCGCGGGCATGCGCGTGCCGCGCGCCGTGGCGCAATCGCCGGAGAAACAGCCATGAGCGCGTGGATTGCCGTGGCGCTCGCCCTGCCCGCCTTCAACGCGTTGAGCCTGGCCATGGAGCGCCACCAGGAACAGGTCTTTGGCCGTGCGCTGGCGATGGATGCCAGCATCGCCTGGCGCCTGATCGGCATTGCGCTGCTGGCCTTGTCTCTTGCCAGCTGCGCCACCGCAGGCTGGAGCGGCGCGGTGGCGGTCACGGCCTGGATAGGCGTGCTGACTTTCGGCGCGCTGCTGACGGGCTGGATGCTGACCTATGTTCCGCGCCACCTGATGCGCATCGCCGGTGTCAGCTTGGGTGTGGCGGCGCTGGCCTTCCTTTGGAGGAATTGAGGCTTGCGATGCGGGGCGCTGGCCTGTCGGCGCTCCGCTTGCTGCACAGGGCTTTATCTCGCGGCACAATTGAACGCATGAGATTCCTACACACGATGCTGCGCGTTGGCAACCTTCAACGCTCGATTGATTTCTATACCCAGGTGCTCGGCATGCAACTGCTGCGCCAGTCCGAAAACAGCGAGTACAAGTACTCGCTGGCGTTTCTGGGCTTCGATGGCGGCAATCCCAACCAGGCCGAGATCGAGCTGACGTACAACTGGGGCACGGAAAGCTATGACCTCGGCACGGCCTACGGCCATGTGGCGCTGGGCGTGGCCGATGCCTATGCCGCCTGCGAAAAAATCAAGGCCGCGGGCGGCAATGTGACGCGTGAAGCCGGCCCGGTCAAGGGTGGCAGCACGGTCATTGCCTTTGTCACGGATCCTGACGGCTACAAGATTGAATTGATACAGGAGAACTCCCGCGCGCATGCGGCGGGAGCCAACGCCGATCCCTTGCGCGCAGCCTGAATTCAGCGGCTGCAGCGGTTCCGGCCGCGCCCGCCCTGCTCCGGGACGCGTTCCTGGCGGTACGATCTGGCGCAGGTCGGCCGTCAGCAGCATGCGCCGCGTATGGCACATATGACGCATATGGCATCCGAAGCAACTGCCGCTGGAGAAAATCCGGAGCCTGCGCATCGCCCCGGTTTGCCGCCATGCACAATGGCGCATGAGCCAAATTTCTTCTTCCATTGCCGATCTGCGCAAAAGCTACGAGCGCGCGGAACTCAGCGAAGACGCTTCGCACGCCAACCCCATGCAGCAGTTCGACCAATGGCTGCAGGAAGCGGTGAATGCCCAGGTGCCCGAGCCCAATGCCATGACGCTGGCCACCGTGGGCGAGGATCAACGCCCGAGCACGCGCATCGTGCTGATCAAGGGCTATGACCAGCGCGGCATTGTCTGGTACACCAACTACGACAGTCGCAAAGGCCGCGAAATCGCGGGCCATCCGTTTGCCGCGCTGCAGTTCCACTGGGTGGAGCTCGAGCGCGTGGTGCGCATCGAAGGCCGCGTGGAAAAGGTCAGCGCCGAGGAAAGTGACGCCTATTTCCAGAGCCGTCCACTGGACTCGCGCATAGGCGCCTGGGCCAGCCCGCAAAGCCAGGTGATTTCCGGGCGCGGCGTGCTGGTCGCCAACGCCGCGCGCTATGGCGCGCAGTTTCTGCTGTCCCCGCCCCGCCCGCCCCACTGGGGCGGCTTTCGCCTGGTGCCCGAGCGCTTCGAGTTCTGGCAGGGCCGCAAGAGCCGGCTGCATGACCGGCTGCGCTATCGCCTCGAAAACAGCGAATGGGTACGCGAGCGGCTCGCGCCTTGATGGTCGGATGAATGCGCTGTGGGAGCCGGCCGCAGGCGACCTGGCGCTCAAGGAAATGCCATGCGCGCCTGGAACAGCCTCCTGCGCTGCGAAGCCATGCTTCAGTGCATGGCATTTCCCATCAAAATTACTGCGCAACCAACTCATGTAAGTTACATTGAAGCAATGGAGAACCGGCTCGAATATCGAGGTTTCCCATGGCATCACCGCCATGGCAGCCACAGTATCAATAACGTCAACCGCGCCAACAATGACCAAAACGCCTGCAACGCCGACGCCACCTCCCAGCGCCCTGGAGGCTTTTGCCCATTGGCAGCAGGCCGAGCTCGGGGTCGAAGCAGCAGCGGCCGAAATGCACGATGCCAACACCCCGCCGGGCGGCTATGCGCTGGTATGGAAGGCCTGGACGCAGCAATTGGCGGGCCCGCCGCCCTTGCCTTCCAACCAGGCGCACAACCGCCGCCGCAACGCCGCTCGCGCCCTGCCCGCGCTAGAAGCAGCCAGGGCCTGGCATGAAGCGACGCCAGAAGATGTGGCGCACTTTCTGCAGATCCGCCCTGGCCAACGCGCCCACCATCAGCCCGGGCGCCAGATCAGCGAAGTCACACGCCGGCGCTACTGGCGGCTGCTGGACCGCATCTATGCGCATGCGCTGCTTCTGGGCTGGATAGCGCACAACCCCGTGCAGGCGCTGCATCCGCTGGACCGCCCTGCGCCCGAGCAGCCCACGGGCCATATGCTGCCCGCCGCGCTGTGGGCCGCGCTGCCGCGGTATTTTCCGGGCAGCGACGACCGGCAAGCCGCGCGCGACCGGGCCGTGCTGCGCCTGCTGTATGACCTGGCATTGGCACCCGAGGAAATCCGGCTGCTGACCATGGACGCACTGCGCAATGCGCGCCAGGCCGCGTTGGCCGCGCGCGATACGCCGTGCTTTGTGCAGATCGACGGGCAGCGCGCCGCGCAAAGACGCTGCCTTGCCCTGCCCCCGCCCACCGCCGCGGCGCTTGCTGCATGGATCACATTCCGCCGTCAAAGCGGCACGCCGGCGGATGGCCAGGCGCCGCTGTTCGAGTCGCGCAAGGGCGGGCCATTGACCGTTCGGGCGCTGTTCCACATAGCGTCCAAGACCATCGCGCTGGCGCAGCAGGCCAGCCAGGGCCAGGCCCTGCCCCTGGCACGCATGGGGCCGCAGGTGCTGCGCAATACCGCCATCGTGCACTGGCTGCACCAGGGCGTGGCGCCGACCGAGGTGGTGCAGCGCATTGGCGTGGATCACCCGCGGGCGTTGGCGCACCTGCAGCACTGCGTTGATGCGCTGCAGCCGATCAAGTACGCATGACAGCGGATTCGCCAATACTGCACAGATATACAGCCATCGATGCAATAGCCAGAAAGCGGCCCTGCTACCGGCCATGCAAGCGCTGCAAATCAGTGTCCCAATGACAAACGGCAGCTGCATCTCGTCGATGGATGCAGCTGCCGGATCCTGGCTGCGCTTGGGCAAGCGCTATTAACGTCGAACTGTACAAACGTACAGTTAATGCAACGACAAGGGAGTACGCAAGAATCTCCCGGCCCTGCCCTGGAGCGCTTAGAAATCCATCTTCACGCCCACCGTGATGTTGCGCCCCATCAGCGGTGCGGCCGACTTGATGAACGAGGTGTGCGCATAGGCCAGGCGATCGGTCAGGTTGCGCGCCTTGACATAGATCTGCCACGGCGTGCCGCCTGCCGTGCGCATCTGGTAGCTCGCCGAGAGGTTCAGCATGCCATAGCCGCCGGTGCGGCTTTCAAACTCGGCCACGCGGTTCTGCTTGCTGACCTGGACCCACTCGGCCATGCCCTGCCAGCCGTTCCAGCGCGTGTCCAGGCGCAGACCGACGCGTGCCGAAGGAATGCGCGGCAACGCACCGCCCCCGTCGAGCCGCGCACGCACCGTGTCGCCAAACAGCGTCACGCCCCACTGGCGGCTCAGCTGCTGGCGCACCTGGCCTTCGAGGCCGGTGAAGCGCGCATCGGCTTGGCTGTATTGCAGCAGCTGCAGGCCGTCGTGCTCGTCCAGCGTGCGGCCGTAGATGTAGTTGTCGACGCGGTGCTGAAAGGCGCTGATGCCGAAGGTGGTCGCGCCGGCGGTCTTGCGCAGCGACAGATCCCAGGCCTTGGATTTCTCGCGCTGCAGCTCGGCATTGCCGCGCTCATAGGTCGATGTCGCCATGTGCAGGCCGTTGGCATAAAGCTCTTCCACCGTGGGCAGCCGGCTGGACTGGGTCAGCGACGAAGCCAGCTGGTAGCCCGGCGCCAGTTGCCAGACCGCGCCCAGCGACGCGGAGGTGCCGCTGTGCTTGCGCTCCTGGCCCGAAGTCAGCGCCTCGGCCGTCTGGCGCTCGTGGCGCAGCGCGGCTTCGAAGCGCCAGTCCTGCCAGCGGTATTCCTCGAGAATGAACAGGCTGTTGCGCTGGGTTTCGGTCGGCTGCACATAGGCTTCCTCGCCCACGGCGCTGAACTTGCGGTTGGTGGTCTGCAAGCCAAACACGCCGCGCAGGCCCGCAATCGGCAGGTGCTCGATCTCTAAGCGCGCATCGTGCGCCTTGTTGGTGAACGTGGTGGCAATGGCGCCCTCCTCGATCTCGTCATGGCGGTAATCGGTGACGCCCGCGCGCAAGCGCACCGCGGCCACACCCGCGAAGGGCTGGCGCAGTTCACCGCGCACATCGACGCGCTCGCTCACCATATCTACCACCGGCACGCCGTGCTCATGCGCTTCGTGGTCATGGTCGTGCTCATCGTGGTCATGGCCATCGTGGCTGCCGCAATGCAGATGGTCGCCGTGGGTATGGCAGCCCTCGAAGTCATGGCTGTGGCCCGGCAGGCCATAGCGCGATGTCTGGCGGGTATAGGCCGCACCCAGATAGCCCTGCGAGCCTATCCACGACAGCCCCAGGCTGCCCGTGTCACCGCGGTTGAAACTGCCGCCTACGCGCGCGCCTTCGCTCCAGCCGCTGCCCACGCGGTAGTCGCCCGCATCGCGCGCCACGCCTTCGGCATGCACCGCGATCTGGCCCGCGCCACCGGTCAGCGAGAACGCGCCGGCCTTCTCGCGCGCGCCGCTGCCGTAGCGCATCTCCAAGCTGCCCTCATAGCCTTTTTCAGGAATCGCCGTGGGAATCTTGTTGTCCAGGATGTTGACCACACCGCCCATCGCGCCGCCGCCATGGATCAGCGCCGAAGGGCCGCGCAGCACTTCGACCTGCGTGGCCAGCAGCGGCTCGGTCGCGACCGCATGGTCGGGGCTGATGGTCGAAGCATCGTGCAGCTCGATGCCATCGCTGAGGATCTTGACGCGCGGGCCGTCCATGCCGCGGATGATGGGCCGGCTCGCGCCCGCGCCGAAATGGCTGGAGTGGATGCCGGGCTCGCCGCTGAGCGTCTCGCCCAGCGTGGCTTCGCGGCGCAGCATCAGCTCCCGGCCTTCGAGCACGCTGACCGGCGTGGTCATCTCGCTGCCCGACTGGCCCAGGCCGCTGGCCGAGACCTTGACCTCGGCCAAAGCCGTCTCGGCAGCGGCCGGCGCCACGCCCTGCGCCGCCGCCAGTCCGGAAAAAGCCCAGGCGGCCAGGGCGGCGCAGGCGATGGCGACCTGAGTAGGGCGCGGCGCCCAGTGAGTGACAGGCGCACTGAAAGGCGCGGAAAACTCAGCCCCGAGGGCTACGATGCGGTGCATGGGAACGCTTTCTTAACAGGCGCGGCAACGTCACCCTGGCCAGTAGACCACCAGGCACGCGCACGCCAGCGCCGGCCACGACAGGGCCGGCGCAAAAATCAGGGATACGGGGAGGACGGCGCCAGGAAAGCGGCGCCAGCAGGATCAGGCCTCGGCCGCAGGCGGGGCGCGTGGATCGAAGAATGCGGCGGAACCGGCAACGGCGGCCCGCTGTACCACAGGGCATGGCAGTTGGAGGGCAAAAGCCGCGGGCAAGGGCTCACCGGCGGCCGGCGGGCTGGCCCAGGCATTGAGCTGGTCGTGCAGCTGGCAGTCACTGTGGCTGTGGCCGACAAACAGCGCCAGCAGCCAGGGGCCGGGCGCGTGGCTGGTGCCGGCATGCGCCGCGGCCCCGGCGTGCACATGCACCTGCCCAGGCAATACCGCCTGCCATGCGGGCGGGTGCAGCACCTGGTGGATGCGCCCCAGCGCCGGGGCGAGCAGCATGGCCAGCACCAGCCACCACAGCAGCTGGCGCGCAGGCGCGGCTGGTCGCTTCAAAGGCTGGGGCGGCAACATGGCGGCTGGCAGGAGGAGGGAATCAGTGGGTCAGCAGCCGGCTCAGTGCGCGTGGCGCATGCCGCAGTACTTGCCGATCGCCAGGCCCTTGCAGGCCTGCTGCAATTGCTTCTGGCAGACCGAGTGGCCCTTGCCCGAAGCCAGGCACTGGGCCGCGGCCTGGTGCGCGGCGGCCATGGCCTGGTGGCGTTCAATGTCGACCTGGAGCTCCTTGTCCGTGTGGCCGTCCTTGCCATCGTGGTCGTGGGCCTGGGCGACGGGCCATACCGACAGGCTCAAGGCGGCAAACAACAGGGCGGCGGTACGGCGGAGCTTCATGGCAGATCTTTCAAGACGAAGAGAATAGGAAAACGCAAAAGCAGGTGCATCACGCCGCGGCCGGCGCCATGGCGGGCGGCTGCACGCAGCCCGCGCAACGGCCGCGCACCGCCAGATCCAGGCGCAGCTCTACATGGCCGGCGGCCTGGAGTTCCTGGCGCAGTGCGCGCAAGGCCGTCTGCAACCTGGCCTGCTGGCCAGTCAGGCGGAACTGCTGGTGGCAGCCATCGCATTCGAAACGCGGCAGCTGCGCGGCGCCTTCCGGCAAGGACGGCATGTAGCGCGCAATCCGGTCGGCATCGACACTGCGCTGCAGCCGGCCGGCCGCATGCAGCTTGTTCAACAGGCGGTAGACGGTGACACGGTTGACCGCCAGGCCCTGGGCCTGCAGGTGGCGCTCGACATCGCCTTCGCTGAACACCGCATCGGGCTGGGCGGCAAACAGCGCCAGCACCGCCTGGCTGGCGCGTGTCGAGCGCATGCCGGCAGGCAGGGTCAGAGGGAGGTTGGCAATGGGCATGGGCAAGGTTGGAATGCAGAGAGCGCGGATGCGTTGCGCGTTAAAACACACACTAACGCAACCGCGTTGCATTATGCCCAGTTTTTGTGAGGAAACTTACAAAAATCGGAGGCTTGCCGCTGCCTCCTGTGATCCGGCCATCAAGCGCCGGGCTTCATCCATTCCCCAAAGCTCTTGCGGAATTTCTGCACCTTGGGGCTGACCACGAAGGCGCAGTAGCCCTGCTCCGGGTGCTGGCGGAAATAATCCTGGTGGTAGTCCTCGGCCGGCCAATAGCTTTGCAGCGGCAGCACTTCGGTCACGATGGCGCCCCCAGCTTCCGGCGCCAGCTCGGCAATGACGCTGCGCGCGACCTCGGCCTGCAGCGCGTCGACGAAGTAGATGCCGCTGCGGTACTGCGTGCCCACGTCGTTGCCCTGGCGGTTGAGCGTGGTCGGGTCGTGCGTGGCAAAGAAGATTTCAAGCAACTGGCGCAAGCCGATGATCTGCGGATCGAACACCAGCCGCACCACTTCGGCGTGGCCGGTGGTGCCGGTGCAGATCTGCTCATAGCTGGGATTGTCGACTTGGCCATTGGCGTAGCCGCTTTGCACGTCGATCACGCCGCGCACCCGGTCAAAAACGGCTTCGGTGCACCAGAAGCAGCCACCGGCGAGATAAATGGTTTCTTGCATGCTCCGCTTGTACACGAAGTGCAGCGGGTGGCGCAACCAAGTTGGCCGTACACGGTTACATCCGCGGGACATGGCTGGATTGACGCTGGCAAAGGCCATGGCTACATTAATAACCAATCAGTCATTAACATGCCACAGTCCTCGTTCCCTTCTGCCCCCTCGCCCTCCGCACCCCTGGAATCCTCTCCGGAGCACGCCGGTGCCCAGCGCCGTCTGCGGCGCAAGAACGCGCGGCCCGGCGAGCTGCTGGAGGCGGCGCTGGATCTGTTTGTCGAAAAAGGCTATGCCGCAACCCGTGTGGAGGAAGTTGCGGCGCGCGCCGGTGTCTCCAAGGGCACGCTGTTTCTGTACTTTCCCAGCAAGGAAGAGCTGTTCAAGGCCGTGGTGCGCGAGAACATCGCAGGACGCTTTGCCGAGTGGCAGTTGGAGCTGGACAGCTTCGACGGCGACAGCGCGGCCTTGCTGCGGCGTTGCTATGCTGTCTGGTGGGAACGCATAGGCAGCACCAAGGCCTCGGGCATCACCAAGCTGATGTGCAGCGAGGCGCGCAACTTCCCCGCACTCGCGCGTTTCTATGACCAGGAAGTGATGCAGCCGGGCACGGCCCTGGTGCGCTGCATCCTGGAGCGCGGCATCGCGCGCGGTGAAATCCGCGCTCTGGACCTCGATACCGGTGTCTATCTGGTGCTCGCGCCGATGATGTTTCTGATGTTCTGGCAAAACACCATGGCCTGCCTGCCCGCCGCAGGCGGCCTGGGCGCCGACGCGGATGCCAGCGCCAGCACGCCCTTGTGCCCCGAAGCCTATCTGGAGGCGCAGGTCGACAATCTGCTGCGCGGCCTGCGCCCCTAACCCTGCTCACCCATGTCACGCCGCAAACTCATTCTTCTGGCGCTGGTCGCCGTGCTAGCCTTGTCGCTGGGCATTGGCCGCGCGCTGCTCGCACGCAAGCACCAGCAGCAAGCCGTGCAGCAGGCGGCAGTCGCCGCACCAGTGGCGCTGCGCCTGCAGCCAGGCGAGGTGCTGAGCCTGCAGCGGCGCGCTTTGCCGCTGGGGGTGCAGGTCTCGGGCGTGCTCGAAGCGCTGCAGGTGGCCAGCATCAAATCGTATGCCGCAGGCACGCTGCAAGACCTCACGGTGCGCGAAGGCGACAGCGTGCAGGCCGGCCAGGTGCTGGCGCGCGTCGACGCCGCCGATGCCGGCGCGCGGCTGCGCCAGGCCCAGCAGGAGGCCGAGGCGGCGCGTGCGCAGCGCTCCATCCAGGAGCGCCAGCACAGCAACAACCAGGCACTGGCCGAGCAGGGCTTCATATCGCAGACCGCATTGCGCACGTCGGACGCGAATTTGCAGGCCGCGCAGGCCCAGTACCAGGCCACGCTGGCCCAGGCCGAGGTCGCGCGCAAGGCCGTGGCCGACACCGTGCTGCGCAGCCCGATTGCCGGTCAGGTCGCGCAGCGCCTGGTCAACAACGGCGAGCGCGTGGCCGTCGAGACCCGGGTGCTGGAAATCGTCGACCTGCGCCAGCTGCAGTTGCAGGCGCTGCTGCCCCCGGCCGACTCGCTGCAGGTGCAGCCCGGCCAGCGGGCGCGGCTGCGCCTTGATGGCAGCGCCCAGGAGTTCGCGGCGCGCGTGGTGCGCGTGAGTCCCCGGGCCGATGCCGCCACGCGCAGCGTGCCGGTCTATCTGCAGCTGGAGCCGGTATCGGGCCTGGTGCTGCGCCCGGGCATGTTCCTGCAGGGACAGATCGATCTGCCTGCCGCCCAGGCGCAGGCGCCGCTGGCGCTGCCGCTCGATGCCGTGCATACCGACAGGCCCCAACCCTATGTACAGCTGCTGCAGACCGAAGGCGACCGGCAGACCATTGCCCACCGCAGCGTGACGCTGGGCGCACGCACGCTGATCGACGGCCAGGCCTGGGTCGCGGTCGAGGGACTGGCCGAAGGCAGCCAGGTCGTGGCCGCGGGCGCCGGTGCGCTGCGCGAGGGCACGCTGGTCGAGATCGCCAACGGCGCGGCCCCGCGCTGAAGGCCCGCCTCCATGTGGTTCACCAAAGTCAGCCTGCACAACCCGGTTTTCGCCACCATGGTCATGGTGGCGCTGATGGTGCTGGGCCTGTTCTCCTACCAGCGGCTCAAGGTCGATCAGTTTCCCAACGTGGATTTTCCGGTGGTGGTGGTCACGGTCGACTATCCCGGGGCCTCACCCGAGATCGTGGAAAGCGAAGTCACGCGCAAGGTCGAGGAAGCCGTCAATTCGATTGCCGGCATCAACACGCTGACCTCGCGCAGCTATGCCGGCACCAGCCTGGTGATCATCGAGTTCCAGCTGCACATCGAGGGCCGGCAGGCGGCCGAGGATGTGCGTGAAAAAGTGGCTTCGGTGCGCCCGCTGCTGCGCGCGGCCGGCTCAGGCGATGAAGTCGAGGAGCCACGCGTGCTGCGCTTCGATCCGGCCGATGCGGCCGTGTGGTCGCTGGCCGTGCTGCCTACCGGGGGCGCAGGCGGCGCAGGCGGCGCATCGGGCACCGCCATGTCGGCGATCGAGCTGACCAGCTGGGCCGACCAGGTGCTCAAGAAACGGCTGGAGAACGTGCGCGGCGTGGGCGCGGTGAATCTGATCGGCGCCACGCCGCGCGAAATCAATCTCTATCTGGACCCGCAGGCGCTCGAAGCCTTTGGCATCAGCGTGGATCAGGTCGCGCAGGCGGTGCGCAGCGAGAACCAGGACCTGCCCGTGGGCGCGGTGCGCTCGCTGGTCCAGGAGCGCATGGTGCAGATCAATGCGCGCATGCAGCGCCCGGAAGACTTCGCCGACATCATCGTCGCGCGGCGCCAGGGCGCAGCGGTGCGCCTGGGCCAGCTCGCACGCGTGCTCGACGGCGCGCAGGAGGTGGAAAGCCTGGCGCTGTACAACGGCCAGCGCAGCCTGCTGCTGTCAGTGCAAAAGGCCCAGGGTGACAACACCATCGAGGTCGTCGACGGCCTGCGCCGCGCCGTCGCGGCAATGCAGGCCGAGCTGCCGCCAGGCGTGCGACTGGAGCCTATAGGCGACATGGCACGGCCGATACGCGTGGCCGTGGACAACGTGCGCCAGACGCTGATCGAAGGCGCGGCGCTCACGGTGCTGATCGTGTTCCTGTTCCTCAACTCCTGGCGCTCGACGGTGATCACCGGGCTCACGCTGCCGATCGCGCTGATCGGCACCTTCCTGTTCATGCACTGGCTGGGCTTCTCGATCAACATGGTGACGCTGATGGCGCTGTCGCTTTGTGTCGGGCTGCTGATCGACGATGCCATTGTGGTGCGCGAGAACATCGTGCGCCATCTGCAGATGGGCAAGACGCCCTATGCCGCGGCCATGGACGGCACGCAGGAGATCGGGCTCGCGGTGCTGGCCACCACGCTGTCCATCGTCGCCGTGTTCCTGCCGATCGGCTTCATGCAGGGCATCATCGGCAAGTTCTTCCATGAGTTCGGCCTGACCATCGTTGTCGCGGTGCTGATCTCGATGTTCGTCAGCTTCACGCTGGACCCCATGCTGTCGAGCATCTGGCATGACCCCAGCGTGCACGGCGAGAAGCCGCCAGGCCAGCGCGAGACCTTCTATGACCGCAGCATCGGCCGCGTCACCGGCTGGTTCGACCATGCGAGCGAGCAGCTCGCGGTGCTCTACCAGCAGATCCTGCGCTGGGCACTGGGCCACCGGCTCGCGACCGCGCTCACGGCGCTGGCGATCTTCGCGGCCAGCGTGATGATGGTGCCGCTGCTGGGAACGGAGTTCGTGCCCAAGGCCGACTTCTCCGAAACCACGGTGCAGTTCCATACGCCCCAGGGCAGCTCGATCGAGGCCACCGAGGCCAAGGCCACACAGGTGCAGACGCTGCTCGCCGCGCTGCCCGAAGTGCGCTACACGCTGGCCACGATCAACACCGGCTCGGCGCGCGGCAAGAACCGCGTCAGCATCTACGTGCGCCTGGTGGACCGCAACCAGCGCAGCCGCAGCGTCGAGGCCATGGCCATTGACCTGCGCGCGCAGCTGCGCCAGGTCGCGGGCATCACCGTGACCCAGGTCGGCCTGCTGGAACCCGTGGGCGGGCAAAAGCAGATCGCGTTCTCGCTGCAGGGCCAGGACCTGGCCGAGCTCGGCCGGCTCAACCAGCAGGCGCTGGCGTTGATACGCGACATTCCGGGCCTGGTCGATGTCGAGTCCAGCCTGGAAAGCGATACGCCGCGCGTGCAGCTGAGCATCAAGCGCGATGCGGCCTCCGACCTGGGCTTGAGCACCGGCGCCGTGGCCAGCGCGCTGCGCACGCTGCTGGCCGGCCAGGACGTGGGCAACTGGCGCGCCAGCAACGACGAAACCTATGACGTGCAGCTGCGCCTCGCGCCCGAAGACCGGCTGTCGCCGCTGCAGCTGGGCCGCCTGCCGCTGCTGGTCACGGGCCAGGACGGCACGCGCCACAACATCCGGCTCGACCAGATCGCCGAGATCCGCGAATCGGCGGGCCCGAGCCAGATCAACCGCCGCGCGCTGACGCGTGAAGTGGCGATCACCGCCAACGTCTCGCTGCGCTCGGTGGGCGAAGTCTCGGCCGACATCCGCAACGCGCTCAAGGGCCTGGCCTTCGCGCCCGGCTACAGCTACCAGTTCAGCGGCTCGACCAAGGACATGGACGAGTCCTTCGGCTATGCGCTGTCGGCGCTGGGCCTGGCCATCGTGTTCATCTACATGATCCTGGCCAGCCAGTTCAAGAGCTTTCTACAGCCCATGGCGCTGATGACCGCCCTGCCCCTGACGCTGATCGGCGTGGTGCTGGCGCTGCTGATGTTCGGCTCGGCGCTGTCGATGTTCTCGATGATTGGCGTGATCATGCTGATGGGGCTGGTGACGAAAAACGCCATCCTGCTGGTGGACTTCGCCATTCGCGCGCGCCAGGACAGCGTCGATGCCGCGACCGGCGTCGTCACGCCCGGCCTGGCGCGCGAGCCGGCGCTGCTGCTGGCGGCGCGCGTGCGCCTGCGCCCCATTCTGATGACCACGCTGGCGATGATCTTCGGCATGCTGCCGCTGGCCCTGGCCCTCACCGAAGGCTCGGAGCAGCGCGCGCCCATGGGCCAGGCGGTGATCGGCGGGGTGATCACCTCCTCGCTGCTGACGCTGGTGGTGGTACCGGTGATGTACTGCTACATGGACGATCTGGCCCAATGGGCGCGGCGCCTGACGGGTAGAACACGCCACAAACCCGGTCCAGACTGAAACCCAGGCCCACTCAATCGTAGAATCAAAGGTTTGTCGTGATAAGCCTTTGCCCGGAGTAACCCCCATGAACATGCCCCTGAACACCTCAGCCAACGCCAACGATCCCATAGAGCAGGCGCGCTTCAACATGATCCAGCAGCAGATCCGCCCCTGGAACGTGCTGGAGCAGAACGTGCTGGACTCGCTCAACGAAGTGCGCCGCGAGCTGTTTGTCGCGCCCGAGCACCAGGGCATGGCCTTCATGGACATCGAGATTCCGCTGCACGGCGCGCCCGACGAGGCCGCGGCCAAGGGCTGGACCATGCAGGCGCCGCGCGTCGAAGCACGCATGCTGCAGGACCTGCAGATCAAGCCCACCGACAAGGTGCTGGAAATCGGCTCCGGCTCGGGCTACATGGCCGCCTTGCTGGCCCACCAGGCACGCGAAGTGCTGAGCCTGGAAATCGTGCCCGAACTCGCCGAGCTCGCGCGCGAAAACCTCGCCGGCGCCGGCGTCCACAACGCCACCGTGCGCCTGGCCGATGGCGCCACCGATGCGCTGCCCGAAGGCCCGTTTGACGTGATCGTGCTCAGCGGCTCCGTGGCCGAAGTGCCCAAGGCGCTGATGCAGCACCTGAGCGAAGGCGGCCGCTTCGGCGCCATCGTCGGTCAGCAGCCCGTGATGCGCGCCACGTTCGTGCGCCGCAAGGGCAATGACTTCGAGACCATCTCCCCCTGGGACACGATAGGTGCGCGCCTGAGCGGCTTTGCCGAACCCTCGCCGTTCAAGTTCTGAGGTGAACATGCTTGCCCAGGTCCGCCCCGCGCAATTCGATCAATGGCTCGAGCAATGCCGGGCCCAGGGCGTGACACCCCTGGTGCTCGACGTGCGCGAGCCCTGGGAATGCGCCACCGCCAGCGTCACGCCCGATGGCTTCGAGCTGGTCAACATTCCCATGCAGGACATCCCCGCGCGCCAGCAGGAGCTCGACCCCGAGCGCCCGGTCGCCTGCCTGTGCCACCATGGCATGCGCAGCATGCATGTCGGCATGTTCCTGCTCAACCAGGGCTTCGAGCAGGTGAGCAACATCACCGGCGGCATCGACGCCTGGACGCGCGAGCGCGACTCCACCATTCCTCTGTACTAGAAAGCAAGCCATGCCTCTGGCCCGCACGTTGCGTGTCCCGCCCTCCTTACGGCGCAAAGCCGGCACCCTGCTGGCCCTGCTCGCATGTCTGGGTGCCGCGCCGCTGGCGCAGGCCCAGAGCCTGGTTGAACTCATGGAGCGGGCGCGCGGCTACGACGCCACCTGGCAGGCGCGCCAGGCCGAAACCGATGCGGCCTACAGCCGCTCGGAGCAGGCGCGCGCCGGCCTGCTGCCGTCGGTGGGGCTGCAGGCCGGCGCCACGCGTACGCGCACCGAAGTCAGCCAGCCGCAGTTCACGCTCAACGCCAGCAGCCAGACCGCGACGCTCAGCGCCGCGCAGCCGCTGTACCGGCCGGCCAACCGCATCACCTTCACCCAGGGACAGCGCAGCTTTGAAATCGCGCTGGCCCAGCGCGACGCGGCCGAGCAGGACCTGATCGTGCGCACCAGCCAGGCCTATTTCGATGTGCTGGGCGCCGAAGACGCGCTGCGCTTCGTGCAGGCGCAAAAAGAGGCCGTCGCCCAGCAGCTGGCGTTTGCGCAGCGCAATTTCGATGTCGGCAATGCCACCATCACCGACTCGCGCGAAGCCCAGGCGCGTTTCGACCTCATCGTGGCCCAGGAAATCGCCGCCGACAACGACCTGCGCGTCAAGCGCCTGGCGCTCGAGCAACTGGTGGGCACGCCCGGTGTGCGTCCGCTGCCGCTGGCCCAGCCCGTGGTGCTGCCGCCGCTCGCGCCAGCCGACCCGCAAGCGTGGGTCGAGGTGTCGCAAGGCACGCAGCCGCAGCTGCGCCAGGCCCAGCTCGCGCTCGATGTGGCGCGGCTTGAAACCCGCAAGGCCGAGACCGGCCATCTGCCGACGGTGGATCTGCAGGCCGGCTACAGCGTCAACAACAACCCGCAGGGCACGGTCACCGCGCCGCAAAACGGCTACCGCGCCAAGTCGGCCAGCGTCGGCGTGCAGATGAACCTGCCGCTGTTCGCCGGCTTCTCGGTGCAGAATCGCGTCAAGGAAACGCTGTCGCTGGAACGCAAGGCCGAGGCCGACCTCGACAACGCGCGTCGCGGCATCGAACAGAACACGCGCGCCGCTTTCTACGGCGTGCAGTCGGGCCAGGGCCAGATCCGCGCGCTCGAAGCCGCCGAGGCTTCGAGCCAGAGCGCGCTCGATGCCAACCGACTGGGCTATGAAGTCGGCGTGCGCATCAACATCGATGTACTCAATGCCCAGAGCCAGCTCTACCAGACCAAGCGCGATCTGGCGCTGGCGCGCTACAACCTGATCCTGGGCCAGCTCAAGCTGCGCCAGGCCGCGGGCACGCTGAGCACCGACGACCTGCAAGCGGTCAATGCGCTGCTGGCCAGCGAACCCGCGCCTCTGCCTGCCCCGCCTGGGCCGGCCGCGCCTGGGCCGGCCGCGCCTGGGCCGGCCGCGCAACTGACGCCCGCTCAGGCGCCCCCGGCTCAGCGCTGAACGCCGGCGCGCATCAGGTCTTCGATCACCGCCGCCGTGGCCTGGGCCGCGCCGCGGTGCGCCTGGGCAAACTCCAGGCAGCGTGCCACGGCCGCCGTGCGCGCGGGCACATCGTGCACCAGCGCCAGCGCGGCCTGCAGGCCGGCATCGATATCGGTGACGCGCCGCGCCGCGCCTGCCGCGCAGGCCAGCTCCGCGGCTTCGGCAAAATTGAAGGTCGACGGGCCGACCAGCATGGGACAACCACAGGCAGCGGCCTCGATCAGGTTCTGCCCGCCCAGCGGCGCAAAGCTGCCGCCCAGCAACGCGGCATCGGCCATGCCGTAGTACAAAGGCATCTCTCCCAGCGAGTCGCCCAGCCACAGGCATTCCTCACCCGCCTGGGCCAGCGCGCGCGGCGGCGCGCCCAGCCATTCGCTGCGCCGCGACACGCGCAGGCCCGCGGCCTGCAGCGCCAGCGCCACGGTCTCGAAACGCTGGGGGTGGCGCGGCACGACCAGCCATTGCACCTTGAGCGCCTGCGCGCCCAGGCGCTGCAAGGCGTCGATGAACATCTCCTCCTCGCCCTCGCGGCTGCTGGCGAGCATCACCACCGGCCGCGCCGAACGATGGCGCCACTGCGCGCCCTGCGCCAGTTGCGCGGCATCGGGCAGCACATCGAATTTGAGATTGCCCAGCACCGCGCGCACCGGCGCGGCGAGCGCGCGCAGGCGCCTGGCATCGGCCTCGGTCTGGGCCCACACCGCCGCCAGCGACTGGTAGGCCGGCATGGACAGCGCCGACAGCTTCAAGGCCTTGTCCAGCGACTTGGCATTGAGACGCGCGTTGGCCAGCGCCAGCGGCACGCCCTGGGCGCGGCAGATGGTGGCCAGATTGGGCCAGACTTCGGTTTCCATCAGCACGCCCACGGCCGGGCGGAACTGCGCGACAAAGCGCTCCACGGCGGCGCGCGTGTCCCAGGGCTGCCAGACCTGCAGATCGCCATGGCGCAGCAGCTTTTGCCCTTCGGCGCGGCCCGTGGCCGTGCCATGGGTCAGCAGCAGGCGCATGTCGGGAATGCGTGCGCGCAGGGCGTCAATCAGAATCGCCGCGGCCCGGGTCTCTCCCAGCGAGACCGCATGCACCCAGACCCAGCGCCCCGCGCCATCGCGTCCCAGGCTTTCAGGTTCGTAATGGCCAAAGCGTTCCTCGACCTTGAGCCCATAGCCGGGCTCGGCCAGCGCGCGCTGGCGCAGCTTGCGCCGCAGCAGCGGCTGGCCCACCCAGGTCAGCGCCGAATATAGCGCCAGCGCCAAATGCATATTCAGTGCGCTGCGGAGCCTACCTGGGCGCCGGGCTTGACGCGTTCAAGCAGCGCCAGCATATCGGCCTCGATGCGCTGCAGTGCCTCGGGCGTATGGCCTTCGAAGCGCAGCACCAGCACCGGCGTGGTGTTGCTGGCACGGATCAGGCCAAAGCCATCGGGCCAGTCGACGCGCAGGCCGTCAATGGTGTTGAGCTGGGCCGGAGCGGCAAAGCTGCTCGCCGCCAGCGCCTGCAGCTCGGCCGTGAGGCGGTGCGGTTCGCCTTCGGCGCAGGACACATTGAGCTCGGGCGTCGAGTGGCTGGTCGGCAGCGCGTTCAGCAGCGCGCTCGGGTCGTCGCTGCGGCTGACGATTTCCAGCAGGCGGCAGCCCGCGTAGGTGCCGTCATCAAAGCCAAACCAGCGCTCCTTGAAGAAGATGTGCCCGCTCATCTCGCCACCCAGCGGGGAATCGAGCTCCTTCATGCGCGCCTTGATCAGCGAGTGGCCGGTCTTGAACATCACCGGCTCGCCACCCGCCTCGCGGATCGCGGGTGCCAGGCGCTGGCTGCATTTGACATCGAACACGATGTGGCCGCCCGGCACGCGCGACAGCACATCGCGCGCAAACAGCATCATCTGGCGATCGGGAAAGATATTCACGCCTTCCTTGGTGACGATGCCCAGGCGGTCGCCGTCGCCATCGAAGGCCAGGCCCAGTTCGGCATCGCTGCCCTGCAGCGCGGCAATCAGGTCGCGCAGATTCTCGGGCTTGCTCGGGTCGGGATGGTGGTTGGGGAAATTGCCGTCGACTTCGGAAAACAGCTCCACCACCTCGCAGCCCAGCGCGCGGAAGATGCCCGGCGCCGAGGCCCCGGCCACGCCATTGCCGCAGTCGACAACGATCTTCATCGGCCGCGCCAGCTTCACGTCGCCGACGATGTGCGCCGTGTATTCGTCCAGCACATCGGCATGGCGCACCGTACCGCCGGGCAGCAGTTGCCAGCTTTCGTCTTCCATCGTGCGGCGCAGTGCCTGGATTTCCTCACCGTAGATGGCGCGGCCATTGAGCACCATCTTCAGGCCGTTGTAGTCCTTGGGATTGTGGCTGCCCGTGACCTGGATGCCACTCTTGCACAGCGTCGCGGCCGCGAAGTACAGCATGGGCGTGGTGGCCACGCCGATGTCGATCACCTTGATGCCCGCCGCCACCAGGCCGTCGATCAGCGCCGCCGACAGCGACGGGCCCGAGAGCCGACCGTCGCGCCCCACGGCCACCACGGTCTGGCCTTCGGCGCGCGCGGCCTGGCCGAACGCCAGTCCGACGGCGCGCACCACGGCTTCGTTCAAGGTCGTCGGCACCACGCCGCGAATGTCATAGGCTTTGAAAATGGAAGGTGTGAGCTGCACGGAAGGACTCTAGAAGGGGAAACAATACCGGCGCCGCACGCGGCACCGACAAAAGAGGCGGCCATTGTAGGCCGCTCAGCAAGGACAGACATGCGCGCGCGGCGCCGCCCGGTGCTTACTTGACCAGCGCCAGCAGGTCCTTGAACGCCGGATGCTCGCAGCCGCCAAGCCACTCGAACACCACCATCTCGGTGGTCACCAGCTCGACGCCAGCGCCGGCCAAGCGGTCAAACGCCGCGTCACGGTTGCGCTCGGTGCGCGAGCCACAGGCGTCCGAGACAACCCAGACGTCGAACTCTTCCTGCACCAGGTCCAGCGCGGTCTGCAGCAGGCAGACATGGGCTTCGCAGCCGGCGATCACGATGGTGCCGCGCTCGGCTTCCTGGGTCTGCGGCTTTTGCAGGTGCTTGGGCAGGCTGCGCGCATTGCCCCCCTGGGGGCGCGCGGGCGGACGCAGCCATTCGCCCAGGCCTTCCTCGACAGCACTGAATTGCATCTTCGCGAGGGTCTTGTGGCACAGCGCGCGCAGCTGCGCGTCATTCGCGCCCAGCTTGGATGGATTTTGCTCGGTGCCCCAGACCGGCACCTCCAGCATCTGCGCCGCGCGCGCCAGCAGGCGAGCGTTCGCGAGCACCGCCTGGCTGTCGAAAATGGCCGGCATCAGGCGTTCCTGGTAATCCACCAGCACCAGCTGGGATTCAAGCGAGTCAAGCAACATGGAAATCTTTCTTTTACGGTCGGCAATGGCGGCATTGTCGCAGCCCGGCACGCGCCCCGCAGGCTCAATCGCAATGATCTGTAAGGCAAAGACTTCCAGCATCCAGGACGGCGGGCCGCCCCGGGGTAAGAAAAAACCGCACGCAGATGTGCGTCAAATGGTTTTTACGTGTTACCCTCTGCGACCATGTCCCGATGGTTGTGTGCCCTTCTCTTTACCTGTGTCAGCGCCCATGCGGCGCCTGACGGCCGTACGAGCGACGACGAGATTCAGCGACTGCTGGCCAGTCGGGGCTTGATATCGCACATCAACACCCAGCTGCACGAAGCTGGCCACACTGTCGCGGCCCGCACTTCCGAGCTGGTGGGTACGGCCATGGGTTTTCTGGGTGTGCCGTATCGCCGCGGCGGCAACAACGCCAATACGGGTTTTGACTGCAGCGGCTTCGTCCGCGCCATCTACTCCCAGACCGTGGGCCTGGTGCTGCCGCGCCGCGCCGACGAGCAGGCGCATGCGACGCAGAAAATCGAGAAAAGCGACTTGCGCCCTGGCGACCTGGTGTTCTTCAACACCATGCGCCGCACCTTCAGCCACGTGGGCATCTACGTGGGTGAAGGCAATTTCATCCATGCGCCGCGCTCGGGCGCCACGGTGCGCGTGGAAAGCATGCAGACGCCCTACTGGTCGCGCCGCTTCGATGGTGCCCGGCGCGTCGAAACCGCCGAGCTCTCCACCGACAACCTGGTCGTCAGCCGCTGAGCTTGCGGCGCGCCGCCTGGCGCGCCTTGGCCAGAAGCTGATCCGCGCGCGCCGCACTGCCTGCAGGCATGTCCACATCCGTGGTCTGGGCGACGCGGATGCAGTCGCGGATATGCTGCTCACCGAGAAAACGCAAAGCCGCATAGCCCATGGCAGCCGCGGCCGCCGTGCCGATGACAGGCACGAACTTGCCCAGTTGCTTGGCGGCCATGCGCGTGGCCACTTTCTGCACCAGTCGCACGATCATCTCGCGCGTCACCAGCTTGCCGATCAGCACCGATCCGACCACTGCCACGGCCTTTTGCACACCCTCGCGCCGCGAAGGCTCGAGCGCATCGAGCTGCTCGGCGCTCAGGCCGAACTCCCGGCTGATGCGGGGAATGAGCCGGGACAGCAGCGCGGCGTCCACCGCCCAGTCCAGCCCGGGCACCGGCACCGCGCTGACGAATCCCCCCAGCAACGCGCGGCGGTGCAGCAGCTTGCGCGCACGTTGTGCGGCAAGATCAATGCGCTCCTGCCGGGCCGGAGCACGCATGCCTTTGAGATCGGTGACGCTCATCGGTCGGAGGTCTTGCCGCGCACGAATTGATAGATGACCAGCACCACGATGGCGCCCAGCACCGAGGCAATCCAGCCGGCAGCATCGCCCTGCTGGTACCAGCCCATGGCCACGCCGATATAGCTGGCCAGGAATGCCCCTGCAACGCCCAGCAGGATGGTCATGATCCATCCGAGGCTGTCGTCGCCCGGCTTGATGGCGCGCGCAATCAAGCCTACGATCAGGCCGACGATCAAGGTTCCAAGTAGAGAAAACATAAGGTGGGCTCCTTGAGGTTGAGGGGTTTTCGCCCACTCTAGTGCCGGCACACTTGCCGTCTCTGTCGGACAGGGGCTTAACCTGTCGCGCATCAAGAAAGGATGGCCCTGCGCGGCGTTTGCCACAATACGCGCATGTCCAAGCCGTCGCCCTCCTCTGCACCGTCCTCGCGCCGTTACTGGCTCATGAAAAACGAGCCCGAAACCGAATCCATAGACCATGCGCTGGCCGCGCCGCACGCCACCCTGGCCTGGGCCGGCGTGCGCAACTACCAGGCACGCAATTTCATGCGCGACCAGATGCAGGTGGGCGACGGCGTGCTGTACTGGCATTCGGGCTGCGCCGTGCCGGGCATCTATGGCGTGGCCCGCATCGCCAGCGCAGCGCGCGTCGATCCAACGCAGTTCGATGCCGCAAGCCCCTACTACGATCCGCGTGTCAGTGCCGACAAGCCGCGCTGGCTGCTGGTCGATGTCCAGGCCTTGTACAAGACCCGGCCGGTGGACATGGCCGCCTTGCGTGCCGACCCCGCGCTGGCCGGCATGCAGGTGTTGCAAAAAGGCAATCGGCTGTCGATCACCGAAGTCACTCCCGCGCAGTGGGAGCATCTGCACGCCACGCTGCTGCAATCCGTCGACGCAGCGGGATAAATCATCCGCGGCGCCAAGGTTTCAGGATCGGCCCAGGAAGACGGCTCTTACCATGAATTCACGGCCAACAGAACGCATATTGCGTCGAGGCCGTGAGTGACTGCCTTGAGCGCCACTATCGTCCACGTCATGGGAGGTCCGCAACATGTATCGCTGCCATTGCCAATTCATTCCCGATGAGGTGCTCAAGCGCCTGGCCTGCGATCCCACGCTGTCCAAGGAAGCGTGCGAGAGCGCGGCCTACTCCTCGCGTTTGAACCAACATTTCCGCGACATCCGCGACGAAAGCAAGAAGCTCGCGGGATTCCTGCTGGAAAACCATAACCTGGTGAAGCTGACCGACAACCCCGAAGTGACGCTGTTTGACTGCCGCCAGACCCAGAGCCTGCCCGGCCTGCAGGTCAAGGACCCCGTCAAGTCAGATGACGAATCGGTGCGGCGAACCTATGGCGAGACCGATCTCATGGCCACCTTCCTGCGCCAGGAGTTCAAGCGCAACTCCATCGATGACGCGGGCATGACGCTGATGTCATCGGTGCACTACGGCAAGAAGTACAACAACGCCATGTGGAATGGCCTGCAGATGATCTACGGCGACGGTGACGGCGAGCTGTTCATCGACTTCACCAGCGGCATCGATGTGATCGCCCATGAACTCGCCCACGGCCTGACCCAGTACACATTGCAACTGGAGTACGACGACGAGCCCGGCGGCCTCAACGAAAGCCTGTCCGACTGCTTTGGCTCCATGTTTCGCCAGTGGCGGCTCAAGCAGGACGCGGCCAGTGCCGACTGGCTGATCGGCAGCGACATCATCGGCCCGGCCACGCGGGAACGCGGCTACACCTGCCTGCGCGACATGGCCGAGCCCGACGGCAAGCACTGCCTCGCGCCCCAGCCCACGCGCCATGAGGAACTCAAACCCGGCCAGGACCCGCACAACACCAGCGGCCCGCCGAATCTCGCCTTCAGCACCGCCTGCAAGCACATGGGTGGATACAGCTGGGAAACCATAGGCAAGATCTGGTACCACGTGATGAACACGGCCGGCATGCAGCCACGCATGAACATGGAGCAGTTTGCCAGCAAGACCCGCGCCGCTGCGCTGGAGCTGTTCGGCCAGGGCTCGGACGCGCAGGCCGCGGTCAATGCCGGCTGGAAGAAAGTGGGGCTGTGATGGAGCCGAAGCCGCTTTTCACCAGCCCCGTGTCGGGCTGGGGACGCATAGACATCGAGCGCTTTGGCGGTCTGGCCGGCTATGGTATGCCGGGCTCGCGCATACGCAGCCGCGGCTATGTCCTGGCCAAGGACCTGAACACCGCCGACCAGGCCTTGCTGCGCGAGATTTTCCTGTCCCCCGCCGAAGCCCCGACCTGGGTGCGCGATGCCTTTCGCTACCACCTCACGCGCCAGAGCGACTGCGGCCCGCAGACCGTGATCGTGGCCGAAGCCATGGTGCCCGAAATGATGCGCGAGGCCGTGCACGACGAGCTGCTGCCGCGCGAGCCCATGCCGCCGCCCGCGGCCACGCCGCCGCCTGCGGACAAGCCGCCGCCACCCGCACCGCCCAAGCCACACCAAGGCGAGCGTCCATGAAAAAACCGCGCAGCCCCCAGGGAGCTTGCGCGGTTTTCATTTCGCAGCCGCTGGCTTATTTCTTCACCGGCGGAACATCGGTGCAGCTGCCATGCGCGACCTCGGCCGCCATGCCGATGCTCTCGCCCAGCGTGGGGTGCGGGTGGATGGTCTTGCCGATATCGACGGCGTCGGCACCCATCTCGATGGCCAGTGCAATCTCGCCGATCATGTCGCCCGCATGCGTGCCGACCATGCCGCCGCCCAGGATGCGGCCGTGGCCATGGGCCTCGGGCGAATCGTCGAACAGCAGCTTGGTCACGCCTTCGTCGCGGCCGTTGGCAATCGCCCGGCCCGACGCGGCCCAGGGGAACAAGCCCTTCTTGACCTTGATGCCCTGCGCCTTAGCCTGGTCTTCGGTCAGACCCACCCATGCGACTTCGGGGTCGGTGTAAGCCACGCTGGGAATCACGCGGGCGTTGAACGCGGCCGCGGCCAGTTCCTTGTTGCCCTGCTGTTCACCGGCGATGACTTCGGCCGCCACATGCGCTTCGTGCACCGCCTTGTGGGCCAGCATGGGCTGGCCGACGATATCGCCAATCGCAAAGATATGCGGCGCGCTGGTGCGCATCTGGATGTCGACCGGAATGAAGCCGCGGTCGGTCACCGACACGCCCGCGGCTTCGGCCGCGAGCTTCTTGCCGTTGGGCGTGCGGCCCACGGCCTGCAGCACCAAGTCATAGGTCTGCGGCTCGGGCGCCGTGCCGCCTTCTTCGGCCGCGGCGAACGTGACCTTGATGCCTTCGGGCGTAGCCTCGGCACCGACGGTCTTGGTCTTGAGCATGATGTTGTCAAAACGCGGCGCGTTCATCTTCTGCCAGATCTTGACCAGGTCGCGGTCCGCGCCCTGCATCAGGCCGTCCATCATCTCGACCACATCCAGGCGTGCGCCCAGCGTCGAGTAGACGGTGCCCATTTCAAGGCCGATGATGCCGCCGCCCAGGATCAGCATGCGCTTGGGAACTTCCTTGAGTTCGAGCGCGCCCGTGGAATCGACCACGCGCGGATCTTCGGGCATGAACGGCAGGCGCACGGCCTGCGAGCCCGCGGCAATGATGGCGTTCTTGAACTGCACGACCTGGCTCGTGCCGCTGCGCTCGGTGCCTTCGCCTTGCGTCGCCTCGACCGACAGATGGTGGCTGCCAACGAACTGGCCGTAGCCGCGCAGCACGGTAACCTTGCGCATCTTGGCCATCTGCGCCAGACCGCCGGTCAGCTTGCCTATGACCTTTTGCTTGTGGCCGCGCAGCGTGTCGATGTTGACCTCGGGTGCGCCGAATTCCACGCCCACGGCAGACAGGTGCTTGACCTCGTCGATCACGGCCGCCACATGCAGCAACGCCTTTGATGGGATGCAGCCCACGTTCAGGCACACGCCGCCCAGCGTCGCGTAGCGCTCGACCAGCACGACCTTGAGACCCAGATCGGCCGCGCGAAACGCTGCCGAATAGCCGCCGGGGCCGCCGCCGAGCACCACCACGTCGCACTCGACATCGGCCGCCGCGCCCGCATACTGCTGGGGCACTGGCGCAGGAATGGCCGGTTCGGCGTTGGCTGCCGGGGTGGGCAGTGCCACCGCCGGGGCCGGAGCGTTGACGGGAGCCGGTGCTGCGGCAGCCGGCGCTGCGGCAGCCGGAGCTGCGGCAGCCGGCGCTGCGGCAGGTGCCGCGGCCTGCGCGGGGGCCGCAGCCGGGGCCGAAGCCTCGCCCGCTTCCTGCGCTTCCAGCGTCAGCACCACGCTGCCCTGGGCAATCGCGTCGCCGATCTTCACGCGCAATTCCTTCACCACGCCGGCATGCGACGACGGGATTTCCATCGACGCCTTGTCGGATTCGACGGTGATCAGGCTCTGGTCCACGGCAACCGTGTCGCCGGGCTGCACCAGCAGCTCGATCACGCCGACCGAGTCGAAGTCGCCAATGTCGGGAACCTTGATATCAATGATGGCCATCTGCATCACTCCTTACAGCACGATGCGGCGATAGTCCGCCAGCAACTGGCCCAGATAGGCATTGAAACGCGCGGCCAGCGCGCCGTCGATGACACGGTGGTCGTACGACAGCGACAGCGGCAGCACCAGGCGCGGCACGAACTGCTTGCCATCCCAGACCGGCTTCATCTGGCCCTTGGACAGACCCAGGATCGCGACTTCGGGCGCATTCACGATGGGTGTGAAGTGCGTGCCGCCGATGCCGCCCAGCGACGAGATCGAGAAGCAGCCGCCTTGCATGTCGGCGCCGCCGAGCTTGCCGTCGCGCGCCTTCTTGGCGAGTTCGCCCATTTCCTGGCTGATCTGCATGATGCCCTTCTTGTCGGCATCCTTGAGCACGGGCACCACCAGGCCGTTGGGCGTGTCCGCCGCGAAGCCGATGTTGAAGTACTGCTTGTAGACCAGCGTGTCGCCGTCGAGGCTGGCGTTGAACTCGGGGAATTTCTTCAGCGCCGAGACCACGGCCTTGATCACGAAAGCCAGCATCGTCACCTTGACGCCGCTCTTCTCGTTTTCCTTGTTGGTGGAGACGCGGAAGGCTTCGAGTTCGGTGATGTCGGCTTCGTCATTGTTGGTGACATGCGGAATCATGACCCAGTTGCGATGCAGGTTGGCGCCGCTGATCTTCTTGATGCGGGGCAGCTCCTTGCGTTCGACCGGGCCGAACTTCGCGAAGTCGACCTTGGGCCAGGGCAGCAGGTCCAGACCCGCGCCGCCGCCGGATGCAGCCGCGGCCTTGGGCGCAGCCGCGCCCTGGGCCTTGGTCTGCACCGCGCCGGACATCACCTGCTTGGTGAAGGCCAGCACGTCGGCTTGCGTGATGCGGCCCTTTTGCGCCGTGCCGGTGATTTCCTCCAGCGGCACGCCCAGCTCGCGCGCGAACTTGCGCACCGAAGGCGAGGCATGGGGTAGCTTGCCCGAAGGCGCGACCGTGGGGTTGTGCGCCGGGACGGCAGCAGCCGGGGCTGCGGCAGCCGGAGCTGCGGCAGCCGGAGCTGCGGCGGCCGGGGCCGGAGCCTGAGCAGCAGGTGCCGGGGCCGCAGCCGTTGGCGCCGAAGCAGCAGCGGGCGCCGCGGACGAACCCGAGATCTCGCCGATCACATCACCGATGTTGACCGTGTCGCCGACCTTGAGCGTCAGCGACTTGATCACGCCGGCTGCAGGCGATGGAATCTCCATCGAGGCCTTGTCGGATTCGACGGTGAACAGCGATTGCTCGGCCGTCACGGTGTCGCCCACCTTGACCAGAATCTCGGTCACGGCCACATCCTTGAAGTCGCCGATATCGGGAATCTTCAGCGCGATGGCTTCGGCCGGCGCGGCTTCGGCCGCCGCAGGGGCGGAGGCGGCCGGTGCTTCAGCAGCGGGGGCGGCCGCGGCAGGCGCCGCAGCGGCAGCCGGTGCGGGGGCCGCAGCAGGTGCCGCGGCCGTTTCCTGCGCTGCAGGTGCAGCTGCAGCAGCCGGTGCGGCCGCCGCGCTTTCGATCACCGCGATCACCGAACCCTGCTTGACCTTGTCGCCCAGCGCCACGCGCAGTTCCTTGAGCACGCCCGCATGGCTCGATGGAATTTCCATCGAGGCCTTGTCGGATTCCACGGTGAGCAGCGATTGCTCGGCCTTGATCGTGTCGCCGACCTTGACCAGCACCTCGATCACCGAGACCTCGTCGAAATCACCGATGTCCGGAATTTGAATGTCTACCAATGCCATATGTGTCTCCCGGAATTCTTAGGCGTTCAGCGGGTTGATCTTGTCGACCTGGATGCCGTACTTGGCAATCGCTTCGGCCACCTTGGTCATGGGCAGCTGGCCGCCATCGGCCAGGCCGCGCAGGGCTGCCACCACGATGTAGTGGCGATCGATCTCGAAGTGCTCGCGCAGCTTGCGGCGGAAGTCCGAACGGCCGAAACCGTCGGTGCCCAGCACCTTGTAGATGCGGCCCTTGGGGATGTAGGCACGGATCTGTTCGGCATAGGCCTTCATGTAGTCGGTCGACGCCACGATGGGGCCGGTGGAGCCGGACAGTTGCTGCGTGACGAAGGCCTGGCGCGCGGTTTCCAGCGGGTGCAGCAGGTTCCAGCGGTCCACGTCCTGACCGTCGCGGGTCAGTTCGTTGAAGCTAGGGCAGCTCCAGACATCGGCGGCAATGCCCCACTCATTGAGCAGCAGCTCCTGGGCAAACATCGATTCGCGCAGGATGGTGCCCGAACCGAGCAACTGCACGCGCAGGCCCGTGGTCGGCACCTTGATGCCGGGCTTGCTGAGGTACATGCCCTTGATGATCTGCTCTTCGGTGCCGGGCGTCAGGCCTGGCATCGCGTAGTTTTCATTCAGCAGCGTCAGGTAGTAGAAGACGTTTTCCTGCTCCTGCACCATGCGGCGCAGGCCTTCGCGCATGATCACCGCGACTTCGTGGGCGAAGGTCGGGTCGTAGCTGACGCAGTTGGGCACGGTGTTGGCCAGGATGTGGCTGTGGCCGTCTTCGTGCTGCAGGCCTTCGCCGTTGAGCGTGGTGCGCCCCGACGTGCCGCCCAGCAGGAAGCCGCGCGCCTGCATGTCGCCGGCCGCCCAGGCCAGGTCGCCCACGCGCTGGAAGCCGAACATCGAGTAGTACACGTAGAACGGCACCATGATCCGGTTGCTGGTGCTGTAGCTCGTGGCCGCGGCGATCCAGCTGGACATGCCGCCGGCTTCGTTGATGCCTTCCTGCAGGATCTGACCGGCCTTGTCCTCGCGATAGTACATGACCTGGTCCTTGTCGACCGGGGTGTACTGCTGGCCCGCAGGGTTGTAGATGCCGATCTGGCGGAACAGGCCTTCCATGCCGAAGGTACGTGCTTCATCGACCAGGATGGGCACGACGCGGGGACCGATTTCCTTGTCGCGCAGCAGCTGCGTCAGGAAGCGAACGTACGCCTGGGTCGTCGAGATCTCACGGCCTTCGGGCGTGGGGTCGAGAATCGCCTTGAAGGTGTCCAGCGCGGGCGCGGTGAACTGCTCGTCGGCCTTGACGCGGCGCTTGGGCAGGTAGCCGCCAAGGGCCTGGCGGCGCTCGTGCAGATACTTCATTTCCGGCGTGTCATCGGCCGGCTTGTAGAACGGCAGATCGGCGATCTGGCTGTCGGGAATGGGAATGTTGAAGCGGTCGCGGAAGGCCTTGATGTCTTCGTCGCCAAGCTTCTTGGTCTGGTGCACGGTGTTCTTGCCTTCACCGATCTTGCCCATGCCGAAGCCCTTGACGGTCTTCACCAGCAGCACGGTGGGCTGGCCCTTGTGCTCATTCGCCGCATGGAAGGCCGCGTAGACCTTCTGCGAATCGTGGCCGCCGCGGCGCAGGTTCCAGACTTCGTCGTCGCTCATGTGCTCGACCATCTTCAGCGCGCGCGGATCGCGGCCGAAGAAGTTCTTGCGCACGTAGGCGCCGTCATTGGCCTTGAACGACTGGTAATCACCGTCGTTGCATTCCATCATGATCTTGCGCAGCACGCCGTCCTTGTCCTTGGCCAGCAGCTCGTCCCAGCCCTTGCCCCAGAGCAGCTTGATGACGTTCCAGCCCGAACCGCGGAATTCGCCTTCGAGTTCCTGGATGATCTTGCCGTTGCCGCGCACCGGGCCATCGAGGCGCTGCAGGTTGCAGTTGATGACGAAGATCAGGTTGTCGAGCTTTTCGCGCGCGGCCAGCGAGATCGCGCCCAGCGATTCCACTTCGTCCATTTCACCGTCGCCGCAGAACACCCAGACCTTGCGGTTCTCGGTGTTGGCAATGCCGCGGGCGTGCAGGTACTTGAGGAAACGCGCTTGATAGATGGCCATCAGCGGGCCCAGGCCCATGGACACCGTGGGAAACTGCCAGAACTCGGGCATCAGCTTGGGATGCGGGTAGCTCGACAGGCCCTTGCCGTCGACTTCCTGGCGGAAGTTCAGCAGCTGCTCTTCGGTGATCCGACCTTCGAGGTAGGCGCGCGCATAGATGCCGGGGGACACATGGCCCTGGATGTAGAGGCAGTCACCGCCGTGGTTTTCGCTCTCGGCGTGCCAGAAATGGTTGAAGCCCGCGCCAAACATGTTGGCCAGCGAGGCAAACGAGCCGATGTGGCCGCCCAGGTCGCCGCCTTCGGGCGGGTGGATGCGGTTGGCCTTGACGACCATCGCCATCGCGTTCCAGCGCATGTAGGCGCGCAGACGGCCTTCGATTTCCAGGTTGCCGGGGCAGCGCGCTTCCTGCGAGGTTTCCAGCGTATTCACATAGCCGGTGTTGGCCGAGAACGGGCGGTCGACGCTGTTCTGGCGCGCGTGTTCAAGCAGTTCCTCGAGCAGCGAGTGGGCGTATTGCGCGCCCTCGCGGTCGATCACGGCGGACAGCGCGTCCATCCACTCACGGGTTTCTTGCTGATCGGTGCTGGCCACGGGCGTGGCGCCGGCGCCGGCCTGGGGGTCGGTCTGAGCTGTCATGGTGTCTCCTGCAATAGGCGGTAAACGAACAGTGCGCGTTGGGCCCATTGTCATCGGGCAGGAACGCCCCTGCCAAATGCTCAACCAGCTGCCGTGCGCGAACGGCCGCAAAACGGCCGCCACTGAGTGAATTTCGACCGAAGTTTCGCACACTTTCAGCGAATTTCAAATGATGCTTTTCTATTTCACAATGTGATAATTTGCTGCAAGCGCACATGCTTGTTGGCGCAGCCCCTATGCAAAATCCGCGCCCGGCTCCTCTACACTCGGGCCATGGATCCGACCCCTGCCAAGCCCGCCACCGATACCGCCTCATCCGACACCTTTGTAGCTGCGCCCGCGCGCTGGTGGCGCAGCTGGTGGCGCAGCCTCTCCCCCACGCGCCAGGACCGATTTGCCGCTCTTGCACCGCTGGCCGCGGTGCTGATGTTTCTCGCCGCCATCGTCGTCGCCTTCTGGTATCTGCGCGCCGAGGAAGTCGAGCGCGAACAGGAAGCGCTGCGCCGCGACGTCGAATACGCGCAGCAGCGCGTGCGCCTGCGGCTGCTCGAGCGCCAGGAACAGCTGATGCGCGTGGCGCGCGACATCGCCAACCAGGAAATGGGCAAGGGCGACTTCGCGCGCCGCAGCGAAGCGCTGATCACCCAATACCCGGAGCTGCAATCGATCACCTGGATAGACGAGCAGCAGCGCATACGCGCCAGCCACTCCGCGCCCACGGTGCACAGCGAGCAATTGCGCATCGTCGGTGAGATCCTCAAGCCCGGCGACACCGCCAAGACCTATGCGCTGGTGCAGGACCTGCAGCAGCCGGTCTATGCGCAGTCCGTGGCCCTGGCCGGCGAGCCCGCGCCGCTGCTGCAGCTGCAGGTGCCGCTCAACAGCACCGGCGGCTTTGGCGGCGTGGTGCTGGGCGAATATTCGGTTGACAGCCTGCTGCGCTATGGCACGCCCACCGAAGTGCTGGCGCGCTACGCCGTGACCATGCTCGACGGCAGCGGCAAGCTGCTGGCCGGCACTGCGCTGCCGCCGCGCGCCAGCGACAACCCGCTGCGCTGGTGGCACGAACACGCCAACGAATACGAAGTGCCGGTCTCGCCCGTGGGCAGCGGGCTGGTGCTGCGCGCCCAGGCCTACCGCACCTCGCTGGGCTTTGTCGGCAACAGCCTGTTCTGGCTGGTCGGCACGCTCAGCGCCATGACCGCCTGGCTGCTGCTGGCCACCTGGCGCCACACGCGCCGGCGCATGCGCACCCAGGAAGCGCTGGTCGCCGAAACCAACTTCCGCCGCGCGATGGAGAACTCGGTGCTGACCGGCATGCGCGCGCTCGATCTCGAAGGCCGCATCACCTACGTGAACGCCGCGTTCTGCCAGATGACGGGCTGGAGCGAAAGCGATCTGGTCGGCCAGCTGCCGCCCTACAGCTACTGGCCCAGCAATGAATACGACAGCCTGCGCCTGAAGCTGCGCGACGAGCTCAGCGGCAAGACCATCGTCGGCGGCTTCCAGGTACGCGTGCAGCGCAAGAACGGCAGCCAGTTCGATGCGCGCCTTTACGTCTCGCCGCTGATCGACGCCCATGGCCAGCACACGGGCTGGATGTCGTCGATGACCGACATCACCGAGCCCAACCGCATCCGCGAGCAGCTGTCGGCCTCGCACGAGCGCTTCACCATCGTGCTCGAAGCGCTCGACGCCTCGGTCTCGGTCGCGCCGCTGGGCAGCGCCGAGCTGCTGTTTGCCAACAAGCTCTACCGCCAGTGGTTTGGCTCGCAGACCGACGGCCACCTGCAGCTGGTGGCCCAGGCCGGCGTGCTGCCGGCGCGCAACACCGATTCCGGCATGGACGATGAGGACGGGCTGATGGGCCTGCCCACCGACCCGCTGACCAGCGCGCGCAGCGAGAACGCCGAGATCTTCCTGCCCGAGCTGGGCAAATGGCTGGAGGTGCGCTCGCGCTATCTGAGCTGGGTAGACGGGCGCCTGGCACAGATGGTGATTGCCACCGACATCACGCCGCGGCGCCTGGCCCAGGAGCAGGCTGCGCGCCAGGCCGAGCACGCGCAATCCATCAGCCGGCTGATCACCATGGGCGAGATGGCGTCCAGCGTCGCGCATGAGCTCAACCAGCCGCTCACCGCCATCAGCAACTACTGCAGCGGCATGATCTCGCGCAGCCAGAGCGGCCAGCTGAGCCAGGAGATGCTGCTCACGGCGCTGCAGAAGACCGCGCACCAGGCGCAGCGCGCGGGCCAGATCATCCAGCGCATCCGCGCCTTCGTGAAGCGCAGCGAGCCCAACCGCACGCTGGCGCGCGTGGCCGACATGGTCGGCGAAGCCGTGGAGCTGGCCGACATCGAGCTGCGCCGCCACAACGTGCGCCTCACGCACCGCGTGGCCGAGCGGCTGCCGCCAGTGATGGCCGACTCCATCCTGATCGAGCAGGTGCTGGTCAACCTGATGAAGAACGGCGCCGAGTCGATTGAGAACTCGCAGCGCCCCAGCCACCAGCGCAGCGTCGATCTGAGCGTGCTGCCGCGCGAGATCGAAGGCCAGCAGGTGGTCGAATTCACCGTCCAGGACACCGGCAAGGGCCTCCCGCCCGAGGTGCTCGATCGCCTGTTCGAAGCCTTCTTCACCACCAAGAGCGAAGGCATGGGCATGGGCCTCAATCTGTGCCGCAGCATCGTCGAGTCGCACCATGGTCGCATGCGTGCGGAGAACCTCTACAATGGCTCCGATGTCATAGGCTGCCGCTTCACATTCTGGCTGCCGCTTGCGGCTCCTGTGGATGCGACAACACTCACCACACCAAGGACGAATGCATGAGTTTGATTCCGAAAAAAGGCACTGTGTATGTGGTGGACGACGACGAAGCCGTCCGTGATTCCTTGCAGTGGTTGCTTGAAGGCAAGGACTACCGCGTGCGCTGCTTCGATGCCGCCGAATCGTTTCTGGCGCGCTACGACCCGCGCGAAGTCGCCTGCCTGATCGTCGACATCCGCATGGGCGGCATGACCGGGCTGGAACTGCAGGACCGGCTGATCGAGCGCAAGTCGCCGCTGCCCATCGTGTTCATCACCGGCCACGGCGATGTGCCGATGGCCGTGAACACCATGAAGAAGGGCGCGCTGGACTTCATCCAGAAGCCGTTCAACGAGGAAGAACTGCTGGGCCTGGTCGAGCGCATGCTGGACCATGCGCGCGAAGCCTTTGCCGGCCACCAGCAGGCGGCGAGCCGTGACGCGCTGCTGTCCAAGCTCACCAGCCGCGAGGCACAGGTGCTCGAGCGAATCGTTGCCGGCCGCCTGAACAAGCAGATCGCCGACGATCTGGGCATCAGCATCAAGACGGTGGAGGCGCACCGCGCCAACATCATGGAAAAGCTCAATGCCAATACCGTGGCCGATCTGCTCAAGATCGCATTGGGACAACAAAACCAACCCACGGGCAAGGTCCCCGCCTGATCCCTAGAATCGCGGCAGACCCCCGGCTGCTAGTGCCTCAAGGTGCTAGCAGCATTTTTTTATCGAGATTTCAGACATGACAGCCCAACTCATAGACGGCAACGCCCTCTCTCGCCAACTGCGCTCGGAAGTCGCAACCCGCGCCACGGCACTCAAGGCGCGCGGCGTCACGGCTGGACTGGCCGTGGTGCTGGTGGGCGACAACCCGGCCAGCCAGGTCTACGTGCGCAACAAGGTCAAGGCCTGCGAGGAAGCCGGCCTGCATTCGGTGCTCGAGAAGTACGACGCCAGCATGACCGAAGCCGAACTGCTGGCGCGCGTCGAAGCGCTCAACAACGACCCCAGCATCCACGGCATCCTGGTGCAGCTGCCCCTGCCCAAGCACATCGACGACCACAAGGTCATCGAAGCCATCTCGCCGCTCAAGGATGTGGACGGCTTCCACGTCGCCAGCGCCGGCGCGCTGATGGTCGGCGAAGTCGGCTTCAAGGCCTGCACGCCCTATGGCTGCATGAAGATGCTCGAGTCGATTGGCATGAAGGACTTGCGCGGCAAGCATGCCGTGGTCATCGGCCGCTCCAACATCGTCGGCAAGCCCATGGCCATGATGCTGCTGCAGGCCAACGCCACGGTGACCATCTGCCACAGCGGCACGGCCGACCTCGCGGCGATGACGCGCCAGGCCGACGTGATCGTTGCCGCCGTCGGCAAGCGCGACGTGCTGACGGCCGACATGGTCAAGCCCGGTGCGGTGGTGATCGACGTCGGCATGAACCGCAATGACGAAGGCAAGCTCTGCGGCGACGTGGATTTCGCCGGCGTCAAGGAAGTCGCGGGTTTCATTACCCCCGTGCCCGGCGGTGTCGGCCCCATGACCATTACGATGCTTTTGGTTAACACCATGGAAGCTGCGGAAAGGGCTTGAGCCCCGCGCTTGAAATCTTCAGTTACGTCGTCACATAAGCACGCATGAGCAATCCACTTCTCGACAAAACCGACCTGCCCCTGTTCGATCGCATCCAGCCCGAACATGTGCAGCCCGCGATCAGCCAGTTGATGGAGCAGGCCAGCCAGGCACTGGAAACAGTGACCGCGGCGGACTTTCCCGCGCGCTGGGAGTCGATTGCCGGCGTGCTGGATGTCGCCACCGAGAAGTTTGCCAGCGCCTGGGGCGCAGTGAGCCACCTCAACAGCGTCGCCGACACGCCAGAGATGCGCGCCGCGTACAACGAGATGCTGCCCGTGGTCACCGAGTTCTGGACGCGTCTGGGTGCCGACGAGCGGCTGTATGCCAAGTACAAGGCGATCGATCCGGCCGTGCTCAATCCCGAGCAGCGCCGCGCCTGGGACAATGCCATCCGCAACTTCGTGCTGTCCGGCGCCGAGCTGCAAGGCGTTGCCAAGGCCCGCTTTGCGCAGATCCAGGAACGCGCGGCCGAGCTGAGCCAGAAGTTCAGCGAGAACGCGCTCGATGCCACCGATGCGTTTGCCTACTACGCCACCGTCGATGAGCTCGACGGCGTGCCCAGTGACGTGCAGCAGGCCGCGCGCGCCGCCGCCGAGGCCGAGGGCAAGGAGGGCTACAAGCTCACGCTGAAGATGCCCTGCTACCTGCCGGTGATGCAGTTCGCGCGCCGCAGCCAGTTGCGTGAAACGCTTTACAAGGCCTATGTCACGCGCGCTTCGGACCAGTCCACGGGCGACGCCCTGAAGTTCGACAACAGCGCCAACATCCGTGAAATCCTGGCCCTGCGCCAGGAAGAGGCCGGCCTGCTGGGCTATGCCAATTTCGGTGAACTGTCGCTGGTCACCAAGATGGCCAAGTCGCCGGCCGAAGTCATTGCCTTCCTGCGCGACCTCGCGCGCCGTGCCCGCCCCTATGCCGAAAAGGATGTGGCCGACCTGCGCGCGTTTGCCAAGGACGAACTGGGCCTGGCAGATCCCCAGCCCTGGGACTGGAGCTTCATTGCCGAGAAGCTCAAGGAAGCGCGCTATGCCTTCAGCGAGCAGGAGGTCAAGCAATACTTCCCCGCGCCCAAGGTGCTGGCCGGCCTGTTCAAGATCGTCGAAGACCTGTTCGAGGTCAGCATCCGCCGCGATGTCGCCCCGGTGTGGAATCCGGCCGTGGAGTTCTACCGCATCGAACGCGCCAGCGCCGAGGGCCCGCAACTCGTGGGCCAGTTCTACCTCGACCAGCCCGCACGCAAGGGCAAGCGCGGCGGCGCCTGGATGGACGACGTGCGCGCGCGCTGGCTGCGCCCCGACAACGCCAAGCTGCAGACGCCGGTCGCCCACCTGGTCTGCAACTTCGCCGAAGGGGTCGACGGCAAGCCGGCGCTGCTGACGCACGATGACGTGATCACGCTGTTCCATGAAACCGGCCATGGCCTGCACCACCTGCTGACCCAGGTCAACGAGCGCGATGTGTCGGGCATCAGCGGCGTCGAATGGGATGCGGTCGAGCTGCCCAGCCAGTTCATGGAAAACTTCTGCTGGGAATGGAACGTGCTCGAGCACATGACGGCCCATGTCGATACCGGCGAGCCGCTGCCGCGCGCGCTGTACGACAAGATGATTGCCGCCAAGAATTTCCAAAGCGGCATGGGCACGCTGCGCCAGATCGAGTTCTCGCTGTTCGACATGCTGCTGCACACCGAAACCCCGCCCGACGACATCATGCCGCTGCTGGCCCAGGTGCGCGCCGAGGTCGCGGTGCTGCCCGCCCCGCCCTACAGCCGCACGGCCCATACCTTCAGCCATATCTTCGCGGGTGGCTATGCCGCGGGCTACTACAGCTACAAGTGGGCCGAGGTGCTGAGCGCCGACGCCTATGCGGCCTTCGAGGAGACCGCGCTGGCCGATGGCAGCAACGCGCGCGAGACCGGCCGGCGCTACCGCGCCGCGATTCTCGAAGCCGGCGGCAGCCGCTCGGCGATGGACTCGTTCAAGGCCTTCCGCGGCCGCGAGCCTTCGCTGGACGCGCTGCTGCGCCACCAGGGCATGGCCGAGCCGGAAGCGGCCTGAAGCCGCAGCAGATGGCTGCGCGGCCATCTGCACGGTTGAGCGCTCCATCGCTTACCATTGCCTGCGATGCACTCCCTGCCCGCTCTCCACCGCCCATCGCTGCTGCTGACCGCCGCACTCGTGCTGCTGGCGTGCCTGGCCCAGGACGCCACCGCCCAGATGGTGTACCGCAGTGTGGGGCCGGACGGGCGGGTGACGTTTTCCGATCGTGAACTCAATACGCCACGTGCCCCGGTGGTGGTGGCCCAGACGCCTGCGTCGGCTGCGCCGCCCGGCGATGGCTTGCCCTATGCGCTGCGCGAAGTGCAGACGCGCTTTCCCGTGACCCTCTACACCGGCATCGATTGCAGTCCCTGCGCCAGCGCACGCGCGCTGCTGGTGCAGCGCGGCATACCTTTTGTCGAGTTCAGCGTGCGCAGCACGGCCGATGCGCAGGCATTGCAGGCCCTCAGCGGCCAGGACCGCCTGCCGTTTGCCACCATTGGCCAGCAGCATGTCAGCGGATTTGCCGCCGACGAGTGGCGCCAGTATCTCGACGCCGCAGGATATCCCCAGACTTCGGTCCTGCCTGCAAGCTACCGCCAGCCCGCGCCGCGTGTTCTGGCGCCCGAGCCCCGGACAGGCAACTCCGCGCCGGCCCCGTCGGCCAGCCCTGCCGCTGCTGCACGCAGTCGCACGTTGACCGTGCCTGTGGTGCCGGCCAACCGCATCACCCCCACCAATCCTGCCGGCCTGACTTTCTGAGCCCAGGCGGTCCCAGCCACGCAGCCACACAGCCACTAGCCTGCCGCGGCTGACTTCGCTGCTGCACCGGCACGGATGCGGGCGCTTCCCGCTAGATAATAGTCATTGACTATTGTTTTATCAATTGTTATAGTTTTTGTTGAACAAGCCAGCTGCCGTCTCGATGCGCTGGCGTTCCAAGCACCCTCGACCCAATGCATGCGCCAGAGCATGCAGCCAAGCGATCGGATTTTTTGTCCACCCTGGAAAATCTATCTCACATCCACCATGCCTGACCTCAGCCTAGATCTCAGAACCGCCGAGCGCGATCACCAGCTCGCACAACACAACAGGACTTATCTGGCGTATGCACACCGCGTGCTCCAGGCCAAGATATTGGCCGCCCAGGATGTCTGGAATGCCAATGTAATGCGTTTTGAATGCAGTCAGATGCTGGTTGAAACCAGCCATGAAATATGCAGTTCATTGAATGCCAGAAAACCTGACGACAGCCTCTTGGAACATCCAGCAGCAAGCGAGGCGACGATGTCCGGCGATGTCCAGATATCCCAGGCCAAGCACCAACTACAGGCCATAGTGAACGCCGCCGCCAGGACCATGCGCAGCGAATACCGCAGTGGTACGCGTGATATGGAGACCTTGAAAAAGCTCGCCCGTGAAGCTGCTTTCGCCGAGAAGCGTGCATTCGACGAGAGCAGCACGGCTTTGGCCGCCAGTGAAAAGCAGGATGCAACGGTGGCCGATATGCACGCCGGGCCGGAATTCAACGCGCAACAGTGGTATGCGACGCAGCTTGGAAAGCAGGTATCGGCGGCGACAAAGCAGCTGAAGAAAATCGGCCCCATTCTGGTGGCACTCGACATGCGTTACAAGCTGAGCCAGCAGGAACTCCTCGATGCGCAAAGAGCCGAGCTGTCGGCGCAGGCAGAACTCGATGCCGTTACCGCCCAGTTCCAAGCATATTGCCTGAACCCGGACGGCGCCGCCGTGGTCGGCGTCGACCATGACATTGCCGGCCAGCAGCAGGATTGGCCAGCGGATGAAATTTCTGTGGATGAATTCATCACCGCGGTCGGCAGCGGCCGGGACGCCGCTGAGGAAAGCGACAGCGAATGGCATGATTTGCTCGACACCACGCCGGCAGCGGCGGTGGGCGTGGAAATCCGCGAAGACGCCTGCAGCCCGGCTTGAAAACGCGGATCCGCGACATGCCGGCGCCACCGCGCCAGCCCTTTTCCGGCCGGTTTCAGTACGCCAGGGTGCGCACGCCCTGCGCCGTGCCCAGCAGGCAGACCGAGGCTTTCTGGTGGGCAAACACGCCCACGGTGACCACGCCAGGCCACTGGTTGACTTCGGATTCAAACGCCAGCGGGTCGGCAATCGACAGGCCGCGCACGTCGAGGATGTGCTGACCGTTGTCGGTCACCAGTGGTTGCCCATCCTTGAGGCGCAGCATGGCACGCGCGCCGCGGGCTTCGAAACGGCGCGCGATCTGCTGCGCCGCCATGGGAATGACTTCGACCGGCAGCGGGAACGCGCCCAGCGCATCGACCAGCTTGGATTCGTCGGCGATGCAGATGAAGCGCTTTGCCAGCGCGGCGACGATCTTCTCGCGCGTCAGTGCCGCGCCGCCGCCCTTGACCATATAGCCCTGGCCGTCAATCTCGTCGGCGCCATCGATGTAGACCGCGAGCGAATCGACTTCGTTGGCATCGAACACCGTGATGCCCAGCGCCTTCAGGCGCTCGGTGCTGGCCACCGAGCTCGAGACCGCGCCGCGAATCTGGTCCTTGATCGTGGCCAGGGCGTCGATGAACTTGTTGACCGTGGAACCCGTGCCGACGCCGACGATTTCGCCGGCCTGCACGTACTGGAGGGCGGCTTGCCCGACCAGGGTTTTGAGTTCATCTTGGGAAAGGGCTGCGGCAGGTGTCGTCATGGGCGAGAATTGGAAGTAATCACGGATGTAATCACCGAATTATCCAATGTCTCTTATTCCCTACGCACTGGCCCGACCCTTTCTGTTCCGCCTCGACGCCGAGGCCGCGCATGACCTGACCATGAACCTGCTGGCCCGCGGCCAGGGCACGCCGCTGCAGTGTGCCTGGTCGCAGCCCATGGTGTCCGACCCCATCGAGCTCGCCGGCCTGCGCTTTCCCAACCGCGTGGGCCTGGCCGCGGGCCTGGACAAGAACGCGCGCTGCATCGACGCTCTGAGTGCCATGGGCTTTGGCTTTGTCGAAGTCGGCACCGTCACACCCAAGCCCCAGCCGGGCAACCCCAAGCCGCGCATGTTCCGCATTCCCCAGGCCAGTGCCCTGGTCAACCGCCTGGGCTTCAACAACCAGGGGCTGGAGGCCTTCATCACCAACGTGCGCCGGTCGAAGTGCCGCGCCAATGGCAAGCCCATGCTGCTGGGCCTGAACATCGGCAAGAACGCGGCCACGCCCATCGAGGACGCAACCAGCGACTATCTGCTTGCGCTGGAAGGCGTATATCCGCATGCCGACTATGTGACGGTGAACATCAGCTCGCCCAACACCAAGAACCTGCGTGCACTGCAGACCGACGAGGCGCTCGACGGCCTGCTGGCTGCCGTGGCCGCGCGCCGCGAACAGCTGGCCGCGCAGCAGGGCCGACGCGTGCCGGTGTTTGTCAAGATCGCACCCGATCTCGATGCCGATCAGGTCGCGGTGATTGCCGCCATCCTGCAACGCCATGGCATGGACGGCGTGATTGCCACCAACACCACGATACGGCGCGAAGCCGTGCAAGGCATGGCGCATGCCGAGGAAGCCGGCGGGCTCTCGGGCGCGCCGGTGCGCGCGGCCAGCAACCAGGTGATACGCCAGCTGCGCGCCGCCCTGGGCGCCGGATTTCCCATCATCGGCGTCGGGGGCATCATGAGTGCCCAAGACGCGGTCGAGAAAATCCGCGCCGGTGCGGATGTGGTGCAGATCTACAGCGGCCTGATCTATGAGGGCCCGGCGCTGGTCGAGCGCGCGGCCAAGGCCATACGCCAACTGCGCTGATGGACTGAAGCGCGCATTGCACGCCCCATGCAAAAAGCCGTGGCTGCTGGGCAGCGCACGGCTTCTTGGCGTTCCGCCTGCAGGGTTTCAGCGGCGGAACTTGGCGATCACAGGCAGTGCCAAGCTCGCCCAACGAATCACACGGCGCGGACCCAGCATCAGTGCCGCGCCCGCGGCAACTGCCACGGCCATGGGATGCAGCCGGGCAAATGCCACCGCGCGCTCCGCCAGTGGTCCCGTGGTGGGCATCACCGGGCTGTGGCTGCTGCGCAGCGCCAGCGCCTGGGCCCGGGCGTTGCGCCGCGCCGCGATGCGCTCGCGCTGGGCGGCGATGCGCTCCAGCACGGCACGCTGATCGTCCGAGACCGACACATCGAGCGCATTCACCACGTTGGCGGCCGCGGCCTTGGCGGCAGGAATGGCCATGGGGGAAGTGTTCACAGTCGCTCCTTCAGTGCACGCCAGTCCTGCGCCAGTTCGTTGCGCGTCAACGCAAACGGGTTACCCGCCTTGCGCCAAGTGACGTAAAGCCCCAGCAACAGGCCGGCCCACAAGACCAGCCAGGTACCGGCCACGCTCCAGGCCACCATCACGCGCTGCGGGCTGTCCCAGAAATGCACCATTACAGCAATCGACAGCACGATCAGGGCGATCACGGTGAGCACCGCCAGCGAGATGCCGAGCACCACCAGCGAGATCAAGCGCCGCTTCTGATCCTGCCACTCGAGGCGGGCGAGATCAAGGCGGTCTTCCGCCGCGATCGCGCCTTCGATCACATTGGCGCGCCAGCGCGCGACCAATGCATCGACACCCAATATTGACAACCAGTTCACATCCATGTCCGGTGGACGACGCGCGCCGGGTTCAACGACGCGAGAGCAGGAAGCCCAGCACCGCGCCAGCGGCCAGCGCGGCACCGGCAACGCGCCATGGCTCATCGTGGGCATACTGGTCGGCGGCCTTGGCCGCATCCTTGGCCTGGCGTGCGGCTTCGCGCGCCGCGCTCAGGGCGGATTCGCGGGCGGAGTCGATGCCTTCATCGAGCTTCTTGCGCAGCACCTGGATTTCGGGCACGGCATCCAGGGTCTTGCTGTCCAGCAGACCACGCAAATCACTCACCAGCTTTTCCAGGTCGGAAGGAACATTGGCGATGGTGTCGGATACGGATTTCGTCATGGAGGCCTTTCGGATGGAAAAAGAAAAAACTACGGTCAGCTGCAAAGGCAAGCAATATGCCGTTACAGATGTCTTGTAACCATCTTAGGCGAAACTCGCGTCGAGCTTCAAGAGAATCCGGGCCGCGCTTCTGTCAGACAGATCCTACAAGATCAGAGACCGCCTCGGCCAGCGCCAGGCAACTGGTCAGACCCGGTGATTCAATGCCAAACAGGTTCACCAGGCCAGGCACGCCATGCGCCTCAGGCCCCTGCAGCAGGAAATCGGCTGCGGCCTCGTCGGGCGCATTGATTTTCGGGCGTATGCCGGCGTAGCCCGGTGCCAGCGCGCCGTCGGCCAGCGCCGGCCAGTAGCTGCGCACCGCGGCGTAGAACGCATCGCCGCGGCGCGGGTCCACGACCAGGTCGTCGGGACCGTCAACCCATTGCACATCCGGGCCGAACTTGGCCTGGCCGCCCAGGTCCAGCGTCAGATGCACGCCCAGGCCCGCGGCCTCGGGCACGGGATAGATCAGCCGCGAGAACGGGCTGCGCCCGGCCAGCGTGAAATAGCTCCCCTTGGCGTAGTAAGCGGTGGGCAGCATTTCGGGCTGCAGACCTCGGAACGCGCGCGCCAGATCCGGCGCCTGCAAACCCGCGGAATTGACCACGGTGCGCGCCAGCAGCTCCATGCCATCGGCGGTCTGCAGCACTATCCCTTCTGGAAGGACCTCGGCGCCAGTGACCCGCGCGTGCAAAGCCACCAGGCCACCCGCATTCTCCAGATCGCCCTGCAGCGACAGCATCAGCGCATGGCTGTCGACAATGCCGGTGCTGGGCGAGTGCAGCGCGGCAACGCAGTGCAGCGCGGGCTCCAGCGCGCGCGCCTGATCGGCATCCAGCAGAACCAGGTCATCGACACCATTCGCCAGCGCCTTCAGGCGAATGCTCTCCAGCGTGGCGCGCTGGGCCTCGCTGGTCGCCACGATCAGCTTGCCGCAGCGCTGGAACGGCAGGCCGCGCGCTTCGCAGTAGGCATAGAGCAGCTGCTTGCCGCGCACGCACAGCCGCGCCTTGAGCGAGCCTTGGGGGTAATAGATGCCCGCGTGGATGACTTCGCTGTTGCGCGAACTCGTGCCGGTGCCGATGGCGTCGGCCGCTTCGAGCACCATCACTTCCCGGCCCTGCAAGGCCAGCGCGCGCGCCACGGCCAGTCCCACGACGCCCGCGCCGATCACGACGCAATCCACACTTTCACGCATTGCCACCCCCGCTTGGAAAAACAGGATTTTGCCGCTGATTCCGGGGCGGCGCGGGCAGGTCGCGCAGATTCATCGCGGCAGCGGACATGGCCGTGCCTCAGTCCAGCGACACGCCGGTCACGGCCACCACCTCCTTCCAGCGCTTGAGTTCCTTTTGCAGATAGACGCCATACTCATCGGCGGTCGAGCCGAGCGCCTCGGTGCCCTGCTGGGCCAGCTTGGCCAGCACCTCGGGGTTCTTCAATGCGCGGTTGATGGCGGTGTTGAGCCGGGCGATCACTTCGGGCGGCGTGCCGGCGGGCACCATGATGCCCTGCCAGGCACCGGCCTCGAAGCCGCGCAGGCCGGACTCGGCCAGCGTGGGCACATCGGGAAACAGCGACATGCGCTCGGCCGTGGTCACGGCCAGCAAATTCATGTGCCGGCTCTTGATGAAGGGAATGACCGAGTTGATGGTGTCGGTGAGAAAGTCGATCTGGCCGCTGGCCAGCGCCAGATCGGCGGGCGCGCTGCCCTTGTAGGGGATGTGCGTGGCTTCGAGCTGGGCCGCGTGCAGCATCTGGAACGCCGCCAGATGCGTCACATTGCCATTGCCCGCCGAGCCATAGGAGGCCTTGCCGCGCTGGGCCTTGAGCCAGGCCAGAAACTCCGGCACGCTCTTTGCCGGCAGGTCCTGGCGCGTGACCAGCGCCAGCGGCACCACGGCCGTCAAGGCCACGGGCGCAAGCTCCTTGTTGACGTCGTAGCTGAGTTTCTTGTACAGCGCCGGGCTCAGCGCGATCGACGAGGTGTTGTAGAGCACGGTGTAGCCGTCGGGCGCGGCCTTGGCCACGGCGGCGTTGCCGATGTTGCCGTTCGCGCCGGGCTTGTTGTCGATGACGATGCCCTGGCCCAGCTGCTGGCCTATGTTCTGCGCCAGCAGCCGGGCGACGATGTCCGTGGGCCCGCCGGGCGGGAACGGCACGACCAGCGTGATGGGCTTGGTCGGCCAGGCCGGCGCCGTGCCAGGCTGCGCCCATGCCGCAGGCAGCAGTACGGCGCCGGCGATGACAGCCAGTGCCACGAACGGCCTGGTGCGAACGGTTATTACTTGATGCTTCATGCTTGTCTCCTCTTTGGTGGTGGGCTGGCAAAGCGGGCTGCGGCCTCTTGTGGGCCTTGGCAGCGGCTTACTGGGAATCGCGTCCGGCCAGCAGCCGCTTGGCCAGATAGCTCATGACGACCTGCGCTTTCTGGTTCCAGACATCGATGCGCGAAGTCACCACCGCGCGGCCGCTGCGCGAGGTGGGGCGGATTTCGGTGACCTCGATCACGGCATGCACCGTGTCGCCGACCACCACGGGCGCGAAGATCTTCTGCTGCAGCTCCAGCATCGCCAGGCCCGTGCCCTGGATCATGGTCTGCAGGATCAGCCCTTCGATCAGGCTATAGGTCAGCGCCCCGGGCACGGGCCGGCCGGCCATGGCCGCGCCTTCGTAGCTGTCCTCGATGAAGATCGCTTCGAGCATGCCGGTGACGCCGATGAAGTTCACCAGATCGGTCTCGGTCACGGTGCGGCGAAAGGTGCGAAAGCACTGGCCGAGCTGCAGGTCCTGCCAGACAAAGCCCTGGCCCAGCCGCGGCATGTCCGGCGCGGCGGCCCTGGCGTTTTCCACGGCCAGCGTCGCAATCAAAGTGGGTGAATTCATGCCTGGTTCTCAGTGTTGAATGGACGGGGCCTGGCAGCCATGGCCGGCCGCCAGCAGTTGATCGATCTGCTCGTCCGCCAGGCCAGCCGCGCGCAGGCAGCTGCGGGTGTGCTCGCCCAGGCGCGGCGGCATGCGCACCGGCAGGCGCTGGCCGTCGAAACGCACGGGATTGGCGGGAAAGTTGAGTCCACCCATGGCGCCGTCATCGAGTCGCTGGAAAAAGCCCGTGGCCTGCAGATGCGGGTCGCCCTGCAGATCCGCGAGCCGCGTGATGGGTGCGACGGGAATCTCCAGGCGTTCGCAGGTTTGGATCCAATGGGCCGAGCTGTGCTCGCGTATCACACCGGCCGCGATATCTAGCAAGGCGGCGATATGTGTTGTGCGCTGCGCCATGCTGGCGAACCGCGGGTCCTGCGCCAGCTCGGGCCGGCCGGCTTGCGTAAAGAAGCGCAGCCAGTGCGCATCGGTGTAGGGCATCATGGCCACGTAGCCATCCGAGGTGGCGTACGGCCGGCGCGACGGCGCCATGACGCGCGGATAGCCCGCGTCGGCCAAGGCCGGCGCGAAATGCTGGCCATACATGTGCTCGACCAGGTTGAAGCCGACCATGGACTCGAACATGGGAATCTCGACAAACCCGCCCTGCCCCGTGCGCTCGCGCCGCAGCAGCGCGGCCAGGATGGCATGCGCCGCCACATGGGCGCAGCTCTTGTCGGCCGCGACCATTGGCAGGTAGCGCGCTTCGCCGCCCTGCTGCTGCATCAGGTCGGCAATGCCGCTCATGCCCTGGATCACATCGTCATAGGCCGGCTTGCCCGCATAGGGACCGCCTTCGGCAAAGCCATGCAGGCCGGCATAGACCAGGCGCGGCTGACGTGCGAGCAGCGTCGGCGGATCTATGCCCAGCCGGGCCAGCTTCTGCGGCCGCATGCTGTGCATGAAGACATCGGCGCCAGCCACCAGCTGCCGCAGCGCGGCCTGGGCCTCGGGTTGGCGCAGATCGAGCGCCACGCTTTGCTTGTTGCGATTGGTGCCCAGGAACAGCGCGGCCATGCCCTCCTCGCGCGCCGGGCCGGTGCGGCGCGTGGAGTCGCCCTCGGGGGACTCGATCTTGATCACCGTGGCGCCATAGTCGCCAAGGATCTGGCTGGCCAGGGGGCCGAACACCACGGTGGACAGATCCACCACGGTCAGACCTTGCAGCGGTTGCATGCCCGTCTCCGGTTGCAGTGCGGTGGCTTCACGCGAACCGCGGCTGGCGTTTCTCGATGAAGGCGTTGACGGCCTCGCGGTGATCGGCGGTCTTGTGCGCCAGCGCCTGGTAGCCGGCCGACAGCTCCAGCAACGACGCCAGCGAGCTGGCCTGGCCTTCGCGCAGCAGGCGCTTGGTCATGCGCATCACCGCGCCGGGGTTGGCGGCAATCCTGCGCGCCAGCCCCATGGCCGTGGGCAGCAACTCCTGCAGCGGCACCACGCGGCTGACCAGGCCACAGGCCAGGGCTTCGCGCGCATCGATGGCGTCGCCGGTGAAAGCCATCTCCGCGGCCTTGGCCATGCCGACCGCGCGCGGCAGCAGCCAGGCGCCGCCGTCACCGGGCACGATGCCCACGCGCACGAAGCTTTCCGCAAAGGTCGCGTTTTCACTGGCGATGCGGATATCGCACATGCAGGTCAGATCCATGCCCGCGCCCACGGCCGGGCCGTTGACGGCGCAGATCACGGGCACATCGAGCTGGGCCAGCGCCAGCGGAACGCGCTGGATGCCGTTGCGGTACTCGTCGCAGATCTGATCGGGTGTCACGGCGTCATCGAAGAAGCGCTGCATGTCCTTGACATTGCCACCCGAGCTGAACACCGGGCCGGCTCCGGTCAGTATCAGCACCTTCACGCGGGGGTCGTGGCGCAGTTCGTCGCACAGCTGCACCAGCTCCTGCACGGCGCTGTTGCCGGTCAGCGCATTGCGCGTCTCGCGCTGGTTCATGGTGGCGGTCACGATGCCGCCCTCGCGTTCGATGGAAAGAAAGGCCATGCGGATCTCCGTATTCAAGGGGGTCAAGTTCAGTGCACCGCGTCGACATCGGTGATGCGCCGCAGCAGATCCAGCGTCAGGCCGGGGTGCGCGAGCAGCGCTTCGCCGGCGATGCGCTGCCAATGGCTTTCGCTGCCCGCGGTCTGGCGCCAGGTGTGCAGCCGGCGCGTGAACAACTGCAGGTCGTATTCCTCGGTGAAGCCGATCGCGCCATGGATGGCATGCGCGGTCTCGGCCACGGCCAGCGCGGCTTCGCTGCAGCGCGCCTTGGCCGTGGCCACGCGCAGGCGCTCGAGCTGCAGGCCTTCACCGCTGCAACCAATCTGCGCCGCCATGCGCGCCGCGAACACCTGCTCGCTCATCACCGCGAGCTGGTGCTGTATCGCCTGGAACTTGCCTATGGGCCGGCCGAACTGCTGGCGCTCGTTGGCGTACTGCAGCGTGCGCTGGAAGACGCAGGCCAGCGCGCCCGCCATCTGCGGCGCAACAATGGCGGCCTGCAGCATGCGCATGTCCATGCCGGCGGGCAACGCCAACGGTGGCGCGGCCTGAACCTGATCGAGGCGCCAACGCAGCGCCGCGTCCTGCGCGCCGGCCTGGGCGCTGATCTGCGCCGTGGCCACGGGCAGCAGGCGGCAGCGGCCGCCGGCCTGGACCAGCACCGCATCCGCCACATGGGCGCCGCGCACCAGCGCGCAGTGCAAGCCGCCGTCAGCCAGCAGCTGGCCGCGGGCCAGCGCGATGGGGCCAGGCGCCTGCGGCACCCCCGCCTGCGCCAGCAGCGCACGCGCCAGCATGGTTTCGGCGAGCGGCAGCGGCAAGGCATGCGCGCCGCATTGCTCCAGCACGCCAAACGCCTGGGCCAGGCCCAGGCCCGCACCGCCCTGGTCTTCGCTCAGCAGCGCATGGTCCAGGCCCGTGGCTTCGAGCTGCGCCCACAGCGCCCTGGCTTCGGGTGCATCACGGCCGCCGGCCTCGATGGCGCGCACCACGCGCGGCGTGCACTGGTCGGCGAGCACGGCGCGCGCGGCCTCGGCAAACATGTCGAGTTCTTTCATGGTGTCTCCTTTCAGCGCAGGCCCAGGCCGCGCGCAATCATTCCGCGCAGGATGTCGCGCGTGCCGCCCCGCAGCGAGAACGAGGGCGAGGCCTCGGTCACATACTTGAGCGTCATCAGCAGCTCCACCGGAACGTCTTCGGCGTCGCCGGCAAACAGCGCGTCGGCAATGGCCGCGGGAATCATCTGTTCGAGCGTGGTGCCCAGCTCCTTGACCAGCGCCGCTTCGACGATGGGGCTCTCGCCCTGGGTGAGCCGGTGCTGCACCGCCACCGACATGGCGCGCAGCGGCGCCAGCTGCGTCAGCACCTTGCCGGCCAGCAGCACCGCGCCTTCGCTGCGCCCGGCCGGCGTGCGCACATAGTCCAGCCACTGGTCAAACAGCACGATGCTGGAGAACAGCCGCTCGGGGCCGCTGCGCTCGAAGGCCAGTTCTGCCGTCACCTGCTGCCAGCCCTGGCCTTCGGCGCCGATGAGGGCGTCCGCGGCGAGCTGCACGTTGTCGAAGAACACTTCGCAGAAATGGCGGTCGCCCGACAGATCCTCGATGGGCCGCACCGTGACGCCGGGCAGCGACAGATCGACGATCACCTGCGACAGGCCCTGGTGTCTGTCCTCGGGCCCGCCCGAAGTGCGCACCAGCGCGATCATGTACTGGCAATGGTGGGCGTTGGTGGTCCAGATCTTCTGGCCATTGAGCAGGAAACCCTGGTCATTGGGCACGGCGCGCGTGGCCACGCTGGCCAGGTCCGAGCCGGCATTGGGCTCGCTCATGCCTATGCAGAAAAAGGCTTCGCCGCGGCACACGCGCGGAATGTAGAACTGCTTTTGCGCCTCGGTGCCGTACTTGAGGATCAGCGGCGCGCTCTGGCGGTCGGCAATCCAGTGCGAGCCCACGGGCGCGCCGAAATGGAGGAACTCCTCCACCAGCACATAGCGTGCAAAGGCGCTGCGCCCGCCGCCGCCATACTCGCTGGGCAGGGTCAGGCCGATCCAGCCGCGCGCGCCCAGCGCGCGGCTGAACTCGGTGCTGTAACCGCCCCAGGAGCGCGCGCGGATATGCGCCGGCATGTCTCTGGTGGCCTGCGCCAGGAAGGCGCGGACCTCGGCGCGCAGGGCTTCATCCGGCGCGGGAATGCATGTGAGTGCAAGCGAATCAAGGGTACTCATCCCACCACTCCATTGTCTCTATGGGTCTGCAGTTGTTCGGGTGTGAGGTGCAGCAGGCGCGCCAGCACCTCGTCGGTGTGCTGGCCCAGCTGCGGCGGTGGCTGCGAATAGCGCACCGGCGTGTCCGACAGCCGTATCGGGCTCGCGACCAGGGGCACCTCGCCGGCCTCGGGGTGGGGCATCGTGAACTGCAGGCCCCGGGCCTGGACCTGCGGGTCGTTGAAGACATCGGCCACGGTGTTGATCGGGCCGCAGGGCACGGCGTGCCGCTCCAGCAGCGCGATCCAGTCGCGCGTGGTCCGGGTCGCGGTGATCGCACGGATGCGCTGCACCAGCTCCACGCGGTGCTGCAGCCGCGCCGCGTTGCAGCCAAAGCGCTCGTCCTGCGCCCACTCCGGGTGATCGATCGCGGCGCAAAAGCGCGCGAACTGGCCATCGTTGCCAATCGCCAGAATCATGTGGCCGTCCTGCGTCGCAAAGTCCTGATACGGCACGGTGTTGGGATGCGCATTGCCCATGCGCTGCGGCACCTGCTGGCCGTACAGATAGTTCATGCCCTGGTTCGCCAGGCAGGCCACGCCCACGTCGAGCAGCGCCAGATCGATGTGCTGGCCGCGCCCGGTGTGGCTGCGCGCCTGCAGCGCGGCCAGGATGGCGGTGCTCGCATAAAGGCCGGTGAGGATGTCGGTCAGCGCCACGCCGACCTTCATCGGCCCGCCGCCGGGCGCGCCATCGGCCTGGCCGGTGATGCTCATCAGACCGCCCATGCCCTGGATCAGAAAGTCATAGCCGGCGCGGTGCGCATAGGGCCCGTCCTGGCCAAAGCCAGTCACCGAGCAATACACCAGGCGCGGATTGAGCGCGCTGAGGCTGGCGTAATCCAGCCCGTATTGCGCCAGCCCCCCGGTCTTGTAGTTCTCTATCAGCACATCGCACTGCAGCGCCAGCGCGCGCACCAGCGCCTGGCCCTGCGGCTGGGTGAAGTCCACCGTGACCGACTGCTTGTTGCGGTTGGTGCACATGTAATAGGCGGATTCGCCCGTGGGCTCGCCCTCGGCGTCGGTGACGTACGGCGGCCCCCAGGCGCGCGTGTCGTCGCCGGTTTTCGGCCGCTCGATCTTGATCACCTCGGCGCCCAGATCGCCCAGCGTCTGCGCGGCCCAGGGGCCGGCGAGCACGCGCGACAGATCCAGCACCCGGACATGCTGCAGTGCTTGCGCCTGCGCGGCGCCGGCGCTGCTCATTGCAGCGGCACCTTGGCCTGGGCCACGATGCGCTTCCACAGCGCAATCTCGTTCTTCTGGAACTCGTGCATCTGCGCCGGCCCGCCGGTCATGGGCGTAGCCCCCAGGCGCTCGTAGAACTGCCGCGTCTCGTCCAGCTTCGATATCGCGGTGAAGTGCTCGGCCAGCCTGGCGGTCTCCGCCGCCGGCGTCCTGGCGCTGACCATGGCGCCGACCCAGGTGTAGGCCTCGAAGCCGGGCAAGCCCGCCTCGCTGGCCGTGGGCACATCGGGCGAAGTGGCCACGCGCTTGTCGGCAGCCACGGCCAGCACCTTGACGCGCCCGCCCTTGGCCAGCTCCTGCACCGCCGTGACTTCGGCAAATGCATAGTCGACGGTGCCCGAGGCCAGCGCCGTCATCGCCTCGCCCGCGCCCTTGAACGGCACATGCACGGTGGCCAGGCGCGCGGCATCGTTGAACTGCTCGCCCATCAGCTGGTAGCCGGCCGAACCCGCGCCGAAATTGACCTTGCCGGGATGGGCCGCGGCATAGGCCATCAGCCCCTTGAGGTCGGCATACGGCGCCTGCGGCCGGATGGCAAGCATGGCCGGCGAACGCATCATCATGGTCAGCGGCGCGAAGTCCTTGACCGGGTCATAGGGCAGCTCGCGAAACAGCGCGGCGTTGACGGCCAGCGTGGAGTTGCTGCCAATGAACACCGTGTGGCCGTCGGCGGGCGCTGACAGCACCTGCTTGACCGCGAGAAAGCCATTGGCGCCGGGCTTGTTCTCGACCACGACAGCCTGACCAGTGCGCTCCTGCAGCTTGCGCGCGAAATAGCGTGCCGAGGTGTCGGTGCCGCTGCCCGGACCGAACGGCACGACCAGCTTGATGGGCCTGCCCGACGCATCCTGGGCCAGGGCCGGAGCTGCCGCCATGCCGCTGCCCGCCAGCGCGACCGCGGTAAGCCAGCATCCCATGATTCTTCTATTCAACATCTTGTCTCCTTCTTGGCCTCTTAGGGCTTGTTGGGAGACGCCAATTTAGGGGGCGGGCCTATAGTCGGTCAAATATCAAAAAAAGTGTTTTCGATACCGAAAAGATATCACCATGAACCTGCGCCAGCTCCAGCAATTCGTCACGCTGGTCGAGACCCTGAACGTCCACCGCGCCGCGGAAATCCTGCACATGGCCCAGCCGCCGCTGTCGGTCTCGATACGCCGGCTGGAGGAGGAACTGGGTGGCAAGCTTTTCACGCGCACCTCAAGCGGCGTGATCCCGACACCGCTGGCGCACACGATGCTGCCCGATGCATATGCCGCCATCCACCATGCCCAGCAATGCAAGCTCAAGGCCCAGGAAGCGCTGGTCGGCCTGGGCGGGCTGCTGCGCATAGGCTTCATCGGCACGGCCACCTACGCGCTGCTGCCGCGGCTGATTCCCGAGCTGCGCAGCCATTTCCCGCAGGTGGAGATGGAGCTGATGGAGATGACGTCGCTGGAGATTCTCGAAGGCCTGCGCGCGCGCCATCTGGACCTGGGCTTTCTGCGCTTTCCGGTGCTCGACAGCAAGGAGCTGACCATGACGCCGCTGGAACGCGACGACTTCGTGCTGGCCGTGCCCAGCCACAGCGCGCTGGCGTCGGCGCCGGGGCAGCGCATCGATCTGGCCCAGGCGGCGCGCGAAAACTTCATTCTCTATCCCCAGCAGCGCGTGCCCAGCCTGTGCGCGATGGCGCATCTGCGCTGCCAGATGTCGGGCTTCACGCCGCATGTGGTGCAGGAGGCCATGCAGGTACACACCATTCTCAGCCTGGTGGCGTCGGGAATCGGCGTGGCGCTGGTGGCAGGCGTCGCCAAGCAGCATGCGATGCCCGGGGTGGTGTGCCTGGAGCTGAGCGACACCCCGGCGCAGTTTTGCGTCGGCCTGGCCGTGGCCGTGGCCTCGCAGCAGCGCCTCAATCTGGCCGACCGGGTGCTGGCGCATGTGCTCCAGCACCACCAGACGGCGGAGATGGCGCAGCGCTGCCGCCCGGCGTGAGCGAGAGCGCACGCGCCGGCGGCGTGGCAGGCCATGGCGCCGCGGGCGGCGCGACGGACGGCCCGCCCTCGCCGCCCTGGCCCTGCTGCTGCGCGCGCAACTGGGCCAGATAGTGCCGCAGCATCGCCATGCCGGCGCCCGCCGCGCTCAGACCGCGCCGGCCAGCTCGGGCACGGCCGTGAACAGATCGGCTTCGAGGCTGTAGTCGGCCACGCTGAAGATAGGTGCTTCGGGGTCCTTGTTGATGGCGACGATCACCTTGGAGTCCTTCATGCCGGCCAGATGCTGGATGGCACCCGAGATGCCGGCCGCGATGTACAGCTGCGGCGCGACGATCTTGCCGGTCTGGCCGACCTGCAGGTCGTTGGCCGCATAGCCCGCGTCCACGGCCGCGCGGCTCGCTCCCACGGCCGCGCCCAGCTTGTCGGCCAGCGGCGTGATCACTTCATTGAACTTCTCGGCCGAACCCAGCGCGCGGCCGCCTGACACGATGATCTTTGCGGCGGTGAGTTCAGGGCGATCGTTTCTGGCGATCTCGCTGCCGACAAAGCTGCTCTTGCCGGCATCGGCCGCGGCACGCGCGCTTTCGACTGAAGCGCTGCCACCGGTGGCAGCCGCGGCCTCGAAAGCCGTGGTGCGCACCGTCAGCACCTTGATGGCATCCGCCGATTGCACGGTGGCAATCGCATTGCCGGCGTAGATCGGGCGCTCGAAGGTATCGGGCGAAATCACCTTGGTGATGTCGCTGATCTGCGCCACATCGAGCGTGGCGGCCACGCGCGGCGCCACGTTCTTGCCCGAGGCCGTGGCGGCAAACAGGACATGGCTGTAGCCCGGGGCAGAACCTTGCACCAGCGCCAGCACCTGGGCCGCCACGGTTTCGGCCAGGCTGTTCTTCAGCGCTGCGCCATCGGCGTGAATCACCTTGGTCACACCGGCGATCTGGCCCGCGGCAGCAGCGGCTGCGGCCGCGCCCTCGCCGGCGACCAGCACATGCACCTCGCCGCCGCAGGCCAAGGCGGCCGTCACGGTGTTCAGGGTAGCGGGCTTGATCGACGCGTTGTCGTGTTCAGCAATGACAAGTACGGACATTTAGATCACCTTCGCTTCGTTCTTCAGTTTGTCGACCAGTGCGGCCACATCGGCCACCTTGACACCCGCACCGCGCCGGGCGGGCTCGGCGACCTTGAGGGTCTTGAGGCGCGGCGTGACATCGACGCCCAGGTCGTCAGGCGACACCGTCTCCAGTGGCTTCTTCTTGGCCTTCATGATGTTGGGCAGCGTCACGTAGCGCGGCTCGTTCAGGCGCAGATCGGTGGTAATCACCGCCGGCAGCGACAGCGACAGCGTCTGCGATCCGCCATCGACTTCGCGTGTGACGGCGACCCGATCTCCCGCGACTTCGACCTTGGACGCAAACGTCGCCTGCGGCAGGTCGGCGAGCGCGGCCAGCATCTGGCCGGTCTGATTGGCATCGTCATCGATGGCCTGCTTGCCCAGGATGATCAGGCCGGGCTGCTCCCTGTCGACCAGGGCCTTGAGCAGCTTGGCCACGGCCAGCGGCTGCAGTTCCACATCGGTCAGCACATGGATCGCGCGGTCGGCGCCAATGGCCAGCGCGGTGCGCAGCGTTTCCTGGCACTGGGCCACGCCGCAGGTCACGGCAATGACTTCGCCGGCCGCGCCTTTCTCCTTGAGACGCACGGCCTCCTCCACCGCGATTTCATCAAACGGGTTCATGCTCATCTTGACATTGGCGATATCGACGCCGCTGCCATCGGATTTGACGCGGACCTTGACGTTGTAGTCGACGACGCGCTTGACGGGAACCAGGACTTTCATATGCTCTCCTTTTGATTTCTCAGGCGCCGGCGGCCAGCAGGCGGTGGCGCGGCTCCTGCAGTTTCCAGACCATGACCAGCGACAGCATCTTCACCAGCAGCGCCAGCCAGAAGATCAGGTGGTAGCCGAAATAGGTCGCGATGATCCCGCCCAGCAGCGGGCCGAAGGCCATCATCAGATGCGAGGCGGTATCGGACACGGCGATCAGCATCGGCAGCTCGTGCGACTTGCCAAACTCCAGCACGAAGTTGTTCGACGCCACCTGGTAGCCGCCAAAACCCGCGCCCAGCCCGCAAAACGCGATGATGAACACCGCCAGCGACGCGCCACAGATCAGCAGCAGCGTGGAGATGCCCCACAGCGCCATGCTCAGCAGAAACACCAGCCTATAGCCCTTGGCATCGGCGATCTTTCCCCACAGCAGGTTGCTGATGGTCTGCGACATCAGGAAGGCCAGCGAAAAATAGCCCAGGGTCGCACCCGAAAGGCTCACATACTGGCCCGCATACAGCACATAGAACGGCACGGCGACCGTGCCCAGGGCCCCCAGCGCGCGTGCGTAGAAGAACTTGCGATAGTCATCGTCGCCCTTGAGCAGTGCCGGAATCTCGGCGATGCGCTGGCGAAAGCCCGAGGACTTCTTGCGCACCGTGAGCGACTTGGGCTCGCGCACGAAAGTCAGCGCGCTGATGCCTATGCTGGTCAGGATGAAAGCCAGCATGAAGGTCGAACCATAGCCATTGCCAAAGGCATTGCTTCCCACCAGGTACTCCCCGCCCACATACGCCACGCCCGCGGCAATCAGCCCGCCGAGGAAGTTGCGCATGCCAATGAGCTTGCCGCGCTTGTTGGTAGGAATCACCTTGGACATCAGGAAGTTGAAGGCTACGCCTTGCATGCCGCCAAAGAAACCGAACAGCGCCAGGAAGATGCAGGCAAAGATCAGCGCCATGTCGCCGCTGAGCAAGAAGGCGCTCATCGCCAGACAGAAGATCTGCAGCCGCATCATCCAGCCCACCGAATACACGACCTTCATCACCTGCTCGCGGTGCTCGATCAGCGTCGCGCTCCAGATCGAAGACATGGCCATGCCGATGAACTGCGCCCCCAGCGCCAGCCCCACGGCGATCTTGGAGTCCGACAACAAGAAGATATAGGCCGGCACGAAGGTCGGCGCATGCATCAGCTTGAAGCCGGTCAGGCCCAGCATGCCGTGCGCCAGATTCGCCAGGAAGTTGCGCGGCAGATCGCGCTGTACCTGCTCCTGGTAGGCCTGCTCCTGCGCCGACAGCTCGTTCGGCGCGGCAAGTGCGGCGGGGCTGCTCATGACAAGGCCACCGCACTGGGCATGGCTGCATACGACATGCAGGCCTTGACGGGATTGCCGGCATCGCAGACCAGGATCACGCGCACCGCCTGCAGCCACGGCGGCTGCTCGCGTGTGCAGACCGTGACCGGGTTGGTCAGCGCGCTGAACTCCTGGGCCAGCATCGCGTAATGCGCTGCATATTCGGGCGGGCGCGCATCGGTGGCGAGTTCCGCGAGCGCAAACGGATCTGGCGTCTGCGTGGCCGCCGCATACACCGGGGGAATATAGGGCGAGGCCGTGGCGCTGGTGCCCGCCAGACCCGGCCCGTCGAGCAGCACCGCGCCACGCACCTTCTTCGGCCGGGCGCCGGCAATCAGCAGCGCAATATAGGCGCCCAGACCGCGGCCGCAGACCGTGGCCGCGCCCAGATGGGCCAGCGCGATGTCGACATCGCCCATCAACACCTCGCAGCTGTAGCCGCCACCGGCGGGGATGGACGAGGCACCATGGCCGGTGAAATCAAGGGCGTGGACGGCGCCCGGCCAGGCGCTGTAGAGGCTGGGCGAATGTGCGCGCGCCGACTCCCCGAGCCCGTGCAGCAGCAACAACGGGTGGCTGTCTGGACTCTGGGCCGGCTGCAGGCAATGCAGCGCGAGACGGACGCGGCCGTGCTGAAGGTAGTGAGTCATGAGCGTAGGAAGTCAAGAATGAGATCGGCGGTCTGCCGCGGACGTTCGATATGGATGAAATGGCCGGTATCCGCCATCGCGATGGCCTGCGCCGAGGCCGGCAGATAGTCGATCAGGTCTTCCAGCTTGCAATCCCAGCCCATGGGCTCGTCGATGGTGCTGAACAGTGCCAGCAGCGGCACGGGAAAGCCCGGCAGCCGGTCGGTCATCCAGCGCGAGCGCATCACGCCAAAGCCGCCGGGGCGGATGGCGGGATCCAGCTTCCAGCGCCAGCCATCGTCCTGCTCGTAGGCCCCCTTGCTCACCAGATAGCACAACCATTCATGGCTCAGACGTGGGTTCAAGCGCGCGCGGCGTGCGGCCAGCGCCTGCAGATCGCCGGGCTTGCGCTCCGAATCGGCAGAAACATGGCGGTTGTCCAGCCACTTGGAGATCACCTCCGGCGTCATGTACCGGCGTTCATGCATCGCGGTATCGGGGTGTGGGCTGCGAAACGGCATGCCATCGATACAGGCAAAGCGCGTGAAGCGGTGCGGCAGCGCCTCGATCGCATGGATCAGCAGCGAGCCGCCCTTGCTGTGGCCTATCACCGGCATCGGCTGCCTGGACACCGAATCGGCCACGCACAGCAGGTCGCGCTCGTCGGCGACCCAGCCATAGAGCGCGGCCGGCGAGGAGTCGCCATGGCCGCGGTGGTCATAGGACACGACGCGGTAGCCGGCATCGGCAATCAGCGGCGCAAACACATCGAAGGTGCGCGCAAAGTCCAGCGCCCCATGTACCAGCAACACCGGCGGCGCATGGGCAGCGCCCCATTCATAGGTTGCGATCTTCACGCCAAACACATCGACCTGGCCCTGCCGGTCCGGGGCGCGCGCCCCCGGGTAGGCATGGAAAACCGCGTCGTCCCGCAGAACCTCGGCTTGCGCCTCGTCCTGCACTTCTGTTTCTTGGATGCCCGACATGCACGCTCCTCTTCGTTAGCGTCCACCACACCCCTGGTTCATAGATAGGAGCATGGCCGTTAGATTTAACAATACAACCTCAACCAAACAGAAAACCAGCAAAAACAACTGCTTAGACAACTACAAGCTCGGATTTTTTATCGTTTTTTATAAAAAGTATTTGTATTAGACTTTACGGTATGCACCCATGCTAGCACAAAGAAAAAAATACCGCAGGTCATGAAAAAGGCTGGCAAAACGCGGCCTCGGGCAGAGGAAAAAATCAAAGCAGTGCCGGATACAAGGGTTTTCCTTGAGCGAGTCATAGCCAAATAGATCTATCGGTATGCATGAAAACCCTTGAGGAAAAACCCTTGAGGACTGGAGCAAGCCCTTCCAACCCTCTCTGACAGAGATGCTGGTTCTCTCGTAAACCCTAGGGGTGTTGCCCGCTTGATATTTGTTTGACCGTTTTAGAGTTTTGAGTATGATCGACCGCAACCACTGGCAAACATTGGAAACACCGGTTTTGCAGGGTCCCGGAAACGGTAACAAGGCGTTAACAGAGCGTGCTACCGGGCAAGACGGCGGTGCCAAAGTGCAATCAGCGGCGACAAAACGCGGGCCCCACGGCCTGGAACCCAGTCGATTCGAAATTCGAGTACAGGAGACATATGGTGCAAAACGCAATCACTGACCGACTCGGACTCCCCTCCCGGCGTTGGGCCGCGGTCCGGCCGACACCGGCCAGCCGCCCGATTTCCACAGGGGGCCAATGATGCAGACCTATATATTGCGTCGGCTGCTGGCGCTGCTGCCCACCTTGCTGATTGCCAGCATCATCGTCTTCGTGATCGTGCGCATGGTGCCCGGCGATGTCGTCGACCTGATGCTGAGCCAGAACGACGCCGGCTCGAACAAGCTCACCCGCGACCAGCTGATGGAGACGCTGGGACTGGACAAGCCGATCTGGCAGCAATACGGCATCTGGATCAGCCGCCTGGCTTTCCACGGAGATCTCGGTGATTCGCTGTGGCAGGGGGATTCGGTGCTGAGCATGATTGCCGAGCGCCTGCCCGTGACCTTCGAGCTGGGCCTGCTGGCGATGATCATTGCGCTCACGGTCGCGATTCCTGTCGGCGTGTACTCCGCGGTCAAGCAGGACACCGCGGGCGACTACATCACACGCTCGTTCTCGCTGCTGATGCTGGCCGTACCGAGTTTCTGGATCGGCACCATGGTCACCGTGTTTCCCTCGATCTGGTGGGGCTGGTCGCCGGAAATCCACTTCACGCCCTTCCTCGAAGACCCCTGGGCCAACCTGCAGCAGATGCTGATTCCGGCCACCATCCTGGGACTGTCGCTGTCGGCCATCACCATGCGCATGACGCGCACCATGATGCTCGAGGTGCTGCGCCAGGACTACATCCGCACGGCCCGCGCCAAGGGCCTGAGCGAGCTGCTGATTCTCACGCGGCATGCGGTGCGCAACGCACTGATACCGGTGATCACGCTGATCGGCAGCCAGGCGCCGATCCTGATTGGCGGGGCGGTGATTCTCGAGCAGATCTTCGTGCTGCCGGGCATGGGCCTGCTGCTGCTCGATGCCGTCAACCAGCGCGACTACCCGGTCGTCACGGGGGTGTTCTTTATCGTCGGCATCAGCGTGATGCTCATCAATCTGGTCGTCGATCTGAGCTACGGCCTGATCGATCCCAAGGTCCGCCAGCGCTAAGGGAAACAACGATGAAAACCCAGGCCATTTCCATGACCGCCGCGGGCAAGGCCCGCGCGCCCCAGCGCCCCAGCGCGCTGCGCAGCTTCTTTCGCAAGCTGTTTCGCGAAAAGCGCCTTGGTGCCGCCGGTGCCGTGGTCGCGATCTTCTTCCTGCTGGTCGGTATCTTTGCCGACGTGATCGCACCCTATGGCATGAACGAGGTGGACATGGGAGCGCGCATGCATGCCCCCTCATGGGAGCACCCCTTCGGCACCGACAATCTGGGCCGCGACCTGCTGTCGCGCTGCATCTACGGCGCGCAGATCTCGGTGATCATCGGGCTGTCGGTGGCCGTGATCTCCACCGTGATCTCGGCGCTGATCGGCATCATCTCGGGCTACTTCGGCGGCAAGATCGACATGCTGATCCAGCGCTTCGTCGATGCCTGGATGAGCTTCCCCGGTCTGGTGGTGCTGATCGTCGTGGCCTCGGTGTTCGGCTCGGGCATCACGCAGATCATCCTGACGCTGGGCCTGCTGATAGGCATAGGCGGCTCGCGCATCGTGCGCAGCGCCGTGGTCTCGGTACGCGAGGACATGTACATCCATGCCGCCAAGTCGATCGGCGCCTCGGCCCCGCGCATTCTCTGGCGCCATGTGCTGCCCAACGTGATCCCGCCGCTGATCGTGCTGTTCTCCTCGAGCGTCGGCGCCGCCATCCTGGCCGAATCGGGCCTGTCCTTCCTGGGCCTGGGCGTGCCGCCGCCGCATCCCACCTGGGGCGGCATGCTTTCGGGCAACGGCCGCACCTACATGCTGCAGGGCCCATGGCTGGCCCTGGCCCCCGGCATCTGCCTGACCCTCGTCGTCTACGCCATCAACGTCTTTGGCGACGCGCTGCGCGACATGCTCGATCCCCGCATGCGCGGCACCCGCTGAGTCCACGCCGCCCCCAACAACTCAAGGAGACAAGAATGCACAGCCCATCCCTCACCACCCTGAGCCGCATCGCCGCCAGCCTGGCCCTGGCGGGCATCGCCGGCGCGGCCCTGGCCCAGGCGCAGGAGCCCAAGTACGGCGGCACGCTCAACTTCGCCAGCGGCAGCGCCGGCGTGGCCACGCTCTCCTGGGATCTGGCCGACTGGCAGGCCACGCTGCAGACGCGCGACACCGGCCAGTTCTACGAGCAGCTGTTTGCCGTGGATCTGTCCAAGGCCAAGAGCCGCGGCGGCAAGTACCCGTTCACCATCAGCGGCTGGCAGCCCACCGACGCGGTGCGCGGCGAACTCGCCGAGAGCTGGAGCTGGCCCACGCCGCTGACACTTGAAGTCAAGCTGCGCCAGGGCGTCAAGTTCCCGGCGAAAAAGGGCGTGATGGAAGAGCGCGAGCTGGTGGCCGAGGACATCGTCTACAACTTCAACCGCATGAACACCAGCCCCAAGCGCACCCAGGGCTACTACGACCATGTCGACAAGGTCGAGGCCAAGGACAAGTACACGGTGGTGTTCAACTTCAACAAATACATTGCCGACTGGGACTACCGTTTCGGCAACGGCTTCTTCTCGGGCATCGTGCCCAAGGAAGTGGTTGCCGCGGGCGCCGGCAACTGGAAGAACGTCAACGGCACGGGCCCGTTCATGCTGACCAATGTGGCCCAGGGCAACGCGCTGACCTTCAGCAAGAACCCGGTCTACTGGGACAAGGCAACGATTGGCGGCAAGAGCTACCAGATGCCGTTTGTCGATCGCGTGGTGCACCGCGTGATCAAGGACGACTCCACGCAGCAGTCGGCGCTGCGCACCGGCAAGATCGACATCCTGTCGTCTATCTCCTGGGAAGCCGCCAAGGAACTGAAGAAAAGCACGCCCCAGCTGCTGTGGAACCGCTGGCTCACGACCAGCGCGCCGCGCGTCGCGCTGCGCGTGGACACCAAGCCGTTCACCGATGTGCGCGTGCGCCGTGCGCTGAACATGGCCGTCAACAAGCAGGAGATCGTCGACAAGTTCTATGGCGGCGAGGCCGCGCTGTTCACCTTCCCCATGCACCCCGAGTATGTGGGCTACCACAGGCCGCTGAACGAACAGCCGGCCTCGGTGCAGGAACTGTTCAAGTACGACCCGGCCAAGGCCAAGAAGCTGCTGACCGAGGCCGGCTTCCCCAACGGCTTCGCGTTCAAGATGCAGATCTGCAGCTGCAACATCGAGTCGATGGAGCTGATGCCGCTGGTCGCCGCCTACCTCGAGGCCGTGGGCGTGAAGATGGAGATCACGCCCATGGAATACGGCGCCCACCTGTCGGCCATGACCAGCCACACCAATGCCGCCGGCTACCTGACCACCATCCCCGACGTCAATCCGACCACCTCGCTGCGCATCAACTTCGGCAAGGACCAGGTCTACAACGCGCCGATGATGAACGACGCCAAGTTCGACGCGAGCGTCGCGGCGGCGATTGGCGAGCGCGACGAGGCCAAGCGCCAGCAGATGCTGCGCGAACTCACCACCCAGGTGCTGGACCAGGCGCCCGCGATCTGGATGCCCGCGCCCTACCGCTACACCGCCTGGTGGCCCTGGGTGAAGAACTACGGCGGCGAGATGTTTGTCGGCGCCGGGCGCGTGGCACCCATCCATGCCCAGCTCTGGATAGACCAGGACCTGAAGAAAAAGATGGGCTTCTAAAGCCGCCCGCGCCCTTGCCAACTTCATATCCAGAGGCATACAACATGGCTACTCCGGTACTTCAGGTGAAGAATCTCACCACGCGCTTTCGCACCGAGCATGGCGAGGTCACGGCCGTGGACAACGTCAGCTTCGAGGTGCATGCGGGCGAAACGCTGGCCATTGTCGGCGAGTCCGGCTCGGGCAAGAGCGTGACCTCGATGTCCATTCTCGGGCTGATCCCCAGCCCGCCCGGAAAGATCGAGCAGGGTGAAATCCTGTTCGAGGGCCAGGATCTGCTCAAGCTCAATGCCGAGCAGATGCGGCGCATACGCGGCGACCGCATCGCGATGATCTTCCAGGACTCGATGGCCTCGCTCAATCCGTCGATCACCGTCGGCAAGCAGATCGCCGAGCCGGTGCAGCTGCACCGCCATGTGTCCTGGAATGCGGCCTACGAGCGCGCCACCGAGCTGCTGGGCCGGGTGCAGATTCCCGATGCCAAAAGCCGGCTCTCGGCCTATCCGCACCTGTTTTCGGGCGGCATGCGCCAGCGCACCATGATTGCCATGGCCCTGGCCTGCGAGCCGCGGCTGATCATTGCCGACGAGCCGACCACGGCGCTCGATGTGACGGTGCAGGCGCAGATCCTGGACCTGCTCAAGGAGCTCACCCAGCGCGACCAGACGGCGATGATACTGATCACCCACGACCTGGGCGTGGTCGCGCGCTATGCCGACCGCGTGGCCGTGATGTATGGCGGGCGCATCGTCGAGCAGGGCACGGCGCGCGACATCTTCGAGCAGCCCCAGCACCCCTACACCCAGGGCCTGCTGGCGTCGATCCCGCGCATAGACAGCGACCCCGACAAGCCGTTGCCGGCCATCGAGGGCATGCCGCCCGACCTCTCCGCCCTGCCCCCGGGCTGCGCGTTCTCGCCGCGCTGCCCGCGCTCGAGCCGCGACTGCGATGCCGCCCGGCCCGCGCTCACGCGCGTCAAGGAAGGCCACAGCAAGGCCTGTTTCAACACCTGAGCCGGAGCACGCAATGCAGCAAGAGATTCTCAAAGTCGAAGACCTGAAGATCCATTTCCCCGTGATGAAGGGCGTGATCTTCAAGAAGCAGGTGGCGACGGTGAAGGCCGTCGACGGCGTGTCGTTTTCCGTCAAGCGCGGCGAGACGCTGGGCGTGGTGGGCGAGAGCGGCTGCGGCAAGTCGACCACCGGCCTGGCGCTGATGCACATGCTGCAGGCCACCAGCGGACGCATCCTGTTCGAGGGCCAGGAAGTCACGCCTTCGCAGGTCAAGGAATTCCGCAAGCGCGTGCAGATGGTCTACCAGGACCCCTACGGCTCGCTCAACCCGCGCATGAAGGTCAAGGACATCATCGGCGAGCCGCTCGAGGTGCACGGCCTCGACAAGGACAAGGAGAAATACCAGCGCCGCATCGCCGAGCTGCTGCGCATGGTGGGCCTGCTGCCCGACATGGCCGAGCGCTATGCGCACGAGTTCTCGGGCGGCCAGCGCCAGCGCATAGGCATTGCACGCGCACTGGCGCTCGAGCCCAGCGTGATCGTCTGCGACGAACCCGTGTCGGCGCTCGATGTCTCGATCCAGGCGCAGGTGATCAACATCTTCAAGGATCTGCAGCGCCGACTGGGCCTGACCTATGTGTTCATTGCCCATGACCTGGCCGTGGTGCGCCACATCAGCGACCGCATCGCAGTGATGTACCTGGGCCGCGTGGTCGAAGTCGCGTCCCGCGACGACCTCTACGCCCATCCCAAGCACCCCTATACCCAGGCCTTGTTGTCGGCCGTACCCGAAGCCAACGTCGACGCCGAAAGCCGGCGCCAGCGCATCGTGCTCAAGGGCGAGATCCCCAGCCCGCTGCGCGTGCCTGCGGGCTGCCGTTTCCATACCCGCTGCCCGGCCGCAATGGAGCGCTGCAAGACCGACGATCCGGCCATGCAGGAAAGCGCGAACGGCCATGCCGTCGCCTGCCACCTCTATCCCTGAAAAGCCCGTTACGACTTGTCTCTGAAGGAAATTTGATGGACGCCCAGACCTTTCCCGAGTTCAGCACCAACTATCCGCTGCTGCTGACGACCTTCATGAAGCGGCCCGTGCGCTACTACCCCGACCAGATCGGCGTGGTCTACCGCAACCATGTGAGCGGCGAGTACCAGCGCTTCACCTGGCGCCAGTGGCATGGCCGCGTATGCCAGCTGGCCAATGCGCTCAAGCAGCTGAAGATCGCCAGCGGCCAGCCCGGCACGCTCGGCGACCGCGTCGGCACCATGTCGTACAACACCCATCGCCATCTGGAGATCTACTACGCCGCGCCCTGCTCCGGCGCGGTGCTGCACCCGATCAACATCCGCCTGTCCGAAGAACACATCGCCTACACCATCAATCACGCCGAAGACAGCGTGATCTTTGTCGACGACGTGGTGCTGCCGCTGCTGGAAAACATCTACGACCGCATCAAGGACACGGTCAAGACCTTTGTCTATATGTCGGACAAGCCCGGCCTGCCGGACAGCAAGATCCCTAACCTGATCGAGTACGAAAAGCTGATTGCCGACCAGCCAGCAAGCTTTGACTGGCCCTATCTGCACGAGGACACGATTGCCACGCTGTGCTACACCACCGGCACCACAGGCCAGCCCAAGGGCGCGACCTTCTCGCACCGCCAGCTGTACCTGATGACGCTGCATGGCATGGCGCGCCAGAGCATCGCCAACACGCCCGACTTCGTGCATGCCGAGCGCCTGGGCGAGAACGCCGTGCCCATGCTCAACACGCCGCTGTTCCATATCCACGGCTGGGGTTCGCCGTTCAGCACGGTGTTCAGCGCGCAAAAGGTCGTGCTGCCCGGCACCTTCACGGTGCGCGGCTTCTGCGAGCTGGTGGACCGCGAAAAAGTCACTTCGGTAGGCATAGTGCCGACCATTGCCGCGATGCTGCTGGAGTTCAAGGACTTCGACCAGTACGACCTCAGCAGCCTGGTCAATGTCGGCGTCGGCGGCGGTGCGCTGCCGCTGGGCCTCAAGACCAAGCTTGAAAAGGCCTTGCCCAATTTCCGCGCCAGCTCGGGCTACGGCATGACCGAAACCGCGCCCGTGGCCATTGGCGCCTTTGTCAAGAAGCACATGGTCAGCTGGTCCAAGGAGGCGATTGACGAGGTCATGGTCAAGACCGGCCTGCCCTCTCTGGGCCTGGAGGTCGAGGTCATGGACGATCAGGGCAAGCCCGTGCCCTGGGACAACCAGACCGTGGGCGAGATCGTCATCCGCGGCCCCTGGGTCACGCGCGAGTACTACCGCGCGCCCGACAAGACCGCCGAGGTCTGGTATGACGGCTGGTTCCACACCGGCGACATCGCCAAGGTCGACGCCGAAGGCTTCGTGGTGATCGCCGACCGCCTCAAGGACGTGATCCGCAGCGGCGCGGAAATGGTGCCCACGGTGCTGCTGGAAAACCTGATCGCCATGGCCGATTTCGTGCTCGAGGCCATGGTGGTTGGCGTGCCCGACCCGGTCTGGGGCGAGAAGCCCATGGCCGTGGTCAGCCTGCGCCCGGGCATGCCGGCCACCGAGGACGACATCATCGACTTCCTCGAGGAGCATGGCGTGCAGACCGGCAAGATCACCAAGTGGATGCTGCCCAAGCTGGTGGCCATCACCTCCGACATCCCCAAGACCAGCGTCGGCAAATACAACAAGAAAGCCGTGCGCGAGAACCTGGGGCATTTCCTGGCAATTGCCAAGGACACCTCGGTGCAACCGGCTTGACCACGCCCCCACCCTGAGCCCCCACAAGGGGCGCCCCACTCCCCCATCTCTTGCAGCACCTGGCGCAGGTGCGGGGGAAGCGTTTGCCTGAATTTGACGATTTACACGTTTTCATCCAAGGAGCTCCCATGCGCGAAGCAGTGATTGTCTCAACCGCGAGAACCCCGATCGGCAAGGCCTTTCGCGGCGCTTTCAACAACACCCAGGCCCAGGAACTCGGCGCCCATTCGATCTCGCATGCGGTGCAGCGCGCGGGCATAGATCCGGCCGAAGTCGAGGACGTGGTCATGGGCTGCGCCTCGCAGCAAGGCAGCAGCGGCGGCAACACCGCGCGCCAGAGCCTGCTGCGCGCCGGCCTGCCGGTCAGCGTCTCCGGCATGACCATAGACCGCATGTGCTCGTCGGGCCTGATGGCGATTGCCACGGCCGCCAAGCAGGTGATCGTCGACGGCATGCAGGTCACGGTCGGCGGCGGCCTGGAATCGATCTCGCTGGTGCAGGCCGGCAAGCCCAACACCCACCGTTCGCGCGACCCCTGGCTGGTCGAGCACATGCCCGCGCTCTACATGGCGATGATAGAGACCGCCGAAGTCGTCTCCGAGCGCTACGGCATCTCGCGCGAAGCCCAGGACGCGTACGCCGTGCAGTCCCAGGCACGTACCGCCCAGGCCCAGCAGGAAGGCCGCTTTGCCCAGGAAATCGTGCCCATGACCACGGTCTACAACGTGACGGACAAGGCCACGGGCGAAGTCTCCCAGCAGACCATCACGCTGGCGCAGGACGAAGGCAACCGCCCCGGCACCAGCTACGAGGATCTGGCCAAGCTCAAGCCGGTGTTCAAGGACGGCCAGCGCATCCAGGAAGGCCGCTTCGTCACCGCCGGCAATGCCTCGCAGCTGTCCGACGGCTCCTCGGCCATGGTGCTGATGGAAGGTGCCGAGGCCCAGCGCCGCGGCCTGCAGGCCCTGGGCGCCTACCGCGGCATGGCCGTGGCCGGCTGCCACCCCGATGAAATGGGTATCGGTCCGGTATTCGCCATCCCTAAGCTGCTCAAGGCGCATGGCCTGCGCATGGAAGACATAGGCATCTGGGAACTCAACGAAGCGTTTGCCGCCCAGGTGCTCTACTGCCGCGACAAGCTGGGTATTCCCGACGAGCTGCTCAACGTGTCCGGTGGATCGATCTCGATTGGCCACCCGTTCGGCATGTCGGGCGCGCGCATGGCCGGCCATGTGCTGATCGAAGGCAAGCGCCGCGGCGCCAAATACGGCGTTGTCACCATGTGCGTGGGCGGCGGCATGGGCGCGGCCGGCCTGTTTGAAATCTACTGAGGAGCAGCGCCATGAACGCCATCAACTCCGTGACCCAGCTGCGCACCGACGGCCGCGTCGCCATCGTCTCGATCAACTTCCCGCCCGTCAACGCGCTGTCGGCCGCGGTGCGCGACGGCATCCACGGTGCCATGCAGGCCGCGCAGCAGAACCCGGCCATCGACGCCATTGTGCTGATCTGCGAAGGCAGCACCTTCATCGCGGGCGCCGACATCACCGAATTCGGCAAGCCGCCTTCGGGAGCGAGCCTGGGTGAAGTGCAGCGCATCATCGAGGAATCGCCCAAGCCGGTGGTCGCCGCCATCCATGGCACGGCGCTGGGCGGCGGCCTCGAGGTGGCGCTGGTATGCCACTGGCGCATGGCCGTGCCCTCGGCGCGGCTGGGCCTGCCCGAAGTGAACATCGGGCTGCTGCCCGGCGCCGGCGGCACGCAGCGCCTGCCGCGCATCGTCGGCGTCGAGAAGGCGCTGGAGATGATGACCTCGGGCAACCATGTGAAGGCGGCCGAGGCGCTGGAAAGCGGCCTGGTCGACGAACTCGCGCCCGAAGGCGATCTGCAGGCCGCGGCCGTGGCATTTGCACAGCGCGTGGTGGCCGAGAAGCGCCCGCTGCGCAAGGTGCGCGAGCAAAACGACAAGGTGCTCGCGGCGCGCGGCCAGCCGGCGCTGTTCGAGAAATTCCGTACGGCCAATGCGCGCAAGTTCCGTGGTCTGGAAGCGCCTGAGAAAATCATCCAGTGCGTCGAAGCCGCGGTGAACCTGCCCATCGAGGAAGGCCTGCAGCTCGAGCGCAAGCTGTTTGTCGAGCTGATGCAAGGCCCGCAATCGGCCGCGCTGCGCTACTACTTCTTTGCCTCGCGCCAGGCCTGGCAGGTGCCCGGCCTGGCCAAGGACGCGTCACTGCTGCCCGTGGAAACCGTGGGCATCCTGGGCGCGGGCACCATGGGCGCGGGCATCGCGATGAACTTTCTCAACGCCGGCATTCCGGTGCACATCGTCGAGACCCGGCAGGAAGCACTGGACCGCGGCCTCAAGACCATACGCACCAACTACGAGAACACGGCCAAGAAGGGCCGGCTGCAGGTGGGGGACATTGAAAAGCGCATGGCGCTGCTCACCGGCTCGCTCGACATGCAGCAGCTGGCCGATGTCGACCTGGTGATCGAAGCCGTGTTCGAGAACATGGACGTGAAGAAGGATATCTTCAAGCGCCTGGACCAGACCTGCAAGGCCGGCGCCATCCTGGCCTCGAACACTTCGGCGCTGGACCTCAACGAGATCGCCTCGGCGACCTCGCGCCCCGAATCCGTGATCGGCCTGCACTTCTTCTCGCCGGCCAATGTGATGAAGCTGCTTGAAGTGGTGCGCGGCAAGCACACCAGCGACAGCGTCATTGCCACCTCCATGCAGCTGGCCAAGAAGATCGGCAAGGTCGCGGTGCTGGTTGGCGTCTGCCCGGGCTTTGTCGGCAACCGCATCCTGGGCCAGCGCCAGCGCGAAGCCAATGCCTTGATCATGGAAGGCGCGATGCCCTGGGCCGTGGACCGCGTGCTCTACCAGTTCGGCTTCCCCATGGGCCCGTTTGCGATGAGCGACCTGGCCGGGCTGGACCTGGGCTGGAGCAAGGAGAAATCGAGCTCCTCGACGCTGCGCGAAGTGCTCTGCGAAATGGACCGCCGTGGCCAGAAAACCGGCGCCGGCTTCTATGACTACGACGAAAAGCGCACGGCCGTACCGTCGCAGCTCGTCGAGCAGACGATTGCCGATTTCGCGAAGAAAAAAGGTTTTTCCACCCGCGCCGTGAGCGATGAGGAAATCCTCGAGCGCTGTATTTATCCCATGATCAACGAGGGCGCCAAGATTCTCGAGGAAGGCATGGCCTTGCGCGCTTCCGATATCGACGTGGTCTGGGTCAATGGTTATGGCTGGCCGATTTACCGCGGTGGACCGATGTTCTATGGCGACCAGGTCGGTTTGGACAAGGTTTTGGCCAAGATGCAGGAATTCGAGCAGAAACTCGGACCACAATTCAAGCCAGCCAAACTGCTGGAAGAACTCGCCAACAGCGGGCGAAAATTCAGCGACTTGAAAACATCGCGTTAATTTAAATCCAATTTCAGCATTGAAACTGCATGGCGTGCGCGCCATGCATTGGGGAATCTCGTTCTTTTTCAACCAGGAGCATATTATGGACCTCGAATACAAAGAAGAAGATCTGAAGTTTCGCGACGAAGTCCGGCAGTTCTTCAAGGAACATCTGCCGTCGGAGCTGAGCGAGAAAGTCAAGCGCCGCCGTCATATTCAGCGTGAGGATGCCGTGCGCTGGCACAAGATATTGGCCAACAAAGGCTGGATCGCGCCGGGCTGGCCCGTCAAATATGGCGGCACGGGCTGGAGCTCCATGCAGCGCCACATCTGGGCCGAGGAATATGCCAAGGCCTACGCGCCCCCCACCCTGTCGTTTGGGCTGAATCTGCTGGCCCCGGTATTGCTTGGTTTTGCCAGCGAAGAGCAAAAGCAGCATTATCTGCCGCGCATCTACAACGCCGAGGACTGGTGGTGCCAGGGCTATTCCGAGCCGGGCGCGGGCTCCGACCTGGCCTCGCTCAATACCCGGGCGGTGCGCGAAGGCGACCACTACATCGTCAATGGCCAGAAGACCTGGACCACGCTGGGCCAGCATGCCGACTGGATCTTCTGCCTGGTGCGCACCAGCACCGAAGGCACCAAGCAGACCGGCATTTCGTTTCTGCTGATCGACATGAAGACCCCGGGCATCACGGTGCGCCCCATCATCACCATGGACGAGACCCATGAGGTCAACGAAGTCTTCTTCGACAACGTCAAGGTGCCGGTGGCCAACCTGGTCGGCGAGGAAAACAAGGGCTGGACCTACGCCAAATACCTGCTGGGCCATGAGCGCACAGGCATTGCGGCCATCGGCAATTCCAAGCGCGAACTCAAGGTGCTCAAACGCCTGGCACTGTCCAAGCAGGTCAATGGAGCGCCCTTGCTGCAGGAGCCGCAGTTTGCCGCGCGCGTGGCGGATATAGAAATCGAATTGATGGCCCTGGAGATGACGGCCTTGTCGCTGGTGGCCGATGGCGCCAGCAGCAAGATCGGCCCCGAAGCTTCGATGCTCAAAGTCAAGGGCACGGAGATCTCCCAGGGCATCAGCGAGCTGCTGCTGGAAGCCAGCGGTCCCTCGGGCCTGGCTTTCGATCCCGATTATCTGCATAACCGAAAATCAGCGCCGGATTCCGGCGAGGATGCGCTGGCCGCGCTCGCACCGCATTACTTCAACCTGCGCAAAATCACCATCTTTGGTGGCTCGAACGAAGTGCAGCGCAATGTGATTTCCAAAATGATTCTGGGCCTGTAAGGAGATAATCATGGACTTTCGACTTTCCGAAGAACAGCAGCAATTCTCCGAATCCCTGCAGCGCTGGATTGAACGCGATTATTCGTTTGAAGCGCGCAAGAAAATCATCTATTCCGACACCGGCATCTCGGACCAGGGCTTCAATGCCCTGGGCGAACTCGGCGCCATCGCCCTGGCCATTCCCGAAGAAGCCGGTGGCCTGGGCGGCAGCTCCGAGGATTTGATGATCGTGATGAAGGAACTGGGCCGCGGCCTGGTGGTGGAGCCCTACTTCGCCACCATCCTGGCCTGCGAGTTCCTGCGCCGCGGCGGCCTCAACGCGGTGCTGCAGGACGTCTCCACCGGCACCATGAAGCTGGCCTGCGCGCTCAATGAGAAGGATGCCGGACACGAGCTGTTCAACATCTCGACCTCGGCGAAAAAAGAAGGCGACGCCTATGTGATCCACGGCACGAAGTGCGCCGTCATCCATGGCGCACAGGCCAATGGCTGGGTGGTTTCCACGCGCACCAGCGGCGGCACGCGGGACGAGGACGGCATCACGCTGTTCCATGTGCCTGCTAGCCTCGAAGGCAGCAAGGTGTCCGATTACCGCACCTTCGACGGCCAGCGCGCGGCGAACATCGAGTTCCAGAATCTGCGCGTGCCCGCGTCATCGATGCTTGGCGCCGAGGGCCAGGGCTGGGAAATCCTCGAGGCGGCCACCGACTTCGGCGTGGCCCTGCTGTGCGCCGAAGCCGTGGGCGCCATGGAAGCGGCGAACGCGCAGACGCTCGAATACCTCAAGACGCGCAAGCAGTTCGGCGTGCCCATCGGCACCTTCCAGGTGCTGCAGCATCGCATGGCCGACATGTTCATCCATGCCGAGCAGGCCAAGTCGATCACCGTGCTGGCCGCGGTCAAGGTCGGCAGCGTGCCCGCCGAGGAGCGCCGAAAACTGGTGTCCGCCGCCAAGGTGCGCGTGGGCAAGGCATTGCAGTTCGTGGGCCAACAGGCCATACAGATGCACGGAGGTATGGGCATGACCAATGAAATGCCCATTTCGCATTATTTCAAGCGGCTGACCGCCATTGAAATGACGTTGGGTAATACTGACTTCCACCGGAGTCGTTTCATCCGACAGCCAGATTTCATGGCTGTCTGATTCCCCGCGCCTCGTCACTAGATCCAGTCCGTTTTTGCTGCAGCCTGCAGCGTGGACTGGATTTTTTTATTCGGTCTATTCCTTGTTCAGGGAGTCTGCAATGAAAAAGTTCTTAGTGAGTTCGATGGTATTGGCGGCCGCAGGGTCCGCGCATGCCCAAACCTCAGTGACATTATCCGGTTCGGTATATGGGGGCATAGGCTTGAACTCGGGCGACGCCGCGGTGCGCACCGCGCTGGGCGGCCCGTCCTCGTTCATGTTCAGCGGCAAGGAGGATCTGGGCGGAGGCCTGTCGGCGCTGTTCAAGCTGGAAAACGGCTTCAATGCCGATACCGGCGCCACCGCCAGCACCACCTTTTTCGACAAGCAGGCATTTCTCGGCCTGCAGGGCGACTGGGGCACGGTGCGCGTGGGGCGGATCTATACGCCCTCGTTTGCGACCCTGGCGCTGGTGGCCGATCCCACCGGCACCTTCGGCGTGTTCACCGCGACCAACCTCATGGACAGCCACGGCGTGCGCATGAACAACGGGATCATCTACAACAGCCCGGGCTTCAACCCCTGGACCTACGCACGCAAGGGCGTGTTCGGCGCCGTGGCGCATTTCTTTGGCGAATCGTCCACGGGCGGGTCGTCGCGCAACAGCGCCAGCGGTTTCAACCTGGGCTATGGCGCCGGGCCGCTGGTGATCGAGTTTTCCCACCACACAGGCAACCTCTACACCGACCCCACGCTGGACGTCGACTCCAGGAGTTCCATCATTGCAGCGAACTACAAGTGGGGCAACACCAAACTGTACGTGGCCTATTCCGACAATTCGGCACGCAATCAGATCAGCCAGGCCAAGACCAAGGACAACACCGATTTGCTGCTGGGATTTTCCTATCCGCTGGCCAACGGCGCGCTGTCGGCCTCCTACATCCGCAAGGACAACAAGCTGGTGCCGCAAAACGATGCCAGCCAGATCGGCGCCATGTATGAACACTTCCTGTCCAAAAGATCGAAAGTGACCCTGGGATTTGCGCGCATCCATAACCGCAATCCGTCCCGCCCTATCCGGGTGGTCAACGGTTATGCGGGCACCACCGCCGCCACGGCGGGCACCACGGCCGTGACCCTGGGGCTGACGCACCGCTTCTGATCGATCACGGCGGTACATGAATGGGCAGATGCGTCTGCCCATTGCGCATTCAGGCACTCAACAAGCCGTAGTACATGGGCTTGACATACAGCACATCGACATTGATGTTCTCCGACCCCGGCACCCATTTGTCCAGCGTCAGCGAGCCATTGATCATGCCCACCACCATCATGGCCGCCACCGACTGATGGGTGGCGCGTATCGAGCCATCCATCATGCCGGCGGCCAGAAAATCCTGCATGTTCTGGTAGAGCTCACGCAGCGGCTTGATGGTTTCGTGGAACTGGCTGTAGTCGGATATCTGGCTCCAGGCCGATGCACGCAGCAGCGGGCCCTGCTCGGAAAAATGGTATTTGAGCAGGGCGCGCGACAGCGCGCCGAGCTTTTCCAGGCCGGTTCCGGCATGCCGGTGCACCGCAGCCTGATAGCCCTCGAGCACCGCCCGGGTACGCTCTATGCATTCGGCAAACAGGTCTTCCTTGCTGGGGATATGGTGATAGAACGAGCCCTTGGTCACGCTCAGACTCGCCGAAATCCGGTCAATGGACGCGCCGCTGTAACCCGCCTCGTTGATCAAATGGATGGCAGCCACGAGAAAGCCATGGTTGGCGGATTCGGGGATGTGGAACTGCGCCAGCTTGGTATCGAGGACATTGCGCTCCCACGGCAGATGCGGCGAGGCAATGCCATTGAGCATGATGTCGACCACATAGAACCGGATACGGTCATGGCTGTCGGCGCTGTAGCTGCCCATCCAGATGCGGCACCACTGGATCTGTGTCAGAAACAGATGCGTGCGCAAGGTCAGCATCATGCGGTTTTCTGAAGTGATCGGGCCGTCGGCCAGCAGGCCTCTGACCCGACGGAACATGTTCCGGTAGCGGTCAAAGACAATCTTCGTATAGGAGCTGTCGAGTTCCGCTGCATCGCGAAACGTCATGATGGCCGGATAGCTGCCCGCCGCACATTCGGCCAGCTTCTTGAAGAACTCGTCGATGAAACGCCTCACGCGTTTCTCCGGGGTGGTCTCGCTTTCCGCCAGCGCGCTGATCATGTCGAAGGTCTGCACCGTATGCATCAGACACTCGAAAACCAGATCTTCCTTTTTCTTGAAATAGTAGGTGATGCTGTTGGTGCTCAGGCCCACCTGCTTGGCCACTTCGGACAGCATCGCGCCCTTGATCCCATGTTCATCGAAAAGCTTGGACGCGACGTTGATGATCGCCTCGCGCTTTTTCATGTAGCGCCCGGTATTGCGCTCGACTGTGGTGCTGGACTCGGTGCTGATCATATTTTCGTTTCGCCACATGAAAACAGTTGGATGAGGCAGACTTCTTGTGAAAGCACCCTCCATGGCCAGGGTCGCGCGCATGGAGTCGCCGCCTGATCTCGTACCGCGCAAAAACCAAGATTTGTATTTTAGTTTTTCGGGTATCTCATTTCGTTACTTTCCCCAGACACTGTAGAGGCAAATCTTGTCAATTTTGCCAAAACGGATATTTTTTCGGCATTTGAACATGCCGCATGAATAGCCCAGGTGAAGAGGTGGCAGGGCCGCGCCGACGCCTCTGGGCTGGCGCCAGGCGAGAGCAGCGTGTGCGGCGCGCACTTCGAGCCGGCAGTCGGCCAATCGCGTCAGTACCGGCCTGGCCGCGGCAACGCCGCTCCGAGCTGCTTCATCGGCACTGCGCCGGGCCTGTCAGAACGCGCCCGGTGGCACGGATGCAGCAGGAATTGCCGGGCGTGCCGGCACGGCAGCCGCATAGCTGACGCGAAGCTGGGCCGGGCCGCTGGGCGCGGCAGCCGGCTGGCCATTGGGCCCGCCAGACAAGGGGATGCCGCTGGCCACCACCTCGACCATCGCGTCCTTGGGATCTATGCCCGCAAACAGCAGGATGCTGCCCGGACCATTGGCCACGGCCACCACGCTGCCCTCGGGCTTCCAGCTCAAGTCGCGAAAGTAACGCGTCAGCTGCACGCCGGCCACGGCGTACTGGTTGCGCTGCGCTTCGCTGGGCGTGGCCGTGCTTTGCCAGACCACATTGATGTGGCGTAGTTGCTGCGTCGCCTGGTTGAAGATGTAGCTGACCACGGCCGGGCCTGGGCCTGGCTCAAGCCCACCGAGCTTGACCAGCACCACGCGCGTGCCTTCCGCCGCGTTGTCGACTTCCGACACCGCATCGGCGCCCGGCTTGAAGTCCTGGGCGATCGCCTGCCTGACCTGGGGCAAGGACATGCCGAAACGCGCGCTGCGAAAGCCATTGATCTGGTACAGCGACGGTGCGCTGGCACCCTGCGCCGCTGCGGGAGCCGTGGGAATGATGGTCATGAAAACTGCCAGCAAAGGCCAGCCCAGAAAGCGAGGGAAGATATTCATGGAAAGTTTCCGAGGTCGGATGAATCAGAATGAACCGGCAGCGGGCCGGTAGACGTCCGGCCGTTCGACCTGCGACACAAGTGAATAGCGCAGGCGTGCGGCGCCGCTCGGAGCGGGCACCCAGACGCTGGGCCGCGCCGGTGCATCGGCTCCGGCAATGCGCTGCTCCATGGCCAGACCCATGCCATCGAGTCGCACTTCGACGCCGCCGCCCTGGGCGTCGCGGCCGGAGAACATGACCAGCGTGCCCGGACCGGGAACATGGCCGCGGATGAAGCTGCCTACAGACCACTGATGGCCGACGAGCTTACCCGTCAGCTGGGTGCCCGCGGCCAGCAACGCATCGCGCTGGGCCGCGCCGGGCTCGCCTTCCAGCACCCAGGCGATGTTGATGGCCGCCAGCCGCTGGCTCTGGTAGCCGAAGACATAGCTGATGGTGGCGCGACCTGGCGCGGGCGCGAGCGCCGGCACGAGGATGGCCAGGGCGCGTGTGCGATCGACCGCATCGACGTCTTCCTTGGTTTGAAGCACCTGCGGATAGTCCGCCGCGATGCTGGCCTTGACTTGCGTCAAGGACATGCCCAACCGCGCCCGGCCAAAGCCTTTGACGACATAGGGCTCGGACTGCACCAGAAAGCTGGTCGGCTGGCCCGTGAAGGAAATGCCGACAGCGGGCTGGGCATGGGTAGTGAACGGCATGGAGGACATCGATAGCGTCAGCGCCAGGGCAAGCCAGCGCAAGGCCGGCGCCAGACGCAAGGAAAAAACGGGGATATTCATCGGTTTTTGCTCACAAAAGAGACCTTGCCATCCGTCACCGCCAGCTGCACGCCCAGCCGGGAGGCATCCCAGGACAGGTCGGACTGCGCCCGCTTCATCTGCGCCAGTTCGCCCGAACGCGAATATTCGATGGCCGCTGCGGGATCGGTCTTGAGCAGCTCCATGAATCGCGCCTGCACCTCGCCCTGCTTGACGATCAGGCTGGCCGTACGGTCGAGCACCGACTGGTATTCATTGTAGAAGCCGACCGTGGCGTAGTAGCTGTCGTTGTCCTTTTGCGTGGAACTGCTGCCGTTGGTGTTGTACTTCTTCCAGTCCGGGTGCTCGCTGAGGTACTTGAAGCGTGCAACCGCGTCATTCTTCAAGGCATCGCCCTGGCCCAGCACATTGGGCGGCCATTCATTGCGCGGCATCGGGCTGGTGTCGATGCCAAAGGCACTGAGCACCGCCTTGCCGAACGCACTGTTGGCGATCGCCCCGGCGAAAGCCATCGGGTCGATGCTGAAGCTGAAGCTCAGTCCCAGTCCGGCAATGCCGATCTGCGCGCCGATGTCAAAGCCCACCGTGAGCGCGCCGTTCTTGATGCCGGCGTTGATATCCAGCTTCGCGCCAATCGAGCCCGGCGAGTACACGGTGACGCCGGCGTCGATCGAGCCCGTGCTGCCGGAGATGCCGCCACGCGCACCTGCCGAAACACCGGAGCCGATCACCAGATCCAGGCTTTGCTGTATCGCCTTGTCCTTGAGCCCCACCGCGTAGTCGGTGCGCGCGATGGCAAAGCTGGTCGCGGTGGTGCTGACATGGCCGTCGCCGACACCATTGCCCAGCGAGCCCGCGGCACCGGCCGTGGCCGACGCGCCGATCTTGACCTGCGCCGCCAACGAAGCACTGGTCGGGCCTATCATGCCCTCGACGGCGGCATCGGCTTGCAGACCGGCCATCACATAGCCCGGCCCGACCTGCATCATCACGTCGACATGGCTGCCCGCGTTGGCGCGCAGCGTGACGCCTGTGACGCCATAGGTCAGCAGCGCGCTGGCGGCGCCGCTGGCCTGGGTCGACAGGTTCACGGGTCCGACCTGCACGTCCGCCCCTGCGACTCCGCTGGCGGAACCCTGGACGCGGCCGCTCAGGCCGTCGGTGGTAACGGAGCCGCTGCTCTCATTGATGGTGATGTTGCGGCCGAAGTCCGGCGTCAGCGTGGTGCTCGCAATGGTGTTCTTCAGCTCCTTGTTCTCCGGCAGCGTGAAGGCCTTGATTTCTTCGGTCTTGGGCACCGCGACCGTGGTACCCGCATAGTTCAAGCCCAGCGAGGAGTTCAGGTAGAAATCCAGCGAACCCATGTCATCGGCGCCCCAAATGCGGTAGTTGCCCGCATCGGGGCCCTGCAGCCCCACCACGCGGTAGGTGAAGCGTGCACCATTGAGCTGGGCCGCGGACTGGGTGCGTACATAGGCGGCGAAATCGTTGATCTGCGTGCCATTCGGGCTGAACAGAGCGACCACCGGCGTGACGCTTTCGCCATTCAATGCCCCCACCTTGCCCGCCACCCGCAGCGTGGCGACGCCCGGCTGGCCGACGATGCCGATCGACGGCAGGTAGACGCCGCTGGTCGTGGAGTAGCTCATCCATACCGGGGTGATGGTGAAGATGCCCGGGCGGCTGCCGCTGGCGGCAATCCGGTAGTTGCCGGCCGAGGCGCCGGTCAATCCGGTGACAACCTGGAAAAAGGTGCCGCGCGGCGTCGTGCTGTCTATCACGCCCGGCGTGCCGTTGAGATCGACCAGGCCGACCGTGCCCTTGACCGTGTCGCCCGGAAGCACGCCTTCGAATCGGGCCTGGCCCAGTTCCACACCCGGCGTCCAACGGTTGCAGTACCAGCTGTCGCAGGCGCGGAAGTTGCCATATTGGCCGCTGGCTTCGTCCACGGTGTAGATCAGCGGTTTGGGGCTGATCGCCAACTGGCCCGAAGCACTGCTGGCCACACTGTAGTTGCCGCCTTGTGCGCCGCTGAGCGCGCTGCCGATGCGGAATGCGTAGCTGCCGATGTCCAGCCGGTTGCCGTAGGTCAGCGTGCCGCTGCCGTCCGGCGTGAGCCGCGCTGACGCCAGCGTGCCTTCCACCGATACTCCGACGTCGTCTCCCGGCAGCACGCCGGTCAGTGTACCCAGATTGAGGGGGGAACCGTAGACCCGCGAGGCATTCGTTTCGACCGTCAACGTGAGCGGTTTTGGTGCGACCGTTAGCGTCCCCTGGGGATGTCCATCGAGCAGGTAGTTGCTGGCTTTTCCGCCAAAGAGCTTCAAGTCATAGGCATAGCTGCCGGCGTTCTTGCCCGCCCATGACGCCAGTTGCCCGCGAGCATCCGGCCGGACAGTCAGGTAGTAGCTCACGTCGGAGGTCCGCACCGCCAGGGTCACATCGTCGTTGAACAGTATGCTCTTCTCATCAAACCCGCCGAAACTGCCGGCCGTGCCGTAGACGGTGTTCGACTGCTGCGAGGCCGTGATATACAACGGCTTGGGAGCAATGCGCCAGTTCCGCACCGGATTGGCCAGGACGTAGTTGGCCGCGCCGCTTCCCGTGAGCGTCAGGCTGTCGTAGTAGAGCCCGGCGGGAGAACGCTCGGAGTACCAGGAGTTGTCGACGTTGACAAAGCCCACTTGCTGGCCCGGCAGGACGTTCGTCAGCGAGGCCTGGAATGGGGCATACGTGCCGTAGGTCGTATCCCGGGGGGCGTAGTCGGCGGTGACAACGCGCTTGTCGACTACCAGCGTGCCGAGTTCAGGCACGCTGTAGTTCGCCGCGCTGGCACCGGAGAGCACGCCGGTATAGCTGTAGTGGCCTGCATCAAGCAACGGGCGGGTGCTCAGGTCCCTGGCCTCAACGCTGCCCGTGGCGGTCGGACCCAGCGGGGTAGCCAGGGGCTTGACGCTCACCGCATCGCCGAACAACACGCCCGACAGCATGCCGGGCAACGCGATGTAGTCGCCATACGTCCGGTTAAGCGCGCTGGCTTCGACGCTGTAGCCCAGTACCTTGCGGTCGATGGTGAGGCGATTGCTGAACTGGTACATGGCAGGCTGGTTGCGCGTCTCCAGGTAATAGTTGCCAGCCGCAGCCCCCTCCAGCCCGGTGATCGCCATGCTGTAGGTACCTGCATCGGAGCGCGGCCCCAGCGTCACGGCGCTGCCGGCGCCGTTAGTGACAGTGACCCGTCCCGCCACCTCGTCGGCCTCCAACACGCCGAACAGCCGCGGCGTGGACACCACGGCCTGCGTGCCGTAGGTGCTGCGGCTCGCATCCAGCTGCGCCGCCAGCGGCTTGGGCGTCACCTCGAAGCTGAACGGGATCACATTGGCGCGGTAGTTGGCGGCATCCGCCCCGCCCAAAGTGTTGCCCAGCAGGCCTACGCTGTACGCGCCGACCGGCAGCCGTTCGGGCAGGCTGGTGTAATCGGTGCCGCCGGCGGCAACCGCGGCAGTTCCATGGATATCGTCATTGCCGAAACGCGAGAAGTACGCGTCCAGGCGCGTGGCGCCGCTGCTGCCGTACTGGATGCTGCTCAGCGGCGTCGCTTCGCGCCACAGCACGAAGCGGATGTCGAGGTCGCGTGGCAGGATGTTGATCGTGAAATCGGTATTGCCGCTGGGGGCCAGCACGTAGTTTGCAGCCTTGGCGCCGGCCAGTGCGCCCTGCCCCCAGGTGTAGGAGCCAACCTTGTAAAATCCGCCGCCGGACAGCGCCAGCGCGGGCGCCGACGGCTGCATGCTCACACCCCAGCGGTCGTCAGCCAGCACGCCGCTGAGCACGCTGGACGCATCGAATGGCGTGAACCCCTGCTGGTAAGGCCGCAGATTGCCATAGACATGGTCGCGTCCCAGGCTGCCATTCGAGCGCACCTGCACCTCGTAGCTCAGCTGCCGCGGAAGAATGGTGTGTGCGCCCAGCGTCGAGCCGGTGTCGGTCAGTACATAGTTGGCGGCCCGGCTGCCTTCGAGACTGCCGACGCGGAACTGGTCCGCGTAGCTGCCGGCATCGCGCGCAACGTTGTAGATCGAGTGGTAGACCGTGGCGCCCGCGCGCACATCGTCGCCTGACAGCAGGCCGGTCACGCTGCCGCGCACGGACAGATCGGCGGGGTCGCCGTAAGTGGTGGTGATATCCGGCGCGGCATAGGTCAGCGCCCTGGGAGCGATGCTCAGTACGCCCGGCGTGTTGCCGGTGCTGGCCAGCACGTAATTGGCATTGCCCAGCGCGGTCACCTGCTGCAGATATTGACCGGCGTCCGTGCGCTCGCTCAGCGTCACCAGACCGCCACCGCTGGTGCGTATGGCCAGCGTGGGCTGCAGCGTCTCGCCCGGCACCACGTTGGAAAGGGTCACGGCACCGGGCGTCGCCAGGTTGCCATAGGTCACGCCCACATTGGCCACGCTATAGCCCACAGGACGCGGCGTGATGCTCAGACCGCCCGCGGCATTGCCCGCGCTCTGCAGCGCGTAGTTGCCGCTGGCCGCGCCGGCCAGCGCGGTGACCGCCGCGGTGTAGGCCGTGCCCACCACGGGCCGGGCGACGGCCGCACCGCTGCCATTGATGGCCTGCAGTTGGCCATTTACCTCATCGCCTTGCAGCACACCGCCAAGCGCCGTGGCATTGGACAGCGCATCGCCATAGACCGCCGAGCCGCTCGCGACCTGCCAGGTCACGGGCTTGGGCGCGATCGTCAGCGGGAACAGCGAACTGCCGGTGAACGACACCAGATAGTTGCCCGCACCCTGGCCGCTGAGCGCGTCGACGCCCCACAGATAGCTGCCCGCTGGCGTCCTGGCACCGCTGGCATAGGGCACGCCCACGCGAAATGCCGCCACGCTGCCGGAAATGCTGTCACCGGCAACGATGTTCGACAGCGCAAAGCCCGGCAGCTCGGCGGCCGTGCCGTACGTAGTGTTGGAAGAACCGCCGGTGAGCGTGAAGTTCAGCGGCCGCGGCGTGATGGTGACGCGGTTGGGCGTGTTGCCACTCGACTGCAGCACGTAATTGGCCGCATCCTGGCCCGCGAGGCCCGCCAGATTCACCTGGTAGCTGCCGATCGGCAGTGCGCCGCTCTCGCCCGCGTTGGCGGCAACGAACATATTGAGCTGCTGGGCCCCGGGCCGCACATCGTCGCCCGCCAGCGTTCCCGTCAAGCCAGGCGAGGCCAGCGTGGACTGGCCATACACCTGCGACATATCGGTGCCGCTGAAGTGGATGGGCTTGGGCGCGACGTCAAGCTGGCCGGCGACATGGCCGCTGGCCGCGATCTGGTAATTGCCCGAACCCATGCCCGAGAGACTGTTCACGCCCAGCGCATAGCTGCCCGCCCGCGTGCGCTCGTTGATGGCGTTCGCGCCCTGGCCATTGAAGGCCGCCAGATTGCCGGTAATGACGTCACCCGCGATCACATTGCCCAAGGTCGCCGTCGGCAGGCCGGATGCCGCCGTGCCGTAGGTGCTGCCCACCAGGCCTGCGGCGCTGTAGGTCAGCGCACGCGGGGTCACGGTCAGCAGCGGCGCGGTGTTGCCGCTGGCGGCCACGGAGTAGTTGCCGGCCTGGGCGCCGGCCAGCGAAGCGACATCGACCGCATACGTGCCAGCCGCGCGCGTGCCGCTGCCACCGGCCGCGTTCACGCTGATGGCGCGCAGCGCCTGTGCGTCTGGCATCACCGCGTCACCCGACAGCACGCCGTCAAGAAACATCGTCAGCGGGCTGAACGCGTCGCCATAGACCTGGCTGGCATCGAAGCCCGAGAAGGTGATGGGCTTGGGCGCGATGCTGACGAAGCCGGACGCCGTGCCGCTCAGGTCCAGCAGGTAGTTGGCGGCGGCGGCGCCGGTCAGGCCGGTGAGCGCATAAGCGTGGCTGCCGGCATTGACGCGCGGCCCGAAGCCGAAGCCGCTGCCGATCGCCGCCATGGCCACGCCCGGGCTGCTGCCCAGCGTGGCCACGGGCGCAAGCGCATCGCCGTTGACCACGTTGCCGAGGTTCACGGCCGCCGACGGCGAGCCATAGACATAGTTCGGGTTGAGCGCCGTCGGGGTGACGACGCGCTTGTTCACATTCAGCGCCACCGTACCAGGGCGCAGATCGATGAAATAGCCGCCTGCGGCGCCGCCCAGGGGACTGCCCTCGTCGTTGTACGCCACGCCCTTGAACGCGATGGACGCATCGGCCGACAGCGTCAGACTGTGGCTGCCGGCACCCGCAGTGACACCGGGGCCGGTGACGTTCAGCGACCCTGCGGCCAGCACCTCGCCCAGCGGCATCTGGGCCGCCGTCACGTTGTGTGCGGCAAGCTTCAGTGCCAGCGCACCCAGCGCGTCGCCCGTGGGATCGGCGTCGCCGTAGGTGCGGCTGTAGGCGCCGTCGCTGCCCAGCTCCAGCCGGGTCGCATCCGCGCCGCTGCCGCCCTTGCCTATGCGCGTGACCTGCCCGTTCTCGATGAATTGGACGATGCCGCCGCGATAGCGACCGCCGCTGGTCTCATTGGTCCAGTCGACCGTGGCGCCGCGCAAGGTCAGCGCCACGCCGCCCACGCCCTGCGATGAGGTCTGCAGATTGCCGGTGAGCTTGATGCCCTCGGCCACATCGACGTCGTGGTACAGCAGGATACGCGCGCCATCGGCATCGGGTACCGAGGCATCGATGGTCGCGCTCAGGCCCTTGCCGCTGAACTTTCCTATGCCTATGCTGCCAGCCTGGCGCTCGCTGTTGCCCGCGCCGTCGGCGACCCGCAAGCTCAGATTTCCGTTGTTGTTGACGAACTCTGCCTGCAGCAGCTGAATGCCACCGAAGCCGGCGCCGCGTTCGGCGTCCACCAGGGCAGGCGCATTGGCCGTCATGCTCCAGTTGCCATCCGCGGTACTGAATGCCCCCTGCACGTTGATGCCGCGGCCGGCCACCAGATTCAAGTCGCCCGCGCGCGCCACGCCGGCATTCTTGGAGACAAACAGGAAGCCGCTGCCCCACTCGATGTCCTGGTTGGCGTGGAGGTTGACCGTGGTGCCAGCGTTGAGTTGCGAACTGATGTCGCTGTCCTTGAGGAAGGTGGTGGTGGCCGGGTCCCGGTAGTCGAGGTTGATCTGAATATCCTGCGGATCGAGCAGGATCTGCCCGCCGGCGCCCAGTTGCACCTGGTCCAGCGCAACCGACTGCACATTGGAGCGCGAGGAAATCTCCACCGCGCCGCCCGAAGCCGCGCCGGTGCCGACGACGGCCCCCTGCATCGAAGTGCGGGCCTCGCTCCACACCACCGCATTGCCGCCGCGGCCTGCAGGGCCTGTGGCCGACACGTCGATGCGGCTGGCCGCATCGACACTGGTGTTCTGCGCATTGGCCAGCGCTGGCGCCTGTATGGCCCGGCTGAAAGCCAGCGCCAGCGGCGCGGCCGCATCCGCCTGGGCCTTGCCGCCCTGGTAGCCGCCGCCAATGCGCACGGTGCCGCCTTGTTCCGCGCCGCGGGCATCCAGCACCGCGCCTTGCAACTGCACGGACTGCCCGGTGACGTCGATGCGCCCGGCGCTGCCCGCGTCGGCCGAGACATCGAGCCGTCCCGTCACCTGCGTCACGCCGCCGGGGCCGCCATCGAGCACGATGGCGCCGTTCTGTCCCGACACGCTGCGCGCACTGATGCTGCCGGGCATGTTCACCGCATTGCGCACCGCCTGGGCCACGGTCGCGGCCTTGAGCGCAACCAAGCCGCCGTCGGCCTGGATGCTGCCGCTGTGGGTGATCAGCGCCTGGCCATCGACCGTGGTTGCATCCGATGGCAAGGTGACTTGCAGAAAGCCGTCACCGGACCAGTCCAGCGTCGCCGCCTGGGCCGCGCCCAGGCCCACCTTGCCCAGCGGCGCCATGATGGAGCCGCTGTTGTTCACCGTGCTGCCGATCAGCGCCACCAGGCCGCCCGCCCCGGTCGAGATCTGGCCCGCATTGACCACCGCGCCACCGGCACCGCTGAACGCCAGGCGCCCGGCCATGAAGTCGGCTTCGCTCAGGCCCAGTGTCGATGCGACAAATCCGCCAGCGGCGTCGATGCGCCCCGTGGGCGCGACGTTGATGCCCTGCGGATTGACCAGAAACACCGCGCCGTTGGCGCTCAGGCCGCCGGCCAGCTGCGAGGCCTGGTTACCCGTGACGATGTTGAGAATCGAGGCGCCCGGCATGCGCTGCTGGAACACCACGCTGTTGCCCTGACCGATGTTGAAACCGTCCCAGCGTATGGCCGCGCGCTGGCTGTCCTGGGTGATCTGCAAGGCCCCGTTCGCGGGCACGCCTATGGCGGCCTGGCCCGCAGTGACACGGCCGCCCGAAGGCAGCACGGTCTGCGCCAGCAAGGGCATGGGAATGGCCATCGCGGCCTGCGTGGCGATCATCGGCCAGACAATCGTGCGACGCAGGCGGAACATGGTGGAGCGCTTCAAAATTGCACCTGACCTTTCAGGAAGAACTGGCTGTCATCGAGTGCATTTGGCCGCGTCGTGCGCCGCCCCCATTCCATGGACAAGGACACCGGACCGAGCACGGATCGCAAACCCACGCCATAGGAGCGGCTCAAGCCGTTTGCCGCCAACCCCACCTTGGGCCTGGCCTTGCCCGCCGCATAGAAGACATAGGGCGCCAGGGGCAGCTCCTGCCCACCCAGGGAAAATGCCACCGGACGGGCGAATTCCTGGCGCAGCGTCCAGCCGCTGTCGTTCGATAGCGCACCGGCGGTGAATGTCGACAACGCATCCTCGCCTTCCAGGCTGAACACCTCGGCGCTGGGCAAGATGTCAAAGGCCTTTTGCGCGCGCAACGTCGAGCGCGACTGCAGGCCCGCGCCCAGCGGCGTGGCAAATGAGGCGCCCCACTCCAGCTTGGTGAAAGCGGGGGTGGCACCGAAGCGTGACAGCGGCACGCCGGAGGCGACGGCATCGTTTTCGCTGCGCGCGCCCAACGCCTTCAGCCCGCGCGACAATGTGGTGCTCATGCGCAAGGCGGAAGGCCCGGCGGCGTAATTCCAGTCGGCGCTGGCGCGCAGCACCCGCAGCTTGTCGTGGTTCAGCAGCACGCCAAAATCCGGTGCGGAGTTGCGTTGATTCGCCATCTCGAAGGCACCCGTGAGGTTGAGCTCATTGCCGCGCTGCATGATCAGCGGGTAGCTCAAGCGCAGCGTGGCGCGCTCGAACTCGCTGCGCGTGGGCGGCAGGAAAAACTGGCCTGGCGTGTTGGTGTCGGACAGTGTGTACTCAGGGTTGAGCGCCAGTCCGTTGGCACCCAGCGGGATGATGACGCCGCCGCCGGCAACGCGCCGCGCGGCATCGCTGTGCAACAGGCGCGCAAGATTCACGCCGCCGGCGAAATAGCCATAGAACTGCTCGCCACGCCCCAACGGCTGATTCAGCCGCAACTGCAGCGCCGACTGCCACGGGCCCAGCGTGTCGGAAAGACGGTTGTCGATGGACAGCGAGCCCATCAGCGCGCTGAATCGCCCTTCGACGGCAAGCACCACGCCGCCCGCCTGGGTGCCGGCGGCCAGTGCACTGCGCAAGGCCAGGCCCGGCGCGCGTCCGGCCAGCGTCAACGCGCGTTCGAGCTCCTGGTTGCTCAGCCGGCGCCGGCCCACCAGGGGCGCCAGCGTCGCGTCGACCACGGCCCGCGAAGCCTCGGGCACGCCGGACAGGTCCACCCGCTCGATGAAGCCATCCACAACCAGCAAACGCAGCGTGCCACCATCGTTCAATTGCTGGGGCGGCGCCGTGACGCGGATCAGCGCGTAGCCGGCATCGCGGTACAGCTGCTCAATCGCCTCGGCCAGCTTGTAGAAGTCCGCAACGCTGAGCTGCTGATCGAGCATGGGCACAATCAGCGCGCGCGAAGCCGAAGCGAGCTCGGCAAAGCCATCGATCAATTCGATGTCGGCAACGCGCACGAAAAGATTGGCGGCGCCGGCCGGAGCGGTGGCGGGCGCGGGCAGCGGCACGGCAACCGGGGGCGCGGAGGCGGGCGCCGGGCGCAGATCACGTGGCGTCACCTGCGGCGCATCCTGAGCCACTGCACTGGTCATCGTGGCCAGCACAGGCAACACTGCAACCATCCACGACGCCTTGCTGCGCGCGCTCTGAATAAAGGGGATCATGACGGCCACAACCCACGCTTGATGCAGGTTACCTATTGAAACAGCCGGGATCTTACACAGAGCCTTAAGGCTTGGATATGTACGTTTTATATCTAATGTTGTAAAAAATAACGTTTTTACTTCAGGGATTTAAATCATGGGAAACCGTGATGTATAGATGCCCAGCCGCCATCTTCAACCGTGGACAAAACAAAAAAACCCTCTTGAAGCCAGGCCTCAAGAGGGTTTTGAATTGGTGGGCGATACATGGTTCGAACATGTGACCCCTGCCGTGTGAAGGCAGTGCTCTACCACTGAGCTAATCGCCCGAGTCCGCGGCCAGGCCGAAGCTCGAAAACTGGTGGGTGATGCAGGGTTTGAACCTGCGACCCCTGCCGTGTGAAGGCAGTGCTCTACCGCTGAGCTAATCACCCTGGGTCATTGACGGCTGCTTGCCAGTCAATCCCAGGATTCTAGCAGTGCCGCACCGGGCCGTCGGGCAAAAACCGCATATTTTTGCGCCGCGACCAGCGCGGCTCAGGCCGACGCCAGAGCCGGCGTGCGCGCCACCAGGTCCGGCGCCGACAGGTAGTCCTCGCCTTCGGTCTGCAGGCGGTCGAAATGCCATTGCACCGCTGCCAGTTCGTGCGCGTCCTCGACGGCATCGAGTCCTGCATACGGCTGGCCATTGTGGTCGCCGCGCCAGGTCAACACATCCTGCAACTCGCCGCGTTGGCCAAAGATCTCGCGGATGGTCAGGCATTCGGCATCCTCGGCGGCATCCGCATGGTGCAGCGCATAGTGCACCGCCAGCGCGGCCCCGAACGCCAGGCCTGGCGCCGCAACATCCTGTTCCCGCGCCATCGCCAGGCTGCCGAATATGCGCTCGTCACGCTGCAGCTTGCGCAGCGGGTCGCGACCGACGCGGGCGCAGGGGTCCTTGAAAGCCTGGGCGCAGCGGGCGCGGAAGGACTGAATGAACTCCGGCAGGCGCCGCTCCATGCCCGGGAACGCCGCCGTCAAAGCCGGCGCCAGCTCGGCGTCGAGCAATTGGTCCATCAGCGCCTGCACGCGCGCATCGCCCATGGAATGGCCTATGGTCGGATAGCCCAGCAGCGCCGCATACCAGGCGATGATGGCGTGCGTGCCGTTCCACAGACGGTTCTTGAGCGTCTGGATTTCCCCGATGTCGGCGACGGTGTCGATCTGGCGCAGATGCTCCAGCAGCTGGCTGCCGCGCTGGGCATAGAGCGGCATGTCGGTCTCGCCATGGAACAGGATCAGATGCAGCGGGGCCAGCGCACTGGCCGGCTCACCCGCATCGCGCAGGGTGTTGACGATCTCCAGCTCGGCGCCACTCGCGTCATCGCTCCAGCCCGCGCCGTCCGCGCTGTCCGCGGCCGCCTCGCGCACCGCGGCGACATTCTTCTCGTAAAGGTCACGCTTGATGCGCAGTTGCCGCATCAGCGCTTCTTCGGTCAGCTTGGAGACGATGCGCGTGACCACGGTTTCACAGAAATGGGTGCGCGCCAGTATCGCCGCGCCCTCGCTGGCCGGCACCTGCAGCTCCAGCGCTGCCGCCACCTGATCGCGCACGAACTGCGCGCCGCCCACCTTGTTGAGCACCACCAGCACCGTGAGTGGCCGGCCATGCGCCGCGAAGCGCTGCGCCAGCCCCTGGGCAATCACGCTGGCCTGGCCGGCGATGGCCTGCTCCGGCAGGCACAGCGCCACGATCTCGCAATCGCGGTACATGCCGGCGACGGCCGGCACATCGGCGGCATCGACCACGCGCATCTGCTCTATGGTCTGGTCGAACGCCAGGCTGCCGTAGCGCACGCTGAACTTGCCAAAGGCATTGACGGCCTCGCGCAGCAGTGCATTGCCGGTGGAGGCGATGATTTCGCCGGGCCGCGTATAGCCGTCCCAATGCGAGAACACCTGTGCCAAATAGCCGCCGCCCATGGCGCCAAAGCCATGGATGCCGGCCTTGAGCTGGTTCAGTGCCTGCGGAAAGGGCTCGGTCAAGGCCGGCATGGCCATCTTGGGCGTCCAGTCGGCGAGATCTGCCAGGAAGCCGCGCAGGTCGCGATAGCAGGCAAAGGCGCGCGCGCACAGCGCGGCTGGCGGCGCCTTGATGTCCTCGACCAGAATCGCCAGGCCGCCGGCATCGACCGCCGAGCGCAAGCCGTTCTCCGAATCCTCGAACATCAGGCTGCGCTCGGGCAGGCTGTTGAGCGCTTCGGCGGCGCGCAGGAAGATTTCGGGATGGGGCTTGCCGCGCGTCATCTCGTCGCCGCAGACACAGAGGTCGAAGTACTTGAAGATGTTGGCATTGATCAGATACTCCTCGGCAATCGCGCGGCGGCTCGAAGTCGCCACCGCCATCTTGAGCCCCGACTTGCGCAGCCGTTCGAGCACCGGCAACAGACCCGGCTTCACGGGCACGCCATGCGTGCGCACATGCTCGAGCTCGAGCTCATCCGCCCGGCGGCGTATCGCGGCGTAGGGGAAGGCGTCGCCGTAGTGCTGTTTGGCAAGCTCTTCAGCCTTGGTGGCGCTCAGGCCCAGCGAGCCCATGAGCACGGCTTCGGTGAAAGGCTTGTCAAACAGTTCTTCGGACGCCTGGGTGAGGGTCTTGAAGCGCAATCTTTCGGTGTCGAACATGGTCCCGTCCATGTCGAAGATTGCGGTGTCGATTTGTTTGTCCTTGAATTGAAGCATCCAGATCCTTTCCAAAAATTGCTGCAGTGCAGCAATCATTCTGACGCTGATCGTTGTAAAACGAAAATTCAGTGTCAAAAGCTCGGAAAGGCCCGAAGCCCCATTAGGTTACTTGACGAACGCAAAAAACCCTCTTGAACCAAAGATTCAAGAGGGTCTGGAACTGGTGGGTAATACATGGTTCGAACATGTGACCCCTGCCGTGTGAAGGCAGTGCTCTACCGCTGAGCTAATCACCCGTTTGGCTGCGCCGATCAATCGGCGATTTCAGTCAAGACTCAAATTATAGCATTGAAAATCGATCCAGCCCGCGAGCGCATTTGCGGCGACCTCGCACGGCAAAAGATGCCGGTGTGCCTGCCGCCCCGCACTCTTTTGCAGACAGCAAGAAAAAACCCTCTGGAGCAAAACTCCAGAGGGTTTTCAAATTGGTGGGCGATACATGGTTCGAACATGTGACCCCTGCCGTGTGAAGGCAGTGCTCTACCACTGAGCTAATCGCCCCGTCGTTACTGCGACAAGACCTCGATTATGGCACAGGTTTCTAGGCTATCCAGCCAAGCTGCGCCAAATAGTTTTGTTGCCGCTGGCCTTGTCGATCAGGGCCAGCACCTCTTCGTGCGCCGCGCATTCCTGCTCGCTGGCCTGGATCACGGGCAAGCTGATGCTGCGCAGATCCAGCGCCACGATGGGCAGGCCCGAGGCATCCTCCTGGGACTCGTCGCTGATCAGCAGCGCGTCCTGGCCACGCGTCAGGTTGATGTAGACATCGGCCAGCAGCTCCGCATCGAGCAACGCGCCGTGCAGCGTGCGGCCCGAATTGTCCACGCCCAGCCGGTCGCACAGGGAATCGAGCGAATTGCGCTTGCCGGGGTAGCGCTCCTTGGCCATGGCCAGGGTGTCGATCACGCCTTCGACCCAGCTCTTGAGCGGTGGCTTGCCCGAGCGCTGCAGCTCCTTGTTCAGGAAGCCAACGTCGAACGGCGCATTGTGGATGATGATCTCGGCGCCCTGCAGGTAGGCCAGGATCTGGTCGACCTGCTGGTCGAAGCGCGGTTTGTCCTTGAGGAACTCGGTGGTGATGCCATGCACCCGCAACGCGTCTTCATGGCTGTCGCGGCCGGCATTGAAGTACATGTGCAGGTTGTTGCCGGTGAGCTTGCGGTTGAGCAGCTCCACGCAGCCGAGTTCGATGATACGGTCGCCGTTCTCTGCGGACAGGCCCGTGGTTTCGGTATCAAGAACAATCTGGCGCGACATCTCAGTGGTTTTCCTTGGCGTGGTTGATCGAGTACTTGGGAATTTCCACGGTCACATCCTCCTGGGCCAGGATGGCCTGGCAGCTCAGGCGCGACAGCGGCTCCAGGCCCCAGGCACGGTCCAGCAAATCCTCTTCCTCATCCTCGGCGGCATTCAGCGAGTTGAAGCCCTGGCGCACGATCACGTGGCAGGTGGTGCAGGCGCAGACCATGTCGCAGGCATGCTCGATCTTGATGTTGTTGTCCAGCAGGGCTTCGCAGATCGACGTGCCGGCCGGCACTTGCAGCTCGGCGCCCTGGGGACAGTACTCGGCGTGGGGCAATATTTTGATGACAGGCATGGGTTCTCTTCTATCGGAATCAGGAAATGCTGTGGACGTTCTTGCCCGCCAGGGCCTGGACGATGCCGCGGTTCATGCGCTGGGCCGCAAACGCCTCCGTGCCCTTGGCCAGCGCCTGGGTCGCGGCTTCGACCACGGCCGGGTCGGTGGATGCCTGCTGGGTGCGCAGCTCGGCCATCAGCGCATCGACGGCGGCCCGCTCGGGGGCGGCCAGCAGATCGCCATCGGCGTCCAGCGCGCTTTGCGTGGCGATCAGCATGCGGTCGGCATCGACGCGGGCCTCGACCAGCGCGCGCGCCTGCATGTCCTGGCTGGCCGTGGCAAAGCCGTCCTGCAGCATACGGGCGATCTGATCATCGGACAGCCCATACGAGGGCTTGACATCGATATGCGCCTCGACGCCGCTGATCTGCTCCTTCGCACCGACCGACAGCAGGCCGTCGGCATCGACAGTGAAGGTCACGCGGATGCGCGCCGCGCCCGCGGCCATGGGTGGAATGCCGCGCAGCTCGAAGCGCGCCAGGCTGCGGCAGTCGGCCACAAGGTCGCGCTCGCCCTGCACCACGTGGATGGCCAGCGCCGTCTGGCCATCGACATAGGTCGTGAAGTCCTGGGCGCGCGCCGTGGGAATGGTCTCGTTGCGCGCGACGATGCGCTCGACCAGCCCGCCCATGGTTTCCACGCCCAGGGACAGCGGAATCACGTCAAGCAGCAGCAGGTCCGCGTCGGAGCTGTTGCCTGCCAGCTGATTGGCCTGGATCGCCGCGCCCAGCGCCACGACCTCGTCGGGGTTCAGATTGGTCAGCGGGGTCTGGCCGAAGAATTCGCCGACCGCGGCCTGCACCTGGGGCATGCGCGTCGAGCCGCCGACCATGACCACGCCCTGCACTTCATCCTTGGTCAGGTCGGCATCGCGCAGCGCGCGGCGCACCGCGGCCAGCGAGCGCGCCGTGAACGGTCCGGTCACGGCATCGAACTGCGCGCGCGTGACTTCCAGCTCGAGCACGCCCGCGGCCAGCTCGGCCCGGAAAACCGCGCTGGGCGCATCGGTCAGCGCTTCCTTGCAGCGGCGCGCGGCCAGGCGCACAGCCGCCTTGTCCTCGGCCGTCTGGGCCTGGGCGCCGGCCTGCTCGAGCACCCACTGCGCCAGCGCCGCGTCGTAGTCGTCGCCGCCCAGGGCCGAGTCGCCGCCCGTGGCAATGACTTCAAACACACCCTGCGTCAGGCGCAGGATGGAGATATCAAACGTGCCGCCACCCAGGTCATAGACCGCATAGACGCCTTCGCTGGCGTTGTCCAGGCCGTAGGCAATCGCGGCCGCCGTGGGCTCGTTGATCAGGCGCAGCAGATGGATGCCGGCCAACTGCGCCGCATCCTTGGTCGCCTGGCGCTGGGCATCGTCGAAATATGCGGGCACGGTGATCACCGCGCCGTACAGCTCGTCGTCGAAGCTGTCTTCGGCGCGAAAGCGCAGCGTGGCGAGGATCTCGGCGCTGATCTCCACCGGCGTCTTCACGCCGGCGCGGGTCTGCAGCGAAACCATGCCGCCCTGACCTTCCTGCTGCACAAAGACGTAAGGCAGGTTCTGCGCATCGGCCACGTCATGGAGGCCGCGGCCCATGAAACGCTTGACCGAGACAATGGTGTTTTGCGGATCGCTGCTTTGCGCCGCCACGGCGGCATCGCCGATCAGGCGCTTGCCCTGTTCGGCATAGTTCACGATCGATGGCAGCAGAATGCGGCCCTGGTCATCGGGCAGGCACTCGGCCACGCCATTGCGCACCGAAGCCACCAGCGAATGGGTCGTGCCCAGATCGATGCCGACCGCAATGCGCCGCTGGTGCGGATCGGGGGATTGACCAGGTTCTGAAATCTGCAAAAGCGCCATGGGAACTCTCGAAAAATGGAATGCAGGCGCCTGCTCGTGCAAGTTGCGCCTTCCGGAAAAACACAGGGCGCCATGCGGGCGCCGGGACATGATGTCTATTGTTGCAGTTGCTCTCGGCGCGCCTCGATGTCGCGCGCAAAACGTGCAACAAACATAAGGGCTCTCACCTGCTGGGCCGCGCCGGCAGCATCCTGCGCCTCGTCCAGCAGCCGCGCGCACTCGGCCAGCAGGCTGCGGCGCGCCGCGCCGACTTCGTCGTCCAGCTGGTCGACGTCGGCTTCGCTGGCCGCGTCTTCGAGCGCCTCGCGCCACTCCATCTGCTGCATCAGAAAGGACGTGGGCATGGCCGTGTTGTCCTCGGCACGCAGCGGCGCGCCACGCAGCTCGCACAGATAGGCCGCGCGCTTGAGCGGGTCCTTGAGGCGCTGATAGGCTTCGTTGATGCGCACCGACCACTGCATGGCCACGCGCTGCGCCGCCGCGCCCTGGGCCGCAAAGCGGTCGGGATGGGCTTCGCGCTGCAACTCCTTCCAGCGACTGTCAATGTACGTACGGTCCTGGGCGAACTGCGCCGGCACGGCAAACAACTCGAAGTCGTCGGATTGAAGATTCATATCAAGAAAAAACCGCCAGCACATCAAGCGGTGGCGGTTGTTTGGTACGGGGAAAAAATCGCCGGAGCCCAGGGGATCCCGGGCGTCTTCAGATACGGAAGCTCTCTCCGCAACCACAACGATCACGCTCGTTGGGGTTGTTGAACTTGAAGCCTTCGTTGAGGCCTTCGCGCACGAAGTCCAGCTCGGTGCCATCGATGTACGCCAGGCTCTTGGGATCGATGATGATCTTCACGCCCAGGTTCTCGAACACCACGTCTTCCGGTGCCTGATCGTCCACGTATTCGAGCTTGTAGGCCAGGCCCGAACAGCCCGTCGTTTTCACGCCCAGACGCACGCCCAGGCCCTTGCCCCGACGGGACAGATAGCGGCTCACATGCCGGGCCGCCGCATCAGTGAGCGTGATGGCCATCTCAGGCCGCCAGCGCCGCTGCGTGCTTGGCGCGGTAGTCGTTGACTGCCGCCTTGATCGCGTCTTCCGCGAGGATGGAGCAGTGCACCTTGACCGGCGGCAAGGCCAGTTCTTCGGCGATTTCGCTGTTCTTCAGCGCTGCCGCCTGGTCCAGCGTCTTGCCCTTGACCCATTCGGTCACCAGCGACGACGAAGCAATCGCCGAGCCGCAGCCGTAGGTCTTGAAGCGTGCGTCTTCGATCACACCGGTTTGCGGGTTGACCTTGATCTGCAACTTCATCACGTCGCCGCAGGCGGGAGCGCCGACCATGCCCGTACCAACGGCGTCGTCACCCTTGTCGAACGAACCCACATTGCGGGGGTTTTCGTAGTGGTCTACCACTTTTTCGGAATAAGCCATGATGTCTACCTCTTGTAATCTTCAGACCGTGGATCTTTGGACCAAACTCAGTGAGCAGCCCACTGGATGCTGCTGATGTCGATGCCTTCTTTGTACATGTCCCACAAGGGGCTCAGTTCGCGCAGCTTCTCGACGTTGGCGCGGATGGTGCCGATCGCGTAGTCGATTTCTTCTTCGGTCGTGAAACGGCCGATCGTCATGCGCAGGCTGCTGTGCGCCAGTTCATCGCTGCGGCCCAGGGCGCGCAGCACATAGCTGGGCTCGAGGCTGGCCGATGTGCAGGCCGAACCCGACGACACTGCCAAGCCCTTGATGCCCATGATCAGCGACTCGCCTTCGACGTAGTTGAAGCTGATGTTCAGGTAATGCGGCACGCGTTCGGTCATGTCGCCATTGACGAACACCTGCTCGATGTCCTTGAGGCCGTCAAGCAGACGGGTCTGCAGGGCACGCGCCTTGGCGATGTCCTGGCCCATCTCCGCCTTGGCAATGCGATAGGCTTCGCCCATGCCGACGATCTGGTGCGTGGCCAGCGTGCCCGAACGCATGCCGCGCTCATGGCCACCGCCGTGCATCTGCGCTTCGAGGCGCACGCGCGGCTTGCGACGCACATACAGAGCACCGATGCCCTTGGGGCCATAGGTCTTGTGCGCCGTCAGGCTCATCAGATCGACGGGCAGCGTGGCCATGTCGATGTCCAGCTTGCCAGTCGCCTGGGCGGCGTCGACGTGGAAGATGATGCCTTTTTCGCGGCACAGGGCGCCAATGCGCGGGATGTCCTGCACCACGCCGATTTCATTGTTGACCAGCATCACGCTGGCCAGGATGGTGTCGGGACGGATCGCGGCCTTGAAGACTTCAAAGTCCAGCAGACCGTTGTCCTGCACGTCCAGATAGCTCACTTCGAAGCCCTGGCGCTCGAGTTCACGCATGGTGTCGAGCACAGCCTTGTGCTCGGTCTTCACGGTGATCAGGTGCTTGCCCTTGCCCTGGTAGAAGTGCGCTGCGCCCTTGATCGCCAGGTTGTCGGATTCGGTCGCACCGCTGGTCCAGACGATTTCACGCGGATCGGCGTTGATCAGCGCCGCCACATGGCCACGCGCCTTTTCCACGGCTTCCTCAGCTTCCCAACCCCAGGCATGGCTGCGCGACGCCGCATTGCCGAAGTGCTCGCGCAACCACGGAATCATGGCATCGACCACACGCGGGTCCACCGGCGTGGTGGCGCCGTAGTCGAGATAAATGGGGAAGTGCGGGGTCATGTCCATGGCTGGCTCAATGCAATGTCTGGCTGGCAAAAAAACGAAATTTTTCTACGCCTCTTTCAGTGCCCCGCCCCCTGGCGCCGGCACCGATCCTCGGCGCGGATTACGACTTGGCGAACACGTTGCCCAGGGCAAACACCGAATTCGGCGCATTCACGCGAATCGGCTTGACCACGGGTGCGGTGGAGATCGCGCGGCGCACCACCGGCTTGTCTTCGATCTGCACGCCCTTGGCGATTTGTTCGTCGACCAGCTTTTGCAGCGTCACCGAGTCCAGGAATTCGACCATGCGCTGATTCAGAGCGGCCCACAGCTCGTGGGTCATGCAACGGCCGGCTTCACCCAGACAGTTTTCCTTGCCGCCGCACTGCGTGGCATCAATGGGTTCGTCCACCGACACGATGATGTCGGCCACGGTGATGTCCGCGGCCTTGCGGGCCAGCGTGTAGCCGCCGCCGGGGCCACGGGTCGACTCGACCAGTTCGTGGCGGCGCAGCTTGCCAAACAGCTGTTCCAGATAGGACAGCGAAATCTGTTGACGCTGGCTGATGGCAGCCAACGTGACGGGGCCGTTGTTTTGGCGCAGGGCCAAATCGATCATGGCAGTGACCGCAAAGCGGCCTTTGGTTGTGAGACGCATCGCGAGCTCCTTTGTCAGGCTTGTTCGTTACAGAAATACCCATGGCAGGTTCATGACCCGTCCGGGCACCGTCTCCGCCCATACTCCGCCTTGCTTAAAGGTCGAGAGCCCTTCTTTCATCGAAGTCTTTGTTGTTTTGGATGTAGACCGTAGTGTACCACAATCCCCATCAAATTTGTCGGGTACCCCGGACAAAACGCCGGGACCCGCTCAAACTATCGGCGACTCGCGCCCGGACGCACCAAACAAACGGGCCTTGAGTTGCGCCAATTGGTCGCGCAAACGGGCTGCCTGCTCGAACTCCAGGCTGCGGGCGTGCTCGAGCATCTGCTTCTCGAGCCGCTTGATTTCCTTGGCCACATCCTTCTCGGACAGCTCCTCCACACGCGCGCGCTGGGCATCGGCTTGGCTCAGGCGCTCGGCTTCCTTGCCGCTCTTCTCACTGTAGACACCGTCAATCAGGTCTTTCACCTTCTTGACAATCGCCTGCGGCGTGATGCCGTTGTCCAGGTTGAATTGCGTCTGCTTGGCGCGCCGGCGTTCGGTCTCGTCGATGGCCTTGCGCATGGAGTCGGTGATCTTGTCCGCGTAGAGAATCGCCCGGCCATTGAGGTTGCGTGCCGCGCGGCCTATGGTCTGGATCAGGCTGCGCTCGGCGCGCAGAAAGCCTTCCTTGTCGGCATCGAGAATCGCCACCAGCGAGACTTCGGGAATGTCCAGGCCTTCGCGCAGCAAATTGATGCCGACCAGCACGTCGAACAGCCCCAGCCGCAGGTCGCGGATGATTTCCACGCGCTCCACGGTATCCACGTCGGAGTGCAGATAGCGCACCTTCACGCCGTTGTCGGTCAGGTAGTCGGTCAGTTGCTCGGCCATGCGCTTGGTCAGCGTGGTGATCAGCACGCGCTCGTTGATTTCGGTGCGCAGCCGGATCTCCTGCAGCACGTCGTCGACCTGGTGGGTTGCGGGCCGCACTTCGATCTCGGGGTCGACCAGGCCGGTGGGCCGCACCACCTGCTCGACCACCTGGCTCGCATGGGTCTTCTCGTAGTCGGCCGGCGTGGCCGAGACAAACACGATCTGGCGCATGCGCTGCTCGAACTCGGCGAACTTCAGCGGCCGGTTGTCCAGCGCCGACGGCAGGCGAAAACCATACTCGACCAGCGTGGTCTTGCGCGCCCGGTCGCCGTTGTACATGGCATTGAGCTGGCCAATCATCTGGTGACTTTCGTCCAGGAACATCAGCGCATCCGCGGGCATGTAGTCGGTCAGCGTGCTCGGCGGGTCGCCGGGCGCCGCGCCCGACAGATGGCGCGTGTAGTTCTCGATGCCCTTGCAGTGGCCGATCTCGGCGAGCATTTCCAGATCGAAGCGCGTGCGCTGCTCCAGCCGCTGGGCCTCGACCAGCTTGCCCGAGGACACCAGCTGCGCCAGGCGCTCGGCCAGCTCCAGCTTGATGGTCTCCACGGCCGCGAGCACCTTGTCGCGCGGCGTGACGTAATGGCTGCTGGGATAGACCGTGAAGCGCGCGATCTTCTGCTTGATGCGGCCGGTGAGCGGATCGAACAGCTGCAGCGTCTCGACCTCGTCATCGAACAGCTCGATGCGCAGCGCCAGCTCGGAATGCTCGGCCGGGAACACATCGATGGTGTCGCCGCGCACGCGGAACTTGCCGCGGCTGAAGTCCTGGTCGTTGCGCTGGTACTGCATGCGTATCAGCTGGGCAATCACATCGCGCTGGCCCATGCGCGCGCCGGTGCGCAGCGTCATCACCATGCGGTGGTAGCTTTCGGGCTCGCCGATGCCGTAGATCGCCGACACCGTGGCGACGATCACCACGTCGCGCCGCTCCATCAGGCTCTTGGTGCACGACAGCCGCATCTGCTCGATGTGCTCGTTGATCGCGCTGTCCTTCTCGATGAACAGATCGCGCTGGGGCACATAGGCTTCGGGCTGGTAGTAGTCGTAGTAGCTGACGAAGTACTCGACCGCATTCTTCGGGAAGAACTCGCGGAACTCGCTGTAGAGCTGGGCCGCGAGCGTCTTGTTGGGCGCGAAGACGATGGCCGGTCGCCCCATCTGGGCAATCACATTGGCCATGGTGAAGGTCTTGCCCGAGCCCGTGACGCCGAGCAGCGTCTGAAAGACCTCGCCGTCACGCAGGCCTTCGACCAGTTTCTCTATTGCCTGCGGCTGGTCGCCCGCCGGTGGATAGGGTTGATAGAGCTCGAAAGGCGAACCCTCGTAGGTCACAAATTGGCCAGACAATGGCAGATCAGTAGCTTGTTGCATAAAGTGGTGTACTGGCCTGCCCCGCAGGCCGCTAAAATTCCGGGGCTAACCCAAAAGACTAACTCAGCTTGGGGCTGGCAGCCATATTTTCATCGTCCGAGGATTTCTTTCATGTCTTTGTTTACCGCCGTCGAAATGGCCCCCCGCGACCCCATTCTGGGTCTGAACGAACAATTCGCTTCCGACACCAACCCCAACAAGGTCAACCTGGGCGTGGGCGTGTACTTCGATGACAATGGCAAGCTGCCTTTGCTGCAATGCGTGCAGACCGCGGAAAAAGCCATGATGGCCCAGCCCACGGCCCGCGGCTACCTGCCCATCGACGGCATCGTGGCCTATGACAACGCCGTCAAGGCCCTGGTCTTTGGCGCCGACAGCGAACCCGTTACTTCGGGGCGCGTGGCCACGATTCAAGCCATCGGCGGCACCGGCGGCCTGAAAGTCGGCGCCGACTTCCTGAAGAAGGTCAGCCCCGATGCCAAGGTGCTGATTTCCGACCCGAGCTGGGAAAACCACCGCGCGATCTTCCAGAACGCCGGCTTCGAAGTCGACTCCTACGCCTACTACGACGCGGCCAAGCGCGGCGTCAACTTCGAAGGCATGCTGGCCAGCCTGAATGCTGCTGCAGCCGGCACCATCGTCGTGCTGCATGCCTGCTGCCACAACCCCACGGGCTATGACATCACCCCCGCGCAGTGGGACCAGGTGATTGCGGTCGTCAAGGCCAAGAACCTCACCGCCTTCCTCGACATGGCCTACCAAGGCTTTGGCGAAGGCATTGCCGAAGACGGCGCCGTGATCGGCAAGTTCGTTGCCGCCGGCCTGGACATCCTGGTCTCGACCTCGTTCTCCAAGAGCTTCAGCCTGTACGGCGAGCGCGTGGGCGCGCTGTCGGTGGTCGCCAAGGACGCCGAGGAAGCCAAGCGCGTGCTGAGCCAGCTCAAGATCGCCATCCGCACCAACTACTCCAACCCACCCATCCACGGCGGCGCCGTGGTCACCGCCGTGCTCACCAACCCCGAGCTGCGCGCGCTGTGGGAAAAGGAACTGGGCGAGATGCGCGTGCGCATCAAGGCCATGCGCCAGAAGCTGGTCGACGGCCTCAAGGCCGCGGGCGTGCAGCAGGACATGTCCTTCATCACCACGCAAGTCGGCATGTTCAGCTATTCGGGCCTGTCCAAGGACCAGATGGTGCGCCTGCGCAGCGAATTCGGCGTCTACGGCACCGACACCGGCCGCATGTGCGTGGCCGCGCTCAACAGCAAGAACATTGACTACGTCTGCCAGGCAATTGCCAAAGTAATCTGATCGCGTCCCGGGGGCTGCACGCCCCTGACATGCAAAAACCCGCACACTTTACGGTCTGCGGGTTTTTTCTTGGCAACTACAACTACAGGGCGTGGTCTAGCGACACTGGCGTGCCCCAGCAGGGGGACACCGAGCAAGGGCCGCCCCGCAGCGATGGTGTCGTCCCCCTCCACCGAAGGATGAGAGGGGGAAGCCGGCTCGGCGCCTGCCGCGTAAGCGGCTCAGGGGGTGTTAATCCGCGACTGCACCGGATTCACGCACCACCTTGCCCCACTTGACGCTTTCCGTCTGGATGAAAGCCGCGAATTCGGCCGGGGTTTCGGCGTAGGCTTCGGCGCCCTGGTCGTTGATCTTCTTCTTCACGTCGGGCTGGGCCAGCACCTTGACCAGCGCGGCGTTGAGCTTGGCGACGATGGGCGCGGGCGTGGCGGCCGGGGCCAGCATGCCGAACCACGACGTGGCTTCATAGCCAGGAACGCCGGCTTCGGCAATGGTCGGCACGTTCGGCAGTTCCGGCGAGCGCTTGGCCGTGGTCACGGCCAGCGGCACCAGCTTGCCCGAGCGCACATGCTGGATGGCGGACGGCATGTTGTCGAACATGATGCCGATCTGGTTGCCCAGCAGGTCGGTCACGGCCGGGGCGCTGCCCTTGTAGGGCACGTGCACCATGTCGACCTTGGCCAGGGTCTTGAACAGCTCGCCCGACAGATGGATGGAGCTGCCGCTGCCCGACGAACCGAAATTCACCTTGCCCGGATTGGCCTTGGCGTAGGCAATCAGTTCCTTGACGTTCTTGTAGGGCTGGTTGGGGTTGGCGACCAGCAGGTTGGGCACATTGGCCACGCGCGTCAGCGGAGCGAAGTCCTTGACCGGGTCGAAAGCCATCTTCTTGTACAGCGAGGCGTTGATGGCGTGCGTGCCCACGGTGCCCATGAACAGCGTGTAGCCGTCGGCCGGTGCCTTGGAGGCCAGCAGGCCGCCGATGTTGCCGCCGGCGCCGGGGCGGTTGTCGACCACCACGGACTGGCCCAGCTCGGTGGTGAGGCCTTGCGCCACGATGCGCGCCAGGATATCGGTCGTGCCACCGGCCGAGAACGGCACGATGATGGTGATCAGCTTACTGGGGTAAGGGGCCTGGGCGAATGCGGCGCCGGGCAGCACGGCTGCGCCGACGGCGAGGCTGGCCAGGGTGGCGAGGGCCGCGCGGCGGCCGGTGAACTTGGGGCTTGTCTTCATCATTATGGTCTCTGTCTCTCTAGTGGTTGTCACCTGCAGCCTCATGGGCCGCAGGCGGGGTCAAGGCCTTGAGGGCCTGTCGGATGGTGTGCGGCTCAGACGCCGGCCACGCCCACGGTCATGCCGCCGCAGACATAGATCACCTGGCCGGTGACAAAGCCGCTGCGTTCGTCGAGCAGGTAGCTGGCGGTGTGGGCCACGTCGTCGGCCGTGCCCACGCGCTTGACCGGCACCGATTCGATGATGGCGCGGGTGCGCGGCGCATCGGGCGGGTTGGCGCGGTCGAACAGCTCGGTGCGGATGGGGCCCGGGCCGATGGCGTTGGCGGTGATGCCGTGGCGGCCCAGTTCCAGCGCCCAGACGCGGGTCATGCCGATCAGGCCGGCCTTGGTCGCAGAGTACGCCGTGCGCAGTTCCTTGCCCAGCGCGGCGCGCGAAGACATGTTGACGATGCGGCCAAAGCCCGCTTGCTTCATGCCCGGCAGCAGCGCCTGCATGCACTGGAAGGCGCAGCGCAGGTTCAGCGAGACCGCCAGGTCGAAATCGGCCAGGGTCTGGTTCTCGGCATCGGCCGGCACCACGATGCCCACGTTGTTCACCAGGCGCGTGATGGGTCCGCCGGCCAGGGCTTCGCGCAGCGCGCGCTCGGTGTCGGCGGCATCGGACAGGTCGGCACGGATGCCGTCGCCCACGCGGTCGATGACCACGGGCTCGAAGCCCTCGGCGCGGCAGCGCTCGGCAATCGCCGCGCCTATGCCGCTGGCGCCGCCGGTGATCAGCACGCGCTGGGGATTCTGGGTAGCAGTATTCATGGGAACTCCGAAAGTAGGATGCGCCGTCCGGGCGGACCCGGACAGCGCATGGCCGCGCGCATCAGACGCGTTCGAGGATCACGGCAATGCCCTGGCCCACGCCTATGCACATCGTGCACAGGGCATAGCGGCCGCCGGTGGCGTGCAGGCGGTTGACGGCCGTCGTGGCCAGACGTGCGCCGCTCGCGCCCAGGGGGTGGCCCAGCGCAATCGCGCCGCCCCAGGCGTTCACGCGCGCGTCGTCGTCCTTGAGGCCCAATGCGCGCAGCACGGCCAGGCCTTGCGCCGCAAAGGCTTCGTTGAGCTCGATCACGTCGATCTGGTCCAGCGTGAGGCCGGTCTGGGCCAGCACCTTGAGCGTGGCCGGCGTGGGGCCGAAACCCATGATGCGCGGCGCGACACCGGCCGTGGCCATGCCCACCACGCGGGCGCGCGGCACCAGGCCGTACTTGGCGGCGTTGGCTTCGTCGGCCAGCAGCAGCGCGCAGGCGCCGTCGTTCACGCCCGAAGCGTTGCCAGCCGTCACGGTGCCGTCGGGACGCACCACGCCCTTGAGCTTGGCCAGCGCTTCGATGGTCGTGGCGCGCGGGTGCTCGTCCTGGCTCACGATGATGGCGTCGCCCTTCTTCTGGGCAATCGACACCGGCACGATCTCGCGCGCCAGGTGGCCGGCGGCAATCGCGGCCGCGGCGTTGATCTGGCTGGCCAGGGCCATGCGGTCCTGGGCTTCGCGCTCGATCTTGAAGTCATCGGCGACGTTCTCGGCGGTCTCGGGCATGGAATCCACGCCGTACTGGGCCAACATCCGCTTGTTGACGAAGCGCCAGCCAATGGTCGTGTCATACACGGCATTGCTGCGGCTGAACGCGCTTTCGGCCTTGGGCATGACGAAGGGTGCGCGGCTCATGCTTTCGACGCCACCGGCAATCATCAGGCCGGTTTCGCCCGACTTGATGGCACGTGCGGCCGTGCCCACGGCATCCAGGCCCGAGCCGCACAGGCGGTTGATGGTCGCGCCCGGCACTTCCAGCGGCAGGCCGGCCAGCAGGCCGGACATGCGCGCCACGTTGCGGTTGTCTTCACCGGCCTGGTTGGCGCAGCCATAGATCACGTCGCTCACCGCCGCCCAGTCCACGCCGGGATTGCGCTCCATCAGCGCCTTGATGGGCAGCGCGCCCAGATCGTCGGCGCGCACGCTGGAGAGCGCGCCGCCGTAGCGGCCGAAGGGGGTACGGATGGCATCGCAGATAAAGGCCTGGGTCATGTTTGTCTCCTGAATGGATAGGCTTGAAAGGAAAGAGAAAGTGGCGCGCGCGAATCAGGCCTCGATGGCCAGACCGACAAGCTGTTCCAGCTCGGCGTGGGTCAGGCCCGGCACCATGTCGACCAGCTTGAGGCCGTCGGGCGTGCATTCCAGCGTCGCCAGGTCGGTATAGATGCGCTTGACGCAGCCAATGCCGGTCAGCGGATAGCTGCATTCCTGGACGATCTTGCTCTCGCCCTTCTTGGTCAGCAGGTCCATCATCAGCCAGGTCTGCTTGGCGCCTATCGCCAGGTCCATGGCGCCGCCCACGGCGGGAATCGCGCCGGGCTCGCCCGTGCTCCAGTTGGCCAGGTCACCCTTGGCAGACACCTGGAAGGCTCCGAGCACGCAGATGTCGAGATGGCCGCCGCGCATCATGGCGAAGCTGTCGGCATGGTGGAAGTACGCGCCGCCGGGCAGCAGCGTCACGGGCTGCTTGCCGGCGTTGATCAGGTCGTAGTCCTCGTCGCCCGCCGCTGGCGCCGGGCCCATGCCCAGGATGCCGTTCTCGCTTTGCAGGATGACCTCGCGGCCCGCGGGAATGTGGTTGGCGACCAGCGTCGGCTGGCCTATGCCCAGGTTCACATAGGCGCCGTCATGGATGTCTTCGGCGACGCGCTTGGCAAGCTCTTCCTTGCTGCGTTTTTGGTAGCTGCTCATGTTGTTCTTTCCTCAGGCTGTCTTCTTGATGCCGCCGGCCTGGGTCGCAACGCGGTCGACGCGCACGATCTGGCTCACAAAGATGCCGGGGGTGACGATGCTTTCGGGGTCCAGCTGGCCCAGCTCGACGATGTCATGCACGGTGGCCACGGTGTGGCGTGCGGCCATGGCCATGACGGGGCCGAAATTGCGCGCCGACATGCGGAAGTTCAGATTGCCCCAACGGTCGCCCTGCTCGGCCTTGATCAGCGCCACATCGCCATGGATGGGGTACTCGAGCACATAGTGCTTGCCATTGATCTCGCGCGTTTCCTTGCCCGCAGCCAGTTCGGTGCCATAGGCCGTGGGGCAGAAGAAGGCACCGATGCCGGCACCGGCGGCGCGCAGGCGCTCGGCCAGATTGCCCTGGGGCACGAGCTCGAGCTCGAGCTGGCCGCTGCGGTACAGGCCGTCGAACACCTGGCTGTCGACCTGGCGCGGGAAGCTGCAGATGATCTTGCGCACGCGGCCGGCCTTGAGCAGCCCGGCCAGACCGACTTCACCGTTGCCCGCGTTGTTGTTCACCACGGTAAGGTCGCGTGCCCCGTTTTCAATCAGCCCGTCAATCAGCTCGTTGGGAATGCCAGCCGTGCCAAAGCCACCAATCAGTACCGTGTCGCCGTCTTTCACGCCGGACAGCGCCTGGGCCACCGAGTCGGCAATCTTGTTGATCATGTAATGCGTCTCCTGGAGATCAGAAATCCTGGCAAATGTTCGCCTAAAGAACAAATGTTCGTATAATGAATTATAGAGAGGCATCCCATGACCGTCCAGCCCCCCAGCCAAGACCCCAAGCCCGGCGACAGCTATGTGCAATCGTTTGCGCGCGGTCTGGGCGTGATCCATTCCTTCAGCGCCGACGCGCCGCAGCAGACGCTCAGCGAGGTCGCGGCGCGCACCGGCCTGACGCGCGCCGGCGCGCGCCGCATCCTGCTGACGCTGCAGACGCTGGGCTATGTCGAAAGCGATGGCCGGCTGTTCCGGCTCACGCCGCGCATTCTGGAACTGGGGTTTGCCTATCTGTCGTCCATGCCGCTGTGGAACCTGGCCGAGCCGGTGATGGAAGATGTGGTCGATAAGGTGCGCGAGTCGTGTTCGGCCGCGGTGCTCGATGGGCTGGATGTGGTCTATGTGATGCGCGTGCATACACACAAGATCATGCGCTCCCACCTCGGCATAGGTTCACGCCTGCCCGCCTGCTGGACGTCGATGGGCCGCGTGCTGCTGGCCGGCCTGTCCGACGACGCACTCGAAAAGCGCTTGCAGGGATTGAAGATGGAGCGCTTCACACAGCACACGATCGTTGACATTGCCGCGCTTAACGCCAGCATTCGCGCGGCGCGCAGCCAGGGCTGGTGCCTGATCAATCAGGAGCTGGAAGAAGGTCTGATCTCGCTGGCCGCGCCATTGAAGAACCGCGCTGGCCAGACGGTCGCGGCCTTGAACATCAGCGGCCAGGCCAATCGCACCAGCGCCGAGATGATGCAAACGCAGATGCTGCCCGTGCTGCTGCAGGCCGCCCGTGCCATCTCGCAGCGGCTGGGCGCGGCGCTCGACTGACCGGAAGCATGCCCCTGCTGCCAAATGTGTAACAGGGACAACAGGGAGGCATCGCAAGAGGGCATGTACTGAGGGTCGATGCCGGGCGCTGTGCGTATAAAGACAGCTACCCGACATATTGGAAGGCGTTGCTTCATGAACATGCACACACCCTCCTCCTGGTCCGCCATGCCCTTGCAACCGCTGCGCGGCACGCGCATTCTGAGCCTCGCGCTCAACCTGCCCGGCCCGGCCGCGCTGCTGCGCTGCGCCGCGATGGGCGCGCATTGCACCAAGCTCGAACCGCTGCCCACCCCTGGCAGCGACAGCGCCGATCCCATGCACAGCTACTGTGCACCGGCCTATGACCAGCTGCATGCGCAGGTACGGCGCCTGCAGGCCGACCTCAAGTCGCCCGAAGGCCAGGCGCAGCTGCACGCCGAATTGGCCCAGACGCAAGTCCTGCTGACCTCGTTTCGGCCCGGCGCATTGCGCAAGCTCGGGCTCGATTGGGAGACGCTGCAGGCGCGTTATCCGCAGCTGTCGATGGTGCGCATCTTTGGCGCGACCGGCGAAGGCGCCGATACGCCCGGCCATGACCTCACCTACCAGGCCGAAGCCGGCCTGCTGCCCACCGGGCAGATGCCGTCTTCGCTGCTGGCCGACATGACCGGCGCCCTGCTGGCCAGCGAAGCCGTGCTGCAGACGCAGATGCACCGCTTGCGCTGCGGCGCGGGCGCATTGCTCGATGTGGGATTGTTCGAAGCCGCACAGTGGCTGGCCCAGCCGCTGCACTGGGGCATGTCGGCGCCCGACGGCGTGGTGGGCGGCGCGCATGCGGGCTATCGCACCTACCGCTGCCAGGACGGCATGGTCGCGGTGGCGGCGCTGGAGCCACATTTCGCGGCCCGGCTCTGCGCGGCCGCCGGGCTGCCCGGTGTGGGTGACGTCACCACGCTGCAGCAGGCCGACACCCATGAAGCCATCAGCGGCTTCATGCGCGAGCGGACGCTTGTGCAATTGCAGGAGATCGCCTTGCAGCAGGATATCCCGCTGCATGTGATCCCGGCTGCGGCGGGACAGGCCGGATGACGGCGGGGCCGCTTAACGGCAGGGCCGCTTAACGGCAGGGCCGCTTAAAGGCAGGGCCGCTTAAAGGCAGGGCCGCTTATCGGCCGGGGCGCTTGCCGGCCACGGGACGGGCATTGCCCGGCCGGCCTGCGGGCTTGGCCACCGCAGCCTTGGTGCCGGCGCGCGGCGGCAGACCCGTGTGCTGCGTCAGCAACTGGCCCTTGACCGGCTGGGTGGCGTTGCGCCCGCCCGAGGACGCGGCCTGGGGCCGCGCCATGGCCTTGTCGGGTGCCGTGCTGTTCTTGCGGCGCGCGCTCTGATATGTGCCATCCGTCAGCGGCTGGAAGGTCGGGATCAGATGCTGCTTGCCATTGCCGATCAGGTCGGCACGCCCCATGGTCTTGAGCGCCTCGCGCAGCAGCGGCCAGTTGTTCGGGTCGTGGTAGCGCAAAAAGGCCTTGTGCAGCCGACGGCGCTTCTCGCCGCGCACGATGTCTACCGATTCGTCGTCGCTGAGCACGCTGCGGCGCACCCGCTTGAGCGTGTTGCGGCCCGAGTGGTACATGGCCGTGGCCGTGGCCATGGGGCTGGGGTAGAAGGTCTGCACCTGGTCGGCGCGGAAACCATTCTTCTTCAGCCAGATGGCCAGGTTCATCATGTCCTCATCGCTGGTGCCCGGGTGGGCGGCAATGAAGTAGGGAATCAGGAACTGCTTCTTGCCGGCCTCTTCGCTGAACTGTTCAAACATCTTCTTGAACTTGTCGTAGCTGCCTATGCCCGGCTTCATCATCTTCGTCAGCGGGCCCTGCTCCGTGTGCTCGGGCGCGATCTTCAGATAGCCGCCCACATGGTGCTGCACCAGCTCCTTGACGTACTCGGGCGACTGCACGGCGAGGTCGTAGCGCAGGCCCGAGCCGATCAGGATCTTCTTGATGCCCTTGAGCGCGCGGCCACGGCGGTAGATCTTGATCAGCGGATCGTGGTTGGTCGTCAGGTTCTGGCAGATGCCCGGGTAGACGCAGCTGGGCTTGCGGCAGGCGGCCTCGATCTCGGGCGTGCGGCAGCCCAGGCGATACATGTTGGCCGTGGGGCCGCCCAGATCGGAAATCGTGCCGGTGAAGCCCGACACCTTGTCGCGGATGTCCTCGATCTCCTGGATGATCGAGTCTTCCGAGCGGCTCTGGATGATGCGGCCTTCGTGCTCGGTGATCGAGCAGAAGGTGCAGCCGCCAAAGCAGCCGCGCATGATGTTGACCGAGAAACGGATCATTTCCCAGGCGGGGATCTTGGTTGTGCCGTCATGGCTGCCGTTTTCATCGGCATAGCTGGGATGCGGCGAGCGCGCATACGGCAGATCGAACACATAGTCCATCTCGGCCGTGGTCAGCGGGATCGGTGGCGGGTTGATCCACACATCGCGCGCGGTCGTGCCTTCGCCATGCGCCTGCACCAGCGCCCGTGCATTGCCCGGGTTGGTCTCGAGGTGCAGCACGCGGTTGGCATGGGCGTAGAGGATGGGGTCGCTGCGGACCTGCTCGTAACTGGGCAGACGGATCACCGAATGGTCGCGCGGCGGCACCTTGAGCTTGCTGCGCAGCGCCGGATTGGCGACGAACTGGATGCGCTGTACCGAGTCGCCCTCTTCGACACCGGCCACCAGCGGCGAGTCGTACTGGCGCCGCGCGGGCACGTTCTTGCCCGAGCCGCAGTTGGGGCCGGCGATCTCGGGGATGGCGGACGCCGCCGCGGCTTCGCCGTCTTCCTTGCTGCAGGTGCTGCCCTGGGCCGCAGCCTGCTCGCTGGTCGTCTGGTAGGGGTTGATATGGGCTTCGACGCGGCCCGGTTCGTCCACCGTGGTCGAGTCGATCTCGAACCAGCCGGCTTCCGATGCGCGGCGCACGAAGGCGGTGCCGCGCACATCGGTGATGTTCTCTACCAGTTCGCGCGCGGCCAGGCGGTGCGCGACTTCAACCAGCGCGCGCTCGGCATTGCCGTACAGCAGCAGGTCGCACTTGGAGTCCACCACGACCGAGCGGCGCACCTTGTCGCTCCAGTAGTCGTAGTGCGCAATGCGGCGCAGGCTGCCTTCGATGCCGCCCAGCACCAGCGGCACATCCTTGTAGGCTTCGCGGCAGCGCTGGCTGTAGACGATGGCCGCACGGTCGGGACGCTTGCCGGCGACATCGCCGGGCGTGTACGCATCGTCCGAACGGATCTTGCGGTCCGCCGTGTAGCGGTTGATCATCGAATCCATGTTGCCCGAGGTCACGCCCCAGAACAGGTTAGGCTTGCCCAGGGCCTTGAACGCTTCGGCGCTTTGCCAGTCGGGTTGGGCAATGATGCCCACGCGAAAGCCCTGCGCTTCGAGCACCCGGCCGATGACCGCCATGCCAAAGCTCGGATGATCGACATATGCGTCGCCCGTGACCAGCACCACGTCGCAGCTGTCCCAGCCCAGCTGTTCCATTTCCTTGCGCGAGGTCGGCAGGAATTTGGCCGTGCCGAAACGCTTGGCCCAGTACGGGCGGTAGCTGGTCAGCGGCTTGGCGGCGCGGGCAAAGAAGGAAACGTCAACGGGGGCGTTCATGGATGGGCAATCATGGGGACAGGAACCCGCCAGTGTACTTTTGCACTGGTAGTCTTGCTGCAGCAGGGTCTTGCCGGCAACAGTCCACGATCAGCGGCAGGTGGCAGCCGCGCAGTGACAGAGTGGGAAAGGTCCATCGGCTGCCATGGACCGCGGCGAAAGGCGTTATCGGCCCGCAAAAACGGCACCGCCGGCACGATGCCGGAAACAGCACCGCGGGCAGGTATGCCCGAAACAGCACCGCCGGCAACTACGCCCGAGACAGCACCGCCGGCAAGTATGCCCGAAACAGCACCGCCGGCAAGTATGCCGGCGGGGGCCTGGTTTCACCATTCTCCTACGTCGCGAATGCGCTGATCGAGATCAGGGGCAGGCGTGAACAAAACCTGCATTTCCTGCCCCCCGCTGCGCGTCTCGAACGACGATGTGCGTTCGAGCTGCTCGGGCAAGGGCGGCGGACTGAAATGGTGGCGCCCGAAAGTGTGCGCGGCCAAGTCTTGGGTTGGGGGTGTAGTGCTGGACATGGACGGTCACTCCTATGACCTCGATGCTAGATTTCGGCGTCAATTTTGCGCGTAGGACAAACGCCAGCCAAGATGTCGAATTTCGCCCTACTCGCCTGCGTTAAGCTAGCGGGCGACATGCCCCAGACCCTTGCCGCGCCCGCGCACAGCGAACTCCTGATCAAGAAAAGCCGCTTCATTGGCTGCGTGCAGCCCATGACCGACCGCGCCAGTGCCCAGCAGGTGGTCGACGGCCTGCGCCGCGCGCACCCGGGCGCGGCCCATGTCTGCTGGGCACTGCTCGCGGGCGGTCAGTCGGCCGCAGTCGACGATGGCGAGCCCAGCGGCACGGCAGGCAGGCCCATGCTCGACGTACTGCGCCACCAGGAACTTGAAGGCGTGCTGGCCACCGTGGTGCGCTATTTCGGCGGCGTCAAGCTGGGCGCGGGCGGGCTGGTGCGAGCCTATACCGACTGCGTGGCCCAGGCTTTGCTGGAGGCCCCCAAGGTGCGGCTGCAGCGCATGGTCGAGCTGCGCTGCAGCGTGCCGTACTCCATGGAAGGCCTGCTGCGCCGCGAGATCGCCACGGCGTCGGCCGAGCTGCTGGATGTGGCCCATGGCAGCCTGGTGACGCTGCTCTGGCGCATGCCCGAGGATGCGGGCGCCGCGTTTATGCAGCATCTCAATCACATCGGCCAGGGTCGGCTGGGCTGGCTCGAGCCTTAGACCCAGGCACAGCGGCCGCTGCGGCGCATTGTCCCGCGCCGGCGCTTCATGCTCGCCTACAGCAAGGCCCCTGGGCGGAATGCAAAGTTAAATGCATGACCCAGGCTACTGCTCACGATTACGATTACGACGTCCTCATCATTGGCGCCGGCACGGCCGGGCTGGCGGCCCTGCGCGCCGTACGCCGCCACACGCAGCGTTTTGCGCTGATCGACGCCGGCCCCGGCGGCACCACCTGCGCGCGCGTCGGCTGCATGCCCTCCAAGCTGCTGCTCGAGGCCGCGCACGCGTTCGAGCGCCGTCATCAGTTCGAGACCTTTGGCCTGCGTGGCGCGGACCAGCTGCGCGCGGATATTCCCGCGGTGCTGCAGCGCGTGCGTGAGGAGCGCGACCGCTTTGTCGCCGGCGTGCTTGAATGCACCTCGGACCTGGGGCCACGCGCCATCACCGGCCGGGCCCGCATTCTCGACCCACACACGGTGGAAGTCGATGGCCAGGGGCGCCTGAGCGCCCGCAGCCTGATCATTGCCACCGGCTCCAAACCCCATGTTCCCGATGAATGGCAGGCCCTGGGCAGGCGCGTGCTGACCACGGACAGTTTGTTCGAGCAGACCGACCTGCCCCGGCGCATGGCCGTGCTGGGCCTGGGGCCGCTGGGCACGGAGATGGCGCAGGCGCTCGCGCATCTGGGCATCGCTGTGACGGCCTTCCACGCCGACGCGCATCTGGCCGGGCTGGCCGACCCCCAGGTCAATTCAGCGCTGAAGAAAACCCTGGCGCAGTCCATGCGGCTGCAGCTGGGGCAAATGCCTTCGCTGGGTGCGGTAACCGCCGATGGCATCACCGTGCACGCGGGTGATTTCGCCGCCCAGGTGGATGCCGTGCTCGCCGCCACGGGCAGGCGCCCCGCGATCGAAGGCCTGGGCCTGGAAAATCTCGGCATTGCGCTGGATGCGCACGGCCTGCCCGAAGTCGACCCGTACACGATGCAACTGGCACAGCTGTCGGTGTTCTGGGCCGGCGACGTGAACCCCGACCGCGCGCTGCTGCACGAAGCCGCCGATGAGGGCGAAATCGCCGGTTGCAATGCGGTGGCCGAGCAAGCGCGGGCCTACAGGCGCCGCACGCCGCTGGCCATCACCTTCACCGAGCCTTCGGTGGCCACGGTAGGCCTGCCCTACAACGACCACTGGAGCGACGAGGTGGCCATTGGCGGCGTCGATTTCACCGGACAGGGCCGCGCCCGCATGGGCCTGCGCAACCAGGGCGCGCTGCGCCTGTATGCCAAGGCCGAGGGCGGCGAACTGCTGGGCGCCCAGCTGTGCGCACCCGCGGGCGAGCACCTGGCGCATCTGCTGGCCTGGGCCATCGAGCGGCGCAGCACCGTGGCCGAGCTGCTGGAAATGCCGTTCTACCACCCCGTGATCGAGGAGGGTCTGCGCACGGCCTTGCGCGACGTGCAAGCCCATATCCATGCACCGCGCGACGCGGCGCAACCGGCCTATGGCGCGCCCGTGGACCTGGGCGGCCTGGGCTAGACGGCCGGAAAAGCCCGCAATGCCGGGCTTTTTTCAGCCCTTGGCGCGCCGCGCTTACCCCTACAGTCAAGGCACTGCAACCGACCGACCTGCTCCCATGGACATCACCTACCAACGCGCTCTCGACAATGCCAGCCGTGCCTGGTCACAGCAGCGCGTGGTGGATGTCCAAAGCCTGGCCGTGCTGCGCCGAGGCGAAGCGGTCGCCATGGAAAAGACGGCCGCCACCACGGCCGCGCAGCAGGCGCTGCTCCAACCTGAACTTGCGCGCTTCGGAATGCTGGGCACGCGGCTCAATCTTTTTGCCTGAGCCAAGCACCAGTATCGACCGGAATCTGCGCGATGATCGGGCTCATGACCCATCCCCTGATCGAACAGTTGACCCAGGCGCGCAAGGCCGCGCAGATGACCCAGGCCGATCTGGCCGAGCGCGCCGGACTGTCGCGCATGACCGTGCAGCGCCTGGAAAGCGGCGCCATGGACCCGCGCCTTTCCACCCTCAATGAGATGGCTCGCGTGCTGGGCCTGGAATTCCACGCCAGCCCTGGCAAGCACGGCGACACCGTTACCGGCTAGCGCCAGCGCGCGGGTTTGCATAATGGGAAGCATCCATGATGCAAAGGATCCGCCCATGACTGCTTCCGCGCCCCCGTTCCGACATCTTGGCCGCTCCGGCTTGCAGGTTTCGCCGCTGTGCTTTGGCGGCAATGTCTTTGGCTGGACGGTGGATGAAGCCACGTCGTTCTCGCTGCTCGACGCCTGGCTCGATGCCGGCTTCAACTTCATCGACACCGCCGACGTCTATTCGCGCTGGGTACCCGGCCACCAGGGCGGGGAATCCGAGAGCATTCTGGGCCGCTGGCTGGCGCGCGGCGGCCGGCGCGCGCAGGTCGTGCTGGCGACCAAGGTCGGCAAGGACATGGGCGGCGGCAAGGTCGGCCTGCGGCCCGAGTACCTACGCCAGGCCGTCGATGCGTCGCTGCAGCGCCTGCAGACCGACTACATCGATCTCTACCAATCCCATGATGACGATGGCGAGGTGCCGCTGGCCGACACGCTGGGCGCCTATGCCGATCTGATTGCCGCGGGCAAGGTGCGCGCGATCGGGGCTTCGAACTACAGCGCCGTGCGTTTCAAGGAAGCGCTGCTGACCAGCGAGCGCCTGGGACTGCCGCGCTACGAAAGCCTGCAGCCGCTGTACAACCTCTATGACCGCGCCGGCTTCGAGCGCGAGCTCGCGCCGCTGTGCCAGTCGCAGGACATCGGCGTGATCAACTTCTATGCGCTGGCCGCGGGTTTTCTGACCGGCAAGTACCGCAGCGAAGCCGATGCGCGCAAGAGTCCGCGCGGCCCGAAGACGGTGAAGACCTATCTGAATCCGCGTGGGCTGGCAATTTTGCAGGCGCTGGATGCCGTGGCCGAGCGCTGGTCGGTGCAGCCCGGCCAGGTGGCGCTGGCCTGGCAGCTGCAGCGTCCGGCCATCACCGCGCCGATTGCCAGCGCCAGCTCCCTGGCCCAGCTGGAGCAGCTGGTGCAGGCCGCGCGGCTGCAGCTGTCGGCGCAGGACATGGCCCAGCTCCATGCCGCGAGCGCCGAGGACGGCGCACGCGACTGAGCGACTTCAGGCGGCAGTGACGCGCACGCACGGCCTTGAGACTGAAGTCTTCAGGCCGCGCTTAGACGCTGGCGCACGGCCTCGAACAGGCATACGCCGCTGGCCACCGAGACGTTGAGGCTCTCGACCGCGCCCTGCATGGGAATGCTCACCAGCTCGTCGCAGGTCTTGCGCGTGAGCTGGCGCATGCCGTCGCCTTCGGCGCCCAGCACCAGCGCCACCGGGCCCTTCAAGTCCATCTGGTAGATATTCTTGTCGGCATCGCCGCTGGTGCCGATGATCCAGATGTTGCGCTCCTTGAGCTCATTGAGCGTGCGCGCCAGGTTCGTGACCATGAAATACGGCACGGTCTCGGCCGCGCCGCTGGCCACCTTGGCGACGGTGGCATTGATGCCGGCCGCATGGTCCTTGGGCGCGATCACCGCATGCGCCCCCGCACCGTCGGCCACGCGCAGGCAGGCGCCGAGGTTGTGCGGATCGGTCACGCCGTCGAGCACCAGCAGCAGCGGGTTCCTGACGCCGCTTTCCTCGAGGTTTTCCAGCAGCTCGTCCAGCGAGGTGATCTGCTTGGTGGGCTCGACGCGTGCCGCCACGCCCTGGTGGCCGTGGCTGCCGGCCAGCTTGGCCAGGCGTTCGCCGTCGGCTTCGATCAATCGGGCACCGGCTTCCCGCGCCCGGTCCAGGAACTGGCGCATGCGGGCATCGCGGCGCGTGGCCTCGTAGTAGATTTCAACGATGGATTTGGGCGCGGTCTTCAGACGCACACCGACGGCGTGAAAGCCGAAGAGAACTTTGGGGGACGACATAGGCCGTGATTATCGACGCAAGCCCATGTCCGGCAGATTCCCGGTGGCATCGCCGCCCCCGAATGGCCGCAAAAGTGCGCGGCAACTGCGCCGGCCCACGGGTTTTATGCCCTGCGCTTAAACTCCCGGCTCCCGCAGCGAGGCCCCCGTTCTGCGTGCCCTCCTCACTCGAATGCTTTCTCCCATGATCTTCAAGCCATTGCTGCACTGGTTGCAGCGCACCAGCCTCGTGACGCAAATCGTGCTGGCCTTGATGGCCGGCATCGCGTTTGCTTTTCTGTGGCCGTCCGCGACCTCCAGCGTGGCGCTGCTCGGTCAGCTGTTCATTTCCGCGCTCAAGGCCGTTGCCCCGGTGCTGGTGCTGATTCTGGTGATGGCCTCGATCAGCAACCACCGTCCCGGCGATTCCACGCTGATGCGGCCGGTGCTGTGGCTGTATGCCATCGGCACGCTGACCGCTGCCATCGTCGGCGTCTTCGCGAGCATGCTGTTTCCGTCGACGCTGGTGCTGCAGACCGCGGCCGCCACCAGCACCGCCCCGCCGGGCAATGTGCAGGAAGTGCTGATGGCGCTGGTGCTGAGCGCGGTGGACAACCCCGTCAATGCGCTGCTGAGCGCGAACTACATCGGCATCCTGGTCTGGGCCGTGGGTCTGGGGCTGGCGCTGCGCCATGCGAGCGAAGGCACGCGCAAGGTGCTCAGCGACCTGTCGGATGCCGTCACCCTGATCATCCGCGGCGTGATCCGCTGTGCGCCGCTGGGCATTTTCGGCCTGGTCGCCGCGACGTTTGCGGATGCCGGCACGGCCGCGCTGCTGGGCTATGCGCATCTGCTGACGGTGCTGGTCGGCTGCATGCTGTTCGTGGCCCTGGTGGTCAACCCGCTGATCGTGTTTGCCAAGATCCGCCGCAATCCCTATCCGCTGGTGCTCCTGTGCCTGCGCGAAAGCGCGGTGACGGCGTTCTTCACGCGCAGCTCCGCAGCCAATATCCCCATCAACCTGGCCCTGGCCGAGCGCCTGAAGCTGGACAAGGACACCTACAGCATTGCGATTCCGCTGGGCGCGACGATCAACATGGCGGGCGCGGCCATCACCATCAGCGTGCTGTCGCTGGCGGCCGCGCACACGCTGGGCATCGTGGTCGACATTCCCACGGCCATCCTGCTGTGCGTCGTGGCTTCGGTCTGCGCCTGTGGCGCGGCCGGCGTGGCCGGCGGCTCGCTGCTGCTGATTCCGCTGGCCTGCAGCCTGTTCGGCATCTCCAGCGATGTGTCGATGCAGGTGGTGGCCATTGGCTTCATCATTGGTATCCTGCAGGATTCGGCCGAAACCGCGCTGAATTCCTCCACCGACGTGATCTTCACCGCCGCGGCCTGCATGGCCGAGGAACGCAAGAACGCGGCACTTATCTGAGACCGACCCCATGCTGTTTGCCCCGCTGAAGTACATCCACCTGCTGGCCGTGATCGTCTGGCTCGGCGGCATGGCGTTTTCCCATTTCTTCCTGCGCCCCGCCGTGCAGTCGCTCGAACCCGCGGCGCGCGTGCAGCTGATGCACGGTGTGCTCAAGCGCTTTTTCGCCGCCATGCTAGTCACGGTGGCGGTGGTGCTGCTGTCGGGCCTGGGCATGGTGGGCTCGGTCTACAAGATGGCGGCCCAGGCCGACCTGCAATTCCAGATGCCGCTGGCGTGGAAGGTGATGATCGCGCTGGGCCTGGTCATGGCCGCGATCTTCGGCCATATCCGCTTTGCGCTGTTCAAGCGCCTGGACCGCGCGGTGCAGGCCGCCGACTGGCCCGCGGGCGGCCAGGCGCTGGCCAGCATCCGCTTCTGGGTCGCGGCCAATCTGGCGCTGGGCGTGGCCATCATCACCGCGCTGCGCCTGACGGTCTAGCAACACAGGGGGGATTCGGCGCAGATGAAGGGGCACATGACCAAGCCGGTGACTGTTCTCGTGCGCGCCGCGGCGCTGGCCGCCACCGGCCTGGGCGCGCTGGCCACGGCCCAAGCCGCGCCGGCGCTCGACACCGTGGTCGTCACCGCCGCGCGCGAAGCCCAGTCGTTGCGCAGCGTCACGGCCGACATGAGCGTGATCGACCGTGACACGATAGAGCGCAGCGGCGCCACGGGCGTTGCCGATCTGCTGGCCCAGTTGCCGGGCGTGCAGATCACGCGCAACGGCGGCCCGGGCCAGACCACCTCGGTGTTTCTGCGCGGCATGGGCAACCAGCACACGGCGGTGCTGGTCGACGGCGTGCGCTACAGCAGCCAGGAACTGCAGGGCGGCGCGCTCTGGGCCGCGCTGCCGCTGGCACAGATCGAGCGCATTGAAATCCTGCGCGGGCCGGCCGCCGCCATCTATGGCTCGGACGCCATGGGCGGCGTGGTGCAGATCTTCACGCGCCACGCGGACTCGGAACCAGGCCCGCTGCGCGCCTATGCCGAGGCCGGTCTGGGCAACCAGGGCACGTCCAAGGTGGCGACCGGACTGCAAGGCGGCGCCCAGGGCTGGAGCTATGGCCTGCATATGGCCGACGAGCGCAGCGACGGCTTCGACGTGAACCCGGGCAACCCCTGGACGCCCAATCCCGACCGCGATGGCTACAGCCATACTTCGCTGGGACTGAACGCCGGCTTCAGGCAAGGCAGACACCAGATCGACACGCGTTTGCAGCACAGCCGTCTCAAAACCGAGTACGACCAGAGCGCCGCGCCCTTCAATGATTTCGACCGCGTGAAGAACACCATGGGCACGCTGCGCTGGCAGGCCGCCTGGAGCGACGCCTACCAGAGCGTGGTGCAGATCGGCCATGCACGCAGCGACAACCAGCGCTTCACTTCGTCGCCCGAAGGCAGCGACGGCAGCAGCCACAACTACCTGCTGCAGAACCAGTGGAAGCTGGGCAACAGCCGTTTCAATGTCGACCTCGAGCGCCGCGAGGACCGACTCAGTACCGATTATTCGTTCACCCAGAACACCGACAGCCGGCGCGTGCAGGATTCGCTGTCGGCCGGCTGGCGCCATGCCAGCGGCGGGCACCAGATCGACGCCAATGCGCGCTACGACCGCGTGCGCGATCAGCAGAACAAGGCCACGGGCGGCCTGGGCTATGGGCTGCAGTTGGGCGACAGCCTGCGCTGGGTGGTCTCGGCGGGCACGGCGTTTCGCACGCCCACGCTCTACGAGCGCTTCACCGGTCAGGCCGCGGCCGATCTTCGGCCCGAAAGCAGCACCAATGTCGAGACCGGCCTGCATTACAGCGCCGCCGGCCAGCAGCTGTCGGCCGTGGCCTATCGCAACCGCATCAGAGACCAGATCACCTACGACTGGACCCGTTCGCCGGCCTGCAATTGCTACCGCAACTGGGAAAGCGTGGAGATCAAGGGGTTGACCCTGACCGGTGCGACGCGCCTGCAACGGCTGAACCTGTCGCTGTCGCTGGATTTCCTGCAGCCCAGCAACCGCGAGAACGGCAAGCTGCTGCCCTACCGCTCCAAGCGCATGCTCAAGCTCTCGGCCGACACCCGGCTCGCGGGCTGGACGCTGGGCACCGAGGCCCAGCTCTACAGCGCGCGCTTTGTCGATGCCGAGAATGCGGCCAGCCTGGGCGGCTATGGCGTGGTCAACGTCTATGCCCAGCACCAGCTCGCCAGGGACTGGTCCGTGCTGGCGCGCATCAACAACGTCGCCGACCGCGACTATGCGCCGACCCAGGGCTATGCCAATGCGGGCCGCACGCTGTTCGTGGGTGTGAAATGGGCACCGGCGCCCTGACGCAGCGCCTGCTGCTGTCGGCGCGATCGGCGCTGCTGGTCTGCGCGCTGCTGGGCGCCCAGGCCGCGCTGGCCTATGCCGTGCGCGACAGCCAGGGCCGCAGCGTGGAAATCGCCCGGCCGCCGCAGCGCATCGTGTCGCTACTGCCGTCGGTCACGGAGTCGCTGTGCGCGCTGGACGGCTGCGCGCGGCTGGTCGGGGTCGATGCCTTGTCGAACCAGCCGCCCGCCATTGCCGCGCTGCCCCGTGTTGGCAAATGGCCCACGCCATCGGTCGAAGCCATCGTGCGGCTGCGCCCCGATGTCGTGCTGATGGCGTACTCGCCGCCGCTGATCGCCCAGCTCGCACAGTTCGGCATTCCGGTGCTCGCGCTGGAAGCCCGTGACACCGCGGGCATGCACGCGCAGTGGCGCACGCTGGACGCGCTGCTGCAGCAGACGCGCGCCGACGCACTCATCGCGCGGGTGCAGGCCGGCGTCGATCGCGTCGCGCGCAGGGCGCGAGACCAGGCCGGGCGCAGCGTGTATTTCGAGGTCGATGCCACACCCTATGCGGCCGGGCCCAACTCCTTCATTGGCGAACTGCTGGCGCAGCTGGGCGCGCGCAACATCGTGCCGTCCGCGCTGGGCCCGTTTCCGCGCCTGGTGCCCGAATTCATCGTGCGCCAGAACCCGCAGCTCATCATCCATACGCCGCAAACGCCCGCGGGCGCATTTGCCCAGCGCCCTGGCTGGCGCGCCATCGACGCGGTGCGCAGCGGCCGCATCTGCACGCTGGATGCAGCCGAAGTCGATCTGGTCTCGCGCCCCGGCCCCCGCCTGGACCAGGCCGCGGCCGTGCTGGCGCGCTGCCTGGCATTGATGCCACACCCCTAGCGCAGCGCGCGCACAATCGTCTCCAACCCATGCATCTGCGCACACTATCCAAACGCCGCACGGCAATCATGCTTGCCACGCTGCTGCTGGCCTTGCTGATGGCCGGCTACCTTGTCGCAACGCGCGTCAACATCAACCCCGCGCATGCGCCCGGTGACGCGCTGGATAAATACAACGGCGTGAGCGTCTACTACAACGGCGCCATCAACCATGTCTCCGGCCGACGCACCACGCCCAGCGGCTACAACCTGGGGCTGCGCTATCAATGTGTGGAGTTCGTCAAGCGCTACTACTACGAGCGCTTTGGCCACGAGATGCCCAATTCCATGGGCCATGCCAAGGAGTTCTTCTCCGACAAGGTCGGCGATGGCGCGCTGAACGCAGACCGCATGCTGGTGCAATACCGCAATGGCGCGGGCACGGTGCCGCAAGAAGAAGACCTGATCGTGTTCGCGCCCTGGCTGTTCAATCGCTACGGCCATGTGGCGATCGTGAGCGCCGTGGGGCCTGACTTCATTGAAGTCATACAGCAGAACCCCGGCCCGTTCGGCACCAGCCGCGAGCGCTACGCGCTGGAGCGGCAGGGCCAGCGTGTGGCGCATGATCGGGTGCTGGGCTGGCTGCGTCGGCCCTGAGCTTCAACGGTCGCAAAAAAAGCGCCCGAAGGCGCTGGCAAGTCAGGCGCGCAAGCGCTTACTTGTAGAAGGCTTCGACCTTGCCCTTGATCTTGATCAGCAGCGGGCGGCCCTTGCGGTCCAGCGTCTTGCCCGCGGGCACGCGCACCCAGCCTTCGCTGATGCAGTATTCCTCGACATCGAAACGCTCCTTGTCGTTGAAACGGATGCCGATGTCATGCTCGAACACCGCGGCCACATGGTGCGGGCTGCTGGGATCGACGGACAGGTGGTCGGGAAGTGCGGGTGCGGCGGCTTTGTCGCTCATGGAAACCTTTCTTTGCATTGAAGAATGCGTTCAACCGGCGATTTTCGCGGATTTTCGCGCGCTCAGTTTCCGCGCTCCACATTTCCCGGTTGCAGCCGCTGGGCCTCGTCGCGCAACGTTTCCTTGAGCCAGCGCCACACGGCCTGAATCCGCGGCACCGACTGCCCTTCCTGCGGCATCGACATCCAGAAGGTGCGCGTGAAGCGCGCCTGCGGCTGGTGCACGCGCGCCAGCCGCGGATCCCGGTCGGCGAGAAATGCAGGCAGCACGCCCAGGCCCGCGCCCGCGCGCACGGCCTCGTACTGGGCCGTGATGCTGGTGCTGCGAAACGCATAGCGCTGCGGCTGGTACAGGCTGTCAATCAGCTGCAGCTCCTTGGTGAACAGCAGGTCGTCCACATAGTGCACGAACGCGTGGTGGCGCAGGTCGGCCGTTTCGCGCACCAGCGGCCGGCGCGCGAGGTACTCACGCTCGCCGTAGAGATAGAGGTCGTAGTCGGCCAGCCGGCTGACGATCACCGCGCCGCGCTTGGGGCGTTCAAGCGAAATGACGATGTCCGCTTCGCGCCGCGACAGGTGCAGCAGCCGCGGCAGCGCCAGCAGATCCACCGACAGCTGCGCATGCCGGCAGGTCAAGGCCGCCAGCTTGGCCGCCAGCAGCGACGTGCCCAGGCCTTCGGTCGTGCCCACGCGCACCAGGCCGCTGGGGCCTTCGGCCGAAGTGCCTGCCTGATCGACGCTGCGCTCTATGCCGCGCGCCGCCAGCGCCATGGCCTCGACCGCAGGCAGCAGCGCACGCCCCGCCTCGCTGGGCCGCAGGCCGCCGCTCTCGCGCGTGAACAGCGCCTGACCTAGGCTTTTTTCCAGCGCCTGGATGCGGCGCGCCACGGTGCTGTGCTCGACCTGCAGCACGCGCGCGGCCGCGGACAGGCTGCCGTGCTGGCCCACGGCGGCGAAATAACGCAGATGTTCCCAGTCCATGAAAACCCTTAAGAAATACCCACGATCAAGCACTGGCGCGGCTTGCGCGGGCTGTGCATTTTTGCAAAGACCAAATGCGCAAACTGCTGTTGCCCTATGAAATACGCACAGCTAGCATATTGCATCGCTGCCGAATTTCCACCCTACCGGAGACCCACAAATGAACGCCCCTACCGCTGCTGCCGTGCTTGCCCCCAGCGTCAAACTGCTGATCGATGGCCAACTGCTCGAATCGCGCACCACCCAGTGGCGCAATGTGGTCAACCCCGCGACCCAGGAAGTGCTGGCGCGCGTGCCGTTTGCCACGCCCGAGGAAATCAACCTGGCGGTGAGCAGCGCCAAGAAGGCTTTCGCGACCTGGAAGAAGACGCCGATCGGCACGCGCGCGCGCATCTTTCTGAAGCTGCAGCAGCTGATCCGCGAAAACATGGGCGAGCTCGCGGCGCTGCTCACCGCCGAGCAAGGCAAAACCCTGGCCGATGCGGAAGGCGATGTGTTCCGCGGCCTTGAAGTGGTCGAGCATGCGGCCGGCATAGGCAACCTGCAGTTGGGCGAGCTGGCCAACAACGTCGCGAACGGCGTCGACACCTATTCGATTCTGCAGCCGCTGGGCGTGTGCGCAGGCATCACGCCATTCAACTTCCCGGCCATGATTCCGCTGTGGATGTTCCCCATGGCCATCGCCACCGGCAACACCTTCGTGCTCAAGCCTTCGGAGCAGGACCCCATGGTCACCATGCGCCTGTGCGAGCTGGCCATCGAAGCCGGCCTGCCGCCGGGCGTGCTCAATGTCATCCACGGCGGTGAAGACGCGGTCAATGCGATCTGCGATCACCCCGATATCAAGGCCATCAGCTTTGTCGGCTCGACCCAGGTCGGCACCCATGTCTACAACCGCGCCAGCCTGGCGGGCAAGCGCGTGCAATGCATGATGGGCGCGAAGAACCACGCCATCGTGCTGGCCGATGCGAACAAGGAGCAGACGCTCAACGCCCTGACCGGAGCATCGTTCGGCGCCGCCGGCCAGCGCTGCATGGCGGTGTCCACGGCGGTGCTGGTGGGTGAAGCCCAGAAATGGATTCCCGAGCTGGTCGCCAAGGCGCGCACGCTCAAGGTGAGCGCCGGCGTCGAGTCCGGCACCGATGTCGGCCCGGTCGTGTCCTGCGCGGCGCTGGCCCGCGTCGAGGGCCTGATTGCCCGCGGCGAAGCCGAAGGCGCCACGCTGGAGCTCGACGGCCGCAAGCCCACCGTCGAAGGCTATGCCAACGGCAATTTCGTCGGCCCGACGATCTTCAGCGGCGTCAAGCCCGGCATGGCGATCTACGACCAGGAAATCTTCGGCCCGGTGCTGTGCCTGATGGCCACCGACACGCTGGACGAGGCGATCGCGCTGATCAATGCCAACCCCAACGGCAATGGCACGGCGATCTTCACGCAGTCGGGCGCCGCGGCGCGCAAGTTCCAGGAAGAGATCGACGTCGGCCAGGTCGGCATCAATGTGCCGATTCCCGTGCCCGTGCCGATGTTCTCCTTCACCGGCAGCCGTGCGTCCAAGCTGGGCGACCTGGGCCCCTATGGCAAGCAGGTGGTGCTGTTCTACACCCAGACCAAGACCGTCACGGCGCGCTGGTTCGACGACAGCACCACGGCGGCGCGCGTCAATACGACCATCAACTTGCACTGAAGACAGCCCCAAGGCTGGGATGATGGAGGCATGAACGTTTCTCCTTTCCTTCCTGGCGCTGCCGTGCTGGCGCGCGCGCTGCTCGCCGGCCTGGTGCTCGGCCTGGTGCCCAGCATCAGCCAGGCCCAGGCCGGCGCGGCCTGCGAGCGCGCGGCCGTGGACGCCGGCGCGCGCAATGCCTGCGCCGTGCTCGACTTCCAGGCCGCGGACACCGCCAACACCATTCTGTATGGCGATGTGATGCGCGCGCTGTCGGCGCATGAACGGCCGGCATTGCGCCGCGACCAGTCGGCGTGGAGCCGCGAGCGCATCCAGCGCTGCAAGGCCGCGCACGCACGTGATGAAGCGCTGAGCGATTGGCCCGCGCGTTATCACCACTGCCTGCAACAGGCCACCGAAGCACGCCGTGCTGCGCTGATGCACTGGCTGCAAAACGGGCAGCCCCCCGAACAACGATAGGAACATCCATGGATTTCGAACTCAGCGACGAGCAGCAGGCCTTTGCCGATACCGCGCGCCAGTTTGCCCAGGCCGAACTCGCGCCGCATGCGGCGCGCTGGGATGCCGAAGGCCACTTCCCGCGCGAAGCCATAGCCAAGGCCGGAGAACTGGGTTTCTGCGGCCTGTACGCGCCCGAGAACGCGGGCGGCCTGGCCTTGCCGCGGCTGGACGCCACGCTGGTCTTCGAGGAGATGGCGGCCGTCGACCCATCGACCACGGCCTTCATCACCATCCACAACATGGCGACCTGGATGCTGGGCACCTGGGCCCAGGACGCGGTGCGCGAGCAATGGGGACCGCAGCTGGCCAGCGGCACCAAGCTGGCCTCGTACTGCCTGACCGAGCCCGGCGCCGGATCGGATGCGGCGGCGCTGGTCACGCGCGCCGAGCGCGATGGAGATAACTACCGCATCAGCGGCAGCAAGGCCTTCATCTCGGGCGCGGGCAGCACCGACATGCTGGTGCTGATGGCGCGCACCGGTGCCGTGGGCTCGGGCGCGGCCGGCATCAGCGCGTTTGCCGTGCCCGCCGACCTGGACGGCATCACCTACGGCAAGAAGGAAGAAAAGATGGGCTGGAACAGCCAGCCCACGCGCGTGATCCATTTCGACAACGTGCTGGTGCCGGCGCAGAACCTGCTGGGCAACGAAGGCGAAGGCTTCAAGATCGCCATGAAGGGCCTGGATGGTGGCCGCATCAACATCGCCTGCTGTTCCGTGGGCGCGGCCCAGGGCGCGCTGACCCATGCCCAGGCGCATCTGCATGCGCGGCGCCAGTTCGGCAAGAGCCTGGCCAGCTTCCAGGCGCTGCAGTTCAAGCTCGCCGACATGGCGACCGAACTGGTGGCGGCGCGCCAGATGGTGCGGCTGGCGGCAAGCAAGCTCGACGCTGGCGCACGCGATGCCTCGACCTACTGCGCAATGGCCAAGCGCTTTGCGACCGACGCCGGCTTCATGGTCTGCAACGAGGCGCTGCAGCTGCATGGCGGCTATGGCTATATCCGCGAGTACCCGCTGGAGCGCCTGATGCGCGATGCGCGCGTGCACCAGATTCTCGAAGGCACGAATGAAATCATGCGCGTGATCATCGCGCGGCGCATGCTTGAAACCGACGCACCCGACGTGATCCGCTGAGGGCCCTGCGATGCCGCGCGATCCCGACGCCTTTTCCCCCGGCCTGGTGGCCGCGCTGCGCCAGGCGCTCGACAGCCGCAGCGACGTCGAGGAGCGCCAGATGTTCGGCTGCCTGTGCTTCATGGTAGACGCCAAGATCTGCCTGGGCGTCAAGCGCGATGAACTGCTGGTGCGCCTGCCGCCCGCGCGGCATGACGAATTTCTCGAGCATGCCGGCGTGCGCGAGCTATCGCCCGGAGGCGGCATGCAGGGCTATTTCTTCATCGAGCCCGACGGCTATGCGCGCCGCGAGCAGTGGGAATTCTGGCTGGGGCAAGCCCTGGCCTACAACCCGCAGGCCCGCGCCAGCCCCAAGCGCAAACCACGCCAAAACCCGGAAGACTGAATTCCAATAACCACTCCAGGAGACAAGAATGCATATCGCCTTTATCGGCCTCGGCCACATGGGCGGCCCGATGGCCGTCAATCTGCAAAAAGCCGGCCACAGCGTGGCCGCCTTTGACCTGTCGACCACGGCCTGCGACAAGTTCGCGGCCGCGGGCCTCCAGATTGCCGCCAGCGCCCAAGCCGCGGTGCAGGGCGCGGAGATCGTCATCAGCATGCTGCCCGCAAGCCGGCATGTGCAGGCGCTGTACCTTGGTGCGTCGGGCGACGACGGCCTGCTGGCGCATATCGCGCCGGGCACGCTGGTGATCGACTCCTCGACGATTGCCGCCGCGACCAGCCAGCAGGTGGCGCGTGCCGCCGATGCCGCGGGCATAGACTTCATCGACGCCCCGGTCTCGGGCGGCACGGGCGGCGCAATTGCCGGCAGCTTGACCTTCATGGTCGGCGCCAGCCAGGCACAGCTCGAACGCGCGCGGCCGGTGCTGGAAAAGATGGGCAGCAACATCTTCCATGCGGGCAACGTGGGCGCGGGCCAGACCGCGAAGATCTGCAACAACATGCTGCTGGGGATTCTGATGATAGGCACCAGCGAGGCGATTGCGCTGGGCGTGGCCAATGGCCTGGACCCGCAGGTGCTGTCCGAAATCATGCGCCGCAGCTCGGGCGGCAACTGGGCACTGGAGAAATACAACCCCTGGCCCGGCGTGCAGGACAACGCGCCCAGCAGCAAGCAGTACGCGGGCGGCTTCGGCACCGATCTGATGCTCAAGGACCTGGGCCTGGCGCAGGAAAACGCGGGCGCGGTGCAGGCCAGCACGCCCCTTGGCGGCCTGGCGCGCTCGCTCTACGCCATGCATTCGATGGCCGGCCACGGCGGGCTGGACTTCTCCAGCATCGTGCAGAGCCTGCAAAAGCGCAACGCCGGGTGAAATGCGCGCCCTGTGGCGCCATGGGCAACAACGCGGGCTGCGGACCGACAAGCGCCGGCTCGGCCGCCGCGCACAATCGATGCCGCGCAGCCGCCGCGCAGCCGCCGCGCAGCACCGAGCCGGCCTGCATCACGCGCATTGCGCGCATTCTTTGCCCGAAAGGAAATCTGGATGAAATACCTGCAACCTTCCGCCATTGCCTCGGCCCTGCGGGCCGGCGGCCTGAGCCTGATCAGCATGGTCGTCATGGGCACGGCCAGTGCTCCGGCATACGCCGAAACCCCGGCCCAGTGGCAGGCCGCGCTGCAGCAGACCAAGCTGTCGCTCGCGCAGGCCATTGATGCCGCCGAAAAGGCCGTGCCGGGGCGCAGCTTCGAGGCACAGCTCGACATCGACGACGGCTCGCCGCATTTCGAGGTCGACGTCATCACCAACCAGGGCGAGCATGTGGAAGTGCATGTCAACGCCGGCAGCGGTGCGGCCCAGCAGCACAAGAACAAGGGCGCCGCGTCGACCAAGGACAAGAAGCGCCTGGATGCCAGCAAGATCACGCTCAAGCAGGCGCTGGACGCCGCGCTCAAGCACACGCCGGGCACGGCCGTCGATGCCGAACTGGGCAACGACTGGGGCCGCGCGGTGATTGCCATCGATGTGCTGACCAGCGCCGGCCAGCGCATGGAAGTCAAGGTCAATCCCGAAAATGGCCAGGTGCTGAGCTCCAAGGCCGACTAGCCGCAGCAGTGGCAGGATGGGGGGCGCCCGCGGTTCTTGCCCATTGGCGCAAGAACCGCCAGAATTTGCCCATTCCCTTCCCGGAGCGCATGCCATGGCCTTACCCCACGCCTTGCCCGCACAGGCCATCGATGTCCAGCCCTTCGGGGCGCAGCTGGCCCACGAGAAGTCGGTGGCACTGTTCAAGTCGGATGATCTCGAAGTGATACGCATGGTGCTGCCGGCGGGCAAGCGCATGCCGCAATACAAGGTGTCGGGCGGACTGGTGCTGCACTGCATCGAAGGCCGGCTGCAGGTCGATATCGAGAACCGCCAGCATGCGCTGGGCGCGGGCCAGCTGCTGCACCTGCCGGGCAATGTGAGCCATGCGGTGTCCGCCCTGGAGGATTCGTCCGCCCTGCTGACGCTGGTGGTGCGCCGATAGGCCAGGCGCCGCGGCTCAACGCGTGGGCGGCACGCTGGCGAACAGCTGGGCAAGATGCGCCCAGGCCGTGGCATCCTCCACCAGGGTCACGGGCACGCGCAGCATGCGGCTGGGCGCGGCCTGGGGCGAAAACAGCACGCCCGGCGCCAGCAGCAGGCCTTGGGCCACGGCCGCGCGCGCCAGTACTTCGGAGTCGCGGCCGCAATCGGCCCAGATGAACATGCCCGCATGCGGCTTGTGCGCGATCTCGCAGCCCAGCGCCTCGAGGGCCGACAGGCAGCGGCCCTGGGCCTGGTTCAGGCGCTGGCGCAGCCTGTCCACGTGGCGCCGGTACTGGCCATCCGCAAGAATGCGGTGCACCACCTGCTCACCGAGCTCCGGCGAAGTCGGACAGCCCAGCAACTTGGCATCGACAAGCCGCCGTATCAGGGCCTGATGGCCCGCAATGTAGCCCACGCGCAGCCCGCCGCCCAGCGTCTTCGCAAAGCCGCCGATCAGCAGCACGCGCTGCAGCCGGTCCAGCGCTGCCAGGCGCACCGGCACGCCCGGGTGGAAGTCGGCAAAGGTATCGTCCTCGGCCAGCAGGAAGTCAAAACGCTCGGCAATGCGCAGCACTTCATGCGCCACGCCCACCGACAGCGTGGCACCGGTGGGGTTATGCACCGCGGTGTTGAGAATGAACATGCGCGGCTGGTGGCTTTCGGCCAGGCGCGCCAGCGCCTCGAGATCGGGGCCGTCGTGGCGGCGCGGCACGCCTACCACCTGCAGGCCCAGCGCCTGCAGCAGGCCGCGCACCGGAAACCAGCCCGGGTCTTCGACCAGCACCACATCGCCGGCGCGCAGCAGGCTGCGCACCACCAGGTCCAGCCCCTGGATCACGCCGCCCACCGTCATCATCTGCAGGTCGGGGTGCGCCGAAACGCCCTGGGACTGCAGCAAGGTGGCGATCTGCTGGCGCAAGGGGCGATGGCCATGGGGCGTGCCATAGCTCAGCAGGCTGGAGCCCGCGGTACGGCCCACGCTGCGGATCGCGCTTCTGAGCATCTCCAGGTCCAGCCAGCCCGGCGGCAGCAGGCCGGCGCCGGGAGCGTGGCGGCCCAGGCCAGGCCCGCTGAACATGCTGCGCAGAAAGAACGCCGTGTCGTATGCACCCGTAGGCATGCAGGCGCCGGCGGGCTCCGGCCCATTGACCTCAGGCACCTGGGGCTGGGCACAGACAAAGAAGCCGGCACCGCGGCGTGAGCTGACCAGGCCTTGCGCCTCGAGCTTGTCGTAGGCCTGGACCACCGTGCAGCGGCTCAGGCCGGTGGCATCGGCCATCGCCCGCACGGAGAGCAGGCGCATGCCCGGGCGCAGCTCCCGGGTGCCTATCAGATCGACCACATGCGCCACCAACTGCTCCACCAGCGACATGCTCGCACCGCGCCGAGCTCGCCAGCCAGCAGTGTCCTGGCCTCGGTCCCGAGCGGGCGCGCTGAGGTTCTTGTCTTCAGGTGTCATGGTGTTTGCATCGGGCCAGTCAGACCGTTTTATTGATTCACTGTATCGATATTAATTCATCAATAGTAAATAGCATGACAGCATTGCGCCGGTTTTTCCAGCCCCCCCACGGGCCAAGAACCGAGAGATTCACCTTGCCAGGATCACGCCATGAACGCTTCAGCTTTTTACTCGCTGCTCATGTTCACCTTTGTCTACTCGATCACGCCCGGACCGAACAACCTGCTGCTGGCGGCGTCCGGCGCGGCGTTCGGCTACCGCCGCAGCCTGCCGCATATCCTGGGCGTGAGCCTGGGAGCGGCGCTGATGCTGGTGGTGGTGGGCTGCGGGCTGTGCACGGTGTTCGAACGCGTGCCGCAGCTGCACACCGTGCTCAGATACTTCGGCGCGCTGTACCTGGTGTGGCTCGCATGGTGCATTGCGCGCGCAGGCCATGCGGGCAGCGGCGCGGCCACGCCCGCGCCGCTGCGCTTCTGGCAGGGCGTGGCCTTGCAATGGGTCAACCCCAAGACCTGGGTCATGGCCGTGGGCATTGCCGCTGCCCACACACCGCGCGAAAACCACTTCATGCACCTGCTGATGGCCGGCCTGCTGCTGGTGCTGGTGAGCTTTCCCAGCATCAGCGCCTGGACCCTGTTTGGCCAGTGCGTGGCCTGCGCGCTGCGCTCGCCCGTGGCCGTGCAACGCTTCAACCTGGCGATGGCCGGCCTGCTGCTGCTGTCGCTCTATCCGTTTTGCGTTGACGTCTGGCAGCGGCTGGGCGCCTGAGACAAGGCGCCGACCTGCTGCGCCAGCCGGGCGATGCCGGCATCGCTCAAATCGCTGCAGGCAATGCGGGTGCGGCCGGCCCAGCCCTGGAAATGGCGCGCCTGCGAGCGCTCGTACTGCGGGTCGTAATGCTGGGCCATGAGTTCGGCAAACAGCGGCGCCAGCGCCTTCTCCCGGGCCCAGCCCTGCCAGCGCGCGACGGTGGCATGGCCCAGCCACTCCTTGAGCCGGTCGAGCTGCTGCGCCAGCGCCGGCCCATCGTCGCCCAGGTACGCATAGTCGCGCAGCAGATAGTCGAGCCGGGCTTCGGGCGTGGCCTGGATTTCCACGCAGGGCGCGGCCTGCATGCGCTCGACCAGCGCCAGCGGCAGCGTGATGCGGCCAATACGTGGGCTTTCACCTTCGATATAGACCGGGCGCGCCAGATCGAACGTCGCCAGCTGCTGCGCCAGCTGGGTCTCAAAGGCTTTCTGCGAGGGCTGTGCAATGCCCGGCAACTGGCCCAGCAGCGAGCCCTTGTGGCGCGCATAGCCCTCCAGGTCGAGAATCTGCTGGCCCTGTGCGGCCAGCGCCTGCAGCACGCGGGTCTTGGCGCTGCCGGTCGCGCCGCACAGCACGCGCAGGGGCAGCTGCGGCAGCAGCGTCTCGAGCTGTTCGATCACATGCTGGCGGAAGTACTTGTAGCCGCCCGAGAGCTGTTGCGCATCCCAGCCCACCAGCCGCAGCCAGGTGACCATGGAGCCGCTGCGCAGGCCGCCACGCCAGCAGTACACCAGGGGCTTCCAGTTCGCGGGCTTGTCGGCAAAGGTCTCGCGCAGATGGCGCGCCAGATTGGCCGACACCATGGCCGCGCCCAGGCGCTTGGCTTCGAACGGGCTGACCTGCTTGTAGATCGTGCCAATGGTCGCGCGCTCCTCGTTGTCCAGCACCGGGCAGTTGATGGCACCGGGAACATGGTCCAGCGCGAACTCGGCGGGCGAGCGCGCATCGATCAGCGTATCGAACTGGTGGCGGTCGGTGATGCGAACGGGCGGGCGAGGAGACACGGCGAGGCTTTCTGAATGGACCAGGGCATCCCGTGATCGAGCCTCGATACGAGCGGGACACCGCGACAGCGCCGGCGGCGGGCATGCAGGATGCACCACGCGGCTGGCGGCAAGGGGCGCCATTGTCGCATCGCCCACCAGACATTGCCCGAACGCTTAGCATTGACCCCCAGCCTCCCCTGCACTCTCCTTTCTCTGCCATGTCCTCCTCCAGCCTTCCCGTACTGCATTACATCTTCGATCCCCTGTGCGGCTGGTGCTATGCCGCCGCCCCGCTGCTGGCCGCCGCGCGTGAGCTGCCAGGGCTGGAGCTGCAGTGGCACGCGGGCGGCATGCTCAGTGGCGCGGCGCGGCGCACCATCACGCCCGAGTGGCGCGGCCATGTCATGCCGCACGATCAGCGCATCGCGGCGCTTACCGGCCAGCCCTTCGGCGACGCCTACTACAACGGCCTGCTCAACCAGGTCGGCGCGACGCTGGACTCGACGCCGCCAATCGCGGCCATGCTCGCCGCCGAGGCCATGGCCGGCCGCGGCCTGGATCTGCTGGCACGCGCCCAGACCGCCCACTATGTGGAAGGCCGGCAGATTTCCACCCTGGCGGTGCTGCAGTCGCTGGCGCATGGTCTCGGCCTGGATGTGCCGGACTTCACGACACACTATGAAATTGCGCTGGCCGGAGAAGCTGCGCGCCATATCGAAGACAGCCGCGAATGGCTGCAGGCATCGGGCGGCCAGGGTTTCCCGACCTTTGTGTTCGAGTTCAGCGATCGCGCCAGCGGCCAGCGCGTGGCCCAGCGCGTCGACATCGGCCCCTGGCTGGGCAATGCGGCGGGCTGGCAGGACCATCTGCGCCAGGGGCTGGACGCCGCCAGCGCCGCCCGGACCTGAGCGCGCCGCGCGCCAGGCAGTACCGCCGGCCTATGCAGGGCCTTGCGCTCAACGATGAGAAAAATTCTCATTACAATTTCGGGCTGCACACTTTCCCTCCACTTCACCGTCGGGCCGCGCGCCCTGGCCATTCCAGATATGCATAAACTGCTGTTGATCGCTGCGCTTGTCGCGGTTCCCGCTGCCGCCCCGTTTGCCCAGACCGTTGCCCCCGCTGCCGCCCGCACCACTGCCCCGCAGTCGGCCGTCACGGCCAACCAGGTTGCCGGTCATTACGCCCAGCTGGTCCACGCGGGCTATAGCGATTCACTGCAGTCGGCCCAGGCCATGCAAAAAGCCATCAACCGCCTGCTGGCCCAGCCCAGCGCCGAATCGCTGGCCGTCGCCCGCAAGGCCTGGCTGCAGGCGCGCGACGTCTACGGCCAGACCGAGGCCTTCCGCTTTTACGACGGCCCTATCGACAGCGAAGACGGCCCCGAAGGCCGGATCAACGCCTGGCCCATGGACGAGTCGTATGTCGACTATGTTGTCGGCAATGACACGGCCGGCATCATCAACGACCGCCAGCAACCCATCACGGCCGAAGCCCTGTCCGAACTCAACGAGAAGGACGGCGAGGAAAACATCGCCACCGGCTGGCATGCGATCGAATTCCTGCTGTGGGGTCAGGACCTGAGCGCCACCGGCCCGGGCGCGCGCCCGCATACCGATTTCGTCAACGGCAAGAAGCCCAACGCCGACCGCCGCCGCCAATACCTGCAGGTCGTCACCGATCTGCTGATCGCCGACCTGCGCAGCGTGCAGGCCGCCTGGGCACCCAACGTCAAGGGCAACTACCGCGCCGAATTCGTTGCCGGCGGCATCGAGTCCATACGCAAGATCTTTGTCGGCCTGGGCTCGCTGTCGCGCGGCGAACTCGCGGGCGAACGCCTTGAGGTGGCGCTGGCCAGCCAGGACCAGGAAGACGAGCACTCGTGCTTCTCGGACAACACCCACAACGATGCGCTGGCCAATGCCAAGGGCATTGAAAACGTCTGGCTCGGCCAGTACCGCCGCCTCGACGGCAAGCTGCTGAGCGGCCCGGGCCTGCGCGATCTGGTGGCGGCGAAGAACGCCCCGCTGGCACAGGAAACCACCACGCATATCCGCGCCTCGGTGGCCGCGGCCCAGCAGATCCCCGCACCGTTCGACCAGGCCATCCAGGGCGAACGCTCGGCCCCGGCGCGCGCCAAGGTCCAGACCGTCATCGACAGCCTGATCCAGCAGAGCAAGGACCTCGCAGCGGCGGCCCAGGCCGTGGGCATCGAGCGCCTGAACATCGTCCAACCCGAGTAAGTTTGCAGCTTCCATGAAAAGATTGACAGGCCGTCAGGCCCTGGCCTGGGGCCTGGCCGGTACGGCAGCTTTCGCCGTCCAGGTGTTTGCCAACGCAACTTCGACGGCCTCGGCCGCGCCCGCGCCCGCGAAACCTGCCGTGGCGGCGGACCTCCCTGCGGACCACCTGCCCGGAGGCAACACCACGGTGTTTGCCACCGGCCGCAACGCCTTTTCGTTTCCCGCGGCCAATCTCAGCGATGCCGAGCGCACGCGCTTCGTGATCGGCAACTCCTTTTTCAAGCGCAATTGGGTGCAGGCGCCTGCGTCGACCACGGCGCGCGACGGCCTGGGCCCGCACTTTCTGGCGCGCTCGTGCGGCGGCTGCCATGTGCAGGACGGCCGCGCCCAGCCGCCGGACTTTCACAGCGGGCTGGAGCCGCGCAGCGTCGCGGGCCTGTTGATGCGCCTGTCGGTGCCGGGCAAGAACGCCGTGGGCGGCCCCTTGCACGAGCCCGTCTATGGCGACCAACTCAACGATCTGGCCGTCAGCGGCGTGCGCCCCGAGGGCAAGCTGCATATCCGCTACGAGACCATCAAGGGCCAGTTTGCCGACGGCACGCCCTACACGCTGGAAAAGCCCATTTATTCGGTGCGCGAACTGGGCTACGGCCCGCTGTCGCCCGACACGCTGCTGAGCCCGCGCATCGCGCCCCAGGTGATAGGCCTTGGCCTGCTCGAAGCCATTCCCGCGGCCGAGATCGAAGCCAATGCGCGCGCCCAGCAGGCGGCCGGCGGCCCGGTGCGCGGCCAGGTCAACCACGTCTGGGACGCGTATGCGAATGCCATGCTGCCCGGACGCTTTGGCTGGAAGGCCAATGTCGCCAGCCTGGCGCACCAGACCGCAGGCGCCTTCCAGGGCGACATAGGCATCAGCTCGCGGCTGTTCCAGGACGAAACCTGCATGCCCGCGCAAAAGGACTGCCTGCAGGCGCCGCGCGGCGCCAAGGGCCAGGGCGTGGAAATCGACGACAAGACGCTCGACGATGTCATCTTCTACCAAACCACGCTGGCGCCACCGGCGCGCCGCGATCCCACCGACCCGCAGGTGCTGCGCGGCCAGAAGATCTTCACGCAGGCGCAGTGCGCGAGCTGCCACCGCCCCAGCTATGTGACCGGCGAGCCGCTGTTTCCGCGCCTGAGCAGCCCGGCGCTGTCGGGCCAGACCATCTTCCCCTACACCGACTTGCTGCTGCACGACATGGGCCCGGACCTGGCCGATGGCCGGCCCGACTTCCTGGCCAACGGCAACCAGTGGCGCACGCCGCCGCTGTGGGGCCTGGGGCTGATCAAGGCCGTCAACGGCCACACGCGCCTGCTGCACGACGGCCGGGCGCGCGACCTGCTCGAAGCCGTGCTGTGGCATGGCGGCGAAGCCAGCGCATCGCGCGACGCGGTACTGCAACTCGACGCCCAGGAGCGTGACGCGCTGGTGCGTTTCCTCGAATCGCTTTGAATCGGACCTCCATGAACCACAAGCTGCATTCCGCCCTGCGCCCGCTGGCCTGGGCCTGCACCTCGCTGGCACTCGCCGCCGGCGCGCTGGCCCCCGCCGCTGCGCAAGGCATTCCCGCGGCCTATGCCGAAGTGGCGCTGCCGTTCTACACCCCGCCGCACCTGAGCGCCGGCCTCGCCAGCCAGTGGTATGGGCGCAATGCCACGGCCTTTGTCGCCAGCGCCCAGGCGCAGGTCGCGGGCTGGCAGCAATACTGCGCGGGCCAGGGCGCGATCACCGAAGTGCAGCAGCGCTGGCGCACCGCGGCCACCGACTGGGAGCGACTGTCGGCCGTGGCGCTGGGCCCGCTGGTCGAGCGCCGCTCCATGCGCCTGCTGGACTTCCAGCCGCTGCGCCCCGCGGCCATACGCAAGGCCGTCGCCACCGCGCCCAGGGACCTGCGCGCCATGGAACGCGTGGGCGCGCCCGCCAAGGGTTTCCCGGCGCTGGAATGGCTGCTCTGGACCGAACCCGCGGCCGCCAACACCCCGGCCTGCAGCTATGCGCTGATGGCCGCGCGCGAAGTCCATGCCGAAGCCCAGGCCCTAGAGCAGGGCTTTGCCAAGCTGGCGCAGACGCCCTGGGATGAAGACGAATCCATGGCCGCACCCGACCTGATGGCCGAGTTCATCAACCAATGGATTGGCGGCCTCGAGCGCCTGCGCTGGCAGCAGATGGAAAAGCCGGTACGCAGCCAGGGCAAGGCGGCCGCGCCAGACTTCGCGCGCAGCGCCAGCCACACCAGCCTGCAGTCCTGGCGCGCGCAATGGGCGGCGCTGCAGACGCTGGCCGTGCACCGCGCAACCGCCGTGCCCGTGGCGGGCAAGGACATCGTGCCCATCGAACTCTATCTGCGCGGCCGCGGCCTCAACGACCTGGCCCAGCAGTGGCTCAATGCAGTCCAGGCCGCCGACCAGGCAATGACCCAGCTGGCGTCCACCGACAAGGATGCGGTGCTGAAGGCCGTGAAGGCGCTGAGCCAGGTCAAGCAGCAGATGCAGGACAAGGTGGCTCCCGCGCTGCAAGTCAACATCGGCTTCTCCGACGCCGACGGAGATTGAGCCATGCGTGAGTTGATGCACCGCCGGCAATGGCTGCTGCAGGCCCTGGGCTGGTCCATGTTGCCCGCCTTTGCGCTGGCGGCGCGCGCCCAGGCCGGTTCCGGCAATCGAGCCCTGCCGCGTTTCATTGCCGCCTGGCAGCTCGACGCCCAGCAGCATATCGGCCAGCTGGCATGGACCGGCGCCACCACGGCGTCGGCGCCAAGACTGCTGCCGCTGCACAGCCTTGAAGTGCCCACACGCGCGCATGCGCTGCTACAGGAAGCCTCGGGCGCCATCGTGGCCGTCGCGCGCCGCCCTGGCGACTGGCTGGTGCGCTGGCATCCTGGCCACGAGCCGCAATGGCTGTGGATAGAACCCGATCGCGTTTTCAACGGCCATGTGCTGGCCAGTGCCGATGGCCGGCATATCTACACCACCGAAACCGATCTGGCCGACAGCCAGGGCCTGATAGGCGTGCGCGATGCGCGCAGCCTGGAGAAGGTCGCCGAATGGCGCACCGGTGGCATGGACCCACACCAGTTGCTGCTCGACAGCGATGGCAGCCTGATCGTCGCCAATGGCGGCATCCCCACCCAGCCCGAAACCGGCCGGCGCAAGCTGCGCCTGGACCATATGGATTCGTCGGTCGTGCGGCTGGCGCCGCAGGCGGGCGGCGAACGCCTGGGCATGTGGAAGCTGACAGACCCGCGGCTGAGCCTGCGCCATCTGGCCTGGGGCGCGCCGGTGCACTCCGGCGCCGCGCGCCGCTGGCTGGGCGTGGCGCTGCAGGCCGAACACGACGACGCCGAAGCCAAGCGCCAGGCGCCGGTGCTCGCGGTGTTCGATGGCAAGGCGCTGCGTACGGTCGAAGCGCCCCAGGCGCTGGCCGGCTATGGCGGCGACATCGCGTTCACCGGCAGCGGCTTTGCCGTGAGCTGCCCGCAGGTCGATGGCGTGGCGCTGTTTGCCCCAAGCGCTCAGGCGCCGGCCATTGCCTGGCAAGGCCTGCACAGCCTGCCCGGCGCCTATGCGCTCGCGGCCGCCTCCACCCCCCGGCCCGCCGCCGGCCCGCATGTCTGGGTGGGTGGTGGCGACCACGCCCAGGGACTGGATACGGCCGGTCGACAGTCGGGCATGGCGCCGGCCGCGCTGGAGGCGATCCAGCTGGACAACCACTGGCTGCAGATGCAGGGCAGTTGAAGCGACGGCGCGAGCGCCTACACATGCTCCCCAGCCTGGATGACGTACGCTGGCAAAAAAAAAGTGGACATTAACAACGTCGCACTTCACTCAAAGCATGTCATGGACTCCCCGTACGCATTGCCATTGTCGCCCTCCGAGATTTCCTTGCAAGGGCTGGATACGCATATTGCCACGGGCCTGGCTCCACGCCAGGAGCAGGCACAGGTCGCTTTGTACCAACTGGCTCCCGGATCCGCAGTGAACCGGCATCCCGCCATCGCGCCGATACGCGTGCGCCAATGGCCGACAAGCACCACCAGCCAGATTGCTGCGTCCCTGCAGACGGAAACCCATGCCGCCACCGGTCAGCAGCTCATCACGCTGCAGATCCACGACGCCGATGCAACGGATCCGCTCGATGCACACCTGTGCAGCTTCTGGGACACACGCAAGCTGTTCTTCATGCACCCCCACGACATGACCGCACATGGCCTGACCGAAGGTGGCTCGGTGCTGATCAGCGCGGCCACTCAGGGCGTCACCCCACGCGCCATGGTTCGTCTGCGCGTCGTACCTTACGACGTGCCACGTGGCACCGCGCGAGGCTACTTCCGCGAATGCGCCGCCCTGGTGACCGCCGAGTCCTGCGCCGCAGCAGCGCCGCTTGGCATCCCGGTGCACGTGGTGTCCGCAGCGCATTGACGTGACGCACTGACCGGCGCCGGCGCTGGAGGGCGCACACGCAAGATCGCAGCGACATCCTTGACGGTCGCGAGGCGAACACCGTCGGGAAACTCGAGTGGCGACCTGCATGGCGTATTGCAGGCGCCTGGGCGCCTCCACACGCTCGAGCCGCAGCTTGCCGCGGCGCCCATGCTCAGTCCTTGATATTCGCGAACTTCACCAGCTCCGCGTACTTCCTGCCATCGTTCTGGATGATGGCCGCGATATCTTCATTGCCCGTCGCCGGCACCAGGCCGTTGTCCTCGAGGCGGCGACGGTAGGCGGGGTCTTGCAGCGCGGCACGAAGATTCGCGCGCAGCTTCTCGGCCATCTCTGCGGGCAGGCCCTTGGGCGCGGCGAGCGACAGCCAGCCCGTCAGCTCATAGCCGGAGAGCGCGGGATGCTCGGCGATCGCCGGCACATTGGGCGCTGCGGGGCTGCGCTTGGCCGAGGTCACGCCAAGACCCACCAGGCGGCCATTGGCGATGAACGGATTGGCGGCCGTCGTGGTGATCATCGCAAAGTCGAGATTGCCGCCGACCAGATCGGTCAGCAACGGCGCCGTGCCGCGGTACGGAATGTGGCTCATGAACAGGCCGCCGCGCTTTTTCAGCAGTTCGCCGGCGAAATGCAGGGTCGAGCCCACGCCCGAGCTGCCGTAGCTGTACTTGCCCGGGTTCTTCTTCACCAGCGCCAGGAACTCGTCCATGTTCCTCACGCCCAGCTTGGGGCTGGCGACAAACAGCACCGGCGACTCGCAGACCATGCCGATATGCGTGAAGCCCTTGACCGGATCGTATTTCTGCGCCGGGTTCACATGCGCCGTGGCGCAGAACTCGTTGCTTGAACCGACCATCAGCGTGAAGCCATCGGCCGGCGCCTGCGACACGCGCTGGGCGGCGATCACGCCGGCGGCGCCCGACAGGTTCTCCACGGTGAGGATGGCGCCCGGCAGCCTGGCGGCCAGGAAATCCGCGGTCGCGCGGCAGGCGAGATCGACCGAGCCGCCGGGCGCATAGCCCACCACGACCTTGATGGGACGGCCGGTAGGCCAGACGGACTGGGCATGCAGGGCCAGGGGGCTGGCCGCCAGGGCGCCAAGAAGGGTGCGTCGTGTGAAGTTCATGGTGATTTTCAGGGCCGGAAAGAGGGGAAGGAAAGAAACGTCAGGCGGCGGGCGCCAGAAAGCGCCGCACCAGTTGCACCCAGTAGCTCGAGGCAATGGGCAGAATCGCATCGTTGAAGTCATAGCCCGGGTTGTGCACCATGCAGCCGCCGGTGCTGTGGTGGCCGCCTTCGCCGTTGCCGACAATCAGATAGCAGCCCGGGGTCTGCTCCAGCATGAAAGAGAAGTCCTCGCTGCCGGTGAGGGGCTGCATGCCCTGGATCAAGGCGTCGTCGCCCAGCCAGTCGGCGGCCACGCTGCGCGCCAGATCGGTGGCCGCGTGGTCATTGATCAGCGCCGGATAGCGCCAGTGGTAGTCGACTTCCGCGCGCACCCCCAGCGTCACGGCCTGGGCCTGGACCAGTGCGGTGATGCGCTCGCGCAGCATCTGGCGCACCTCGGGGCGGTAGGCGCGCACCGTGAGGCGCATCTGCACGCTGTCGGGAATCACATTCGGCGCATTGCCGCCGTGGATGGAGCCGACGCTCACCACGGCCATTTCGCGCGGGTCGTTGTTGCGCGAGACGATGGTCTGCAGCGCCACGACGATATAGGCCGCGGCCACGACCGGATCGGCCGCCAGATGCGGCGCCGAGCCATGGCCGCCCTGCCCCTGCACGGTCACGGTGACCGAGTCGGACGAGGCCATGAACGAGCCGCCCAGGAAGCCGAACTTGCCCACGGGGAAGCCCGGCATGTTGTGCAGCGCGAAGATCATGTCGCACGGGAATTTCTCGAACAGGCCGTCTTCGACCATATGCCGCCCGCCCCCCAGTCCCTCTTCCGCGGGCTGGAAAATCAGATGCACAGTGCCGTCGAAGTCGGCCGACTCGGCAATCACACGCGCCGCCGACAGCAGGATGGCGGTATGGCCATCGTGGCCGCAAGCGTGCATCTTGCCTTCGTTGCGGCTGGCATAAGGCAGGCCGGTGTCCTCCTGGATGGGCAGCGCATCCATGTCGGCGCGGATGCCGATGGAGCGCGCGCTGCTGCCGCGCTTGAGCGTGCCGACGACCCCGGTGCCGCCCAAACCGCGGTGCACGCTGTAACCCCAGCGCGCCAGATTCTCGGCGACCAGATCGGCGGTGCGGAACTCCTCGAACGCCAGTTCGGGATGGGCGTGGATGTCTCGGCGCAGACGCACCATGTCGTCGGCGGCCTCACGAATGGCCGGCAGGACTTTGTCGGCGAGGGCAAATTCAGGTGTTGGATGCATGTTTGAAGTGTATGCATCGATGTTTTGCAGGTATAGATCGCACAATCCATTCATTGATTGGCAAATCCATTCAATGCGCGGCTGCCGTGCTATCTTCCGCCCATGAAACTCAATCAGTTGCGCTATCTGGTGGCGCTGGGCGCCGAAGGCAGCATCCGCGCGGCGGCGCGCGCGCTGGGCCTGGCCCAGGCCACGGTCACGCAGGGGCTCAATGAACTACAGGCCGGCGTCGGCGTGGTGCTGCTGGAGCGCCGCGGCCGCGGCGTGCAGCTCACGGCGGCCGGCACGGAGCTGCTGGAACAGGCCAGAAGCATCGTCGGCCAGGTCGCGCGCGCCGAGCAGAGTCTGGAGCGCCACCGCCATGGCGGCATGGAGCGCCGGCTCGCGGTCGGCATCACACCCTGGGTCGGGCAGACGCTGCTGGCGCCGGTGGTGTCGGCCTTCAGAAAGGCGCTGCCGCATGTCGGGCTGGAATTTGTCGATGGCTTTGCCGCCCTGACCTACCCACGGCTGCGCGAAGGCAGCCTGGACCTGATGATTGGCCGCATCGGCTCCAGCCCCATGCTGCAAGGCCTGCAGGCCGAGCCGCTGTTCCGCTATGAAATGACGGTGGTGGCGCGGGCCCAGCACCCGCACGCCAAGGCGCGGTCCCTGGCCGAGCTGCTGCAAAGCGACTGGATACTGAGCCACGGCCAGCTCGAGAATGAAAGCGTGATGCAGGAATTGTTTGGCCAGCATGGCCTTGAGCCGCCGCACGAACGCATTCAACTCGCCCATTCCGGCTGGCTGGCCCTGGCCTTGATGAAGCGTGTCGACATGCTCAGCTACTGGCCCTGGCCGCTGCTGGAAACGCACAACTTCAACGCTGACTTCGTGGCTTTGAACCTCAACGAGCGCTTTGCCCACCATGAAGTCGGTATCGTGCGGCGCGCGCAAGAAGCCGCCAGCCCGGCCGCGGCGCTGTTCATCGCCTTGTTCCGCGAGCAGGTCAAGGCCGCGGCGCAGAGCGCCGATCCGGCGTGGAAGCGCTTTTTCTACACGCTGGATTGGTTGCCGGGCGAGACCTGAGCCTGCGCCGGCCACTCGCTGCCGCCGGACATGACCTTGTCGGGCGTCATGGGCGTGGTGCGCAAACGCTTGCCCGTGGCATGGAAGATGGCATTGGACACGGCCGCCGCCACGCCCACCTGGCCGATCTCACCCACCCCCTTGGCGCCCAGGCTGCTGACGATGCGGTCGTCCTCAGCGACGAAAATCACCTCTACATCGGGAATGTCGGCATTCACCGGCACATGGTATTCAGCCAGGCTGTGGTTCATGAAACGGCCGTAGCGCGGATCGAGCTGGGTCTCTTCATGCAGCGCCTGGCTGATGCCCCAGGTCACGCCGCCGACGATCTGGCTGGCCGCGGTCTTGGGGCTCAGGATGCGGCCCGAGGCAATGGCGCTCACCACGCGCGTCACGCGCACCGTGCCCAGCTCCTCGTCCACACGCACCTCGCAGAACACCGCAGAATGCGTGGCACGCGCGAACTTGCGCTGCTTGAGCACATTGGGCAGCAACAGGTAGCTGACTTCGATACTGTCCTTGCCGGCCCGCGCCAGCAGCGCCTCGAAGGAGATGCGCTGCGCGGGATCGCTGCACAGGCACAGACAGCCATCCTCGAACATGATCTGCTTGCGGCGCACCTTCGCAAAGGGCGTGCCCTCCATCTTGCGCGCGATGTCCAGCAGTTCGCGTGCGAGCTTCTCGCAGGCGCCGGCCACGGCCGAGCCCACGGTGGCCACATGCGCCGAGCCGCCTTCCACCGGCGCCACGGGCAGACGCGAATCACCCAGCTCGAAGCGCACGCGCTCCAAGGGCAGGCCCAAGGCATCGGCGGCAATCAGCGCCATCACCGTATAGGTGCCGGTGCCGATATCGCTGGCCGCGCTGCTGGCCACCAGATGGCCCTGGGCATCGAGCACCACGCGCGCGCGCGCAAACATCTGCATCGCATCCCAGGTGCCCGTGGCCATGCCCCAGCCGATCAGCTCACGGCCCTCGCGCATGGAGCGCGGCGCCAGCGGTCGCACGCTCCAGCCAAAGCGCTCGGCGCCCTGGTCGTAGCAGGCGTAGAGTTCCTTGGTTGAAAACGGCAAGTTGCGCGAGCCATCCTCGTGGGCGTAGTTGCGCAGGCGCAGCGTCACCGGATCCATCTGCAGCGCATGGGCCAGTTCGTCCATCGCGATTTCCAGCGCATGCATGCCATGCGCGGCGCCAGGCGCGCGCATGTCCATGGGACTGGCCTGATCGAGATCGACAAGCTCGTACTTGAGGCGCACATTGGGGCAGCTGTAGAGCTGGCCGGCCCAGTTCACCACCACTTCCGTGTAATCCTCCAGGCGCGAGGTCGCACCGACGGCCTCATGGATCACCGCCTGCAGGCCGCCATCGCGGTTGGCCGCGAGTTGCACGCGTTGCCAGGTTTCGGGGCGATGGCCAAAGGTGAACATCTGCTGGCGCGTCAGCACCAGGCGCACCGAACGCTTGAGATGCAGCGCTGACATCACCGCCAGCGTCAGCTGGTACTGCGGCCGCAGGCCCGAGCCAAAGGCCCCGCCGACAAACGGGTTGAGCACCGTGACCTTGTCCTTGGGCAGGCCAAAGACATGCGACACATACCAGCGGCAGTTCTGCGAGCCCTGCGTCTTGTCGTAGATGGTCAGGCTGCCATCCTCGCCATAGTGCACGGTGCTGGCATGCATCTCCATGGGGTTGTGGTGTTCGGCGCCTGAATGGAACTCGGCGTCGATCTTCACCGGCGCATCGGCAAACGCCAGGTCGGCATCGCCACGCGGCTTGGGCGGCGGGCTGAAGCCGAACTTCAGGCCGGTGGGGGCGCGCCGGCGCGCGATATGCGGCAGCAGGCCGGACTCATGCGCCTGCGCTTCGTAGGCCACCTCGACCAGGGCCGCGCCGGCCCGCGCCGCCTCGTAGGTCTCGGCCACCACCACGGCCACGGGTTGGCCGCTGTAGTGGATCTTGTCGTCCAGCAAGGGCTTGAAGGGCGAGCCGCCGGGGGCAATCATGTCCTTGTGCGACAGGTCCCACGAACGCATCTTGGGCCGGCGTTCGTGCGTGAGCACAGCCACCACGCCGGGCAGCGCGCGTGCGGCGCTGTCGTCGATGCGGGTGATGCGCCCCTTGGCAATTGTCCCGCTCACCACGACGGCAAACAGCAGATTCTCGACCGGATGCTCCGCGGCATACCGGGCCTGGCCCTGGACCTTGACCGGGCCATCGACGCGCGAGACCGGCGTGCCCAGCCGGGCGGCGGTGGGCGCCGTGGCCTTTTCTTTTTCCTCGGGGACTGCACTCATGACTGCTCCTCTGCCTGCAACGCCATCTCACCGGTATTCGTCAATTCGCCAGCGTGCGCCATCTCCAGCGCACGCACGATGGCGCGCCGCGCCAGCGTGAGCTTGAAGGCATTGCTGCCCATGGCCTCATTGCCCTGGGCCTGCGCACCTTCGAGCAGCCTTTCGGCCACCTGGGCAAAGAGGGCGCCATCGGCTGCCCGGCCCTCGAGCAAGGCCTCGGCCTGGGGCACGCGCCAGGGGCGCGGCGCCACGCCGCCGAGCGCAAGGCGTGCGCGCGTGATCACGCCCTGCTCGTCCAACTCCAGGGCGACGGCCACGGACACCAGCGCAAACGCATAGGAAGACCGTTCGCGCAGCTTCAGATAGGTGCTGTGGGCCGCGAAACCTGCGGCTTCGGCCGGCAGCGTGATATGGGTGATGACTTCGCCGGGCTCCAGGCTGCTGTCACGCTCCGGCGTGGCGCCGGGCAGCAGGTGAAACGCCGCGAACGGAATCTCGCGGCTGCCGAGCTCCGACTGCACATGCACCACGGCTTCGAGCGCGGCCAGCGCCACGCACATGTCCGAAGGATGCGTGGCAATGCACTGCTCGCTTGTGCCCAGGATGGCCAGCTGGCGCGCAATGCCTTCGCGCGCCGAACAGCCGCTGCCTGGCGAACGCTTGTTGCAGTTGGTCGCGGTATCGTAGAAATAATGGCAGCGCGTGCGCTGCAGCAGATTGCCGCCGTTGGTCGCCATATTGCGGATCTGCGGCGACGCCGCTGACAGCATGGCTGCCGACAGCAGCGGGTAACGCTCTACTACCAACGCATGCTTGGCGGTATCGGCGTTCGAGGCGGTTGCGCCCAGCAGCAGCGCACCGCTGTCGTCGGTACGGATCTCGGACCATGGCAGTGCGCGCAGCGCCACCAGCTTGGCCGGGCGTTCCACGTCTTCCTTCATCAGATCGACCAGATTCGTGCCGCCCGCGATGCAGCGAGCGCCCTGCGCGCTGTGCCAGAAAGCCTGGGCGGGTGAGGTTGCCACCAGCAATTCAAACGGTCTCATGCGCGTTCTCCTGCGGGCGCTGCGGCGGCGCGGGATGCGGGCATGGCCACCACCGCGGCAATCGCGCTGCGGATCTGCGGATAGGCGCCACAGCGGCACAGATTGCCGCTCATGCGCTCGCTGATGGCATCGGCATGCAGCGGCCCGCCTTCGTTCAACAGGCCCTTGGCCGAACACAGCTGGCCCGGAGTGCAGTAGCCGCACTGGAATGCGTCATGGTCGATGAAAGCCTGCTGCAGCGGGTGCAACTGGCCATCGGCGCCAGCCAGTCCCTCGACCGTGGTGAGCTCGGCACCGTCATACAGCGCGGCCAAGGCCAGGCAGGAGTTCACGCGCTTGCCGTCGACCAGCACCGTGCAGGCGCCGCACTGCCCATGGTCACAGCCCTTCTTGGTGCCGGTCAGCTCCAGCCGATCGCGCAGCAGATCCAGCAACGTGACCCAGGCCGGCAGCGCCTCGATCGCCTTTTCTTCACCGTTGACGCGCAGTCGCAGCGCATGCGCGGACAAGCCTGTTGGCAGCCCGGGTGACGGATCATGGTCGGCCATGGTTTTTCTTTCTTTCACAGGTGGGGAGAGCCAGTATCAAACGCCGCTGCAACTCCATCCTGTAGGACGGTGGCGGCGCTTGCGCAGCCCCGGCGTTCACAGGGCCGGCGCCTACGCGTGCTAGGTCGCGGCGCTGACGCAGGACAAAGCCCAGGCCATGGACAGTGGCTTGTCTTCCCCACGAACAATGCCCATGGACCACAACCCCGCTCCGCCGGCCCAGCCGCCCTACCCGCATCCGGCCGGAGGTTGGGGGTCCATCAAGGCGGTAGGCATCAGCGTCGTGCAGAGCGGCACGCCGTTGATGACCGCCAACGCGCTGCGCAAGCAGAACAAGCCCGGTGGCTTTGCCTGCGTCAGTTGCGCCTGGGCCAAGCCCGCCAAACCCCATCTGGCCGAGTTCTGCGAGAACGGTGCCAAGGCCACGGCCTGGGAATTGACGGACCAGCGGGCCACACCCGCCTTCTTTGCCGAACATAGCTTGACCGAGCTGCGCGGCTGGAGCGATCTTGACCTGGAGGGCGCCGGGCGTCTCACGACACCGCTGCGCTATGACCCGGCCAGCGATCGCTACCTGCCCGTCAGCTGGGACGCCGCCATTGCGGGCATTGGCCGCGCCCTGGCTGCGCAGCGCGCCGCCGACCCGCAGGCCACCGTGTTCTATGCCTCGGGCCGCGCATCACTGGAAACCAGCTACATGTACCAGCTGCTGGCGCGCCTGTATGGCAACAACAATTTGCCCGACAGCTCCAATATGTGCCACGAGAGCACCTCGGTGGCCTTGCCCGAGACCATTGGCGTGCCCGTGGGCACGGTGCGGCTTGACGACTTCGAGCAGACCGACGCCATCTTCTTCTTTGGCCAGAATGTCGGCGTCAACAGCCCGCGCATGCTGCACCAGCTGCGCGAAGCGCGCGAGCGCAATGTGCCCATCGTGACCTTCAACCCGCTCAAGGAAGTGGGCCTGGTGCATTTCGCCAGCCCGCAGTCGCCGGTGCAGATGCTCACCCCCGCCGAGACCGCGATCAGCACCCAGTATCTGCAGGTGCGCAATGGCGGCGACATTGCCGCCATCACCGGCATGTGCAAATGGCTGATCGAAGCCGATGACGCGGCCGGCGCAGCCCATGGCGCGCCGGTGCTGGACCATGCCTTCATTGCCGAACATACGCAGGGCTTTGCCGACTTTGCAGCGGCCATGCGCGCGGCAGATTGGAGCGACATCGAACAGGGCAGCGGCCTGCAGCGCGCCGCGCTGGAACAGGCCGCGCAGACCTATGCCCAGGCCAAGGCCGTGCTGGGCATCTATGGCATGGGCCTGACCCAGCACCGTGAAGGCGTGGCCAATGTGCAGATGGTCAGCAACCTGCTGCTGCTGCGCGGCAACATAGGCCGCCCCGGCGCGGGCATCTGCCCGGTGCGCGGCCATTCCAACGTCCAGGGCCAGCGCAGCGTGGGCATCACCGAAAAACCCGAGCTCGCGCCACTCGACCGGCTGGCCGAGCTGTATGCCTTCGAGCCGCCGCGCCAGAAGGGCCTGGATACCGTCGCCACCTGCGAGGGCGTGATCGGCGGCTCGGTGCGCGCCTTTGTCGGCCTGGGCGGCAACTTCCTGCGCGCGGCGCCCGACACCGAACGGCTGGCAGCCGCCTGGCAGCAGCTGGATCTGAGCGTGCAGATCGCCACGCGGCTGAATTTCACGCATGTCGTGCCCGGCCGCGAAGCCTGGCTGCTGCCCTGCCTGGGCCGCATAGAGATCGACCACCAGGCCAGCGGCCCGCAGACGGTTTCGGTGGAAGATTCGACGGGCTGCTTTCATGCCTCCGATGGCATGGCCGAGCCGGCCGACCCGACGATTCGCTCGGAAGCAGCCATCGTTGCCGCCATTGCCCAGGCCTGCCTGCCGTCCAACCCGCAGGTGCCATGGGATGGCTGGGTCGCCGATTACGACCGCGTGCGCGATGCCATCGAGGCCACATGGCCCGATGTCTTCCAGGGCTTCAACCAGCGTTTTCGCGATCCCGGCGGCCTGCCCAAACCCAACGCCGCGCGCGAACGCCAGTGGAAAACCGACAGCGGCAAGGCGCAGTTCATCGTGCCTCCCGCCGCGCAAGCCGAAGCGGACCCCAGCGTGCTGCGGCTGATGACGCTGCGCAGCGACGACCAGTTCAACACCACCATCTACAGCCTGGACGACCGCTTCCGCAATGTCTGGGGCACGCGCAAGGTGCTGTTCATGCACCCGCTGGACATGGCCGCGCGCGAGCTTGCCGAGGGCGACATGGCGCATGTCGCCACAGTCGCGGACGACGCCCATCTGCGCGAGCTCACAGGCCTGCGTGTGGTGCCGTATGACCTGCCGCGCGGCAGCGTCGGCGGCTACTTCCCGGAATGCAATCCGCTGATCCCCGTTCAGCACCACGCGCACAAGAGCCATGTGCCCGCGGCCAAGAACATTCCCGTGCGCGTGCGCCGCGCCGCGGGCTGATCCCTGCCCCCACGAATGCAACCATGAACGACACCACCCGACCCAGCGCCGCCACGGCGCCCCTGAGCTACCGCCCCGAATACGAAACCGCGGAGGACAACGAGGAGCAGACCACCGAGGAAATGGTCGACGCGATGCTGCGCATCAGCCAGACCGTTGCCGCCGACGAGGGCCATGCGTTTCGCAGCGTGCACGCCAAGACGCATGGCATCCTGCATGGCACATTGGAAGTGCTGCCCCTGCCGGCCCATCTGGCCCAAGGCCTGTTTGCCCGGCCCGGCAGCCATCCGGTCACGCTGCGCCTGTCCAGCACGCCCGGCGATCTGCTCGACGACAAGGTATCCACGCCACGCGGCCTGGCCATCAAGGTGCTCGAAGCCGACGGCGCGCGGCTGGACGCCAGCGACGGCTTGCGCGAGCAGGACTTCCTCATGGTCAATGGCCCGGTCTTCAACGCGCCCACGGCAAAGAAATTCCTCAAGAGCCTGAAGCTGCTGGCAGCCACCACCGACAAGGCGCCCAACGCCAAGAAGCTGCTGTCCGCCGCCTTGCGCGCATTGGAGGCAGTGGTCGAGAAAGCCGGCGGCGCGAGCCCGACGCTGATTTCCATGGGCGGCCACCCGGCCACCCACCCGCTGGGGGAAACCTATTTCACCCAGGTGCCCATGCTGTTCGGCCCTTACATGGCCAAGCTGTCGCTGGCACCCGTGGCGCCCGAGCTGGCCGCGCTCAAGGACGCGCCTGTCGACCTGTCGCAAAGCAGCCATGTGCTGCGCGATGTGGTGGGCGAACACATTGCCGCGCATGGCGGCACCTGGGAGCTGCGCGCGCAGCTGTGTGTCGATCTGGAAAAGATGCCGATCGAAGACGCGTCCGTCGAGTGGCCAGAGGAGCTATCACCCTACGTACCGGTGGCGCGGCTCACGGTGGCACCGCAGATGACATGGGATGAAGCCAGTTCACCCGCCGAGGACGATGCACTGTCCTTCAGCCCCTGGCGCGGTCTGCAGGACCATCGCCCCATTGGCTCCATCATGCGCGTGCGCCGTTCGGCCTATGTGATGGCCGCGGCCTTCCGCAAGCGCTTCAACGCTGGCCAGCCCACGCCGTCGTCGCCAACTGCGCACTAAGCCTCGCGGCAGGCGCAGCCACTGCGCTTGCCTCCATGGCGCCTGTGGTCGCCGCAATGCAAAAAGCCCACCGAAGTGGGCTTTTTGCATTTCCAGCCGGGGCTGGAACGGCTTGGTTGCGCGAGAAGGATTTGAACCTACGACCTTTGGGTTATGAGCCCAACGAGCTACCAGACTGCTCCATCGCGCGGTATTTTTTCAGCGGGAAGTATTTGCACACCTCTTCGCGTCGAGAGAGCAACTATAGCACAGCCATGCGAGAAAACTCCCTAAAGCGCAAGAAATCTTCCCATTTTTCTCAGTTGGTACAAACACCTTGCTTTTCAGGCAAGTGATCCCAGCAATGCAAAAAGCCCACCAAGGTGGGCTTCTTGCATTTCCAGCAGAGGCTGGAACGGGTTGGTTGCGCGAGAAGGATTTGAACCTACGACCTTTGGGTTATGAGCCCAACGAGCTACCAGACTGCTCCATCGCGCGGTATTCATTCAGCCGGGGAAACATTTGCGGCATCCCCTGCGTCGATGGCTGAACTATAGCACGGTCCATGCGCTCATTGCGGCTTGGGCGAAACAAATTATCGTCTTAGCCCGACTTTTGAAAAATTCTGTCCACGCCACTGGGTCGATGACCGGCGGATGCACCACTCAGACGCCCGCCATGGTCCCACGGCGAAGGCTGGGCGCCGCATCGTTGATCGATAGTTGGAACCTATCGATTTGTTTAGTTACTTAGCTCATAACAAACAACTGCACCATGTGGGCCGCCATCGCTTCGGCCACCTGTTGCGGCACCGGCATGAACCCATTGCAACCAGGCGCCCTTCCATGAAAATCGGCAATATCACCCGCACCCAGACGGTACAACGGGCCCCGGCCCCCACAGCGTCGGCCAGCGAACCTTCGCGGCAGGCAAGCATCGCGCATCAGATCACGCCGTTGGTCGGCATGTACCGCGCCACCACGACCATTACCACGACCATTACCACGACGGTCACGCTCACGCCCACGGACAGCACTGCCCCATACCAGCCCACGACCGAGCGTTTCCGGCTTCGCAGCCTGGGCGCAGACCAGGCCTCGAACGAAGAAGACATACCGCCGACCGCAAGCCTTGCGCCGCAGGCAGCGCCGCAGGACCCGCTGGGCGACCAGGTCATGGACCATCTGGTGCAGTACTTTCACGCCGTGGAAACCGCCAGATTGGCAAGGTTCCTGGCCAGCGTCAAAGTCGCCAGGAATGCCAGAGCCGACAAGGCAGTCCAGTTGGCCCAGGCGTATGCCAACCACGAATAGGCATGCAGTCGGTCAGCCACCGACATTGGCGCCATCGTGTCCAACTTGAGATACGTGACATGGCGCAAGCGCTTTCTCGGCGTACTGATCCGATTCAAGCGCCAGCACCGATATGCCAGCAGAAATTCCACGAGGCCTTGCGAGCCAGCATGGCCTCGCCCCTCATCCCATGGAGAGCAAGATGCCCAAGATACCCGACCCCGAAAACACCGCCGCTGTAGAACAAATAATGAGATTCACCGTCTGGACTGTCGACAGCGACGACGATGAGCCGGCCGCGGCGCAATTGCCGCATGATTCGCCTGAAAGCAGCAGCCCAACGGCGCACGGCCATGCGCAGCCACCTGCGTCTGAATGGGTCGCCAGATCATTGCATGCGCTGATAGACCAGCACTATCCTGGCTTGAATGATATTGACTGCTGCACACCACCCTACCCTCAGGATCCCCCGACCATCGTGGCGGACATGGCTGGCGAAGATGGTGTCGCCACGATCCTGGCGATGACACCTGACGTGGGCAGCGACAGCGACAGCGATGGTGAGCTTGAACACGCTGCACTCACACTGCTGCGCTCGGACAGCATGTGCGCGGCTCAGTGGGAAGATGCTTTCCAGCATTGCCATGGCGACATCGACCATTCCCAGACAGAGCTATCCCCGTTTCCAGTGCATGTGATCGACTGATCGAGGCGGGCGATCCAGACGCGGGCCTCGCCTTGCGCAGTGCAGCGCCAACGACATCGACCCGCGGCCCGTGCCGTTGCAGGCAGCCCGCTTCAGTCCATCTGCGCGATCATCACCGCGCCAAAGCCAGAACATGAGACCTGGGTGGCGCCGTCCATCATGCGGGCGAAGTCATAGGTCACATGCTTGGTGAGAATGGCCTTTTCAAGCGACTGGATGACCAGGTCAGCGGCCTCGGTCCAGCCCATGTGGCGCAGCATCATTTCCGCGGACAGGATTTCCGAGCCCGGGTTCACATAGTCCTTGCCGGCATACTTGGGCGCCGTGCCGTGGGTGGCTTCGAAGCAGGCCACCGAGTCGGACATGTTGCCGCCGGGCGCGATGCCTATGCCGCCGACCTGGGCCGCGAGCGCATCGGAGATGTAGTCGCCATTGAGGTTGAGCGTGGCCACCACCGAGTACTCGGCCGGGCGCAGCAGGATCTGCTGCAGGAAGGCATCGGTGATCGAGTCCTTGATGACGATGTCCTTGCCGGTCTTCGGGCTCTTGAACTTGTGCCACGGGCCGCCGTCGATGGGCTCGGCGCCGAATTCCTTTTGCGCCAGCGCATAGGCCCAGTCGCGAAAGCCGCCTTCGGTGAACTTCATGATGTTGCCCTTGTGCACGATGGTCACGCTGGGCTTGTCATTGTCGATCGCGTACTGGATGGCCTTGCGCACCAGGCGTTCCGTGCCCTCGATGGACACGGGCTTGATGCCAATGCCGGAGGTGTCGGGAAAGCGGATCTTCTTCACGCCCATCTCGTTGATCAGAAAATCGATCAGCTTCTTCGCCTTGTCGCTGCGCGCTTCATATTCGATGCCGGCATAGATGTCTTCCGAGTTCTCGCGGAAGATCACCATATTCGTCTTCTCGGGCTCCTTGAGCGGCGACGGCACGCCCTTGAAATACTGCACCGGGCGCAGGCAGACATAGAGGTCCAGCTCCTGGCGCAGCGCCACATTCAGCGAGCGAATGCCACCGCCCACGGGGGTGGTGAGCGGCCCCTTGATGGAGACCACGTACTCGCGCAGCACCTCCAGCGTTTCCTCGGGCAGCCACACGTCGGGGCCGTAGACGCGCGTGGCTTTCTCGCCCGCAAAGACTTCCATCCACTGGATCTTCTTCTTGCCGCCATAGGCCTTGGCCACGGCCGCATTGACCACCTTGAGCATTACCGGCGTGATGTCCTGACCCGTGCCGTCGCCTTCGATATAGGGAATGATGGGCTCATCCGGCACATTCAACGACATGTCGGCGTTGACCGTGATTTTCTCGCCTTGGGCGGGCACCTGGATATGCTGATAGCGGGTCATTGACAATATTCTCCGGTGAGGGCGCTGAAAGGATGCGACGATTCTAAAGACAAAGCCGCGCCAGTTTGCACCAAAATGGCGCATTGCCGCCTGCAGGTTTTTGCCGGGCCGGCGTGACAGCCTGGGTCCTGATTCTGGCAGACTGCACACATCCCGCAACCGGCATCTGCCCGCTTCCAACATGCATTGTCTCAACCCACTCCACTCCATGCCTGCGCTGTGCGCCGGCATCATTTCGCTGCGCGCGCCTCGTCCAGTCCGGGCACTGGCCGCCGCAGGCCTCGTGGCCTTGCTGGGCGTCGTGGCTGCGCCGCTGGCCCAGGCCAAGGAAGGACCGCAGCTGAATCTGCCGCGCACGGAACTGCGCGCCGGCATGTACCGCATCGATGCCCAGGTGGCGCAGACCTTTGGCCAACGCCAGACCGGGCTGATGCACCGCGAGCAGATGCCCGCGCACGAAGGCATGCTGTTTGTCTTCGAGCAGCCCGCGCGCCAATGCTTCTGGATGAAGAACACGCTGCTGCCGCTCACCGCCGCGTTCCTGGCCGATGACGGCAGCATCGTCAATCTGGTCGACATGCAGCCGCTGAGCGAAGAGTCGCATTGCTCGGCCAAGCCAGTACGCTATGTGCTGGAGATGAACCAGGGCTGGTTTGCCCAGAAGAAGCTCCAGGCCGGCACCAGGCTCACGGGCAAGCCCTTCACCAGCCAATAAGCACGCGGACAAAAAAGCCGGCGCTCCCTTTCGGAACCGCCGGCTTGCTGCATGCCCCTTGACGGGGCCGCTCAGCGCTTAGCCCTGCATTGCTTGCAGTGCGGCGTTGAGCGTCTTGCTGGGGCGCATCGCGGCGTCCAGCTTGGCCAGGTCAGGCTGGTAGTAGCCGCCGATATCGACGGGCTTGCCCTGCACTTCGAGCAGTTCGGCGACGATGGCCTGTTCGTTGTCGGCCAGCTGCTTGGCCAGCGGCGCGAAATGTGCGGCCAGTTCGGCGTCTTCGGACTGCGCGGCCAGGGCCTGGGCCCAGTACAGCGCCAGATAGAACTGGCTGCCGCGGTTGTCGAGCTGACCCGTCTTGGGCGACGGGTTCTTGTTGGTGTCCAGCAGCTTGCCCGTGGCTTCGTCCAGCGTCTTGGCAACCAGCTTGGCCTTGCTGTTGCCATTCTTGATGCCAAGGTCTTCCAGCGATACGGCCAGTGCCAGGAACTCGCCCAGCGAATCCCAGCGCAGGTGGTTCTCTTCGACCAGCTGCTGCACATGCTTGGGCGCCGAGCCGCCGGCACCGGTTTCGTACATGCCGCCACCGGCCATCAACGGCACGATGGACAGCATCTTGGCGCTGGTGCCCAGTTCCATGATGGGGAACAGGTCGGTCAGGTAGTCGCGCAGGATGTTGCCGGTCACCGAGATGGTGTCCTGGCCACGGATCACGCGCTCCAGCGTGTAGCGCATGGCGCGCACTTGCGACATGATCTGGATGTCCAGACCGTTGGTGTCGTGGTCCTTGAGGTAGGTCTCGACCTTCTTGATCATCTCGGCTTCGTGCGGACGATAGGGGTCGAGCCAGAACACGGCCGGCATGCCGGAATTGCGCGCGCGCGTCACGGCCAGCTTGACCCAGTCGCGGATCGCGGCGTCCTTGACCTGGCACATGCGCCAGATGTCGCCGGCTTCGACGGTCTGCGACAGCAGCACTTCGCCCGTGGCCAGGTCGACGATGTTGGCGACGCCGCCTTCAGCCAGCTCGAACGTCTTGTCGTGCGAGCCGTATTCCTCGGCCTGCTGGGCCATCAGGCCCACGTTGGGCACGGTGCCCATGGTCACGGGGTCGAAGTTGCCGTTGGTCTTGCAGAAGTTGATGACTTCCTGGTAGATGCGGGCAAAGGTCGACTCGGGGATCACGGCCTTGGTGTCCTTGGGCTTGCCATCGGCACCCCACATCTTGCCGCCGATGCGAATCATCGCGGGCATGGATGCGTCGACGATCACATCGTTGGGCGCATGCAGGTTGGTGATGCCCTTGGCCGAATCGACCATGGCCAGCTCGGGACGGTGTTCGTGGCAGGCGTGCAGGTCGCGGATGATCTCTTCCTTCTTCGACGTCGGCAGCGTGGCGATCTTGTCGTAGAGGTTGACCATGCCGTTGTTGACGTTCACGCCCAGCTCGTCGAACAGCTTGCCGTGCTTCTCGAAGGCCTCCTTGTAGAAGATGCGCACGGCGTGGCCGAAGACGATGGGGTGGGAGACCTTCATCATCGTCGCCTTGACGTGCAGCGACAGCATGACGCCCGTCTTGCGCGCGTCTTCGAACTGGTATTCATAGAAGTCGCACAGCGCCTTCTTGCTCATGAACATGCTGTCGATGATTTCACCGGCCAGCAGCGACACCTTGGGCTTGAGCACCAGGGTCTTGCCGCTGGCGGTCACGAGTTCCATCTTGACGTCGCGCGCCTTGTCCAGCGTCAGCGACTTTTCGCCATGGTAGAAGTCGCCGTGCAGCATGTGCGCCACGTGGCTGCGCGAAGCCATGCTCCACTCGCCCATGCTGTGCGGGTTCTTGCGCGCGTAGTTCTTCACGGCGGCCGGCGCGCGGCGATCGGAGTTGCCTTCGCGCAGCACGGGGTTCACGGCCGAGCCCAGGCACTTGGAGTAGCGCTTGAGGATGGCCTTCTCTTCATCGGTCTTGGGATCTTCGGGGAAGTCCGGCACGGCATAGCCCTTGCCTTGCAGTTCCTTGATCGCGCTGACCAGCTGGTGCACCGAGGCGCTGATGTTGGGCAGCTTGATGATGTTGGTTTCGGGCAGCAGCGTCAGACGACCCAGTTCGGCGAGGTTGTTCGGGACCTTCTGCTCATCCGTCAGGAAGTCGGGGAACTCGCCCAGGATACGGCCTGCGACCGAGATGTCGCTGGTCTCGACATTGACACCTGCGGGCGCGGTGAACGCGCGCACGATGGGCAGGAACGCGCTGGTGGCCAGACGCGGCGCTTCATCGGTCAGGGTGTAGATGATGGTGGATTGCTGGGTGCTCATCTCTTGTCTCAGGTAGTAAATAGGGAGGTCAAGCCGCCGTACCGGCGCCGAACCACGGGATTGTGCGCGCGCTGCGAAAACCGTTGCGGGAAATTTTGCAACCGGTTCTCACAATGCAAAAATTCTAACCCGAGCGCGTGGGTTTTTTTCTATGTCTTGTATAAGACTTGGTCTTTTTCCATGGCGTTGACATGGAATATGAGCGACTGCGACTTCGGGGCGCCGGACGCAAAAAAGCCCCGCGGCCTGGGCTGCGGGGCTCCTGCATGCAAGCGGCAGCGGTGCCGCCGGCGGCGATCAGGCGAAGTTGGCCTGGGCGAACTTCCAGTTCACCAGCTTGTCGAGGAAGGTCTCGACAAACTTGGGACGCGCGTTGCGGTAGTCGATGTAGTAGGCATGCTCCCAGACGTCCACCGTCAGCAGGGCCTTGTCTTCGGTCGTCAGGGGCGTGCCGGCGGCGCCGGTGTTGACGATGTCGACCGAGCCGTCGGCCTTCTTCACCAGCCAGGTCCAGCCCGAACCGAAGTTGCCCACGGCCGACTTCACGAACGATTCCTTGAAGGCGGCGTAGCTGCCCCACTTCTGGTTGATCGCGTCCAGCAGCGCGCCGGTGGGTTCGCCGCCGCCATTGGGGGTCATGCAGTTCCAGAAGAACGTGTGGTTCCAGATCTGCGCGGCGTTGTTGTAGATGCCGCCCGACGAACGCTTGATGATCTCTTCCAGATTCATCGCTTCGAACTCGGTGCCCTTTTGCAGGTTGTTCAGGTTCACGACGTAGGCATTGTGGTGCTTGCCGTGGTGGTACTCGAGGGTTTCCTGGCTGTAATTCGGCTCCAGGGCGTCAATCGCATAAGGCAGAGGTGGCAGGGTATGTTCCATCGTGGTTCCTTGTGGTGGTTTGAATTCTTACAAGCCAGGGGCGCGCCTCGCGGCCCGCGCCTTGCGGCTCGCACAGCTGATGGGGCTAGGCTGCGCTGATGGCCAGCGCAGCGTCCTCACGACAGCCATTGTAGGAACAACCGCGCGGCATTTACGCGCGCCGGTGCATGTTTCGCCGGCGTCTGACACCCGCTGCCGGTATTTTGTGGCGCTGGCGCGCTACAGCAGGCGCGGCTGGGTCACCGTCAGATCGATATCGCCATCGGACAGGGATGCCCGCAGCGCATCGCCCGGCCGGGCCTGCGCAACACGCGTGATGGCCTGCCCCTTGGCATCGGTCAGCAGTGCGTAGCCGCGCTGCAGCGCGTGGCGCGGATCGAGCAGCTCCAGGCGCAGCGCCGCGCGTTCGAGCCGGCGCTGCTGGCCTTCAAGCGCACGCTCCAGGCCGGCCGGCAACTGGCGTGAGAGGCTCTGCTGCGCATGGCGCTGCGTCTGCAGGCGCAGCTGCACCGCATGCCGCAGGCGCTGGGCGCTGCGCGCGAGCTGCAGCTGGTTGCGCCCCAGCTGGCCCGAGGGCCGGCCCAGGCGCTGGCTCGCGTGGTCCAGCCGCTGCTGGTGGCGGTCGAGATGGCGCTGGGCCGCGGCCTGCAGGCGCTGCGCGCCCTGGGCCAGCTCGGCCAGCCAGCTGTCGCGCGGCAAGGACACCAGTTCGGCCGCGGCCGTGGGCGTGGGCGCGCGCAGGTCGGCGCAGAAATCGGCAATGGTGAAATCGGTTTCGTGGCCCACGCCGCTGACCAGCGGCACCGGGCTTTGCACGATCAGCCGCGCGAGCTGCTCGTCGTTGAAGGCCCACAGGTCCTCGATGGAGCCGCCGCCGCGCACCAGCAGGATCACGTCGATCACCGGGCCTGGCCCGTGTTCGCCGGCCATGCGGTAGAGCTGCGACAGCGCCTCGCGCAGCGACTGCGGCGCCTGCGCGCCCTGCACCAGTGCCGGCACCAGCACCACGGGAATGTGCGGCACGCGCCGGCGCAGCGCCGTGACCACGTCGTGCAGCGCCGCCGCGCCCAGCGAAGTCACGAGGCCGATGCCGCGCGGCATCGCCGGCAGCTGGCGCTTGCGTTCGGCATCGAACAGGCCTTCGGACTGCAGCTGCGCCTTGAGGCGCAGGAACTGCTCGAACCACGCGCCCTGGCCCGCGCGCTGCAGGCTGTCGACAATCAGTTGCAGGTCGCCGCGCTGCTCGTACACGCCCAGCTTGCCGCGCAGCTCGACGAGTTCGCCGTCGCGCGGCGTGAAGTCCAGCAGCATGGCCGCGCGGCGGAACATCGCGCAGCGGATCTGGCCTTGCGCATCCTTGATGCTGAAATAGCAGTGGCCGCTGCCGGCGCGCGAAAAGCCGGTGATCTCGCCGCGCACCGTGACCGGATTGAAGCGCGCCTGCAGCGCATCGGCCACGGCGCGGCACAGCGCGCCCACTTCCCACACGGTGGGCTTGGGGCCGGCGCGCAACGGCTCGGAAAAATCAAACATGGGGCAAAACGCTTTCTAATAGGGGGCGGCTGTTGCGGCCTGACGGGGCCCAGCCCCGGCTTTCGTTTGGCTTTTGCATCTGCAAGCGCCAACGCCTGGGCCATAATCCCGAGCTGCACCCCTTCGCTGGAGAGAGTAATTGCTGTCGATCATACAAGCCGCAGGCTGGCCCATCTGGCCACTGATTGCCTGCTCCATTCTGGCGCTGGCGCTGGTTTTCGAACGTTTCATGGCGCTCAAGACCGCGCGCGTCGCGCCGCCGCAACTGCTGAGCGAAGCGATTGCAGTGTCGTCGCGGGGCGTGCCCGCTGCCGACGTGGTGCAGCAGCTGGCACAGAGCTCGGTGCTGGGTGAGGTGCTGGCCAGCGGCCTGCATACGCTGCACACCCACCCCAATGCCTCCGAGGAGGAACTGCGCGCGTGCGTCGAAGGCGCGGGCCGCGCGGCCGCGCACAAGCTGGAGAAATACCTCGCCGCCCTGGCCACGATCGCCTCGGCCGCGCCGCTGCTGGGCCTGCTGGGCACGGTGATCGGCATGATAGAGATCTTCGGCTCCCAAGGCGGCGGCGCGCAGAGCACGGGCACGGGCGACCCGGCCCAGCTGGCACACGGCATCTCGATTGCGCTGTACAACACGGCGTTCGGCCTGATCGTGGCGATTCCCGCGCTGATCTTCTGGCGCTACTTCCGCGGCCGCATCGACGAATACCTGCTGACGCTGGAGCTGTCGGCCGAGCAATTCGTGCGCCATCTGTCGCGACTGCGGGCAGCGCGATGAATTTCCGCCCGCGCCACCGCGACGAGCCCGAGATCAACCTGATCCCGTTCATCGACGTGCTGCTGGTGGTCCTGATCTTTCTGATGCTGTCGACCACCTACAGCAAGTTCACCGAACTGCAGCTGACGCTGCCCGTCGCCAACGTGGAGCAGCAGCGCAACCGCCCGCAGGAAATCATTGTTTCCGTGGCCGCGGACGGCCGCTATTCCATCAACAAGACCGCGCTGAACGGCAGCAACGTGGCCGCGCTGACCGAAGGCCTGGCCGGCCTGGCGCAAAGCCGCCCCGACAGCGTGCTGATCATCAGCGCCGATGCCACGGCCCCGCACCAGGCGGTGATTTCGGTGATGGAAGCCGCGCGCCGCACCGGCCTGGGGCAGATCACCTTTGCCACCCAGGCGTCCCAGACCGAGCGGCGCTGAGCGCGCTGCGCCGGCTCGCCGTGTTCCGCTGATGGCCTCTTCTTCCTCCCTGCCGCAGACCGCCTGGCGCCGACGCGGCGCACTGGCCTGGGCACTGTGGCCGGTGTCGCTGCTCTATGGCGCGCTGGTGCGGGTGCGCCGCGCGCTGTATGCGGCGGGCCTGCTGCGCCAGCACCACGCCGGCATTCCCGTCATCGTCGTGGGCAACGTGATTGCCGGCGGCGCAGGCAAGACACCGGTGACGCTGGCCGTCGTGCGCCATCTGCGCCAGCGCGGCATCGCCGTCGGCATTGTTTCGCGCGGTTACGGCCGCAGCACCCAGGATTGCCGCGAGGCCAGGCCCGACAGCAGCGCGGGCAGCGTGGGCGATGAGCCGGCGCTGCTGGCGCGCGCCAGCGGCGCACCGGTGTTCGTGGCGCGCGCGCGCATCGACGCCGTACGCGCCCTGCGCGCGCGCTATCCCGCGACCCAGATCATCGTTTGCGACGACGGCCTGCAGCATCTGGCGCTGGCGCGCGATGTCGAGCTGTGCGTGTTCAACGACGAAGGCACGGGCAACGGCTTTTTGCTGCCCGCCGGCCCACTGCGCGAGCCCTGGCCGCGCAAGGTGGACCTGGTGCTGTATGCCGGCGCGCGCCCGGCGGGAGCGGCGCCGGCCTTTGCGCTGCAGCGCCGGCTGGCCAGCCATGCATACAACGCGCGCGGCGAACGCATCGCGCTGGCCCAGCTGCGCGGCCAGCCGCTGCACGCGCTGGCCGCGGTGGCACGGCCCGCGGACTTCTTTGCCATGCTGCAGGCCCAGAGCCTGACGCTGGCACGCCGCGAAGCCCTGCCCGATCACTATAATTTTGAGAGCTGGAACGGCAAGGACAGCGCTGCAAGCGCATTGATCTGCACTGAAAAGGACGCAGTCAAGCTATGGCCGCGCCAGCCCGACGCCTGGGCCGTGCCGCTGGAAATCTCCATCGACCAGGGATTTTTCCCCGCGCTGGAGCAGGCACTGTCACTATCATCGACTCACTGATCTTCTATCCCGGACCGCCATGGACGCCAAATTCCTCGAACTGCTCGTCTGCCCTGTGACCAAGGGCCCCATGACCTATGACCGCGAGCACCAGGAACTGGTCTCGCGCAGCGCGCGTCTCGCATATCCGGTGCGCGACGGCATGCCCATCCTGCTGGAGAACGAAGCCCGCACGCTGACCGACGAGGAGCTCGAGGCGTGACTGCCGCCGCCGCTGCCCACGCCGCGCCCGCCCTGTTCACCAGCAGCGGCTTCACGGTGCTGATACCCGCGCGCCTGGCTTCGAGCCGGCTGCCGGACAAGCCGCTGGCCGATATCGCCGGCCTGCCGATGGTGGTGCGCGTGGCCCAGCGCGCGCTGCTGAGCGCGGCAACCAAGGTCGTGGTGGCGGCCGACGATGCGCGCATCGTCGAAACCTGCGAGGCCCATGGCGTGCAGGCGATTCTCACGCGCACCGACCACGCCAGCGGCAGCGACCGCCTGGCCGAGGCCTGCGAGCAGCTGGGACTGGACGGCAGCGACTGCGTGGTCAATGTCCAGGGCGATGAGCCGCTGATCGACCCGCAGCTGATCGACGCGGTGGCGCGCCTGCTGGCCGATGTGCCCGCGGCCAGCATGGGCACGGCGGCCCACCCGATCGAGTCGCTGCAAGACTGGCGCAACCCCAACGTGGTGAAGGTGGTCTGCGATGCGCAGGGTCTGGCCCAGTATTTCAGCCGTGCGCCCATCCCTTTTGCACGTGACCACGCCGACCAGGCCTGGTGGAAGGATGCCGCGGCCCTTGCCGGACATACGGGTTTTGCGCCATTGCGCCATGTCGGCATCTACAGCTATCGTGCAGGGTTCCTGCGCAGCTTTCCCGGGCTCACGCCGGCGCCGACCGAAGCCATGGAGGCACTGGAGCAGCTGCGCGCGCTGTGGCACGGTCACCGCATCGCGGTGCATGTGACGCATGATGCGCCGGGTGCAGGTGTGGATACGCCGGCCGATCTGGCGCGCGTGCGCGCGCTGCTGGGCTGAGGCAGTGCAGCGGTCCGTGCGGCGTGCAAGCGCCGCGATGGCCCTGCCGGCTGCCGAATGTTGCAGGCCCGATCAACGTCCATTTCAGAAATAACAGAAAATACAAAAGAATTAACGGCAAGGAAGCACCGACTGTGTGCGTCGGCGTGGCAGCTGTCACGAAACCATCACGCAGTACGTTCCATCGCGGTGCACGCGTGCTATCCTTGCCGCGAAAAAACGCGACATGGAGCCGGCAGGCGCTTGCAGCCTCCCGGCTCCTTTGTTGCCCAAAAGAATTTCAACTCTTCGAGGATTTCCATGAAACTGATTTTGTTGGGCGCGCCAGGCGCCGGCAAAGGCACACAGGCTGCTTTCATCTGCCAGAAGTACGGCATCCCGCAGATTTCGACCGGCGACATGCTGCGCGCCGCCGTCAAGGCCGGCACACCCCTGGGCCAGCAGGCCAAGGCCGTGATGGACGCGGGCCAGTTGGTCAGCGACGACATCATCATCGGCCTCGTCAAGGAACGCATCCAGCAGGACGACTGCGCCAATGGCTTCCTGTTTGACGGCTTCCCGCGCACCATTCCCCAGGCCGATGCCATGAAGGCCGCGGGCGTCAAGCTCGACTATGTGCTGGAAATCGATGTGCCATTCGACGCCATCATCGAGCGCATGAGCGGCCGCCGTTCGCACCCCGCCTCGGGCCGCACCTACCACGTCAAGTTCAACCCGCCCAAGGTGGCAGGCAAGGACGACGAGACCGGTGAAGAGCTGGTACAGCGCGAAGACGACAAGGAAGAAACCGTGCAAAAGCGCCTGCAGGTCTATAGCGACCAGACGCGCCCGCTCGTCGACTACTACCGCCAATGGGCCGAGCAGGACGCCGCCCAGGCGCCCAAGTACCGTGCCATCAGTGGCATGGGTTCGGTGGAAGAGATCACGGCCCGCGCCTTCGAGGCCCTGGACCACTGATTTCCAACGCTTGACGGGCGCCGCCTGCGGCGTCGGGTGCAGGCCCCAGGGCCGCGTCCTCTTACAGGGCGCGGCCTTTTTGCGTTGTGCGCTAGCTGCGCCGCGCCGCCAGTGCCAGCAGGGCCAGCTGCAGGCTGATCCTGGCCTTCAGCGGTGGCAGATCCACGGCCAGGAAGCCGGCGCCGGCCGGGCCCGCGTCCAGGCCCTCCTGTGCGGCCACCAGTTGGCCTTCACCGCAGCGCGTGGTGATCCATACCGGCAGACCGGCCTGCAGCGCACGCTGCAGCGCTGGCTCGAGATCCCGGTGCAGCGTGCCATTGCCCGTGGCCGCCACCACCAGACCCTGCACGCCTTGCGCCAGCAACGCGTCGACCACGCGGCCATCGGAGCCCACATGGCTGGTCAGCAATTCCACCCATGGCCACTGGCCGTCCATCGGAAAGGCCGCCAGATCGCCGCGCCACAGCGGATCGACACCTTCCTGCGGGCGCTGCTGCCAGCGCACACGGCCTTCCTCCACCCATCCCAGCACCCCCTGCTCCGCCGACGAAAACGCATCCAGTCGATAGGGATGGAGCTTGCGCACCGCGCGCGCGCCGTGCACCTGCCCGCCGGCCACCACCAGCACGCCCGTGGCCTGCACATCGACCGCACAGGCCACGGCATCGCGCAGGTTCTGCGGGCCATCGGCCTGCAGCGCGGTCGCGGGTCGCATGGCGCAGGTCAGCACCACGGGCTTGGCGCTGCGCGGCAGCACCTGCTGCAGGAACCAGGCGGTCTCCTCCAGCGTGTCCGTGCCATGGGTGACGACCAGCGCGCGCACTTCATCTTGTGCCAGCCAGTAAGCGCAGCGGCGCGCCAGCTTGGTCCAGGTGGCGTGGTCCATATCCTTGCTGTCGAGCTGGGCGACCTGTTCGCTCCGCAGTGCGCCGCCGGCCAGCTGCGCCAGACCGGGCACGGCCGCCAGGATCTGCTCCACGCTCAACTGCGCTGCCGTATAGCCCACAGACTGCGACGCGTCGGCTGCGGTACCGGCAATCGTGCCGCCTGTGGCCAATATCACCACACTATTTGAATTGCCCACTTGCGGCTCCATGAAAACTGGTGAAAAATACAGTCACTGTATAAAAGAACAGATTGCCTGCAGCCTGACGCTGCAAGCCCTTTAAGGACCGCCATGCTCGATCATCCCAAGCTCACACCGCGACAGCAGCAAATCCTGGATCTGATCCAGTCTGCCATCGAGCGCACCGGAGCGCCCCCGACCCGCGCCGAAATTGCCGGCACGCTGGGCTTTCGCTCGGCCAATGCCGCCGAAGAGCACTTGAAGGCCCTGGCGCGCAAAGGCGTGATCGAGTTGGTCAGCGGCACCTCGCGCGGCATCCGTCTGCGCCACGACACGGTGCGCAATATCAATGCCGCACGCGGTACCAGCTTTGCCTCGCCGCTGGCCGCCATGGCCTCGCTGGTGCTGCCGCTGGTGGGCCGCGTCGCGGCTGGCTCGCCCATCCTGGCACAAGAACATATCGACCATACCTATGCGGTCGAGCCCAGCCTGTTCCAGGCCAAGCCCGATTACCTGCTCAAGGTGCGCGGCATGTCCATGCGCGATGCCGGCATCATGGACGGTGATCTGCTGGCCGTACAAGCCAGCAAGGAAGCGCGCGACGGTCAGATTGTAGTCGCGCGGCTGGGTGATGAAGTCACTGTCAAGCGCCTGCGACGCACGCGCAGCGGAATCGAGCTGCTGCCCGAGAACCCCGACTTCCCCATCATCCATGTCAAACCCGACGAACCGTTTGCCATCGAAGGTCTGGCCGTCGGCCTGATCCGCAACAACCTGTTCATGTAACAGCTTCCGCTTTCCCCGCGCAGGGCCCCAGGCCCATGCATTGCACCCTCGGCTGAGACAAGCCGAAGCACGGCTGCGGCCGCCGCGGCTGCCACCGTCCAAGTCAACTTGCTGGAGATATCACATGCAATTCGCTTTGCAGGCCCTGCCTTTCTCGCGCCACGCCGAAAACGACATGCTGTTCGGCCATGTTCCGCCCGCCCATGGCCTGGCTGCCCTGCCCTTGCCGCGGCGTCCGCTGCGCCAGGCTCCGCGCCCGGCGCGCCTGCTGCCACCGGCCACGGCCCATGGCGGTGTACGCATCCTGCGCAACGAAGGCCAGACCCAGGGAGGCCGGCTGCTGATCTCCGGGCGCATGGCCGACGTCTGCGCGGCGCTCAACCGCCTGGATTTCAACGAATACGCCTGCGGCTGACACGGGCACGGCGGCGCTGCGGCGGGCCGGCCGCGCCGGCCGCTACACTGCCGGACAGCGCACCCACCCCTCCATGCCAGCACCCTTTCGCCTTCTTGCCGCCACCGGCATGCACCGTGGCGATCGCGTCTATCAGCAGGATCAGGTGTTGCTGCTGGCGCATGCCCGCGTGCATGGCTGTGTGCTTGGCGTAGTCGCCGATGGCATGGGAGGGCGCAGCGGCGGGCGCAAGGCCGCGGACCAGGTGATGCTGACCTGCAGCCAGCTGTTCGAGCGCTACGATCCGGCCAGCGACGACGCCGCGCTGCTGCTGCAGACCATGGTGCACGAAGCGCATACCGTGATCCGGCTGACGGCCATCACGGCGGAGCAGGAACCGCACAGCACCATGGCGGCCTTCATCGTCCAGCCCAGCGGCGCCTGCGACTGGGTGCACTCCGGAGATTCACGGATCTACCATTTCCAGCAGCACCAGTTGCTGCACCGCACGCGTGACCACTCCTATGTGCAGGCCCTTGTCGACCGCGGCGATCTGACCGAAGCCCAGGCGCTGAACCACCCGCAATCCAATATCCTGGTGGGTTGCCTGGGCGCGCCCCATGCTCCGCCCGCAACGCCACACCACATTGACGGCCTGCAGCCCGGCAGCGCGCTGCTGGCCTGCAGCGACGGGCTGTGGCATTACTTCACCGATGCCGAGCTGGCGTTGCTGCTGCAGGCGCTGACGCCGCGCGATGCCGCCGAGTCACTGATACGCCAGGCGCGCATGCGTGCCGCGGGCCGGGGCGACAATCTGAGTCTGTTGATCGTCAAGATCGAGGCACGCTAGCCAACGCGCTGGTTCGGCATGCAGGCGCGCGCCACGCCCGCTTGCTCAGGGCGCGATGGCCGGTGGCGTGGTGGGCAGCGGCGCGGCCTTGGGCTTGGTCGAATCAGCGGCCTTGGCGCGCTTGCGTTCGCGGTTTTCCTCCGCTTCGCGCTGCTTTTGCGCGTAGCGCCGGGCCGATGCCGCGCGCCGCTCGGCATCGGCGGCTTGCTTGCGCGCCTGGTCGGCGGCATGGGACTGGTTGTGCTTGGCTTGCGCCTGGGCGCGCTCGCGCGCCTGCTGCGCGCGCTGGGCCTGAACGTCGACCAGGTCCTGCGCCGTAGGAGCGGTCTTGGGCACCGCTGCCGGCTTGGCGCCGCGTACCTTGCCTTCAACGCCGCCTTGGGCGGGGCCGCCCGGGGCGGGACTGCCCGGGACGGGGCCGCCCGGGGCGGGGCCGCCCGGCGCAGGACTGCCAGCAGGCGTCTGCTGGTTTTTCTCCTCGACCTTCTTTTCTATGGCCTTCAGGCGATCGGCCGATTTCTCGCGCCGCTCGATGGCATTGAGCGCGTTTTCCTCACGGCGCAAGGCATTGTCGGCCAGGCGCGCGCGGCTGCGCGCAGCGCTGAGGCAGTCCTCGACTGCGAAACGCTGATAACAGCCGCTTTCTTCCTGGTTGCGGCGCTGCAGCAAGGCGGCGCGCTCGGCGGAAATCCGCGCCCGCTCGGCGTCGCGCTCGGCCTTGACGGCAGCGCGCTGCGCCTGCGCGGCAGCGCCATCCATCGCCGGCGCCGCAGTCACGGCCTGGGCGCCGACCAGACCCGCGCCCAGCGGCAGGGCAAGAACCAGGACGCCAGTGCGCAGCCAATGCAAAGCTGCAAACCGGTTGCGGAAATGGGGGGAATGCAGCGGCATGGGCATGGACCTCAGGTCAGGCTGGTATCGACCAGACGGTGCTCGAGCGCGAGAAACTCCTGCGATTGCATCTCGTTGAGCCGCGAGACGGTGCGCGGGAACTCATGCGCCAACGGCCCTTCAGTGTAGAGCTGCTCGGGAGCCACTGCGGCCGAGACGATGAATTTCACGCGCCGGTCGTAGAGCACGTCGATCAACCAGGTGAAGCGCCGCGCGGGCGAGGCCATGTTCACCGGCATGAAAGGCACATCCGACAGCAGCACGGTATGGAACTGGGTGGCGATCTCGAGATAGTCATTCTGCGAGCGCGGGCCGCCGCACAGCGTCTTGAAATCAAACCAGACCACGCCGCCCGCACGCCGGCGCGCACGGATCTCGCGTGCCTCGATGTGCAACACCGGATCTTCGTCATGAACTTCGGCGAGCTGGTTGAAAGCCTCTTCCATCGCGGCATCGGCCTCGGGGCCCAGCGGCGTATGGTAGAGCTTGACCATTTCGAGCGTGCGCCGGCGGTAGTCGGTGCCGTTGTCGACGTTGACGATTTCCATGCGTTCGTTGAGCAGCGCAATTGCCGGCAGGATGCGGTCGCGGTGCAGGCCGTTGGGATACAGCCCGTCGGGCGTGAAGTTCGATGTGGTGACAAAGCCCACGCCGTTGTCGAACAGCGCCACCAGCAGGCGGTACAGGATCATCGCGTCGGTGATATCCGCGACGTGGAACTCATCGAAACAGATGAGCTTGTATTTCTTGGCGATGTTGGCCGCGAGGACATCGAGCGGATCCTGCACGCCTTGCAGGCCCGCGAGTTCGCGGTGCACTTCGCGCATGAATTCATGGAAATGCAGACGCACCTTGCGTTTGAGCGGCACGGCGTCGAAGAAGCATTCCATCAGAAAGCTCTTGCCACGGCCGACGCCGCCATACATGTAGACCCCGCGCGGAATCTCCGGGCGGTTGATCAGCTTCTTGAGCGCGTTCGAGCGCTTGCCCTTGTAGACCGCCCACTCGTCCGCGCAGCGCTGCAGCGCATCGACGGCGCGCAGCTGGGCGGGATCGCTTTGAAAACCTTTGGCAAGCAACTCGGCCTCATAGGCCTTGCGAACAGACTGGGACATGCGGGCTTGGTATGAAATGACAAAAGCCGAAAGCACCCGCAATAGAGGCGCTTTCGGCGGATACGGCGGCCCTCAGGCCGCCGCGGGCGCAGCTGGATCAGAAGTTCAGCGTGCGCTTGTCGACGGCAAGGGCCGCTTCCTTGGTCGATTCCGACAGCGAAGGATGGGCGTGGCAGATGCGCGCGATGTCTTCGCTCGAGGCCTTGAATTCCATCGCCACGACGGCTTCGGCAATCAGCTCGGACACCATGGGGCCGACCATGTGCACGCCCAGGATTTCGTCGGTCTCGGCATCGGCCAGGAACTTGACCATGCCGGTCGTGTCGCCCAGTGCGCGTGCGCGGCCGTTGGCCAGGAACGGGAAGGTGCCGGCCTTGTACTTGACGCCGTCGGCCTTGAGCTGCTGCTCGGTGCGGCCCACCCATGCGATCTCGGGGCTGGTGTAGATGACCCAGGGCAGCGTCGCGAAGTTCACATGGCCGTGCTGGCCAGCGATGCGCTCGGCCACGGCCACGCCTTCTTCCTCGGCCTTGTGCGCCAGCATCGGGCCACGCACCACGTCGCCCACGGCCCAGACGCCAGGCAGGTTGGTCTTGCAGTCGTCATCGACAACGATGGCGCCGCGCTCGTCGAGCGCCAGGCCCACGGCTTCGGCGTTCAGGCCCACGGTGTTGGCGGTGCGGCCGATCGAGACGATCAGCTTGTCGACGGCCAGCGTCACGGCTTCGCCCTTGGCGTTGGTGTAGGCCACGCTCACGCCTTTGTCGCTGACCTGGATGTCACCGACCTTGACGCCGGTTTCGATCTTCAGGCCCTGCTTGTCGAAAGCCTTCTTGGCTTCCTTGGCGATCTGCTCGTCGACCACCGGCAGGAACTTGTCCTGGCCTTCGAGCACGGTCACATCCGTGCCCAGGCGGCGCCAGACCGAGCCCATTTCCAGGCCGATCACGCCGGCGCCGATCAGGCCCAGCGTAGCGGGCGTCGCGCCCAGGCGCAGCGCGCCGTCGTTGGACAGCACGTTGACTTCGTCGAAGGGCACGCCGGGCAGCGCGCGGGCGTTGGAGCCCGTGGCGATCACGACCTGCTTGGCGGTGAGCGTTTCCTCTTCCTTGCCGGCGACGCGGATTTCGTAGCCGCCGTCAGCGGCCTTGACGAACGAACCACGGCCGTGGAAGAACGTGACCTTGTTCTTCTTGAACAGGTAGAGGATGCCGTCGTTGTTCTGCTTCACGATCGCGTCCTTGCGGCCGATCATCTTGGCGACGTCCATGGCGACTTCACCGGTCGAAATGCCGTGGTCGGCAAAGTGCAGACGTGCGTGGTCGAAATGCTCGGAAGATTGCAGCAGCGCCTTGGAGGGGATGCAGCCGACGTTGGTGCAGGTGCCGCCGGGTGCGGGACCGCCCTTTTCGTTCTTCCATTCGTCGATACAGGCGACGTTGAAACCCAGCTGGGCGGCGCGGATGGCGGCGATGTAGCCGCCGGGGCCGGCGCCGATCACGATGACGTCAAATTGCTTGCTCATGTCTCAATACTCTCTCAATGCATTTGGGAAAAAACCCACCGCCGGGCAATGCGCCGCTGTGGGCGGGCCGGGGTGGGTTTTGATGGGGCTAGTGGACTGGACCAGCGCGCGAATTACAGGTCGAACAGCAGGCGTGCGGGATCTTCCAGCGCATCCTTCATGGCCACCAGGCCCAGCACGGCTTCGCGGCCATCGATGATGCGGTGGTCATAGGACATGGCGAAGTAGTTCATCGGACGCACCACGACCTGGCCGTTTTCGACCACGGCGCGGTCCTTGGTCGCATGCACGCCCAGGATGGCCGACTGGGGCGGGTTGATGATGGGAGTGGACATCATCGAGCCGAACGTGCCTCCGTTGGAGATGGAGAAGGTGCCGCCGGTCATGTCGTCCAGGCCCAGCTTGCCGTCCTTGGCCTTCTGGCCGAATTCAGCGATCTTCTTCTCGATGTCGGCAAAGCTCATCTGGTCGGCATTGCGCAGGATGGGCACCACCAGGCCGCGCGGCGAGCCGACAGCGATACCGATGTCGAAGTAGCCGTGGTAGACGATGTCGTTGCCGTCGACCGAAGCGTTGAGCACCGGGTACTTCTTCAGGGCGTGCACGGCCGCCTTGACGAAGAAGGACATGAAGCCCATCTTCACGCCGTGTTCCTTGGTGAAGTCGTCCTGGAACTTCTTGCGCATGGCCATCACGGGCGCCATGTTCACTTCGTTGAACGTGGTCAGGATGGCGTTGGTCGACTGCGACTGCAGCAGGCGCTCGGCCACGCGGGCACGCAGACGCGTCATGGGCACGCGCTGCTCTGGACGCTCGCCCAGGTCCTGCTTGGCGGCAGGTGCGGACACCTGGGGCAGCGCCTTGGTGGGCACGCCCGTGGGGATCACGGCAGCCGTGGATTGCACACCACCCTTGATCGCGTTCAGGGCGTCGCCCTTGGTCACGCGGCCATCCTTGCCCGAACCAGCGACGTTGGCGGCCGACAGGTTGTTCTCGGCCAGCAGCTTGGCAGCGGCCGGCATGGCGACATCGCCCTTGTTGCCACCGGTGGCAGCGGCTGCGGGAGCAGCGGCGGCGGCAGGCGCAGCAGCTGCAGGAGCGGCGGCAGCGGCGGGTGCCGCGGCAGCGGCGCCGGCAACGGCTTCGGTGTCGATCTTGGCAATCAGCTGCTCGGCGACGACGGTGGCGCCATCGCCTTGCACGATTTCGGTGATCACGCCGGCCGAAGGTGCGGGCACTTCGAGCACGACCTTGTCGGTTTCGATCTCGATCAGGATTTCGTCCACTGCGACGGCCTCGCCGACCTTCTTCTTCCAGGTCAGCATGGTCGCTTCAGCGATGGATTCGGACAGCAGGGGGACTTTGACTTCTACGATTGCCATGGTGTTTCTTTCCAAAAGGTTTGTACTGATTTCGGGTTTCCGGCCTTACTTGGTCAGAACAAAACCCTTGAGCTTGGTGAATGCGCCTTCGACCAGCGCCTTTTGCTGTTCCTGGTGCAGGTGCGAGTAACCCACGGCAGGCGACGCGGATGCGGCGCGGCCGGAGTAGCCCAGCTTCTGTCCATCGAGCATGTTCTCGTGGATGTTGTGCTGGATGAAGAACCAGGCGCCCTGGTTCTGTGGCTCGTCCTGGCACCAGGCGATGTCGGTGGCCTGGGGGTACTTCTTCAGCTCGGCGGCAAAAGCCTTGTGCGGGAACGGGTAGAGCTGTTCGACGCGGATGATCGCGACGTCGTCCTGCTCGCGCTCGGCACGCTTCTTCACCAGGTCGTAGTACACCTTGCCGGAGCAGGCGATCACGCGCTTGACCTTGGCGGCGTTGTCGACGATGGCCTGGTCCTGCTCGGGGATCACGGTCTGGAAGCAGCCGGCGGTGAACTCGGACAGCGGCGAAGTCGCATCCTTGTTACGCAGCAGCGACTTGGGCGTCATGATGATCAGCGGCTTGCGCAGGTTGCGCACCATCTGGCGACGCAGCACGTGGAAGATCTGGCTGGCCGTGGTCGGCTGCACGATCTGCATGTTGGTGTCGGCAGCCAGCTGCATGAAGCGCTCCAGGCGCGCCGAGCTGTGCTCGGGGCCCTGGCCTTCGTAGCCGTGCGGCAGCATCAGCGTCAGGCCGTTGATGCGGCCCCACTTGACTTCACCCGAGGCGATGAACTGGTCGATCACGACCTGGGCGCCGTTGGCGAAGTCGCCGAACTGGGCTTCCCAGATGACCATGGTGCTGGGATCGTTCGAAGCGTAGCCGTATTCGAAGCCGAGAACGGCTTCTTCCGACAGGATCGAGTCGATGACGACAAACGGAGCCTGGTTGTCGGCCACGTTCTGCAAGGGCACGTAGGAGCCGGTATCCCACTTCTCGCGCTTCTGGTCATGGATGACCGAGTGGCGGTGCGTGAAGGTACCGCGGCCGCAGTCTTCACCCGACAGACGCACGGGGTAGCCCGAAGCGACCAGCGAGGCGAAAGCCATGTGCTCGCCCATGCCCCAGTCGACGTTGACGTCGCCGCGGCCCATGGCTGCGCGGTCGTCATACACCTTCTTGACCAGTGCGTGCGGCGAGACGGACTCGGGAATGGTGGTGATCTTCTCGGCCAGGCGCTTCCACTCGGTCAGCGGAATGGCGGTGTCGCCGGCGTCGGTCCAGGGCTTGCCCAGGAACGGGCTCCAGTCGACGGCGTACTGGCTCTTGAAGTTGGTCAGCACGGGGTCGGCCGTGTGCTTGCCTTCGTCGAGCGCGGCGCGGTAGGCCTTGGCCATGTCGTCGCCCAGGGTCTCGCCCAGGCCTTGCGCGGACAGCTTGTCGGCGTACAGCTTGCGCGTGCCGGGGTGGGCCGCGATCTTCTTGTACATCAGCGGCTGGGTCAGCGCAGGCGTGTCCTGCTCGTTGTGGCCCAGCTTGCGGAAGCAGACGATGTCGACAACCACGTCCTTGGCGAATTCCATGCGGAATTCCAGCGCCAGCTGGACCGCCAGGGCCACGGCTTCCGGATCATCGCCGTTGACGTGCAGCACGGGCGACTCGATCATCTTGACGATGTCGGTGCAGTACAGCGTCGAGCGCGTGTCGCGCGGATCGGAGGTCGTGAAACCGATCTGGTTGTTGATGATGATGTGCACCGTGCCGCCCGTGGTGTAGCCACGGGTCTGGGCCAGCGCCAGCGTTTCCTGGTTCACGCCCTGGCCGGCAAAGGCCGCGTCGCCGTGCACCAGCACGGGCAGCACCTGCTTGCCATGCGGGTCGCCGCGGCGGTCCATGCGCGCGCGCACCGAACCTTCGACCACGGGGTTGACGATTTCAAGGTGCGAAGGGTTGAAGGCCAGCGACAGGTGGACCGGGCCGCCGGCCGTAGACACGTCGGAGCTGAAGCCCTGGTGGTACTTCACGTCGCCCGATGGCAGGTCTTCGGGAGCGGTGTGGTCGAACTCGGCAAACAGGTCGCGCGGGGTCTTGCCCAGCGTGTTGACCAGCACGTTCAGGCGGCCGCGGTGGGCCATGCCGATGACGATTTCCTGCACGCCCTTGGAGCCTGCGGACTGGATCAGTTCGTCCATCGCGACGATGAAGCTTTCACCGCCTTCGAGCGAGAAGCGCTTCTGGCCCACGTACTTCGTGTGCAGGAAACGCTCGAGGCCTTCGGCTGCCGTCAGGCGGTCGAGAATGCGCTTCTTCTGCGCGGCATCGAATTGGGGCTTGCTGCGAATCGTTTCGAGCTTTTGCTGCCACCAGCGCTTCTGGTTCTGGTCGGTGGCATACATGTATTCGGCGCCGATGGCACCGCAATACGTTTCATTGAGCGAGTTGAGCAACTCGCGCAGGGGCATGGTTTCCTTGCCGAAGAAGGTATTGCCCACGTTGAACACGATTTCCTGGTCGGCATCGCCGAAGCCGTAGAAGGAAGGTTCGAGTTCGGGAATCGAGGGGCGCTCGGTGCGCTTGAGCGGATCGAGATCGGCCCAGCGTTGACCGACATTGCGGTAGGCGGCGATCAGCTGCTGAACGGCAGTGCGCTTGCGGCCCAGCTCGGAGTCGGCGCCCGAAGCGACGACGACACGCGTGCCGCCCTGCTTGGCGCGCTCGGCGAACGCATTGACGACCGGCAGGTGGGGCACGTCGCGGGCATTGGAGCCGTCGACTGCGGGCACATGCTGCAGCGCATCGAAGTATTCGCGCCACGAATCGGGCACGCTGCCGGGATTGGCAAGGTAGTTTTCATACATCTCTTCGACATACGGCGCATTGCCGCCGAAAAGATAGGTATTGCCTTGGTAGGCTTGATAGACAGTTGTCTGATCGCTCATATCTCGCTGACCTCCGCTTTCCTGGAGAAAGCATTAGCTGGTGGGGTAGACCTTCCGCGACACGGCTTTACCGATTGGCGGATGCGACGGTGGCATGGGAAGGGCCTTGTTGCGACCGCCATTGTGCCACTGAACCGACAAGGTCACCTGCGTCCCCACAGCCCGGGTCGATTACATTTGCAACTATATTTAACGCAGGCGTAAATGAAAAGCACCGTCCTCCACCATCGCGTCTTTTTGCTGCTGCTGTGCATCGTCACCGCAGGGTTTCTACTGATTCTCTGGCCATTTTTCGGCGCCGTGTTCTGGGGCGTGGCGCTGGCCGTCTTGTTTGCGCCCTTGCACCAGCGCCTGCTGGCGCGCATGCCGCGCAAACCGACCCTGGCCGCACTCGCGACGCTGGCCCTGTGCCTGGTGATCGTGATCCTGCCGCTGGTGCTGATCGGCGCCTCGCTGGTGCGCGAAGCCGCGTTCATCTATGAAAATCTCAGCAGCGGCGAGATCAACGTCGGCGCCTATTTCCAGCAGATCATGTCCGCCCTGCCCGGCTGGGCCACGCGCGCACTTGACGGCCTGGGCCTGGCCTCCGTGATCGACATCCAGGACAAGCTGTCCAGCGTGGCGGTGCAGGCCAGCAAGGTCGTGGCCACGCAGGCGGTGGGCATAGGGCAGAACACGCTGGGCTTCCTGGTGAGCTTCGCCGTCATGCTCTACCTGCTGTTCTTCCTTTTGCGCGATGGCGCCCAGCTCGCGCGCCGCATCCGCTATGTGTTTCCGCTCGAGCCGGCGCACAAGACCGCGCTGGCCAGCAAGTTCACCACCGTGGTGCGCGCGACCATCAAGGGCAACATGGTGGTGGCGATGTCGCAGGGCGCTCTGGGCGGCCTGATCTTCTGGATACTCGACATCCAGGGACCGGTGCTGTGGGCCGTGGTCATGGCCTTCCTGTCGCTGCTGCCGGCCGTGGGTGCGGGCCTGATCTGGGGCCCGGTGGCGCTGTATTTCTTTGCCACGGGCGACATCGTCAAGGGCAGCATCCTGGCCGCCTATGGCGTGCTGGTCATCGGCCTGGTCGACAACGTGCTGCGCCCGCTGCTGGTCGGCAAGGACACCAAAATGCCCGACTACATCGTGCTGATCTCGACTCTGGGCGGCATGGCGCTGTTCGGCCTCACGGGCTTTGTCGTCGGCCCGCTGATCGCGGCGCTGTTCATTGCCGTCTGGGATCTGTTTGGCCAGGATATCAAATCCGGCGTGGACAGCGCGCCGCCGGCGCCCTGAGGCTTTGTCGCATCGAATATCCAAAGGCCGGTCACCCCGGCCTTTTTTAATAATCTACGGGTAAACCCTAGGTTTTTCGCTGTCAAATCGCCGCGTTCTGACAGATAGGCGACGCCGGCGACGTAGCACCACTCTTGTATAAAACCGATGGCGCAGCAGAATGACTTGGTTCAATATGTCAAGTCTGTAAAAGAACCCGACCACGGGCCTGCGGCTGTGGCGCTGGAAGACACCTGTTTCTAGGCCCGGTCCTAGAATCGAGTGGCAAGCGTCATTTAAAAAAAAGGTACCCCCCATGGTGCAATTCTCCAGACGCCAGTTCATGAAAGTGACTGGCTCCAGTCTGGCCGCATCCAGCTTGGCGGTGATGGGCTTCTCGCCCACCGCTGCCCTTGCTGAGGTGCGCCAGTTCAAGCTGGCCGCGACCACGGTCACGCGCCAGACCTGCACCTACTGTTCGGTAGGCTGCGGCATCCTGATGTATTCGCTGGGCGATGGCGCGAAAAACGCCAAGCTGTCGGTGATCCACGTCGAAGGTGACCCGGACCATCCCGTCAACCGCGGCACGCTGTGCCCCAAGGGTGCATCGCTGCTGGACTTCGTGCACAGTCCCAGCCGCCTCAAATATCCCGAATACCGCGCGCCCGGCTCCAATGAGTGGAAGCGCATGTCGTGGGACGAGGCGCTGACCCGCATCACCAAGCTGCTCAAGGACGACCGCGACGCGAACTTCGTTGAGCGCAACGACAAGGGCCAGACGGTCAACCGCTGGCTCACCACCGGCATGCTGGCCGCTTCGGCCTCCAGCAACGAAGCCGGTTACATCACGCACAAAGTGGCCCGTTCCTGGGGCCTTCTTGCACTCGACAACCAAGCACGTGTCTGACACGGCCCGACGGTGGC